>FWPV01000029.1_pt1 | contig 556206 bp, 409 predicted proteins | sample 2228371 | NCBI WGS metagenome assembly FWPV01 (sample SAMEA103939776, study PRJEB20133) | metagenome
ACGGTGGGTCGGCAGACGGCTGGTGGTGCGTCGCCTCGCGACGCTCTCCTGCCAGGCGGGGGTTTCAACCCCCGACCGCAGTCACCGCCACAGCCGCTGTCGTAGCGCCGCGTATTCTGGAAGCACCCCTGCGTAGGCCTCGGCCCAGGCCTCGGGCACGGTCACCAGCCGGGCCTGAAGCGCAAAGACCTCCGGGTCCGCCCCGATGGCCTTCGCCGCCAGCATCGCCGCGCCGCGCGTGGCCGCCTCGGCCTCGGCGCAGACCTCCGTCGGCACGGCGCACGCGGCGGCGATGATCCGCGGCCACAGGTCGCTGCGCACTCCGCCGCCGAAGAGCCGCAGGCGCTCTATGGGGCAGCCGAGGTCGTGCATGCAATCCACGTTCGCGCGGATGTCACTCGCTACCCCCTCGAGCACTGCCCGCGTGAGGTGGCCGCGCCCCGTTCGCAGGGTCATGCCGTTGAAGGCGGCCGTGGCGTCGCTCTGCCAGTAGGGTGCGCCAGATCCGGCGAGGTAGGGCAGGAAGCACACACCCTCGGCTCCGGGCGGGACCGCCTCAGCCTCGGCAATCAGGCGGCTGAAACTGGTGGCCTCGGTCTCCGCCAGGATGTCTCGCAGCCAGCGAAAGGCGCCGCCGCCGCTGGTCATGGGCGCTTCCAGCACCCAACGCCCGCGCTCCAACCAGGGGAAACAGGGGATCGCCCCCAGTTCCGGGTCAAAGCGCGGCTCAGACACGGGCGCCTCGATAGCAATGGCCGTACCCATCGAGACCGTGGCCGTCGTTTCGTCCAGGCCTGCCGCCAGTGCGGCGCATTTCTGGTCCTGCGCACCCACCGCCGCGACCGCCCCCACCTCGACCCCCAGCGCCGCCGCGACCCCCGGATCACCGACACGCCCCCCGATGCTACCCGCCGGAGCCACCGGCGACAGCGCCGCCTCGGGCAAGCCGTACTCCGGCGCCAGGTCCGACCACGCCCAGGCGCGGATGTCATATAGCAGCGAGGTGGCCGCGTGGGTGGAGTCGGTCACGGCGCACCCGGTCAGGTGCTCCATCAGCCAGTCGTGGCAGAACAGGCACCGCGCCGTCTTACGGGCGGTCGCGGGCTCGGTCTCGCGCAGCCACAGCCACTGCGACAGCAGGTGCCACGGCCCTGGCAGCTTCCCGGCAAGCGCGCCCCAGAACGCCGCTCCGCGCTCCTCCAGGAGCCGCCGAGCCTGCCCCGCTGCCCGCGCGTCGAGCCAGGTCATGGCGGGGCGCAGCGCCCGCCCCGCCGCGTCCACCGGGACCCAGGTGTGCCCCTGGACGCTCAGGCCGATGGCGATGGCGCGGGTGTCCGGACACTCGGCACGGGCCCCACTCGCACACGCGACGACGGCCTGCCACCACTGCTCGGGGTCCTGTTCCGCCGCCCCGGCGATGGGTGTCTGGATGCCGTACTCCCGGTAGCAGCGGCCCAGCGACCGCCCATCCAGGGCGAACAACTCCGCCCGGCAACCGGAGGTGCCTACGTCGAGAGCCAGCAGTGTTTCGGTTGACATCGCTCTCTCCTGGTCAGTGGTGTCGCGTGGTGTTTCGAGGCGATGGGGAAGGGACCTCCATGAGGGGCGGTGAACCCCCGTCCAGCCCAGCCACACAAGGAAGGTCCCTAACCATGTGGCGATTGCTCGCCCTCGGAGGCCTGGTTCTCATGCCCCTGACCCTCGCCCTCGCGAAGTCAGAGCCTACCTACTACACCCCCGAACGTGTTGCCTGGGGCAAGGCCAACCTCCTGGCCGGCTACGACTGGGCGCAGGCCAAGTGGCGAAGCATGATGCAGGGGGACCCGAACACCTACTACATCGGTCGCGAGTATGGGTCGGCCGAAGATTGCATCGCTCAGACCGATGAGTTCATCTGGCTGATGCAGCCGACCACGCTGCTGCGGCGCAAAGTGCCCGACCACGATACCCAGGCCCTCTGCCCGGTGCATGGCGAGGAGGTGCGCAAGTACAGCGCCTGGACCGCCTGGACCACCGACCCCATCCATCATCCTTACAAGGTTCGGTGCGGCGCCGGCGGCGAGTGTTACCCGAGCAACGACTACATGAACGGAGACATGACCTCCGGTGATTTCCCCGACGATGGCTCCGGCTGTGTGGTCAATGGCAAGCGCTATTACTTCCTGATCGAGTACGCCCACATGGCGTACGGGAACAACACCATCCCCTGTCTGCGGTCGCTCTCACAGGCCTGGCTCCTGACCGGTGATAGGCGCTACGCCCGCAAGGGCTGCATCCTGCTGGCACGGCTCGCCAGTGAGTACCCCAACTTCACCGATCGCAAGGACCGGCTCTACTTCGGACCCTACGGCGGCCGCGATCCGCACTACAAGTGGAAGACCGGGGGTGTCATCACCGACCTGATCTGGGAGACCTTCTGCCTCGAGGCCACCGTTTACGCCTATGACGGGCTGTGGAGTTACATGGACCAGGACCTGGAGATGCTTGCCTTCCTCAGGAGCAAGGGCATGCCGGTTGAGACCGGCGACGACTTGCGGCGCTACATCGAGGAGAAGCTCATCCGCGTGGGGATGGAGGGGCTGCTGAACGGTCACATCCATGGCAACGAGGGGCACCACCAGGCGGCGGCACTGGCCTGCGCGCTGGTCATGGACGACTACGACGATAGCCATCACCCGAACTCGGCGGATCTGGTGGAATGGGCCTTCCACGGCGATGGCCGCGCCGCCTGGGTGACCATCAACGGCCTGACCAGCGATGGCGGTGGCGTCGAGAGCCCCAACTACAACCTCATCAAGCTGGACTTCATCCGCGTGAACCGGCTCATGGAGGAGATTCGGCGCCGCCAGCCCGACCGCTTCCCCGTGGCCCGCTTCCCCGACCTGTTCGGCAACCCGAAGGGACGGGCCATCTTCGACCACAACATTGACATCGTTATCGGCGATGACCTCTTGCCCTCGATCGGTGACTGCGGCGGCATCCACACACCACCCGTGCGCCGCAGGCAGCCCCGGGTGTATTCGTTCCTTGGCGAGCAGAACCTCTACGCCGTGGAGCGCTTCGGCGACCCCCGCCATGCCCGGGCCTGCACAACCCCTGACGGCGCACTGGCGGCCGGAGAGCTGTTTGAGCCCTATCCCGAGGCGCACATCAAGGCTCTCCTGGACCGGCCGGAATCGCGGATCGAGCGCCGCCCGCGGCTGCTGGACGGGTATGGCGTGGCGATCGTTGAAGACGGGAGTGGGCCGCAGCACCATGCCCTCGCGCTGAACTACAGTTCGCTCATTGGGCACCGGCAACACGACAACCTGAATCTCGAGGTGTGGGCCCGGGGTGTGGACCTCATGCCTGATCTGGGCTACCCGGCTAGCTGGGAGTACCGGCCAGAGTGGGACGCCGCCACTCTGGCCCACAACACGGTGACCGTGGACCAGACAAACGCTGCCTATGGCCGTGGCGGGGCTTGCCGCCTGTTCGCCTCGGCCGACGGCGTGCACGTCGTGGTCGCCAGCCATGACCCCTACCCGGAGGCGCAGTTTCCGGAGGGCCGTGCCGCCGGCGTGGACCTCTACGAGCGCACAACGGTCATGGTGGAGGGGGGGCCGGACGCCTTCTACGTCGCTGATCTCTTCGCTGTCCGCGGCGGTCAGGAGCACACCCAGAGCTGGCACGGCCCGACGACGCCGGTCCAGTTGCCCCCGTTGGACTGGAAGGAACAGCCGACCGGGACACTGGCGGGCCCCGACGTCCAGCAGTTCGCGGCCTTCACCGACCGCTGGGGCCGGACGGGCAGGGCGTTTGCCAGCTTCCTGTCCAGGATCAGACGCACAAACTTGGACAAACCTGCCGCGTGGACCTGGGACTATGGCCTGCCCGAGGGCGATAGGCTGGACCTGCACCTGGTTCCGGTCAACTCGTCACTTCAGGTCATTGTCGGCACCGGGAGTTCACCGGCCCGGCCTGCGGGCTGGGGGCTGGACTATGTCCTGGCGCGCCGCGATGCCAATCCCGGTGAGGTCTCGCGCTTCCTTACCGTCATCGCTCCCTACCAGAACCAGCCGCTAGTGACTGGGGTCGATCTCGTCTCCGCCGAGCCGCTGACTCTCCGCGTGAGCCGGGGCGACGTCGTGGACGAGATCACGTTGGCCACACCGGCGGAAAGCAGTCGCCGCCACGGGCACCGGCCCCTCGGCGTGTGTGTCCGTACCTTGCGCGGAGACCGTCGCCTGCGAGACGTTCGGATCGGTGAGTACGGGCAGGCCGGGGAGCCCGGCTATGCGCAGGCTGTCATCCGCGCCACCGACTACCCCGGCCAGCGCCTCTGCCTCGCCGCTGTCGGCGACCGGGCTGCAGACTTCGCCCCGGGGCGATATGTGCGTATCTACAGTACCTTCCGGTCCGCCATGTACCGTATAGTCAGGGAAGAGACCGAGGGAAAGAACCTCTGGCTGACCCTCGACCACACGGCGCTTCTGGCGCAGGGGCCGGTGGTGAAGGCCGCCGACGGCCGCTTGTGGCTGCAAGCCTTCCTGGACTGGACCCTCAGCAGCAACACTGCCGACGGCCAGCTCATCCCGCAGCCGGGCGGCGACTACTTCGCCGGGGCGTGGCTGGGCGAAGGCGACAAGGCCCGGCGCGTACGCGGCGCCATCCGCGACATGCCCAGCGAGGTCTTCCTGGCCGAGGACGTCCCGGCCGCTGAGCTGGAGCGGGACTACGTCGGCCAGGTCGTCAGCCTCTGGCAGTATGGCGTCGGCGACCGGGTGGAGGTCCCTCGGGTGGTAGTCGAGCACTAGCCCCTAGCTCCGGCGATGCAGCACCAGCACGCGCCCGGAATCGATGCGGTCCAGTCTGATGTGCGCCTGCCCCGCGGTCACCTCGCACGGCAGTGGCCGCTCGCCGTCCTCGGTGACCTCGGTTGCAGTCACCGCAGGCAGGTACGCGGGCAACCGCACCGTCACGATGACATCCCGGCCGGGCTCGATGGTCGGCGGTTCGGGCTTGCTGGCGGGGATGTGGTTGGCCACCGCCACCACGATGGCATCCGGTCCGCACAGGAGGGCGCCGGCCCACACCCGCTCCTTGGGCCAGCGCTCGTCGCCCGCGACACCCGTGGGAACCGTGCCCGCGTCGGTCATCGCCCAGGGGACCGGGACTCCCAGCAGCAACAGATCCTCGATGCGGGCGACCAGGGCATACGTGCGCGCTATCTCCTGGCGCACTTCCTCGTTGACCTGCCACCCTCCCGCTCCCGCTGAGTACACCCAACTGGTGAGGCCCTTGGCGCCGCTGCCGATGGCCTGCACCACATTCTGCCGCCACTCGGCCGGCGTGGGGCCGCGCCGGTTCCCTGGCACGCCCTGACCGGCGGACCAGCCGAAGGCCTCCAGACAGGCGTACATCGGGCGGGGCGCCCCGCACAACCGGGCGTACTGCAGGCTCTCGCGCACGTAGGCGTGGTCGGCGCCGTAGAAGTTAATGGGGTACGGATCAAAGCAGGAGATGTCGGCGAACTGGCCGTAGACGCACCAGTTCAGGGGGCGTGTCGTGCCATCCATGATGATCCATGTGGCGACCTCCGGGGCCTGGCTCTGTACCAGTTCCGCCCACCCGGAGTCAGCCAGACGACGGGCCTCATAGCCCAGTCCCCGATCATAGCCACCCCCGCGGTTGTCTTTCGCATCGGGTTCATCGGGCCCCATGATGTAGCGGACGCGCTCATGGACGTCAAACATGCGGTTCTCGTTGGTAGTTGTCCACAGGTCATAGCGGCGGCACTCCTCCAGGCTGCGGTGGTGCCACATGCCGAGGTTCATGCTCATCTCGGCACAGAGCTCCGAGGGCACATGGATGGAACTGCGGGGAAGGAACCAGGGGAGCACCCGGAACTGCCCACCGACCACCTCGTCCGAGGTCGTGCGAGCCGTCACCACATGATACGACATGGGGCTCAGCGGCTGTGGCAGGCGGGCCGTGACCAGCACTACACCGTCGGCGAAGGTGCCGTGAACTGTGGCTTCCCGCAGCAGCTTCCCGTCCAGCGCCAGGGCCGCCACTGTACCCTCGCTGGCCTCTGAAACGGTCCGAACGTAGGCATACAGCACAGCCCGTGTTCGGTCAGTGGTCACGAAGTCCAGAGCCGTCCCGGGCTCTCGATAGCGGATGCTGACCGTAGTCGGCGGGGCGTTGACGCAGGGGATCGTGAGCGCCGCGGCCTCCCCGTCTGGCCGCTTGCGGAAGCGCACGTAGACCTCAGCGCATTGGCCTGGATTCAGTAACCGGGGCCGGACCCGGTACCACACCACGCCGCGGGCATCCCAGTCACTACTCGTGAAGTCCACGTACTGCTGCTCCACGGGCCGGCCATCGAGAAGCAACTGGTCGCCGATGCGCACCGGCACGTCGCCTGCATTGCGAAGGAGAACCCGCAGGGCTCCGAACTCGGCGTGCCCCTGATAGAAGCGCTGCAGACCGGCGAATACGGGGCCACCGCCCGTCACCGCCTGCCGGCCCTCGACCGCCTGCGAGGCCGCGGGGGGCGGGGGGTCGGGCAGGTAGGCGGCGCTCAGGAGCGCCAGCGGAGGAGCCGAAGGCAGAGCGGGACGTTCGGCCCAGGCCAACGCAGACGGGCCGGCGACCGCGATCTCCTGGACCAGCAGGCTGCCCTGATCGCCGGGAACGAGGCGCAGTTCGTGGATGCCCGGTGGACTGACAGGCAGTTCTGCATACAGCACGGCTCGCCGCGCGATGAAGCTGGCGGTGTCGTGGGTGGCGACGGTCTGCCCATCCCAGCGCACCTCCAGCCGCCTCGTGGCGTCGCGCTCCGCCTGAACGGTAATTCGCGCCAGACACGGTGACGAGACGGCGCCGGTCCGCACGAAGGCCACCAGTGACAACGGTGACCGCCCTTCTGGCACGTACACGCGCTGCACGCGAAACCCGGCGTTCTCATCGGTACGCAAGTGCGGGCTCTCACCGGGTGCGCGCAACCAGCCATCGGCGTCCTCGTAATAGTGCGGCGCGCGCTGCGCCACCGGGTCGGCGGCATCGAGGGTCAGCGTCCGCCATCCGGCCTGCCGTCGCAACCGCCCCCATCGGTCGGCCAGCGCAGCCTGCGGGTCGGCAGATGCCTCGGGCTCGCCGCCCACGGTCAACTCCACCCGCAACCGCCTGATGATGTTGGAGACGTTGGTCTGGAGGCCACTGTAGTTGTCCATCGCCAGGCGCAACCAGACCTCAGTGCCGCCGGTGAAGGCAGTGGTCTGCTCGGGTGTCAGAGCAAAGGGTTCGGACTGCCAGGCATTGGCGTCGCCCGGCTGGGTGGCGCTGGAGGCGACCTGGGTCCAGTCCAGGCCGTTCCGCGACAGGTACAGGTCGGTCCGGCCACCCAGGTACCGGGCGTTGGACGTCTGCTCCACGGTCACTGCCAAGCCGGAGATCACCCGGGGACCGTAGAAGCGGTAGACCAGCATCCGGTTGCGGTCCGGCCCTCGGTGCTGCAGCGTTCCCGACTGCCACACCTCCACCCCCGTGTTCAGCAGGAACGCGTCGGTGAGGCATTTCGGCGTGGAGAAGTCATCCTCGTAGGTGAAGGACCCCCGCTCATCGGGTACGACCAGTACACCTGGCTCCGCCCACCCGTTTCCGACCGAGACGATGAGGAGCACCAGGAGACACATTCCTTGCATGGACATCACCACCATGGCTGGGTCAAGTCAAGGTCGCAACCACACATCAACCACGACCGCGCCGCGACCGGGCACGCGGATGCCGAAGCGCGTGTCAGCCACCACCGGTGGCGTCCCAGGGAAAGCAGTCACGACCTCGGCCCGCTCGATCGCGTTGCCGACATCTATCTCGGTAACCACATAGTGGTGGCTGTCGTTGCCAAGGATCAGACGCAAGTGGCTCTCACCCAGCTCCAACGCCTGCGCCCGGATGACATCCCCGCGGCGCAACACTTGCGGCGCTCGAGCGCACTGGGCGATGGCCCCGGCACAAGCCGCGATGAAGCCCGCCGGCACTGGCTGGAAGACGAGCTCGTTGAAGTACAGCGGCGGCTCGGGTAGGCCCATCAGATCCGACGGCAGGCTTTCTGCGCCAGCCTCCCAGGTACAGTTGATCGCAGGAGCGGCACCCCGGATGCGACACCACAGGCCTGATGCCCCACCGGCCGGGAACTCCACCTCGGCTGAGGCCAGATCGGTGTCGCCGGCCCCCACAGCGATCACCGGGCCGCCCTGGTATGCGCTGATGGCGGCTCTCTCCTCCGCTGTGAAGAGCTGGGGTGACAGCACCAGAAGCGGGCCCTCAACCGCGCCGAGGTCGCGCACGTCCGCCACGCAGTACACCGGCGCCCCGGCGGCCATGAGCTCGTACAGGAGCTTGTGGATCGTCCAGCGCCGGGTAGCGATGAACTCCTCCATCTGCGCGGCCATGGTGCTGTCAGACCATACCACCGTGGCCCCGCGCACCCGTCGCGGCAGCGGGCCGAAGCCCAGGCCCCACCACTGGCGGAGCCACTCCCATTCATGGGGCTTGATACCATCGGCCAGGCAGACCATGGGGCCGGCGGAACACCGCTGCAGGCTGCCATCGCTCTGCCACTGGTACAGGTTGGCGTTGCAGTAGATCTCGCGCTCCAACAGCGACGGCCCATGCCGCAGCACATCCCACTGCTCGTTGACATCGTGGGCGTTGTTGAGGCAGTGCAGCTCCACGCCCGGCAGGTACGCCCGCATCAGCAGGACCATGGCCAGGAAGTCGTAATGCGGGTCAGCCTCCATGCCCGATTCCGCGCCGATGGACACGCCAGGAGCCACCGTCTCCAGAATGTAGCCATCCACGCCCGACGCGGCCATCTGGCGGTAGTCCACGCCATACCGGTAGAGCCCCTCGAAGGGGTCGCGGGTCAGGGCATTGTTGGGAACGACGCGCTTCCCCCGGGCGTGGGCCGCCGCGCAGACCTTGCCCGTGAACTCGGCCATGCGCCGGGCATAGAAGGCGATCCACTCCCGGCGGGCATGGCGCCAGATCCACTCGGCGCGGCGGCTGATGACTTCCGGGGCATCGCCCGAGGGCGCCACCAGGTCGTCGGGCAGCGTCGCACCGGTGGCGGCGAACTGCGCCACCACGTCGTCGGAGAAATCGCCCTCGAACACCGGCAGGCGCGGATGGCAGTAGCCGTCCGCCTGGTGGAAGCCGTCAAAGCCGTAGTCGGCCAGCACCTCGCCCAGCTTCGCCGCAAAGAAGTCCTCGTAAAGCGTCCCATCGCTCAGGTGCTTGAGGGGGCAGACCGAACGCATCAGCTGACCATGGCGGTTGCGGTGCCATAGCTCGGGGTGGCGCCCCAGCCACTCGTCGGAAGCGAACTGGTCAAAGAGGGCGAAGTAGACCGCGATGCCTTGCGCCTGCAGCTCGCGCACCAGGCCGCGCAGTTGCCAACTGGTCCAGTCCTGGCGCTGGCGGTCGGCGCCATAGGGGTGACCGCCGTACGACGCACAGTCAAAGGGCAGGGCGCGCTCGACGGCCATGCCGTCATGAGCGTGCACGAAGTCAGGGTTGAACAGGAGCAGGGACACCAGTTCGGGCGTGAAGCCCGCGGTGTCCAGGTAATGCCTCACCCCGTAGTCGGGACTCTCGTTGTCGAAGCCGATGAGCTCCACCCACACCCATTTGCTGATCGCGTCGCGGTCGTTCAACAGACCTGTCCTCCCGCTGCTTTGCTAGTAGACCACATACACCGGGGCTTCGCCGGCTTCCACCTGCACCCGTCCGTCACTCACCGCGACGCGCCGTCCGTGACCCATGAAGTCTACGATTTCGACCGTCCGCTCTCGGGCGACGGGCAGGGCCACCCTCCGCGTCCCCGCCGCTGTCCAGACGGCAGTGACGGTCTTGCCCTCCCGCGCGAAGGCGTAGGCCCAGACGTCGTCGCCCAGGTCACGCAGGCGTCGGCGTGGGTTCGTGCCCTCGAGCATCTGCACACACGTTGCCATGGCGTTGACGAGAGGCTTGGGGCTCACGCGCTTGCTGTGCCACGGCCCGGCGGGCGGGTCCACGTCGAGGTTGAAGAAGAACCCGAAGGCGCCCATGCGGTCGTAATCGAGACCGTAGAACGGAAGGAACACCCGCACCCCCTCGCCCTTGAGGATGATCGCCATGCGCACCAGGCGCTCGGCCTGGGAGCGGTGCACGACTTCTGCCCCGTCGGCGCCCGGAATCCCGGCCTCGGTGACGTAGATGGGCAGTTCGCGGCCCTTGTAGCGACGCACCAGTGCCCTCAGACGCGCGAGCTTGCCGGGGAAGTCGTTTTCCTCCGGGCGGTAGACACCGCTCAGATAACCGTGGGTCTCGATGCCGTCCAGGTACTCCAGCACCCCTGCCCGGAAGACGCGCTCGAACCACTCCAGGTCCAGGGTGGAGGGACAGGGACCCAGCACCAGCCCGTCGGGGTCCTCCGCCTTGACCACCTCTCGGGTGCGGCGGAACAACTCCACGACCTGCTCGGGCGTGTGCTCCGGCGGGTTGCTCACATAGGGCGGCATGTTCAGGTTGATTTCCCAGGCCCCACCGTAGAGACGAGGCTTCTGATGCGGATAGAGGTGCTTCTCCACGCGCACGCAGTCCCGCACCAGGGCCAGATAGTCCTCCCAGTTGGCGAAGGGCGGGGCCTCCGGCCCCTCGCGTCGCGCCCACTGTGGCACGGCGTCGCGCAGGTTGCCCAGGAAGGGCAGGATATGCAGGCGGTAGTCGGGTTGTGGGGAGCCGTTCAGGAGTTCCCGCGCCCAGGGCGCGATGCCCTCAGAGCGGTCGGGCCGCTCGGGCTCGGTCCAGAACCAGTTGCGATAATCGAACCGCCAGGCCAGGCCGACGTGGTCGGCCAGGTCCAGGAAGTCGCCATGCAGGCCGAAGAAAGCCCGGTCGCCCAGCTTGCGGAAGCGCGCCAGGTTCTCCTCCACCGTCACCGGCAGCACCGCGAAGGTCCCCAGGCCCACCGGTACCGTGCCCTCGGCCCGCAGGCACGAACGCTCGCTGGTGTCTCTCCCCGCCGCGTCCAGGAAGTGCGCCGTCACCTCATAGTAGCCGTGGGTTCCTGGCGTGGCCGAGACGGTGTAGCTGGCGGCGTCCGTGAAAGCGACCCGCCCGCCACCTGTGACCTGCCCCCAGTAGTCCCGCACTTCCCAGCGGAAGCCGGTAGCGCCTTCGGGACGCGCTCCGCCAACAGTGAAAATCAGGCGCACCGGTTCCCCGCGCTCGAACAGGTTCGTGCCGGTCATGGAGGTGCCGTACTCCAGCCAGGACGACAGCCGCTCCTGCCGGTAGGCCGAGACGCGGTCCACATAGAAGGTGGATGGCTGGGCGCTCAGGATGAAGGAAAGGCCGCGGACAGTCGCGGCTTCCTCCGGCGTCAGCGCGCGTCCTGTCTCGTCCACGAACTCAGCCAGGGGAACCGTGTGCTCGACGATCCGGCCAGCAGGAAAAGTGTGGTCGGCGATGACCCGGGAGTACCTGGCGCCCTTTTCGGTCGTCAGCACGACCTGTACCCATTGCTGCAGTGACACCCGCGACCCGATGAGGAACCGAAAGCCATCGGCATCGGGGGGCACCCTTCCCGCCGGCAGTTCCGTGCAATCCACAGCCAGCCAGTTGTTCCCCGGCTCGGTGTCCGCCGGGTCCCTGCGGGCCATCGTCACGGCCAGGAGCGTCTGCGCCACCCCCGGCAACTCGGCCCCGCACTGGACCTCGACAGCCACGTTCGACCCGGACCTCGGTCGCCACGCCTGAGCACGGTCGGCCGTGAAGTCCTCGATGAGGGCTATCTCCTCCAGTGGCCCCAGGACGACGGGGCCATCGGAGCAGGCCAGCCCAAGACCGCAGAACAGCGCAACCGCCGTCGCCAGGTATCGCACGCGCACTGTCCTCCTAAGGCACCGGTCCGAAGCTCGCCCTCATGTCGCCAATGCGCCGGATGCGGTCCACCGAGGCAGCCGGCGGCGTGGTGTCAGCGAGGCTGAAGACGATGCCGCGACCGTCGCCGATGCTCTCCAGAGCCCCGCTCACGTGCGCCTCGAACTGGGCGTCACTCATGCTCTCTGGCAGTACGCATACCGAGCACAGCCCGCCCCAGATAGCGGTCCGGTCACCAAGCTGGTCCCGGTACTCTGCCAACGTCAGCCGTGTCATGGGGGCAGGGCAGACCGAATCGGCCACATCCACGCCACTCTCGACGTAGTACCGATTGAGCTGCTCGTTCTCGCCGTCGGTGTGGGTGATCAGCAGCTTGCCCGCCGCGTGGAGCATGTCTCCCGCCCGCCGCAGCCATGGTGCGATGTGCTCCGCAAACAGCGGCGGCGGCGTCACCATGAGATCATAGTTGGCCCCAAACAGCACCGCCTGGGCGCGGCTGCGACAGCAGGCGTCCAGCACCTGCAGGAAGTACCCCTCCATGCGTCGGGCCGTGTCCAGCACTACGTCCGGATGGTCGTGCAGGTCGAAGTAGAACTGGTCGCAGGGCACCAGCTCCTTCAGCAGATGGTGCACCGGGGAGCCCGCGATACCGGCCCATGCCACGACCACCCCGTCGTCACCGACGCGGTCGCAAAGCGCCTCGTAGCGGCCCGGCGCGTACTCGACCTCGAGGTCCTCAAACAACGCGCCAACGAGCGCATAGTCCTCCAGGCACTTGGCCACCCGTTCCTGCACGTGCAGTAGTGTCACTCCACTGCGCCGCATCTCCTCGGTGTGGAGCAGCCGGGCCGTCAGATCGCCCTGGGGCAGCCGATAGCGCACCAGGATGGTGTCGCCGTCACGCTGAACGGTGCGAGTCACCTTCCGGAAGCGGAGGCGCGCCGGGCAGTTGGCCACATGGTGCAGACCCAGGGCCGCGTCGGCCACCTGGTCGGGGTCCTCCGCGTCGAGGAAGTCGGGGATGACCGCATGAAAGCCCACGCCCAGCTCGCCGACGATGTCCATGAGCGAGGCGTCAGCCCATTCCCGTGGCAGTGTGCCGCAGTAGCGGTTGGCCTTGTACCACAGGTCCAGACGCGGCACCCACGGCAGCCGGTCAACGGGTTGTCTTCGCAGCGCCGCCAGAATGCGCTCGCGATGGGTCATGGTGCGGTCACTCCGTTCAGCCAGGACCTGGACACACCTAGGCACCGGCCGCCGCCAGCGCCTCGTTGATCATGAAGTACTGCACCGCCTGCATGAAACCCGAGGGCGGCAGCAGCCGCACATCATAGCCGGGGATGTCAACCGTGGTGTCTCCGAAGGGCCAGCAGCCGCTCAGGTTGAGGTCCGCGCCCATCTCGTAAGCGCTACGCTGCGGCGTCCCGGCGACGATGGTTACGATCCGCGCCGCGGCGGCATGGGTCTGCTCGACCCACGGGCCATAGGGCTCGTAGTAGCCCAGGTAGATGATGAGGTCGCCCGGCTTGACGCGCTCGGGCAGCTTCTCCGGCTCCAGCGACAGTAACGGCTCCAGCAGGCCCGGATCCCCCGGCTGAGCCGGGATCTCAGGCGGCAGGTGCCCCAGGCAGGCGAACCAGACCGTACGTCCGGCCCGCCTGGTCTCTGCCGCCAGCCGGGCCGCCTCTGCCAGCCCGTCGCGCTGAGTGGCCGTGAAGGTGCGCAGATAGTTGCTGATCCGCGCCAGGTAAGTCCGCCCCAGGATCATGGGCGCCACCGGTGCGGGTGTCTCCGGCTCCCACGTGTACTTCAGGTGCTCGGCATTGCGCTCCTTGCCACCCGGTACCAGGATGCTCTGGTACATGGGCGGCATCTTCCCCAGGCGCGTCAGCGCAGCCACAAGTTCGCCGGTAAAGGTCCAGAGCTGAGCCATCAGCAGTGGTGTGATCGTGGGCAGCCCGCCGTGTCCCGCCGTTCGCGCCGCGATGGGCAGATAGTGACAGCCCCAGCGTTCGGCGCTTTCCGGGCCCATGAGAACCACCTGCGCGCCGACCTCCCGGGCCCTGGCGATGACCCGCTGGTCCGCTTCGGACGGCTCCCCCAGGAGACCGAGCAGCACGACGTCGTTAGCCTTCAGGTCGTCAGGACTGCCCAGGCCCTTGATCGTCATCATGCCCCCAGCCCGGCCCCAGCCCTCGGAGATGAAGCCGCGGTCCCCGGCCAAGTACGCCTGCCCGCCTTGCGCCAGCGCCGGCGCCACCAGTGCGGCTACCTGCGCTGTCTCCGGCAGCCGCAGCACCAACTGCCGCAGCCCCGCCTGCACGTCAGCAGCGTAGTCCGCCCACACACTCGCCACACAGCCTGTCACCATGGCCGTCATGAGCCACCAGAGCCTCGTTCGCATGGTCATCACCTGTACTCCAGTTCCTCGGGCAACGCGCCGAGACCTCGGCCCCTCCCCGCCCCCTGCATCTGCCGTGCGGGCGCCGGCGACGCAGAACCGATAGCGCCACACACCGGGTGTGTGGCGCTGAACCATCGGGTCGGGTTGTCCTAGCACCCCACTGCGTGCTCCGTGCGGGCGATGATCTCGTCCTGCAGGTCGTCCCAAAGCGACGTGAAGGGCGCGCTGTAGCCTGCCACGCGCACCATCAGGTGGCGGTGACGCTCGGGGTGCGCCTTGGCTTCCTGCAGGATCGCGCGATTGACGAAAGTGAACTGCAGTTGCTGGCCCCCGGCGCGGAAGTGGGTCTCGATGAGCGAGACGACCGCCTCGAGGCCCTCGTCGCTTTGCAACAGGCGCGGGTCCAGCTTGACGTTGAGGGTTGTCGCGGTGGGCAGCAAGTGATGCGGCAAGCTGGCCACCGAGTTCAGCAGCGCCGTTACCCCGGCACTGTCACGGCCCTGGGCCGCGCCGATGCTGTCGGCCACCGGCTCGCCGGCGCGGCGGCCGTCGGGCGTAGCGCCCGTGACGCGGCCGAACTCGATGTGCATGTTCTCGCCGCCGGCTAGTGTCCCCAGAATGTAGCAGCCGCCCCGGTAGGGTGTGCGGCGCTTCATGATGTCATCGAAGGTGCTGATGATTTGTGCCGCGAGGGCATCGGTCGCGGCGTCCTCGTTGCCAAAGTGGGGCAGGTCCCGCAGCACGCGCTGACGCAGCGGCTCGTGGCCCTCCCAGTCGGCCTCCAGAATGGCCACCAGCTCGGACAGGGTCAGGGACTGCTCCTCGAACACGAGCTGCCTGATGGCCACCAGCGAGTCCACGAGGTTCGCCGTGCCGATGATGTCCCAGTTGCAGAAGTTGTACCGCGCACCGCCCTGGGTGTACCCCTGGCACCGCTCGATGCAGTCTGCCACCACCAGCGACCCGGCCAGGTTGCCTCCGGGGTCTTTGGCGGCGGCCGCGTCGCGCCCCAGCGACGACCGGTGAGCCGCCTCGGCCACCAGCTCCATGGCCGCCTCCAGCCGTTCCCAGAGGGCCTCGAAGCTGTCCACGGCCGACAGGTCGCCGTCTGCCATGAGTGCCGGCTCCAGCCCCAGCGCCATGCGTAGGATCAACGGTAGGTTGACGAAGCCCTCCACCGACCCCATCTGTGCCTTGCCGGTGACGATGACCTCGTGGCAACCGGACAGCGAGAAGTCGCGGGCGTCCTCGAGGCTGACGCCCACATGATGCAGGGCGTTGACGATCTGCTCGTCATTGCAGAAGTCGGGACTGGCGCGGTTGAGGCGCAGGGCCTCGACAGCCTTGCGCAAGATGGGGCGGGGGGTCCTGGCGTTCCAGCGCAAGCCCACCTGCGGGCGGTTCAGGCCCAGTTCGCCCGTCACCTCAAGGCATAGCTCGGTGACGGCGTTGCTGGCGTCCCTACCGTCAGGTTTGACCCCGCCGAGTGTGAGATGGTTGTGGGCGCTGACCCCGCTGGGCGCGCCCACGGACTCGAAGTACTTCACCCACAGGCACCCCAGCAGTTCCTTCGCGAACTCCCGGTCCAGCGTCCCCGCCCGCATTTCGCGCTCGTAGCACGGGTACAGGTACTGGTCCACGCGCCCGGGCGCATCCGGCAGGAAGAAGAAGGCGAACCAGGCGCACTGGCAAGCCTCCCAGAAAGTTCTCGGGGCGTGCCTGGGGGTGCGCCGGCAGTTGGCGGCAACAGTGCGTAGCTCCGCGGCCCGCGCCGGGTCTGGCTCCTCGGCCGCCATGGCCTCGGCGGCGTCGGCATAGCGGTCTGACAGGTCCATGAACCCCTCGGCCACGATTCGCAGGGCGGTCAGGAAGTCTTCGGCGCGCTGGCAGTCGGGGTCGGCCGGGTCCAGGCGGGCGCGGCGCTCCTCGATCCTGTCCACCAGCCCGGCGAAACCGATCGCAAAGATGGTGGTGTAGTCAAGCGTCGTGTGGTTGCCCGCCGGGGCCAGCATCCCCGCTTCCCAGAACGGCGCCACCTCCGGGGGCGTGGGCCAGTACGAGGGGTCGGGGGCGGTCCAGACCCGCCGCCCGAAGACCTGCGGCGTGATGACGTCCGGGTCGGTCACATACCCCGGCCGCGTGCCAACAATCAGCTCACCTGGCAGGATCGTCACCGCTTGCCGCCGCATGTAGTGGGCGAGGGCACGGGCCTGCTGGATGACTGGGGGCAGGCCCTCCAGCTCCGCGGCGATCTCGGCATGAATGGCACTGGCCTGGGTGTCGCCGACGTGGCGGCTGCGCAGGGCTCGGTCCTTGATCGCGGCGACGCGGTCGGTCAACATGGCTCAGTCAGCTCCTCGGCGCGATGGCGGTTTTTGCATAAGTATGTTACATGCCGCGCGGGTTGGCAAGGCCCTGTCCCCGGCTTGGGTCATTGCCGCCAGCAGCCGATGATCTCGCCCACGTACATGCGGTGGTAGTCCTTGGCCGGATAGACCTCGGCATCAATGCTCTTATCCACGAACAGGGCGGGGTCGAAGTCCTGGGCGTAGAGCTTGCGGCACTCCAGCACCAGGCAGGCTTCGGCGAAGTAGACCGAGCCGCACGGGCTGGGCAGAGGGGTCAGTCCCGCTTCGGCCACCTTGTCGCCATCGCGGCCGGATTTGGTGCCGCAGATGTTGAGGGCCTCGCGGTACTGCTCGGGAAAGAAGCAGAGCGTAAAGGTGTCAGACCGTTCCACAAACTGGAAGGTGTAGCGGTGCGGGCGGATGACGATGAAGGCCACCTTCCGGCCCCACAAGACCCCCAGGGCACCCCAACTGGCGGTCATGGTGTTGAAGTTGCCCATTTCCCCGGCGGTGATCAGCATCCAGTCCTCACCGATGAGCTCAAAGGGGTTGCTGATGATATCCGACGGGTTCATCGTGCTGCGTTCTGGTGCGTCCACAGTGCTTGCCTCGCTTTCCTGTTCAGTCTGCTGGCATCCAGGGCGTTGCGCGGTCCCATTCCCGAATCAGTTGCTCCATCCCTTGGCGCACAGGGGCATGGACGTCGCTTCCGGCCAGGTTGTGCATTTCGTAGGGATCATCGGACAGGTCGAAGAGAAGCGTTGCTGCTGGTGCCATCTCCTGCGACACCGGGTCGCGCGGCACGAAGGCCATGTGCGTCGGTGTGCGCAGGGCTACCCCGTCGCCGGTCTCGATGAAGGCATGTTCACGGGGAAGCCCGGTGTGGGGGTCTTGCAGCGCGGGCCTGAGGCTCTGGCCCGCCATATGGTCCGGGACTGCCCCGGTGGCCAGTTCCAGCAGCGTCGGGGCCACGTCCACCAGGCTGGCAACCGACCCCGTGACCACGCCCGGCCGCAGCCTTCCCGGGTAGCGCACGAGGAGCGGGATGCGGGCGGATTCCTCATTGGGCCCCCCTTTCTGCACCAGGCCGTGGCTCCCCAGGTTGTCGCCATGGTCCGAAGTGAAGACCACGACGGTGTTGCCGGCCAGACCCGTGCGGTCCAGCGCCGCCAGCATCCGCCCCACGCAGGCGTCCATCCACGTCGTCATCCCATAGTACTCGGCAATACACTCTCGCAGACCATAGAAGGGCGGCAGGTGCTCGCTATGGGGCAGATGCAGGTTGTAGTAACGAAAGTCCCAGCGGTAGACCTTCAGCCAGTGATCCTGCTCGGCCAGTGGCCGGCTCAGGTCCACGTTGGGGCGCAACGGGATGTCAGCCGGGCGGTACATGGCACGGTAGTATTCGGGGGCATCGGCCAGTGGGCAGTGCGGCGGCGAGATGCTGTAGTAGAGGAAGAAGGGCTGGCTGGCTCCCTGCTGGCTTGCCAGGAAACGCTCCACGCGCTCAGCCTCGAAGTCCACGCTGTAGCCGGCGGGGACGAACTCCGGCCCGCCGTCCTCGGTGAAGCTCTGCCCGGTGTGGCAATGAGGGACCCGGGGGATCAGATAGTGTTCGAAGCCGACGTCATGGGGCCAGGAGTGGATGTGCCACTTGCCGATGACCTGGGTCGCGTAGCCCGCGTCACGCAGCGCCTCCGGCAGCGTCTGGTCTGGCAGGTGCGGTCGGCCGGCCGCCGGGTACTCGGGCAGCAGGAACGCCGCCGGCCCCCGCGGGTAGTGGACATTGCTCACCCCGCCCGTACACGTCCGGTTGTACTGACCAGACAGCAGCACCGAGCGCGCCGCCATGCAGACGGGGTAGTTGGTGACCGCCAGTTCAAACCGCACGCCTTCCCGCGCCAGACGGTCCAGATGCGGCGTGTGGATGACGGGATTGCCGTAGCAACCCACCTCGAAGGGGCGGAGCTGGTCGCAGACGCACAGGACGATGTTGGGCTGATGGGTCATGGTTTCTCCGGTGTTGCAAACAGGGCAGGGGGTCAAGTACCTGTCGCGGTCACTTTCTGTCCGCGCAGTCGAGCCCGCATGTTGGTGACCAGGATGGCACAGAGGGCGTAGAAGGCGGCAAAGACCACGAAGGAGGGCCGGAAGTTGCCAAAGATGTCGCGCAGCAGTGGAGAGGCGATCATCGTGCTTCCGGCGACCAGATACCCCCACGCCGTCGTGCCGGCAAAGACGAAGTGCCGCTCATCCTCGCGGATGTAGTCGCCTGTGGCCGCGGCCCCCACGACGCTGACGATGGCCGCCTGGATGCCGAGGACCAAAGAGGAGGCGGCAACCATCCAGTGGTTCTGGTAAAGGGCCACTGCCAGGAGACTGAGCGAACCCAGGACGAAGCCGACCAGCATGACGCGCTCGCGGCCCACCTTGTCCGAGGTGTGGCCGGAGATCCAGGCCGCCAGCAGTCGCCCCACGTAGTAGGGCAGGACGATCCAGTGAAGGTTCCGACCCTCGCCGAGGTCCTTGGCCACCAGAATGGTAAAGCTGGTCAGCACCAGACCCCAGCCCAGGTAGTTAGCCACCGAGAGCATGACCAGGTACCGTCCGGCCGGGCGCTTGAGGCAGATGACCGCGTCGCTCAGTCTTGCCGGCGGCCGCTCCTTGGGCTTGACCCGTAGAAACAGCGACAGGACGTTGCCGATGAGGCTGATGCCCACGGCCGTGAGCAGGACCGTGTCCTGTCCGGTGCGGGTCGCCACCGGATCGCTTTGGTCGCCGGCCACGCGGCCCATGATGTAGCCCAGCATGATCACCCCGAGCATCTGCCCGAGGTAGACCGAGCTCTGGTACAGGCCCGAGATGCTGCCGTAGCGCCGCACATCGGAGACATTGATGATCTGCGCCGGACCGGTGGCCCACAGGGTCTCTCCCCCCCAGCCCCAGATTAGCGCCGCCACGATCGCCAGCTCGATGCGGTTGGTGAAGTAGATGAGCAGGCCAAAGAGCGTGTAAGCGCACCCCGCCAGCACGATAGACCACTTCTCGCGCAGGACGCGGAAGTAGTAGGCATAGAGCCAGAGCCACAGCGGGCCGCCGAAATAGACGAGCGAGAACACCGTGGAGGCGCCGGTGCGCGAGGCGCCCGTGCGGTCCATGATGATGGGCACCAGGAACTGCTGGCAGGCCGCCACCCCCAGGAAGAGGAAGAAGGCCATGCCGCAGAGAATCAGGATCTGTGTGGTTGAGCTCTGAGTTTGGGGCTGGGGTGGGGCTTGCTCGTCGGTCACAATGGTGGCTCCAGTCTGGGCGACTTCGGCCACCTAGCTTCACCAGGACCACCGGCGGCACCTGCAGCCGGGCATCGCACTGCGGTGGCGCTGCAGGACCACGCCGGAAGGTCTGAGCACTTTCCAGGGGAGAGTCGCCGATGACTGCTCGCGAACGGTTCCACGAGACTTTCCGCTACGGCCGACCTGACCGGGTTTTCATGCATCCCCAGTGGGTTTTCGGCGAGACCCGTGAACGCTGGCTGAGGGAGGGCATGCCGGCCGACATCCATTTCAACACCTTCTTTGGCTTCGACCGCATTGAACTGGTCCCCCTGAACACTTCGCCCCACCCGGCCCTCAACACTTGGGTCGCTGAGAAGACCGAGGAGTACAGCATCTACCAGGATGAGTTCGGCGGCGCGTACAAGCGTTGGCATGACCGCGAGATCGGCATGTCGCAATGGCTGGCCTATCCCATTCGCGGCCGCGAGCAGTGGGAGGCCATGAAGCTACGGCTCGATGCAAACTCGCCAATCCGTTACCCCGAGTACTGGGAGGACCTCAAGCGCTGCTACCGTGACCGGGACTACCCCCTCGGTATCCACGCTGGTTCGTACTACGGCTGGATCCGCAACTGGGTGGGCATGGAGCACCTGGCGCTGTGGTACGCCGACTGCCCGGACCTGGTCCACGAGATGACCGAGTATATCGCCGACTTCATGCTCAAGCTCCTGGACCGGGCGCTGAGAGAGATCCCCGACCTGGACTACGCGCTGATGTGGGAGGACATGTGCTTCAAGACCGGCCCGCTGATCTCTCCTGCCATGTTCCGGGAGTTCATGCTGGAGCCCATGAAGCGCGTCACCGCCCGGCTGCACGAGGCCGGGATAGACATCATCATGGTGGACTGCGATGGCCGGGTGGACGAGTTGCTGCCCTTGTGGCTGGAAGCGGGGGTGAACCTGCACTACCCATTGGAGGTTGCCGCAGGGTGCGACCCGCTGAAGTACCGCGAGCTATATGGCCGGGACATCCTGCTGCTGGGGGCCATAGACAAGCGTGCCATGCGTGACGGCTGCACCAGAGCCGACGTCGAGCGCGAGGTCATGTCCAAGGTGCCCGAACTCTGGAAACAGGGCGGCTACTCACCCTTTGTGGACCATGCCGTCCCGCCGGACGTGCCCTTCGAGCTGTTCAAGTACTACGTGGACCTGGTGCAGGAGATCTGCCGCAACTGACTGGCAGATTATCGAACAAGTGTTTTACGTGAAACATCAGGCGAGACAACACCACGATACGGAGCCCCGTTCACCGGCCGGCGCAGCCAGGTGTGTCACTCCGTCAGCAACTCGGGGCCGGGCACGAAGAAGTGGAAGACGATCCAAAACGTCAGGATGACAGAGATACCGAGGATCAGGCCGAACGCCAACGGACGAAGCTGGGCGAAGGCCCGATAGCCGAAGAACCGCAGCACCACGACCTTCGCCAGCCATCCCACTAGCATGGAGAGCCAGTACCGCTCCGTGGGCCAGCCCACCCAGGCCACGAAGCCCAGGGGGTGCAGGGGCCACCACGCGACCCGCTGGCGCAGTGCCACGAGCCCGGCCGTGACCGCCGCGCCTAACCCCATGGCAATGTAGCTCTCGACACCCAAAGCCGTCTGTCCCCGCAACACTGCCACGAGACGGTTCGTCGTGCCCAGTCCACTTCCGCGCGGCCACCAGCCCAGCTTTGGCACGCCACAGTGGTAGATGACCAGCAGGCTGACGACGTGGGAGACCAGGACCGCCGTGGCCACTGCACCCAGCATCGCCGCCATCGTGCCGACCCGTGGTGCCCGGGCCAGCGTCCCGACCTTCAGACACTGAAACGCCTGGGGCATGAACTGCGTGGCCGTGCCGCGCACCTGCACCCAGCTCATCATGGTCATCAGGGTCACATTCCGAGCTCCGAGGACTCGGGGGGAGATGAGGCGGTGCAGGAGATAGTCGTAGCGAAACGGGCTTGAGTAGATGAACATCCCCGCCTCGCAGACCACGCGGGAGACCACGAAGCTGACTAGCGGGAAGGGCACGATCAGCAGCGCCGCCCAGCCGACTTGCAGGCCGACCCGGGACGCCCACCACAGGATGAAGGCAGTGCCAGCCACGTAGCCCCACAGCGCCAGGCGCTCGGGACCACCCGACTGGCGCGACCCCGGTCCTGCGGCGCGCACTACCCCCGACAGGTACCCCCGCGCCGTCCAGAGCATCGCCAGACCCAGGATTGCGTAGCCGCCAACGGTCTCCATCTCGGCGAACTGGTAGTGGTCGGTGCGCAGGCCAACGGCAAGGCGCAGGGCAGTCTGCAGGAGGCGTAGCTGATAGCAGGCCCAGACACTGAAGGCCACCTCACTGGACAGAAGGTAAGAGACCCCTACCATCTCGGGGTAGAAATGCAGCAGCATGTCGTTGTAGGCGATGAGGGGGCCGCCGCCGAAAAGGGTTCCGGAGTCCTTCTGGAGGTTGATGTCCGGCACGACCGGGTAGTAGCTGTGCAGTCCCTTGATAACATAGAGGCCGGCGGAGACGCCGAAGCCCAACCACAGAAGCCAGTTGCGGAAAAGCGGGGACATGACGCCGTCCTCGGCGCCGGCCAGCTCGACAGGCACCTGCACCAGGGGGTAGACGAGTTTCTCTTCGTTCTCCCATCGGCGGGCCAGCAGAGCCGCCCCGCAGAGCAAGACCCCATACATCGCCAGGATGAAAGGCGTCCAGATCGCGAGGGGCAGCAGCCAGGGTCGCCAGGGCATCTCGGCCCCGGGGGGCAGGCCCTCGAAGGCCCAACGAATGACCGGGGCGTCACGGTCCAGGGATGGCACGACAGCGCCGGGAAGATCGCGCAGGTAGAGGTCGGGACCGGCCACCTCCGGGTTGGTGTAGTACACGATCCCCAGAGTGTTGAGGTAGAAATGCTGTGCGTACTCCTGGCCGGGCACGGCCGCCATGGCGGCGAGCATGAGAAAGACCAGCAGGATCTCGCCCCGCCGCAGCCCGCCCCGCCGTAGCGCCCGCGAGAGCGCGTTGGCGCCAATGACCAGGAGCAGGAGGCACACGACACCTCGCGGCAAGTAGCCGGTGCCGATGATCTCGTAGCGCAGGAAGAGCGAGACGCAACCGGCGGCGGTCAGCCCCGCCGCGAGGACCAGACCGATGCTCACAGCGCGAAAGGTCAGCGGCGAGGGGCTGTCGCCGGCTACCGCCATGGAGACTCCTGCACCTCCGCCGTCCGTCGTCTAGGCTTCCAACACCTCGCCCACTTCCGCCCACCGCCGCTCGCGGTCGCTGATGACGATGGCGTCCATGACCTGCTGGGTGGCGTGGCCATCGGCGAAACTGGGGGAGGGGGCGGTGTCATTGACGATGCAGTCTATGAACGCGCGGACGAGGCTCGGGTAGCCCTGCACGAACACCTCATGGGCTGTGTGGCGCTCCTCGGCCGTGCTGACGGCGCGGGGGATGTTCCCCTGTACCTCGTCCGGCACTTTCAGAGCCTGTAACTCGCTTTCGCCGGCGCGGCAGCCGCGCAGGTGGTTATCCCACTCATCGTGGTACAGGTGGAGAGACAGCAGGCCGTCGCGCCCCGCCAGTTCGTGCCGCATGACCCGGCCGCCGGGCGAGGTCCAACTGATGTGGAAGATGCCCTGGCAGCCGTTGGCGAACTCCGCCACGAAGGCGTCGGTGTCGGCGGCGGTGGTCGGAAGCAGTTCATCGCCCCGGCGGCGCGTCGGAACAGTGTTGCGCCGCAGGGCGCAGACAGCGCGGATGGGCCCATTGAGCCACAGCGCCAGGTCTATGTTGTGGCAGCCCAGGTCATAGAGCACCCCGCCGCCCAGCTTGGCGTCGGCACGCCACATCCACTCCCCCCCGGGCCGCCCGTAACCGGCCAGTTGGCAGACATTGTAGTGGAACGCCTCCCCCACATAGCCTTCCTCCATCAACCGCCGGGCATAGATGGCCTCGGGGACCCAGCGGTTCGTGAAGGCCACCATCGTCTTGAGGCCCCTGGCCTTCGCCATGGCGGCCAGTTCGCCGGTCTGGGCCGAGTTCATCCCAAGCGGCTTCTCGCAGAAAACGTGCAGGCCCCGCTCCAGGGCCGCCCGCGCCATGGGGTAATGGGCGCTGTGGGTGCTGCTGATGCAGACGGCGTCCAGGTCGTCGCGGGCCAGGAGCTGCTCGTAGTCCTGGTACAGTGCGCTCACACCGAACTGCTCCCCCGCCACCCGCAGCTTCTCGGGCGTTCGTGCCGAGAGAGCGACCAGCTCGGCCTGGGGGTGCGACAGCACCTGGGGAATCTGAACCCGGTTGGCCCACGACCCCACACCGATGACGCCAATCCGCAGTTTCTGCTTGCTCATGCCAATCGGTAGCCTCACTGAGGTCATTCACTCCAGTGCGATGATGCGCACGCCTCCCGCCGGCACCTCGCACTCCACGCGACCGTCGCGCACCTGCAGGGAGTCGTCTGGCAGCAGCCAGTCGCGAGCGGAGCGGAGGGGCACGTGGGAGACGATGGTGACGGCACGGCTCTGGTGGTGGTCAGTGGGGGTGATGCCCTGCTGGGGCTTGGCCTGTCCAGCGGGATTGAGCAGGGTCACCGCGAAGCCCCGTGCGGTGCGGTTGACCAGCCACTCGACCTCCCCGCGGACCTCCACGGGCATGAGCCCCCGGGAGAGGTGAGCGATAAGCCGGGGGATCACCGGCAGCGCCTGACGTCCGAGGGTCAGGCCGTGGGGTGCCGACAGGTAGATGAGGCGACCCTGGCCGCGGTCCAAAGCCACACAGAAGCAGTCGCCGGAAGCCGTCGCCGCTAGGACCCGGCCACCCTCCGGAACGCGCACGGGGCGGTAGCGGAAGCGCGGTGACGGGTGGAGAGCCGGGGCATCAAGCCAGCGGTAGCCCTGGGCCTCGCTGGTGTCGCCGACGGCTGGCAGGCGCAGTTCCGCCAGTCCCGGGCCGCTGAGATGCTGGTCGGCCACCAGCAGGGTGCCGCCTTGTTGGACGTACCGCGCCAGTCGTTGCCCCTCGGCCCGGGTCAGCTCGATCTCGCCCGCAGCGATAACCACCGGGTAGGTTTCAATGGTGCGCCAACGGTCCACGTCCGGGTAGGCGAAGATGACATCAAAGATGTCGCCGAAAACACCCGGTACGTAGACTTCGTTGGTGCCGGTCATCGGTTTCTCGGACTCCCGGCCGATGGGATGGAAGGCACACCAGAAGTACTCACTGAGCATCCGCTCGTGGTCACCGCGCCGAAAGCGGTCGGGCTGCTGGTGCCAGTTGCCGAAGGCGTTGGGCCAAAACGGCCCTGGCTCCCAACCGTGGGCATAGTCCACGAGAAAGGCCACAGGCGTGATGGGGTCGCCACGGTCCGGCTCTCGGGCCGTGACCCGCAGGAAACGGTCCACCAGCTTGCCCTTGGGCGAGAGCTGAGCCTCCTGAATGCCGGCGGCAGCCGTCCCGCCGGGCTTCCAGAACTCATCGAAGCCCTGTTCGTGGTAGAACATGGACGAACCGGCCATGTACTGATACCAGATGTCCATCTTGTACCACGTCATACCGGCGCCGGAATAGACGGAGTAGTAGTTATCAAGGATGGCCTGCGGGCTGTGGTAGCTCTGGGTGTTGCTGAAGATGGTCGAGGCGTCGCCGAAGTTGCAGGAGCGGTAGGTACAGGTGGTGTGCCCGCCCTGCCGAGCAACCCCGCGCATGAAGGCCCAGCGCATGGACAGCAGCGATGAGGTCATGGCCGAGGACTCATATCCCAGGGTGCGACATCCCCATTGGCTCAACAGGGGTGCGAAGGCGATGTTTTCCACCGACAGGCAGGAGATGACATCGGCGAAGGGATTCGCATCGAGGTCGCGGCCGTAGATCGTGCGGTACTTCGCCGCGTTGCCCTCAAGCGTCAGCGGAGTGAAGGCCTCCACCAGCTCGCGCCGTGTCCTGGCCGCCTCCGTAGCCGCCTTCATCTGCTCCCGATCGGGGTAGAAGTACCCCAGGCTCTCTCCGGATATGGCGCCGACGTAGCGGTTGCGGTACTGGGAGAAGGCCTTGACCCCCGCCTCGCCGATGGGAGTGTCGGGGGCGTAGTTCATCATCGTCCCCCACAGGCGGTCAGGCTGGGCGTCGAGCCAGCGCGCGAAGGCCAGGCCCTGGGGGTCCAACTCCCCCGTCACCGGGTCGGTCCGGAACACAGCCGGGCCCGCGCCATGGAACAGCGGCACGATACGCGGGTCGGAGAAGATCGGGATCTCGTGGTCGCGACCAGCATACTTCGCCTCCACCTCCACCCGCACGTCGGCGTCCCGGATGCTATACGGCACCTTGAGCCGCGTCGGTTCGTCACTGAGCCACGATTCCAGCGGGACGGGGTCGCCGACATTCCACAGGTAGAGGAATCCCCGGTCCTGAAAGGTGCGCAAGCGCCAGGCCTCGGGGAGGCGGGTGAGATCGGGGCGTTGGCGCGCCAGTGGCTCCAGGTCCGACGGAACGCCGCCGCGGTAGGTGTCCAGCAGCTCCCAGGTCAGGTTCCGGGGGCGTTCCTTGAGGCGCGGACGGTAGGCGGGGTCGGTGGTAAGCACCAGGACATCCACCTGCCGCGGTACGGCCTCGGTCTGTGTGGAGCGCAGACGTATCGTCACTGGGCCCTTTTCGAGCTTGACTTCGCCACCGTCCCAGGCAAAGGCCCAGCCCCAGTACAGCTTCATCTCATTGTCTTCCTCGACCACGGCGCGTTGGCCGAAGGTCAGTGGCTGCGGCGGCTGCCCATTCTGCTCCAGGACGACGGTGAAGCGCTCCGTCTGCTCGCGCCAGTCACCATAGCGCACCCACAAGTAGTAGGTCGCACTCACCGGCACTTCGGCCGTCTGGGTCGCCTCAGCCCGGTCGTCCCCCGGGCCCGTGGCGATGGACAGAAAGCCGCTCTCGCCGCCCTGGGTCCATTCAGCGGCCCAGCCAGGACCGGACAGCCCCCAGTTTCCCGACGTCTGCTTCATCTCCGGCCGGCCCATGGGCCAGCAGTAGCCGGTGACGCCGGTGAAGTCCTCGGCCTCCAACCACAGCGTCTCCGGAACGGGCGTCTGGCCCAGGGCGCCGGTCACGACGACCGCCAGCGCACTGCAAGCCGATAGTACTGCAGGCCTCACGCAGTTCTCACCTCCGGCTCAAAGCGGGAGCTCGATGCGACGGCCCTCCTCCATGCTCCTGACGGCAGCCAGGTAGATCTCCTGGGCGCAACGCCCGTCCCAGCCTGTGGCGCGCGGCGTGTCGCCGGTCTGGATGCAATGGACGAAGTTGTTCATCTGTCCCTGGCCCCAGGTCTCGGCGTCCCGTCGGTTCACAAACTCGACCGTCTCCACCTCGCCACCGGCACGGCTGATGTCCACGAGGCATCGGCCGTCTTCGTGTCGCGTGCTGTGGATGCAGCCCTCGGGGCCGATCACGTCCATACCACCAAAGCCCGATGAGGCGCCCCGCGGCAGACTCCAGGACCACTGCACCAGGGCCTGGTCACCGCTGCGGAAGTACAGGATGACCACGGTGTTGTCCAGGACGCTGCCGTAGTTGGCCAGGTGATCCATGTGCGCCGTGACCGCCGCCACGTCACCAAAGGTGTACCGCAGGAAGTCAATATCGTGGGAACCGCTCTCCGGCAGCGGGCCATCGCTGAAGCGGGCGTCGGAGTACCACTCGCCGTAGTTCGGCGGGCCGGGCGCTGCGCCACACACGATGCGTCGCCACATGCACGGCCGCCCGACCCTGCCCTCCTGCACGAGGCGGCGCATCGTGCCCCAGTCGTCGTCGAAGCGGCGCACGAAGCCGATCTGGAGCACCTTGCCCGCCGCCTCCGCCGCCGCGATCATGGCGTCGCATTCCTCCAGCGTCCGCGCCATGGGCTTCTCGCAGAGCACGTGCTTGCCGTTCTCCAGCGCCTTGATGGCAGCGTCCGCGTGGAAACGGGTGGGGATGCCGATGGCGACGGCGTCAATGTCATCACGCTTCACCAGATCGTTGTAGTCGGTGCAGTAGTCGCCGCCCCACTGTTCGGCGCGGGCCCGCGCCTGGCTTTCGTTCACGTCAGCAATGCAGACAAACTCGCAGTCCTCGCGCGCCTTGATGGCTGGCACGTGTAAGCCGCTGATGGCGCCGGCGCCGATCATGCCGAACCGGAGCTTGGACATGGGTCTCCTCCAGTAGGAAGTCTGTACTCTGCCATCGTGTGCGAGGCGGGGCAGGGATGCCCCGCCTACCGAGGTGCGGGATGCCCCGCGTACCGAGGTGCGGGATGCCCCGCGTACCAAGGTTCGGGATGCCCCGCTTACCGGGTAGTGGTGCACCCGGCGCGCCAACGCGCCTGGCTCTCAGCCGTCAGCAGGTACAACGGGTTCCCAGCCAGCATCTCCATCCCCACGACGTAGGCCTCGTGGGCCCGGAAGAGGCGCTGCTCGCTCTGCCCGATGGTGCCCCGGCGCACGATCCCTCGGCGCTCCAGTTCCAGTCCCAGGGGCATGAAGTCGTTGGCGGTCTCTGGCCGGCGGGTGTACTCCCACGCCGAGCCGTGCTCATCGCGGACACCGTCCACGATGACCACCGCCTGGCGTTCCTCCAGGAAGCGGTAAGGCACCCCCGCTTCGGCCTCAAACAGGTGAAAGAGCGTGCAATTGTTGTAGGTCACACCCATCAGCAGCACCCAGGCGCCCTCATCCACGAGCGTGCGGAAAGGGCTGTCGGGGCCAAAGCCCGTGCGATAGGGGCGGCGGCAGATGAGCTCGGCTTTCGCGCCCACGGCGGAGAGCGGATGAGCGGCGTGGCTGGAGCGCAGGGCTCCGGGCCAGGTGCGTACCGTCTCGCTGATTCGGCCCATCAGTGAGGGCGTATGCTCACGGTCCCAGACCGGCTCGTCATACAGGTACTTTGAGAAGGTCGGGACTATGAGCGTACCCGTCTCGGTCAGGACCTCCAGCAGCGCTCGCACGACGGTGGGGGCCCCGCCGTCGACATAGCCGAAGGAGGAGAGGCTGGAGTGCACCATCACCATGTCCCCGGCTGACAAACCGAGGCCTGAGAGGCCAATCACGATGTCGGCCTGGGTTACCGCGCCCACGTTGCGCACCTCACGAGCCCGAAGTCGTGCGCACTTCGCCTTGCCCCCGTGGAATCCTCCCCGGAGGCCTGTCGGCCTGCCATGGCGAAAGAGTGTCACGTCGGCTGACTACCGCCCCTGGAGCCCAACCCAATGCGTGTCGCGTTTCTCGCCTTTGCTCTTGCCATCGGCCCGTCGCTATGCGCCCAGGAAATGCCCAAGAGGGACCTCATGGACCTGCGCCTGCTGCTGCCGCCCGAGATCCCGGCCGTGCCCGGCCGCGAGTGCAACGTGTACTTCGATAATCTGGTGCTCTGCGCCCCCTACCTGCGCAACTTCCTGATCGTGGACGTGGACTGCCCCAAAGGCACCCATCAGGAGGAACGGTTCACCTGGACGCCGACCGCTGAGGATGTGGGCGAGTACCCGCTGACGATTCGCTATTACGACGCGGAGGATGACCTGCTGGCCGAGGGCACCACGACTATCCGCGTCTATCCCCCTGACGCTGGCGCTGGCCAGACGCTCACCATGCTGATGCTGGGCGACAGCCTGACGCATGCCTCGGTCTACCCGGCGGAGTTGCTGACGCTGTGCCAGGGTGAAGGGAACCCCCGGCTGACCCTCATCGGCACCCACCAGCCCATCACGGACCGCCCTGAGGTACGCCACGAGGGCTACGGTGGCTGGCGGGCCGCCAACTTCGTCAGCATGTGGGGCCCGGAGACGTGGAACGCCGCCCGGCAGCGCACGCGCAGCCCCTTCCTTTACGAGCGCGATGGGAAGCCAGTCCTGGACTTTCAGCAGTACTGCAACGAGAACAACGGCGGTCGGGGACCGGATTATGTCACCATGCTACTGGGCTGCAACGACAACTTCGGCGCCAAGGACGACACCATCGAGGCCAGCATTGACGACTTCGAGAGGAACATGGAGATACTGATCGCCGAGATTCACCGCGTCCGGCCGGACACGAAGATCGGCGTCATCTCCCTGATGCCCCCGGCGGCCAGCCAGGATGCCTTCGGCGCCAACTATGGCTGCGTGTATAGCCGCTGGCAGTGGCGTAAGAACCAGCACCGGGTGCTGGAGCGCAGCTTTGAGGCCTTCATGGGCCGCGAAGCCGAGAACGTCTTCTTTGTCCCCGCCTACGTGAACCTGGACTGCGTCCACAACTACGGCAGTTCCAGGGCCCCAGCCAACGCCCGCACCGATGTTGAGATCTCGCGGCTCAATAACGGGGTCCATCCGGCAGCCTCAGGATACCGGCAGATGGCCGACAGCATCTACTGCTGGCTCAAGGCGACGCTGGCGAGATAGGTGGGAAGGCACCGCGTGTTAGACCTGAAGCGGGCAAGAGCATGACGCGACCGGGAGGTCAGGTTGCATGGAAGTCGCCGTGAACACGCCGTTTGAGGTTGCCCTGCGCTCGGTTTTCTCATACGCCAACCCGGTGCAGGAGATGCCGGTGCCGGTGGTCTTTACTGCCCCCTCCGGCGCCACGCACCGTGTGCAGGCCTTCTGGGACGGGGGACAGGAATGGCGCGTGCGCTTCTGTCCCACGGAGATGGGAGAGTGGACCTGGCGCACCGAGATCTTCAACTCGGCCGACACCGGCCTGCTGATGAAATCGGGGCGGTTTCACTGCGTGTCCTATGCCGGAGATAACCCCCTCTATCAGCACGGGTCGCTGCGTGTCGCCGCCGATGGCACCTATCTCGAGCAGGCCGACGGCACGCCCTTTTTCTGGCTGGCCGACACCTGCTGGAATGGGGCGCTGCGGTCCACCACCGGGGACTGGGACGAGTACCTCGCCGTTCGCCGAGCGCAAGGTTTCACGGTCATCCAGATCGTGATGACCCAGTGGCGCGGGTGTGTGGGTGGGGCAGACGGGCAGCCGGTGTTCACTGTTCAGGAAGGGCGGCTGCAGGTGATTCCGTCCTCCTTCAAGCGCCTCGACGACCGCATCCGGCGTGTCAACGAACACGGCATGATCGCGGCGCTGGTGCTGCTTTGGGCGCTGACAGACGACGATCCCGGCCAGACCCTGTCGGAGACCGACGCCGCGTTGCTGGGGCGCTACATGCGCTCCCGCTGGGACCCCTTCCAGGTGGTCTACTTCCTGGGCGGCGATGGCAACTACGGGGAGCATCCCCCCGGGCGGTGGCAGCGCCTGGGGCGGGCCATCTTCTCTGAGCCCCGGCAGCGTCTGGCGACGATGCACCCCTGCGGAGTCACCTGGGTCGTGAACATGTTTCACGAGGAGCCCTGGATGGACTTCCACGGCTACCAGAGCGGCCACGGCGACCGCGAGGACGAGCTGCGGTGGCACCTGGCTGGCCCGCCCGAACCACCATGGGAACTGGATCCACCCAAGCCTCTCATCAACCTGGAGCCCAACTATGAGGCACACCCGTCGTACCGCGACCGGCACCCTTTCAGCGCCCGGGAGGTGCGGCGCGGAGTATACTGGAGCCTGCTGGGCGCGCCCATGGCTGGAGTGACGTATGGGCACAACTGGATCTGGCCCTGGCCTGTGCAACCGCAGGTCCCCGACAACCACGACTTCTGTGGTACCGTCGGTCCCTGGCGGGATGCGGTGCGGTCGCCGGGCGCCGAGAGCATGACGGTGCTGCGGGGCATCGTGGACCGGCTGCCCTGGTGGCGACTGCGGCCTGCCCAGGAGCTGCTGGCGACCCAGCCCGGGGACGAGGACCTGATGCACTGGGTGATGGCAGCCGCAACCCCGGACCAGCAACTCGCCCTGGTGTACATGCCCGTGGGTGGCACCGTGCGGCTGCGTCTGGCGGGCCAACCCCGGGCGGAATGGCTGGACCCGCGCACGGGCAAGTCGCAACCCGCGGTGATGGTGGGCGACCAGGTCACAGCGCCGGACGACGAGGACTGGCTGCTGAAACTCAGTCATTAGGGAGGCGATCCCATGCGAACGCGGTGTCTTGGCATAGTCTTGGCCACTGCATTGGTCTGTCTGGGGAGTGCTGTGTGGGCCCAGGAGGCCGCCGGCCCCAATCTGGTGCAGAACCCCGGGTTCGAGGCAGTTGGCGAGGGCGGGCTGCCTGCTGACTGGAGCGGCCCGGCTACCGTCTACAGCCGTGTGACCGCACCGGTCCGTTCGGGCGAGGGCGCTTTGCAGTTCGTCAACTCCGATCCCCAGCGATATGTGCTCTGCAGCCAGGCCATCCCTCTTGAGCCCGGCAAAGCCTATGCCTTCAGTGTCTGGGTCAAGACCGAGGACATCCAGGGCAGCGAGACCGGAGCGACCATCTGCCTGGAGTGGTACGGTGCCGACGGAGCGTACCTGGGTGGCAGCTACCCGCCGGGTGTCACCGGCACCAGCGACTGGAGGCAGGTGCGCGGCATCTCCGGGCGTGTGCCGCAGGGCGCGGCTCGCTGCTCGGTGACCTGCTATGTGCGCAAGGGAATGACCGGCAAGGCGTGGTTCGACGATGTGGAGGTGCGGCAATGGCTCGCCCCGGTGACGCTGGAGACCATGCTCCTGAAGCCCAACTATCGGGGCCTGGTCATGCCCGAAGTGCGGCAGGTGGAGTATAGCGCCAACATCAGCTTCGGAGATAGCGGGCTGGGGCCTGACGATGTGTACCTGCGGGCCGACCTCCTGTCCGAGGGTTCCGAGCGTTCGCTCAAGTACGAGGTCGCGGCCGTCACCGGCGAGAGCACCCGCGCCGCCCTCTCGCTGCGGGGGATCGCGGCGGGCAGCTATGTTCTGCGACTGGCTCTGGTCCGGCGCAGTGACGCCAGGGTGTTGCAGCAGCATACATGGCGGCTGCGGCTTCTGGCCGAACGCCCTGATCTCGTCTCGTACATCGGTCCAGACAACAACCTGTGGGTGAAGCAGGCCGACGGCAGCTATGCGCCCTTCTTCCCCCTGGGGATGTACTGGTCGGGCATCAGCGAGGAGCAGCTCCGTACCTACGCCGACAGCGCCTTCAACTGCCTGATGCCCTACGGAGGCGCTACGCGAGAGCAATTCGATCTGGCGCACAGTCTGGGCCTGAAGGTGATCTACTCGGTCAAGGACGCCTACTTCGGCTCGACCTGGTGTCCCGCTGAGATCAAGTCTGAAGCCGATGAACGGCCATTCATTGAGAGCAGGGTCAGCCAGTTCCGCGACCATCCGGCGCTGCTGGCGTGGTACCTGAACGACGAACTGGGGCTGGAGTACCTGCCACGGCTGGAAGCTCACCAGCAGTGGCTGGAGGAGCTGGATCCTCACCATCCGACCTGGGTAGTGCTATATCAGGTGGAGCAGGTCAACCAGTACGCCCGCACCTTTGATGTCATCGGCACTGACCCGTACCCGATACCTGAGTACAGCAGTCGTCGGGCGGCGGCCTGGACCCGCCAGACGGTGCAGGGCGTCAGGGGCGCGCGGCCCGTCTGGATGGTGCCGCAGGTCTTCAACTGGGGAACCTACCGGAGCGACCCACAGGAGAAAGCCGGCCTTCGCCCCCCGACCCTGGCTGAGATGCGAAGCATGGCTTGGCAGTGCCTGGTGCATGGGGCCAAGGGCCTCATCTTCTACAGCTTCTTTGACCTGGTGCGGGACGAGCAGTATCCTTTCAGTGAGCAATGGCCCAAGGTCAAGCAGATGGCGGCGGAGATCAAGCCGTGGACGGAACTGCTGCTCACTGGCGACACACAAACGGACATCGGCGTACGTGAGCGGGAGTGGCTGCATTGGACCACGCGGACGCAGGGCGGAGTAACCTACCTGTTCGCCGTCAATGATGAAGACCGCGCCCATGCGGCGACCTTTGCTCTGGGCCGGGAGCCCCGCGCGATTGTCCTGGAGGGCCTCGCGGAGACCGGTGAGGTCGCGACGACCGATCGTTTGCGGGTTGCTCTGGGGCCGCACGAGGTGCGTGTCTACCGGTTGGAGTGGTAGGCAGTGGCGGGGTTGGAAGCCCCGCCCACAGAGATATATGAGGGCTGGATGCCATGCCTACCGGGACGTATCAGGAGTGACGCCTGTCGGGATCTATAGGGATTGAAGCCACGCCCACGCAGGACATGCGCGAACCCGAACCCCTGATCATCCGGCCGCCCACCGAAGCCGGCAGTCTGCTGCTGCGGGTCACGCGGGGCTGCAACTGGAACCGCTGCAAGTTCTGCGGCATCTACAGCCACTTCGGCCAGCCGAACTTTGAGGTGCGTCCGCGCGATGAGGTGCTGGCCGACATTGACGCTGCGTGGGCGCTGTACGGTGACCATCACACCACCGCCTTCCTCGGCGATGCCGATCCCCTCGCGGCCCCGCCCGAGGATGTGCTGGCCATCCTGCACCATCTCCGGGCGACCTTTCCGCGACTGCAGCGGGTGACGTGCTATGCCCGTGCCAGCACGTGCTGGCGAAGACGCGAGTACCTGGCCACCCTCCGCGAGGCCGGGCTGGACCGGGTGCATGTGGGGCTGGAGACCGGGTCGGATGCGCTGCTCAAGTTCCATCAGAAGGGTTCCAGCCAACGCCTGCTGATCGACTCCGGACATGCGACGCGAGGGGCGGGGCTGGAGTTGTCCTACTATGTGCTGCTGGGACTGGGCGGAGCCGATCGCTGGGAGGAGCATGTGCGCGAGACGCTGGTGGTCCTGAACAGCGTAAAGCCGGAGTTCGTGCGCTTCCGGCGGCTGTGGATATACGGTGAGGAGGGCGGGCCATCCTGTCCGCTGTGGGCGGACGTCCAGGCGGGGCGGTTCGTCCCCCAGACGCCGGAAGGGACAGTCCATGAGTTTCGCGCTATAATAGCGGGCATCAGCTTCCCGACCGAAATCGAGGCCATTCACCCGAACGTGTATGTGCGGGTGGGTGGCCGTTTGCCCGAATCGCGCCAGCGGATGCTGGACAAGCTGGACGGCTTTCTGGCACGACCAGAGGCCGAGAAGGCGCTGGTCTACGGGCGGGCATCGGCGATCTAGCGCCTATCACGAAAGGTGGACACCGGGCCGCCGCCGCGGCTCGCAGGTGGACGATGAGAGACTACCGGGACGATGACTGGCTGAGCACGGATGAGATCATGGCGCTGCAGGACCAGCGGCTGCGGGAGGTGGTGCGGCGGGCCGCTCAGTCCGAGTTCTACGCCCGGGCCCTGCCGGCGGCAGGCATAGACCCCGAGAGCTTCGGTGGACTGGCCGAACTGCACCGCCTGCCCTTCACTACCAAGGCCGACTTGAGGGCGCATATGCCCTACGGCTTCCTTTGCTGCCCAAAGGCCCAGGTGGTGCGGATGCACTACTCATCGGGCACCACCGGCATCGCTACGGCGGTGTACCACACTCGCGATGATCTGCGGTACTGGGCTGAGTGTGTGGCGCGGGGGATGGTGGCTGCTGGTCTTGGCGAGGAAGACGTCTTCCAGAACATGATGGGCTACGGCCTGTTCACCGGCGGCCTGGGGTTCCACTACGCTTCGGAGCTGGTCGGCTGCATGACCATCCCCTCGGCGGCGGGCAATACCGCCCGGCAGGTGCAGCTCATGCGTGAGTTCGGCACCACGGGCATCCACATCCTGCCCTCATACGCCCTGCGCGTCGTGCACTACTGCGACGAGCAGGGGATCGACATCCGGCGCGACCTGAGCCTGCGCTGCGGCTTTGTGGGCGCTGAGCCCCACACCGAACGCAGTCGCAAGCGCATCGAGGAGTTGATGGGAGCCAGGATGTACAACTGCTACGGGCTCTCGGAGATGGCCGGGCCGGGTGTGGCCATGGAGTGTCCGGCCCAGGAGGGTCTGCACCTGCGGGAGGACCACTACCTGGCCGAGATCATTGACCCCGAGACCCTGGAGCCGCTACCAGAGGGACAGCAGGGCGAACTGGTCCTGACGAGCCTTTCCCGACAGGCCATGCCCTTGCTGCGGTACCGCACCCGCGACCTGACCGCCTTCGTCCCCGGCGAGTGCCCCTGCGGGCGGCAGCACCGGCGGATGCAGCGTGTCTTCGGGCGCTCCGACGACATGCTCATCATCCGCGGCGTGAATATCTACCCGATGCAGGTGGAACGAGTGCTGATGGGCGTCGAGGAGGTGGGGGGCAACTACCTCATTAAGCTCGAGACAGTCAATGAAATGGACGAGATGATCGTTCACGTGGAGCTGCGCTCGGGCGTGTTCTTCGATGAGACACGACGCATTGAGGCCCTGCGCGAACACATCGTGGCCGAGCTGCGCCACGAGCTGCTCTTCACGCCGAAGGTCGAGATCCATCAGCCCAACGCCCTGCCGGTCAGCGAGGGCAAGGCTGTGCGGGTAGTGGATGAACGGGGGCATTGACCGGCGGTCGGCACAGGGGCCCCGGCATTCCCTGCCCCACCTAGGATGCGCGGACCTGAGCAGGCATGGCATGCCGCCAACAGCCGGAGGTGCTCTCGATGCAGAAGCGGACCGCGACTGACGAGTGGGGGCCGGGGCCATGGCCTCGAAACGGTGGGCGCCTCGCCCACGCGTCGGCAGCGGCCGTCGCCGTGGCGGCCGCGCTGCTAGTCTCGGCCGCGGCCGAGGGCCAAACCATGCAGTGCGTCGCCAGTGTGACCCCCCAGAACGTGCGGCCTGCAGACACGTTCAGCCTGGTGGTGCAGGTGGTCCAGTGGCTTCCCGGCACCGGCACGCCGCAGGCTCCGACGGTTAGCTGGCCTGACTGGAAGGCCATCGGCGTGACCACGGTGCGAGCCCCGGCGGCCACACTTGAGAACTTTCCGGTCGGCAACCAGGTGCTGAGCACCGCCACCTACACTGTCGGCCTGCGGGCGGCCACCGAGGGGACCGTCACCCTCCCCGCGATGGCGGTGCGGGGAACCGCGGGCGCCACGACGACCTTCCCGCTGACCGTGACGGTGAGCGCACAGGCGCCTCCTCCGGGGAGTGCGGCAGCCGTCCCGCAGCCCGCGCCGGTGATGCCGCAGGGCCCCCCACCCGGCGCCATGGGGTCGCCTCCCTGGTGGCAGGATCAGAACGTCATGTCGCCAGCCCCTCCACCGGAGGTGACGCCCCAGGCGGAGTCACCGGTCGAACGTCTGCAGTATGCAGCCGGATCGGCGGCCTTCCTGGTGGTGGTGATCGTGCTGGCCATCAAGCTGGCGCGATCCGGACGGCGGACGACGAGCAACCACGAAAGGCGATAACGCATGTCGCAGAAGACTCTGTTGTCTGGAAACGAAGCCATTGCCCGGGGGGCCTGGGAGGCTGGCTGCACCTTTGGCAGCGGCTACCCGGGAACGCCATCATCGGAGATACTGCCGGCGCTGACCAGGCTCGGGGAGTGCTACACCGAGTGGTCGGTGAACGAGAAGTGCGCCTTTGAGGCGGCCTCCGGGGCCTCTCTGGCCGGCGCGCGGTGTCTGGTGACGATGAAGCATGTCGGCCTCAATGTTGCAGCCGATCCCTTCTTCACCCAATCCTACACGGGCGTCAATGGCGGGATGGTGGTCGTCTCCGCCGATGACCCGCACATGCACAGCTCGCAAAACGAGCAGGACAACCGGCACTACGCCCGTGCCGCCAAGGTGCCGATGCTGGAGCCCGCGACCGCGCAGGAGGCCTATGATTTCACCCGGCTGGCCTTTGAGTTGAGTGAACGCTTCGACACACCGGTGCTGCTGCGGGTGGTGACGCGGCTGTGCCATTCTGACGGCATTGTCGAGGTGGGGGAGCGGCAAGCTCCGGCGCCCTGTGAGCCCGTCAAGGACCCTGGCAAGTATGTCATGATCCCGGCCCGCGCCCGCCAGCGCCGGGGCGCGATGTCGGAACGGACGCAGGCTCTGCGGGATGCCCTGCCGGATCTGGGCCTGAACCGCATCGAGCCCGGTGACCCGGCCATCGGTATCATTGCCGCCGGTATCGCCTACCAGTATGCGAAGGAGGCTGCGCCCCAGGCCTCGTTCCTGAAGCTGGGCATGACCTGGCCGCTGGATGAGGGGCTGGTTCGGGAGTTTGCGGCGAGTGTCGAGAAGCTCTACGTGGTCGAGGAGCTGGACCCATACCTGGCGACTGAGGTGCGAGCGCTGGGGCTGACTGTTGAGACCCTGCCCGAGAGTGTCCAGCGCGGAGAGCTGTCGCCGACGCGGGTCCGCGCGGCCCTCCAGGGTCAGGATGTCGCGCCACCGCAGAGCAACGACCTGCCGGCGCGTCCGCCGCAACTCTGCCCCGGGTGCCCGCACCGTGGGGTGTACGTGGGTCTCAACCGCCTCAAGGTGTACGTGACCGGCGACATCGGCTGTTACACCCTGGGCACACTGCCACCGCTGGAGGCGCTGCACACCTGCCTGTGCATGGGCGCCGGGGTGGGGCAGGTCCATGGGATGAACCAGGCGTGTGGCGAGCGCCAGAAGGCCGTTGCGGTCATCGGCGATTCGACCTTTGTGCACAGCGGCATCACCGGCCTGGCCAACATCGCCTACAACAACAGCCCCTCGACCGTGGTCATCCTGGACAACTCCACCACGGCCATGACTGGCGGACAGGACCATCCGGGCACCGGGCGCACGCTGTCGGGCGGACCCGGCCGCAAGCTGGACCTGGAAGCCATCTGCCGGGGCTGCGGGGTTGACCACGTGGTCACGGTGGATGCCCTGGACCTGAAGGCGGTGCAGGCGGCGCTGCGCGAAGCCGTTGAGCTGGACGCTCCGGCGGTGGTCATCGCCCGCCGCGCCTGCGTCCTCACGGGACGCCCCCGGGGCGAGCCGCGGGTGATTGTGAATGACCAGTGCGTCCAGTGCGGGGCCTGCTTGCGCATTGGCTGCCCCGCCATCTATACCGTTGAGCACCCAAGTGGCCGTCGCCAGCCGGTCATTGACCCGGTGCTGTGCTTCGGCTGCACGCTTTGCGCCCAGGTGTGTCCCAAGGATGCCATCGCCATGTGGGACCCGGAGACCGACCAGGGAGGTGTCGGCTGATGGTCACGAACGTGCTGCTGGTAGGAGTCGGGGGACAGGGCATCATCACCGCCTCTCAGGTGATCGCCGAAGCGTGTCTGCTGTCCGGGTGGGAGGTGAAGAAGAGCGAGATCCACGGCATGGCTCAACGCGGTGGCAGTGTGGAGAGCCAGGTGCGCTACACGCCCGAGGGTGTGGTGGCTTCTCCGACCATCCCGGACGGTGAAGTGGACGTGCTCATCGGCTTCGAGCTGCTGGAGGGCCTGCGGGCCTTGCCGCAGGTGCGGCCCGAGGGGGTCGTGGTTGTGGACCCGCGGCGGATCGTGCCACTGACCGTGACCATGGGCCAGGCGGTCTATCCGGAGGACGCGGTGGAGCGCCTGCAGTCCAGCGGCCGCCGTACGCGCATCATTCCGGCCACGCAGGAGGCACTGAAGCTTGGTGAGGTGCGTGCCGCCAATATGATCCTGCTCGGGGCTGCCAGCGGCGACCTGGGCTTGGCCCGCGAGTCGCTGGAGGAAGCGTTGCGCCGCACGGTGAAATCACAGGTGCAGGAGATCAACCTGCGCGCCTTCGCCCGGGGGGTGGAGTTGGCGGAGCTGGGGTAAGGCGTGTCTTCTGGAGAGGCCGGGCCTGCCCGGCCTGGCTTGGCACGAAGGCCTGGGCCGGATAGGTCCGGCTCCTACGGACGAACAACGGCGACCACCTGGGACGGAGGGGTCCGGCCGCTCCGGACGGCCAACGTCGTGGACTGAACACCCATCATGGAGGACAACCACACATGATCTGGGACCCCAAGCATGAGTGCATGCCCGTGGAGGAGCGGCGGCGACAGCAGCTCTTCCGGCTGCGAGAGCAACTGGCGCGGCTCTGGGCCACCGTGCCCTTCTACCGTCAGCGATGGCAGGAGGCGGGGGTGTCGCCCGACGACGTCCAGTCCCTGGACGACTTGCGGCGGCTACCATTCACGGAGAAAAACGACCTCCGCGACACCTATCCCACTGGCATGTTTGCCACGCCGATGGACGAAGTGGTGCGCATCCACGCCTCGTCGGGGACAACCGGCAAGCCCATCGTTGTCGGCTACACCCATGGCGATGTCCATGACATCTGGGCCCAGACCATGGCCCGGACCATCGCCTGCGGGGGTGGCACCAACAAGGACATCCTGCAGGTCGCCTACGGGTATGGCCTGTTCACGGGCGGACTGGGGCTGCACTATGGGGGCGAGCTTCTGGGGTGCACCGTCATCCCGATGTCCTCGGGCATGACCGAGCGCCAACTGCTGATGATGCGAGACCTTGGGGCCACGATTCTCGCCTGTACCCCGTCCTATGCCCTCACGCTGGCTGACGCCGCCGCTGACATGGGGTATGGCCCTGATGACATCCCGCTGCGCGCCGGTCTCTTCGGGGCTGAGCCGTGGAGCGAGGGGGCACGCCAGGCGGTGGAGGCCAAGCTAGGGCTTTCCGCCCATGACATCTATGGTCTCACGGAGATCATCGGCCCGGGAGTCGCGGCGGAGTGTGAGGTCAAGGGCAAGATGCACGTCTTTGACGACCACTTCTACCCGGAGATCATTGACCCGGAGAGTGGCGAGCCGCTGCCGGAGGGCGAGACGGGGGAACTGGTCTTCACCTGTCTCACCAAGCGCGCCTTTCCGGTCATCCGCTTCCGGACCCGCGACATCACCGCCCTCACCCATGAGCCCTGTCCCTGCGGTCGCACCCACCCGCGCATTGACCGGATTACCGGCCGCACCGATGACATGCTCATTGTCCGCGGCGTCAACGTGTTCCCGAGCCAGATCGAGCACATCCTGACGCAGATCGCGCAGGTCGAGCCGCAGTACCAGCTCGTGCTTACCAAGCGGGGTCACCTGGACCATCTGGAGGTGCAGGTGGAGGTGTCGCCGCAGTTCTTCTCCGACACCATCCGCGGCCTGGAGGGGCTGGAGCAGGAGATCGCCGACAAGATCCGGGCCAACCTGGGCGTCGGCGTGGCCGTCAAGCTCGTGGAGCCCAAGACCATCGAGCGTAGCATCGGCAAGGCCAAGCGGGTACTTGACCTGAGGGATAAGGAGTAGTGACCATGGCAGCTACCAGGATTGTCCAGCAAGTCTCCATCTTTCTGGAGAACAAATCTGGCCGTCTGGCTGAGGTGTGTACCACCCTGGGCGCCCACGACATCAACATTCGGGCGTTGTGCATCGCCGACACCTCCGATTTTGGCATCCTGCGCCTCATCGTCAACGACCCGGCCAAGGCCGCCAGCGTGTTGCAGCAGGCGGGGTTCTCGGTAGGACAGACCTCCGTCATCGCGCTGCAGATCCCTGACCGCCCCGGTGGGCTGGGCGGCGTCCTGGAGAAGCTCGAAGCAGTCGGGATCAACGTCGAGTACATGTACGCCTTCTTCGTGCGCCGCGAAGGCGATGCGGTCGTGCTCTTCCGGGTCGCCGATGATGTGCTGGAAAGCACTATCCGGTTGCTTCAGGAGGCGAACGTCCCGATCCTGTCGGCGGAGGACGTCTACGCGCTCTAACCGGTTCCACCGCTGCCCCTGTGAGGTGATCGGCCATGCGTGGCAGGGCCCTGCTGTTGGTCTGGGCGTTGAGTGCAGCGACGCAAGCCCTCTCCGCTCCCGTCGTCCTGTACGTCTCCCCTGAGCGCCGAGACACGTGGACTGGACTGTCTCCAACCACCAATGCAGCGGGCACCGACGGGCCCCTGGCCTCGCTGTCCGGCGCTCGTGACCGCTTGCGCCAACTGCGGGCAGCCGGGGAGCTGGACGGTCCGGTGCGCGTCCAACTGCAGCCCGGCAGTTACCCGCTGGCCGAGCCAATCGTCTTCACTCCGCAGGACGGCGGCACGCCCGAGGCCCCGGTCACCTACGCCGGCGCGCCCGGTTGGGCGTCGGTGGTCTCCGGGGGCAAAACCATCACCGGCTGGCGTGAAGTGGAGCCAGGGTTGTGGGTCGCCTCCGTACCGGAAGCCCGGGGAGGGGCCTGGCCGCTACGGAGCCTTTACGTCAACGGTCGTCGCGCGGTGTTGGCCCGTAGCCCAAACGAGGGCTACTTTCGTATCGCGGGCAAGGCGGCGCCCATCGTGGACCCGGACGGCAATGAGCGCGACAGCGGCAAGATCGCCTTCCGCGTCAAGCCGGAGGACTGGACTGGCTGGCCGGACGTGACCGGGGCCAATGTGATGGTCTTCTACCACTGGGAGACCGGACTGCTGCCCATCCAGGCCGTAGACCCGGAGAGCGCCACGATCACCCTGACGGGCGAGATGAAGTGGCCCTTCTGGTCCAACCAGCGCTACTTCGTGGAGAACGCCCGCGCGGCCCTCGATGCCCCCGGCGAGTTCTGGCTCGACCGTCAGGAGGGCTTGCTGTACTACCGGCCCCGGCCCGATGAGGACATGGGCTCGGCCAGCGTCATCGCGCCACGGCTGACCCAGCTCGTGCTCATCGAGGGCGACGTCCAGGCTGGGCTACCGGTGAGCAACCTGCGCTTTGAGGGCCTGAGTTTCCAGCATACCAACTACGAGCTGGAGCCAACCGGTCATTGCGACTGGCAGGCCGCCGTCACCGTCAATGCCGCGATCCAGGCCAACGGGGCCAGCGATTGCGCCATAGATGGCTGCGAGGTAGCGCACATCGGCAACTACGCCGTCTGGTTCGCGCAGGGCTGTCAGGGGAACGTGGTGCGCGGATGCTATGTCCACGACACCAGCGCCGGGGGCGTGCGCCTGGGAACTGGCGGGATCCCCGCCACAGAGCCCGAGCAGACGCGGAGCAACCGCGTGACGGACAACCTGATCCGCGACATCGGCCATGAGTTCCCGGGCGCGGTAGGCGTCTGGGTGGGTCAGAGCAGTGACAATGTCATCGCCCACAACGAGATCTGCGACACATACTACACGGCCATCTCCTGCGGTTGGTCGTGGGGGTTCAACCCGACGCAGTGTCACCGCAACCGTATCGAGTACAACTACCTCCACGACATCGGGCGCGGCCGGCTGTGTGACGAGGGGGCCATCTACACCCTCGGTCTGCAGCCGGGTGCCGTCATCCGTGGGAACCTCATCCACGATGTCTGGGACTGGGACGAGGGCTACGGCGCCGGAGGCATCTACCCCGACGAGGGGAGCAGCGGCATCCTGATCGAGAACAATGTGGTGTATCGCACCGCCAGTGGCGGCCTTACGGTGCACTATGGCCGGGACCTCGTGGTGCGCAACAATATCTTCGCCTTTGGTCGGGATGCCCAGATACACCTGGGACGCCGCGACCAGGCCTCTACCATGACCTTCGAGCGCAACATCGTGTACTTCGACGAGGGCGTGCTGATGCAGCGGGACAGCGAACTGGTCTCGCGCAACAACGTGTACTACAACACGGCCGGCGAGGAGCTTGTCTTCCCACTGGATCGGGACTGGGCCGCCTGGCAGGCCAGCGGGCAGGACCAGGGCTCGATCATTGCTGACCCGCTGTTCGTGGCCCCTGAACAGGGCGACTTCCGCTTGCGCCCGGAATCGCCGGCGCTGAAGCTGGGGTTTGAGCCCATTGACACCAGCCTGGCAGGCCTCACGGGGCCGCCGGAGCTCATCCGCCTGGCCCGAAGCATCGAGCGCGCTCCCCTGGCCACTCCGCGGCGGCCGGAGCCACCGGCCCTGACGCTGGACGAGGGCTTCGAAAACACCCCGTCGGGCGTGACGGCGGAGAATTGCATCACCTGGGGCGAGGCTGGTGCGGCCCGCATCCGCGTGACCGACCAGGCGGCGGCTACGGGTCGGCACAGCCTGCGGTTTGAGGACGCACCGGGCCTGGACTTCGCCTACAATCCGCATCTGTGGTACTCGCCGCACCAGACCTCTGGTCTGGCCCGGGGCAGCTTCGACCTGCGCCTGGAGCCTGGAGCGCTCTTTTGGCACGAATGGCGTGACAACGCCAGCCCCTACCGCGTGGGACCGAGTGTCGGGGTGGACGCCACAGGGCAGCTCAAGTCGGGGGACCAGGTGCTGATGAACGTGCCCTGGGGGCAGTGGATTCACTTCGAGATCAGCGCAGGCCTGGGGAAGCAGGCCACCGGTGCCTGGGACCTGGTCGTCACGGTGCCGGGGCAGGCACCGCAACGGTTCATGGACTTGCCCTGTGACCCCCGGTGGAAGGCACTGGAGTGGATGGGCTTCATCAGCAACGCCGAGGAAGCGACCGTCTTCGATCTGGACAACGTGACGCTGAAGGTGGAGAAGCCGTAGAGGCTTACCCTCCGAAGAGACCCGCCCTACAGCTCCTTCCGCAGCACCGCAAAGCGGCGTGTGACCTTGAAGCCGAACTTGCCGTAGACCTTCTCGGCGGTGTCGTCGCTGGTCCACAGCACCCACGCATTGTGGTGGCCGTGGCGGCGCATGGTCTGCAGACAGCGTCCCAGCACCACCGTGCCGATGCCCATGCCCTGCAGGTCGTCGCGCACGCCGAAGGGGCCAAAGTGCTCACCCTCGAACTGGCAGTACCCCACGACCTCGTCTCCCCGCACGGCCACCGTGAAGTTGTCGAGTGTCGCCAGGCCCCGCGTGGCATCAGTCAGCAGTTCCCGGGCGTGGCGCAGCCAGTCGCCGTACATGTGGTCATGGAGGAAGCTCAGAAACGCCGGAAGGTCGGCCGGAGTGAGGTTGCGTACCGCAATCCTCTGTTCCGCCAGGCGCGCCTCCCGCAGGTCGAGACCGGCGAGGTCCAGCAGGACCAGGTTGGCGTCCATGCTGATGGCCTCGGTCACCGTGGCAAAGCCCTGCTCCTGCAGGAAGGCGAGGCCTGCAGCGTAGCGCTCGACATCCACACCGGGCACGAAGTAGTTGGGGGCGTAGGGGGCGATGGACACTGACCGGCGTTCGGCTTCGAGAAAGAGGCCGTCTGCGGCCCTGATGAGCGCCGCGCCGAGGCCCTGGCCGCGGGCCTCAGGGACCACGCCCATGGCCGTGATCCAGCCCTTGTCGGGCTCCAGTCCCACTCCCTCCAGGGGCACACGCCGGATCAGGCACAGGCAGAAGCCAACGACCTGGCCCCCTTGCTCCGCCACCAGCAACCAGTCCGGGTGGAAGTTGGGGTCCAGGAGCACCTTGCGGCGGAAGGTGGCCGTGTCCACCTGATCCCAGGGCAGGGCGGCGTTCCACGCGGCCAGCAGGTCAGGCTCGTCGGTGCCCCGGTAGCCGCGAATCGTGACGTCTGCCATGTCCTCTTCACCCCTCAGAGGAGGTCGCGCTGCTGGATCATCCGCGCTTCATCCACGGCGAAAGCCATGGCATGGCCCGTCCGCAGGGCGATGCCGTGCAGCCGCGTCCGCGCCTGGTACCAGTCCCAGTACGGAAAGCCCCCTTCGCCGCGGCCGATGGCGAAGCAGTCAAAGGCGGCCTTCCACTGCTCCATGACTGCGGTGATGTCCAGGAAGTGATAGGGTCGGAAGTGGTCCGGGTCCTCCCAGTTGTCGGCGAAATACAGCCGCGCCCAGCGCATCGGTGGCAGGCCGTCGAGGTCGAAGTGGCGGATGCCCGCCAGAAACATGGCGCGGCGGGCAATCTCATAGGCGGCGGTATGGTCACTGTGGATGCTTTCGCGCCAGTGGGTGATGACCACCTGCGGCTGGACCTGGCGCAGGATCCGTGCCACCGCCAGCGCCGCGTCCTCGGTGGGGAAGAGCTCACCATCCGCGAAGGGCAGGAAGTGGGGCGTAGCCTGCAGCACGGTTGCAGCGGCCGTCGCCTCAGCGCGCTTCTGGGCGCCGTAGGCCTCCGGCGACAGCGTAGCGCTGCCCTTCTCGCCGAGGGTCAGGTGGATGATGTGGGCGTCCCAGCCCGCCTGCGCATGCTTGAGCAGCGCGGCCCCGGCCGAGAACTCCATGTCAGCCGCATGGGCGCCCACGGCGACGATGGAAGGCTTGTCGGGCATGGTGGCATCTCCTACAGGCGTACTCCATAGTCCTTCGCCGCACGCTTCAGGACCTGCCGCATGGCCGCCAACTGGTCCTCGCGCCCCTCGGGCTTGCGGTAGTCCCCGAGCAGCTCCTCGAACTCCGCCTGGGCGCGGTCCAGGATCGCCAACTCGTCGCCGGCTCCGGTCCAGCCCGCGCGCGGGAACAGCTCGGGCAGCCAGACGCTCTGGCGGAAGAAACGAAGCGTGTGGTCGCTTTGCAGGAAGTTGGTCTCGAGGCCCAAGTCCACCTCGGCGATGGTCGGCAAGGCGATGCGCTCGGAAACGGGCTGGACGTCTCCGCCATAGAGGTCGAGGCTGGGGACGAAATCGCGCTCCAGCAGGAGCTGCACCGGGGCCAGGGTCTTGCCACACTCCAGCATGCCTTGGCCCAGGCCCGGATGGTAGCCCGTGAAGGCCGCCACCATCATGGCCTTGTAGGCCTTCTCCATGACGGCATAGAGGCCCGGTTGCGCGGAATCGCAGTACTCGCCGGCGCCTGGTGGGAAGGGGAAGCCGGTCCAGCGCCGCAGGAACTCACACACCGCGAAGGCCATGTACATGGCATCCGGGGCCGAGTAGCTGGGCTGGCCGGTGCGCATGTCCACGGTGGCCGCCCACATGGAGCCGCCCAGGGGCACCTCGGGGTTAATGGCGCGGCCGCAGATCCACCCGGCCACCACCTCCGCCGCGGCCACCGCGATGAAGCCCTCGACCGTAACCGGCGTCGTGATCCCGGCCACCGGCATGGCCACGAGACCAACGGGAACGCCTGCCCTGGCCTGAGCCACCAGCCGGTCGGCCGGCTCGCGGTCAAACCGCAGGGGATGGGCGAAGCACAGGGCCGTCCAGCAGCAGAAGTCGTCATCCGCGCCCAGGATCGCCCCCATCTCCTCGATGTAGGGGCGCTGGTCGGCCCGCATGGGGTAGACCCAGCGGGGGCGCCGGGCGAACTCGGCCAGCGTCAGCGCCGCGTACAGCGGCTCCAGTACCGGCGGCACCTCGGCTTGCAGCAGGCAGTGGCCTACGCCCGCCTCGCCATGGAGCACGTCACCCAGCTTGATGAGCGCGACGAAGTCCTCGCGGTTGCCGGAGCGCTTCCGCCGGGTCGGCCAGTCGTAGTAGTACTGAGCGACCTGCAAGTCCAATCGGGGGCGCGGCGGAGGGGCGAAGCGGTCGTGGAGGGTGCCGTTGTACTGCTGGCGGAAGCTCGCCACATACTCGCGCGTCATCGGCACCGGGAAGCGGGCCCGCTGCGCTGCGAAGTCCACCCGGGCGCCGAGGCGGTCCAGAGCCTGGAGCAACTCGTCCTGCTGGATGAGCACGCCCGTCTGCTCCAGGACAGCGCAGACCGCCGCGGCCAGGGGCTCGACATGCTCATCGCGCAGCAACTGGGTCTGGAACACAGGGCCTACACCTGCACGCCGAAGTCGCGGGCGGCGCGGTCCAGAATAGCGCGCATGGCCGCCAGCTTGTCCTGGTCCACGTCGGGCTTGCGGTACTCGCCCAGCAGCTCCTCAAACTTGGCCTGGGCCCGGGCCAGCAGGGCTTCGTCCGCGGCACAGCCCTTCCAGCCCTCGCGGTCCACGAGCTTTGGCAGCCAGACATTGCCGCGGAAATGCTCCAGCGTATGGGTGCTCTCGAAGTAGTTGCGTCCGAAGCCCAGGTCCACTTCCTGCATGGTCTCCCAGGCCAGATTCTCGGCCGTGGGGGCGATCTCACGGCCGAAGATACCCAGAGCGCCCAGGAAGTCGCGTTCCAGGAGCAACTGCACCGGGCACATGGTCTTGCCGCACTCGAGCATGCCGGAACCGACCGCCGGGTGCTGCCCGGTGAAAGCCGCGACCATCATGGCCTTGTACATCTTTTCCAGCACAGCGTACAGTCCCGGCTCCTTGGCATCGCAGTACTCGCCCCCGCCCGGCGGGATGCTTACCCCCGTCCAGCGCCGGATGAACTCGATGCTGCAGAAGGCCATGTACATGGCATCGGGGGCCGAATAGCTGACGGTCCCGGTGCGCATGTCCACGGTGGCCGCCCACATGGAGCCGCCAAGGGGGACATCCGGGTTGATGGCGCGGCCCGCGATCCAGCCCGCCACCTGTTCGGCCCCTGTCATGGCCATGAAGCCCTCGGGGGTGATGGGCGTAGAGACCCCCGCCACCGGCATGGCGGTCAGCCCTACCGGCACCCCCGCCTTGGCCATCAGCACGAAGCGTCCGGCCGGCTCGCGGTCAAAGCGCAGCGGGTGGGCAAAGCAGATGGCGCCCCAGGCGAGGAGGCTGTCGCCCACTCCCAGGACCTCGGCCATCTCCTGCAGATAGGGCCGCTGGTCGGCGCGGAAGCAGTAGACCCCCACGGGCTTGCTCACATGCTCGGCCATGACGATGGCCGAGTGCAGGGGCTCCAGGATCGCCGGGACATCGGTCGGGGTCAGGGTATGGCCGACGCCCTGGTCGCCGTGCAAGACCTCTCCCAGCTTCAGCATGGTGATGAAGTCGGGGGTGTTGCTGCTGCGTCGGGTGCGGGAGGCCCAGTCGTAGTAGAGCTGGGCGATGTCGGTGCTCAGCACCGGCAGCGAGGGGGGTATGAAGCCCGCGCTCGCGGCGACGCGGCCGCCCTCGCTGGTGGGATCGCTGATTTTGTAGCTGCTTCCATACATCCGCCCGCCATACTGGGCGCGGAAGCCGGCCACGTACTCCTCGACCATGGCCCGAGGAAAGCGCACACGCTCCGCAGCCTGGTCAACCCGGGCGCCCGCGGCCGCCAGGGCCTGCAGCATCTCGTCGTTCTGGCACAGGATCCCGATCTCCTCCAGGATGCGCAGGGAGGTGTCGGCGATGGGCTCGATGTGCTCGTCACGCAGCAACTCGGTCTGGAACATGCTTGACTCCTCGGTGTGCTGATGCCCTCTGGGGCCGTTACCTTCGCCCGGCGCCCGGCACATTCCTGCGGCCTGCAGACAGGAAGCGCGGTGCCTGCGGCGAAGTATGGCGCGACACACGCGGAAAGGGTGAGCGCCATGCCACAGGTCATCGTCGTGGACTGCGGGTCCACCAACCTTCGCGCCATCGCTGTGGACCAGAACGGACGCATCGCCGCCACAGCCGGACGGCCCAACGCGCCTGTACCCCAGCCAGGACAACCTCGTGGGTACATCATCTGGGACATGGAGCAGCTATGGAGTCAGATCTGTGAGGTGACCCGGGAGTGTGCCGCTCGGGCCGAGGACATCAGAGCGGTGACGTTTACCACCTGGGGCGCTGACGGGGCGCCGGTGCGAGCCGATGGCAGCCTGGCCTACCCGCCCATCTGCTGGCAGGACACCCGCACCGAGGCGCTGGCGGCCTCTATCGGCGAGCGGATGCCGGTGCTGGAAATCTACCGTGAGACGGGCTACCAGGTCATCCCCTTCAACACGCTGCTGAAGCTCATCTGGCTGCGCGAGAACGAGCCGCAGACGCTGGACGGCACGCAGTGGCTGATGATGGCCGGTCTGCTGAGTATGAGGCTTTGCGGCGAGCGGTCCATAGACCCGACGGCCGGCGGTACCATGATGGCGATGGACATGGCGCGGCGGGACTGGTCGCCGCGGATGCTGGCCCTGGCCGGGCTCGACAGCTCTTTCTTCCCGTCCTGGGTGGAGCCCGGGGGCGTCATCGGGCGAGTGACCGCCGGAGCGGCGGCGGAGACTGGCCTGCCGGAGGGGATCGCCGTGGTCGCCGCCGGCCATGACACCCAGTTTGCCGCTATCGGCTCCGGGGCACAGCCGGGAGAGGCGATCCTGTCGTCCGGGACCTGGGAGATCCTGATGCTGCGGCAAGACAGCTTTCAGGCCACCGAAGACGGATTCGCTGACGGGGTCCTCATTGAGTGTGACGCCGTGCCTGGTTTCTACAACCCGCAACTGCTGATGATGGGCTCGGGAGTGCTGGAGTGGATCCGCGACCACTTCTATGCCGGGCTGGGCGAGGGCGACGAAGCATACGCCCGACTGGCGAAGGACTGTGAGCAGGTCGGGTTGGGGTCAGGGGGCGTTACGGTGCTGCCCAGCTTCGTCGCCTCCACCGGCCCCGCCAAGCGCTACGGCACGCAGGGCACAATCCTGGGCCTGACCATCACCACCGAGCCGGCGCAGGTCTACCGTGCGGCGCTGGAGGGCCTGACCTGCCAGTTGCGACACGCGCTGGAGGTTCTCCGCTCAGCCACTGGCGCTAGCCCGACGCTCATTCGTGTCGTGGGCGGCGGCAGCAAAAACGCGCTCTGGAACCAGATGCGCGCCGACATGACCGGCCTGCCCATCGTTACGATAGACCAGAAGGAGGCGACCGTCGTCGGCGCTGCCATGTTTGCCCAGTTGGGCGCGGGAACGTTTGCCACCCTGGCTGAGGCCCAGGCGGCGATGAAGGGGGGAGCCGCCACTGTGGAACCCGGCGACGGCGCTGCCTGTGACGAGCTGTACGCCAAGTACCGGCAGGGCATTGAGGCTCTGGGCGGGTTCTACGGCGCGTGAGGCTACGGAGCCCGTCAAGGCCAACCTACCGCGCCGGCCTTTTCCTGGCCCTGGTGGGGGTCACGGCCGTCTGGGGGCTTACCTTTACGGTCGTCCGGGACGCGGTGGCCCGCTACGACGTGTTTGGCTTCCTGACCATCAGGTTTGCGCTGGCCTCCCTGGTCCTGGCCCCCATCGGCTTGCGGCGGCTCACCCGCGCGGGGGGACGGGCAGCGGTCGTGGTCGGGCTGGCACTGGCCGGAGGGTACCTCCTGCAGACCCTCGGCCTCAAGTCCACCACGCCGACCCTCTCCGGTCTCATCACCGGCCTCTTCGTGGTCTTCGCGCCCCTGTGCAACCGGCTGCTGTTCGGGGTGCGGGTGAGTGCCCGCGCCTGGGTCGCCACCGGCATCAGTCTGCTCGGCCTGGGCCTGCTGACCGGGTCTGGCACCGCGCCTCCGAACTGGGGTGATGCGCTCACTCTGGGCTGCGCGCTGTGCTTCGGCCTGCACATTGCGCTGCTGGACCGCACGGCGAATCACCATGACACAGTGGGCCTGGCCGCCGGGCAACTGCTGACGGCCACCATCGTGTTCGGTGTTGCGTGGATAGCGACCACCGATCCCCATCTGCCTCCGGTCCAGGTCTGGCCAGCCGTCCTGGTCTGCGGCGTGGTGGCCAGCGCTCTGGCCTTCCTGGTGCAGACGGCGGCGCAGCGCGAGCTTCCGGCCATCGAAGTAGCCCTGATCCTCGCCCTGGAACCTGCCTTCGCGGTCCTGTTCGGGTGGCTCCTGGCTGGCGACCGTCTGACGCCCGTGCAGTGGTGTGGCGCTGCGCTGATGCTGGCGGCGCTGACCTGGGTGAGTCTGATAGGGACACACCAGCAGGGAGGGGCGGGAGAGCGCCGGGGCGAAGAGATGAGGCGAGGATCGCTGACGCATCGCGACTGTGGAGGTGCCTGACCGTGATACGCTACACCGCGCTGCTCGCCATGCTGCTGACGGTCGTGGGGACAGCCTCAGCCACCGTCACCCGGTATCCGGTTCACCGTGTCCCCACTCCGCCGGTGATAGACGGAGAGGTGGCGCAAGACCCTGCCTGGACGCTGGTTCCGGAGGCTACCGGCTTCCACGTCCTGGGCGGCGGCTACACCTCGGCCAAGCAGAGCACCGCGCGAATCTGTTGGGACGAAGAGGCGCTGTATGTGGGCTTCGTGGCCGAGGAGCCGGACGCAGCGTTGCTGAAGCCCACTACCCGCGATGGCGGCGCGCCGTGGGGCGAGGACAGCATCGAGGTCTTCCTGCAGCCGCGCCCGCCCTCGGGCCAGACCTACCAGCTCGGCGTCACCGCCGGCGGCGGCCAGGGCTCAGGTGAGGGCCATCCGGACATCACCCAGACCACCGCCGCAGCGCGGATCGGACAGAGCTCGTACAGTATCGAACTGCGGGTGCCTTGGGCCGTGGTCGCCGCCCGTCCCCAGACTGGCGACAAGTGGCGTGGCACCGTCTGCCGCAACATCTTCACCACTCAGTCGGGGGGCGACAAGTTCACCAGCCTCTCGCCCCTGCAGCGTCAGTTCCTTGAACCGGCCAACTTCGCTGAACTTGTCTTCACCGACCAGGTGCTGGATGCGGCCGGCGCCGCACGCCTCACAGGCGAGCTGAACGCCCCATACCACAGGACATTGCAGCAGCAGGTCCGGGAACTGGCTGCCCAGCGCAGCGAGTACGAAGAGACGCTGCGGTCTGCGGTGGGTGACCCCACTTACGGCCGTGAGGCCAGTGCCCTGCTGCAGCGGTGGGAAGCACTCGCGGCACTCGCGGCAAGATTGGCCCAGGCCTCCACCGCTGAGATCCGGCAAAGCCTGGCTGCCAGCCGGGACCTGGGCAAGCAGTCCCATGAGCTGAAGTACCGCGTGCTGCTCAAGCAGTTGCTGTTGGATTAGCCGGGTTTGCGGCACCGCAGGATCAGGAAGAACGCCACGACGCGCATGTCGTCCAACTCCGGACGCTGGCGCAGGACCTCGTCGTCGGGGCAGGGCTCGGCTGTCTGCTCCAGGACGAAGCCGGTCTCGGCGATGAGGTTCAGCCACTGGCTGAGGGTGCGTGTGAACCGTGGCGTGCTGAAGGGTCTCCACTGCGCGCGCACCTCCGGCGGCGTCGCGCCAAAGAGCCACTCGAGACTCTCCCCCTCCAGGTTCCGGAAGTAGTCCCCGATGGCATAGGCGTACGGGCGTCCCGTCTCGTCGCGCAGCTTGCGGCGATAGGGGGTTTCGAAGCAGGGGTGGGTGATGGAGAACTGCAGGAAACCGCCAGGCCGCAGCACCCGGTACGCCTCGGCGAGGACGCGGTCGGTCTCGCCCACGTCCATGAAGCACATGAAGCTGGTGGCGAAATCGAACGCGTCGTCAGGCATCGGTAGCTCGACGGCGCTGGCGACAAGGTAGTGTATGCCCAGGGGCTGCTCGCGTTCCGCGCCGATGGCGTGGCCGAGAAAGACGGGCGATACGTCCACTGCTGTGACTTCGGCCCCCCTCCGCGCCACCAGCCGCGTGTTGTGTCCCTCGCCACAGCCGATGTCCAGCCCTCTTAGGCCCGCCACCTCCGGCAGCATCGCGAAGAAGGCCGGTGTGTTGACGTAGTCACGGCAGACGTCGTATCCGGCGCGGGCCAGATGTGTCCACGCCTCGGCGTTAGCGTCCCAGTGTCGGGCGACCTGGCGGTGGTCCATGGATCGCTCAGTATCCCTTCAGGTTCTCGTCGTACATGGCCAGAATGTTTTCGTCCGGGATGTCGGCGATGAAGTTCTGGCTGCCGTTGAGGATGTACCCTCCCCGGTCTCGCGTCAGGTCCAGGTACGAGCGCACCTCAGCGCGGACGTCGTCGGTGGTGCCGAAGGGCAGCGTCCGCTGCGTGTCCACTCCGCCGTGGAAGCTGAGCCGGTCGCCGAAGTCACGCACGAGCCCCGGGAGACTCATCCCCTCGGCGCGCACCTGGACCGGGTCCAGAATGTCCACTCCGTCCTCGATGAGGCTGGGGATGATCGCTCGGACCGAGCCACAGGAGTGCTTCATCACCTTGCAGCCATAGTCGTGCGAGACATCGAAGAAGCGCTTGAGGGGCCGGCGGAAGAACCGCTCCCAGTGCGCCGGGGAGATGAACAGCCCGCGTTGGGTGCCGAAGTCGTTGCCGAAGTAGGTGATGTCCAGCAGACCATCGCAGGCCTCGAGGAAGCGCCGCGTGACCTCAACCTCGTAATCCACAAAGCCATTGATGATGGCGTCCACCAGGTCGGGTCGGGAGATCATCCACATGTAGAGGTTCTCCTGGCCGACCAGCCAGCCGACCTCATGGAAGAAGGGGCTCCAGGGCGCGCCATAGGTGATGAACTCATCGTGGTAACGAGCGCACCGGTCGCGCACGCCCCTGTAGTCAATGGCATCGGGTGACGGCCACTGGTGCGCCAGCACGTCCTCGACGGTGCTGTCCTCGGTGAAAGGGACAATGACGCGGTCGGGGTGATCGGCTGGCAGGTCCGGGTTCCAGCGCAGTCCCCACATGTTGCGGAAGTAGCCCTCGGCATCGGGACCGGTGTCGGGCTGCGAGTAGTCCATGTTCACGCGCCGGAAGTCAACCTGCAGCAGGCGCAGCAGCTCCTCCTCGTCGCGAAGTCCCTGGTTGGCAAGCAGCCGCTCCGTTACATCCGGGTTGGCGTGGAAGTTGGCCGGTGCGCGGTCTGTTGGCCGGTGCGCCAGGGACTCCATAACGCGTTCGCGGGGGGTCATGCCGGGTCACCTTTCCGGAAGTGGTCAGGCGCACTTCGTCGCCAGTGGTCAGTGGGCCTTCGTCAACGGGCTTGACGAAGCCTGCCCATTGTGCTTGACTGGCCCCAGCCTATGGCACAGGAGGACGAGCGATGCCCGATCTGGCGATCAACGGTGGTCCCCGTCTGAGGACCGAACCGTTCGTCGGCTGGCCCCCCAAAGACCCCGGTTTCAAGGAGTATCTGGCCCAGGTGATTGACAGCGGCGCCTGGGGGATCGGCGGGGCGATGCAGGAGCGGCTCCTGCAGGACTACAAGAAGTTCTGCGATGCGGAATATGCGGTGCTCAACACCAACGGGACCTTTGCCCTGGAGTTGGGGCTGCGCGCCCTGGGCGTCGGGCCGGGTGACGAGGTCATCGTGCCTCCATACACGTTCATCGCCACCGCCTCCTCGGTGGTCTCGGCCGGCGCGATTCCCGTCTTTGCGGACATCCGGCCGGATACTCTGTGTCTGGACGCGGAGGCCGTCGAGGCCGCCATCACTCCTCGCACCGCCGCCGTGACGGCCGTGCACATCGGTGGGATGCCAGCCGATATGGATGCGCTCAAGGCAGTCTGCGCCAAGCACGGACTGAAGTTGCTGGAAGACTGCGCTCAGGCCCACGGTGCTGTCTACCGCGGGCGGAAGGTGGGGGCCATCGGGGATGCTGGCGGGTTCTCCTTCCAGTCATCCAAGAATCTCACCGCCGGGGAGGGCGGTCTGACCACCACCAACGACGGTGAGGTCTATGCGCGGGCCTGGTCCTACGCCAACCTGGGGCGCGTCCCCGATGGGGGCTGGTATGACCACCGCGTCATGGGCACCAACCTGCGAATGACCGATTTCCAGGCGGCAGTGCTGGTACGGGGGATCGAGATGCTGGAGGAGCAGATGGCCCGGCGTGACCTGTGCGCCAACCACCTGCGCCAGCGGCTCGAGGAGATCGAGGGCATCGAGCCGCAAGCCTTCAGCCCCGGGGCCGAGCGTTGCGCGTACCACCTGTTCATCTTCCGCTACGACCGTGCGGCCTTTGGGGGCGTGTCGCGGGACCGGTTTGTGCAGGCGCTGGCCGCCGAAGGCATCCCGGTCAGCAACGGGTACAATCCGCTCTACCGCGAGGGCCTGTTTGCCAACAACTGGTCGCCCGAACGATGCCCGTGGGCCTGCAAGTTCTACGAGGGCACGGTGGACTACAGCACCACCTACTGCCCGGTGGCAGAGCACGTGTGCACGGACGGGTCCTTCTGGATGGGGCAAAGCCCTTTTCTCGGGACGACCGGTGATATGGACGACATCGCTGACGCCATCCTGAAGGTGCGTGACAACCTGGACGAGCTCCGGGACTAGCTGACAGCGGTGGCATGGGCTGGAGGAGAATGGGTCTGCGCTGGGCGACGATCTGGAGAAGGAAAAAGCAGCCTGCCAGGCTGTGGGAGAGGGACCTGGCGGGCTGCTTTCCGCTCCTCCCATGCTACTTCGAAAAAGTGTGATCGGGAGAGCGGGGTGGTCTCTAGCTTGGGCGCAAGTCGAGGGGGCAGAGGGAGCTAGAGACCGCCTAAGGGTTGGGTGCGGGTAGAGCTCTGTCTAGAGTTTGGCCAGTATAGCTACACAACCCTATGCGACCACTATAGCGACATCGGTCAGGTTTGTCAATACCTTTTGACGGGAATTCTGCGTTCTCCCGGCGTGCAGGCCCCCGAACCGAAAAAGGGGAGTTCCGGTTGGAACTCCCCTCCGATTCACTCCTGTCAGGGTTCTTTGGGCCTACTCGTCTTCGTCGGCCTCGTCGTCCAGGGTGTCGTCGTAGCGCGGAGCGACGGCTCGCGGGGTGGCCTCTTCCGGCTCTTCGGTGGCATAGGGGTCCTCGACGGCTCGGCCCAACATGTCCATGACACTGACGCCACGGGCTTCCGCGACTTCGCGGGGGGTCCGCAGCAGGGTCAGGGCCTTGAAGCAGGCCTTGGCGCGGTTGAAGACATTGCCGCTGCCCAGCGACTTGGTGAGAATGTCACGGATGCCGCTGACCTCGATAATCTGACGGGTGGCGCCACCGGCGATGATGCCGGTTCCGCGGGAGGCGGGTTTGAGCAGAATGACCGCGCCGCCCACCTTGGCCGTCACCTCATGGGTGATGGTGTACCCGTCCATCGGCACGCGGATCATCGTCTTGCGCGCCCGGTTCAGGGCCTTGGCGATCGCTTCCGGCGCATTGCGCGCCTTGCCCACGCCAAGGCCGACGTTTCCCTTCCCGTCGCCGACAGCCACCAGCACGCGCGATGAGGAGATGCGCCCGCCTTTGACCGTCTTGCGGGTGCGGTCAATGCGCACGACACGCTCCTGCAGCTCGGAGCCTTCCTCCTGCTCAACCTGCGGTCGGGGCCCTCGGGAGCCGCGCGACCCGCCTGGCCCTCCTGGTCCGCCCGTCTGGCGCGAACCTCGCTGTGTGCGCTGCTGTCTTGGGTTGTACGCCATCCCAGCTCGTCTCCCTGAAAACTTACTGGCCTCCCCAGAGGCGGGAGGCGCGGACCGATAGCTTAGCATATCAGTGTGCCTCTGTCAACGATGGGAGGGGGTGCATTTCGCGCCTTGACGCTGTGCAGACGCGGGGCTATACTGAGTTACACAACCTGGTGACGCATGGCTATGATGGGGAGGAGTAAGCGGGAGGCTTGCGCCACAGAGAGCCGGCGAAGTGCTGAGAGCCGGTGCCAAGCCCCCGCTGAACGTCGCCTCGGAGCCGCGACCGCGAACGGTGTGAGCCTACTAGCGGTCGCCGGGTGCGCCCGCTACAGCGCCAGAGGGTCGCTCCGGATCGCGGGGCGGAACTTGGGTGGTACCGCGAGAAGCGCCCATTGGGGCCTCTCGTCCCATGGTGGACGAGAGGCCCTTTATGTATGCCTGGGGCTGGCGGCGCAAGCCACCCCTATCTGTGGTTTCGGAGCTCTGGTGGTCTTACCAGGCTTACGCAGGAGGCGAGAGATGAAGAAGTACAGTGGTCCAGTGGTCGAAGGCCTGACGCGAGCGCCCTCGCGGGCGCTGCTGTACGCTTGTGGGTATACAAAGCGCCAGCTCATGGAGAAGCCGTTTATTGGCATCGCGAACGCTTACAGCGACGTGGTGCCCGGCCATATCGGTCTCAACCAACTGGCACGTTCGGTGGAACAGGGCATTGCCGCTGGCGGGGGCGTGCCGATGAACTTCGGCATTCCTGCCATCTGTGACGGGGTGGCGATGGGGCACGCGGGCATGTTCTACTCACTGCCGAGCCGTGAGCTGATCGCTGACAGCGTGGAGAGCATGGCCCGCGCCCACGGCTTTGATGGCCTCGTGCTGTTGACCGACTGCGACAAGATCACCCCCGGGATGCTGATGGCGGCCGGGCGACTGGACATTCCGGCCATCGTGGTGACCGCCGGCCCGATGCTGACGGGGCGGTACCAGGGTCGGCGCCTGGACCTGGTGCGGGACACCTTCGAGGCCGTGGGGCGGGCTCAGGCCGGTGTCATCAGCCCGGAGGAACTGGAGGCGCTGGAGGTTGAGGCCTGCCCCGGGTGCGGGTCCTGTCAGGGGCTTTACACCGCCAACACCATGCAGTGCCTGACCGAGGCCATGGGCATGAGCCTCCCCGGCTGCGCCACGGCGCTGGCTGGCATGGCCCGCAAGGCCCGGATCGCCCAGGAATCGGGTGAGCGCATCGTGGGGATGGTGCGAGAGGACCTGACACCGCGCAAGATCATGACCCGAGCAGCCATCCGCAACGCCATCCGTATGGATATGGTGTTGGGCGGGTCCACCAACACGACCCTGCATATCCCGGCCATCGCCCATGAGGCAGGCGTGGACATCGCTTTGGAGGAGTTTGACGAGCTCTCCCGGGTGACTCCGCAGCTTTGTCACATTCGTCCGTCAGGCGACCACTTCATGGAGGACCTGGAGTGGGCTGGTGGCATCCCGGCGGTGCTTAACGTCATCCAGGACATGCTGGAAGACAACATCACCTGCAGCGGGGAGATGATCAGCGCCATCGCGGCGCGGGGCGTTGTCACTGACCCTGAGGTCATTCGGCCGCTGGACAAGGCCTACCGAACCGAGGGCGGGATCGCCATTCTCAGGGGAAACCTGTGCCCGGATGGCGCAGTGGTCAAGCAGTCGGCGGTGAGCGAGCGCATGCGCCAGTTCCGTGGCCCGGCGGTCTGCTTTGACAGCGAGGAGGCAGCGATGCAGGCCATCCTGGACGACAGGATCCCCGATGGGTCCTGGTGCGTGGTGCGGTTCGAGGGGCCCAAGGGCGGACCGGGCATGCGTGAGATGCTCAACCCGACCGCGGCCCTGGCGGGCATGGGCAAGACCGACAAGGTGGCCCTGCTGACCGACGGTCGCTTCTCGGGCGGCACGCGTGGTCCGTGCATCGGACACGTGTCACCCGAAGCCGCCGAGGGGGGCCTGATTGGCCTCATCCAGGACGGTGACCTGATTGAGGTGGACCTTGATGCGCGGCAACTCAATCTGCTGGTGGACGAGGCAGAACTGGCGCGACGGCGAGCGAGCTGGGTGCCGCCGGCGCCGAAGGTCAAGACCGGCTGGCTGGCCAGATATGCCCGAAACGTGACCAGTGCGGGCAAGGGTGCGGTGATGGCCTGAGGGCGTGCCCGCACGTGCTGAAGCTTGAGGTGCAGACATGTCTATGACAACTATGCGGGGCGCGGACGCCGTGGTGAGGGTGCTACAGGAAGAGGGAGTGGACACCGTCTTCGGTATTCCCGGCGGCCAGATGATCCCTATCTATGACGCGCTCTATGACACACCCATCCGCAATGTGTTGGTGCGCCACGAGCAGGGCGCCGCGCACATGGCGGACGGTTTTGCCCGGGCCAGCGGCCGGGTTGGCGTCTGCATGGCTACCAGTGGCCCGGGAGCGCTGAACCTGGTCACCGGCCTGTGCAACGCCATGATGGACAGCATCCCCATGGTGGCTATCACCGGCCAGGTGACCCGTCCAGCGATCGGCCGGGACTCCTTTCAGGAAGCTGACACCACGGGGGTCACTATCCCGGTAACCAAGCACAACTACCTGGTCAAGGACGAAGCCGAGTTGGCGGACACGCTGCGCGAGGCTTTCTACCTGGCGGCCACCGGTCGCCCGGGGCCCGTGCTGGTGGACATCCCCGGCGACGTGGCTCGCGCCCAGGTGCCCTTCAACGAGCGCTGCATTGAGTGCCTGGATGCCTACGAGGAGCCGTTGCGGCCGGTCCCCGAGGACATCGAGCGGGCAGCAGAGATGATCAACAGCGCCGAGCGGCCCTTGCTGTACATTGGCGGCGGCGTCATCTCCGCTAACGCCTCGGACCTGCTGACCGAGCTGTCTGACAAGTGCAACCTGGCGGTGGTGCACACGCTGATGGGCAAGGGGGGGTTCCCGGAGAGCCGTGAGCTTTCTATGGGGATGCCCGGGATGCATGGGATGGCCTACGCCAGCCATGCGCTGCATGAGTGTGACCTGATGGTGGTCATCGGGGCACGGTTCGACGACCGCGTGACCGGCGATCTATCACGCTTCTCCCCGGGGACGAAGGTTATCCACATTGACATTGATGCGGCCGAGATCGGCAAGGTGCGCGAGGCGCACGTGCCCATCATCTGCGATGCCCGGGTCGCCCTGGAGGCCCTCCTGCCGTTGTGCAGGGAGCGGGGGCGCACGGCCTGGGAGGAGCACCTGTTGCAGGAGAAGCAGCGCCTGCCGCTGACATACACCTGGGACAACACCGGCATGCCGCCGCAGTTCGTGGTCCAGAAGCTGTATGAGGTGACGCAGGGCGAGGCCATCGTGACCACAGAAGTGGGGCAGAACCAGATGTGGGCCGCGCAGTACTACAAGATTGACCGTCCGCGCCACTTCCTCTCCAGCAGCGGGCTGGGGACCATGGGCTTTGGGTTCCCGGCCGCCATCGGCGCCCAGTTTGCACGCCCTGAAGCCCTGGTGGTAGACATCGCCGGCGATGGGTCTATCCAGATGAACATCCAGGAGATGGCCACAGCCATGGACTTCGGCCTGCCGGTGAAGATCTGCATCCTCAACAACGGCTACCTGGGCATGGTGCGCCAGTGGCAGGACCTGTTCTTCGACAAGCGGTACTCCGGGGTCGAGTTATCGGCACGGCCGGACTGGGTCAAGCTGGCGGAGGCTTACGGGGCAGTGGGGTTCTCCACTGACGACCCGGAGCAGGTCGTGCCGATCATGGAACGGGCTTTGGAGGTCACGGACCGGCCTGTGATCATGGACTTTCGTGTGTCCAGGGAAGAGAATGTCTTCCCCTTCATCCCGGCCGGTCAGGGCGTGGAGAACATGATGCTGGAGCCGCCGCGGCAATAGAGCGGCAGGGAGCGGCGATGGGACGCGCATACGTGATGATGCTGGCAGCGGCTGCCTTGGGGGCGCTGACGAGTGCCGTACCCGCCGCCCCCGTCAATGACCCGTTGGTGGTGCTGAGCGCGGGGGCGGCGGGAGCGCTGGTCTATGTGGCGCCAACCGCTCGCGTCCGCGAACAGACCGCCGAGTCGCTCGAGGCCAGCGAAGTCGCGTTTCGGCGCGGCTTCTATCGGGGCGTGACGCCGCTTCAGGTCTCGGTGCCGCCGGGCGAGTACGTGGTATCGGTGGCCCTGCCGACGGAGTACAACATGCGGGAGGCCATGCGCCGCGCTGCTGAGCTGACCTGGGACGGCTACAACCAGCACGCCATTGTGCTGGATTCCAGGACCGATACATGGCGCTATGCCCACTCCTACGTGGTCAAGAAGGTCGCCGGGGAACCCCTGACGGTCTTTGCGGCCTTTACTCCGCCTGGCACTCCCGGGCAGTGTGCCGTTCTCTCCCCTGCGGGTGGGACCGCTGTGGCCTTCACGGCTACGGCGGAAGAGACGCTGGCACAGCTTGACGCCGCAGGTTTGCCTGGCCCGTTTGCCGGCGAAGTGGCGGACGCAGTGATGGCGGGAAAGAAGGTCTTGCTGACCACCGGCGATACGCGCTGGGCCGTATACGCCGCTGGCCGTGCGACGCTGGATATCCGGCGGGCGCGGGCCACCGGCACCTGGTCGGGGCGCCGTCTGAGCGTCCTGACTCCCGAGTGATGGCACCCCACAGAGGGCCGGCCAGCCGTGGTCCGGTCCGGAATGAGGTGAATCGTTTGAAGCACACGATCTCCGCACTGGTGAAGAATCGGCCGCGCGTGCTGACCCGCATCGCGGGGCTTTTTGCCCGCCGCGGCTTCAACATTGACAGCCTGACCGTCAGCACCACCGAGAACCCCAACTCGTCGCGCATGACTATCGTCGTGGACGCCGATGACGCGACGCTGGCGCAGATCTGCAAGCAGCTCTCCAAGCTGCATGATGTGCAGCGGGTCATAGACCACACCGGTGAGGCGCTGGTGGAGCGAGAGATCTGCCTGGTCAAGCTCCGACCACCGCGCGAGCGCCGCAGTGAAGTGCTGCAGTTGGTTGACGTCTTCCGCGGGGATGTGGTGGACATCGGTGGCGACGTGCTGACGGTGCAAGTTGTGGGCGGGCCCACCAAGGTAGACGCTTTTGTGAGCACCATGCAGGAGTTCGGCATCGTGGAGATGGTGCGCACGGGCAAGGTGGTGCTCACCCGCGGCACGCAGGCCACATGAGCTGTCTGGGAAGGGAGAGCCATGTTCCGTACCGCGCTGGCGCTGGCGAGTGCTTTGCTGACGACGATCTGTTGTGCGGCAGACAGCCCCCCGGTCTTTCAGGGGCAAGATCTTTCGGGGGCGACGTTTCGCCACTGCCGGTTGACGGACGTCCGGCTGGAGGACTGTGCAGTCGGCGGTCTGCAGGTCGTGCGTTCCCCAGGAGACGGTCTGAAACTGGAAGACTGTGCGCTACGGCTCACGCTGCGGCGGACGGAGTTGGACGACCTGCGGGCCGAAAGGCTGAGCCTTAGCGACGCTCGGCTCGAGTACTGTACCCTGCGAGGGGTTCAGGTCTACCACCTGGAAGGACGCGACCTGAGGATCGAGCGCGCAGACCTGCGTGACACCCACTGGGAGTATGTCGAGACGCCCGACGGCTACTTCAACCGCTGTGAGTGGCGCGGCAGCGAGTTCGACAGCGCTGACTTCGAGTGGACGCGGTTCGACTATGGCTCTTTCCGCAACGCCCGGTTCTACCGGACGGACCTGTCCTATGTGACTCTGGACAACTGCGACATCCGCGGTCTGACGATAAATGGCGTACGGATAGATGAGTTGCTGGCCCGGGGACGGTAGGATTGCTCCCCGTCGGCCACTGAACTGTTCATAGCGCTACTCTTGCCCATGGACACCTGGCACGAACTCATAGACCTGAACCGGTTTGAGGCGCTGATGCGGGCCGTGGCTCTGGTGCTGCCGGTCGTTGGGGTGCTTCTGGGGCTGGGGGTTGGTCTGGCGCGGAGGGCGGTGCGGCCGGCCCTGGTCCGCGGTGTGGCCTTCGGACTGCTGGGGCCCATCATCTACGGGCTATGGCGGTTCTTCGCCTGGATGGTGCGCTATGACCCGGTGACAGGCTATTGCGGCCTGCACAGGGTTTCAGTATTATTGCTCAATGTCGTCATCTTCGCCCTGGTCGGGATCGGCCTCGGCGTCCTGTATGGACGGTTGCTCAGGCCGGCCTCGACGCAGTGACCCGGTCGGGCGCCGCTGCCAGCCGTGCTGGCAGTGGGGTACGGGCCGCGTGGCCAGGCAGCCCGGCCGTGGCATCCCCTGATGGAGCGAACATTACGGGCGCAGCAAGCCCCGCAGTTGAGGGAGGATTTCCCCATGGCAGACGGACCCAAGATGTACTTCGATGACGCCGCCGACCTGAGCGCGCTGGCCGGCAAGAAGATCGCCATCATCGGCTACGGCATTCAGGGCCGCGCCCAGGCCCTGTGCCTGCGCGACAGCGGCCTGGATGTCATCATCTCCGAGATCCAGGCCTCACCGAACTACCAGACGGCGCTGGATGACGGCTGGGAGGTCGTAGACGCCGCCACCGCCGCCAAAGAGGGCGACCTGATCCAGATTCTGACCCAGGACCATGTCCAGGCCAGTGTCTACAAGGCCTTCATCGAGCCGAACCTGACCGCCGGCAAGGCCCTGATCTTCTCCCACGGCTTCAACATCCACTACGGCCAGATTGTCCCGCCGAAGGACGTGGACGTCTTCATGGTCGCCCCCAAGGGCCCCGGGGCCCTGGTGCGCGAGTGCTACATCGCCGACACCGGCGTGCCCTCGCTGGTCGCCATCTACCAGGACGCCACTGGTAACGCCCTGAAGCTGGCCCTGGCGTACGCCAAGGGCCTCAAGGCGACCAAGGCCGGTGTTATCGAGACGACCTTCCGCGAGGAGACCGAGACCGACCTCTTCGGCGAGCAGGCGGTGCTCTGCGGCGGTGTGTCCGAGCTGATCATCGCGGGCTTTGACACTCTCGTCGAGGCCGGCTACGCGCCGGAGATCGCCTACTACGAGGTCTGCCATGAGCTGGGTCTGATATTGGACCTGATCCACAACTACGGCATTGACGGCATGCGCCGTCGGGTGTCGGATACGGCCGAGTACGGCGACCTGACCCGGGGGCGCCGCGTCATCACCGCCGAGACCCGGGCCGAGATGCGCCGGATCCTGCGCGAGGTGCAGGACGGCAGCTTCGCCAAGGAGTGGATCCTGGAGAACATGACCGGTCGCCCGACGTTCAACGCCCTGCTCCGCGAGGGCGACGCGCACCCGATCATGGCTGTCGGCAAGAAGCTGCGCGATATGATGCCGTGGCTGAAGAAGTGAGTCTGTCGGGCGAATAGCGACGGGTGACAGGGAGAGGGCCGGAGACGACGAAGCTCTCCGGCCCCGTCTCTCAGCAGGGCTGGTGCCGTCGTTGACTTGCTTGTGAGGCTGTCATGGTCGGGAACGTGCTGGCCCGGCTCCGTGTCTGGCTCGGCTTCTCGCCACTGCCTTCCGACCGCCGGTCACTGGGGCGGCGCGGCGAGGATGTGGCCGCACGGTTCCTGGAGCAGCAGGGCTTTCGCATCCTGGATCGTAACCTGCGCACCCGGCAGGGCGAAGCCGATCTGGTCTGCCTGGATGGCGAGACCCTCGTCATCGTAGAGGTGAAGTCGGGCCAGGATGACCCTGACCATCCGCCACAGGTCCACGTCGGGCGCGAGAAGCAGCGCACGTTGCTGGCCCTGGCCGAGGCCGAACAGAAGCGGCGCGGGATGCTGGGCCGGTCGGTGCGGGTGGATGTGGTTGAGATCCTTTGGCGCCAAGATGGCCGAAGCCATGCCCTCAGACATTACCCCGGGGCCGTCAGTAACGTTCACTGACCGAGGCCCTGGCACGGCCCCTGCCCTTGACCTGCCACGTCTGCCCATCTATACTTCGTCATGCAGGCTCCCGTGGTTGTGACTGACCCGTGGGAGCCTGCAAATGCCCCTTCCTACGCTCCTTCTGAGGTGTGACCATGACCATCACCGAGAAGCTGCTGGCGCGCGCGGCTGGCCTGGACGCTTGCCGGCCCGGGGATTTCGTCACCTGCAAACTGGATATGGTACTGGCCAATGACATCACCGCCCCTATCGCCATTGACCAGTTTCGGGAGATGGGAGCCTCGGCGGTCTTCGACCGGGCCAAGGTGGCGCTGGTCGCCGATCATTCGACCCCGACCAAGGACATCAAGGCGGCGCAACTTGTCAAGAAGATGCGCGACTTTGCCCGCGAGATGGGCATCGTGAACTTCTACGAGGGTTGCCACGGGGGCATCGAGCACATCATCCTGCCGGACTTTGGGCTGGTGTTGCCGGGCGACGTAGTCATTGGCGCCGACAGCCATACCTGCACCTACGGAGCGCTGGGGGCCTTTGCCACCGGCGTTGGCAGCACCGACGCCGCGGCCGCCATGGCCACCGGCGAGTGCTGGTTCAGGGTGCCGGAGAGCATGCGTTTCCGCTTCAGCGGTACGTTGCGTCCCTGGGTGACGGGGAAGGATCTGATTCTTTACACTATCGGCCAGATCGGGGTGGACGGGGCGCGCTACCGGGCCATGGAGTTTGTGGGCGAGACGATCGAGAACCTGCCCATGCACGAGCGCTTCACCATCTGCAATATGGCCATCGAGGCCGGCGGCAAGAGCGGGATCATCGCCCCGGATGACACCACAAAGGCCTATGTGGACCAGCGTGCAAAGCGTGACTACGTGATGCTCCAAAGCGATGCCGACGCCGACTATGCCGACTGCTATGACTGGGACGCCTCGATTCTGGAGCCCCAAGTGAGTTTCCCGCACCTGCCGGAGAACGCCCGGCCGCTGTCGGCAGTGGGGGAGGTGCCGATTGATCAGGCCGTGGTCGGCGCCTGCACCAACGGGCGCCTGGAGGACCTGCGACTGGCGGCGGAGGTGCTCAAAGGCCGCACGGTGGACCCCAACGTGCGCTGCATTATCATCCCAGGCAGTCAGGAGATCCATCTGCAGGCGACCCGGGAGGGCCTCGTGGAGTTGTTCCTCGAAGCCGGGTGTGTCGTCAGCCCGCCGACCTGCGGGCCGTGCCTGGGCGGCCACATGGGCATCCTGGCCGAGGGTGAGCGGGCCATCGCCACCACGAACCGCAATTTCGTGGGGCGCATGGGGCATGTGACCAGCGAGGTCTACCTGGCTAACCCGGCGGTCACCGCGGCGAGTGCGGTCCTAGGGCGCATCGGCGGGCCGGACGAGTTGTAGATGGCGCACCAGCGGATCGCCCAACGGGGGCTTTTCTGCCAACAGGCTCCGCAGCAGTAGCCATGACGAACTGACCAAAGGTGATACCATGCCCATCCAAGGCACCGTACACAAGTTCGGCGACCACGTGGATACGGATGTCATTATCCCGGCCCGCTATCTGGGGACCACCGACCCGGGTGAGCTTGCCTCCCATTGCATGGAGGACATAGACGCCGACTTCGTCAAGCGCGTCCGGCCGGGCGACATCATCGTCGCAGGACGGAACTTCGGCTGCGGCAGCTCGCGGGAGCATGCGCCGATCGCCATCAAGGCAGCCGGCATCTCAGTGGTGATCGCGGCTACCTTTGCCCGCATCTTCTACCGCAACGCGCTGAACATCGCCCTGCCCATCGTGGAGTGTTCCGAGGCGGCTGAAAGCATCAACGCTGGAGACACGGTTGAGGTGGACCTGAAGGGCGGAGTCATCCGCGACCTGACCACCGGACAGGACTTCGCCTTCGCCCCGCTGGTCGGCGCTGCCCAGGACCTGATCCAGGCCGGCGGTCTGGTGGAGCTGACCAGGCAGCGACTGGCGGCCCGGTAGGTCGCCGAGGCCCCGCACCAGGGTTTGGCCGATTGCGCGACGCACCAGAGTTGGCCAACGCCCGACGAGAGGCATCACACCGATGGCCCTACCCATCGTCGCCATAGTGGGTCGCACCAACGTCGGGAAATCATCCCTGTTCAACCGGCTTGCCGGGCGCAAGCTGGCGGTGGTGGAGGACTTCCCCGGGGTGACCCGTGATCGCGTCTACTCCCAGGCCGAGCTGGACCGGCGTATGGTCATCTTGGTTGACACAGGGGGCATTGTGGGGGGCGAAGGGGATGAGCTCTTCGCCAAGGTCAAGGACCAGGCGGCACGCGCTCTGCGGGAAGCAGACGTGATCATCATGATGGTGGACGGCCAGGAAGGCCCCACCGATCTGGACCATGAGGTCGCTGACATCGTTCGCCGCTCCGGCAAGCCCTACGTCCTGGCGGCCAACAAGATGGAGAAGACCTCGCTTGACTCGGAGGACTTCCTGAGTCTGCGTCTGGGGCTGCCTGTGAACATCTCGGCTATTCATGGCCGCGGCCTGCTGGACCTGGTGGAGGACGTCGAGGCGCTGCTGCCGCCCGAGGAGGAACCGGAGTCTCAGCGGGAGGGCGAGCTCGCAGTAGCCATTATCGGCAAGCCCAATGTGGGCAAGTCGGCTCTGACCAATGCCATCTTGGGCGAGGAGCGGGTCATCGTCAGCGAGATGCCCGGCACGACGCGCGATGCCGTCGATACGCCCTTTGAGTACCGGGGCGAGCCGTGGCGGCTGGTGGACACGGCGGGACTGCGGCGTCGTGGCAAGCGCAAGGACACCGAGTTCTACTCCAGTCTGCGGACGCTCCACGCATTGTCGCGGTCCCAGGTGGCGCTGTGTGTGTTCGATGCCTTCGAGGGCCCCTCGGCGGGTGACGCGCGGGTGGCCGGTGAGGCTCACGAGGCTGGCCGCGCGCTGGTGCTGGTGGCCAACAAGTGGGACCTGCTCAAGCAGTACGCCCAGCCGACCGAGGACTTCCCGGACCTGAAGCCGTCGAAGGCGGAGAAGATGCTGAAGTCGGACCTGGAGCGGCTGCTGCGGGACGAGATGCCCTTTGCCAGCTACGCGCCGCTGGTCTTCACCTCCGCCCAGACCGGCGAGGGGATCGAGGAACTACTCGCCGTCACCCGCAGGGTGGCTGACAACTTCCAGCGGCGCATCGAGACTGGTCCTTTGAACCGTCTCTTGCGACAGGCGGTAACAAGACATGCGCCGCCTACCCGCAAGGGCCGGCAACTGAAAGTGCTCTACGGCACCCAGGTACGCACGGGGCCACCGACCTTTGCGCTCTTCGTCAATGATCCGACCCTGATGCATCTTACTTACGAGCGCTACCTGGTCAACTGCTTGCGACGGGAGTACGATTTCGAGGGCACGCCGCTTCGCCTTCTGGTGCGGGCGCGCCGTCGCGAGAAGGAGGGAGGCTAACCCCATGGCTAGCGCACTGGCGGCCACGATCGTCAGCTATCTCTTCGGCGCCATCCCCATCGGGCTTCTGGTGGGGCGTGCCCACGGCATTGACGACATCCGCAAGTATGGCAGCGGCAACATTGGCGCCAGCAACGTGCTGCGCCTGCTGGGGGCCAAGCTGGGGTTGACCGTCTGGCTGCTCGATGCGCTGAAGGGCTACGTGCCGGTGGCGCTAGCCATGCACGTCCTGGGCGTGGAGGGCTGGTGGCTCGCTGCGGTGGCCGTGGCGGCCATCGCTGGACACTGCTTCTCGCCCTACCTGCGCTTCACCGGTGGCAAGGGTGTCTCAACCAGCCTGGGGGTCATCATCGGACTGGACTGGCGGGCCGGGCTGATCTGTTTCGGCCTGTGGATCGTGATCGTGGCCCTCACGCGCTACATTTCGCTGGGCTCGATGATCGGTTCCGGAATGGCCGCTCCAGTGCTTTGGCTGCTGCGCCAGGAGGCGCCGGTGATCCTGGCGGGAGGGCTAATCGGCGCTCTGGTTATCGAGCGCCACCGCTCCAACATCCAGCGCCTGCTGACCGGTACCGAGCGACGGATCGGGCAGCGAGAGCAGGTGACTCCGCAGCACGAGGAGCAACCGTGAGGCCGCCCGAACGGCCGGTGGCGGTTCTGGGGGCAGGTGCCTGGGGCACGACGCTGGCGTGGATGCTGGCGCGGGAGGGCAACGAGGTCAGGCTCTGGGCGCGGAGGCCCGTTCTGGCCGCGGATCTGGCCCAGGGGCGTGAGAACCGTGACTATCTGCCCGGCGTCCGTCTGCCCGAGACCATCGCGGTAACCGCGGACCTGGCCGAGGCCCTGCACGCGGCGCCGGTGGCGATTGTGGCGATCCCCTCCCACGGCCTGCGGCGCATCGCCAGCGATGCGGCCAGCTATATTGAGGAAGAGTGCCTGGTCATCTGCGCCACCAAGGGGCTGGAGGTGGACACTGGCCGGCGCATGAGCGAGGTGTTGCAGGAGATACTGGGCCATCGCCGTGCGCGACTGGTGGCGCTCTCAGGGCCTAACCTTTCGGGCGAGATCGCGGCGGGGATGCCAGCGGTGAGCGTGGCCGCCTCCGCGGACCCTGAAGCTGCGGTGGCCGCGCAGGCGTTGCTGTCAAATAGCCTCTTTCGCGTCTACACGAATCCTGATATAATCGGCGTGGAGTTTTGTGGGGCGATGAAGAACGTTATCGCCCTGGGGGCCGGTATCAGCGACGGTCTGGGGTATGGCGCCAACGCGAAGGCGGCGCTGCTGACGCGGGGCATGGCGGAGATCCGGCGTCTTGGATTACGGCATGGAGCGCGGGAGGCCACCTTCAGCGGGATCGCTGGTATCGGAGACCTTATCGCCACATGCAGCAGTCCCCTGAGCCGCAACTGGACTGTCGGCTACCGTATCGGCCGGGGCGAGTCGCCGGGCGAGGTCAAAGCCAGCATGCGGCATGTAGCGGAGGGCATCGCCACCGCCGCGGCCGCCCGGGGGCAGGCCCAGGCGACGGGCGTTGAGACCCCCATCACTGACGGGGTCTACCGGGTTCTTTACGAGGGTTCCGCGCCGGCCGATGAGGTACGGACGCTGATGGCGCGCCGGTGGCGAGCCGAGGAGGACTGACCCGCGGGAGGGAGGGTCGCGTCCCGCGAGGAACAATGCAGCGACGCACGTGTAGCCGTTGCCGTGGAGCACACCATCACCAGCCACAGTGGCGTGGACTCGATTGGGAGGGACAATGATGGCGGCAACAATGGGCAAGGCGGACGTCGTGGACTACGTAGCGGAGAAGGCGGGCCTCAGCAAGAAGGACGCTACGGCCGCAGTCGAGGCGATGGTCAGCTTCGTGACTTCCTCGTTGAAACGCGGCGGCAAGGTTCAGCTCACGGGCTTTGGCGTGTTTGAGGTACGGAAGCGCCAGGCACGCAAGGGCAAGAACCTCAGGACGGGTGAGACGATCAACATACCCGCCAGCAAGGTCCCGGCGTTCAAGGCCGGCAAGGCCCTGAAGGACGCCGTCAAGTAGCGCAGCGCTGTCTGCCGGAGGGAGTCTGGAGACTTCACGGGGCAGCGGCGATCGGGCGCCGGGAAGTGCGCCCGGCAGGAACAGTCGGGGCGTGGCGCAGTTTGGTTAGCGCGTTGGACTGGGGGTCCAAAGGTCGCCGGTTCGAGTCCGGCCGCCCCGACCATCTTATCCCCCCAACGATGGGGCAGTGGCTGACAGCCCCCCCAGGGAGCGTCTACGGTCCGTGTCATCGAGCCCAGGTGGGTTTCCCCCTGGGCTTGTGTCGTTTGCGGCCACGGGTCTCCGCGCTGCCCAACGATGCCAGGAGTGCTTGATCATGAACCCTGCCGAGTCCGCTGAGCTGTTCGATGTCACCTTTACCCGGTACAACGCCCACGTCAACCCCGGTATGGCGACGGTCGTTAAGTTCATCGGATATGAAGCCGTGGAGTGGACGGCCGAGGGCTGCTATGTCTACGGGCCGGCGGGGGAGAGGTATCTGGACTGCCTGGGCGGGCCTGGCGTTTTCACCTTCGGCCATCGCCATCCCCAAATCGTGGCTGCCGTCCGGGCTCAACTGGACAGGATGCCGCTGTCAAGCCATCTGCTGCTGGACCCGGTCATGGCCGAGGCCTCTGAGCGTCTGGCGGGCCTGTGTCCCGGCGATCTGGCCTTCTGCTTCTGGTGTAACTCTGGCGCCGAGGCCATCGAGGGCGCGCTCAAAGTGGCCCGGATGTACACCGGTCGCCCTGGGTTTGTCTGCGCCGAGAACGCCTTTCACGGGAAGACCTTCGGAGCCCTGAGTGCCTCGGGCCGCGAGGTCTATAAGGCGCCCTTCCGTCCGCTGCTGGAAGGGTTCACCCATGTTCCTTTTGGCGACGCGGAGGCCCTGCGGGCGGCAGTCACCGAGCAGACCGCGGCAGTCTTGCTGGAGCCGATCCAGTGTGAGGCAGGGATTATCATCCCGCCGGCCGACTACCTGCGGGCAGCGCGGGAGATCTGTGACCACGCCGGCGCCTTGCTCATTCTGGACGAGATCCAGACTGGCTTTGGGCGCACAGGCACCACTTGGGCCTGCGATGCCGAAGGGGTATGCCCGGACATCATGACCCTGGGTAAGGCGCTGGGTGGCGGGGTGATGCCCGTTGGGGCCTTTGTGGCCCGACCGGCGGTCTGGGACATCTTCCGGGAAAACCCCTACATCCACACCACTACCTTCGGCGGCAACCCTTTGGCCTGCTCTGCGGCCCTCGCGGCCATGGAGGTGCTGCAGGCGGAGAACATTGCCCAGCGTTGCGCGTCGCTGGGTCAGGAGCTGCTGGCAGGTGTGGAGCTGCTGGCTGCGGAATCTCCAGACCTCATCCGAGCGGTGCGTGGTCGGGGTCTGTTGGTGGGCCTGGAGTTCGCCGATGCCGACGTGGGCAACCTGGTCATCGCGGGGTTGGCCCAGCATCGGGTCCTGGCTGCATTCACCCTCAACCGTCCCGAAGTGGTGCGCCTCGAGCCGCCCGCGCTGATCACGACCGCGGAGATCAACAGCGTCATCGAGGCCTTGCGTGAATCGCTGCAGATGTCAAAGGACCTGCTGCAGCTCTGAGTGTGGGGGCGTAGGGAAGAAGCATGAGCCGACCCTGGGGGCTGGTACTGCCGGGCGTGCTGGCAGCAGCGACGCTGCTGACAGCAGCCGGCTGCCGACGCCAGGCGCCGCAGGCGGCGGACGAGCAACGACCCGTGACGCTGCCTAACCGCACCGTGCGTGTGCTCTGCTACCACAACCTCCGCGACAGGGCGGCTAACCTGTATGAGACCTCGGTCGCTGACTTCCGGTCCCAGTTACGGATCCTCCGCGAAGGCGGCTTTCGGGCCATCACCATTCGGGAGCTCGCTGACTACCTGAGCAACGTGCAGGACATACCCGAGAAATCCGTAGCCATCACCTTCGACGATGGCTACAAGAGTGCGCTGACAGTCGCCAAACCTGTCCTGGATGAGTTTGGGTTCCGGGCCACCCTTTTCCTGATCACCGACACGGTGGGGGGCAAGAGGAACCTGACCTGGGAAGATGTGAAGCAGTTGGCGGCTGCCGGGTGGGATGTCGGCTCGCACACGGTGACCCACAGCAACCTCACCAGACGCAGCCGCGGGGAGAGCTCCGGGCAGCACCAGGAGCGCATCGTCCGCGAGATCAGTGCTTCGTATGCGCGGATTGAGAAAGAACTCGGGGTGCCGCCAGTGGCGCTGGCCTACCCGTTTGGCAACTATGACGCGGCCTGCATGCAGGCGTGTCGGGACGCCGGCTACCGAGTGGCCCTGAGCATCGCGCCTGGTGCAGTGGACCAGCAGAGTGATCCCTGGCGGCTGCCGCGGAAGATGGTGGTGAACGGCACCTCGGTTCGTTCCTTCGAGCGCGCGCTGGCGGTGGAGCCGCTGCACCTGGCCGATATGGACCCGCCCGTCGGTCAGCACGTCAAAGGCAGTGCGTACGCGCTGAGCGCCCGCCTCGCTGATGCCGATGCGTCAGGGGCTTTGGGTGTTGATGCAGGGCGGAAGGCGCGCCTACAGTTGGACACGGCGACGAACCTGTTGACCGTATCCGCTACCCTCAACAAGGGAGCTAACCTGGTCCGGGTGTTCTCGTCGAGCACTCCGCGCCGCGAGGCGGGGTGGATTGTTGTCTCGGACCCCTGAAGGTAACCGACTCGCCGATGGCCTACGAACCCGCCCCGCTAATCACCAGCGAGTCCCCCCGCCGCAGACGTTCGCGACGCCGGCGGCAGCAGCAGTCCACGTGCTGCTGTCTCCTGGTCGTGCTAGCCTCCATGGTTCTGGCAATCGTGGCGTGGCGGGGGCGCATCGGGAATCTCTTCCGGGGCCGTGGCACGCCGGCCCCAGCCGCGAAGACGGCCTTCCCTCTGGAGCTCAACACGCCCCGGGAAGCATACCTGCGTTACGAGCTGGTATCCCTGCAAGCGACCCTCAGAGACGCAAGCGGGCAACCGATCGCCACTGCGACGCCGCCCGAGGTGACGGTGACCCGCGGTGGTGAGGTGGTGACCACGGTGGGTGGCGTGGAGCGTGTTACGCTGCGTTACGATCGCAACAGCCAGACGTATGTGGCGCTGTGGCCCGTGCCCTGGAACGCCGAGCCCGGCCAGTACGTGGCCGAGGCGCGGGTGAGCATCTCCGACCCGCAGGCCTGGCTCTGGGAGACTCCAGAACAGCGGCGGGAGCGGGAGCGCGAGGAGCGGCGACGACGTCAGAAACCCAAGCCGCTGGAGATCAAGGGGGAGAGCTACTGCGTGGCTCGGGCCCGGTTCGAGGTCCAGGGGCGCGCACGGGCCGACATCCCCAAGGGCACCTGTATCGCCACGTGGGAGCCGGACTTCCGTGCGGCCCAGATCCCTCGCCCGACTGGCGGCCGGGGCGACTGGAAGGCAATCCTGGACTGGTGTCAGTACATGGGAGCCGACACGTTCTGGTTCCGCGGAGCGGTCACCGAGGTCTACCAGGGCGAGCTTACCGACGAGACGCCCTTCAACCCCGCGAACCTGCGCGCCATTCCCGAGATGGCTGCAGAGGCGCACCGCCGGGGGCTCAAGTTCGGGGCCTGGGCAGCCGCCTATTCTACATACCCGCGTGGCAGCAACGCCCGCAAGCCGGACTATCAGTGGGCCAAGGACATTTCGCGCAGCACGGGCGCCATCCGTGACCTGGACTTCATCTCACTGCTGGAGCCCAAACGCGTGGACCATCTGGTGGCCTTCGCAGCACAGATGCAGACGGACCCCAACGTGGACTATGTGGGTCTGGACTACATGCGCAGCGACCGTGGCGGGTACGAGATGGTAGACCGCTTCACTTCAGAGATGCCAGTACGGTTGCCTGCGGGCTTCTCGGGGTGGAGCCAGGCACGCCGCTGGGCCTACGTCGCCGGCAAGATCGAGAAGGAATGGCAGACGGACCCGAAGTTCTACGATGCATGGAACTGGTGGCGCGCCCACCTCGGCGCCGGTATCGTCCGCTCGATCATCGAAAGGGCCGAACTCAAGAAACCGCTGTGGATTTTCGTCCTGAGCTGGTGGCACGGCAAGCAACATGGTCAGGACCCGATCATGTTCACCGACGCCGGGGTCGCGCTCCTCTGCCCGATGCTCTACCAGGTCCCCAATCGCGCCCATTTCGACCAGATGGTGAAGGACTGGGGCGCTTATGTGCGCGAGGGGCAGGTCAACCTGGCGCCGGGCGACCAGGTGGATTTCTACTGGCACCAGAACACGCTGCGGCCAGCGGCCCCCGAGGAGCTCTACGACCGCATCATGACTGCCCATCGCGGGTACCTGGCCAACGACCTGACTGTCGGCGCTTTCTGGCATGACGTCAGCCGGGCCGCATTGGGAAGCAACAAGGGGCCGTATCCGGGCACCGAGTGGGCCCTGGCCGGCGGCGCTGCCTTCACTGCCATCCGGAACAACTGGAGGGTTCATCCGCTAATCGCGACCCTCAAGACGCCTGGCGGTGCCCCTCTGGGCGGCGCTTTCCAGGCCGAGATCACGTTGCAAAACATCGTGCGGGTGCCCGTCAAACGCATCCAGGTGAAGCTGGCAAGCACCGAAGGGGTCACCGCGGTGAGTGGCCTGCCGCAGACCATCCCGAGCCTGGGGGGCGGCCAGACGCTCACGGTTCCGGTGTCGCTGCGATTGGGGGGACCTGACGGCTCGCGAGCCAACCGCTTCATGGTCGCGTGCTTTGTGACCTGGCCCGATGGCGACTACGGCGACGCGGTGCGCCGCGACCTGCCCCGCCAGCAGATCGTGATGCGATACGTCCAGGGCCGGTAAGCCGAGCCGGCGCGTCGGCCCTAGGTGAGCGGAAAGGGATCAGCCAATGCGCGTTTCCATTCTCTCCGACGAGGTCTCCGTTGACCCAGTCGCCGCCTGTGAGCTGGCCAGCGAGTGGGGACTGAAGCATCTGGAACTGCGGCTCTGGATGAACACACGCGCGCCCGTGGGCATGTCGGATGCCGACATGCAGCGCGTGCGGCAGGTGGCCGCGGACTTTGGCCTGGACTTCCCATCTATCTCGCCGGGCCTGTTTAAGCTGCGCGTGGACAGCCCGCAGTACGTGGAGCACTGCGGGCCCTTCCGCGAGCGCTGCTTCGACCTGGCTGAGACCCTGGGCGCTTCGCTGGTCGTGCTCTTCCCACCGCTTTGCGACAGCTTCGATGAGTGGGACAGCTATCCGGAGCACGTCGTGGCGGACTTGCGCGCCTGCGCTGAGGCCGCCGCTGCTCGCGGGTTGACCCTGGCCCTGGAGAACGAGCCTGCCTGTTACGGTGGCAGGGGTCAAAGCCTTGCGCGCCTGCTGGGCGCCATAGACCATCCCGCCATGCGGGCCAACTGGGACCCGGGCAATCACACCAACGCCACCCACGAGGACTTCCGGCACGGCTATGCAGCCGTCAGACCCTACCATGTGCATACCCACGTCAAGGACTACCGCGTGGGCGGCGGGGGCAGCGCGGTTCCGCCGGGAGAGGGTGACGTGGACTGGCTGGGCCAGCTTCAGGCCCTGAAGTCCGACCACTACGCTGGCCTGCTGGTGCTGGAGACGCATTTCGTACCCAAGATCGCCGGTAGCCGGCACTGTTTCCAGCGGCTGCGGGAGTTGCTGGCTACGATCGGCGAGGAGGTTGAGTGACACTTGCTGTTGCGCCGCCAGTCGCAGTTCACCACTCCGGGGCGGGGGGAGTTCGAGGGGGTCGCCGACTTCTATGACCACCTCATGCGCGGTGTCCCCTACGATGAATGGGTGGACTACGTGGAGGCCCTCCTGCACCGGTGGGAGGCCCGGCCGGAAGACGTGCTAGACCTGGCCTGCGGCACCGGTCAGGTGGGAGCGGAGATGGCCCGCCGCGGCTATCACGTATGGGGAGCGGACCTGTCCGAACCCATGGTGCGGCACTGCCGTCGGCGCGATCCACCCGTGCCGGCCATCGTCTCCGATGCCCGGGCCCTGGGCCTGCGCTCGCAGGCCTTTGACCTGGTGGTCAGCCTCTATGACAGCCTGAACTACATCCTCGACTTGCAGGGTTTCCAGGCGGCGATGCAGGAGGCCTACCGTGTTCTGCGCCCCAAGGGCCTGTTGATCTTTGACCTCAACACGATCCGAGCTCTCTCCACCGAGATGTTCTCACAAAGCAGCCTGGCGGGCCCAGACCCTCTGCAGTACAACTGGAAAGCGCAGTGGAAGGCCCGCGAACGGATCTGCCGCGTGGACATGTGGTTTGCCTATCGCCACCCTGACGGACACGTCGAGGAGTTCGAGGAGACGCACTACCAGAGAGCCTACACCGGCGGCGAGGTTACAGGGGCGCTGCGCAAGGCCGGGTTCCGTTCGTTCAAGTCCTACCATGCTTACCGTTTCACCCCGGTTACCCCCTGGAGTGACCGGGCTTACTATGTGGCGCGCAAGGAGTGATGGCGTTGCGCGGGATTATCGTGTCGGCTGTACTGGCAAGTCTGATGCTCATCGGGGCCGGCTGCGGGAAGCCTACGGCAGAGGGGGTTGCCAAGGAGTTCGTCAGCCTGATGCAGGCGGGCAAGTTCGCCGAGGCCGCTGAGCTGTGGGACCTGCAGGCCGAGGGGCGAGCGCAGAACCCCGACTGGGATACCTTCGGCGAGAGCCAGCGCAAGCTCATCATACAGAAGGACCTGGCTCCGAAAAAGGCCGCGCTGCTGCAGCAATGGGCCACCGCTATGCCGGCCGGCACGAAGGTCGCTTCCGTCACGGAGTCCGGCACGACCGCCCAGGCGGCTCTCGAGGGCGGGCAGCTACGGGCGCTGCAGTTGGTCAAGGTCGGCGAGAGCTGGAAGATTGCCGGAATGCAGTAGGTAACCGGAGGGCCCCGCGCATGCCTAACCTGCGAGCCGCCGCCGCCGCCATCAGCCTGAGTGACGACAACCTCGAGGCTCTCGGCCATGGTGAGCCTCTATTCCCCGATGGCCACGAGGGGCAGTTCCGGGTCTCGGCGGTGCTGATCGAGGCCGACGAGACGGTTGGCCTCGTATCCTGTGACGCCCTGACCCTGCCCGCCGCCCTCGTGGCGCGAGTCGGTGAGCGCTTCGCGGCCGAGACCCATCTTCCGCGTAGCCACCTTCTGTTTGCGGCTTCCCACACCCATCACGGCCCCAGCACCCTCGACGTCCTGGGCCTGCGCTCCGTGCCCGAGTTCCTGCGCCGCCTGGAGCAGGCAGCTTACCTGGCGCTGCAGGACGCCTGGCAACAGCTCCGGGATCCCGATGCGGCGCCCAACCGCTACCAGGCTGAGTTGCTCTTTGCCCAGGGCCAGGAGGCTACCGTCGGGCGCAACAGCCGGCTGCTGCTGCAGGACGGCCAGATCGGCTGGTATGGCTACGAGGAAGCCGATGTCGTGAGACCAACCGGCCCGTACGACCCGGATCTGCTGGTCCTCACGCTCCGGGCCATGGATGGTCGCACCATCGCCACGGTCTTCGACCACTCGGTGCATAACATCGGCGTGCTGCAGCCGGGAAGGCAATCGCCCGGCTTCTATGCCTTGGCTGCGCAAGAGCTGGAGCGCCGACACGGCGGCGTCTGCCTGTTCCTACCCGGCGCTTCGGGCTCGACGCACAACTGCACCTACGAGGGGAGCGGGCTGTCTGGACAGGAGCTGGTCAACCGCATGGTGGCGGCCGTCGAGGAGGCCCTCAGGCGAGCGGAGCCCGCCCTGATCGGGCCGGTTGCTGCCATCCAGCGCCCCTTCACCTACCGTGTCCGGGCGTTTGACGAGGCCGCCGAGGCGGCAGCGGTGGGACGGTACTTCGCTCGCTATGCCACTTCTGATGCCGCGACCCAGGAGGCTATCTTTGCCGCAGAACGTGCCGCCCTGGCGCCCCACCAGGGAGAGGAGCGACAGACGGTCCTGCAGGTGATACGCCTGGGGCAGGTGGCGCTGGTGGGTATCCCCGGGGAGATGTTCGCACGGCTGGCCCTGGCCATCCGGCGCGCTTCGCCCTTACGTCACACCTTTGTTGTCGGCCTGGCCAACGACGTTTTTGGCTACATCCCTGATGCCGAAGGCTATCAGCTGGGTGGCTATCAGGCCTGGGTGCATCGCCACTGCCCGGCCGAGACGGGCACCGGCGAGGCGATGGTGGTGCAAGCGCTGTCGATGCTAGATGAGGTGGCCGACTTTCCCCCGATCCTGGACCCGCCGGTCCTGCGGGAGCTGAGGGCTGATGACGCATTGGCCTTGCAGGCCTTCTACAATCGCACCAGCACCGATGTCCGCTGGCTGTTTTGCCCCCTGGGCTGGAACGCCTCACTGGACGCCTGCCAGGCCATCTGCGACCTGGTGGGCGCCGGTAACCGGTATGACGTTGTCCTGGATAACGGCCGTGAGATCGTCGGCTGGGCCTTTGTCAACGCCCTGGAGACCCGCCGGGCGTACCTGGGCATCGGCATTACCGACCGCTACTGCAGCCAGGGCCTCGGCAAGCCGCTCATGCAGGCGGTGATGGACAAGTGCCGCGAGCTTGGTCAGGAGGCCGTCGAGCTCATCGTCATCCAGGACAACCCGCGGGCTCAGAGACTCTATGAGCGCTTCGGTTTCGTGCGCACCGGCGAGTTCGTGGCGAACAGCGGCCAGGCATTCTACCGCATGGTAGCGGAGCTGTAGGGCGCACTCATACGGAGGGCATCCTGTCTTGACATCGCCTCCTCTCGGTAGGAGGGGCGTCCGGCCCCCGCCGGCGCGGCTGGAAGCCACGCCTGCCAGAGAGGAAAGGGACCGGAAGCCGCGCCTACCACAGGAGCAGTGCCTACTATAGAGGAATGCCCACCACACCGGTGCGCGAGGAGACAACTGAATGATTGACTTCCACTGCCATATCGGTAACCTCCAGCGCGAGGGGTACCCCGAGCGCCCGCCTTTCAGCGTCCACCAGTGTGTGGACTGGATGAACCGTGAAGGCATCGAGCGGGCGGTGTTGCTGCCGCTGGAAAGCCCCGAGGGGGGCTGGGGGTGGTTTCTGACCGAAGAAGCCATCGCTGCCCGTGACCTCTACCCCGACCGCTTCATCGCCTTCATGTGCATTGATGTGCGCTATCCAGCGGTAGAGAAGCTCTTTGACATCTTCTACCACCGCTATGGCTGTCGGGGGTTTGGCGAGCACATCCCTGGCCTGCCCTTCGACCACGAGCTGTGCAAGGTGGTCTACCGCAAGTGCGACGAGTACGGCCTGCCGATGGTCATGGACCTGTGCACCATCCTGACCGATGAGCCCGGCCTGCCCCGGCTGGAGGCCTGCCTGAAGGAGTTCCCGAACTGCCAGTTCGTGGGCCACGGGCCGTACTTCTGGGCCAACATCTCCGGCCCGGACAGCGACCTGGAGGGCTACCCCTCCGGCCCGGTCACCCCCGGCGGCGCGGTGGACCGGCTGATGAGCGAGTACCCGAACCTGTATGCCGATCTGTCGGCCGGTTCGGGCTACAACGCCATGACCCGCGATCCCGAGTTCACGCAGGGCTTCCTGGAGCGCCACTGGGACCGGCTGATGTTCGGCACCGACATCTGCTGGCACAACATGCCGATCCCGCAGTTCGACTGGTTTGCCAACCTGGAGGTGCCGGTGGAGTGGAAGAAGGCTATCGCCAGCGGGACTGCGAAAAAGCTGCTGGGGCTGGAGTAGGTCCGCCGCCTGCCCTGCGGTGGGAGGGGTCTTCGACGCCAGCAGTCCAACCGCCTTGAGGGGATACACGATGCCCAAGCCACTGTCTCAGGCCGACAAGATCGCTGACCTGATTGCTGCCCAGCGTAAACATATCAAGGCACAACTGCTGGAGCACCTGTTCCAGCTTCCGCCCTACCAGTTCGAACATCTAGTCTCACAACTGCTCGCCGCCATGGACTTCACTGACTGCCAGGTCACCCAGCAGTACAAGGATGGTGGCATTGATCTCAAAGCCAACTTCTCCATCGGCATCAGTGAAATACACACCATCGGGCAAGTCAAACGAATGAAAGCAACCGTGGGCACACATGCACTGCAGCAGTTCTACGGGGTGCTTGTGGCGGAGGAACACAAGTCTGGTGTTCACCTGGGACTCTATGTGACAACCTCTTCCTTCGCCTCGACTGCCGTCAAGTGGGTAGAAGAGTCGCAACTGCCGATCGTGCTGATAGACGGGGCGAAGCTCGTGGACTTGATGGTGGAGCATGGGCTGCTGGTGAAAGAGCTACCTATGCCGGCAGTTCTGGCGCTGGACCTGCCTGAGAATGCCCCGTCAGCGGACGCCGTGCCAGGGCTCTCAGCTGATGCTGGAACCGAGCCATCTGGACTCAGTCAGTCTGCGAGCAAGACGAAGAAGGTCCTGTTTAAATGGAGCTTGGATATCGATGAGCAAGGTCACTACACACTGCACGCGACGTACCTGCCCGATCCGTCGAAGACGCTTGAGGTCAGCGGTGTGCGCGTGCCTCCCACCGGGGATTTCATACATGACCGGAAGCTTCTTCATGCCAAAATCGCTGAATGGATGAAGCTGCTGTTTCCGCGCCTGAGTCCGCACCTGGTTAGGGCCAAGGCGTGGGCCTGTACGCACAAGGTGTACCCGGCGTCGGAATATGGCAAGTGAAGCTGGCGTAGCGGCCGGACCGCAGACCGGGCAGGCCCGGCCTCTCCAGAAGGCGAAGGCCCAGCGGCGGGGCACAGGCTCCTGCCCTAGACACGGATAGAGCATGAAGACCATCATTCTCCTGGCCGGGCAGGCGACGCGGATGCGGCCGCTGAGCTCGTATCTCAACAAGGGCATGATCCCGGTCAACGGGCGGCCCCTGCTGGAGCATGTCATCACCAAGCTCCAGCGGCAGGGCTTCACCGACCTGATCGTCGCCGTGACCCTGTTCCCGGAGCAACTGCAGCACTACTTCGGCGATGGTAGCCGGTTCGGTGTGCGGATCGAGTATGTGCCGCGGCCGGAGCCGTCACAGACCGCCGGCGAAGTGCATGCCCTGAGGGAATGGCTACCCTCCGGTGAGCCATTTGTGGTACACTACGGCGACATACTCACCAACCTGGACCTGCCCGCGATGGTCCGCCAGCACCAGGCGACCGGCGCGGTCGCGACTCTGGGTCTGGTGACCGGCGTGCCCGTGCATGCGGGCGTGGCGACACTGGGTGAGGGCGGACGGGTGACGGCCTTCACCGAGAAGCCGCCCCTGGACCTGTGCTGCAACGCGGCGGTGTACGTGCTGAGCCCGCGGACGCTCGAATACTGCGGGCCCGGCAAGGACTTCGGCCGCCATGTCTTCCCGGAGATGATCGCCGCCGGAGAAGACGTGCGCGGCTATCTGGACCGTGAGGCCTATTGGATGGACGTGGGGCGGCTGTCTGACCTGGACGAGGCCAGTGAACTGATGGCGAGGCACGAGACCTGATGCGACGCGGGAGGGTTTCCAGCGGCGGAGCGCTGCTGGTGGCGCTGGCTTGCCTGGGTGTCTGCCGCGCGGACATCCTGGGTGGCATCGTGTCCCATTGTCCGGCCCAGTCTCCCTCCTTTGAGAGAGTGGTAGCACAGTTGCGGGCGCTGCAGATGAGCCCGCGGGTGGAGGTCGCCACCATCGGCGTCAGCCGCCAGGGGCGACCTCTGCTGCAGGTCACCGTCCGGGACCCCGAAGTACCCCTTGAGAGCACTGTTCGCGTCTTCATCATCGCTCGCCAGCACGGAACGGAGGCCTCTGGAACGACGGCCTGTCTGGCGCTGGCCAAGCACTTCGCCGAGAGCCAGGGTGAGTTGGAGCAGGCTCTGCTGCGACAGCTCACCTGGGTGCTCGTGCCGGTGGCCAACCCTGACGGGATGGTGGCTGGACGTCGCAACAACGCCGCCGGCGCCGATCTCAACCGCAGTTGGGGCACGGCGGCACAGCCGGAGGTAAAGGCCATCATCCGGGCCGTCGAGCACGTCAGGCCCCACGCCCTCGTTGACATGCACGAGCTTCCAGCGTCCTCGTCCAAGGCCGCCTATCGGGACAACTTCATCCAGACTATCGGTCCCGGCTCCGGGCTGACGGCGTCGCTGGGTCAGGAGTGCAAGAGCGCCAGCGCCCGTCTGGCCAGTTGGATGGGGCAGGTGGGTTACCCCCTGCGGGTGTACTACGACACCGCTGGCGAGAACACACAGCTCTGCCATCGCTACTTTGGGTTGGCGCGCCGGATCCCGTCATACCTGTTTGAGGCCAAGACCGGCGGCGGCCGGACGCTGGTCTCGCGCACGAGGTTCCACGTCCTGGGTGCGCTGGTGGTGGCCGACAGCGCTTTGCATCGGCACTATGAGCTGCCCGCCGAGCCGCAGGTCGCGTCGGTACCACTGCCGGCGCCGCCTGCTGAGGCCGCGCCGCAGGGCCCGCCCGTGGTGGAGCTGGAGTTGCCCCGCGACCAGGAGACGGCCCGCGGCGAGCTGAGCGTGGTAGCCAAAGCGACGCCGGCTTCAGAGCTTGCTTACCTGCAGCTCCAGGTTGACGGGGTTGTGAAGGCGCTGGCTACGTCGGCGATTCAGACTTTCCCGCTGGACACTCGCGTCTACCCTGACGGTGAGCACCGCATCGTGGTGCAGGCGTGTGACGACTGCGGCCGCGTTTTGGCTGAGGCGGCGGTCACGGTGCTGGTGGACAACCGGCAGGAGGCGGGTGAGTGAGGTCGGGCCGGTCAGGTTTCTGGCGAGCGTGGGCGCCCGCGGTGGTGTGGCTGGGCGTGATCTGGACAGTGAACTCTTTGCCTCGCCAGACGTTTCCTGAAGGTATCAGGAAGTCGCCCCGTGCCGACCCACAGGCCCACGTACTGCTCTACCTGCCCCTGGGCGTGTTCCTGATGCGAGCGCTGTCGCCGGCTGGTCGGAACCGGGCTGGCGTAGTGCGGATGCTGGCACTGACGGTGGTCCTCGGCGCGGCCCTGGCGGCGCTGGATGAATGGCACAAGGTCTTGATACCCTCGCGCAAGGGTGAAGTCGGCGACTGGCTCCGCGACGTGGTCGGGACCTGTGTAGGGGCATGCGGCTGGGCGGCGCTGGTTGCGGGCACAGCCTCACGAGATCGGCCGCAACCGGCGGTCGGGCCCGGTCAAGATGGTGGCCAGTGACGATCGGGCGGCGCGCCGCCGGACGTGGATAGCCCTGTTTGTATGGATCGGGGTCATCTGGACGGTAACGTCCATCCCGGGACGGATGCTGCCTGAGGGACCGCCGGGCATTGATCGGGTAGTGCACTTTGCCTTGTACGTCCCCCTAGGATTCCTGCTGACCCTGGCCTTGACGCCCAGCAACGGTGGCTGTGGCTTGAGCCTGACCTGCTTGCTGATCGCCCTGGGCTCGGGCGCGGTTGTGGCGGCGCTCGATGAGTGGCACCAGCAGTACATTGTCAACCGCACGGCCAGCATTGCTGATTGGCACTGGGACCTGCGGGGTATGATTGTAGGTTCAGTCGCGGCGCTGCTGATGACGCAGTTCCGCAAAAGGAGATCCCATGTCCGAGATCCGCGCCATTACCGCTGAGGAGTTCGAGAGCGTCGTCAAGGACGACGGTATCACGCTCATCAAGTTCTACACTCAAGGGTGTCCCGCTTGCGCGCGGTTTGCCCCGACCTATGAGAAGCTGGCTGACGAGTACGAGGGCCGGGCGGTGTTCGTGCAAATGGACGCCCGTCAGAATCTTGACACAGCCAAGCAACTCGGCATCCGTGGTGTCCCCACGGTCGTCGCGTTCAGGGCAGGGTCGGAAGCGCAGCGTGTGACGGGGGCCAAGACGCTGGCTGAAATGAGGGAATGGCTGACGCCGGTCCTGCCGTAGAGCGGCTGGCGGCCTTGGTCCGCCGCAGGCTCGCTACGGACGGCGTATGTCGGGTACAACACAAAGGAGAAGGCATCCATGTCCAAAGCAGTGGAGTTGACCAACGACAACTTTGACACCGAGGTTGTACAGTCTGATCTGCCGGTCCTGGTGGATTTCTGGGCGCCATGGTGCGGGCCCTGCCGCATGGTCGCCCCGGTGGTCGAGGCCATCGCGGAGAAGTACGCCGGGAAGGCCAAGGTGGGCAAGGTCAATGTTGACGAGGCCGGCGATCTGGCCATGAAGTTCGGGATCCGCAGCATCCCGACACTCATGATCTTCAAAGGCGGCCAGCAGGTTGACGTGGTGGTGGGTGCTTTGCCCGAGGCCGACCTGTCGGCCCGTCTGGACAAGGTTATCGGCTAGCGGCGGATCCCGCGTCACCGTAGTTCTGCCGGCCCCCGCGGTAAGGCGCTGTCGGGGGCCTTTGGCACCCTAGTCGTGACGGCAAAGAGGCAAAACCCTGGCGGCAGGTGGGACGTCTAACAGACGATACCTGCCGCCATCAGGGCGGCCGGAGGCTTGTTTTCCGTCCAGGAGGAAAAGCACCGATGCATACCGGCAACGATCTGCAGCAGAGGCACTCCCACCTCATTATCATCCTGCTTAGCGTGATTGTCGGGGCTGTGCTGACGGCCCTGGTTCTGTCGCAGACGCAGAAGCCGCCGCTTCTGGTGGAGCCAGCCATGGCTCAGCGGTCCGGCGGCGCCCCGCAGTTCGAGGCAGTGGCGGAGAAGGTGCTGCCTGCCGTGGTATACATCAGTAGCGACATCCAGCAGCCCGAGGATCCCCGGCAGAAGGAAATGCGGAGACAGATGGAGGAGTTCTTCCGGCAGCTTCCGCCCAACTTCCGCCCGCAGTTCCCCGATGGCGGTGACGAGGAGTCGGCGCCGCGCGCACGGCCTGCAGCCGGCTCCGGATGGATCTACAGCCCCGATGGCTACATTGTGACCAACGCCCATGTGGTGCGCGGCGCCACCAAGGTGACGGTCCAACTTCATGACGTCGAGGGCGATAAGAAGGAATACCCGGCGAAGATCATTGGGACTGACCCGCGGACGGAGCTGGCCGTCATCAAGGTGGACGCTGGGCGACAGCTTCCGACACTGAAGCTGGGCGACTCTGACCAGGCCAAGATCGCGTCCTGGGTCATGGCTGTCGGAAGTCCCTTCCAGCTTCAGCAGACAGTCACGGTCGGCGTCATCAGCGCTCGTGGTCGCATCATTAGCGGCGAGAGTCAGTACTTCCGGCTGGGCGACCTGATCCAGACGGACGCGCCCATCAACCCTGGCAACAGCGGCGGACCCCTGGTCAACACAGACGGCGAGGTCATCGGCATCAACGTGGCCATCGCGTCGCCCGGGGCAACGATGATACCAGTCAATATCGGCATTGGGTTCGCCATTCCCTCCAATGCGGCGAAGACCATTGTTCCGCAGCTTATCGAGAAGGGCAAGGTGGCACGCGGCTGGCTGGGCGTAACGATAAAGGACCTCAATGAGAATCTTCGCACGCACTTTGGTGTGGGCGAAGGCGAGGGTGGTGTGCTGGTGACGCAGGTCAACGACAATGCGCCGGCCTCCAAGGTTCTGCAGCCCAATGACGTGGTCCTGTCGGTGGATGGCAAGCCCGTTCGCGAGACATGGGACCTGCAAAGTGCCATCGCCAACACCCCACCCGGAACCAGGGTGAGCATGGAAATTCTCCGCGCCAAGCAGAGGATGACCTTGCAGGTGGAACTGGGACAGATGCCGGCTCAGTACGCGGGTTTCGAGGAGGAGAAGCCAGCCGCTGAAGAGACCGAGAGCAACGGCCTGGCGCTAACGGTCAAGGAGATCACGCCCGAGTTGGCCCGCGAGACCAAGCTGGCTCGTGACAAGGGTGTGGTCATCACGGCGGTGGGGGCAGAGCTGCGGGATCGTCTGCTGGAGGGCGACGTGATCGTTCGGGTCAACGACAAGGACGTCAACACCGTCGCCGAATACAAGGCGGCTATCGCCGCCGCCCGCCAGGCCAAGGAGAAGTTCGTGGTCCTCTCGATCGAGCGGCTGGATGAAGAGGGCAAGAAGATGACCGATGTGGTGGATGTGCCGCTGGAGTAGGACTGACAGAGGCAAGGAGACGGTTTCTCAGACTGGGGCGCCTCCGTGTTGAGGCGCCCCAGCTCGCTCTTACGATGGAGCGGGCCTCGCGCGAACTGTGCTCGGGGTCTGCGGTGGCAGCCTAGTTGACAAGCTCCTCCAGCCGCACAGCCTGCTCCGCGATCATCCAGCGGTACACGTCGGCCTCTCGCGGCGCCCAGAGGTCCTGGTCCTTGTACTTGGGCTGGACGCGGATTCGCCCCCAGACGTAGTCCAGGGTCTTTTGGGCCTCCTCCGCCAACTGGGCCGACTTGCCGCCTGCCTGCCTGGACTGCGCGATGAGCTGCTTGCAGGTGAATACGTACCGGTAGTCGTCGTAACCCTCGCGGTACGCCTCCCACATCGCCACCGGGATGGGCCGGCCGCTGTCCTCGGTTCGGTTGAAGAAGTCTGACATACGGCCGCTCAGGTAATTCCAGGGGTCACCGACATCGGCGCGGTAGATCCAGGGGATCAGGGCCGTGAAGCCGGATCGCCAGAAGCCAAAGCCGTAGGTCATCCGCGCACCGTTGACCGGTGTGTGGTCGTTCTCCCCATTTACATGGTTGGGGTAGCACCAGTAGTCAACCGGACGGGCCGCCTTGTCCTTCAGTAGCTCATCGCGTGCAGGCAGGAAGGGTTGCGTACACCAGACGTCGATGTAGGGACGGAGCGGAGCGAAGCCGTCCAGCGTTGGGTCAGCGGTCACATACGTTCTTACCCCTGCGGCGCGAACGGCCTTGAGGGTTTCCGTCATGAAGGCAATGGCTCCCGCGCCTGTGCTCGGCTCGTCAATGGGGTAGTACAGGAACTCGGGCCACCCGCGGCGGACACGCTCGGTCTCGATGGCCTGGCACATGGCCGTCAGCTCCTGGGCATACTCCGGAGGGGGCAAGGTGGCGTTTGCGATGTGCGATCCCAGGTCCTGGCCGGTGTACTTGCGGTAGATGCCACTGGCATTGACCGCCACCACAAAGGGTCCCCGCAGGCCGAAGCGCTGCCAGAGGTCCACCTTCTTTTGGAACAGGTCGAAATTGAAGCTGAACGTGCCGGGCTCGTCGTCCTTGGCCGGGGCCGCCCAAAGGCTGGTCGTGACATTGCGGGTCCCATGGGCGATGAGGTCAGCCATCTCCCACTCGGACTTCTGCAGGAAGTAGGCTTTGCTGACCTCGTCCTTGGCGCTGGCCCACTCATCCAGGGGGTCGTAGTAGTAGATCCCATACAGCTTCTCGGGATCCTCCTGCAGGCGCAGGGGCAGGACGCGGAGACGGACCGGCAGGCTGGCGGCGGCGGCCCCGCGGGGGCTGAAGGTCACGGTGCCTGTGTAGGTGCCGGGAGCGGCCGCCTCGGGAACATGCACCGTGAGCCAGTAGCGGGTGTTAGTCCTGCCTGGCAGCGGTTGCAACGGATCCATCGGCACGAGGGGGTCGGGCGCCAGTTTGAACTGGCCTATAGTGGTATAGTTCGGCCGGACACGCATGTACCGGACGCGCCGAATCTCCCAGGCGCTGGCCGGTATCGAGCCCTGCGGTCCCCGTAGGTCCGAGACGGCTACCGTGGCCCCCGCCAGTTCCCGGAACGGGTAGACGATGAAGTTCAGCGGCTCGTACTCACCCGGGCAGGCAAAGGCGCGGAGCTGGGGGTTCATCTCGGCGGCCAGCGGGACCGTGTCCGGGTAGACCACCTCGGCCCAGTGCCGCTGGTGTATGACATAGCCGCGCTGCCGGTCGGCCTCCGGGATCGCCGGCCAGGGGGTAGCATCGGTCGGTTGAACCTGCTTCCACTTGGCGGCCTCAGCCGGTGGCAAGAAGTCAATCAGCTCCCGCACAGGGTTCAGTATAGTCCCCAGCAAGCGCTGGCGGTCAGCATCCTGATACAGGACAAGGCCGGCAACAGCGAACAAGCTCCGGGGGCGGAAGGTCAGACGGGCTTCACCACCGACGGCCTTCACGTCGAGGTAGGCCTGTCGGAACTGATAGGAGTCCTCGAAACGTACGGGCTTGGTCGCGGAACCGCTCTCGATGTCGAAGTCGAAGTACTGACTGCGGTAGGGGTAGCTGGTACCACACAAGACCCAGACGTGGTAGGTCCCATCCGGCACCCGGATAACCAGTTCTGCTGGCTGGTCGCTAATGACGGAGTCCTGGGAGAGAGGACAGGTCCAGCAGGGCGGGGGAACCTTGCTGCCCTCCGCACCCTCGTACTCCGTGAAGGGCTGGTCACGCACCAGCAGGTGGCTGCCGTCCACCCACCCGGCCGCGTCTTGCCCGCCGACCATCGCCGGGGTAACGCGGATGAAGCCATCCTGGACCGCCGACTCGGCGCCACCAAAGTCGAGACAGTACATCGCCGCTGACGACAGGGTCGCAGCGCCGATCAAGCCGGCCACGAGTGCCAGAGACAGGCTCAAGCGCCTCATTGCGTTCCCTCCTGCCACGGACTCCGGGCGACTTTCAGAGCGAAGGGGGCCGGACTATCACCCCGACACCGCAGGGCCAGTTCATATTCACCCGCCGCCAGACCGGCCGAGGGCAGGGGCAAAGCAACCCGGGAACGCCCAGGCCCCATATCGAGGCGTCCCTCGGCCGCGACGGTCCCATTCCGACTGAGGGCCCAGGTCACCTCGGCCTTGGCCTCCTGCTTCACACCCATAAGGTCGAGGTCAACCAGCAAGTAGCGGCTGTCGGCATAGATGGCCTGTTCCACCAGCCGGCTGGCCGCGAGGGTTGGCTCGACATATCGCACCAGGCAGATATTGTCTATCCAGAAATCCAGCTCGTCGCCGTCGCGGTAGTTGGACTCGCTGATGTGGAACTGGATGCCCGAACGCGGGTTGACCCCGGGGAGGTCGGCCAGGGGAAGTCGGTAATCGGTCCACTTGCCCAACTGCAGTTCGGTCAGGCTACGGCTGTAGTCCGCACGCGAGCCTGCGCCATATAGCCCCACGCCCATCGGTGTGGCCGGCAGCTTGTCGCGCGAGCTCTCCACGTAGATGGAGAACTCCAGGTAGTCCCAGCCGGACCAGTCACGGACCGGCTCCGGGAAGGAGCGCTGCATGCGCGGCCAGCCGATGGGGTACTGCGGCTCGCCGGTGCTCCAGTCCACTTCCACATGGAACTGCAGGGAAGTGGGCCCGCGACGCGCCTGCTTCGTGCTGATACTCACCCGCGCTTCCGCCGGGCGCCACTGGGCCGCGTCGGTGTCGAGGCCATCGTCCAGGATCAGCCGCTCCAGGTTGCCCTCGCGGATCACGGGCGCGACCGGTGGCGACTGCTGCGCAGCGGCAACACCCACAACCAGAGCCAGTGCGGTGACGGCGATGCACCTGAGCATGGGCGTCATCTCTCCTTCACGTTCGCGACGGCAACGGCCGCTGTCCATCAGGCCAAGCGAGCAGGCACTCCCTGTGGACACAGAGCTCATACCCGGTTCGTAGCCGCAGGCGGAGCGGCGGACATGGGCTGATTGTAGAAGGGCTGATAGCGGTGCTGCTCGGTAAGCTCGGTGAGGCGGTCCAGGTCCTCGGGCGCGATCTGCAGCTCACATACGCCCAGCAGCGGAAGAATGTGCTCGGGACGGGAGGCCCCGACGATCGGCACGAAGGGCGCCGGGCGCGACAGAACCCAGGCGACCGCCAGTTGGGACATGGTGACACCGTTGCGGCTGGCGATGCGCTCCATCTCCTCCAGGAAGTCAAACATCTCGTCCGTCAGTTGTGAACTGAGCTTCCCGCTCTTGGCCACGCGGGTGTCCTCGGGCAGTGGTTCACCACGGCGGAAGCGGCCGGTCAGGAGGCCGGCGCTCTGGGGACCATAGGACTGCAACACGATGTTGAAACGGTTGGCCATGGGAACGGTCTCATTCTCGATGGAACGGTCCAGCAGGTTGTAGTGCACCTGCACCGACACGGGCGGCTCCCAGCCATAGCGCGCACACACGCCGAGGCAGTAAGCCACCTGCCAGGCGTAGGCATTGCACATGGCGACGTAGCGGATCTTGCCCTGCTTGACGAGGTTGTCCAGTGTCGAATAGACCTCCTCAAAGGGTGTGAGAGGGTCAGGGTGATGGCACATGTAGATGTCCACGTAGTCAGTCTCCAGGCGGCTGAGACTGGCGTTGAGGGCGTCTATGATATGGCGCCGTGAACAGTCGGCCGGCCGGCGGCGCCCGGCGTAGCGGCTGGCCCAGACTTTGGTTGATATGATGACCTGGTCACGCCGGCCCTTGAGGGCTTTCGCCAGGAAGCGCTCGCTTTCGCCACGGCCATAGGAGTCCGCCGTGTCAATGAAGTTGATGCCGCCGTCGAGGCACTGGTGGACCAGGTCAATGGCCTCTTCCTCAGGCAGGCGCTCGGTGATGGTCATAGCGCCGAGGCAGATCCGCGACACCTCGATGCCCGCATTTCCGTACCGTATGTACTCCATGCTTCGTTCCTCCTTCTTGCCGTCAGCGAGGCATTGCCGCTGGTGTCCCGGCATGGTACAATCCGCCCGCTGACCGCGCCTGGCCTGGCGTTTCGACCGGTTTCGGGCCTTCTCCTCCCTGCCCGGAGCATCGCCGCAGCCAGCGAAAGGATGAGATGCAATGAAGCAAGACCGGGCCGAGGAGCACCGGCGCCGCCTCTGCCATCTGGCCGAGGTCCACGCCGCAGTTGGCCCCGACGCGCCTTTCCACGTCGTGCAGGACTACCTGCCGGGCCAGGTGGTCTACAACCTTGGCGAATACCCGGCACGCTTCTCCATCGCCCCGAGCGATTACGATGTTGAGCTTCTGGAGCAGTTCGCGGCGGCCGGCGTGGAGCTGATCCAGATCCACGAGGACTGGAATGACTCGCTGCGTGTGCTGGGTGCTGACAAGTTCACCAGCCACGATCCGGAGGGACTGCGGTCGTTCGTGGATGTCGCTCACGGTCTGGGGCTGAAGGTGCTGCCCTATATCTCCAGCGGGTTCTTTGACATCCGCGATCCGGATTTCCGCGAGGAGTTCTACGACCCGGCGCGCAGTCGGCTGATCGAGCTCTACTTCGACTACGCTCGCTGCTCGCCGGCCAGCCCGGAGTGGCGCGCATACCTGCTGCCCCGCGTGGAACGTTTGCTGGACGACTACGGGTTTGACGGCCTGTACAATGACGTGGGGTACCACGCGGAGTTGGAGGAGCTGCCGCTGGCTGAAGGCCAGGTACGACCGGCCCCCTGGCCTCATGCGGCCTTTGAAGACCTGCTGGGCTTACTCTACGACATGGCCCACCGTCGCGGCGGAGTGGTGAAGATGCATGGGGGGCCGCCGCGGATCAGCGACCGCGTGAAGCTGTACGACTACCTGTGGCTGGGCGAGGGGGTCGAGTCACTGGACCGCCTGCGCCAGGAGGCTGGCCAGGCGCCGCCCTACGTCGTGCCCTGCCCGGACATGAGTCGCGCCCAGGTCGATAGCGAAGACGACCTGTACCTGTACACCATCCCCTTCATGCAGTTCCCGCTGCGCGTGGACGGTCGGCCCTTCACGGGCGAAAGGGCCAGTGTCCCCGGTATCGCCTACCAGCCTGAAGCGACATGCTTCTGGACACGGCACTGCCGGGCCATACACCGCTACTTCCAGCAGCATCCGGATGGGCCCTACACCTATGGCTGGTGGGATAGCTGTCCCGGTCGGCCAGGGGCCCGCGAGACCTGGCTCACATACCTGCGCCTCTATCGTCCCATGGTTGCCCCGGGCAGCCGGGTGTGGGCCGATGTGCGAAGCGGTGCGCTGTTTGCGGAACCGCCGTCCCGGGACCTGGTGACAAGCCTGTTCGTCAACAGCGAGGTGTATCTCGTCGCAGCCAACTTTGGCCCCGCGCCGTCGGTCCTACGCTCAAACTGGCTCTGGCAGGACCGGCGGAGCTCCAGGCGCGGGAGGGAATGGACGGTCGCCCCGCGCCAGATGCTCTTGCTGCAGCGTGTTGCCGACGAGACTACTGCGGCTCCCTGAGCTCCATGGTTCCGTCGGAGCGGATCAACACCAGCTTGGTCACAACGGTCTGGGTGCGTCGCAGGCGGGAGGGCTCAAAAGGGTCCTGCTCGTAGTCAGTGCGTGACTGGAAGGGCACCGCGGCAACCACCTGGGGGCGCTGCAGGAGCGCCCGGGCTTCCGGCGTCAATTCGTCGTCGGTGGGCTCTCCACCGTTGGCGGCTGGCTGCGGCGCCGGCTCCTGTTGAGCCATGGCGGGCCGTGACTGGCCTGCCAGGATGGCTCCCAGCCCGAAGGAGAGCGCCATCAGGGCGACCACAACCGCAACAACTGACCTGGTCATGTCTAACCTCCCCGAGGGATCAGTCAGCAGAAGTCCAGAGGCTGACATCGCTATTAGAGCCCGATCCGCAGCAATGGTTCCCGGGGGAAGGAATGGGCCCGGGGCTACGGGAAACTGACGGGACACCTGCGGACCATAGCCCGACCACGCCTCGTGGTCAACTGGACCAGGGAGGGCTGATCTTGCGTTTCCTCATCCTCTGTCTCCTCGCCCTGCCGCTCGCTGCCCACGCTTACCCCCCTGCCTTCCAGGCACCCATGGACTCCTCCCTCGTGGCCAAACCAGGTGGAGAGCCCGTGGAGACCACCGGCCAGCCGGTCTTCGTCGTCGGCAAGTTCGGCCAGGCCGTGGAGTTGCGACCGGGCACGGTGCTGTTCTACGGGGCACGCGGCGTTCTCGACAAGGGACAAGGGACACTGAGCTTTTGGCTCAGGCCGAACTGGGCGGGTGATGACGGCCAGGATCACGGCCTGGTGGCGGACCAGGCTGACTACGCCAGCAAGGCGCTGAACACCTTCTACCTGTGGAAGGACCGTCACGGGTTACTGCGCTTCGATCTGGCGACGCCCGAGGGGCAGGCGTTGAGCGCTGACGTGCGGTCCTGGCGAGCGGGCGAGTGGCATCATCTGGCGGTGACGTGGTCTCAGGCCGGCGAGCTTGCGTTGTATGTGGACGGCAACTGCGTCTCGCGCCGTCAGACGCCCTATGACCCCGTGTCGTGGCCGCGGCTCATTCTCGGCGGCGACTTCACCGGCGCAGGCAGCGCCGATGCGGCCTTTGACGAAGTGCAGATCTACTCCCGGCCGCTGCAGCAGGCCCACGTCGTGGCCCTGGGGCAGAACCTGCCGCTGGAGGACGCGGCAGTCACACGCCTGACCGCGCCGCGAGCCATCCGCCTCGGCCAGCCATTCGATGTTCAGGTGCAAGTGACCGCGGCTGGCCCCCTGACCCGGGAATACCCCCTCGTACTGGAGCTGGCTGGGATCCCCTTTGCCACTTTGCAGGTATCGCTGGCCGGACACGACTGGGGCGCCGGCCAGCCCCTGGACCTGGCCGGCTTTGCGGTTACCGTCCCGGAGTACTTGCGGTTGTGGAGCGGTACGTATCCGCTGACAGCCCGTCTCGACGGCACTGTGCCCCCGCCTGACACGGCGCCGGTGGTCCGCCAGGTCGAGGTCACCTCCCGATCGCAGGCAGTCCCCGGTCACATATACAGCGTGACCGAGGACGGCGTGCCCATGCGCGACGGTCGTCGCTTCATTCCGGCCGGTCCAGACGAGGGCTTTCTCTTCCAGGGACGTTTCTACCGCGACGACGCCGAGGGTCGCTCGTTGGCCTGCCAGCTCATCGCCAGCGGCGAGATACAGGACGCGGTCCGCTGTCGGCTGGTGGATGCCGTCGAGGCCGCGGCTACCGACCACGGGTTTGTGGAATGGGGACAGTCGGTGGTCCAGGAGGTGGCGCCGGGGAAGCGCGTCCGGCTTACCGGAGTGCCGGCCTCCGCGACCACAGCGGTCCGCGTGGGGGGCGAGGACCGTCCCGTCCTGCCCGGCTTCTCGTATACGCTGCGCACCTCGCCCACAGTGGCGCCTCATGTGCTGGTGGTGGAGATGACCGCCGATTCGGATCGCACCCTCGCGATTGGCGTTGACGCGGCCCCCGGCAGCGAACCCTCACCGCCGCTGCGCGACAGCGGGCTGGGCGACACAAGGCTGACTCCCCTGCTGGTCACCTATGCCGACGGAGAGACGGCGCGGGGGGACGGCACGCTGCGCCAGGCCTTGCTGTTCTACCCCAAGACCGGGGCCAGTGTAGTGACCATTAGCTCCGGCGGCCGTGACCGCCAGCCGGACGCGGCAACCGCCGCCGCCGTGGCCCGTCTGGAGGTGTACGAACTCCTCGACGACGGAGCCGCGCTGCACAACCAGATCGCCCTGCCCGAGAAGGAACCCTCCCGCAGCGTCGGGCTGTGCTTGCCGGACCCCGCTGTCATGTTTGCGCAGTTTGGCTTCGCTGGCGCCGATGCCCTCCAGCGACGGGCCTCACTGGGCGCCCTCGGGGACTATCTGGGGTTCATGGGCGTCAACCGCCTGGAGTTCTCGCCCCTGGGCTATGGGATGAACGCGCGGTATTTTGGCGGTCGTCTCGTCAACACGGAGGGCTACGACCTGTTCGATGAGCTGTTGCCCGTCGCGGAAACACGGGGGCTGGAGCTGGTGCCGGTCCTGGAGCCCATGTCTTACTACGATCGCCTGCCCGAGTTCACCGACGACAGCTTTCAGCTCGACCGCGACGGCCGAACCTACCGCCAGGCCTATGGCCGGGTGCCCGACCCTCTCCGCCCCGAGGTGCAGGCCCAGGCCATGGGCTTTCTGTCCGAGTTCCTGGAGCGCGTGCGCGGCCGCGCTTGTGTCCCCTTCGTGGCGGTGCGAATGGATGGCGTCGCCGGTACATGCTACTCGGGCGATGCCCCGACGCGCCCACCCGAGGAGGCCGGTTACAGCGAGTGGGACCTCGCAGCCTTCATGCAGGCCACCGGCGTACAGGTCGGGGGCACGCCGGGTGATACGCCCAGCCGCTTTGCCTGGCTGAAGGCCAACCCGGAGGCCTGGAGCCGATGGATCACCTGGAGGTGTGAGCAAACCCATGCGTTTTGGCTCAAGCTGCGCGACCTGGTGGTGTCCCGGGGCGATGGCCGGAAGCTGCTGATCCAGACCAGCCTGCCAAGCGCAGAGCCGGGGCAGTATGGCTACTGGCGCACCAACCAGACTTCGCCGCTGGATGTCCTGCGGCACCACGGCTACGATCCGCGCCTGTATCTGTCGGAGCAGGGGCTGCGGATCTCACGATGCCTCAACCTCGGTGGGGACCGCTACCATGGCGATCCGGCCAACAGCACCTATGCCCTGCAACCCGAACTGGAGCCCTGGTACCGGACGGCCGAGGGCGGCGAAACCGAACTGCGGCTGACCACGTGGGACCTGCCGGAACACCCTCTGGGCCACCGGGCGGGTCCGGCTGGGCCTGCCGGTCGCGCCTTCCTGGCCCCCCTGGTCCACTCCCTGCGCGTCCACGATCCCTACGCCCTCACGCTGACGAGCTGGGGGCTGGCAACAGCCGGTCACGAGGCGGAGCTGCGGCGTTTCATCCGTGCCTATCGGGCCCTACCGGCCGTGCCCCCGACCGACTTTGAGGGGGAGGTTTTCCCGCGGCGCGAGCAGGTGGTGGTCCGTCGCCACGGTAGCTCACGACTGGCGGTCATCAATGACAGCGAGGCTCCCCAGCGGGTGCGCCTGACCTTCCGTCCCCCGCTGCCCGTCGGGACGCGTGTGGTGGACCTGGCCGCCGGGATTGAGCTCTCCCAGACCGTCGGGCGTGCGCAGACCAGAGTCGAGGTCGCCCTCGACGCCTGGGACCTGACCGCGCTCGAGATACGCACTCTGCCACCCAGCGGCGATGTCAAGCCGCGTCCCGGCCAACCCTGAGAGGGCCTTCTTTCGGGTCAGCCAAAGCCCCGGTCTGTGACCGGGGCTTTGGCGTGCGAGGAGGTGTCGCGTCATGTGGCCCCCCTCAGCCCAGGTACCGCCATGTCATGTTGGTGACCTCGCCGTCGCGGAAGGTAAAGGTCTTGCGCCAATCCGATCGTCCGGCTCCCGTCGTGACGGTGCACTCGACCACCAGCTTGCCGTTGCCATCGCTCACGTCGTTGCTCAGGACGTCCATGCGAAGCGTGTCCTCGCCGTAGTGCACCTTCAGGTAGGTCTGTGCTTTCGCCAGCAGCTCTTCCTGCGTGATGGTAGCAGCCATGGGTACCTCCTATTGCCATACTTCGCCCCGGGTGTTTCGCCGTCGGTACGCCCCAGGCCTTCGCCGCAGCTCGGCTTGCCTGCCTGGCTGGCCCGTGTTAGAATGGCCATGTCCCCCTGGCTCGAGCGCCAACGGGGTATGTCGGAGGCCGCGGAAATGAACAGAAGCTCAAGACGCCGCGCCGCGCCGCGCGACATTCTCGTGTTCTGGATCACCGTCGCCTGCCTCGCTGTCGCGCTGGGGGCTGCCGGGTTTGCTGTCGGCAAGTATCTTATCGGGGGCATGGTGGGTGGTAGCGAGGTAGATACCGGGGCGCCAGAGATCGTGGTCCAGAGCCCGGACGACCACCCCACGGGTACGGCCGCACCGATCGGTCCGCCACCCGCCGAGGCCGTGGTCAAGGTCACCGAGCGTGCACCTTCGGAAGCAGAGAGGATTGAGCTGGAGACGCAGCTTCCGCAAGACGCAGCCCAGCTCAGCGCCGAAACCCGTGACGCAAACCCTCCCGACACCAGCCTGGGGCCTGATGACAAGCCGCTGCCGCCCGCCCAGGCGAGCGAGGACGAAGAGAAGGTCGCAAGCAAGTCCGACGAGACCGGCGACAAGCGCGGGGCGACCCAGAAGGGTGCTTACTCGGTTGTGGCGGGGTCCTTCGCTGACCCCACCAATGCCGAGAGGGAGGTTTCGCGGCTGACCGCCCAGGGGTACAAGCCGTATGTGGTCAAGGTGAAACGTGAGGGCAAGACTTTCCACCGCGTGCTTGTGGGCTCCTTTGCCGACCAACGGGAGGCAACCAGGCTGCGCGACAGACTGATCGGGGAAGGCACGCCGGCTTCGCTGGCCCGCGATTGAGCCGGATGTGAAGCACCATGCAGGATTGGACAGGACGACCCAATGAACTGGTCGCGCTGGCGCTGGCGCTGCTTCTGGGGCTGGGCCTGGTCTCCGTTCTGCTGCATGTCCGGGCCCTGGCGACGGGCCTCTCACGTCGCCGCGCCTGGCTGCTGCTGGGGCAATTCTGGGCGGCGGCCACTCTGGCCCTGGTCGTCCTGCTGGCGACGCGCATCCACCTGGGGCACGCGCTCGTTGGCGGGAGTCCATCCACAGGCTGGTATGCCACCTCGCTGAACCCGGGCCAGGGTGCGGCTCTGGCCGGGGCGGCAGTGACCTTGTTGGCCTGTGGCCTCTGGATCATGCGTACGGTAGCCCAAACCGGAGGCCGTCGCGCCCGCCCGACTCAGGTCACAGCCATACCGCCCGGCGACGAGGCGCCATGACCACAACCATCGTGCTCTGGGCGCTGGTGGCCCTCGTCGCCGCGTTCTTCTGGTATTCGCATTACGTGGAACCGCGCCGACTGGGTCTGACGCGGCTGCGGGTGAGCATACCCCGGCTGCCGGAAGCGCTTGAGGGCTTGACCCTACTACACCTGTCAGACCTGCACGTCACGGGGGATCGCGATGACTTTGGCGGTGAGATGGCGCGCCGGGCGGTAGCGCTGGCCGAGGAGGTCCCCGCCGACCTGATTTGCCTGACCGGCGACATCTCGCAGGCTTCACGAGCGATAGACGTGGCTGCCGAGATCCTGCAGCCCCTGACCCGCCGCCCTGTATTCGTGGTCATGGGTAACCATGACCACGACAAGATGCTGGAGACAGAGCTGGCCCTGCACCGCATCCGGCGCGTCCCGGCAGATGAGTGGTGCGCGACCCTGGAGGCGACGGGGGCCAGGGTGCTGCGCAACGAGCATGTGAGTATTGAGTTGCGGGGTTGCACGGTCATCATCGCGGGTTGTGGCGACCCATCCTGCGGGTGGGACGATCTGCCGCAGACACTGGCGGGACAGCCCCGTGGCGATTTCCATCTGTTGCTGGTGCATTCCCCGGACATGATGGACAGCCCGGATACGGCATGGGCTGACCTGGTGCTCTGCGGACATACCCACGGTGGGCAGTTGCGTCTGCCGGGCATCGGTAGCCCCTGGGCACCGGTGTGGCGAGATCGTCACCGTGCCTACGGCCTGCTGCGCTTCGGGACGACGCTGTGTTACGTTACGCGTGGCGTGGCCGCCGGGTTCCGGTCTCGCTTCCTGTGCCCGCCCGAGGTGGTGGAGATCGTCCTCACCCGCGGACCGGGCGATCCTGCCCGCGAGATGCAGCGACACAAGGTCACAGACCAGGCATAGGTCCGAACCGCCGACGCCAGACAGGGTGCACACCAAGATGGCCCCCAAGAAACCCCAGCCTTTGGACAGGCTGCTCATCAGCCTGCGAGTGAAGAAGCCCGATGCCGGCCTGACGCGGGAGCAGGCCATGGCGGCCTGGCCCGTGCGCAACCCGGCCCTGGAGTGGACCACCAATGACGAGGACTGCGTCGTCGTCCGACTGCCGCGGCGCAAGGACCTGGTCGGCGGTCTGCTGTCCTTCCTGTTCTCCGTGCCTGAAAGCAAGCCGGTGGTACTGGATGAGGTGGGCAGCTTCGTCTGGCAGCTCTGTGATGGCGAGAACACGGTCTCGGATGTGGTGGACAGACTGGCTCTCGAGTACAAACTGAACCGGCGCGAGGCCGAGCTGTCCCTGACCAAGTTTCTGCAGATGCTTGGAAAGCGGGGGATGGTGGCCTTTGCGGTGCCGCGTGAGGTGGCAGAGGCCGCCGGATTGTCGGGGCAGGAGATCATCGCGAGCGGCGAAGAGGCACCAGAGGAGTCAGGCGATACCGCGGAGGCAGACGGAGAGAAGCAGGAGGGCTGAGAGGCCCATGATCCGCAACATTCTGGTCGGCTATGGTGGGAGTCGCGGCGCCCAGGTGGCGCTCAGCCAGGCTATCCAGATCGCCCAGGCCTCCGGCGGGCGGATCCGTCTGGCGCTGGTGGAGGACGTGGCCGACAGCGCTGCCGAGGTGGGGCTCGTGGCCGAGCGCAGTCTGGAGCAGACCGTCCTCGCGGCGGCCGAAGAGCGCTCGGAGGTGGAGCCCGACAGCCTGGGCCCTTCACCGGCCCTTGAAGATGCCGCTCTGCGGTGCCAGGCGGAGGGCGTGGCCTGCTCCCTGACCCGCTCCTACGGCGATGTCGCCCAGCGCTTGCTATCTCTGTCACGTCTGGCTGACCTGGTCGTGGTTGGCCGACGCGGCGAAGGCAGTCGGTACCGCCGCAGTGTGCTGGGACGCAATGCCCGGCGGCTGGCCGCTGGCGCCATCGCGCCGACGCTGTTTGCTGACCGCGACTATCTTCCGATCCGCTCCGCCACTGCCTACTATGAGCCTCGTCCGACCGGTGGCCGGGCTTTGTTACGGACGGCGGAAATCTGCTCACTGTTGAATGTTGGCCTGAATGTGGTGTGTGTGGGCTTTGGGAATGTTGATGCTGCGACGGCGCTGGCTGAGGCACGTCAGGCTCTCCGCGCCTACCACCTCGACGGCGAGCTGATCACCGGGGGCGGAGCCGGGGCCGAAGCTCTCCAGAACGCTGCCTTGCTGTGGGGCGATCCTCTGCTGGCGGTGCCGGCTCCGGCCCCGCGGGCCTTGTTCCCCGACTATTCGGTCCTGCGGGCCGCCATGGCCACCCCCAACACCAATGTGCTGCTGGTGCCGTGAGTGAAGGCGACGCGATAGTTCGTGGCTTGCCGGGGAGGTGTGACAATGCCTACGCGTGTGCTGCTGGCCCTGTCCGTGCTGGTAGTGGCCCCGTTAGCGTCCTGTCAGGAGTTGCAGCTCGTGCCTCAGGAGCTGCGCATCCCGCGGGGACAGACGGTGCGCCTGGAGTTCGGCACACTTCCCCAAAAAGACCACACCATCACTCTGGACATCATGGCGCGCATCGACGCCGATGGCCTCGGCGGGTCGTCCTACTTCATGCGCCTGACACTCAATGGCCGACCGGTGCAAAGCGCCAGGAGCCGGAGCGTGGTACGCCTGCTCAACCGGCCTTTCGTCTCGCCGGTAACCCCAGACCTGCCCTACGCCTGGGCTGGGGGCAACGTGTGGCGGGTGGTCTATGCCCCTGACTTCCAGGCGGCCTTGGCCCAGAAGTTCTACGTCGGTAACCCCTATCAGACTGTGCTCGATGTCACCGACCTCACCAACCCCGCCGCCGAGAACCGTCTGGAGATCACCAATGAGTGCGACTACCCACCCCCGGCGGGGTCCCGGGGGAACCATGACCTGGTGATCCAAAGCCTCATCGTCCGCGCCCAGCCCGGCGCCAGTCCGGCCATGGCAGTTGCCAGCGAGGAGACCAACCTCATCAACCGCGGCACGCCGGGCGCCGGTCCGGCCAGGTACCGCGGCGAGATACTGCCTGGCGGAGGCTTCAGGCTCCATGTTGGCACCGACACGCTCGACTTCTCCAGCCGCATGTCCTACCCGAACGCCGGTCTGAACCGTCTGACGGCCACAGCGGAGGCCGCGCAGGACGGGCAGCCTGGGTGGAAACCGGAGGTCAGGCCCGGTCAGGGTGGCGGACAGGTGCTGGCGGAGGGCCCAGACTACCGGCTCCGTCGCACGGTCCGTTTCCTTCCCCGCAGGGTGGCGGTCAGTGACGAGCTCACCAACCTGCACCCGGAGCGCAAGCTGGGACTGCTGGTGGCCCATGAGCTGTCGCTCGCCGGCCGGGAGCCGACAGTGCGCCTGGCAGGCAATCCCGACCCCGCGGTCAGCGAATACTACGCACCGGGCAATCCCTCGGTCTTCGTCAACTACGGAAGCCATAGCGTGGGGCTGCTTTGTGAGGATGATGTCCTGCGCAACCAGGCGCTGCTGTACTGCGACCCTGAGGCGAAGGCAGCCGGTGTACGCACCGAGATGCTGTGTCTGCCTCCGCGGAGCACCTACACCCTGGAATGGTCTGTCTATCCTGTGGCCTCCGGCGACTACTTTGACTTCATCAACCTTGTCCGGGAGGACTGGGGAGCTAACTACACGGTCGAAGGGGCGTGGACGTTCTTCAACCCGGACACCGTCATCGAGACGCCCGTGGAGACCCTGCGTGAGCAGTTCACTCGCCTGGGGATCACTCGCGCCTGCTACTGCGGCGGCTGGGTGGACTGGAAGGCCGACCGCAAACGCATCGGCTTCGGCATGGGTGTCTGGGATGATTACTGGGCCAGCTTCCGTGCTCGCCTGCGCCAGGCCGCCGAACGTATCCATGAAGCGGTCCCCGGCTGCAAGGTGTACGTCTACTATGACAGCCAGCGTGATACGTCGGAGGGCGGCCCTGAGCGCTACCGTGACAGTTGGCTCACCGGCCCTGACGGTAGACAGCTAACCACCGAGTGGGGGGGCGTCTACTCGCTCACCCACAGCGTTGTCGCGACACTGGAAAACACCTACGGGCGTGCCATGCTCGGTGCGGTGGACCGCTACCTGTCAGAGCTCGGTTGTGATGGCCTTTACTGGGATGAGATGGAGTGCGTGGCGTACGGCGTCCCGCTGCTGACCTACAACGCCTGGGACGGGTACTCCTGCCTTCTGGATCTCAAGACCTACACCATCCGGCAGGAAGTGGCGGTCAACACGCTGCAGGGGGAGGGGCACCGGCTGGCGGTCATTGACCGGGTCAGGCAACTGGGCGGCGACCTGATGGGCAATGGACCCATCGCAACCAGGGACATCCTGTCCCGTAAGCCTCAGCGGATGATCGAGATCCAGCACAATGAGTGTTGGAACCACGAAGGCGATCTGCAGTCACCGTTGGGCTACGCCGGCGGCCGGCTCGATTTCGGCAACTGGCTGCGTGGGCTCAAGCTGGCAAAGCTCCTGGTGGGCACCAGCTACAGCTACGACTACGACATTCCCGCCTATAGCTTCCCCCTTACTCCCGTCGAGATCCACGCCGGGTACCTGCTGGGGCGCGAGCGCATAACGGCGTGCCACACGGGTAGCTACGGCTGGCCTGGCGAGCGTTGCCTGGCGCAGGTGAGGCACTTCGGCACCGATGGCAAGCTGACGGACAGGGACTTCTCGACCGTCATCACGGCTCGGGAAGCGCGGACGAAGGTGGATCTCAAGGACAACGAGGAGGCCATCGTCCTGGTTCGGCTTCCGGTGACCCTGACGCCCACACGGGGTGAGGCCACCATCTCGGCCGTTCGTTACGGTGCCGACGGTCTGCGCCTGCGCGTGGACGCTCCCGAAGGCGCCACCCTCGCCCTACAGACCGGGGAGCTGACGGTCCGGCCGGGCCAGCACTTCGCGGTCGCAGTCGGCGGCGACCGGCGGTTTGTCGCCGCTGACGCCAGGGGTACGGTGACGGTTCGCGTGCAGGGCCGCGGCCTGGACGTCGCGGTGGCGCCGGGCTAGGGCCGGGGCACCTCCGCCACATCCACGAGGTTGCCCCGGGACATTAGCTTCAGGCAAGCTGGGCGGACATCCTGCGCCAGGCGGCTCAGGTCCACCACATTCGCCCCGGCCTTCGCGGGCTGCCGGTGCAAGATGGCCCCGTCCTGCGCCGCCACCAGCAACTCGCAGTCTTCTCCCGGGAGCCTGGCCTCAACGGCCAACTCGTCTCCCCGCCGCTGCACCAGCAACCGGCGGGTGAGCTGCGCGATACAGGCCACGTCCTTGCGCGGGATGTAGGCTCGCACGTACGTCTCCGGCTTCCCGGGCAGGGTCGTCCAGCCTGCCTCCTCACAGTTCAGCAGGTCAAACAGATGCTGGTCCGGCGTGAGCCGGACGGCCAACGCGATGCCGTCCACCGTATGCCCCGTGGCGTTGTAGAGGTGGTAAATGCTCTTGCCGCTGCCAGTGAACCGATTCACGTAGACATAGCGCTCGTTACCCGGCGTCCAGAGCAAAGGGGTATGCCCCCCTGCGGCCTGGTAGACGTCCTCGTTGTCGGACAGAATGGTGTAGTAGGGGAGAGGGTAGAACCGTCCGAAGGACTCCACGGCATTCCAGAACTTCTTCTTGTCGCCCGCGTCGTAGCCGAGGTCCAGCTCATAGGCCTTGCAGCGGGGGAAGTAGAAGCGCTGCAGATTGCACTCCACGGGGCGCAGCGGGCTGGCCTGCACCGAGTAGTCGTAAGTGATGCAGCCCTCCAGGTACTGCAGCAGGTAGTCATAGCAGGGGTGCTCCGTGGTCAGGACCAGACCCGGCCGCACCCGGTCCATGCCCTCATGCACCATGCGGGTGGCCTCAGCCACAGCCTTGTTCCACTGTCTGATCCCCGGTTCGGCGAATGTATGCTGGTGGGTGGGGCTGTAGCAGGCCCAGCCGGCATGCCCATACTCGTCCAGCCGGATGCCATCAGCGCCGGTCTCACGCATGACCCGCTCCATGGTCTGCGCGACCCACTCCCGCACCGCCGGCAGGTCGTGGCAGGGATTGTAGACCTCGTAGCCCAGGGAAAGCTTGCCGTCGGTCCCCACCACACACCACTCCTCGCCGTGGGCACGGCCGGTGTCACAGTTGCCGTCCAGACGGAAGGGGTCGGTGTACAGCGTTACCAGCGCGCCTTGCTGTTGGTACGTCCTGATCGCCGCCCGGAAGGCGGGCAGGCCCCCGAAGCGCTCGTTGTAGCCCTTGTAGTCGTTCGGCTGGTTGTTCCACATCTTCTGCCCGGTGACCGGGTCATCCACGAAGTAGGGCTGCCACATCTCGATCTGACCCGGAGTGAGCACCTTGTCAAGCTGGTCAAAGGGCGTGTTGAAGGGCCCCAGGGGAGACCAGTCCCACCAGGACATGAGCTCGATGCAGTCGCTCATGGTTCGCGTTCGCCCCGCCCGGGGTTCCTGCACCAGATCCGTCCGATAGGCACCATCCCGGAAGAGGAGGTCATGGCCCCAGCCGTGCGCCAGCATGTTGTGGACTGATTTCAGCCGCGAGGGATAGGGACGCCACTTCCAGACGCGGTGGGCCCAGTCGGAGTAGGCCTGCAGGGCAGTGTGCCAGTCGCCCGGATGGGCTACCAGCACGGCGGAGGCGGGGGCGAAGGACGTGCCGGGCTGGCGGGTGCGACGCAGGTACTCAGCGGCCAGTCCGGTCCCCGGGGTCTCACTCAGCGACGGCTCGACCCAGCGGTACTCCTCGCGCACCGTCCGGGTCGTGGCCGGCGGGTCGGCGCTGGTGCGGTTCTCCGGCTGACCAGGGGTGTGTTTGCGCAGGGCGAGCACCTTATGCCATCCCTCGCTGTCGTCCAGGCGCAGGTAAGCGCCACCGCCCAGCGCCGGGCTGTAGACATCCATGACCTGATAGAGCGCCTCGTGGTCACCGTAGCCCCGGCGGATGGCCGCGGGAAGGGGTGAGTAGACACCGCCACCCCAGGGGTAGTAGTAGTAGTCATCCGCCGGGTTGGTGGAGATCCCCAGACCCTCGAGGTGCGGGAAAGCCACCTTGAAGTCCAGCGGCGCCGTCCCGACGTTGGTCAGCTTCAGGCCCAGGCGCAGGCCCTCTCGGTCCATGGTCGCCCAAAGCGTCGCGGCCAGCGCCGGGTCGCTGAGAGCCAGTTCCGCGGCAAAGCCCGTCCTGGAGCGCTTGACCGACTTGAGGACGAAGTCCTCGCTGCCCGTGAAGCGCCGACCTCCCGCCTCGACCACGAACAGACGGGCCCGGCTCGGAGCCCGAAGCATCTCTGTGTCCGTAAAGGCGTTCAGCAGCGAGGTCAGGCGCAGACGCTGACCCGTCGCGAATCGGCAGCGAAGCAGCCCGTTGTCCAGAAGCAGGGTCTGACCGGTCTGCGTGCAGGCGGGGTCACGGCGCACAGGCTTGCCGGCCGGCGCAGCGATCCGGGGGCACATGTCAACCTGGGGTGTTGGTGGATGGTAAGACCGAGCCCCAGACATTCGCACCGAGTGCACCGTGACGGTCACTCCCGCCGGCCGGACCACCAGTCCCGATGGGCGCAGCGCGCGGTCCGCCGCCAGTTCCGCGGTCAGCGTTCCCGCACCCGCCACCGGCTCCACCGGCTTGTCGTCAGGGTCCAGCCAGGCTAACTCACCGGGGCCATCGAGCCTGACTTCGACGCGCAGCGGCGCCATCCGGTCCAGGTCGTCCGGGCTCCACTCCAGCCGCAGGACCTGTCCGGGCTTCAGGCGCATCCCGGCGGCCGTCGTCTCGGCGCCCCTTGCTCCCACATATTCCAGGAGCAGGCTGTCATCTCTCAGCGAGGGTGTCTGGCCCGGTTGATAGAGAGTCTCGAAACTCATGTCCCGGGTCAGCAGGTAGAGACGCACCATGTACTCGCCGTTGCCGCCCGGGATGGTCAACTTGTCCTGGCGCCAAGGCTCGCCCTCAAAGGTTACGTAGCTGTTGCCGCGACGGACACTGTTGTCTATGCCCAGGTAGAGATAGTCGTCATTCTTGTCACTGGGCGCCTTGCGGATGATGATCTCGTTGACACCACGGGTGAACTCGGCCTTCGGCAGAGCGAAGTCATACCACGCCATCACGGGCACCTTGCCCTCTACGTAGACCGGCGCGCCGCTGTTGGTGGGGTAGGTATGAACAGTGCCGTTGACGACGATCTGGTAGCTCTCGTCCAGGCCGTTGGCCGGGGGGTTGTCGTGCCAGGAGTAGTCGCGCACATCGAAGTAGACCGACAGGCGCACCTCCCGGGTGGCCTCCCAGACCGCCTCGGGCACGTCGCTGAGGTCAAGCACCTTCTTGGCCTCATAGCCCGCGCGGTTCTGGTGCGTGATGCCCATGCCGGCTTCCCAGCCGCCAAAGGCCCCATTGTCGTCGCGGACAACGAAGGCTCCGGCGCCCACCTCTTCGACCAGCGAGGGCACAGCGAAAGCCAGGGATGCTGCCAGCGTCAGCAGGAGAGCGGCCAAGACAGTCGCGCGGATCATCGTTCTGGGCTCCTTAGGGACTTGCCACCGGTACACGCTCCGTCTCAGGGGGCGCAGGACAACAGCTCCTCGCGCTGATCGGCTGGTAGTTGCTGCAGCGCCTGCTGCACGATGTCCAGGCCGACCAGGTCCGACCAGCCCTGCAGCAAGCGCCGGGTCACCGGTCCGACCACACCCTCGCCGACCGGCAGGCCGTTGAAGCGCGTCGCGGGCATGATGCAATAGGGCGTGCTGGTGAAGAAGGCCTCGTCGGCCGTATAGACGTCATAGGGCTGCAGGTCCGTCTCGAGGGTTGGAATGTTCAGGTTGCGGGCGATTTCCAGTGTCGTCTGACGGGTGATGCCATTGAGCGCGTTCAGCGTGCGCGGCGTCTTCAGCACGCCCTCCTGCACCAGGAAGAAGTTGCCGCCCTTGTTCTCCGTCAGGCACCCGTCCAGGTCCAGCAGGATGCCCTGGGCCATGGGGTCCACGAGCTTGCATTCCAGCTCGGCCAGGGTGTAGGCCATGCGGCTACGGTTCTTGATCTTGGCATCGAGGCTTTGGGCGGGCACCATCCGGCTGGGCGGGGTCACGGCATGGCAGCCAATCACGTAGAAGGGGGCCCAGTAGCGCAGGTCCATGGGCGCCGTGTGGATGATGATGGTGGGCGTGCGCTTTGTGGACTGGTCGCCCGTGGGCGGGTAGGCGCCGCGCGAGATGTTGTGCACGATCCACAGGTCCATGCCCTCATAGGCCGGCAGGTTGCGCTCGATGACCTCCAGGGTCAGACACTCCATCTCGTCGGGCGACAGGCCGCAGTCGAACCGGCAGACTTTCATGGACTTGTAGAGCCGCTCGATGTGGTCTCGCAGCCGGAAGGGCACATGGTTGAAGGTGCGTGTGGACTCCGTAACGCAGTCGCCCAGCATCACCGCCGAATCGAAAACCGATATCTTGGCCTCCGCCTCGGGGTAGTAGTCGCCGTTGATGTACACCAGTCGTTCAGCCATGTTCAGCCTCCATCGCTTTGTGACGATCGGGCGCATCGCCAGGCGCCCCTACGGGTTGCAGCGTGGACGGTAGCCGGGCGGGAACGCATCCGCGACCCCGGCGCCCTCCTGGAACAGAAGCCCGGCGTCGGGATCGGGAGGGACTGTCAGGCGAGGGTAATGGCGCCATCCGTCGCCGTCCAGCGGCTCCTCGTAGCCGTCGCGACGGAACCAATCCAGGAGACGCGAGCGCATGCTACACAGGATGCCGTCATAGGGCGCGAGGCCCGCCACGCTCCGAGTCTCCAGGGCCCCCTCCCGGCGGAAGAGCCACTCCCGGGCATCGGGCGCTGAGTAGACATACTTCCAGTCGCGAGTAACCAGTGCGTAAAGCCCATCGGGACCATGGGAGAACTGGATCGGAACACCATCGCGGTCGCAGTCTCCCGCAGCCATCGCCGCCAGGTCGGTCCCGTCGCGGTCGTCGGGCACACCCACGCCGGCGGCCTCCAGGCAGGTCGGCAGCACGTCCACGGTGCTAGCCACCTGCTCCACGACCTGTGCGGCCGCAAAGCGCGCCGGATACCGCACCAGCAGCGGCACTCCGGCGGCCGCATCGAGCATGGAGCGCTTGCCAAAGCTGCCGTAGTCGCCAAGCAGCTCACCATGGTCGGACGTGAAGATGACCAGGGTGTCGTCCAGCTCGCCTGCCTCGCGCAGGTGCCGCAAGATGCGTCCCACGTTGTAGTCCACAAAGGAGATGGCCGCGTAGTACTGGGCGCGGAGCGTACGCACCAGGTTTAGGTCCCAGCCTTGGTCGCGCCACTTGTAGCGGTTCTGGCGATGGTTCTGGTAGGTCAGGAGCTCCTCGTAGCCACCTGGCAGGTGGGGCAGAGGCATCTCCGGCGCCTTGTAGAGCCGGTTCCAGGGAACCGGAGACTCGAAGGGGGGGTGGGGCTTGATGAAACTCGACCAGAGGAAAAAGGGGCGGCTGCGGTCGCGGCGTGCCAGGAAGTCCAGAGACCGGTCAGCCACCCAGTGGCTGTTGTGCAGCCGCGACGGAAGCTGCGAAGGCTGCGGCAGGTAGTAGAACTCGCTGCGAACGCCTTGCGGGTCTACCACGTGCCCGAAACCCTCGGCCACCAGGTGCTGGTAGAAGGCGTCGTGGGGCCCGCGACTTAGCTCCTCGCTGTAGTCACGGCTGGCAAACCCCCAGAGCTTCTGACTGTCAGGGGCAAAGTGCATCTTGCCCACGCCGTGGGTCTGGTAGCCGGCGTCGGCCAGTAGCTCCATCAGGGAGACGCGTTCCTGCGGCATGGGCATGTTGCGGGTACAGCCCGTGCGGTGGGGCCACTGCCCCAGCAGCAGGCTGCAACGCGCCGACACGCAGACGGGGGAGGCGGTGTAGGCCGAGGTGAAGGCGACGCCCTCCCGTACGAGACTGTCCAGCGCCGGGGTCTGGATGACACTGTTCCCAAGGGCCGCGATGGTGTCGAAGCGCTGCTGGTCGGTGTACAGCAGCAGGATGTTGGGTCTATTGTTCGGCATACAGTCTCCTTCTACTCCACCCACACGAGCACGAAGCTGTTGGGGCGTAGCCGCACGGCCAACTTGCCCCGCTCCAGCGGCAGCACCTGGTCGGTCAGGGCGTTGTGCGCTCCGGGCGTCCGCAGTCCCATGGCCCCCAAGTCCAGGGCCAGGCTGGCACTGGTCACCTCGGGCTTGAGGTTGGCGACCACCAGCAGCGCCCGCTCCCCCGGTCGTAGGTACAAACTGGTGCGGACGTGCGGGATGTCGGAGCGCACCAGGTTACGCTGCTCGAGCCGGTAGTACGGGATCCACTGCGCCTCGCGGTAGCCGAACCGGTCGTAGGCCTGCCAGAGGGCCGCGGTCTTGCGGAAGGCGTCATTGCGGCCCTCGAAGCCCTGGGGCCAGACCGAGACCCCATGGAGCAGGCAGTAGGTCATGTGCAGCGGCTCGTAGGTGTGGGAGTCAGGGCCCAGCAAGTGTGTCCAGATGCCCGAGTTGCCGCTTTGCCACCGCACCCGGAACTTGGTCAAGTCCTCATAGTTCTCATGTTCGCCGCTGTAGAGGACGTCCGAAAAGGCGTCCGTGGCGTAGAACAGGTCGAAGGAGATATGGTTCACCAGATAGCCTTTGGCTCCCGTGCGGTGACAGACCTTGTAGAGCCGCTTTACCAGCTCACGGGTCGCAAAGATGGGGTTGGTGGAGTGCAGGCGCCCCTCCTCGTCCACATAGCCGCAGCCGTGGTGCGTGTTCTGACAGGGATAGGGGTGGGCGACGCCGTCGGTGTAGCAACCCTCGAAACCCAGGTCATCCATGATCCACTGGCCGCCGGCAGCGATGTAGTCGGCGAAACCGCTGTTGGCGCACACATCCCAGAAGTAGTGGCCCGGCGGTGGCTCGGCCGGTTGGGTCGAGAGTGGTCGCCGGCTCCATTCCGCGCCAAACTGCCGGGACAGCGGCGATGGGGAGCCGATAGCGGGATAGGCCATGTAGGTGCTCGGGCGCATCCCGGCCGCCGCGGCGACCTTGACCTGGTCGCGCAGACCGGGTATGCGGGGCTCGTTGAACAGCGGCGAGGGCCAGCCATACTGGTTGCCGTTGTCGGATTCCAGCCAGAACCAGAAGAGGCTGGCATTGGCGCCGTACTGCTGCTGGACCTGCGCCACCGTCGGCGCCGGGGCAGTGGCTATCCGCAATCCCGAACCAAACTTGCCGGGAACGAACCGGCAGCCGATGCTGGGGGTTCCTCCAAGCTCCTGGGACTGTCCGGAGATGACCGTAGCGGCGGTCTCGGCGTCCTCTCCATCGGGCCGGAAGCCGGCGTCAAGATGGTCCAGCAGCACTGTCGCGGCATCGGGCGCAAAGGCCGCTGTGGGAACCGCATAGGCGTCGCCCTGGTACCGCTGGGTGTTGGAAACCCGCACCTCGTCCACCGCGATCTGTGTGTACCCCTGCCACTCGCTGGCGCAGCCGAAGCGAAGCCCCAGCTTGCCCGGATCGCTGAACAGGCGGGGGGGAAGCGGCTGGTCCAGCGCACCTGCGCGTTTTCCGTCCACATACACCGTCACCTGCTGCGGTCCCCAGGTGAGCGCTACATGACGAAACTCACCGGCAGGGATGCGGAAACCTCCAAAGGTAGCCCGCCGGGTCTCCTGGCCGTCCTTCAACTCGATCTGCAGTTGCTGCTCTTCGGCGTTCAGATACCACATCCGCAGGCTCGCGTCGGGCGCCGTCAGGGCAACGACGTCGCGCCACGTGCCTCCCGTCACTTCGGTGGGCGACAGCCAGAACTCCAGCGTGCCCATCTCGGCGGGCACGTTCCCGGCCCCCGGATAGCGCAGGAACTCCATGAGCGCTCCCGGAGCCTGTCCCGGGCCGAACCGGAAGAAGAATGGGTCTCCGCCGTGACCATCTTTGACCGGCGTGGCCACCAGGGCAAAGGTGATCGTGATGGGCGCGGTCACCGGCAAGGAATGGCGGATGATGCGGCAGCGCAACGTCGCCCGGTCGGCCTCTGGAACCACCTCGATCATCTGATCATCGCGCGGGCGCCAGAACTGGTCACTTTCCGCGCACCAGGCCAGACCCAAGTCATCATTGCCCACCCAGACCTGGGGCATGAAGCTGCTCCGCCAGGGCTGGTCGCCCAGGACGCTGGTGGTGCTGGAGTGACCGTTGGAGGGCAGAAGAAAGACAGCGCACTCGCGCCGAAGCGGGATCTCCAGGGTCAAAGTCCCGACGCTGGCCGCCTCGCGCGGGAGGAAGGTCAGATCATAGCGCTGCAGCCCGTCGAACTCGGTGGTAACCTGTAGCGCCACGTCAAGCGCCCCGGCAGTCGCGCGCGACTGCCGCACAACTGCGTCTTCCGGATGGGGGACGTCCTCCGCTGGCAGGGTCGCAAGGTCCAAGGTGCGCCCACCGGCGACCAGTTGCAGACGCATGGGCGCGGCCAGGATCGGCGTACCTCGACTGATAATCTGCCGCGGCAATGATCCAGAGCCGCAGCGGTATTCGCGGCCCAGCACACGTATAGTCTGGCCGTCGCTCTGGACGGGCGTCCACGGCCACGGCACCGTGTGGTCCACGCCCACTTGCGATCGCCACCAGGCTGGCTTGTCGAATTGCTCGAACTCCGCCTGGGCGGTGCCCAGGACCGCACCATCGCCAGCCACCGCCTCAGATTCCACCGTGTATCTGCCCGGCGGAAGGTCCCTGATGTCCATGGCGGCCTCGCCCAGGCCGCGGACGAACGTCGTGGTCTCACACCGCGCGACGACCTCTCCATCCCGGAGGAGACGCGACCGCGCCACCAGGCCCTCGGGCAGGGCGCCCAGGCCGCCCACATTGGCCGTGATCAGCAGCTTGCCGGCGTAGGGGTAACCCTCGACCGCAATGTCATAGGGCTTGGCGACGCGGAAGGGCAGGCGTTGGGCATAGAGGACGCCAGCCTCGGTGCGGGCCTCCAGCAAGAGATTGTAGAGACCCGTAACCAGCCGGGGTGACTTCACGGCCACGGCGCGGTAGTCGGCCAGGCGGTTCTCGGTCTCGCTGACCGGCTTGGCGTCAGGCCCTACCAGCCGCGTGGTGACGGTGACGAGTGGCTGGAAGTCGAAACTGCTCAGGGACAAGGTGGTGTCCAGTTGCCCCTGTTCCCAGCCCGTAAGGTCCGCCAGCCGCATTGCGCGGTCGTCAGCGGCAAAGACCAGCTCGCCGTAGTTGGCCGTCGTGTGGAAGTTGCCAGCGGCATAGGACCAGGAGGACAGCCGGCTGCCACTGTCCGCGTCACGGCAGAAGTTGGCGCGCCACCTCTCACCCGGCTGCGGAGGCTGCCGGCCATCGAGCTCCCCGAAGGGGATCCGGCATTCCATCACCCAGCGGCCCGGTGCGGCCGAGGTCCGGAACTCGCAGGCCGGGTTGAAGCTGACGTCAGACGGCGTCGGCTGTCGGGAATCTACCCGGCTGTCGTAGACGGTACCAATGGCGTTGCAGATGAATTGGTAGTGCGGTGAAGGCTCGGGCTGGGGTTGGAGGATGACGTCCACGGCATCCTCGCTGTAGACGGCGCTATCCCGGTCCTTGAGCGCCGCCTGCAGCGGACGCTGCCGCGGGTCGAGGCACTCGAACGCCACGTAAAGAGCAGCCTCATCCCACCCGAGATACACGACCGTCTGGTCCTCCACCAGCGCGTGGTCGTTGAGACCTACAAACCCGGTGGTGCGCGCCGCGGTGGCCCACTCTTCCGCGTCCAACTCACCGTCTATGACCGGCGGCCTGGCCAGACGCGGGACAGTGAGCACAGGATGGTCCGGCTGCTCGTCGCCGCCCGGCCCCAGAATGCGGATCTCGTCCATCAGGAACTCGCTTTCCACCGTGCTGAAGCCGATGTGGCTGCCAAAGCTCAGACGAATCTGGTCTGGCCGGACATCCAGCGGGCCGAACAGCCCGAACCAGTCCTTGGCCACTTGCCGCCGGCCATCGCACCACAACTCCAGTCGCTGGCCCCAGCGGAGCTGCAGGTGATGCCATTCGCCTTTGACCCAGTCGCCGGCGAAGTTGCCGTGGCAGACCAACTGGCCGGCAGAATCCATCACGGCCACATTGGTGTAGCCGAGTGTCGAATAGACACAGACCTGGCTGGCGCCCGGGCCACGGATGGTCGCAAAGAGCTGGTTACTCAGTACGCCCGGGTCCTTCTTGACCTCCGCGGTGTTGAAGTCCAGCGCCACCCAGAACTCCAGGCGACCCGCGCTGAGGTTGACGTTGCCCGGTCCGGGGTAGTCCAGCGCCATGAGGCCATGGAACTGCAGGGCCTGGCCGAACTTGCCGAGCACAAAGACGCCGCCGCGGCCGGGCCGTCCGCCCTTCCAGTCGCCGGAAGCGGTGATGGCGGCAGGTGTGGTGGTCCGTTGGCCGTCAGGCGTGAAGGTCTCATCCAGATGGTCGAGCAGTAGCGTACGCGCGTCACGGGCGTAGGGCTGTGACCAGCAGTTCGCCCCGCCGCAGAGGGTCCACAGGCAAAGGAGGACAGGCAGACGGGAAGTCGGTCTCATGGGCTCTCCCTGCGATGGGTTAGGCATTACTACTTCGTCCATGAGCCTTCTGCACCTGCCTCTGACGCAGGTCTGAGCCGGAGGCAGAGCGAAACGTGAACCGTCCGGGGACCCGGCTCGCGCCGAGGTGCGTGAAGGAACTTCGCCGGCATGAGTGATGACACACGGAGACAACACGGCCCACCCCGCGCGGTCCGCATCGCGGTGCCGATCGTTCTGGTAGCGGCTACGGCGGCTGTGGTGGCCTACCGCGTCCACGCTCGCCAGGCCAGCAGCGGCGATCTGCGGGTCAGCGGGATCGTGGAGGCGCGGACCATCGAGGTCGCCAGTGAGGTGGCGGGGCGGGTCATCGAATGTCCCGTTCAGGAGGGGGAGCAGGTTGTAGCCGGACAGGTGCTTTGCGTCGTAGCCAGCGAGCCCACCGCGGCGGCCGTGGAGCAGGCAGAAGCTGCCCTGCAGGCGGCGCAGGACCAGGTCGCGCGGGCGAACGAGGCTCTGCTGCTGCAGATCGGTGTCTCAGACCAGGACATGGCACGGGCGGCGGCGGCTGTGGGGACGGCCCAGGCACGGTACGGCGACATCCGCGACGGGGCGCGGCCCCAGGAGCTGGAGGCGGCCGCGGCGCAGGTGACCCAGGCGCAGGCCTCGCTCACCGCGGCCCAGGCCCAGCTCCGGCAACTGGAGACCGGACTGCGACCGGAGGAGATCCGCCAGGCCGAGAAGGCCCACGAAGCCGCAACCGCGGAGGCGGCTGCCGCCCGGTCCAGGCTGGCTGACCTCGAGGCGGGCGCTCGGCCGCAGGAGCTGGATGAAGCGCGGGCGATGGTCGCCAAGGCCGAGGCGTCACAGAGGCGGGCGCAGAAGGATTACCAGCGGGGCCTGGCACTGGTTGAGCAGGGGGCGATGGCCCCCAGCGCCCTCGACGCCCTCAAAGCTGCCGCCGAGGCCACGGACGCCGATCTGGCGGCAGCACGCCAGCGACTGAGCCTGGCCCAGGCCGGGACGCGCGAGGAACAGGTCAAGGCGGCACGGGCCCAACTTGAGGCCGCCATCGCGCGCCAGCAGAGCACCGGTGAAGCGCTGACCCTGGCCCGCAAGGGGCCCCGACAGGAAGAGATAGACCGTGCTCGGGCTGCCGTGAGGCTGGCGGAAGGCACGCTGAAGGCCGCCCAGGCCCAGCTCCGGTTGCTGCAGGCCGGCGCTCGGAAGGGTCAGACGGAGGTGGCCCGCAAGCAGGTACGGGAGGCGGAGACCGGCCTTGGGCTGGCGAAGGCCAACCAGCGCCAGGTGCAGCTCCGCAGGTCAGAGGCCGCTGCCGCCCGCGCCCAACAGAAGCAAGCCGAGGCGGCCCTGAAGCAGGCTCGGGCCAACCTCGACAAGTTTGTGATAACCGCGCAGGTAGACGGCCTGGTGGATGACACGCATGTGCGTGTCGGCGAGACAGTGCGTCCCGGGTCGGCAGTGGCAACTCTGGTGGACTACAGCGACACCTGGGTGACCGTCTATGTGCCCGAGCCGCGTCTGTCCCAAATCCGCGTCGGTACTCCCGTCGAGGTGACCGTGGATGGCCAGCCGGGTGAGGCCTTTCAGGGCACTGTCCGCCGGATTGGCGCCCAGGCCGAGTTCACTCCAAAGTACGTCCAGACCCTGGAGGAGCGGGCCCGCACCGTGTTCCCGGTAGAGATCGCGCTGCCCAACACACAGGGCGTCCTGAAGCCGGGAATGCCCGCCGATGCGGTGTTCCGGGCCGCCGATCTCCTGCGGTAGGATCCCCGATGGGTGAGCCGGCAGTCTCCGCTCAAGGCCTGACCAAGTGCTTCGGGGCCGTATGCGCTTGCCAGGGCATTGATCTGACCGTGGCCCCGGGCGAGATCGTTGGCCTCGTGGGGCCGGATGGGGCGGGGAAGACCACTGCCTTTCGTATGCTGTGCGGGATCCTGCCCCCGGATCACGGGACCGCGCGTGTGGCCGGGTACGACGTCGTAACCCAGTCGGAAGCGGTCAAGGCCCGCATCGGCTACCTTCCTCAGCGGTTCAGCCTGCACCGCGACCTGACCATTGACGAGAACATCCAGTACGTCGCAGAACTGTACACCGTACCTCGCGACCAGTGGCAGAGCCGTCGGGAGGAGCTGCTGGAGATGACCTATCTGGCGCCCTTCCGGCGGCGGCTCGCCGGTCGCCTGTCCGGCGGCATGCGGCAGAAGCTGGCCCTCGTTTGTGCTCTGGTCCATCGCCCTGAGGTCCTGTTCCTGGACGAACCAACCACCGGCGTGGATCCGGTGTCGCGCCGCGACTTCTGGAAGCTGCTGCATGACCTGCCGCGCCAGGGGGTGACCATGGTCATCAGCACCCCTTACATGGACGAAGCGGCACGGTGCAACCGCCTGGCCTTCATGTATGCCGGGCAGGTGTTGGCAACGGATACCCCCGACAACCTCCGGCGACAGCTCCCCGGCGAGCTCATGCAGGTGCGCTGCCGACCCCAGCGCGAGGCGCGTGAGGCGCTCAAGCGCTGCTCTGCCGTCCGTAGTGTCGAGGTCTTCGGGGACCGTCTCCATGTGCTCTTCCATGGGACGGCAGACCCTATGCTCTGCGAACGGCTACTGGCCGACGCGGGTGTGGAATGCCTGGAGCAGCAGCCGGTGGAGCCTTCCCTGGAGGACGTCTTCATGTCGCTGGTGTCCGAGCACGGGCTGACCGCCACGGCCACCGGCAACGGTCTCTGATGGGCATTCGCAGCGCAGGGGGGGCCCAATAGACAGACACGATCAGGAGGGGCAAGCACCCGTGGACTTGGCCGTTGAGGTGGAGAACCTGACCAAGCGGTTCGGCGACTTCGTGGCCGTCAACGAGGTCAGCTTCAGCGTGGCCGAAGGCGAGGTTTTCGGCTTCCTGGGGCCGAATGGCTCCGGCAAGTCCACCACGATCCGCATCCTCTGTGGCCTGCTCTCCCCCAGCAGCGGCCATGCCCGGGTCGCGGGCCTCGATGTGTGGCGCGATGCCGAGCGCATCCGCCAGCGCATTGGCTATATGCCGCAGTTCTTCTCCCTCTATGATGACCTGACCGTGGCCGAGAACATCGAGTTCTACGCCGGGCTGTACCAGGTTCCACCGGCCGTGGCGCTGGCGAGACAGAGCGAACTGGCGGAGGTCCTGGAACTTGGCCCCGTTCTGGACCGGCTGGCGCGAACGCTTTCAACTGGTTGGCGGCAGCGCCTGGCCCTCGCTACCAGCATCCTCCACCGGCCCCCGCTACTCTTCCTTGATGAGCCTACCAGTGGTGTTGATCCGCTGACACGACGCCTGTTCTGGGAGGTGATCGGTGACGTGGCTCACGAGGGGATCACCGTGTTCGTCACAACCCATGTCATGGACGAGGCGGAGCACTGCACCCGGCTGGCCATGATGCACTATGGCCGGCTCATTGCCGAGGGCACGCCCGAGGAGATGCGCACGGAGCATGTGCAGACGATGGTGGAGGTGCAGGCGCACCCCATCTGGCCGGTGCTGCAGGCGCTGGAGAAGGCCCCGGAGGTCGTCGAGGTCGCGCTCTTTGGCGATGCCGTACACGCAGAGTTGCGCCGTGATCTCAACGACGCCGAGGCGAGGGTGGAGAGAACGCTCCAAACCGCCGGTGTCGCCTACGAGCGGGTGGTAGCGGTAACGCCTTCCATGGAGGACGTGTTTGTCTCGCTGGCCCGGCGGTGGGAACGTCCCACGGCAGCGGGGGCAGACCGATGAACTACCGACGCCTGTTGGCCGTGGCGCGGACCGAGAGCATTCACAACCTGCGTGACGTCCGGAGCCTGTTCGTCATCGTCGTGCTGCCTGTGGTCCTGTTGCTTCTCTACGGCTATGGCATCAACTACGACCTGCGCAATGTCCCGTTCGCCGTGCAGGACCTCGAGCGGACCGAGCTGTCCCGCAGCCTCATCCAGCACCTGGTGAGTTCGGGCTACTTCCAGCTCCGTCAGGTGATCCACGACCAGCGTCAGATTGCCGAGAGCCTGGACCGTGCCGCCGTGGTCTTCGTGCTGGTCATCCCGCCCGACATGGGACGCCGCCTCGGCGCCGGGCGCCCGGCCAAGGTGCAGGTCCTGGTGGACGGGGCTGACACCACCCGGGCCAGTGTCGCTGTGGGTTACATCGAGGGGGCACTGCTAGCGTTCTCGGGGAAGCTGGGGGCGGAGTACCTCGCCCGTCAGGGGCTCTCAGCGGCCGGAGGGCTGGACGTCAGACCGGTCGTTCTCTACAACGCCGACCTCAAGAGTGTGCGCTTCATCGTCCCCGGCCTGATGGCCATCCTCCTGACCCTGCTGTCAGGGCTGCTCACCTCCACGTGCATCGTCAGAGAGCGCGAGTGGGGGAGTTTCGAGACTCTCGTCACCTCGCCCGCCCTGCCGCCCGAGATCCTGATCGGCAAGATCCTGCCCTATGTGGTCATTGCCTTCGCGGATACGCTGCTGTCCATCGGCGCCGGGGCCCTCATCTTCGGGGTTGTGCCGGTCGGCAGCCGTCTGCTGCTGTTGTTCACCAGCTTTCTCTATCTGCTCGCTTCGCTGGCCATCGGCATCTTCTTCTCCACCATCATGCGCACCCAGCGGCTGGCCATCCTGACCACCACGCTGGTAACTCTGGTGCCCACAATCCAGCTATCCGGCTTTGCCTTCCCGATCCGGAGCCAGCCTCTCGTGCTCCAGGTCATCTCGAACTTCATTCCGGCGACGCACTACCTGATCATCATCCGGTCGCTGTACCTCAAGGGGGCCGACCTGCTGGTGCTGTGGCCCCGGGTGCTGGCCTTGCTGGTGTTCACCGTGGTCCTGGTCACGGTGGCAGCGCGTCGCTTCCGTAAGCAGCTCTAGGAGCCGCCCATGTCTCGCCTGCGCGCACTCCTCCGCAAAGAGACTCGGCAGATGCGGCGCGACCCCGTCCTGTTGCGCATGATGCTGATCGCCCCGATCATGCAGCTTTTCCTGTTAGGGTACGCCGCCACCAACGACGTGAAGAACGTGCCGGTGGCGCTCTATGATGCGGATCGCAGCACCGACAGTCGCTTGCTGGCGGAGCTGATCGGTCACAACCACTACTTCCACCTGATTGCGACGCCTGACGACCCCCGGGCTCTGGAGCGGCTGCTGTTAGCCGGTAAGGCGCAACTGGGTGTCTACATCCCCCATAGCTTCCATCGCGACCGCCTGCGCAATGCAACACCGACCGTCGGCCTGTACGCTGACGGCACCGACTCCAACACCGCCGGTGTCGCCGTCGCTTACATGCTGGGCCTGTTGCGCGAGCAGGGCCTGCGGTGGCAGTTGCAGCAGGCTCGCGCGGCTGGCGTCGGGACGTCTGGCGTCCCTCAACTACTGCCTGAGCCCCGGGTATGGTACAACCCCGAACTCAAGAGCTCACACTTCATGGTGCCGGGTGTGCTGGGGATGATCCTGATGACCCTGGCGCTGAACACCGCCGCGCTGTCCATCGTGCGCGAGCGGGAGGGAGGGACTCTGGAGCAGCTCATGGTCACGCCGCTGCTGCCCCGGGAGCTGATCCTGGGCAAGCTCCTGCCCCTGGTGGTGCTAAGCTATGTCGAGATGCTGCTGGTCCTGGCCGTGGCCCTGGGATGGTTCCGGGTGCCTCTGGAGGGCAGCGTCCCACTGTTACTGCTCATGTCCCTGATGTTTCTGGTCTCAGCCCTGGGTCAGGGACTGCTGGTGTCCGCCTTTGCCCGCACACAGCAGGAAGCGCAGCTTACCTCGTTCCTGCTGCTGACGCCGTCCATGCTGCTCTCGGGGTTCATGTTCCCGATCCAAAACATGCCTCCGGTCATCCAGTGGCTCACCTACGCCATCCCCTTCCGCTACTACCTGGAGATCATCCGGGGGGTCTTCCTGCGCGGCGCGGGGATCGAGGTGCTGTGGCCGCAGACGGCGGCGCTGACCGGCATCTCACTACTGCTCATCGCCCTGGGAGTGCTGTCCTTCCGGAAGCATCTGTGAACGGCCTGGAGTGGCCCTGGCTGTCTTTGACAAGGCCCTTCGGCCGCGTGTATAATCGGCAACACTTGGCTTGAGGAAGGCTGTGAGGCTGTGGCCGGCAACTTCGCTGACCGTCTGGCTGAGGCCATACGCCAGAAGGACAGTCGGGTGTGCGTGGGGCTTGACCCGCGACTGGACCTGCTCCCGGAACTCCCAGCAACCTCAGCCACGAGCCGGGTCGAGGCCTTCTGCTGCGCCATCTGCACGGCCGTGGCGCCGTACACGGTGGCCGTGAAGCCCCAGAGCGCGTACTTCGAGGCTCTGGCGCCTGATGGCCTGGCCTGTATGTGGCGGGTCATACGGTTTGCCCGCGAGTTAGGCCTGCTGGTCATCGTTGACGCCAAGCGCAATGACATCGGCTCGACCGCCGAAGCCTATGTGCAGGCGTGTTTGGGTCTACATGCGGGATCCGCTGAGCCCCTGGCCGATGCGGTGACCGTGAACGCGTATCTGGGCGCCGACGGTGTGCGACCCTTCGTTGAGGCCGCGGCCACCTATGGCACCGGTGCATTCGTCCTGGTGAAAACCTCGAACCCCAGTTCCGGTGACCTGCAAGACCTGCGGCTGGACAGCGGCCTGACCGTCTATCAGCATATGGCTGATCTGGTGGCCCAGTGGGGGCGTGGCCTGGTCGGACAGTCGGGGTACTCCAGCGTGGGCGCGGTGGTCGGCGCGACCTACCCGGAGCAGCTCCGGGAGCTGCGGCAGCGCGTTCCCACTGTCCCTTTCCTGGTGCCGGGCTACGGCCATCAGGGGGCGACGGCGGATGACGTCGCCGGCGGTTTCGATGTGGCGGGGCTCGGAGCCATCGTGAACTCCTCCCGGGGCATCATCTATGCCTATCGGGAGCGTGAGCTGGACCCCGGTGAGGCCGCAGCCCAGGCAGCAGAGGAGATGCGGCTCGCCCTGAACGCCGCGCTCCTGCACTGAGACGAACCCTCAAGGAGGCTGTACTTGCCGCCCAAGCGCCATCTGATCTCCCTGTCGGATCTCTCGACCGCTGAGGTCCTCAACCTGCTTGACCTGGCCGAACGCATGGCCGCGGCCATCGGTCTGGATGACGGCAAGGCGGGTGCCCCGGTCCACCCGCTGGACCGCATTCTGGCCACGCTGTTCTACGAGCCCAGTACGCGGACGCGACTTTCCTTTGAGTCGGCCATGCTGCGCCTCGGGGGGCAGGTACTGGGCTTCGCGGACCCGGCCGCCAGTTCGGCCACCAAGGGCGAGACCGTGGCCGACACGGCCCGAATGGTCAGCGCCTATGCCAACGTGATCGTCATCCGCCATCCGCTGGCGGGGGCGGCGAAGGTGGCTGCGGATTCCGCGAGCGTGCCGGTCATCAACGCCGGCGACGGGGCCCGCGAGCATCCGACCCAGACGCTGACGGATCTGTTTTGCATCCGGCGCGAGTTGGGCACGCTGGAGGGCCTGAAGGTCGGGCTCTGCGGCGATCTAAAGTACGGGCGCACCGTCCACTCGCTGGCTCCGGTCATGGCCCAGTGGGGCTGTGAGATCATTGGCATTGCGCCCGACGAGCTGGCCATGCCCGAGGAGTCCATCGCCCGGGTGCGAGCGGCGGGCGGGACCTACACGGCCACCGCCAGTCTGGAGGAGGCCATCGGCGACCTTGACGTTCTTTACATGACGCGGGTCCAGCGTGAGCGCTTCCCCAGTCCCGAGGACTACGAGCGGGTGAAGGGCGTCTATGTCCTGACCCCGGAAATCCTGCAACGCGGAAAGGAGACTCTGCGCGTGCTGCATCCACTGCCGCGGGTGGACGAGATCGCCCCCGGCGTGGATGCCGACAGGCGCGCCGCCTATTTCCGCCAGGCGGCGGGCGGGGTGCCGGTGCGCATGGCGCTGCTGGCGTTGCTGCTGCACCTGCCCTGCACCAAGGACACCAGCGGAGCGGCAGGCTTCGGCAAGGCTCATCGTCCGGCTATCCAGCCGCTCGGTGAAGCGCCGGCCCCGGAGCCAACGGTTTCCGGCCCGCCCTGCCAGAACCCGAAGTGCATCACCAGCAACGAACCGCATCTGCCGGCGGAGTGGTATGAGAGAGAGCTGGGCCTGGTTTGTGCGTACTGCGAGCGGCCGATGGGAGTGCCACAGTGAAGACGACATGGTAGGCCTATCGAGCTGTTCCTGCTTGAGAGATACCTGATACTACAGGAGGACACATAATGGACCTTTCCGGCAAGTTCTGCATTGAGATCCCGAAGGTGAAGAAATGCGCGGTCGCCTACTCGGGCGGGTTGGACTCGGCGCTGGCGCTGAAGCTGCTGACTGAGTACTACGGCTGCGAGGAAGTGCTGGCCTGCACCGTCAATGTCGGGCTCACCGACGAAGAGGTCGAGATGTGCAAATCCAAGGCCGAGCTCATCGGCGTGCCCTGGTTCTATATGGACGCCGAGCAGGAGTTCGTGGACAAGTTCATCACCCGGGCCATCTACGCCAACTCCAGCTATGAGGGCTATCCGGTCTCGACCTCCATGACCCGGCAGCTGATCGCCCGCAAGGTGGCGGAGTTCGCCGTGGAGCAGGGCTGCGACAGCATCTGCGAGGGCTCCACCGGCAAGGGCAATGACCAGTTCCGCATGCACAACGTCTTCTCGCTGTTTGCGCCCGACTGCACCATCGTGGTGCCGGTGCGGGACTTTGACTTCACCCGCGAGGACGAGAAGAAGCTCTCTGCCGAGTATGGCATCCCCTACAAGGCGGGAATCGGTGACGACCTCACCATGTGGTGCCGCTCCATCGGCTCGGGCGAGGTCAGCAACCTGAAGATGGTCATTCCGCAGGAGGAATGGCTGTGGTACAAGTTCCCGGAGAACGCCCCCGATGAGCCGCGCCGCATGACCGTGGAGTTCAAGGAGGGCTTGCCGGTCAACGTGGACGGCAAGACGGACCTGGCGGAGATCATCCACTACCTCAACCAGGTGTGCGGTGAGAACGCCATCGGCAAGATTGACATGTTTGAGGACGGCATCATCGGCCTGAAGTCGCGCGAGGTCTATGAGGCACCGGCGGCCAAATTCATTCTCACCCTGCACAAGGACGCCGAGCAGCTCTGCCTCACGAAGGAGCAGATCCAGTTCAAGCCCGAGATCGAGCGCCTGTGGGCGTACATGGTGTACCATGGTGGATGGTATCATCCGGTGACCGAGGACTGCGCCGCCTTCCTGCAGTCCTCCCAGTGGGCGGTGAACGCCAAGTACGAGGTGGAGATCTACAAGGGCAATATCAACATCCTGAGCCGCGAGTCTGACACCCGGCTGTTCCGGCCCGAACTGCGCGCCATTGTCGAGCGTCCCAAGGAGCCGGGCGAGGTACGGATCGAGTGGAAGCAGCCGGAGAGCGGCCCGGCGGTCAAGATCGCGGGCTTCCAGTATCAGATCTTGGGCCACCGTGGTATGCCGTACGTCAAGGATTAGGACCTGGCGGCCGCGTCGGGTGCCAGGCCTCTGCGAAGGAGTACAAGCAATGGAGAAGTTGCTGGAGATTCTGAAGCTGGCGGTTGAGAAGGAAGTTGTCAGGAAGGCCATGTACGAGGAGGCCGCGAGCAAGGCCACCAACCCCCTGGTCAAGAGCACGTTCGAGACGCTGGCCCGGGAGGAGGACAAGCACGCGGTGTTCGTGCAGACGTACTACGACCGACAGGTCGCGAACCAGGGTTGGCCGGCGCCGTCGGAGATCGGCGCTGATGAAGACTTCCGAGAGGTGATCAAGGAGATCTTCAAGACCGCCAGCAACCAGATCAAAGCGACGGGCGCCGACGCCAAGGCCGAGCTCAGCGACGTCTACGATGCCGCCATCGCCGCCGAGTTGGAGAGTGTGCATTTCTACACCGACGCTCTCAACCACGCTGATGACCCCAATGTCAGGGCCTTCTTTGAGGTCCTGGTCGAGGCCGAGAAGCTGCATCATAAGCTGCTGAAGGACACCCAGAAGTACCTCGACGATCCGTCGGCATGGTATTTCGATCAGGAGCAGTGGACGGTAGAGGGCTAGGCGGGGACCAGGTGCCACAAGCACAACCCGGGCGCGGGCTGCGGAACGGCTCGCGCCCGCATCGTCTGGACCCGTGGAGCCGTGGCGGGTCACAGGAGCGATCATCTATGGCGAGCAAATCCGGCAGACTTTGGGGGGGGCGCTTCTCCTCCGACCTCAGTGACATCGCCCTGGTGTTCAGCGAATCCACCGCTGCCGACGGGCGCATGGTAGCCGAGGACATCTGGGGCAGCCAGGCCCATGCCATTATGCTGGCCCAGTGCGGCATCATCTCCGAGGTCGATCTGCGAGAGATACTCAAGTGGCTGGAAAAGGCGAGAGAAGCGTGGGACGACGGCAGCTTCGAGCTCAGGCCTGAACTCGAGGACGTTCATATGAACGTCGAGACCTATCTGCGCCAGGGCGCCGGCCCCGAGTTCGGGGGACGGCTGCACACGGCGCGCTCCCGTAACGACCAGGTCATCACTGACTGCAAGCTGCACCTCCGGGTGCGGTTGCTGGACATCCGGGACCGGGTCGCAGACCTGCAGGAAGCCCTCCTGGAGCGCGCAGCCGGGCACGAGGAGACGGTCATGCCGGGCTATACCCACACCCAACATGCTCAGCCCGTCTCCCTGGCCTTCTGGCTCACCAGCTATGTGGCGCTGCTGGCCCGTGACCAGGAACGACTGGCAGATGCCTACAGGCGGATCAACACCTCACCGCTGGGCGCGGCGGCTTTGGCCGGCACTAGCTTCCCCACCGACCGCAAGCTCAGTGCGCGACTGCTGGGCTTCGCCGGATTACAGGAGCATGCCCTGGATTGTGTCGGCTCTCGCGACTACATCGCTGAGGCCATCGGTGCTCTGGCGATCCTCATGGCCAACCTGTCGAAGCTGGCCGAGGAGTTCGTGGTATGGTCGAGCTGGGAGTATGGCATGTTGGAGATGGACGACGCCTACGCCTCCGGCAGCTCGATCATGCCCCAGAAGAAGAATCCCTGCATTGCCGAGCTGACGCGCGGGAAGGTGGGCATCGTCTTCGGGCGCCTGATGCAGATCCTGACCATGATGAAGGGACTGCCGACCGGCTACAACCGTGACCTGCAGGAGGACAAGCCGCCGCTTTGGGACGCGCTGGACACCGTGGAGCTCACCCTGACCGCGATGGCTGCGATGGTGCGCACCGTCACCTTCAACACCGAGCGGATGCGCGCCATGGTCGGCCAGAACTTCGCATGCGCCACGGAACTGGCCAACTATCTGGTGCGTGAGCGCGGCCTGCCCTTCCGTACCTGCCATGAGATCGTTGGCTCCCTGGTGGGGGTCCTGGTGCGCGAGGGCAAGACCCTTGACGACCATCAGCGGGTGCAGGAGGTCCTTCGGGAGCACGGTGAGGAACTGAGTCTGGACGAGATCGCCAGCGTTGTTGACCCGCAGCTATGCCTACGCCAGCAACGAAGTCTCGGTAGCACCGGCCCGGCCGAGGTACGCAGGATGCAGAGGTCGCTCGCCTCCTCGGTGGCAAGGGCACGACAGGACACGGCCAAGGCGCGGGACGCCGTGAAGGCTGCCCGCGAGCACACCGCGCGCATTGTCAAGCACGTGCTGTCCGGCAAGCCGCTGGCCAAGGCGGGGCTGTAAGCCATGGAGCAAGTCAAGTCGCGCATCACCACGACCCACGCTGAGGGGGCCGACTGCCAGGTGCTCATTCTGGCGTGCCCATCCATCGCGGCCGCGACTCAGCCCGGGCAGTTTGTGCACGTCCGGGTCTCGGAGAGCGCCGACCCGCTCCTCCGTCGGCCCATCTCGGTGATGCTGGCTGACCGACAGGCCGGGCACATCCGGCTGCTGGTGCGCAAGGTCGGGCGAGGGACCGAAGCTTTGGCTCGCCTGCCGGCGGGCGCGACCGTAGACCTGCTGGGCCCGCTGGGCAACGGGTTCCCCTTCCCCTCAGCAGAGACCAGCGGCGACATATTGCTTGTGGCCGGGGGCGTTGGCGTAGCGCCGCTGGTGTTCTTGGCCGACACTCTGCAGACGCATCGGGCGCGTTTCCGGGTCTGCGGGCTGCTCGGTGGCGCCAGTGACGAGCATCTGCCCGTCTGGACCGAACTGGCCGGGCGCTGTGAGGAGTTCCACGTCAGCACCGAAGACGGATCAGCAGGCGAGCAAGGCCTGGTCACTGAACTGCTGGGCGAGCACCTCGCGCAGGACGGCACCGCCGTCGTCTACACGTGCGGCCCCCGGCCCATGATGGCCGCGGTGGCCCAGATGTGCGCCGAAGCGCGCGTCCCCTGCTGGGCCTCGCTGGAGCAATGGATGGGGTGCGGCGTAGGGGCGTGTCTGGGCTGTGTGGTGCCTGCAGCCGGGGGCGACGACTTCTTGCGCGTATGTAAGGACGGACCTGTCTTCGCCGCCGAGCAATTGGCGTGGGAGGCTCTGGGGCAGTGAGCGCCACCGTACCCGACCTGTCGGTTGAGATCGCGGGGCTGACTCTCAGAAACCCGGTGATGCCGGCCTCGGGTACCTTCGGCTGGGGGACCGAGTACGCCGACCTCCTGGAGCTCTCCAGCCTCGGTGCCGTGGTGGTCAAAGCCACGACACTGCTGCCCCGGCCGGGCAACGCGCCGCCCCGCATCGTTGAGACGCCGGCCGGTATGCTCAACGCCATTGGCCTGCAGAACCCCGGCGTGGATGTGGTCGTCCGCGAGAAGCTGCCCCCACTGGCCGACTGCGGCGCTCCGGTCATCGTGAACATCGCCGGGGAGACGGTGGACGACTACGTGGCTGTGGCCAAGCGCCTGGGTGCGAGCCCGGTGGTCAGCGCCCTGGAGATCAACGCCTCGTGCCCCAACACCGAGCGCGGGGGCATGCAGTTCGGCCTGGAGCCTGGTCCGCTGGCGGAACTGGTGAGCGCGGTCCGCGCCGTGACGTCGTTGCCGCTGATTACCAAGCTGTCACCGAATGTCACCGACATCGTGCCCCTCGCCCGCGCGGCTGTGGAAGCCGGTACGGATGCGCTCTCGCTCATCAACACGCTGCTGGGCATGGCGATCGACACCGACAGGCGGCGCCCGAAACTGGGCAATGTGACCGGCGGTCTGTCGGGACCTGCCATTCGTCCGGTGGCTGTGCGCATGGTCTGGCAGGTGGCGGCTGCCGGCCTGGGGGTACCGCTCATCGGCATGGGCGGCATCATGTCCGCTAACGATGCCCTGGAGTTTATCCTTGCCGGTGCCACGGCGGTCGCGATCGGCACGGCCACCTTTGTGACGCCGGACACTTGCCGTCAGGTTATCGAGGGCCTGGCGGCCTACTGCGTCCGAAACGGCGTTCGCTCCATCCGCGAGATTGTGGGCGCAGCCCACAGACCTTGACGCTCGCCGAGGTGACCATGAAGGTTCTGGCGCCGGTGCGTATCAGCCGTGACAGCTATCTGGCCCTGGAGGCCATGACGCGGGCGGTGCTGAAGGACTGCCGCCGGGTCGCTGACGACGGTACGCCCATCTATCTTCCAGACCGGTCCGGCCACTACGCCGCACTCTGGACCCGGGACTTCTGCTACATGGTGGAGGGCGCCGGCCATCTCCTCGATGGCGGCGAAATCCTGGCCGGCATAGACTACCTGCTGGCTCGTCAGAGCCCCGATGGCATCATCCCCGATCGCGTTCAGGCGGACGGCACTGCCGTCTACCTGGCCGGTCCTGCCGACGATCCCTGCGGGGCTGGCCCGCCCACCGACAATGCGCCCTTCATGGCCAAACTGCTTTGCGCCTATGCGCGGCTGACACGCGACTATGCCTCAGCGGAGGAGCGGATCAGCCATCTGGAAAGGGCAATGGCCACGGTGCCCCGCGGCGCGGACGGCCTGGTCGTGATTGACCGCAACGCTCCCCGCCCGGGCTATGGCTTTACGGACTGTATCGCCAAGACCGGCAAGGACCTCTTTAGCTCGCTGCTGTTCTGGGAGGCCTGCGTGCAGCTCGCCGAGACCCTCCGCCTGTGGGAGCAGCATGATGACGCCCACGAATGGTATGAACGAGCGGAGAAGATCGTCCACCGCTTGCAGGAGTTCTGGGATGACAGCGCGGGCATGTTCCGATCGGCCAGCGAGGACTGCCGCCAGATAGACGTCTGGGGCAGCGCCTACGCGGCGGTGGTGCGGGTGGCGAGCAAGTCACAGGCTGACCGCATCGCTGACTGGCTGCTGGAGCACCTGCCGGGCATCAGCCTCTGCGGTTACATCCGCCACCTGCCGCCAGGCGCGAACTGGCAGCGGCTCCTGAAAGACGTCCCGCCAGGGACCTACCAGAACGGTGGCTACTGGGCCGTGCCCACGGGGTGGGTGGCGCGCACCATCGCGCTGGTGGACGATGGAGCCGCCCGGCGCCTGGTCGAGGAGCTCATCGGCCAGTTCCAGGAAGACGGGGCCTGTGAGTGGGTATCCCCGGACCAGCGGGTGCTGCCTGGCTATGCGGCCAGCGCGGCTTGTCTCCTGGGATCGGTCCAGCGCAGCAAGGCGTGAGAATTCGATGGACGTGTCCACTCGCGTAACAATTCTCTCCCAGCGGATGGGTCGTCCGCTCATCCTCAGAGCGGTGCACGACCCGCGGCCGGGCTGGCGCGGGCAACTCAGGGCACGGGCGCTGTGGACGACGATCGAGTACCAGGACCCGGAGCCCGGCTACTTCTGGGATGAGGACCTGGTCCACGAGCTTCTTGACCACCTGGAGGCCGGCCAGACCTGCCTGACACTCTGGGAAGGGGAAGAGCCGCCGTCGGATCGGTTGGGGAATGGGTAAGAGGAACGGCCATAGCGCGAGTAAGCTGACTGTGCGAGTTCGCCTGCGGGTGCCGCAGTGGAGAGCCATCCTGCTGCCGGCGGCGTTGCTTCTTTGCGCCCTCCCCGCCGCCTTTGCGGCCGGCCGGGCCCTGGCGCTGGTGGGCGGTGAGGAGATCACCGAGGAAGAGCTCCGTGCCGAGCTGGTCCGACGCTTCGGAGCTCGGGTCCTGCTGGAGATGATAGACACCCGGCTCATCCGCGAAGCTGCCACGCGCGAGGGCGTGGGGGTCAGCGACTCCGAGGTGCAGCTCAAGTATGAGCAGGTTGTGGCCCGTGTGGGTTCGGAGGCTGACCTGCAGCGGAAGCTGGAGCTGCTGGGGCGCTCGCCCGAGGAGTTCCGGCAACAGGTCCGTGATGACGCATTGCTCGACCGGCTCGCGATCCGACACCTGGACCTGTCCGAAGCCGAGGTCGAGGCCTACTACCAGGCCCACCTGGCCGAGTTCAGTCGCGGGGAGCAGGTTCGCGCCCGTCTCATGCTGTTCAGTCAGCGGGAGAACGCCGAGGCGGTTGCCGAAGCCCTGAAGGCTCCCGACGCTGACTTTGCCGGTCTGGCGAAGGCCTTCAGCGAGGATCCCGCCACCCGCGAGAAGGGTGGCGACATGGGATACTTCAGCCGCGAAGACTACGCGCGAGAGATCAGCGACGCCGCCTTCGCTCTCAATCCCGGGGAGACCAGCGACATCCTGACCGTACCGGATGGCTATGCCATCGTGCGCGTTGAAGGGCGGCGTCCGGCGGGGCCGATCCCGCTGGCGGAGATCGCTCCTGCCGTACGGGCTCGCATGGAGCTGGAGCTACTCGAGGCCGCGAGGCTGGACTGGCTGCACAACGCGCGTACCAGCGCGCGCCTGGAGATTCCCGACCCCGAACTCGAGCGACAGGTTCGGATTCTGATCGACGCCAACCAGCCCTATGACGTCACCAATATCACCCCGGAGTTACCGGTTGCCCCGCGATGACCACAAGCCCAGCATCTCTGACACCGCAGGAATGGCGTAACATCCAGACCATCGAACGCCTGAACCAGCGTGGCGGGCGAATGCTCTCGGTGGTTGATCTGGTAGCAGCCGGCAGCCTCAGCCTGGAGGCTGCTGCGTACCTGCTGTACCGCATTCGCCGGGGCGCGTCGTTTCTGACGGCGGCAAACCCCGGCGGCGCCGGCAAGACTGCGGTCATGGGCGCCCTCCTCGCGCTGACGCCACCCGGCGCGATACTGCGTGAGATTCGCTCTGCCCAGGACCTTAGCGGAGGGCAGCCGGACGTGGAGTGTCCCACGTGGCATATCTGTCAGGAGCTGGGAGCGGGCAGGATCCCCGGGTACCTCTGGGGCAGCAGTATCCCGGCCTATTTCGCGCTGAGCAGGGCGGGAAGCTATCTCGCCAGCAACCTGCATGCCGATACGCTGGAGGAGGTGCAGCAGGCGCTTTGCGGCGCCCCCAACCACCTGGCACCGGACCATCTGCGGGCGGCCGACCTGATTCTGACACTCGCCTGCCAGCGGCTGAACGGCACCACCCGCCGCCACATAGCCGTGATCTATGCTGCTGCGCCGGAAGGTCACTTGCCGGTCTTCGCCTGGGATGGCGAGGCGGGCAGTGTGCTCCCCATGCCGGGGCTCCCGCGCGACGCTGACTTCGGTCCGGAGCGCGAGTGCCTGGCTCGGTTGGTGCATGACGGTGCCTGCGAGCTTCCGGTCTTTCGGCAGCGTCTCCTGGAGCTGCTTGCCGACCAGAGATAGGCCACGAGCAGGCATACAGGGCCGCCCCACGTCCGGGGCGGCCCTGTCACTGTTCGGAGCGATGGACTGGCCTACTTACCGGCGCCGTAGGTCAGACCGATGCCAAAGTCGCCGTCCAGCACACCCACGTCGAGGGTCAGGCGATCACGCAGACCCCAACGCAGGTCGGCATTGAAGTTGTCGCCGTCGTACTCGGCGTTGATGACGCTGTTACGGAAGGCCCCGAAGGTTACTCCACCGAAGAAGCCGTTGAGGATCCCAGCGTCACTGTCACCGTAACCCAGGTGGACGCCGATCATCCGCGACTCATCCATGCCCACCGGCATCGTCTTGCTCAGTACGACATACAGCCTGCGGTCCAGTTCGTCGGTGATGTCCACGCCGCCGATGGCCACCGCCGGAAGATCCTCCTGGGCCAGCCACTTGTCGACCGGGAGCCGCCACTTTGCGTTGCCGACAAGCTCGCTGTCACCGCTGGGGCCGTCAATCCACGAGCCGCCGATCTCAACTCCCGCGGCCACACCGACATTAAGGTTCGCGAGGTCGGTCGCGTCTTCGTCCGTATCCAACCAGTGGTAGCTGATGGTGCCTTTCGAGGGGCCCGACACGAACGCCGAGGGCGTCAGCACGAGCCCTGTGTTGCCGAACCACGCCGGCGCCACACCGAAATCCATACCCGTGTCCGACCAGACGCTGACAAAGCTTTGAGCCAGCAGTGCGGAGTGAGCAGCAAATACCATTGCCATGCAGACGGCGACTAGTAGGGCGATACGCACCCTGGTCACCTCCCAAAGGGTAGTGAGGAAATGGCCCAACCGGACTGCAGTATACATTGTGGGCAGACCGCCGTCAACGCCAGCAGGTCGCTCCCGTAGGATGTAAAGACCGCAAAGCGAAGGGTCAGGGATGCAAGGAAGGGGCTCTACCGGCCTTGGGCGAAGTAGCCCAGGTCCTTGCCACTTGCAGACGGCGCAGTTTGTGACAAGGGAGGAGGTAGACGATGCAGCGGACCATCGCCGTGATCATGGGTGGCGGCCGCGGTAGCCGGCTGTACCCTCTCACCCGCGAACGGGCCAAGCCCGCAGTCCCTCTGGCGGGGAAGTACCGTCTCATTGACATCCCGCTCAGCAATTGCATCAACTCCGGCCTGCGGCGGATCTTTGTCCTGACCCAGTTCAACACCGCTTCCCTGCACCGGCATATCCGGACCACCTACAACTTTGACACCTTCTCCCATGGTTACGTCCATATCCTGGCGGCCGAGCAGACCGCCCAAAGCCAATCGTGGTACCAGGGGACGGCCGATGCGGTCCGCAAGAACCTGAGGCACCTGGAGCTCGATACCGCTGATCAGGTGCTGATCCTGTCCGGCGACCAGCTCTACCGCATGGACTTCTCCCTGCTGCTGGAGCACCACGCAGCGACTGCGGCCGACGCCACTCTGGCCGTCATCCCGGTGACCCGGCAAGAGGCTCCAGCCCTTGGCATCCTGCGAGTGGCCGACGGCAGGGTCGTAGAGTTCGTCGAGAAGCCCAGCGAGGAATCGGTGCTGGACTCACTGAGCGTATCCGGGCTTCCCGGTGGCAAGACGCACCTGGCCTCCATGGGCATCTACTGCTTCCAGCGGGACGTGTTGCGGGAGCTGCTGGCCGACGAGGCCAAGGAGGACTTCGGGAAGCAGGTCATCCCCGAGGCCATCCACCGGTACCAGGTCAGCGCCTTCGCCTTCGACGGGTACTGGGAGGACATCGGCACCATCCGGGCTTTCTATGAAGCCAACCTGGAGCTGACCCGCCCGCTGCCGCGCTTCAACTTCTTCGACGAGGAGGCGCCGATCTACACCCATCCCCGCAACCTGCCCCCGGCCAAGATGAACTACTGCGAGGTGCGCAGGAGCGTGGTCGCCGACGGTTGTATCCTGGAGGACTGCCAGATCACCGGCTCGGTCATTGGCGTGCGCACGCAGATCGGGGCAGGCACCGTGGTGCATGACAGCATCATCATGGGGCTTGACTACTTTGAGAGCGAGGAACGGCTGCACTCCACCGGCGCCGAGGTCTGCATGGGCATCGGGCGTAACTGCCGCATCAGCGGGGCCATTGTGGACAAGAACTGCCGCATCGGGGACAATGTCGCCATTGGCCGACGCATCGGCGCGCCCGACGAGGAGGGGGAACTGTACGTCGTCCGCGACGGGATCACCATCATCCCCCGCGGCACGGTGGTTCCCCCGGGGACGCTGATCTAGGGCCGGTGCTTCAGTAGGCCCCATACCTGCGGCCGGCTCGGAGCATGGTCAGGAAGTTGTCCGGGTTCACCCCGGCATGGATGCTGTTGCTGCAGGACAGCATGTAGCGGCCGCCAGGGGCAGCGACCGCGATGGCCTCCTGCACCGCCGCCTCGACCTGCTCCGGCGTGCCGTGGCACAGCAGCTCCCCGCAGTCAATGTTGCCGACCAGGCATACGCGGTCCCCAAACGCCGCCTTCACTTCCCCGAGGTCCATGCCCGCCACCGGCTCGATGGGGTTCAGACCGTCCACACCCGTATCCACGATATCGGCCAGGATGGGCCACAGGTTGCCGTCGGAGTGCTTGATGGCGAGGGCGCCCTCCTCGTGCACCGCGTCCACCACGCGCTGCAGCCGTGGCAAGACAAACTCCCGGAAGTGGGCCGGTGAGAACATCGGCGCGTAGTTGCTGGCATAGTCGTCAGCGATGCAGATGACCTCGGCGCCGAGACGGATTGCGTTGCGGATGACCCGCTCGTTGACCGCCACGACCCGGTCCATCAGGTCGTGGACGAACTCCGGCTCCGTGTAAAAGCACTCCAGCAGCCGGTCCATGCCCAGCAGGTAGACGCTGTGCATGAAGGCCGCCCGGTGATGGAAGAAGATGGCGCGCTTGCCCTTGAAGCGCTCGACGTTGCGCCGCAGGGCGGCCAGCCGGTGCGGGGCTTCCGGGTCCGGTGGCGTCCAGTGTCGCAGGTCGTCAGGGCCTGCGAGGGCGGGTCTCAGGGGATGGGAAAGCACATGCTCGGAGCGTTTGTAAGTGACCCCCCACTCATCGGTGAAATACTCACCGTTCTGGCTCACCGGCGGGAAAGCTGCTGAGCAGGGCACACAGTCCAGGTCGAGCTGGTCCATGGCCTCAGCCATGTCGGCGGCTCCAGGCACCAGTGCCGCCGCGACCTTCGGGTCCACCAGCATCTCCACCTGAGGCACGCGGTCAGGCATCACACCAGTCAAGGCAGCACGCACGCGCTCAGTGCTGTTCATGGGTGATCGCCTCCATTGGCGCCTCAGAGGGGGTAGACGCCCTCGTTCTTCGTGGTTTCCACCAGCGCCCGATAGTTGGCGGGGTTGACTGCCGAGATGATGCTGTTGCCCGAGGACATGATGTGGCCCCCGTGGACGGAGACGGTCTGCAACAGGTGCCGTGTGGCCGCCCGCACTTCCTCCTCCGTGCCGCGGCAGAGCAAGTCCACATCAACATTGCCCACCAGGGCAACCTGCCTGCCCAGATGCCGCTGGAGCGCCTCCAGAGGCATGGTGGGTACTGGCTCCAGCGGCCCCAGGGCGTCCACTCCAGCCGCTACGAACATGTCCACCAGCTTCCAGATGTCGCCATCAGTGTGCTTGATGACGTAGGCCCCGGCGCGCTTGCACTCCTGGACCACCGTTGTGAAGCCCGGCAGGAGGAACTTCTCGAAGTGTGCCGGCGACATGAAAGGCCCCATCTTCCAGGCGTAGTCATCACCCAGCAGGATGATGTCCACGCCCTCGGCGATGACCCGGCGATACAGCTCGACGTAGTACTCCACGCTGATGCGGGTCAGCTTCTTCACCAGCTCCGGCCGCATGGCACAGTCCAGCATCAGGTGCTCCAGGCCGGAGCGCAGGTACTGCGGGACAGCGAAGACCTCCTCGCCGATAAAGCACACCGCCTTGCGGCCCTTGAAGCGTTCCACGCAGCGCCGCGCCATGTCAACGAAGTACGGGTCGTTGCCGTCCGGCCCGACGTAGCGCTCCAGATCGTCCTCGCTCTCAATGCGGGCCGGATGCCAGGGTACGGGCATGACCTCACTGGTGAAGCGCTGCAGCGCGCCCCACTTGTCCCGGAAGATGCGCTGTTCCTTGTCCACCCACTCCACTGGCCGTCGGTCCATCATGATGCCGCAGGTGACAACATCGAGGTCCATGAGGTCAACGAAGTCCCACCAGTCGGCCCCCGGAAAGAGCGCCTCGATGACCACCGGGTCCACGATGAGTTCCATCAGCGGCACCCGGTCAGGCTGCTTGCCGTTCAGCACCGCGAAGACACGTTCGGCAGAGTTCATGGCCACCATCCCGGCCCCTGGGTTCCGAGCAATGCTCAGGGCAGTGGTTCGTGGGCTTTGCGCCCATAGACCCGCTCATAGGCCTTGCAGTACGGGCAGACACCGCCCTCGACGAAGCGGACCAGGAAATACACCAGGCCACGCTGCTTGCGACGGGCATAGCTGCAGACCGGACACTCCAGGCACTTGCGGGCCATCTCTCGGTCCCTATCGGTGATTGCTGGCTGCTCCACGACGCACCTCCTTGCGCAGTCTTCAGCCCATTTCGCCCTTCTTGTCGGCCGACCTCCGGGCAGGATTCCCGGGATGGGCGAGGAACGGTCACATGTCGCTTACACCGTCATGTCGGCGTGCGGCTGTCTTTGTGCCGTGCCCGGAGGGAGTTGTCATCCATGCCTACAGTCGTAACCTTCGGTGAGATCATGCTCCGCCTTGCCACCAAGCGCTTTGAGCGCTTTGCCCAGGCCCGGGAGTTCGAAGTTACCTACGGCGGCGGCGAGGCCAACGTCGCCGTGACCCTGGCCAACTTCGGCCTCAACGCCCGCTATGTGACCGCCCTGCCCGACAATGACATCGGTCAGGCGTGTATCAACTACGTTCGCCAGTTCGGGGTGGACACCAGCCATATCGTCCGCCAGGGCAAGCGGGTAGGTATCTACTTCCTGGAGAGCGGCGCCGTTCAGCGGGCCTCCAAGGTCATCTACGACCGCGCCGGCGCCTCCATCGCGGAGGTGAAACGCGGCGACATTGACTGGGCGAAGGCCTTCGCGGGGGCTGACTGGTTCCACTGGACCGGGATCACCCCCGCCATCAGCGAGGGCGCGGCCGATGTGTGTCTGGAAGCCATCGAGGCCGCCCGGGCCGCTGGACTCACCGTCTCCGCCGACCTGAACTTCCGGAAGAATCTCTGGAAGTGGGGCAAGGCCGCCAGCGAGGTCATGCCCGATCTGGTGGCGCTGTGTGACGTGGCTATTGGCAACGAGGAGGATGCCGACAAGGTCTTTGGCATCAAGGCCCCACATGCCGATGTCGAGGGCGGTAAGGTGGATGCCCAGGATTACCGCGCGGTGGCCGAAGGCCTGATGGCGAAGTTCCCGAACCTCAAGCAGGTCGCCATCACCCTGCGCGGTAGCCTCAGCGCCTCGCACAACACCTGGAGCGGCATCCTGTTCGATGGGCAGGACCTCTACGTCGGCCCCGACTACGACATCACCCACATCGTGGATCGTGTCGGCGGCGGTGATGCCTTCGCCGGCGGACTCATCTATGCCATGCTGACTGCAAAGGCCCCGCAGGACTGCATTGACTTCGCCGTGGCCGCCAGTTGCATGAAGCACACCATCCACGGTGACTTTAACATGGTGACGGTGGCCGAGGTCGAGGGCCTCATCAAGGGCGGCGGGAGCGGGCGGGTGCAGAGGTAGACCGCGTCAGCCGCCGTCGGCAAGTACCCGCCCTTCGTGGAGACCGGCCCATGGATAGCCCCAGTGCCACCATCCCCCGCCCGGCCCGTGACGTCCCGGTGGCCTTCCGCACGCAGGTTCTGGTCTGCGGCGGTGGGCCAGCCGGCACCGCGGCCGCCATTGCCGCTGCACGACAGGGCGCGAAGGTCACACTCCTGGAGCGCTACAACCACCTGGGTGGGCTGGCGACCGGCGGCCTGGTGCTGGTCCTGCCGCACTTCCGCGATCATGGCCGCCCGACCATCGGCGGCATCGGGCGAGAGATCCGCGAAGCACTTGCTGCCACGGGGGAGGCGGCGTTTCGTCACCTCCCCCATGACGATTCCTGCACCTTCGACCCCGAAGCCCTGAAGTGGCTAAGCGTGAAGCTTTGCCACGAAGCCGGGGTGCAGGTGCTGCACCACTGCTGGCTGTCGGATGTGGTTACGACTCCCCAGTCCATTCCATGGACAGGGGTTGGGGGTGAGGCCAGGCGTATCACCGGCGTCATCTTTGAATCCAAGGCCGGCACGCGAGCCGCTCTCGCCGACGTGGTGGTGGACTGCACCGGCGATGGCGACATCTTCGCCTGGGCGGGATGTGAGTTCGAGAAAAGCGATCAGGCCATCGGCCTGCCCTTCCGGGTGGGCGGAGTGGACGTTGACGCCTGGATGGCCTGGGTGGAGAAGCACCCCGACGATTCACGGGAGGTCTGGGACAGCCTGACGGACGCCATTGGCTGGCCGGACAGCATGTTCCATATCTCGCCGCTGTATCTCCAGGCCGGGGTGCTGTGGGGGAACAACTATTACCGCGTGGCCGATGGCCTGGACCCGGCAGCGTTGTCGGAGGTGGACATCGGGGCACGGCTGCGCATCCGCCAGGCACTGGACATCTTGCGCCAGCGGTTGCCGGGCTGGGAGGGTGCCTGGCTCATAGACACGGCCAGTCAGCTTGGCGTGCGCCGTTCCCGTCGGCTTGTCGGTCTGCAGCGCCTGACCGAGGCCGAGACGGGCACCCCCGACTACCGTCATCCCGACGCCATCGGTCGTGGCAATGACTTCCGTAAGGCCGACAGCGCCTACGACATCCCTTACGGCTGCCTGGTTCCGCGCGAGGTGGACGGGCTGCTCACGGCCGGCCGGTGCATCTCCTGCAGCGACGAAGCCCTGGAGCCCATTCGCGAGATCCATGTCTGCTGGGTCACGGGCGAAGCAGCGGGGACGGCGGCGGCGCTGGCAGTGCAGGCCGGGGTGTCCCCACGGGAGGTCCCCGTCGGCGCATTGCAGCAGAGACTGGGCGCAGCAGGTGTAGCCTTCGCCGACTAGGCGACGTCTAGGTGTGGCTCGCGGCGGGCTGGCGGGCCAGTATCTCCTCCACCATGCGCGCGTTCTCCTCGACCATGTCGTCCTTGTCGCCGCGGTGCATGCCGACGTTGCAGACATCGCCGGGCTTGATGTGGTCGAAGCAGTACTCGAAGGCCAGCAACGGGTCAATGCGGCCCGCGCCCATGATCTTGTAGGCGATGCACGGCCGCTGGAGGCGCTGGATGCACTCGTAGGCCCGGGGCAGGTCGGCGAGTTGGAAGCGGTGGCCGGCGCCACTGTGGAGGCTGCCGCAGTTGAAGATGCAGACGGCATGGAAGTCGACCAGGTCCAGAGAGTTGACCCAGTCATGCACCTCGGGCGCGTGACCCGCCACGCCGATGGTGAGGCCGATGGACCGAGCATGCGCCACCCAGTCCTCCAGTTCCGAAGCGTTCCGCTCGGCATAGAACTGGTCTATGTAACCGCCGTGGAAGTACCCGGCGCTGGCGCCGATGCGCTTGCAGTCATCCAGGGCCAGGTACATGCTGTCACCGTAGGGCCGGGCCGAAATCTGGGCAATCCACTGCATGGGGCCGCCCTCCGCCAGGTACCGGGTGGTCGTGCCGATGACGTGCGGGGTCTCGTTGTTGGTGATAAAGGTGTTGATGCCGGCGTCCCAAGCGCGCTGCCACGTCTCCAGAATGCGCTCCGGCGTGTTCCAAGTCTTCATCTCGATGTCGCGGGCCTCGTTCTGGTGGCTGAAGCCGCCAAAGGGGTTGGCCCCGATGATCAGGCGGGTCACGGTCAAGCCGCAGAAGTCCACAGTCGGCAGCATCAGGCGTCTCCTTGGCACGGGCGCGGATTGGCGGTTGTCAGCCGGTCGTGCGATGTGGTTATATTAGGCCCTTGATAGACGACGGTCAAGGCGTGAGGAGGGCCCGCGAACGCCGCGTGCTGGGCGTGGCTCCGAGCCACCGTGGCGGGGCAGGATGCCCCGCCTACCGCGGATACGATGCCCCGCCTGGCGGAGTAGTGCGGCTCTGGGCTGAACCCGTTCCGTGTCAAGCTGCAGACTGGAGCTATGAATGAGTCAGACTGCCATCACCCCCACTCGCAACGAGGACTTCCCGGAATGGTACCAGGAGGTGGTTCGCGCCGCCGATCTGGCTGAGACCAGCCCCGTGCGCGGCTGCATGGTCATCAAGCCCTGGGGCTACGCCCTTTGGGAGAACATCCAGCGCCACCTGGATGCCATGTTCAAGGCGACGGGGCACGTGAATGCCTATTTCCCGCTCTTCATTCCGCTCTCTTACCTGGAGCGGGAAGCCGAGCATGTTGAGGGCTTTGCCAAGGAGTGTGCGGTGGTCACGCACCACCGCCTCAAGGCGGTGGGCGGGCGATTAGTGCCCGACGGCGAGCTGGAGATGCCCCTGGTGGTGCGACCGACCTCCGAGACCATCATCGGCGCGGCCTATGCCAAGTGGGTGCAGAGCTGGCGCGACCTGCCGATCCTGATTAACCAGTGGGCCAATGTGGTGCGCTGGGAAATGCGCACCCGCCTGTTTCTGCGCACCACCGAGTTTCTCTGGCAGGAAGGGCACACGGCCCATGAGACCCGTGAGGAGGCGATCGAGGAGACGCTGCGGATGCTGGAAGTCTACCGGGTCTTCGCCGAGGAGTACATGGCCATGCCGGTGTTGACCGGCGAGAAGAGCGCCGGCGAGCGTTTCCCGGGGGCGGTCAACACCTACTGCATCGAAGCAATGATGCAGGACCGCAAAGCGCTGCAGTCGGGGACCAGCCACTTCCTGGGGCAGAACTTCGCCCGGGCCGCCGAGATCAAGTTCCAGTCCCGCAGCGGCGAAGAGGAGTTCGTCTGGACCACCTCCTGGGGCGTCTCCACGCGGCTCATTGGCGGGCTGATCATGACCCACTCCGATGACAACGGCCTGGTGCTGCCGCCACGCCTGGCTCCGCAGCAGGTCATCATCCTGCCGATCCTCCGCAAGGACGAGGAGCGCGACACCGTCCTGAGTTACTGCGAAGACCTGGCTGGCGACCTGCGCCGACAGCAGTACAGCGGCGAGCCCGTGCGGGTTCATGTTGACAAACGGGACCTCAATGCTGGAGAGAAAGGCTGGGAATGGGTCAAGAAAGGCGCGCCGGTGGTGGTCGAAGTGGGGCCGCGGGACATCGCCAACAACAGCGTCTTCGTCGGCCGCCGTGACCGCGAGCGCAAGGAACGCGTCGCCATGGGCCGCGATGAGTTCGTCGCCACCATCGCCGACACCCTGGCCGACATCCAGGACGGCCTGCTGACCCGGGCCAGGGCCTTTCGCGACGAGCATACCCGGGTCATCGCCAACTGGGACGAGTTCACAGACTTCTTCACGCCCGAGAACAGTGAGAAGCCCGAGATCCATGGGGGCTTCGCGCTGTCCCACTGGTGCGAGGAGCCGGCGTGCGAGCAGAGGGTCAATGATGAGCTGTCAGTGACCATCCGCTGCCTGCCGATGGACTGCGAGGCCCACGGTGAGGGCAAGTGTATCGCCTGCGACGGCCCCGCCAGGAAGCGCGTGGTGTTCGCCAAGGCGTACTGATGGCGAGGACATGGCAGGAGCGCTCACCGGAGCGCGACCGCCAGGCTTGCCCCGTTGCCCTTCGGCCGCTTTCGGGCTATATTGAGCAGGCGCCCTTCGGCGCCGTCGTACCCCCGCGAGAGGACGATCCCGATGGAACTTGATCCCCGCCGTCTGCCGTGCTCGACCATGAGCGACGAGGAGCTGGCCGCCTTCATGGCAGCCAATGGCGTCGGTCTGACGGTGGGCGAAGCCCGGCAGATCGCTGACTTTCTGGGCCGCGACCCCACCTTCGCTGAGATGCACATCTTCAACTCCGAATGGAGCGAACACTGCTCCTACAAGAGCAGCAAGGCGACCCTCAAGGAGTTCCTGCACACCGAGGGGCCCAATGTCATGCTCGGGCCGCAGGAAGATGCCGGCATTGTCTTCTTCACCGAGCACGAGGGCAAGCGCTGGGGCATCGTGGTGGCCCATGAGAGCCACAATCACCCCTCGCAGGTGCTGCCCAACGAGGGCGCGGCCACGGGTATCGGCGGCATCGTCCGTGACGTGGACTGCATGGGCGCCCGGGTCATCGCCACTGCTGACCCCCTGCGTTTCGGTGAGCCCGAAGGCCAGTTCGCCGACCGTACCAAGTGGATCGTGGCGGGCGTGGTGGACGGCATCTGGCAGTATGGCAATGCCCTGGGGGTGCCCTGTCTCGGCGGTGATGTGTACTTCAGCTCGACTTTTGACGACAACTGCCTGGTCAATGTGGTGTCGCTGGGCCTCGTCGCCGAGGAGGATATCATCCACTCCGCGGTGCCGCCGCAAGCCGCCGAGGTGCCGTATGACCTGATCCTGGTGGGCAAGCCCACCGACGACTCCGGTTTCGGGGGCAGCGCCTTTGCGTCCAAGATTCTCTCCGAGGAGGAGCAGGAGGAGGACCGTGGCGCGGTTCAGGTCCCCGACCCGTTCCTCAAGAACGTGCTGGCCATGCGCAAGGCCAACGAGGCCGTCCGGCAGCGGGCCAAGGAACTGGGCGTCGCCATCGGCATCAAGGATATTGGCGGCGGGGGTATCGCCTGTGGGTCCTCAGAGATCGTGGACGCCGGTGGCTTCGGGGTGGAGATCAGCCTCGATGCCGTGCATGTCGCCTTGCCCAACATGCTGCCCGAGACCATTCTCTGCGCCGAGACTCAGGAACGCTACGTTCTCGCTGTGCCGCAGACCTTCACCCCCGAGGTGCTGCGCATCTACAACGAGGACTGGGACCTGCCCAACGTCTACGAGGGCGCCCGGGCCAGTGTCATCGGGCGCATCATTGCCGAACGCGTCTATCGGCTGACTTACCAGGGGCAGATCGTCTGTGAGGCGCCCATCGAGAAGGTCACCTCTGGCATCCAGTACCAGCGGGAGGCGCGACCGCGGGAGTACACGGGTCAGGAACCGGTATTCCCAATGCCCAAACTCAGGGAGACGATTCTGCTGGTGCTGGGCAGCGAGAACGTGTGCTCGCGTCAGTACATCTACCGGGCCTATGACTGTGAGGTGCAGGGCAACACGATCATTCGTCCGGGGGAATCAGGGGCTGGCGTCGCGGCGCCCCTGGAGGGCAGCACGGCGGCGGTGGCCCTCTCGGTGGATGGCAACCCCTACTACGGCGACATCTCGCCCTACTGGCAAGGCGCCAATGCGGTGGCCGAAGCGATGCGCAATGTGGCGGCGGTGGGCGCCACGCCGGCAGCGCTGACGGACTGTCTGAACTTCGGCAGCCCGGAGGTTCCCGAGGCTTTCTGGGAGTTTCGCGAGGGCGTGCGAGGGCTGGCGGATGCAGCCAAGAACCTCTGGCTGAAGGGCTACGAGGGCCAGCCGGTGCCCATCATCTCTGGCAACGTGAGCCTCTACAACGAATCCGCCGCCGGTCGAGCCGTCTCGCCGTCTGCCATCATCGCCTGCGTGGGCACAATGCCTGATTTCTCGAAGGCCGTGACGATGCAGCTCAAGCACGCTGGCGACAAGCTGTTCCTGGTCGGCCCACGCAAGAACGAACTGGGCGGCAGTGCGCTCTATCAGGCCCTGCGCCTCGGTCTTGGGGCCAACGTCCCCCAGATCGACTGGGACCTGGAGCGACGGATGATCTACGCGGTCGTGGATGCCATTCAGGCCGGGCATGTGGCGGCGTGCACAGACATCTCGGACGGGGGTCTGATCACCGCACTCTGCGAGATGGCCATGGGTGGCCACGGCAAGGGCGAGCTGGGCTTTGAGCTGGAGCTGGACGACGTTGAGATGCCTGTCCGGCCGGACGTCTATCTGTTCAGCGAATCCAGCGGCTTTGTCATGGAGTGCCGGCAGGGGCATGAGGATGACCTGCGGGCCGTGTTCAGGGGGTACGGACTGGAGCTGACGGAGCTGGGGGAGGTCGAGGACGAACCGAAGATCGAGATCGAGCTGCCAGGGGGCGAGGAAGTGGAGATCAGCCTGGACGAAATCAAGGACGCCTGGCTGAACGGGCTGCCGAGGCTACTTGGCTAACACGTCCGTCGCTTCGCCACCATTGTGCAACACGTCGGGGCGCCTCAGACGAGGCGTCCCGGGCGTCTACGCTGACCCCGCTGCCGCGTCAGAAGCCAAGCTCCATGCCCGCCCCCAGCAGCTTGTGCTTCTGCGGGTAGAGGAGGTTAGCCCCCGAGGCGCGCTCTTCGGCGTATGTCAGGTTGAGGCTCAGACCGTTGGCGACCCTCTTGCTGACCGTCAGGGCCCAGAGGGCATCGAAGTCAATGTTGGCAAACGGCGATTCCCACCACCAGTCACTGCGTTTGCTTAGCTCGTAGTAACAGAAGCTCCAGGGGAACTCACCCAGGTGTCCGCTCGCCGAGCCACCGAGGACCTCGAAGTTGGTCAGGAAGATCGGGTTGCGCAACCATCGTTCCCATGGGATGTGGTTGGCGTTGGGTGGATAGCCCTCGATCAGCTCATAGTACGGGTGGATGCTGGAGTAGATGATATCGTACTCCGCGGATACCTGGGAGTAGAACCCGCTGAGGTTGAAATCTGGCGTCTTGATGAGGTCCACAGAGATGCCCAATGCGTCTGGATCGCTGGAAAACTGGTAGTTCTCGCGGTTGACGTGGTGGTCCATCCAGGCGTACTCCGCCCGGAGGTAGCGATCATCACCGAGGTTAACCACCAGGTCAGCGCTCCAGGCTTCCTCCTCGCCCGCGCCGTCAGGCAGGGCGTTGAATGCCAGCGACCATCGCGGGCGCTGGTAGGCCAGGCGCAGCGACAGGTAGCCATCGCTGTCAGTGACGTTGGGGGGCACGGGCAGCCAGTCGGAGCTTCCCCCGCCGAAGAAGGCATCGAGACCGAGGTCGTCCAGCAGCACTCCTCGCCGCTGGAAACGGATGCCCTGCTGGGCCCTGCGTTCGTTGTTGACCAGCAACCCCAGACCGTATTCCTGGAACTGGCGGCCGAAGGTCCAGTCGCCGCGCAGCAAGCCTTCGGCGCGTGCCCGCACGTAGGCCTGTTCCAGCCACACATCGTTGTCGCCATAGCCGTGCGGCCGGTCGCCGGGGAGGTTGTTAAAGGCGCCTTCCTCCCAGGTCTCAACGCCCAGCACTGACAGAGGATTGATGACGTCGGCGGCCCGCAGGCTGACATACCCGGTGAGGCTGTCTGACAGGCGCCCCTCCACACCGACCCGGGCGGAGATAGCGTCGTAGCTGTTGTCCACGCTGAGGGCGTCGCCCTGGAAGCCGACGCGGTAGTCAATCCAGCCGCTCAGGGTAAACCGGCGGTCCCGCAGCAGGCTCTCCACACGTTCGGCCAAGCCCTCTACCTCGTCGGCAACCTCAGCCAGATCGTTCCTGGCGGCCAGCAGTTCGGGCGAGAACTCGTCCAGCAGCCGGTTCACAATCGCCGCGATGGCCGCCTCCGACACGGTGAAGTCACCGGGTTCGCCTTTCGGTCCGGGGGGGCCCTGTGGACCCACGGGTCCGGCGGGCCCCGCCGGGCCCCGTGCACCGGCCGGGCCTGGTGGTCCCGCGGGGCCGGCATTGTCACCGGCCACCCGCTGCGCGTCAAAGAGGTCCACGATGCGGGCCAGGGCCATGGCGAACTCATGGCGGGTCATCGGCCGGTCGCCGCGCCAACTGCCGTCGGGATAGCCGACGATGATGCCCAGATCGCAGAGTTGCTGGCAGGCGTCGTAGGCCCAGTGTGTGAAGGGAACTGCATCCATGGGGCGCGCCGCCTGCTGCGCACTCGCCACGCAGGTGAGGCTCGCCCATACGGCCCCGGCCATCAGCAGTCGCTTGAGCACCCGCAAGCCCTCCCGGCCCAGGTTCAAGCTCTCACAATGTCGCTCTGAGGCGCTGTGTCTTTGCATGATATACAACGGGCGGGCGAAACGTCAAACGCCATCGCCTCTGTCATCACGTGTCCGGTGGCTCAAGCTCCCAGGGCCCGACTGACCGCTTCGCCCAGCTCCTGAGTCTGGTAGGGCTTCACGACAACGCCGCAGAAGCCGTACTCGGCGCAGTTCGCCATCACTGGGTCATTGGAATACCCGCTGCAGGCCAATGCCCGCACCTCAGGGTCCAAAGCCCGTAGCTGGGCCATGGCCTCGCAGCCCCCCAGACCACCGCGCACCGTCAGGTCAAGGATGACCAGCGCGTAGCAGCGGCCTGCCGCCATCGCCTCCCGGTACATGGCGACGGCCTCCTCGCCGTCGCTGGCCAGGTCCACCTCGTAGCCGAGGTGCCGCAGAATAGTGCTCGCAACTTTGCGGATCATGGCGTCGTCGTCCATGACGAGAATCCGCCCTGTTCTCTGTTGACCCTGGACCATGGCTTGCTCGTCCTTCGGCGTGGGTTGGCGATCGGTGGCCGGCAGGAATACGTCCATGACGGCTCCCTGACCCGCTGGAGACTGGGCCACGATGTGGCCGCCGTGCTTCTTGACAATGGAGTAGGCGATCGTCAGCCCGAGGCCATTGCCCTCGGGCCGGGTGGTGAAATAGGGGTCGAACACGCGCGGGAGCACCTGAGGCGGGATGCCGGGGCCCTCGTCGCTAAAGGTCAGTTGCACGTACGCGCCGGGCTCCAGTGGCAAAGCGCTACCAGAGCCGATCTGGACATTGCGCCCGGTAACGGTCAGTTTTCCCCCTTCCGGCATCGCCTGCACCGAGTTGAGGACCAGGTTATTGATGACCTGCGCGATCTGGCCCTCATCGGCCTCGATCGCGGCGAGGTCCTCAGGCAGGTCCAGCTCGCAGACGACCCGTTGGCCACTGGCGGCCAGCTCGACCATGTCGCGGACCAGAGCCGGTACGGACAGCACCTTCTTGATCGGCGTACCACCGCTGGCGAAGGTCAGAAGCTGGTGGGTGAGGTGGCGGGCCTGGAAGGCGACACGCTCCGCTTCCTCCAGCTCCTGGTGCGCGCGGCTCAGAGGGTCAAGACGGCGCCGGGTAACCGCCAGTTGGCCCAGGAGGCCGGTCAGCAGGTTGTTGAAGTCATGAGCGATACCGCCGGCCAGGATCCCCAGCGATTCCAGCTTATGGGTCCGGTAGGCCTCGTCGCGGAGTTGCTCCTGCTCAGTGATGTCACGGAAGACGAGCACCACGCCGATGATCTCGTCATTGGCGTCGAAGATAGGCGAAGCCGTGTCCTGGACCAGCAGCCCGGCGCCTTGGCGGGAGACCAGGGTGCCGTCGTCCCGCGTGCGCGTCGTGCGGCCAGTAACCAGCACCTCGTAGACCGGGTGCGTTCGCGGTGTCCGCCCCTCCCGGTCCAACAGGTGGAAGACCTTGCTCGCCGGCTTTCCCAGCGCCTCTTCCTGGGTCCAGCCGGTCAGCAGCTCGGCGGCACGGTTGACCAGCGTCACATTGCCATGGATGTCGGTGGCGATAACCCCGTCACCGATGCTGCGCAGCGTGACCGCCAGGCGCTCCTTCTCGGCAGCCAGTTCGTCTTCTGCCCGGCGACGCTCGGTGATGTCGCTGAAAGACGCCATCATGCACAGGGGCCGGCCCTCCGCATCGCGCACTACCTGCGCTCGAACCTCCATGGGCACCCGCCCGCCATCGGGTCGCAGAGCGACTCCCTCACCGGTCCAACGACCGTGGGTCAGGAGGGCCTCGCGGACCATCTGTGCGCGCTCGGTGCTCTCAAAGTAGTCGCGCATGTTCGTGCCGACCACCTGTTCGGTCGACGTCAGACCATAGAGCTGGAGGTAAGCCGGGTTGACATAGGTGATCGTGCCGTCCAGGTCCGCCAGGCCGATGGCGCTGATCGAGGAGTTGAGGGCCGCCTCGTACATCAGCCGCTGCTGCTCTTCGGGGCGGCGAGACGTCATGTCGGTGCCCGCGCAGAGCAGTTCCTCCACGCGTCCGTGCCGGTCTCGGACGGCACGAATGGTCCAAGTCACCCAGACCCGGCGCCCGTCGCGAGTGACCCCCTCGCTCTCGCACGCCACGCACGTCTCGGGCGAATCCAGGACCTGCGCAACCCTGGCCTGCAGGTCGCGTCCGCCGCTCTCGGCCGCTGGAACAAGAGTTCCGAGGAGGCGGCGTCCCAGGAGCTGAGCCGGCGGGTAGCCGAGGAAATCGGCACCGAAGCGGTTGATGAAGGTGATCCGGCCCTGGGGGTCCAGGCGAAGAATGATGCTGCCAAGGTGCTCGACGAGGTCGCGGTAACTGGCCTCGCTGGCCTCCAGGGCTGTCGGCAGGTTGTGTCCGCTCGGCGATGCATCGAGCGGAGCCGTTCCACTCTCCTCGGCCATTCTCCTCATCCCTCCCCCAACTCGCCAGCGATCGGGGCGAGTCGCTTGAGCTTAAGATGTGGGAGCGACCTGGCCCAGGCCGACACCACTAGGCCTGCTCCGGGGGCTCCGCGGCCTTCTCCTCTTCCTCGGCCGTGTCCACCCACACCCGGCCCAGGCCGCCACAGAAGGAGCAACGGACCGTTCCCCATTCCCGCGGGCCACGCCCCGAGGCCCGGAGGCACACCGCGCAACTCCGGCCCCCACTGCGAGTGCACTGCTTCTTGCCCTGGCAGTGCTGACAGGTCTCCAGCTTTCTTGCCATGCGTCTCACCCCGTACGGGCCACCCGACGCCGCAACGGCACCGGACTTCGGCCCATTGTTCCACTACTTCCAGAAGCCCGGTGTCAGCTCAGGCAGAGCCGCGCCGACCGGATGCAGGCTCTGCAGCTGCATCCTTGCTCGCTGCCATGGCTCTAGGGCCAGCGCAGGCATCACCCACGGGCTGCCTTGCCCAGCCTTCCGCAAGCGAGCCAGCACGGGCACGGCCCCTTCGGCCGGCGGCACGACGGCCCCCAGTCCCATCAGAGCCGCGCGGGCTGTCCGCAGCAGTTCCGCAAGGCTGTCCAGCGGCACCTGAGCGTCGCCGCCCGGCAGTTGCTCGGCTCCCTCCACCATGGAACGCAGTACCTCGACGGCCTGGGCCAACTGCCCCTCAGGCGCCTCGCACTCCATGACGCTGGCCTGCCAGATCCCGGCGCTGTTCTGGCCGGGTGGCAGTCCCGTCGCCACGAGGCACAGGCGCTGTCGGCCGGCTAGCGCTGCGTCGCGCGCCCACACCACGAGACCCTCGCCCTCCGCGACCATCGCCGCCACCTCCTGGCTAGCCTGCACCATGTCCAACTGGGGCTGCTGCATGGCCCGTGGACCGGCGGCCAACCAGACCCGCGTCAGGTACTCCTTCGGCGTCAGCCTGGGCATCACCCGCAATGGTGCAGTCTCCCCGGCCTCCTGATACCGGTCGCCTTCGCGCCACCCCAGGTTAGCCAGCACCTGCGTCAGTTCCCGGTAAAGAGGCAGGACCGGCTGGTACCAGCCCACCCGCAGAGACTGATCGGCACTCAGTCCCTCCAGGTTCAGGACGGCCAGACCATGCGCCGCTTGTAGCTTCCCGCGAAGCTTCCATCCGGGAGGCGCCGGAACCTGCAGGGCTTGCTGGTCAGGGTCTACCCAGGTCTCGCGTCCTCTCGGTGCCACTGCGGAGGCGCCCGCCCACCACGGGCCACCGGAGAAACTCGCCAGAATCTGAACCAGCAGTGGGGCCTGTTCCACGAACCCCTGGGGCTCGCAGATGAACCCGGAGAGCAGCGCACAATCGCTGGCGACACTGCAGCACGCCACCAGACGGCGCACCTCATCGCCACGTCCCACCGTTCCGGCCAGGACGGCTATCTCGCCAGTGCGGCGTGCGGCCAGCCCGTCAGCGGCGCCTCCCACGAGGTCCCAGCCGCGAAGGATGTGGCGGGCAACCAGCAGCGGGTCCTGGTCAGCTCCGAGCCGCATCCAGGGCCAGAAGAAGGCGGCCGTGCGCGGAACGGCAGCCCCACCCGTATCCCCCGCCACCGCTTCCAGACGCCCGACTACCAGCCGGACCTGCCAGTCGCCGGGGATGTCCAGTCGGTATCCGGTGGGAGAGACGTAGGTCCGCAGTCTACCGGGCAGGGCCGACGGTGTGGCGCTAACATCTTGGCCCGCCGGCAAGGACGCTGGTGAGGTCGTCGCCACAGGCGCCTGGTCTGACGCGGCCGGAGGAGGCGGCGGATTCGGCGACGGCGATCGTACCCCGGCAAGCGCACCAGGCTCAGGAGTTGGGAGCGGATCGTTGCTCGACGCTGGCGGCAGGATCGGCAGGCCGTCGCTCTGCGCCGCGGGCAAGGGGGGCGTGGTAGCAGGGGGATGACCCAGTGGCGCCGGCGTTGGCAACACCGGTAACGGGGTGGTCCTGGCCGGCGGGGCCGGGCTGGAGTCGAAGCTGAGGCTTCTGGCCACGACCCCGAAATCACCCCCCACCAGCTCTCTCGCGGTGCCAGCAGGGCCGAAGGTGCCCACGACGGCGAAGCGCTGTGTGGACGCGTAGGCCACGAACACGGAGTCCAGAAGCTGGCCGTCAGGATCACGCACCTGGCCGGTGATGAGCAGGCCCTGCCGCCCATCCAGCGCGGTAAAGGCCTCCTGACCGCTGCGGGCATAGGGGGCCAGACGACACAAGGCCGTCTCCTGGGCTGCCGCCGCTGCCGCCGGAGAGGCCTCGCCACCCGGCGGCACGGGCCAGGCCACGACCTCAATGGGCCAGGCAGCACCAGCCAGCGGCCGCAAGACAACCCCCTTGTCGCCTGCAGCAAGTGCCTCCCAGCCGGGCGGCACCGCGAGCCGCAGGCCACCCGGTCCGGCGTACTCGCCAGTGGACGACGGCGTCGGTGCAGTCTGGGCTACGGCGAGGGAGGAGATCACCTCAAGGCCGACGGCAAGCCCCAGGAGTGCGGCAGCCGAGATTCTCATAACCTGCCTGTAATCGCCTCTGGGTCGGTGCAGATCGGCCCCAGCCGGAGGTCCGGCGCGGGCCAGCGGGCACCAGCATACACGATTCACGGGCTCGCGAACAGGGGGTGACAGCAGGCCCGCCACTCAGGCCGGTCGGCCAGGCTACTCGTGCCAGCGATCGTACATCACGATGTCACCCAGCGGGTGGCGCGACTTGGGCGGCATCTCCGTGGCCGGATAGCCCAACGGCATCAGCTCCACGAGCTGCACATGCTCCGGGGCCCCAATGGCTGCCTTGGCTGCCTCTTGGTCGAAGGCACCGATCCAGCACGTGCCCAGTCCTTCGGCCACCGCCTGCAGGGCGATGTGCTCCAGGGCGATGGCCAGGTCCACGATGTGACAGGGCACGCCACAGCGCATGACCCGGGTGGTGTCGGCAGCGCAGCCCGCGATCACAATCGGGGCCTCGCCCACAAAGGGCTGTCCCGCCGCTGCTGCCAGGGCCTTCCGGACTTCCGGGTCGCGTACCACCACGAAGCGCCAGATCTGACGGTTGCTGGCCGATGGCGCCAGCCGCGCCGCCTCCAGTACCCGCTCCAGCTTGTCCTCCTCCACCGCCTTGTCCAGGTACTTGCGGACACTGTAACGTTTCTGGATTACGTCGAGAACGGACATATCCTCGCCTCCCAGGCTATCACTGCCTCATGCTGTCCACTCGGCCCACAAGAGCGAGTAGTATCGCAGCAGTCGCTCCGGCTCACAGCTCTCGGGCATCTCGATCAGACAGAAACCATCGAAGTTGGCGGCTTTCAGCAGGCTGATGAGCTCACGATACGGATAGTCCTCGTACAAGTCGTGTATGTGCACAGACCAGATCCAGGGCTCCAGACGGGCGAAATTGGCCGCGATCGAGCCCTCCTCGATGTCCTGCTGGTTGCAGTTCCAGGTAGCCCCCACCAGCGGATGGTTGCAGGTGCGCAGGATGGTCTCAATGTGGCGCGGCTCGCAGGTCCCATGGCCGTGTACCTCGAGCATGATCCTCACGCCCGATGTCTCAGCGAACTCCCCACACTCCCGCAGGGCCTCTCCGATCTGGCGCAGCGTGTCCTGCTGGGCCACCCCGTCCACGAAGCCATTGGGGCGCACCTTCACCCCGACCGCGCCGACATCATGGGCGAGCCGCACCCACTCCTTGGTCTCCTCGACGTTAGCCCGTACCACCGACGGATCGGCGCTGTGGTACTCGCATGTGCTTCCCAGGCACCACAGGACGATGCCGCTGGCAGCGAACCGCTGCTTGACCGCCGTGCGCTCGTCCGCGGTCAGAGACAACTCCACCCCGTGGGCATGAGTGGTACGCAGCTCAACCCCCTCGAAACCGGTCTTGCGGCACATCTCGATGATGGTCGGGATGTCCCAATCCTTCGCTACATTGTAGGTGACCATACCCAGGTTGATCATCGGCAGCCCTCTCGTGAATGAAATGCGGTGCCAACTGCCACAGAGGCGCCATCCTGCGACCGGGGGCAGGAACTCCGCTTCCGTCCCTTATGGGCACGGCTGAGTGCCCTGCAAGCCTGCCGGCGTCGTTGGTCCCGCCGGGGATTGGGGGGCCTGGCCTGCCTCTCGTCGGCTGCGCGTCCTGGCCTGCCCTTCGCCAGCACAGGGTTCGCCGCGCCAGGCTCTGGCTCCTCTCTGAAGGCGCCGTGGGGCCTCAGCTTGACTCGCCGTCTGTGGCCTTCCTATACTGCTGAGACGGTAAGACACTTCGGGATGGCGAGGACGGGCCGGATGATCCATGCCAGTGCGCCGGGCCGCGGAGGCATCATCGGAAACCCCTCCGACATGTATGGCGGAACCGTGGTTTCCTGCGCCATTACGGAGCGGGCCGAAGCAGTGGTGTCGCCCAGCCCGCTGCTGATTCTGGAGGTCTATGGCCATTTCCAGCCGATCACGTCAGAGGCTGACCTGCAGCCACAGCCGGGGCTGGAGTATCTGGACATAGCGAAGGCCACCTGGCGCTTCCTGAGACGGTCGGAGTACGCGACGCGCGGTCTGCTGGACCCGGCTGCCACCTTCGCCGTCCGCGCCCAGAGCACTATACCGCTGCGCGCGGGCTGTGCGGGCTCCACGGCCATGCTGATCGTCATTTTGGCCGCAATTCTGCGTCACCTGGAAGTCCACTGCGAGCGGCACGAACTGGCGGAGCTCGCCCGCCGGATTGAGCGTCACGAACTGGGCGTCATGTGTGGTTACCAGGACCAGTACATGGTCATCTTCGGCGGCTGCAATGCTGTGGACACCCGCGGCAAAGCTGACCACGGAGAGGGCCGCGAAGCCCCCTATGCCTCGGTAGAGCCACTGGCGGCCGATCTCGAGGACCTCCCCTTCATCCTGGCCAACACCGGTATCCAGCGACACTCGGGTCAGTTCCACGCCCGCCCCCGGCGCGACTGGGAGAACGGTGACCCGCGCCGTGTGGCGGGTTTCGAGCGCATCGGGGAGTTGGGGCGCCTGGGCAAGAAAGCACTGTTGCAGCGTGACTGGGAGTGGCTGGGCGAGCTAATGAACGAGAATCACGCTTTGACAGAGGAGCTTATCGGCTGTGGCGAGGAGAACGCGCGGCTGATCGAGGCCGCCCGGCGGCATGGGGCCCTCGGAGCCAAGTTGTCTGGAGCTGGGCGGGGCGGGACCATCATCGCCTTGCATGAGGACCCCGACTGGCTGGGCGCGAAGCTGCTCGAGGAGGGGGCGGAGCGACTCATCCGCCTGTTCCCTGGTCCCGGGCTGACCGTTCGGAAGATGCGCTGAACACAGACGCTTTGGGAGCACGGAGAGAACGCCGTATGGCTGGACCGCAGGGATGATCATCTTCGTCGGCCCCAACAGCCGTCTTCCGCGCCATGTCAGCGACCAGGACACCGTGGTGCGCGGGGTAGAGGGTCTTCTGGAGGCGGCCTACTCCACCCGTCCCGAACACGCCGAAGTCAAGGCGCGGGTGGCGGAGCTCAACCGCTGGTCAGCGGCCATCGCGGAGGCCTTTGGCGCTGCACTGGACGAGGAGCTGCAGGACTTCTGGCAGGCGTACAGCGGCTGGTTCGCAATGTATGCGGTCGGGCCACTGGTGGCCAACTGGCAGATCGCGCGTCGCGCGCTGAGCGAAACGACGCCGGTGGCCGTGCGGATCATCGAGAACTGGCGCCGGCGCCCGTGGTGGTCAGGACGCTATCAGGTCGCTCCTGCCATCCTCGACGAGGCGCGGGCCCGCGGCCTGCGTTGCACTCTTGAGCCTGGCCAGGCCTTGCGGCGCCTGCAGCCCCTCGTGATGCTGTGGGGAGCCAGTGGGCAGCGCCGTGAAGCCCTGCGCCATGAGGTGGCCGCCGCTTTCCGGGCCACGCGTCAGCCGGGGGAGCCCCCTGTTCAGGGGGCGGCGCTGTGGCTCAGCGTCGGCGCCTCCTCCGCTCAGCTCATGGCGCGGCTGATCCCTGGCCTGCAGGAGCGGCACGGTCTGCGCTCTGAGATTGTGGACTTCCATTACTATCAGTCCGCCGAAGCGTGCCACGCCCATGGTCTGGCGGCCCGTGACATTATGGGCTTCGCCACCGACGAAGCCCTGGAAGAGGCCCGGCGCAACCGGCATTGGCGCCGCTGGTGGCAGGATTTCCGTCGCCGGGCCGACCGTCTCCCCTGTCGCGACGAGCTTCCGCCTTGTCTTTTCGCTGCCCTGCGCGATCGTATCCGGCTGATTCTGTACCGGGATGCGGCCTTGTGGCGGTTGTGGTCTGAGGCCTCGCAGCGGGCGTTGGATGCCTACGCTCCTGCGGTGGTGCTGACGTTCCACGTCTACGGCCCCGTCGTGATGCCTCTGCTGGTTGAGGCACGGCGCCGCAGTATCCCGTGCCTGTGTCTCCAACACGGCGCTATCGGCCCCCGGTATCTCACCATCCCGTCTCCCCCCTATGCAGAGACTCTGGTATTTGGCGAGTACGCCCGGGGCATCATGCAGCAGACCAGCCCCGCAGGTACAGCCGTGAGGGTCACCGGGCACTGTCTGTATGATTCCGCGCAGGCCGGGGCTGCACCGGTGCCCCGGCCGGAGGTGGCTCGCCTGGCGGCGGGGGTGAATGGCCTTGTTGTTCTTTGTGCGCAGTTCAATGAGGCCACCTACTATGACCGCGAGCGATGGTGGATGGCCGAGGTGGCCAGAAGCTGTCGTGAGCTGGACGCGCGATTGGTCATCAAGGTCCACCCGTCAGACTCGGCAGAGGCTGTGGGACGGTATCGGACCCTGGAGCGGTCGGCCGACGGGGCGGTTGTCGTCGTGCCCCATGGTCAGTACCCTCTCGAGGAGCTGCTGGCCGCGTGCGATGTGATGGTGACCCGTGACTCCACTGCGGTCTTTGAAGCCAACCTCCTGGACAAGCCTGTGGTGACCATCAACCTGAGCCCCTGGGAGGAGGAGCTCCCCTACGCAGCGACCGGCGGTGCCCTGGGCGTCTACCGTTTCGAGGACATCCAGCCAGCCCTCACCCGGGCCCTCCTTGACTCGGCGACCCGCGAAGCCCTGGCGAAGTCACGGCCAGAGTTCCTGCGCCTGCACACCGGACCCGCTGACGGCCAGGCCACCGCTCGGATCTGTGACGCCATTGCCGGCTGGGCCGGGCGCGAGACAGGTCCACAGGGGTAGCCAGCGTGATCAGGGTCTGCCTCATCATTGCGTGTGCCCCCGTGGCCGCCACCGCCTGGTGCCAGACGGCGGAATGGCCCATGTTCCGGGCCGACCAGGTCCAAAGCTGCCGTGCCCAGGGCGCGGGGGCCATCGTGACCCCGCGAGTCGCCTGGAGCTTCGACCTGCGGGGCTGGACAGTGCGGTTGGGCGTGGCCGGGGACCCGGCACTGACCGAGCCGCAGCGGCGGGAGCTGCGGCTTACGGGTGAGGCCTCGCCGCCGCTTTCGTCGGCCCAGATGGCTGCGTGGGGCTTGGCTCCTCCCCTGGTAGACCTGGCCGGCGACGGTGAGCTGGTGCCCGCCCCCGCCTACGCCGCCAAGATCCGACCGGACGTTCCCGGCTACCAGGTGCCGGGTACAGTCATGACCGACGCTGAGCGCGGGCACTGCGTACTGTACGCCTACGATGGCGGCCAGCAGCGCGAGGTCTGGCGCAGCGAGGAGTTCCGGGTCTATCAGGCCCCTCACCCTGTCGTGGTGGACGCCAACGGAGACGGCAAGCTGGACGTGGTGGCCTGCCCGCATTACCAGATCGCCGTCATGGACGGTGAGACAGGCAAGGTCATTCAGCGACTCCGCTGGCACGACGGCCGCAACTACGGCCACTTCATCGCCAAGGACATTGATGGCGACGGGGCAACCGAGTTCCTGGTCCTGGCGGATTTCTACACCCACATGGACATGGTTGACAACGATGGCACCGATCTGAAGCTCCTGTGGCGCAAAGAGATCGAGCTGCACATCGAGAACAAGCAGAAGATCCTGCGGCCGCGCTGGGACAGCCTGCAGGACCTGGACGGCGACGGGCGCTTCGAAGTCGTGACGAATCTCTACAACGACACTGGCGATAAGCAGTGGCATGTCATGGTCTACGACGCCCTGACCGGGCAGACCGTCTGTGACCTGCCGGGGATGTTCATGTCAGGCCTGGAGGACGTGGATGGCGACGGCCGCGTCGAGCTGTTCTGCTGCGCGACCACGGGGCTGTTCGAGCCGACCTCGGCCCCGCTCAGCATCATCGCGCTCGCACGGGGCGAAGAGCTGGCTGTAGGTGTGCGTGCCCTGAAACCCGTCACGCGTTACGCGCGCTCCACGGGTGCCTGGGTGGTGGCGCCCCGGCGCTATCCGCTCTACATGAACAGCCTCGTGGCTCACGGCGAGGACAACGTCGTCACCGCGCCGGCGGGTGGGGGCGCGACGGCGGTCTACGTCACGGAGCCTGCCGCGGAGCCCGGCGCCGGCCCCACCCTGCGCCGACTCGCACTGCGCGCCGGTGGTGGGACAGACATCGCCCCGTACCAGGTGCGCGAGGAGTGGGCGCTGACCGCACCCTCCGACTGCCACACGATCCGCGTTGTCTCCCATGAGCAACGTCCCGGCAGTGCCGCGGCATTGGTGGCGCTGGAGGCCTTCTCGCCCGAGGGTCTGGCCGTGACCACGTCCCGGTGTCGGGTGAGGCCCGTGACTTGGCGGCGCAGCAGTCCTGTGCCCGGCAACTGGGGCAACCTGATTGCCGCGGACCTGGACGGCAGCGGCCAGGCCACGGTGGTCAGCGTCGCTGCTGCCCGTCAGGTGGTGGCTGTGACGCCACCACGCACCCCGGACGAGGCCCCCCGGCTGCGGTGGCGTCACATGGGTGCCCCAACGCTGGCCGCGGCCGACCTGGCGGGCGATGGCCGGAAACAGGTGACGCTGCTCGGCTGGCAGCGCAGTGGTGAAGGCGCGGTGGTGGTCATGGGAGCAGATGGTGGGATCCGCTGGAGCCGACCGATGGCCGGCTTCCCGGGGCCGATGGAACCCTGGAACTACGGGACACTGACGGTCCTGGCGACCGGGAGGCTGTCCGGCGCGGAGCATGACGACCTCATCGTCTTCGCCCGCCGCAGCACCATGCACAGCGACGAGGGCTTTGCGCTCAACGGCCCTGACGGCAAGCTGCTGTGGCACCGCGATACTGTCTTCGACGGCCATGTGACCTGGGAGTTTGGCGGCACGCCGGTAGCCCTGACCGACACCAACGGCGATGGCTGCGATGACGTCATCAGCCTCTACCCGGTCAACCTCACCGTCGTCAGCGGCAAGGACGGCGAACAACTGGTGGGGCGTAGCGGCGCCACCGGAGAGGTCTTTCCCGGCGTCTGGGAAGCCTACGGTTTGCCGACGGTCTGGGACCTGGACGGGGACGGGCAGCAGGAGCTGGTCTGGAACAGCCAGTATGGCCTGGGGGTCAGCGATCTGCAAGGCAAGGGCCGCTGGTGCCTCCCTCCGGCCGAGGGCTTTCCCATTGCGGCGGGAGATGGCACTTACCAGCTTGTCTCATCGCGGGAGGGTGTGTTGCGCTGGATCGAGCCGGCGAAGGGGGAGATCGTCCATAGCCTGCAGTTGCCCGCCCAGGCCAGCAGCCTGGCCATCGCCGATATCAACGGCGACGGCCTCGAGGAGGCCGTCCTGGCCTGTGGCAAGCAGCTTGTCGCGGCCCACGTGAGGGACGGCCAGCCTGCCATCGTCTGGTCGCTGGAGGTCCCGGCAGCGTTCAGTGAGTTCATCCTGGCCGACACCGACGGCAACGGTGACGTGGAGGCGGTCATCCTGGGCAGCGACGGGTGGCTGTATGGCGTAGACGGCTGAGATGGCTACTGGTACACCTCCAGCTCCGCGACGGACATCTGTGTTCCGGGCTGGTCCGGGCCATCGGGCTTGATGGCGCGCACGCGGACATACCGTGCCGTGACTGGCTCGAAGGTGACTTCATACGGCGTTCCGTCATGGTCGGCCTTGCGGGCCACCGTCTGCCAGGTCTGGCGGTCAGCGGACAGGCAGAGCTCGAGCTCCGTTGCGTAGCCACTGCCGAAGGTCACCTTGATGCGGCTCACCGGCACCGTGTCCACCAGGTCCACCTCGTAGGTCCATGGCCATTCACCTCCCGCCTGGGCTACCGTGTCGAGCCGCCCATCCACTCCTCGTCGCGGGTGGTGCACGCCGCCGTTGACCACCAGCTCGTGCGAGCCATCCAGGCTGAGTAGCCTGGCCTGCTTGCGGAAGGCCAGGTTGCCCGGTGGTATGGGCTCCCGGGTCTTCCCAGTGGCCAGCTCCTGGTTGACGGCCTTCAGCATCTCGATCTGCGACCGGTCCAGGCTGCCGTCGCGGAAGAGACACACGTCAATAGAGACCACGCCGCCCCGCTGGGTCACATCGAAGACGTACTCCGCCAGCTCACGCTTGGTGTACTGGCTGCCTGGCTGGGCCCAGCCGCTGCCCAGGTAGGACAGAATGTGCCACTGCTCGCCATCCAGCCAGCGACTGGCCGGCATGTCGAAGAAGCGGTTCTGCTCCCCGGTCGTAAAGTCCTCAACCGGCGTGTAGGACATGACCACTGGGTCCACACCGCGGTTCAGGGCGACGATCGCCCTGGGGTTGCCCGCCTTGAGGGCCGAGGCGATGATGCCCAGTGTCTCATCGGTGTAGCCGATGAACGGGTAGCACCCGTCCACCCACCAGCCCGCGATCTTCTCACCATAGCGCTCTGAGTACTCCCGGGCGACACTCGCCCACTTCTCCACGAAGGGGCGGGTCACCGGCGTGCCGCACTCGAAGGCCGGGCCGGCCTTCTCGTCGACGCGCGGGCCATCGCCCGTGTAGTAGAGCATCAGGTGGATGTTGCGCTTGCTCAGGGACTGGTAGAGGTCCTCGATCAGGTCGCGGGTGGCGCAGGCTTCGCCCGGCGCGTAGCCACTGATGCGGTCGAAGGTGGCGTTGGGGGCGATCATGAAGCGCGTCACCTGCATGATCGTGAAGATGACGTAGCGCGCCCCGACCTCGGCCATAGTGTCCGCGAAGCGCTCGGTGTCGAACTCGCGCACGCACTCATCCCATGAGGTCTGCTTTCCGAGACTGTGCACGTTGTCGGGATTGTTCTGCAGTCCCGCCAGGTAGTGCACGAAGACGCCGTAGCCCGCTTGGTGGAACCAGTCGGTGTTCGGGTTCATGGGCTCACTTCGGGCAATAGGAGCCAAGGCCAGCAGGGCGAGACAAGCGATGGCGCGGTGCATGGGGGCCTCCTTCAGCGGGCCGGTGTGCAACGCCCCCGGCGCGCCGTCGCCGGGGGCCCGGGCTTGCGTGGTGCCGGAGGAGGGATTCGAACCCACACGCTCCTTGCGGAGCAGAGGATTTTAAGTCCCCGGCGTCTACCATTCCGCCACTCCGGCACGATGCCGCCATTCTACCCGTTGCTCCCAAGCGGCGCAAGGGGCAGGCCGTCCAGGGCTGGAGAGCGAACTCAGCGAGCAGCAGGCAAGCACCCCTCGGCGAGGGCACCCGTGCCTTTCCGCCAGGGCCTCCCTGCTAGAGAGAATGGTGACCCATGGTCAAGGTTGATGTCGCTGAGGCCCCTTACGCCGAGGTACAGGAGGCCGGAGCGCGGGGAGTGCGGATCCAGTGGCTGCTGGCCACCGCCCAGGGGGCTACCAACTTCGCGCTGCGCCGGTTCGTCCTGGAGCCCGGCGGGGAGACACCGTTCCACGCGCACCCCTGGGAGCACGAGGTCTACATTCTGGCCGGCGGCGGGGTCGCCGTGACCGCCCAGGGCGAGACGGCGCTGCAGGCCGACTGTGCGGTGCTGGTTGAGCCGGATGAGGCACACTGCTTCCGTGCCGGTCCCGACGGCCTGCAGTTTCTGTGCCTGGTGCCCCTGGGGGAGGCCACCAAGGGCCACTGACCCACTCCGCGGACCGCCAATGGCTCGTGGTCGCACAAGCGGGGCAGGATGCCCCGCCTACCCGGTGCGCTCCCAAGCGACGTCGTCCCTTATCCTCTGCAGCACCAGGTCCACCAGCACCGGGTAGCCCCACTGGCCCTCGATCTGATGCAAGCGCAGCAGGCGCGGGGTATCGGTGACCAGCACCTCTGGCACCGTCACCTCCCCGATGCGGACCGCTGACTTCTGGGGCACAAAGGCATCCTGGGCCGGCACCGGCAGCCAATAGAAGAGCTTGCGTGTCGGCACGGGGCCGCGTGGGTCCTCGTACAGATACCACTTCACCCCCGGCAGGCTGAACTCCACCGGCTCGGCGGAACGGGTGCAGGCGCTGTCGAGTTGGGAATAGAGCGTCTGCAGGGCGATGTAGGCCGGCTTGGGGGTGTTGTCAATGTGGACGATGCCGAAGTGGTTCTCAAGGTTCCACAACGGCGCTGGCTGGTCCACGTGGCGCTCGCGCAGGAGGAAGTAGACCGCGCACTCGATGCCCAGGGCGAAGTCCTGCAACTGCTGACGCAGCGCGAACTTGGCCTGGGTGTGCTCGCAGATGGACCCCTCTGGCGTCGTGCTCCAGCCCACCTCGTTGACCACGATAGGTTTGTCGCCGACCATCCGGCGCAGGACGCCGATCTGCTCCTCGTAGGTCGTGTACCCCGCGCCCGGCTCGCCGCCGAAGGTGCTGGGGTTCTCCGGGATGTTCGTCGGGCTGTAGCCCTGGCGGTACGGGTGGATGGAGATGCCGTCCACCGCTTCCAGCAGCCCGGCGGCCAGGCAGCGCTTGAGCCACGGGAAAGGCCAGTCCTCCATGAGCTGCAGCATGGCCGTCTCCGGGCCGTAGAGCTTCACGTCGGGGGCGACCTCGTCCCGCACACGCTTCACGTCCAGGGCCAGTCTGGCATAGTCCTCCGGCATGACCGCCGGGCGCGTGTGGTCGTTGTCGGTGGGGGCATTGGGTTCGTTGAGGAGTGACCAGTGCTTGATGCGTCCGCCGTAGTTGGTCAGGGCCTGGCGCCAGAAGTCGAGGTCCTGGCTGACCAGGATGCAGCGGACCTCGATGCCGGCCCTGGCGCAGGCGTTGAGCCAGTTGTTCAGGCGGGGGTCCTGCGGGTCGCCCAGCGAGCCGTGGATGTTGTGCATGACCACGGTCTTGACCCCCAGCTTCCGCATGGTCTCGATGACCCCGGCGTCTTCGCTCTCGCCATGCACCTCGAAGGAGGTAAGCGTGGCGAAGGGGGAGGCCGTGATCTCGTCGCTGGAACGCTTCAGACGCAGGTCCACCTGCGCTCTGGTGGCTTCGGGCAGGTCTCGGAACGTCTGGGCGAGCGAGAGGGTTGCCATAGCGAGCGCTCCCAGGATCAGCGTGGTCTTCATGCCGTTCTCACCTCGATGTCAGCGGGCTTCGATCAGGATGGGTTCCAGCATGCCAAGCGTGAACTCGGGCCCCATCCGTCTGCCGGTAAAGAGGTTCGTCAGACGCCTGGCGCCCTGGCATTGCACGCGCAGCCGGACCGGCTTCCGGGCATAGTTGCAGACGTTCACCAGCCAGCGATCGCCATCTCGCCCCCAGCGCCACGTCGCCATGCTTGGGGGCAAGCCCGTCGCCGGCTCGACGACGCGCACTGGTTGCTCCAGACGAAGAGTTCTGGCCAGGGCATCCTGCAGGCCATGTACCGACTGATCACCGGGCAGCGTGGTCAAGCGGAAGCTGGTCGTGCTGCGGGGGCGGCCATACTCGTCCGAAGCCAGACAGCCCTCACCGAGTGCCACAAGCTGCTTGCCCGGCAGGCGGCTGAAGGTCTTCAGGGCCTGGAAGCCGCCGTGCTCAATGTGCGTGACCTGGGGCAGGATGATGGCCTGGTACTCCCGTCCCTTGCCTGCCGCCAGTTGGTTGGCAGTGATGAAGTCCACCTTCTCACCAAGCAGCGACAGGGCATGGTAGGCGCGGATGGCGCAGTTGGCATAGTCCGGGTTCCAGGCCTGACTGCAGATCGAGTATACCATTGCGACGCGCGCCGGGGCGTCCTGCAGGGCTACGACCTCCGGGGCCAGCCGCATCAGGTCCAGCGCCGCACGGCCGTGGGCATCGCACATCGCCGGGCGGTGCATGATACTGCCTGCGAAGTCACTGGCATTGTCATAGGTGCGTTCCCACACCCATACCGTGCTGGCGCCCTGGCCGTGCAGAGCGCCCTGCCACACCAGGTTGCGCATGTGCATCCCGGGCACTGGCCGCCAGTTGCGGTCGGCCACTACGTGGTTCTCCGAGTTGAACGACGGCTGGCCGCGCATGGAGCGCAGCAGGTCATAGTACAGGTTCTCACCCACGCCGCCATTGCCCGCGCTGCTGCTGTCCTCGTGGATGTAGCCGTTGCTGCAGTCATTGCCCCCAATCTGCGACAGGTCGCAGAACTGCTCCACGTCGTTGCCCCAGGTGATCGTGCTGCGGTTGAAGGGCAGGTTCATGATCTTGGCATGGACCGGCAAGTCGGGGGCCAGTTCGTGGATGATGTCCGCCATCCAACGGTGGAACCCTGCGAAGCGCTGGTTGTTGAAGGTCACCCAGTCGTACAGCGCGGGCCGCGGCTTGAGGTCATCGGGGTCCTGGACCGGCACTTCGTCAAAGCGGGTGTAGCTCGTGCCCCAGCGCTCATTGAGGCGCTGGACGGTCCCATGGCGGGCGGCCAGCCAGTCATGCCACTTGGCGCGGTTGTACTGGCTGTTGGGGGCGCTGACGTATATGGGCTCGTTGCTCAGGCAGATGCTGTGGAGCGCCGGATGGCCCCTGAGCGGGGGGATGATGGCCCGCAGATACGTCTCAAGGACCTGCCGTGACTGCGGCGCGTCAACGTCAAAGCGGATGAACCCTCCGTTTACACCACCCAGCTCCGGCCAGCGCTCCAGTGCCCAACCGGGAAAGTAGTGGGGCGAGATCAGCAGGTTGACTGCTACGCCCGAGCGCTGCGCCCGGTCCAGGAGCTCTCGGAACTGCCTCACCGGTTCCAGGTCAGTGGTGAGATCGGGTCTGACGACACTGTTGGGGCCGAACTCCACCTGGATGATGTTCAGGCCGTAGGCGGGTAGCTTCTCTACATCCCGTCGGACGGCGGTGAAGTGCCCGAGCCCGTTGAAGAAGACCGGCCGGGTCTCGCGGCGTCCATCGGGCCAGGTCACCTCGCTAACGAAGTGGCCTCCAGGGATGCTGACGTGTCCTCCCGCGTAGCGTGGCACGGTCAGGACTCCAACGGGCGGCGGCGCCCCGCACTCTGCGATGGCGTCGCTCAGGATGCCATCCAACTCGTCGAGCTGCTGTACTGCGCGCCCGACCTCGCCGTGGTCCAGGTCCTCGGCGACCCACGGCAGGAAGTTGCTGGCTACCGTCTCGGTCACCCGCGGATAGTCCAGAGGAAGCCCGCGCGTCTGCCATTTCTCCATCTGCTCGCGCAGGACTGCAAGTTGCTTCTCGACTGCTCTCAGCCGCTCGCGGGCATAGGTGGCGCTGATGAGCGTGAGCTGTCGGCGCAGCGTTCCGAACAGCCGGCCGTCTCCGTCCAAGAAGGTTACGCTCATGTCGCCTGTGTTCCCTGGCGCGGGCTGGAGCTTCAGAGACACCGCGGCCTGTCCTTCGCGCCCCTTCACCGCGACCTCTCCCGCTCCGACCGTCTCGCTCCCCTGGCGTACGTCTACCCTCAACCGCGCTGGCTCAGTCCTGAGTCCCTGCCACAACACCGAGACGGAGAGGGCCTCCTTCTCCACGACGAGGCTCTGCGGGCACAGGACTATCGCTTTCCCGCCGGCCATCGCCTCGCCGCAGGCAGCCATCGGGCGCAGCTCCAGGTCGTCCACCCACAGCTTACCAACCAGGTTCACGACGTTCAGCCCCAGGTCCAGTCCGGTCTGCTCGGGGCCGGTACTGAACTCGCACTCGACTCTGGTCCAGTCGAAAGTGCCGGACGGCAGCATGAGCTGGTAGCTCTGCCAGTCGGTCCAGTGATTGCCGGAGCTGACGTTCTCACCTCTCACCCAACACGACAACCGGTAACGGATACCCGGTAGCACTGGCACGCCTTGCACGAAACGCCCATAGACGTGCGGCTCCAGCGGTGATTCATTGTGGAAAACCGGGGCCCGGGTGGCCGCGCGCCCCCCGGTGGCATCCACGGCGACGCTGACCTTGGCTGACCGGCTGATATGGAAGGCCCAGTTGGCGAATCCCTCACCAGCACTGGTCGCCTGCTCAAAGCCGGCGTTGCGGACGGGGTTGATCAGGGCATCCACCGGCCTGGTCTCCTGGGCCCGGCCCACACAAGACAGCAGCAACGCCACAAACGTCAGCAGGATCCGCATGGTCTGTGCCTCTCTCCGGCAGTAGTTGCCGTGGACAGGGCCTGTCCGTGCAGGCTAGCGCTCTGGTCCCAGCAGCCGCAGCAGGTTGCCGCCTGTGACGAGATCGAAATCCTCGGCTGAAAGGTCGCAGACCTCGATCTTCTTCAGCTCGATGGCCGGGTGGATGATCGGGCCATCCGAGCCCCAGACGAACTTCTCGATGGGTACGCGCTGGAAGGCTTCGGGGATCTTCCAGGGCACATGGCAGTAGGAAAGGTCCAGGTGCAAGTTCGGGAATTCCTGGGCCCAGACCAGGTGCTTGTCCACGCCCTTCTCGTCCTGCGGCGCCCCCAGATGGGCGATGATCAGCTTCATTTCGGGCAGGGCAGAGGCCAGTCCGCAGGACAGGTCGTAGGCGCCGCCGACGTCAATCAGCATCGGGATGTCGTACTCCACACACTTCTCGCCCAGGGGCAGCAGGAGGCCCAGGTCGGCCTCGTCCATCTCGCCCCGGTGGACCTTAAGCCCCCGCCAACCCCATTCGCCCACGGCCCGCTCCATTTCCTCCAGGGCGCCGTTGCCCTCGCCCGGAACCACGTGCGCAAAAGGAATGAACCTTTCCGGGCACGCCTCGTAGCAGTCCCGCGTCAGGTCATTGGAGGCCCGGCTCGGCAGGCAAATGGAGAAAATGACCGACTGGTCAACTCCCGCCTCATCCATGGTGCGCAGGATCTCAGCCGGCCGAAACTCCCGGCGATAGATGTCGCCCCCCTTCACGTGCACATGGCAGTCAATGATCATCGAGAACCTCCCTGTGGGTTGGCAGTCGGAGCTATGGGTCTGCGGGCCACGAGCCAGCAGGTATATGACCAGAACCGGGCTCCGGGCACTCTGTTCAGCCACCGGCTGATGCCTGCGATCCGGCTCGCTGGCAAGAGACGCTTCCATGGGTTGCGGTCGGAGAAGAACACGCAACCGACATAACCTGCGTGCTCCACGCGCAGGCCGGCGTCCGTGGTCAGACACCGCAAGCGGGAGAGGCTGAAGGCGAAACGGTGGCCCGCGGCATCCGGAGCGCCAGGCACTGGCTCCCGCCCGCTCCGAGCGAATTCCGGCAGGCGTTCGTGGACAAAGTCAGCGTTCGGCGCAGTCAGCACCAGGACTCCTCCCGGAGCGAGCACCCGCACCATCTCACCCAGGGCCCGCGGTGGGTCCGGCAGATGCTCAAGCAGCTCCATCGCCACAACGGCACGACACGTGCCCTGCGACAGCGGCAGAGCGCTCGCTTCTCCGGCGATGGCGTGGAACTCCCCCCGCTCGTACTTCCTGCGACCGTAGGCCAGGGCGAGCGGATCAATGTCGAGGGCCACGGCTACGCGCTGCTGCTCGGCCATAAGCAGGCTGCAATTGGCTTGCGCCGCTCCCACCTCCAGCACCACGTCCCCCGGTCCGGTCTCTGCCTGGAGCAGTTCGAGAGCCAGGGAGAGTCGAGCTTGGTACTTCAGGGCCCACTGGCTACGCGGGTCGGCGGCGTCCCACTCGCGCTGGTCATACATGCGCAGCAGTTGCTCACGGTCGTTGCGCGGCTGCAGCGCGGTGCTAGGCTTCATGACTGCAGGTTCGGCGTCCCAGGCCGACAGCCCTGCCCGGGGCCGCTGACGGGTTGGTGATCTGGGCCGGAACAGAGGTCACTGGACGCCGGAGGGCGAATTGGTGTAAGCTTACCGCTCAGGTGAGGCAACCCGGGCCCCCACACAGGGCTTGGCGGGGCCTATTATTGTGCCTGACCACCGCACCCCCGTTCGTTGAAGAGGAGCGAAGCGTAGTATGGATATGCGTAGTTGCCGCCAGGCGATCGTGGCCGGGCTGAAATGGCTTCTGACCCAACAGGAGGCTGATGGGTCCTTCCGGCCCGCGGAACTGGGACTGAACACGGTCCACAAGATACCCTACGCTCTGGCCGTGACGGGGCAATTGGAGCGCGGCGCCCGCTTGTGCGCCTGGCTGAACGAGCAGGGCCTGGATGAGGAGGGCGATTTCGGGGGCCGCACCCATCGCGAGGGCCCCCTGGCGGTCTTCTACCACCTCGCCAACTCGTGGCTTGTCATCGGCGCTCACCGCATGGGTCAGTTCGGTCTGTCCATGAAGGCGGGTGACTTCCTGAGCACTCTCCAACACCCCCAGACTGGCGGCTTTCTCACCCGGGGGCCCGAGGCATCCATGGACGGCATGCAGGACCTGATGAGCACCGCCATGGCCGGACTGGCGATGCTCAACATCGGCAATGTGGGCGCTGCGGAGGCGGCCGGAAACTTCCTGGTGGACGCGTACGACCGACAGCCCAAGCTGAGCAGCCAGTTGCTCTTCGTCCAGCAGAAGGGCGACCGCATGGTCAACGAGTTCCCGGACGACCAGCAACCCGCCTTCTCGCTCAACCCCCAGCGTCCCGGTCAGTGGTACTTTGTTCCCGGGCTGGCCGGGGGGTTCCTGGCCAAGCTCTCTGAGGTGACAGGGAGCGCAGAGCATCTGCGCGCAGCGCAAAACTACATCCAGTATGCCGAGTCCGGCGGATCTGACCGTTACGAGACACCCAACGGCTGGTGGTTTGGCTGGGGCGCTGCCATGGTCTACGCGGTCACCGGTGTGGCCAGCTACCGCAAGATCATCGAGGCGGTGGCCAGCGACATGGTTGAGAGCCAGATGTCCAATGGGTCGTGGGCCGCGGGGTCGCTCAGCTATGAGCCACCAGCGCCGATCGTGGACGCTACGGCGGAGGCAATCGTGGTGTTGACAGAGATCCTGCAGCACGCCGGCGTTGGGGAGTAAGCAACAGGGCCGGGGGGACACTCCGCCAAGGTCTGGGTCTCGCTCAAGATGCCGGTCCCACACGGGGCCGTTACGAAGGAGAAGTCTGATGGCTACCAGGAAAGCCGCTGCAAAGAAGAGCGATCGCGTCGGATGGGGCATTATCGGTTGCGGGGTGATCGGGCCATATCACGCTACCTCCATCAAGGAGACTCGGACGGCCAAACTCGTGGCCTGCTGTGATGTCATCCCGGAGCGCGCCCAGAAGCTGGCCGCCGATTTTGGCCCCGGCGTCAAAGCCTATACCAGGCTGGACGAGCTGTTGGCCGACCCGGACGTGATAGCCGTCTCTGTCTGCACGCCCAGCGGCATGCACTCGGAGCACGTGATCGCCGCCGCGCAAGCTGGCAAGCACATCCTGTGCGAGAAGCCCCTGGACATTCGTCTCAAGGCCATTGACGAGGCCATCGCCGCGGCTGGAGAGTGCAACGTGAAGCTGGCGGGCGTGTTCCAGCGACGCACCTACGAGTCCACAAAGAAGGTCCGTGAGGCCGTGCGCACCGGCAAGCTGGGCAAGCTGGTCCTGGGTGACGCCTATCAGAAGTACTTCCGCTCCCATGAGTACTACGCCAGTGGGGCATGGCGGGCGACCTGGGAACTGGACGGTGGCGGTGCGCTGATGAACCAGGGCGTGCACGGCATTGACCTGCTGCTGCACCTGATGGGACCGGTGAAGCGCCTGAGCGCCTATGCCCGTCGCCTCGTCCGCAACATCCCGGTGGAGGACACCGCGGTTGCGATCCTGGAGTTCGAGAACGGAGCGGTGGGTGTCATTGAGGGCACGACCTCGGTCACGCCCGGCTATGACTGCCGCATCGAGATCAGCGGCGACAATGGCACCATCGTGCTGCACGGCGAAAAGATCGAGCGCTGGGACATACCCGGAGAGGCCGAGGCCACCGAAGAGGCAGCTTCGCAGGGGGCTGCGGCCGACCCGCGTGCCATATCGGTGACCGGGCATGTCCACCACATCGAGGACCTCTGCGCGGCCATCAAGGAAGACCGTGAACCGGAGATCCCGGGCATCGAGGCGCGCCGTGCCGTCGAGGTCATCAAGGCCATCTACCTGTCGTCGCGCAACGGCGGCTGCAGCGTGGAACTCCCCCTGTCCTACGAGGACGACGGTATCGGGATCTGAAGGGGCTTACCTGGCTGACACAGAAGGGAGTCTCCCTGCGAGGCTCCCTTCTTCGTTTCCGCGGAGGTCACCCTATGCCGCTACCGCAGCTTGCCTGCCTTGCGTTGGCCCTGCTGACGGTCACTCCCCTCTTGGCTTTCGACGCCGAGGCTGCCGGCTGCGAACGCGCTACGGCCTACGTGGCCTCCACGAAGCTGGTGCGCTCCAGGGGCCGCACGTACGTGACCTACCTGGATGTCGGGTTTCGGGTGCAGGTCATGGCCCTTGACCATGCCACCGGTCGGTGGGATGGCCCGGTGGCGGTTGGGCAGGCTGACGATAACCACGGCGGAGCCGCACTCGCCGTGACACCAGACGGCGTCTTGCATCTCTGCTTCGGCCCTCACGGCACGCCCACGCGCTACGTGCACTCCCTGGCGCCGGGGGACATCCACCGTTGGTCCGAGCCGGAGCGCGTCGGCGTCCGCACCACCTACCCCAGCCTGGTGGCGGCTCCCGATGGGGCGCTGTACCTCGTGTACCGCGGCCACGACCAGCCTGAGGCCACTGAGTGGCTGCAATGGCAGCTCACCTTCCATGTCCGGCCGCCCGGTGGACCGTGGGGGAGAGGGGTGGTGCTGGCCGACATGCCCTCGGAGACAGACCAGCCGCGCGCCAACTACCACCACCGGCTTCTGCTGGACGCGCACGGCCGCCTGCATGTGGCCTGGGCGAGCATCCTTGTCGCCCCCGGGAGGGTCCACTACCTCTGCTCCGACAACGGGGGACGGACCTGGCGGGCTAGCCCAGGGGGCAGCCCCGTCACCATCCCGGCGACCAACGCTGCTCCGCCGGCAGTCTACGTCAGCCGCGAAGCCAATCTCATGGTGAGCCTGGCGGTAGACCGCGAGGGGGTCCCGCATCTGCTCTACGGACCGGAGTATGGCAGTGGCAGCGTGTCTCACGCCGTCCCGCGCGGTGTCCGAGGCTGGTGGGAGACTGACGGGTTCCGCCTGCCCGACAGCACAGTGTGGCTGCACCAGGCAGCGTTCGACACCCACGGGAACCTGCACGTCATGCTCTTCTCCGAGCAGCCCGGACAGTGGCTCGGGAACACTGCCATCCTGCGGGAGGCGGTCTGGGCCCCTGGAGGGACGTGGCAGCTACGCACGGTCGCCGACCTGACGCGGTACCGCCGGGGCTGCTTCATGCCGGCACTGGCCGCTGGTGACCATCTGGAGTGTCTGTTCTACAGTGGACGCGACCTGGACCGGGCTACCACCGAGGCCGGTGTGACCGGCCATGTGGCGACCGACGTGTACTACGCTGACCTCACTGACAACTGGATGCAGCGCATCGCGCCACGCCCAGGCCCGAGGGTTGCTATCAGCACCCAATGGCAGACGCCGCTGCAGACATTGTCGCCGATGCCAGCCGAGGACATCGTCAGTCCTCCGCCGGGCGGCCGATAACGCCGGTAGTCGCTGTCGGTTAGGTATCAAGCAATCAGTCTGTCGTCGGCAGAGCTGGTCCGTGTTGTACCGGCCGCATCACCAGGTACACGCAGGCCGCCAGGATCAGGCTGGCGCCAAGCCCGAAGCCGACTGTGAAGGGTTCGTGGAAGTACAGCACGCCGATGGCGGCTGTCAGAACCGGTGTGGTGAGGCTCAGGAGGCTGCCCTGGGCGGCGCCGGTGTGCTTGTAGGCATAGGTCATGCAGAGCTGTCCTGCTGCGGCGAGCAGTCCCACCGCCAGGATGAGCCATAGCTGATGGCTTGTCAGCGGCGCCCAGCGCGTCGCCATCGGCCACGCCGCCAAGGCGATGCCGAAGAGGGATTGCGACCAGAAGATGTTCGTTGAGGTATCGGTCTCCCGGCAGCGCGTGACGGCGATGACGGCGACGCCGCTGCAGAAAGCGGAGATCAGCGGCACCAGATCCACCGCACGGAAGTCACGTCCATTGCCCCCGCAGATGAGCGTGGTCCCTGCCAGCGCCACCGCAATGGCCAGCCAGTGTCCGGGGCGCAACCGCTCAGCGAGGATCGGGATGGCCATGAGCGAGGCGAAGACAACATAGGTGTAGCTCAGCATCATGGCCTTCGCCAGGCCGGATACAGGGATGGACCAGTACAGCAGCACGACCGCCAGGCCACCGATAGCCCCGCGCACTACCATCCACGGCCAGTTCACCCAGCGCGGGCGATCCAGCCGCAAGGCGAACAGCCCCACGCATACCAGCGCGCCGATGACAAAGCGGCCCATGACCGTAGTGTAGGCACTGACATCCGGCAGGCCGCGCACAAACGCGGCCATGACCGCGAATAAGACTGCCGACAGGAGCATCTGAAAGACGCCCGACCGCAGTACCCTCACCGCGGCACGTCCACCCTTCGGCCCTCCCAGGCCGACTGGTACGCCGCAAAGACGACGGCCGTAACGTCTCGCGCCAACGCCCAGCCGGACATCGGCTCGCGGTCATGGATGATGCAGTTCACGAAGTCCTGGATCTCCTGCTGGTAGCCGCTGGCCCACGCCTCGTCGGGCGAGGCGAAGTTCCACCCCTGCCGCGTGCTAATCTTCTCGGCCAGGTACTCGTCTCCGAAGCTGTCATCCGCCGGGGCATAGGCCAGGACCGCGTCGGTGGGGTTGAGGTTGGCCTCAATGCGACCGTTGGATAGAAAGACCTGCATCCGGTTGTAGATGCCGCCCAGCACCACATCCGACGAACACACGGTCGCCACCGACCCATCGTCGAAAGTGATGAACGCGCTGCCCCAGTCCTCGCAGTCCGCCAGGCCGGTCTTCAGGTACTTCCGCGGCTCGGCCACGAAGCTCTCGATGCGCGTCAGGAAAGCGGTCTCGGCGACCACCGAAGCGGGGCGGATGGGCTTGCCATAGCGGGCCAAGCCCTCGGCCCGCTTGATGTAAAGCGTGCCGCCGATGGGGTGGCTGCCCGTGCGCAGCAGCGCCCCGCCCCCGGCCAGGGCCCAGTACCTGGCGTAGGACGCATGGCTCCCCGGATGGCTCTCCTCGGCCACGATCCGCAGCACCGTTCCGCCGCCAGCCTCCACCAGTCGCCGCGCCTTCTGCACCGCCGGGGCATAGACCCAGTTCTCGGCATACATGAACTTCACGCCCGCCGCCCGCAGCGCCGCCTCCACCTCGTCACACTGCTGCATGACCGACGCCAACATCTCCGCACGTTCCACGAAGTTGCCGATGAGAGGCATCTCGCCTTCTGTGGGAGGGGTCTCTGACCCCGACCCCGCGCCGTCCCACAGCTCCCGCGTATACCCCGTGAAGGGCTTCTCGACGATGACGTGCTTGCCGGCCTGGGCGGCCAGCAGGGCCATCGGCGCGTGCAGGTTGGTGGGCGCGCAGACATCCAGCACGTCCAACTCGGTCTGCTCCAGCATCTCCTCAACGCTGGAGTAGACGCCCGGAATGCCATGCTTGCGCGCGAAGGCCTCGCGGCTCTCAGGCCGGGCCGAGGTTACCGCCACGACCCGCGCCTCGCAGCCGTGAACCTGCGCGAATGCCTCCGTATGAAAGTCGGCCGCAAACCCAGCGCCGACCATGCCGATGCGAACCGTAGACATCAAGGGCTCCTCGTATGTGTGTCTGATAAGCCATGGCGCCATGCCGCAAGAGGCAGGCCGGATCGCAGGCGTCCAAGTCCGGCGCCCGGCCTCCCCTCACTCACCGCTGGCGTCCCCCTAACTCCGGTGATGCCTGCTGCGCTTCCAGCGCCAGGGCTCATGGAAGTCGTAGAGGACGCGGAAGAGCGCCTCGGCGCGTTCGGGCTCGCGCCTGGCCAGGTCGGTCTGCTCCCCGGGGTCCGTCGGCAGGTGGTATAGCTCATTGGGCTTGCTGCCGCGGTGGTCTATGAACTTCCAGCCGTCGTCGGTGATGACCCCGGCGTTGTAGTTGAAGGCCCCCAGGAACAGGTGCTCCCGCACGCGATCGACCTGCCCGCGCATCAGAGGCAGCAGGTTGGTGCCGTCGACCTCATGCGGCGGCTCGATGCCGGCGGCGGCGAGGACCGTGGGCAGAAAGTCCACGTTGCTGGTCAGTCCAGACACCCGCTGTCCGGCGGGCAGGTGTCCCGGCCAGCGCCAGATCTGCACCGTATGGGCCAGTTCCTCATAGAGGGGGTAGTTGAACTTGCGGATGGTGCCATGCTCTCCAAGAGGCACCCCGTGGTCGGAAAGCACGACCAGCAGCGTGTCTTCCGCCAGGTCCAGCTCATCCAGGACGGAGAACAGGCGGCCCATGTAGTGGTCGGTCTCGGTGGCGCAGGCGTTGGCCAGGGCGTGGATGTGCTCCAGGTCACCAGGCATGACCCAGTCCATCTCCGGGCCCATCGGCATGGGCAGGTACCGGCCGTCGTAACCGAAGCGCGGCTCGTACATGCTGCGCCAGGGCTCCGGGGCGTCCCACGGCTCATGGGGGTTGAAGTTGTCCAACCACAGAAAGAAAGGCTCCTGGCGGTGCGCCCGCAGCCACGCCTCGACCTCATCAATCATCATCTCGGGCAGGTACTTGCCATACTTGCGCAGGCAATACGCGCGGTTGGTCTTGGTCTTCGGGTAATAGAGAATCTCCTTTTCGGGGAAGCCTGGCGGGAAGAAGGCGTCATCGTAGGGCAGCAAGGGCTGGTCGTCAATGGGCGGGAGGCACTTGCCCATGGGGAAGTGCCGAAACTCCTGGAACCCCCGGTCCATGCGGGCGCCACTGTTGAACGGAGTGTCGCTGAAGGCGGCGGTCCGATACCCTGCGGCCTGGAACAGCTCGGCGATGTGGAGGTCTCTGTCCTCCAGCTCCTTCCAGGGGCGGTTGGTGAAGGTGTAGGTACCCGCGACCAGCGCGGTACGGGAGGGGATGGTGTTAGGAAACTCAGCATAGCACCGCTCTAATAGCACGCCCTGGGCGGAGAGGGCGTCCAGGTGAGGCGTCTGTACCACGGATGGGCCATAGCAGCCCACCTTGTCGTGGCGCAGCGAATCCAGTACGACAACAAGCACGTTCACAGCGAAAACCCCTTCGTCAAGCACGGTGCGGCCGGTGCCGACCGGTTCACTTCGACTGGCGCTAGGCTATGCGCCCCGACCGCCCATCATACCTGCTGTCTGTTCCCGCGGGAAGGACTTAGTGGTGTCACCACGAAAAGAGCTTGCATCGCCCGGCATCCCATGCCTTCGTTTCGGAGGTGCGCACCATGAGCCCTCTCTTCCGGTACCTTGCCCTGCTGCTGGCTCTCATTGCGCCACTCACCGTGGTTGCTGCGCAACGCAGCCGGCTGCCTGAACGCAAGAAGCTCATCGAGTATGGCTGGGACGTGCCCACACCCGAGTACGTCCGGGCGCACATCCGCGAGATGGAGAAGAAGCCCTTCGATGGCGTCATCTTTCGCCTGAAGGGGCCCCACCATGGCAACATCTTTCAGGGCGGCAAGTGGAACGAAGCCGACTACGAGGCGGACTTCGCCGACCTCAGGGCCATCGAGTGGGAGAGGTTCACCGACAACTTCCTGATGATGTACGCCGCCTCGGATATGGACTGGTTCAGCGACAGCGACTGGGAAGGCGTACTGAGCAACGTCCGTCTTATGGCGCGGGCCGCCAGAGCCGGCCGCTGTGGCCTGGCCTTTGATGCTGAGCCCTATGGTAAGAACCCTTGGGCCTACCGGGAGCAGAAGTGGGCGCAGACGAAGTCCTGGGATGATTACAAAGCCAAGGCCTTCCAGCGCGGCCAGCAGTTCATCCGCGCCATCGAAACCGAGTTGCCGCGGTGCACACTGGTCACCCTGTTCACCTACAGCCTCTTCCGTGGTCATATGGACCAGAAGGATCCGGCCAAGCTCCAGGAGGCTCTGCAGGGAGAGGGTTACGGCCTGTACCTGCCCTTCCTGAACGGAATCCTGACCGCCATGGGGCCGGGCATCACGCTGACCGACGGCAATGAACCCTCCTACTACTACCAGGATTCCGAGTCCTATTTCAGCGTCTACCACGCCATGCGCCAGGGCGCGCTGAAGCTCATTCCGCGTTCCATGGTTGACAAGTTCCTGACCCAGACCCAGGCCTCGCAGGCGCTGTATATGGACTACGTCTTCGCCCGGGTGCCCTGGAAGGGCATTCCCGCCCTGTGGATGACACCCGAGGAGCAGGCCCAGTGGTTCCAGCACAATGTCTACTACGCGCTCAAGACCACCGACGAGTACGTGTGGCTGTACAGTGAGAAGATGAGCTGGTGGGAGAACCGGGATATTCCGCCGGGCATGGAGGAGGCGGTCAGAAAGGCACGGGAACTCATCGCCGGGGGACAGCCACTAGGCTACTCCATGGACGAGATCATGCAGCGCGTTCGAGCCAAGCAGGAGCAGGAGATCGCCGAGAAGCTGATCCGTCGGCGGGCAGACATCCCTCGCCTCACGAGCGCTCCGCCCGTGCTCGACGGAGACATCAGCGATCCGGCCTGGCAGGGGAGGGCGAGGCTCGAGCCCTTCGTGCCCACCTTCGGCAACGACCCGGATAGCCTCAAAGCAACCACTACCGCCTGCGCTACCTGGGATGACGCTAATCTCTACATAGCCGCGGATTGCGCCGAACCGGAAATGGTAGCTGTGAAAATCGTCGGCTCCGCGCACGACGATCCCGTCTGGGAGGGTGACAGTCTCGACATCATCCTCAGCGCAGACCCCGGGGGCTCGCCCTACCTCCACCTCATCGTCAACCCACAGGGCGTTCGTTGGGATGCCCGGTTCACCAGCGCCAACGACGTGTCGTGGGACCCCGACTGGCGCGTCGGTGCCCTACGCAGCAAGAGCGGCTGGGCAGTGGAGGCCGCGATCCCCTGGTCGGCCCTTGCCCTGACGCCCCAGCCGGGGCTCAGCCTGCGCGCCAACCTGTGCCGCAACCGCCGACCTGGCGGCGGCGAACTGTCTAGCTGGTCGCAAGTCGTCCGCGGGTTCCTCGAGCCCGAGCACAGCGGCGAATGGGTGCTGCGCTAGGGCCGTGGCCCTCAGTACGCCACCTGGTACTGCAGGCCCCAGTTCGTGAAACTGCCGCCCTTGCCGTCATCGTAGCTTTCGGCCTGCAGGGTGAACTGATCGGCCTTGGTGCGGTACCACACCAGGCCGGCAGTGTCACGGGTGAAGTCATCGCTGCCGCCGAAGTCATAGATGTCATAGCGATAGAAAACGGTGACGGGGCGGCTGCCCAGAGCGTACTCGGCCTGGCCGTACCAGCCCATCACGTCCTTGCCCAGGTCCTCGCCATCATAGTACTCGGCCTGCAGAGCCCAGTGCTCCGGGAAGACGTACCGGGCGTGCAGCCCCAGCAGGTCGTCCTGGTGATCGCTGAGTACGCCGCTGGCGCGGTGTGTGCGGTCGGCGCTGCGGTAGCTTGCGCCGACGACGCCCTTGCGCGGCAGGGGCCACTGCACCCGGGCATACCACGCCTCGCTGTCCGTGTCCTTGTCTCCCTTCTTGTCCAGGTCCTGCCACCGCGTGATGCCGTCGGAAAAACCGACCGAGACCTGAGGCCAGCTACCACGGGTCGGCATCCAGTGCAGATAGACGCCCGTGTCTCTTTCGCCAGGGAAGAGCTTGAGTGCGGCCTGAGACCGCTCCAGAGGGATGATCTTCGCGTTCGACATGGGCACCTCGATGCCGAAGGTGGCGCTGGTATACCCGAGCGTACTACTCAGCTCCTGCGTGAGCTGGTGCTCCAGATACCAGTTCTTGTACTCGATGCCCTTCACCCCGTTGGTGTCGTCGAAGCCGGCGATTTCGATCTGTACGCGCGCCTTGGTCCGCTCTCCGAGCTTGCCGTCCACCGTGAAACGCATGCGACGCAGGTCAAAGGTGTCCGGCATCGGGGATAGGTCGCTATCCCATTCATTGTACCGCATCTGCAACCAGCCACTGAACTTCAGTTCGGCTGCCCCAACCCCTCCGACGACCAAGAGCATGGAAGCGATGCACGCGGCCCTTAGGACTCCTGTAGCACTCAAATCAGTCACCTCATTCCAACGGGTGGCACTGAGAGAGGGCCTCCGTCTGAAGGCCCCTGTTGGTGCGGCTCCCGCCTATCGTAGCGGAACAGTCCGCACAGGTAAAGCGCGATATTGGAGCATTGCACGCAAGAATCGCCGACGCCGGCGGAGGGACCCACCGGCGTCGATGCAGCTCAGCCGGGCAGACCGTAGCCCGTTCATCCCGGTCGGTAGCGCAAGGTGTGACACCTGCCGTGCAGATTAGGGCCTGCTTGCTCATGCCGTCCGACTGTGCGCTACCATATCATCTGAACAACGCGACGGTCGCGGATGTTCCAGTGATTCGCACCACATATCATGGCGTCTGTGCGGGTAACAGATGAACGGGTTGGCCCTGGTCCATCGCTACGGGGCCAGAGTCTCGGGCAGGGGGAACAGGTCGCAGCACTTCCGATAGATGTCATCGGGCAGCTCTATGTCGGCAGCCGCGATGTTATCCCGCCACTGGGAAACCTTCGTCACGCCGCCGATGACCGAGGTCACCGCCGGATGTTTCAAACACCAGGCCAGGGCCAGTTGCGGCGTAGTGATCCCCAGCTTCTCCGCCAGCTTGCCCAGCTTCTGCACCCGTCTGAGGTTGGCATCCTTCAGATACAGGTCGGTCATGATCTTGTTCTTGGCTTCGTCAGCTCCACGGCTATCAGGCGGCGGAGCCTGGCCGGGCAGGTACTTGCCGGTCAGCACGCCGTGGGCGAGCGGGGAGAAGACCACATTGCCCATACCCAACTTCTGGGTCGTCGGGAAGACCTCTGGCTCTGGGTTGCGCCAGAGTAGCGAATAAGATGGCTGATTGCTGGCCAGCGGTCGCGCGCCGATGCGGTACGCGGTGTCATAGGCTTCCTGCATCAGCGAGGCCGGCCACTCGCTGCAGCCCCAGTACAGGATCTTACCCTCGCGGGCCAGGTCCTCCATGGCGCGGATGGTCTCCTCCACTGGCGTCCCCGGGTCGGGCCGGTGGCACTGGTAGATATCAATATAGTCCATCTGGAGGCGCCGCAGGCTGGCATGGCACTGCTCGCGGATGTGCTTCGCCGACAGCCCCCGGTCGTTGACTCCTGGCCCCATGGGCGCCCAGACCTTCGTCGCCAGCACGAAGGATTCCCGCGGGTAGTCCTTGAGTATCTTGCCGAAGACCACCTCGGCCTGGCCATTGGCGTATGCATTGGCCGTGTCGAACCAGTTGACGCCCGAGTCGAAGGCCACCTTCACACACTCGGCAGCCACATCATCATCCACGTGCAGCCCAAAGGTCAGCCAGCTCCCCAACCCCACCGTACTGATCTGCACCCCCCACTTGCCCAGATGTCGGTACTGCATTGCGCCTGCCTCCTCCGCATCTTAGTCACCACGCCCCTTCGCGCCGCGCCTTCCTGTGACCTGCCGGGGAGGAGCGCGGGTGGCGCGCAGTGAAGGGGCCACACGTTCGTCAGACCCGTGTAATGAACCGCCCTTCCGGTGGCACTATACAGACAGAGACTGGTCCGCACTGGCGGCCCCGTGTTCCCCTTGCCGCCTCACCGGCTTCCCTGTATCATCCCCCCGCCATGATCTTCTTCCTCCTTGCGCCGCTGTGCTTTGCCGCCTTCAGTCTCATCGTCCGCCAGTCCCAGCGCCTGCACCTGGATATGCTGGTGGTGGGCGCGACCAACTACGTCTGCGCGGCACTCGTTTTCGCCTCGCTCTGGGCGGTGCAGGGCGTGTCCGCCCACCCGCAGGTGACGCCGTTGGGGCTGGTCGCCGGGGTCATCTATGTCAGCGGCTTCTTCGTGCTCATCGCCACCATGCGCGATCGGGGGGTTTCCCTCGCGGCGGCGCTGATGCAGCTTTCGGTGCTGATCCCCATGGTCGCCTCGCTGCTGGTCTGGCACGAGGCCCTGCAGCCGATGCGTGCTGTCGGCGCGGTCCTGTGCCTGGTGGCGATGCCGCTGCTCGTGCTCGACAAGGGGGTCACGTCCGAGCCGCTGAACTGGCGTCGGGTGGTGCTGTTCGTGGGGATGTTCCTGATGAACGGGCTGGCGCTGCTGTGCTCCAAGGTGTTTGAGGCGATGGGCCTGCCGGCGCAGCTCTACCAGTTCAGCGCCCTGCTGTTCGGCACCGCGGCCGTCGGAGGGGTACTCGTCGCAGGGCTATGGCGCTGCAGGGTGACGGGTCCGGGACTGTTTTGGGGCGTGCTGCTGGGTCTCAGCAACGCCGGCGCGGTGCTCTGCCTGATCATGGCTCTCCAGCAGTACGCCGGCTTCGTCGTCTTCCCCGTGATCTCCGCCCTCAGCCTGGCCGCCGTCGTCATCTACGCGGCGCTGGTGTGGCGCGAGGTGCCGGGCAAGGTCGGCTGGATCGGCCTGGGGCTGACAGTCGCGGCGGCGGTGCTGGCGAATCTGTAGGGCAATGAGCGCAGGGGGCCACCGCCAGGCCTGCCTGGCCGTGAAGGACGAAGGCCCTGCCAACAGGGCTGGCAGTGGCCCCCGTGCAGGCGTCTTTCGTGGGCCTGCGAAGAACAGGCCGATAGGACGCTACCTCACCTCGACCTCGTACGTCACCTGGCCGTCAGCGCCCGGGGCGCCGCCCATACGGGTCAGCATGATGAGCAGATGCCCCGTCGCCGGATCCTCCACGAAGCCCCAGTTCGAGAGTTGCAGGTCCGAGCCGTCCTGGGGGCCACGGTCGTCAATGATCGTCACCGTCTCGCGCTTCAGGCCCAGCCGCTCCTCATCCAGCTCGGCCACGACCAGCGGGTAGCGCGGCGATCCGGCCCGTGGGCGGACGCGGCTGATGTTGCCGATCCAGTAGGCCTTGCCGGTCCGCGAGCTGCGGAAGAAGCTGCTAAGCGAGGTAGGCGACCAGAAGGGCCTGCCGTCACTGAAGGTCAGGGGCTCGGGTTGCGACCAGGTGCGGCCGTAATCGGTGGACAGCGTCTTCCACTTCCAGCATGGCACCCGTCCCGTCCGGTCACCCTCGTTGCCGCCCCGGATCGCCATGAAGATATGGCCGGGCTTGTCGCGCAGTTCCACCACCGCACACTCGCTCAGGCCCCCGGTGGACAGCTCCGGTGCCACGGCGATGGGGTCGGTAGCCTCCCAGGCCACATCGCCTCTCGCCTCGTCCCATCGCCCCAGCAGACAGAAGACGTTGCTGTAAGTGGACGTGCCCCTGGGGTTGTAGTACTCGCCTTTCTCGTCCAGCGGCGCGTAGTAGCAGGGCAGCAGAATGTCGCCATTGGTCAGGCGGAGCATCGCCGGGGGGAGAGTGGCGAAGCAGAAGCTGTTCTTGCCGATCCAGGTGTAACGTGTGGGGTGGATCGCCGAGTATTCCGCGCCCTGCTGGATCAGCGGCCGCTCGGTGTCCCAGGTGACCCCACCGTCCGTGGACAGGCAGTACCAGAGCTTGTAGTCCATGTAGCCGTAGATGGTGTCGTCAATGCCCCGGGTCAGGAGCTGCATGGCCACGCAGCGGCGGTCATCGAGCTTGAGGGGGAAGGTAAAGCGGTAGACGTTCTGGATGCTCGGGCCGCCGTCGGCGTACCGATACTCAGGCACCTCGATCTTCTCCGGCTTGCCGGCGCACCACACCTGCCAGCGCTGCATTTCCTGCGGATAGGCGGCGTAGTAGCGATCGGCGCCATTGTGTCGCGCCACCAGCCGAATGCCAGGATAGAGAGGATGGTCGAAGGCGAGGGACGGGTCTACTCCCTCGTCGGCGCCGGGACGTAGCGCGCTCACCGGTTCGCGGTCGGCGCGCGGGGACCAGCCGCCCTCGCCCGGCGCGAAGCCGCCTGCGTCGGTGAAGGCGACGTAGTCCCACTGGCAGCGCCACGTACCGCTCTGCCCCTGGGTGATGGGGCCGAGGATGAACCACGACGGGCTCTCGCAGGCCAGGGTCCGCACCGGCACCGGTCCCAGGCGCAGCCGGGAGCCGATGTAGACCCGCGCCTGCCGATCCTGAACCGTAAGACGGATGGCGTGGAAGCGGTCGCTCAGGTCCACGGCGATCGGCGGCTCCCGGCCGCCGCCGTTCAGCAGGATGAGTTGCTGCCTGCCCGCATCATAGCAGAGGGACAACAGGCCGTATTGGCCCTCCTTCTCGGCGCGCCAGCCAACGTAGATAACGGCCTCATACTGCGGGGAGGGGGCGACGCCGGAGACGTGCCGAAAGCCCGTCTCCAGGCTCCAGTTGGTGTGGTCGGTGATGTCGACGCCGGTGTCCCACATGAAGGCGCGGGCCTCGCGAATCGTCCCGTCTTGCACACGGCACTCCAGCGCCCCACCTTCCAGACTCCAACCCGTGGCGGCACCCGGCGTCATGGCCGGCATGCTCCACATGAAGGGGCTGTGGTAAACGTCCGTGGGGTCGTTGCCGAAGGTCTCGGTGAAGCGAGAGGCCACGCTTACACCTCCGGCAAACAGAGAGATCAGGCAGGCCAGGAGTGCTGTCCGTTCAGGTCCCAATACCTAGCCTCCCGCCTGGGGCGGGAGCGCGATGGGCCCGCCCTCCGGGTGTATCTCGATCCCGCCTTCGCGCTGAAGGTCCTCAAGTGCGATCGTCCCCTGGTCTCGGGTAATCAGTATCAGGTCGGCGGTCCGGGCGTGTTGGATGCTTACCCGGGCCTGTCCCTGGGCGGTGATCTGTCCCTTCACCGGGTCACACTCCGCGAAGCGCCCGATCGAGACGTTGCGCAGCAGCAGCTCAACGGGTGCGTCGGACCCGGGCTGCCCCACGTCCACGGTTGTGGCGGTGGTGGCCGCATTGTACGTTCCCTCGTCCCCGATGACCTGGCACTTCCCGTCGAAGACCATCAGTTCGCAGATCAGGGTCTGGCCGGAGATAGTCACATCGGTCTCCGGCCCCGACAAGTAGACCCCCCAGCAGAAAACGTTCACTGGCTCGCCGAGGGTCCTGAAAGTCACGTTGCCGACCGTGAGTGACTGGTTCCGCGCCTCCCCTGGCCAGGGCGTGGGCAGGCGATAGCTGCCCTTGAGGTTCCAGCCCAGGATGGACGCGATAAGCCACGGGCAGCGCCGCAGGGTGAGGGTCACGGTGGGGCCGGTGTTGGTGATGCCGCTGGCGAAGAGGAACCAGTGCGGGACGCGAGTGTTCACCAGCTCCAGGCGGAACTCGGCGCCGGGGACGTTGCTGGCGTCGTACACCTGCGTGAGTGGCGTGTCGTTGGGAAGGTCCAACACCGCGTCGACGGGCCCCGCGTTGGCGTTGGCGGTTAGCGAGACCGAGTACTCACTATCCTCGATGACCACGTCGCCACGGCCGGTCATGATGATCGTGTCGGGGTAGGGGCCGGCGATCAGCCGTCGTGCCCGGAGCCTGCCGACCTCCGGGCCGCTGCCGAAAGTGATGCCGTAGCAGTACCGGACAGCGGTGTCGGTCGCCTCCCAGTCACCGTTGGTCAGCTCGATGTTGGCCTGCCGCACGCGGCCATCGCGGAGGCTCCCGCCGATGGTGGCGTCGTGGGTAACAAGCTTGCCGCCTTCCCAGCGCCAGTTGTAGTGCCGGGAGTACTCGCCCGCCAGCTCCACCTGGGCGTTCTCGATGACAAGAGTGCCACCTTTATGCAGGATGACGCTGCCCACGACCCGGTAGGCGGCGTCGCGCCACTCCACCCGGTCCCGGATGTGGACATCGCCGGTGATCTCGCGCAATGGCTGGGTAGCTCCGGGCAGTGTCTCCTCAGCCCGGCATGGCCGGCCCGCAGACAGGCCGGCCATGCTCAGGCTCGCCACGACAATGAGCGCTGGGCGCTCGCAGCCCATGCCCCGCAACTGCTCCTCCTATTCCGGCTTACGCGCCGCCTTTCCCTTCTCGATGGCGGCCGCGAAGCCCGAGGACTTGCTGGTGATTTCCACCTTCTCCATCTTGTCGCCCTTCTCCAACTGCTCGGCGACGGCCATGCCGTCAATGACCTTGCCGAAGACCGAGTGCTTCATGTCCAGGTGGCCGGTAGCCTCAGGCCCACCCAGGCAGATAAAGAATTGGCTGCCGCCGCTGTCAGGGGCGGCCGTCTTGGCCATGGACAGCATCCCCTTGTCATGCTTGAGCTCCTCGGTGACCTCGTCGGGGATGGTGAACCCCGGGCCGCCAGAGCCATCGCCCTTCGGGTCGCCGCCCTGGGCGCAGAAACCGGGCTCGATGCGGTGGAATGTCAGGCCGTTGTAGAAGCCATCCTGCACCAGGGCCAGGAAGCTGCCTGCGGTGATGGGAACGATCTTGTCATAGATCTCGCACGTGATGACACCCTTGGGCGTGGTGATCTTGACGATCGTCTTGTCTTCCTCTCCGGGCTTGGCTGCCGCTTCTGCAGCTGGCTGCTCAGCGGCCGAGGGCTCCGGCTTGAGACTCTCATCACCTGTTGGCGGTAACGCCTGACTCGAGGCCTCCGTCGAGGGCGGCGGCGCCTTGGGGCCGCAACCCACCAGCCCAAGCAGGAGAGCGAAGACCAGCGCAACGAGGACAGCAGAAGACCTGGACATACTTGGTACCTCCCAGAGTTGGGCGGCCCTGCATTGGGTCGCCTCCCCCCCATGAAACATGACTGCTGGCCGGGCGTCAAGGCCGACGCGTGAGTCGGCCTACAGCTTCCGGGCGTACATCACGTAGTTGATGAGGGGCTCAAAGCCGTTTTTCTCATACACTCGTCGGGCTGGCGCATGGCCCTCATTCAGGCCCGTACCCACGCAAGCATACTCCATGCCGGCTTCGCGAAAGAGCTCCAGCACCCGCGCCACCTGCAGGGTACCGATGCCACGGCCACGGGCGGCCAGAGCCACCCCGTTGTAGTGAATGGTGCCCACCTTGCGCGCGCTGCTCATCTGGTAGCTGACGAACCCCAGGATGACACCGTCCTCCTCGGTGACGAGTACGTTGTCCACCTCGTCCCACAGACGACTCATGACTTTGGGAACCAGCCAGCGGTCCCACGCTTCGCCACCCACGGCACCGTATTTCTCCTCCAGGGCAAAGTCCGAGCCGATGGCCCATATCTCCTGGACGATCTCCTGGATGCGCGGCATGTCAGACAGAGTGGCAGGACGGATGCTCAGCGGCACGGTAGTCACCTCCAAAGCGGCGGCAGCACCAGGGCGATGCGTTGGTCCGGGCCCGCGGGCGAGGGGCCGCTTCGCCGTGGCTTCCCGCCCGGCCCTGCCTGTGATATACTTCCCTTGCAGTCTACATCCCTTCGTGGATGGGATACCGCGTGCTATGCCTGCAACGATCGAGGCCATAACCCAGCGCGTCTCCGGCTACTGGCCAGGCGTGGACCGGCAGATGCTGGTCGGCGCCTACGACTTCGCGGCGCGCATGCACGAGGGGCAGAAGCGGCTTTCCGGCGAGCCTTACATCAGCCATCCAGTGGAGGTGGGTGACATCCTCGCCGTCGTCGAGAGCGACCCCTCGGCGGTGGCGGCCGGCCTCTTGCACGACACTATTGAGGACACGCCAGCCACTGCCGATGACATCCGGGAGCATTTCGGTCCGGATGTAACTCGTCTTGTGGAGGGTGTCACGAAACTGGCCAAACTGGACTTCGCCAGCCGCGAAGAGGAGCAAGCTCGCAACCTCCGCAAGATGTTCCTGGCCATGGCTGAGGACCTGCGGGTCATCGTCATCAAGCTCAGTGACCGCCTGCACAACATGCGCACACTGGATGCGCTGCCAGCCGAGAAACGTCTCCATACCGCTTCCGAGACGCTGCACATCTTTGCACCCCTGGCTCACCGGCTGGGGGTGTGGCGTCTCAAGTGGGAGCTTGAGGACCTGTCGCTGAAGTGGCTGGAGCCGGGCAAGTACACCGAGATCGCCGACGCGGTAGGCATGAGTCGCGAAGAGCGCGAACGGCTCGTCAACCGCGCCATCGCGCAGCTTCAGGAACGTCTCTCGGAGGCCGGCATCGAGGGTCGTGTGCAGGGCCGGCCCAAGCACCTGTACAGCATTTACAACAAGATGCGCCAGCAGCAGGTGGACTTCTCTCAGATCTCGGATCTCAACGCGCTGCGTGTCATTGTCAACAGCGTGCCCGACTGCTACGCCGCGCTGTGGGTCGTCCACGACCTCTGGGTTCCCATCCACGAGATGTTCTCGGACTACATCGCCAAGCCCAAGGCCAATGGCTATCAGTCGCTGCACACCAAGGTGCTGGGCCCCGACGGGCAGGTGCTGGAGGTGCAGATTCGCACCGAAGAGATGCACCGGAAAGCAGAATACGGGGTGGCCGCCCACTGGCGCTACAAGGAGGGTGGGGACGGCGACCCCAAGGTGGACGAGCAAGTGGCCTTCATCCGGCAGCTCCTGGAGCTGGACTCGGACCTGACCGAGGGCCACGAGTTCATGGAGATGCTGAGGCTAGACCTGTTCGAGGACCAGGTCTTTGTGTTCACGCCCAAGGGGGACGTCATCGAGCTGCCGGCCAAGTCCGGTCCCCTGGACTTCGCCTACCGCATCCACACCGAAGTGGGGAACCACTGCGTCGGCGCCAAGGTCAATGGCCGCCGGGTGGGTCTCGACTACCAGTTCAAGAACGGTGACATCGTCGAGATCATCACTTCGCCGCAGGCGGAGCCGACTCATAACTGGCTGCGGATCATCCAGAGCTCCGGAGCGAAGTCGAAGGTGCGGCGTTTCCTGCGGGCCAAAGCTCGCGACGAGAACCTGACCGCGGGCCGGGAAGCGCTGGAGCGGGCCCTGCAGCGCCTGCAGCCCGCCCAGCGGGAGCGGGCCACCCCGGACGAACTGCTGCGCGTCGCCCAGCACCTCAGCTACCCGGACACGGATTCGATGCTGGCAGCGATCGGCTTTGGCGACCTCGAGACCGAAACCATCATCAATCACCTCCTGGAGGAGCACGGACGGCCCACCTCGCTCGTGGAGGCCGCCCAGCAATTGTCGCTGCCCGGCAGCCCCAGCAAGGAAAGCCAGCGCCCGCTGGCCGTCCGGGCTGGTGGCGTCAGTGGTTTTCACTCCCGGCTGTCCAAGTGCTGCAACCCCCTGCCGGGCGACGAGATCGTCGGTTACATCACGCGCGGCAAGGGGCTAGCGATTCACCGGGCCGACTGCAAGAGCCTGGTGTACCGGGCCCAGCGTGAGCCCGAGCGCATCGTGAGCTTATCCTGGGACAGCCAAGATCCGGACGCCACCTTTACGCAGGACATCGAGTTGGTCGCTGTGGACCGCACGGGGCTTTTCTCCCACCTGACGGCGATCGTGGCCGATGCCAACATAGATATCCGGGCGGTCTCCGCCCACGCCGAGGCCAACCATCTGGCGCACCTGCACCTGACGCTGGCCATCCGCCAACGCGGGGACCTGGACCGTCTGCTCGCCCGCCTGCGTAGCCTCATTGACGTGGTGTCAGTGCGCACCTTGGCCTCATCGCACGAGCACCAGAACGCACATCCGGCCAAGACCTGATCGGGATGGCACTATGAGCGGAGCTCTGTTGCTGCCTGTTGCGCTGTGCCTGGTGCTGGTGTGCCAGGCAGCGACCGCGGGTGCCGTCGCAACGGTGCTGCCGGATGTACGATTGATGGCGGCTGAAGCGGCAGGCGGCGACCTCACACACCCCGAGTTCGCCTTCGACGGGAACCCCCAGACCGAACTGCGGTTCGCGTGGCCCAACGGGGGAGTGCAGCTAACCCTGGACCTGGGCAGGCCCACGGTGGTGGAAGGGGTGCGCATCACCAACGGCCACAGCGAGCGCCTCATCTGGCTTACCGAGGTCCTGGTTGGTCCCGATCCCGAACATCTCCGCCCCCTGCTGGCACGTACTGTCAACCTGGGGATGTGGCGGCCGGCGGAGGTGACCGAAGTGGCCCTGCCACCGGCTGTGGGGCGCTACGCTGAGATCCGGCTCGGCGCGGGTTCCGGTAGCCACGGCGCCATTTCTGAGGTGCAGCTTCGGGGCCATCCCAATCTGCCCGAGCGTCACCTGATGTGCTGGGCCTCCGACATCCAGCGGGACTTCCTCGATAAGCTCGACTACCTCGATCGGGACCTCGGAGTGACCGACCTGTGGCTGGATTTCGTGGAGACCGCCTTCCCCCAGACCAATACCAACTCGGGTTTCGCGCCGTGGGTGGAAAGTGGAGCACTGCGCAGTCTCCGTCGCCGGGGGGTGCGCTACTGGCTCGCTGAACACGAGGCCTTCACCCAGCAAGTCAATGACCCCGCCGATTTGCACAACGATCAGGCCTGGGAGACGACGCTGCGGCAGATGCGCCGCCTCTATGCCGAGGCCAAGCGCCTCGGCTTCCGCGGGCTGGTCTATGACGCTGAGGACTACAACGGAGTCACGGCCGAGGCGGCCGCCCGCTACGAGGATGTGGCCGACCACGTGGATGCCTGGTGTTTTGCCGACGAGTTCGGCTACGGGGGACAGTACTACCAGCGGGGCCTGCAGGTCGGCCGCGTCATCAGGGAGGTCTGGGGTGGGCCTCTGCTACAGGTTTACGAGGCTCGTTTGTACGCCGGGAAGGGCGACTGCCGCGCAGGGAACTACTGGTGGCTGCGCGGTATCCATGACGCCGGCGTCGAGGTCTGGATCGCTACGGAGAAGACCTATGGTGCCGGACAGGGCGAGATGGCCGGGCCCGACCTGCCGGACCACCTGAACCGCTGGTTCGTGCGCCTCCCGGACTTCATCCCCACGGTCCAGCAGGCCTATCCTTTTGCGGCCCGCATCCTGCCGGGGTTCCACCCGTGGAACACACGCACCCGTCGTCCGCATTACCTGCCACGGTACCTCGACGAGCAACTCACGCTGGCCGAGGCCTGCGTGCCCGGGTACTGGATCTACACCGAGGGGACCAGCCACGCGGGCGATCCGCGACAGGTCCTGGACGACGAGGCCTGCCGCCAGGCAGGTGTCACCGCCGAGCAGTACCTGGAGGTGTTCGGACGCCACTGCACAGCCCGCAAGCCCCGAATGCCAAGGGGCTAGTCCCGGCCGAGTGCCTTGAGCCACCGCACCGCCGCCCCGTACCCTTCGGGGTGTCTGAAGACGAAGTTTGATGACACGATGACGTCCGCCCCCGCCGCGACCGCCTCGGGAGCGGTCTCCGCGTTGATCCCGCCGTCCACCTCGATGAGCGTGTCCAGCCCCTCGGCGTCAATCATCTGACGCACACGAGCGATACGACCGGTTGTCGCCGGGTCATAGGCCTGTGAGGCATAGCCGGGCATGACTCCCATGAGCATCACAGTGTCGGCAAGAGGCAACAGGGCGGGCAATCCCTCCAGGGGTGTCGGCGGATTGATGACCAGGCCCGACCTGCAACCCAGGTCGCGAATGAGCCTCAGCAAGCGCCCGACGTCCTCGCCCACCTCAATCTGGATGGAGATTCCGTCGGCCCCCGCCTCGACAAACTGTGGGATGTGGCGCTGGGGGTTGGTGACCATCAGGTGGCAGTCGAGGAATAGGCCGGTCAGGGGCCGCAGGCTTCTCACGACAACCGGGCCAAAGGTAATCGGAACGGTAAAGTGGCCGTCCATGACATCGCAGTGGACCCAGTCGGCGCCCGCTGCCTCCAGGGCCGCCACTTCCTCTCCCAGGCGGCTGAAGTCCGCAATCAGAATGGAGGGCGCAACGAGAATCTTCCTGGGCATCGGGTCAACCATCACCGCGGCTTGTAATCTGGACACTGCGTGGCGTTGGGGCGTTCACGGCGGCGGCAGGCTGTGCCGTAATCGTAGCGGCAGGTATCGCACAGGAACTTGCCGGGAGCGCTGAACTGAGCCCAACGCTGGCGCAGACGTCTCCATAGACTCCGCCACCATAGCGCAAGACGGCTCATCTCAGGGCTCCGGAACGGCCGCGGGATCGTCCACCACCATCTCCCAGGCCCACAAATCCCGAACAAGTTGGTGCACTGTTTCGGGCGGCAGGGCACTTGTGGCCAACAACGCCACCACATGCGCCTCCTCCCAGCGCACCACGAGAACCGTTTGGTCGAGGTGGTAGCTGTTGAGGCCCTGGCCCACCCTCCGGGCCAGCGCCATCGTCCTGGTGAGGGCTGCGTTCGGGTCTCGCTCCCAGGCGCCAGCGGCGAAGACAGCGTCGTCTTGAGCCAGCAGCGCCGCCCCGACCCCGGCTACCCGACACGCCCACTGGACCGCCTCGGCGGGGCCGTCTGCCTCGGCCAGGTCGGGCAGGGTTGGCTCCCCCGCTCCGGTCTCCGCAGCGGGGTGGCCCGCAGAAAGCTGCTGGGCCGGTCCCGTCAGCCACGCCACCACAACTGCCCCCACCGCCACCGCAAAGCCCAGTTGCAGCGCTGTGCCTGGCAGGTAGTCCCACAGCCCGTGTTGTGTGGCGCTGTAGGGGGCACGCGAGACACCCTCTACGGCAGAGTACCCCCACCCCATCAGGAGAGCCAAGAGAGCCTGTGAGGCCAGCATGATCCCGAATGCCACAGGGCAACGCCAGGTGAACCCGGCCATGACCAGCGCCATCACCAGCAGCAGGCCCACATCCGCCGCCATCAGCCACTGCGGGTCCACAGGGATATCGCCCTGCACGCCCTTGAGAGCCATGGCCAGCACGACCAGGGCGATGCCAAGAATCAGGATGGCCGGCCAGGACTCTCGGCGGCCCAGAATCACAATGCACCTCCGCTGCTGGACTGTACCTTGCGGACCTGCACTTGCAGCTTGGCCACGTCCGCCGGCGAGTCACCCACCAGGGCCAGTCCCAGTTCGTCGCCGACCCCGCCCAGGACCAGACCGCTGGAGTTACCGGTTACCAGGAGCCGCAGCAGTTGTCCGAGTCCAGCACGCACCGCAAGGTCGCGCCAGGAGTTCCACAGGTGGTCAGCCGCGGCCGCAACAAGGGCTGGGTCAGCGGTTGCAGCGGCAACGAGCCAGCTACGCTCACCTGCCCAGGGAGTGAGGCCCGGGATGGCCTGCAGCAGCGGGGCCGCCGCAGGCGGAGCGCCGCCGAGCGAAGACAAGGGGGTGAAGTCGGCCCCTGGCAGCTCACCTGAAGGCAGTTCCAGGCCAACCAGGCTGTTGCGAACCTGACGGAGCTGTAGCGTAGCCGCCCCAAGTTGCACGTCGCCTGGCAATAGGAGTGCCACCGCCCCGGCCTCCAGACCCTGAGGTGCGGCCGTCAACGCACAAGTGCCCCGCTCACACACCGCCAGCAGAGTCTCCAGTTGTGCGGAGCGCACCACGCGAAGGGCCTCGGCCAGCCCGGGAAGCGACACGCGCAACGGACCCAGCGCTGCCTCGGCGTCCCGGTCGGCCGGACTGACTACCGCCACGGCGGGGCCCGTGAGACCCATTACGGCGATCCTGTACCCTGGCGCCAGACCGGCCAGGAGATCCCTTAGCTGCGCCACGGGGCCCGTCAGCACGTCGGTCACCGGTTCGGGTTCGGACACCGGCTGTGGCTCCGAGCCAGCAAGCGGTGCGGGTTCGGCCGCGAAAGCAGGCTCTGCCTTCGGTTCGGCTTCGGGCATCGTCTCAGAGACCCCGGACATTGTTGGTTCAGGCTGTGTCTCTGACACAGTTTCTGTCGTCGCTTCAGGCTGTGTCTCTGACACAGGTACTGGCGTCCGCTCCGGAGGGATGAACTCGACTCTGCCCGCGCCGGCAAAGCCAACGAATATGGGCTCAGGTACCGCAGGCGCGGGTTCCGCTGGCAGCGCTTCGGCAACGGCTGGCTCGTCCTCGTCCTCCGCTTCATCGGAGACCGTCGCGCCGATGCGGTCCAGGGCCGAGGCCGGTGGCGCCACCTGCACAGGGGCAAAGGTCGCGGTATCGCCCCCCACTCGCTGGTCGTCATCTAGTGGGAGGCGAAGCGGCTCCTCCTCCGCGCCGCGGTCCTCGGCCTCTGGCTGCGTTCCGGCGGCCTGGCCCTCCGCAGGGGCCCCGGACTCTGATGTTCTCTGCTGGGCTGCCTCCTCTTCGTTCAGCACCACCTCGTCCCGCGCCAGCTCCGCCAGCAGCTCGGTGAAAGATGGTTCGTGCACGGGATGCACCAGGTCAGCCTCAGGCTCGGGGGTCAGCAGCTCTTCAGACACGTCCTCGGATTGGGCTGCGGCCTGGGCTTCCAGCTCGCTATCGGCTGGCAGTTCGGTCTCCCCAAGTTCGACGTCGTCGCGGGCCAACTCAGCCAATGACCGCGTGAAGGAAGGCTCATGCACCGGGTGGACAATGCCCTCCTGAGTGTCCTCCGGCTCGTTGGTGAGAAGGGTAGTGGCCTGTGCTGCCGCCGCCTGCTCTACTGCGGCCTCCTCACGATCCATGAGGGCGCTCAGCAAGCGCTGGCGGCGCGACTCCTCGTCAGCCGCCTCAGTCTTGGGCCCCGTGGCTCGTGGACGGCGCCTCCGCTCCGTGGGCGCCTTCAGGCGGTCCGTCTCCAGCACGCTGCGCGTAAGCCACAGGTACAGGACGATGAGCACGATGTGCAGGAGCGCCACCGCCCAGCGGGTAACGTAGACGCCGCTGAGAGCTGCGCCCGTCGAGACAGAGGGGTCGCCGAGGCGAATCACCATGGCGGTGAAGAAGGCCAGCAGTAGTCGGGCGACCATCGCCAGCACCACGCCGGTCAGCGCGCGGTTGGGCGGCACAACGCGTTCGCCAGGGGCGATCAGCACCACGAGGTAGCCCAGTAGCTCACCCACCAGCAGCATCGGCAGAAGCCGCCATAGCTGACCAGAGCCCCCGATCTCGTGGTTATAGAAGATCACGCCGGCCGCCACACCCACCACCAGCACTGCCACGAAGTAGCTGGCCAGCCAAAACGGCGTGACCCCGGTGTCTGGTGGTCTCTCTCGCACGACGATCCCCTCCCTGTCCGCTTAGTGCAGGGACTCCGGCAGCCCTGATCCTGTGGCGACACCGCAGTTCACTGGCCCGTGGGCTCAGTAACACCAATGACGATGTTCCACAGGCGCTCAGACGGGACCTTCACGCCCGAAACCACGTCCGGGTGTCGGTGCGGGGCCAGACGATGGCCACTCTGCATCGGCAGCCATCAAGAAAGGCAGGCGCAACGGCAGATAGGGGGTTGACAGCAACCGTCTGTATGTTCTACAGTCGGGAGCACGCGGGAATTGTCAGGCTTATTTCTGAAATCTTGGGAACCATCAGGAATAGACGAAGCTCACCTCCGGAGAGTTCAGTCAGGTCATGGCCAGCACCACTGGCGCTTCAATCCAAACGCTGACCGACGGGCGCCTGACACTGAAGCAAGCGCATCTGGAGTATCTCGAGCTACCGCCTGACAACCTGAGCATTGACCTCACTTTCGGTCCGGACAAGTGCATCCTGATCCACAATCCCGCGAAGCGCGAGCAGTTGGTTAACGAGATCCTTGGCAATGTGAGCATCATCCCGGACGAGGAAGAGAGCGAGGTTGAGCTGCGGCTGGACTCTGTCGCCACCAATGTGCCAGTGGACGAGCAGGGGCGCCTGCGGATACCGGAACTCTTCCTGAAGTTCGGTGACATGTTGCCCCGGAGTTGTCGCGTGTGCCTGCTGCCACGCCGCAAGAGCGGATGGCTGGAGTTGCGCACGGAGAGCAACTTCGATGCCTGGGTCGCTAACCCGGATGACCGCTGGATGCGCATCCTCGGGCGTGTGCTTCGCGAGGCCCGCGGGGAGCAGAGGGAGCAGCCTGCTGCCTGAAGTTGGCTTGAAGGCACCTTACCATCCGCCCTGCATGCTGGAGGAGGTCCTGCACTGGCTGGACCTCCGACCGGGCCAGACCGTTGTGGACCTGACGGTGGGTCTAGCGGGACACGGTCGGGAAATCGTCCAGCGAATCGGGCCCCACGGCACGTACGTCGGCCTGGAATGGGACCCGGAGACCATGGCTCTGGCCCGCCAGGCCCTGCAGGACGCGCCGAACGTGAACCTTTTCAGCGAGAACATGGTGGAGCTTCCATCCGTCCTGGCTACCCTGGGGCTGCAGCACGTGGACGGCGTTCTGCTGGACGCCGGGCCCAACCTCTGGCAGCTCACGGCGCCTCACCGGTCCCTGGCCCATGATAGTGACGTCGGGTTGGACATGCGGATGTCCCCCGCCACCCAGACGGTGACCGCAGCACAGGTCGTCGCCGAGGCCACGGAGGCCGAATTGCGCCAGATCCTGCGAGTGACGCTGACCGAAAGCGAGGCCCGCCGCATTGCCAGGGCTATCGTACGCGCCCGGGAACGGGAGCCAATCAGGACGACGCGTCAACTCGCAGAGATCATCCTGGCCGCCACACCACCACCGGCCAAGTACACCGGCAGAATGCCCATGCCAGCGCTGTTGGCCTTCAGGATCCATGTAAACGCGGAGATTGACAACCTACGAGACGGGATTCGGGCGGCAGCATCGGCGCTCAGACCGGGTTCGGGGCGTCTGGTAGTATTGACCTTCCATTCGGCCGAGTTCCGGGTCTGCCGCCAGGTCATGAAGGAGTTGGCAAGGGGCTGCATCTGTCCACCGCGCATGGTCCAGTGCGCTTGTGGCCGCAAACCCCGCCTTCGCCTTCTGACTTCCCGGCCACTGGCGCCCGATGAAGACAGCTTGCGACGCAGCGGCCCGCAGTGTCGCAGTTGCCGGCTACACGCGGCCCAAGCCGTATGATTCTCAGGGCCCGGACCAACGCTTTCCGAGAAGGCAACCTGGGGCGGTAACTTCTCGGAACACAGAAAGGGGGCAGTTGGACGACGTCCCACGGACCAGTCGAACCTGCAGCCACCGCAACCATCGCAGCACTGAGACGCAGCACCGTTCGCAGCAGGAACCGTAGAACTGCATGATAGCAGTAGCACAAAGCACAGTCAACCCAAGGATTCGCTGCCCAGATCGCCGCAAAATCCCTGGCAACGATCGCAGCAACGAACACAGCCGGTCCGTAGACGAAGTCCGACTGCCCCCGAGTCCCATCTTCGCTCCCGCTCCGGGTCCGGCGGAGCGTCACTGACCCCGGTCCTCGGAGGGCACGCCATGGGACAGCACAGGCAGTTGGCGACGACACCACTGACAAGGCCGGTGCCGCGGCACGCGCCCAGGGCCGGCTCGAGGCTATGGCCCTGTCTGCTGCCCGTGCTGGTGTTGGGGGGTGTCGCCATGTTGCATGTCATCGCTTTGGCCCGCCTGTCCGAACTTGAGTATGAGCACCGTCGCCTGGAGCGACTTTCGCTGGAGCAGGACATGCGCCGGGCGGAGCTCCTGCGGATGCGCCAGCAACTCGTGGACCATTCCGTCCTCTCCCAGTACGCCTACCAGCACAAGTACGTCTCCGTCGGTGAGTCACGCCCGCTGTACGTCGGGCAGCTCCCGGCCCGGCGCGTCTACTGGGCGCTCCCCGGCGAGCAGACGCCCCCTCGAGATGGAGTCATGCTGGGTTGCACCACTTTCTCCCATGCCGCGCGCGGGCGTGACTGAGGCGCCGACCGAAGCTGGGCGACGGGCCAGAACGTGCTCAGGAGGAAATGCCGGTGGCCAGACCCCCAAGCACTTACCGGCCCGGCCGGGGACGCAGCAACGCCCTGCGGTTTTTCCTGCTCACGGGCCTCGCTGTGGTGTTTGTTCGCCTCTTCTATCTGCAAGTGCTGCGCCGGGACTATTTCCTGAGCGTCGTGGCCCCCATGATCGCTGTCGGGTCGGGGCGGCCACAGGCACCTGCCCCCGGAGCCCTGCTGTTCCGCAACGGCGAACCCCTGGCGGAAAGTGTCCTGCTGTACCACGTGGTGGCCGACCCTGTCCGCATGCTCAAGAACGGGGAGAGTTTCCAGGCCGTGGCCCAGGAGTTGGCTCCGGTCATTGAGCGACCAGCCACCGAGATTCTTCAGGATCTGAAAAACAATGAGCGCCGGGGCTACGTCGAACTGAAACACTGGGTCAAGCAGAGCACCGTCAAGCGCGTCGAGGATCTCCGGGTCGAAGGCCTGAGTGTAAGGCAGGTCTGGCGACGCCAGTACCCACTGGGCAAGGACGCCTGTCACGTGGCTGGCGGGCGAGACCGCTTCCACCGGCCGCTTAGTGGCCTTGAGTTCCAGTACCGCCAGATTCTGGACGGCCAGCCGGGCGCCCAGGGCGACCTGACCGCGACCCCCGTCCTGGCGGACCTCACCGGTACCTCCGAGGACGTGGCCCCGGTGGATGGTCGGGACGTCATGCTGACCCTTGACCCGGTTCTGCAGCGCCAGGTCGAGACCGAAATGGACCGTCTGGTCGCTGTCGAGGCGCCGAAGTGGGCCTCCTGTATCATCATGGACCCGCGTAACGGCGAGATTCTGGCGCTTAGCAGTCGTCCGGCTTACGATCCCAATGCCTATGTCGTGGGCAAGCCGGCTCCCGGCTGCCGGTGGTCCTCGGTGCCCGCCAGCGCCACCATGAACTGGCCCGTTGCGGCCGAGATCGAGCAAGGGAGCACGTTCAAGATCATCCTTGCCGCGGCGGCTCTATCGTCCGGTAAGGTCTCCGCATCACATCGCTACCACTGCTCCGGCCATCTTGGTCTGGGCGGACAACCCATCTCGTGTTGGGGCAAGTATGCTGTCCAGGGCCACGGCAACCTGGACATGACCGGTATGCTGGCCAACTCCTGCAACATCTGCGCGGCCCAGACGGCCCTGGCCATCGGTCGCGAGTCATATCGCCGGTTCCTCGCCAAGTGTGGCATCGGCGAGGACCCCCAGGCAGGCTTTCCAGCGGAAGCGCTGGGGAAACTGGCGCGCCCCGAGAACATCCGCCCCCGCGACCTGGCGACCATGGGCTTTGGGCAGAACGTGAGTTGCAGCAGCCTGCAACTCACCTCCATCGTGGCCGGCCTGATGAATGACGGGGTGATGATGCGGCCCCATATCGTCGGGGCGGTGGTCAATCGGGACGGCTCACTTTACCGGGCGGTACAGCCCGCTGCGGACCGCAGCCTCTGTACCCCTGAGGTCTCGCGGCAATTACGCGCCATGCTGGAAGAAGCTGTGATCAACGGCACCGGCCGCGCGGCCGCCATTCCGGGGGTGCGGGTTGGCGGCAAGACCGGTACGGCCCAGCAATGGGATCCGAAGACCGGCCGCCACAGCGCGGATCGTTATGTGGTATCATTCCTGATGGTCTTTCCGCTGGACAAGCCCCGCTATATCATCCACGTGGCCTGCGCCGAGCCCAAGCGCGGCCAGCACGGCGCCGACGTCGCAGCGCCCGTCTGCCAACGCCTGGGTAAGTTCATCCTCCAGCAGACGCCGCATACGGAAGCGCTGGGCGGCGCGGCGATGACGGCACCGCTCCGGGAGAGGGCCAGGTCGGGACGTCCGCGTCTGGCGCGAGTCCATCAGTGTCCCGCTTCGCGGGGCGCATAGTAATGGCCTGACGGTCAGGAGACGCTGCTATCAGCTCCGGCAAACTGCTTTCACAACTGGTTGCTCCCCTGGCAAGCGAGACTGCCAGTGTGCCCGCGGTGGTGATAGAAGATGTCACCACCGACAGCCGCACGGCGGGCCCGGGCGCGTGCTTTGTCGCCATCGCTGGTACGGTGACGGATGGTCATCGGTTCATCTCACAGGCCGTGGCCGCCGGCGCTGTCGCCGTGGTCTACGAGAACGAGCAGTTCCGCGCACTGATTCCGGAGGGCGTAGCGGCCGTTCGTGTCCCGAACAGCCGCCGCGCCGCGGCTATCATTGCCGACCGCTTTTGGGACCACCCATCCGGTAGCCTGACGCTGGTGTCGGTCACCGGCACCAACGGCAAGACCTCCACTGTCCATCTTCTGGAGAGCATCTTTGTCAGCGCCGGGTACCGTACCGGCATGATCGGTACACTGGGGAGGCGTATCGCCGGGGTGACGGTGCCAGCCAGCCGCACTACACCCGACGCCGTCGAGTTGCAGAGCGTGCTGGCGCGGATGCGCGGTGATGGTGTTACCCATGTGGCGATGGAGCTATCCAGCCACGCTATAGACCTTGACCGGGCCTGGGGCTGCAGCTTCGCCGGGGCGATTTTCACCAACCTGACCCCCGAGCATCTGGACTGGCACGGTGACCTCACCACCTATCAGGCCAGCAAGACGCGCCTGTTTACAGACTATGCCGACCTGGCCCGACCCGAGCACGAGATGGTCGGCGCCCTCAACGTGGACGACCCGGCCGGTCCCCAGATAGCGGCCGTGGCCCGGTGCCAGGTGATCACCTACGGACTCACCGGTGTCGCAGGCGTTCGGGCAGAGAACCTGGTATCCGCGGCCACCGGCAGTCACTTTGATCTGGTCACTCCGGACTATCGGGCATCCGTGAACTTGAAGCTAGTCGGGCGGTTCAACGTCTACAATGCGCTCGCCGCGGCCGCCTGCGCTTACGGCCTGAAGGTTCCACAAGAGGCCATCGTGGCGGGACTGGAGGCTCTCAGCAACGTCCCTGGACGTGTGCAGCGGGTGGAGCGCGGCCAGCCCTTCGGAGTGCTGGTAGACTATGCCCACAGCCCCGACGCCCTCGAGAATGTGTTGCGGACCGCTCGCGAGCTGGCGCCGCGGCGGCTCATCTGTGTCTTTGGTTGCGGCGGTGACCGCGACCGGACCAAGCGCCCGGTGATGGGGCGCATTGCGACGGAGATGGCTGACCTGGCGATCATCACGTCAGACAATCCGCGCTCAGAGGACCCGCTGGCCATCATCGCCGACATCACCGCGGGAGCAGTGGGGGAGCGATACGAAGTCGAGGCGGATCGGGCGAAGGCTATTGCCGTGGCTATTGACAACGCCGCCCCAGGTGACCTGGTGGTCATCTGCGGTAAGGGGCATGAGGATTACCAGGAGTTCGCGGACGGAGTCCGTGTGCATTTCGATGACCGCGAGGTGGCCGCTCAGGCACTGGTGGCGCGAGGCTATCGTGGAGAAGATGATGGCTCATGAGAGGTACCCTGGGGGAACTGGCAGGCGCGTGTGGGGCAACACTGCCGCCGGGATTGGCAGCCAGTCTGCCAATCAAAGGGCTTTCTACTGACACGCGCGACTTGCAGCCAGGGCAGGTCTTCCTGGCCCTGGTAGGAGAGCGCCATGATGGCCACGATTTCGTGCTGCCGGCGTTGCAGGCCGGTGCTACCGCTGTCATTGTCAGCCGGGGGATTCCGGCCGCTGACAATCGCTGCCTGGTGGTCCCCGATACCCTCAGGGCGCTGGGGGACATTGCCCGGTATTGGCGACGGCAGATGCCAGCACGGGTGGCGGCGGTTACGGGCTCAGCCGGCAAGACAACAACCAAGGGACTGCTAGCCAGCATCTGTTCCCAGGCCGGCTCGACAGTCTCCGCCCAGGGCACGGAGAACAACGAGATCGGCGTGCCCAAGACACTGCTGCGCCTGGGCCCGACAGACCAGTTCTGTATACTCGAGTTTGGGATGCGCGGGCGAGGCGAGATAAAACATCTCACTGAGGTGGCTCGGCCGGAAATCGGGGTTATCACTACCATCGGGGAAGCGCATATCGGGCGGCTGGGGTCCAGAGAGGCCATTGCCGAATCCAAGGCGGAGATGCTGCCGTTGCTGCCGCCGGACGGGACGGCAATCCTGCCCGCCGATGACTTCTTTTTCCCGTTGCTTAGCAGTATGTGTCACTGCCGGGTGCTCTCGTTTGGGTTTGGGGCCGCGGCCGAGGTGCGGGCGCTGGAGGTACGGGCGGAGACCCTGAACTCGATCATGGCCACGGTTGCCGTCGGCGACGAGACCATTGAGCTGGTGGTCCCCTTGCCTGGCCGCCACAACCTGTCCAACGCGCTGGCTGCAACGGCCGCCGGACTGGCGTTGGGCTGCTCCCTGGAGCAGGTTCAGAATGGCATTGAGAGCTACGCTGGCATGGAAATGCGCAGCGAGTTGCTGAGCGGTCCGGCCGGCTGTACTCTCATCAACGACGCCTACAATGCGAATCCGCAGTCGGTCGCCGCGGCTTTGCGCGTTCTGGCTCACGCCACCGGCCGCCGTCTCTTCGTGTTCGGCGACATGCTGGAGCTGGGGGAGAGCGCGCCCGAAGCGCATGCAGAGGTGGGCAGGCAGGCCGCCCAGAGCGGGGTGAGTCTCCTTGTGACCGTCGGCCCCCTGGCCGCCCTCGCGGCAGACGCCGCCCGCGAGGCGGGATTGGAGGCGGTGTCCGTACAGACTCCGGAGGCGGCGGCGGATGTCCTGCGACCACTCCTGCGACCCGGCGACAAGGTGCTGATCAAGGCATCTCGTGGCCTTGCCCTGGACCGCACCGTGAGGTTACTGGCTGATGGCAGCTAACCTGCTGCTGGCCGCCGGCCTCTTCGCTCTTGCCATGGCGGTGAGCGGCCTGCTGACCGAACTCGTGCGTCGTCGCATGGTTGCCTCCGGCCTGGGACAACAGGTGCGGGACGACGGTCCCCAAAGCCACCTGGCAAAAGCCGGGACGCCGTCCATGGGCGGTCTGGGTTTCCTTGGCGCGCTGACGCTGCTGACGGTGTGGCTCTACGTGTGGCAGCCAGTGCCGATCGGCACGACCGTGGCTCTGGCGCTAATGCTCGCCCTGGCCTATGGGGCCATCGGCTTTGCCGACGACTACACCAAGCTGCGCTTCCGGCGCGCCCTGGGGCTGAAAGCTCGGGTGCGGCTCCCGCTGGAACTGGCGCTGGGCGGCCTGTATGCCTGGCTGCTTGTTGTGATCGGGTCGGCGACAGACGCAGGCCCGGCGCAGCTCATTGCCTTCGGTAACGGACCCGTCTGGATAGCGTTCTGCATGCTGGTCGTTGCTGGGGCCGGCAACGCGGTGAACCTTACCGACGGGCTCGACGGCCTGGCGGGGGGAACGGGGCTGTTCTGCGCGCTGGGCCTGGGCGCCGCTTGCGCTTTGCTGGGGCGTTTCGATCTGGCTTTCTGGAGCGTGACGCTGGCGGGATGTCTGGCTGGCTTTCTTTGGCTCAACGCTCACCCGGCCAGCATCTGGATGGGGGATGTGGGAAGCCTTGGTCTCGGCGCCGCCCTGGCAGCCATCGCGGTGGCCGCGCGCCTGGAGCTGTTGCTCGCCCTGTTTGGCCTGGTCTTTGTTGTAGAGGCACTCTCGGTGATGGTGCAGGTGGCCTATTTCCGGATCACGGGCGGTCGCCGCGTTTTCCGCATGGCGCCCTACCACCACCACCTGGAATTGAGTGGTCTCAGGGAGACCCAGATCGTCACCCGGTTCTGGCTGCTGGGTCTGCTATTCGCCTTCCTCGGCACGGGTACTGTGGCTGCACTTCTGCGCTAAGCAGCCGGAAACGAGCAGGACAACGTGGGACTACCGGATTGCTGGCAACCCATGGGGATGGATCTGACGGGGCGACGCGCCGCGGCCTTCGGGCTGGGGCGCAGCGGTCTGGCAAGTGCCCGGTTCCTTCGGGCCCACGGGGCGGAGGTAACCGTCTTCGACGAGGGGCCTCCCGAGCGATTTGCCGAAGCTCTGGCCGAACTGGACGCCGTGGGCATCCCCGCACTGACCGGGGTGGGTGGCTGGTCCGCCTTGCCGCAGCCAGACTTACTGGTGGTCAGTCCGGGGGTTCCTGTGAACCACCCGCTTCTGCAGGCGGCCCGACAGGCCGGGGTCGAGGTGATCGGTGAGATCGAGCTGGCCTACCGCTTCTGCCGCGCTCCGCTTGTGGCCGTGACTGGGACCAACGGCAAGGGCAGCACGACGACAATGCTGGGTAGCATGCTGGAGTCGGCCGGACTACGCACCGTTGTGGCCGGCAACATCGGGACGCCACTGGTGTCCGTCGTGGAAGACGACTGGCAGGTCGTCGTGGCGGAGGTCTCCAGCTTCCAGCTGGAGACCATTGTCCACTTCCGGCCCTGGGCCGCCATCCTGCTCAACATAACACCCGACCACCTGGACCGACACGCTGACTTCGCAACTTACATGGCCACCAAGCAACGCCTGTTCATGAACCAGGAGTCCGGCGATCTGGCGGTGCTGAACATGGATGACCCTGTGGTGGCGGGTCTGCAGCCCAGGGGGCGGGCCCAGGTGCTGAAGGTCAGCGCCCGGTCGGCGGTGGGCGTCGGCTACGTACAGGAGAGCGGGCTGCTGACGGTGCATCTGCCGGGACAGGAGCCCGTCGTCGTCTGCGAACGCAGCGATCTGCCGCTCCGTGCTGACCACTACGTTTTGGACGCGCTCTGTGCCGGCGTCGTGGCCGTGGCCGCGGGCTGTGACCAGGTGGCGATGCGGGCGGGGATCCGGTCCTGGCGGCCGGCCGAGCATCTGCTGACCGAAGTAGCGGTCATCGGCGGCGTGCGCTTCATAGACGACTCCAAGGCTACCAATCCGACCGCCGCCAGCGCCGACCTGGATACCCTCCAGGAGCCCTTCTGGGTCATTGCCGGCGGTCTCAACAAGGGGCTGGACCTTTCCGGGTTCGCGGACAGGTTGGCTGCCTCGGCCCGTGGGGTGTTTCTCATCGGGGAGGCCGCAAGCGAGATCGCCAGGCACCTTGCGGGCCGCATCCCGATGACACGGTGTGCCGACATCGAGACAGCGGTGCAAGCGGCTTACGCGGCCGCAGGTCCGGGGGAAACGGTCATCCTGGCTCCCGCCTGCGCGTCCTTCGACCAGTTTCAGAGCCAGGCTGAACGGGGCGAACGCTTCACCGCCGCGGTTCGAGCCCTGCAGCCCTGACTGGTTTCGGCTCGCGACACCCGGAGCATGTCTGACGCGGAACAATCTCGCTAGATGCCAGGGTAACATGAGAAAGCGCGCAACCTCAGGAGCCCCGTCACAGAAGCCGGTGTACCGTGGCGAAACCTTCGACTTCGAAGGACAAGACGGCTACATCGAGGCGTATCCCGACTGGGACAGCCGGTTCATCCAACTGGTACTCATCGCCGTTGTCCTGGGGCTGGTGATGTCGTTCTCGGCCAGCTACCCGCTGGCCAGTCGCCCGGACCGGGACCTGGTCCCGGGCGATGCCTTCGAGATCTTCCGCATGCACCTGGTACATGCCATCGTCGGACTGGCATTGATGGCCATGGCAGCCCGGCTGCAGCCCCGCCATCTGGAGCGTCTGAGCCTGCCGGCCTTTGTGGTGACGCTCGGGCTCATGGTCGTGACCACCATCATTCACCTGGCGAAAGGCACCACAACCCGGGGCTCGCTGCAGTTTCTGCACCTCGGGCCCCTCAACGTGCATCCTGCTGAGTTCGCCAAGCTGGCTTACGTGGTCTACCTGGCCTCTCTGCTTAGCCAGGGGCCCTGGACAGGCAGAGCGTCTGGCCCGTTGCGGCGACGGGTCATAGGAGCCACCGCCGCTCTCTGTGGTCTGTTGTTCCTGCAGCGTGATCAGGGGATGATGGTGCTGGTCTTCTGTATCGGCCTGGCGCTTTGCTTCCTGAGCGGCATGCGCTGGAGCCACGTGGTAGCAGTGCTTCTGGGCGGGGCCTGCGTGGCGGCCATCCCGGCCTTGATGGACGCCGAACGCCGGGAGCGAATCCTGGCCTGGATGGACCCCGTGAGCTATCGCGACGGCGCAGGCTACCACATTCTTTCGATGCTGGTGGCCACGGCACGCGGCGGGCTCGATGGCGTCGGTCTCGGGCTTTCGCCAGAGAAATGGCGGCAGATGCCGGAGCCCTATACGGACTCAATCTTCTGCGTCATGGGGGGCGAGCTGGGGTTGATCGTGTGCACCCTTTTCCTTGGCGCGATGGGCTGGCTGATCTGGCGGTGTTTCGAGGTTGCGCGCTGGTCGCGGGATGGGTTTGGATACTTCCTGGCCTGCGGCATTGGCATTCTCTACGGCATACAGGCGCTCATCAACATGTTCGTGGCCACCAACCTGATGCCTGTCACCGGACTGACCCTGCCCTTCATCAGCTACGGGGGCAGTAGTCTCATATCGTGCCTGATCGGGGCGGGAATGGTGCTGGCCATCTTCCGGCACAACCCAGCCCTGCGGAGGGAGTAGGGCCGATGCGTGCCGTCTTTGCGGGAGGGGGCACTGCGGGCCATCTCTATCCCGCCCTGGCCGTCGCCCAGCGGTTCCGCCGCCAGGTTCCCGGAGCGGAAGCGCACTTCCTGGCGGCTCGTCGGCCGCTGGACGCCGAACTCATGGCACACCACGGCCTCGACCACCGGCTGCTCGCGGTGACGGGGATGCCCTATGGGTTCTCTCTGCAGACCGTGGCAGCGTGCACCCGCCTGCTGCGGGGTGCCTGCCAGGCCTGGCGGGCCTATGCCGCCTGGCGGCCGGCAGTCGTGTTCGGGGCCGGAGGCTATGTGAGCGCGGCCGCTGTGCCGCCAGCAGCCTGGCGACGCCTGCCGATCGTCATCCATGTCTCAGATGCCCAGCCCGACCGCACGAACCTGGCTCTGGCTCGCTACGCCCGGACGATCACGGTGGCCTTCGAAGCGGCGGCACGACACTTCCCGGCCCATAAGACGGTGATCACCGGACAGCCCGTCCGCGAGGAGATTCTGGCCACCGACCGCGCTACCGCCCGGCGTGAGCTGGGTTACGAAGACAGCGACTTCGTCCTGCTGGTCACCGGGGGCAGCCAGGGCGCCCGCAGTATCAACCAGGCGCTCGTGGCGGCCCTGCCCCGTCTCGCGCGGGCCGCCATCAGGGTCTACCATCTGACCGGCCACCAGGACTACGACAACGTCGTCGCGGCGACCCGTGGCCTGGAGCTTGGTGATTCTTATCTAGTAAGGGCGTACGAGGCGCAGATGGGATGGGCTCTGGCGGCCGCGGACCTGGTGGTGATGCGCGCCGGGTCCAGCAGCCTCGCCGAGGCCGCGGCCTGGGGCTTGCCGATGGTGTTGATACCCTACCCGCATGCCGGTGGGCATCAGCGAGAGAACGCCCTGCCTCTGGTTGACAGCGGGGCGGCGCTGATGGTGGACGATAGAGAGCTGACCGGGGACTGGCTTGCCGACACTGTGTGCGAGCTGGTGCGCGACGCTGCAAGACGCGACGCCATGGCGGCCGCGGCCCGGGCCTGGGGTTCACGCGAGGCCGCCGACCGTGTCGCGGAACAAGTGGTCCGGGCGGGCGGTGGCTTGGGAGACGATTACGCTCAGGACACATCGAATGGTGGTTAGCCGATGACCGAGCTGCGAGTCGAGCCTTATGTGATGCCGGCGGCGGACCTGGGCCCCGAGAACCCCCTGCCCACCTTTCGCGACCCGCAGCCCGACCGGGCCGTGGACTTCGAGGCACACCACATCCCGGAGGAGGACCGGGAGGGTCTGGGCTGGCAGACGGGTTTCCGCGTCCTGCCCTATCGCATTCAGGACGGGTACAACCGCCGCCGCGAGCCACGGGAGTTCACCTGCATCGTCCTGGAGAACGACTACCTGCGGGTGCGCGTGCTGCCCGAGGTGGGGGGAAAGGTCATCTCGATCTTCGCCAAGCCTGAGCAACGCGACCTGCTGCTCTGCAATCCTGTCTTTCAGCCCGGCAACCTGGCCCTGCGCAATGCCTGGACCAGCGGCGGGATCGAGTGGAACATCGGCCAAGTCGGGCACCACTACCTGACGTGCTCGCCACTACACGCGGCCGAGGTGGAAGGGCCGGGCGGCGAGCCCGTCCTCAGGTTGTATGCCTGGGAGCGGGTGAAGCGCGTGCCTTACCATCTCGACCTTTACCTGCCCACGGAGTCGCGGTTCCTCTTGACGCGGGTGCGTATCATCAACCCCCACGACTACGACATTCCCATGTACTGGTGGACCAACATGGGGGTGCCGGAGTATCCAGAAGGCCGGGTCATCGCTCCGGCAGACACCACTTACCACGGTCTGACCGTGTATGAGTGTCCGGTCATCAATGGTATTGACTACAGCTACTGCACCCACATCAAGCGGTCCTATGACCTCTTCTTCCGGATTCCGCCCGGTCGTCGGCCCTGGGAGGTGAGTGTGGACCAGCAAGGCAGGGGCATCGTCCACACTTCCACCCGGCGCCTGCGAGGGCGAAAGCTCTTCGCCTGGGGCATGAGCCAGGGCGGCCGGCGTTGGCAGGAGTACCTGCACACCGCCGGCTACAACAACAAGGAAATCCAGGCCGGTCTTGCCTACACTCAGTCCCACTCCGTGCGCATGCCGGCCGGTGAGGTCTGGTCCTGGACGGAGGCCATCGGCTATTTCGCCATGGACCCCGACGATGCCCACAGTCCCGACTGGCAGCGGGCCCACACCGCCGCCGACGCGGTGGTTGAGGCTGCCTTGCCGGAAGAGGAGCTGAACCGCCTGGATGCCGTCATGGGGACAGTAAGCACCCGACTGCCCACCCGCCTCCTGTTCCGCGGCCTGGGTTGGGGAGCACTCGAGAACGCGCGCTGTGCGCAGTGCAACGAACCAAGTGGCATACCGCCGGAGCTGCCCTTTGATCAGGATGACCTATCGGCCGACCAGCAGCCCTGGCTTGAGTTGCTGCAGACTGGAGCGCTGCCACCTCGCGCAGCGCATGAAGAGCCGGGCCAGTTCATGGTCCAGCCCGAATGGCGGGCGCTGCTGGAGGCCAGTGTGGCAGCGGGCCGCAGTGACCACTGGCTGGCCTGGCTGCACCTGGGTGTGATGCGCCTGGAGGACGGCGATGCAGCCGGCGCTCGGCAAGCCTGGGAGGAATCGCTGGATCGTACGCCCACCGCCTGGGCCTGGCGAAATCTGGCGGTGCTGAACCGTCGCGAGGGGAACGAGAAGGCGGCCCTTGAATGCTACGAGCGCGCCCTGGCGGTGGGCGTGCCTCCCGTCGCGCTGGCGGTGGAGTACGCGGGCCATCTGCTGCGGAACGGGGCGATGGACCGCCTGGCCAGTCTCCTGAACGAGCTGCCCGCCACGATCCGAGACCACGAGCGGCTGCGGTTAGCCGCCGGCTGGGTGGCTCTCCACGAGAAACGGTTTGGCGATGTGCGGACGATCCTGGGGCAGGAGTTCGCCACCATCCAGGAGGGGGAGCGCAGCCTTACCGATCTGTGGTTCGCACTGCACGAACAGGAGTTGGCTGCCGCGGAGGGGGTTGTTGTGGATGAGACGCTCAAAGAACGGGTGCGGGCCGAATTCCCACCACCATGGGACATCGATTTCCGAATGTCTGTGGAGGGCGACGACCTCTACGTCCCGCCGCAGGCCGGCTGAGCGCGCTTGCCGACCCCTGCCCGGCGCCCTACAATGGCATCTGACCGGGAAGCTGCAGCGTACGGACTCACGAGACAATGGAACTGACCAAGCGCGATCGTGTGCATTTCATCGGCGTGGGCGGCATCAGCATGAGCGGCCTGGCCCACGCCTTGGCTGTCCAAGGGTTCTCCGTCAGTGGGTGTGACCGCGGCGACAGCGAGCGACTGGCAGTGTTACGCCAGGCCGGAGTGGAGGTCTCCGTCGGCCACGACCCGGCGCATATCGCCGGGGCTGACGTGGTCATCTGGACGACTGCCATCCGCGAAGACAACCCTGAACGGAAGGCGGCGTTGGCGGCCGGATGCCGCCTGCACCACCGTTCCGAGTTGCTGGCCTGGATGCTGCGGGGGAAGCGGGCCATCGCGGTCACCGGGACCCACGGCAAGACCACCACAACGGCCATGCTGGGCGCGGCTCTGGTGTCTGCGGGCCTTGACCCAACGGTTTTCGTCGGCGGCGACGTGCTGGCCTGGCGTAGCAACTACCGTCTCGGCGGTGGGCCGTATGTCGTCTTTGAAGCCGACGAGAGCGACAAGAGCTTTCGGGAGTACAACCCGTGCAGTCAGGTCATCAGTTGCATTGAGTTCGACCACGGCGACCAGTACGGCACGCTGGAGGCCATCGAGGAGCACTTCGGGGCGTTCATTGCCGGCGCTGACCCGAACGGCTTCCTGGTCTGGGGGCAGGATTGCCAACGGTTGCAGCGGCTCGTCCCCGCGCGTGCCCCGGGCCCTACCATCGGATTTGGTTTCCATCCCGAGGCAGAGTTCAGGGCGGTGAACCTCGAGTACGAGGGTGTTCGCGTGCGGTTTGGGCTCCTGAAGGCGGGGAAGGCTGCAGGGACAATAGACTTGCAGGTTCCCGGCCAACACAACGTGCTCAACGCCCTGGCTGCCCTGGCTGCGGCCGACGCCTGCGGGGTGCCGCTGGATCAGTGCCGGGCCGCTCTCGCGGAGTTCACCGGTACCGGCCGGAGGTTTGAGCTGCTCGGCAAGACGGACGAGTTGGCCGTCTACGACGACTATGCCCACCATCCCACAGAGGTGCGGGCGACCCTCGCGGCCGCGCGGCAGCAAGGGCACAAGCGAGTTGTTGCCATCTTCCAACCCCATCTCTACAGCCGGACACGGGATCTGATGACTGACTTTGCGACGGCCTTTGGTGACGCGGACGTGGTAGTCATCACTGGCATCTACGCGGCCCGAGAGGACCCCATCCCTGGCGTTTCCGCTCTCGAGTTGGCCCGGCGCGTGGGAGAGCACGAGCCCGGCAAGCCCGTGTACCACGCAGAGACGAAGCAAGAGGCGCTGGAGCGGGTGCAAGAGCTGGCACAGGCCGGGGACCTCATCCTGTCCATCGGGGCCGGAGACGTGCGCCAGGTGGGTGAGGCACTGGCCCAGCACCTCTGCAAGGGCAGGCTATCTGCGCCATGAACACGCGAGCTCAGCGGCGGGTAGCGGCCGTAATCCTGACCATGGGGACATTGCTTGGACTGGCCCTCGGTGTCTGTGCGTCACCACTGCTGCAGGTTCGACGGGTGATGGTCTGCGGACCAGATCCGAGCCTGGCAAGTGAGGTCGCCGGTCAGATCCGAGTGCCGGCGGGCGCCAGTGTCCTTCTCTACCCGCTGCACCGCGTCACACGGGACGCACGGCGCTGCCACCGCGTCGGTGAGGTCAACGTCCGCCGAGCGTCGCCGAGTGTGCTGGAGGTTGAGGTAAAGGCGCGCGAGCCGCTCGCGGCCCTGGATGACGGGGAGGGGTACACGCTGGTAAGCCGTGAGGGGATCCTGCTGTGCCGAGCAACGGAAGCTCCTGTGGCGCTGCCGCGGCTCAGGGGGCTGACGACGCCCCGGGCCCCACTGGGGACGCAGTTGGACCGAGACCGTTGGCGGTGGACGCTGGAGATACTGGCGGGAGCCACGAAGGCCGGCATCCGTGACGGGCTGTCGCTGGACCTGTCGAACCTCTACCAGGTAAGGCTGACCACTGCCGACGGTGTGACCGCCAATCTCGGCAACGTGAACAGCCTGACCCGCAAGACGGTCATCCTGGGCCGGGTTCTGGCCGAGCTTCGCGCCGACGGTGAACAGCCGGTCAGCGTAGATGTCAGCACGCCCGAGTCTCCGCTCTGGCGTACCCAGTAGACCTGCCCGGGCCCCAACTCTGCAGGTCATCGGCGCGTCGGTGACGAAGTGGCTGTTCTGCCCTGGGAAAGGTTCCCGGGACGGCGGCGAGGGGTGCCCAGGCGTACGGCAACGGAGCAATCCTCTTGGCACACGACGATCATGTAGTGGGAATTGATATCGGAACGACCAAGATCTGCACGGTGGTCGGCCGCGCTACCGAGGCCGGTGTGCTGGAGGTCTGTGGCGTCGGCCTGCATCCGTCCCATGGCTTGCGACAAGGGGTGGTTGTGGACCGTCAGAAGACCATCGTCTCGATCAAGGAGTCCGTGGGGCAGGCCGAGCGGATGGCGGGGATCGAGATCGGTGGGGCCTACGTCGGCATTTCGGGTGACCATATCACGTCCACCAACGCCACCGGTCGCGTCCACACGGGCCCCGCGGGCGAAGTCACTGCTGACGATGTGGACAAGGCAGTGCAGAGCGCCCGCGACAGTGTCTCCCTGACTGCTGACCGCGAGATCATCCATAGCATCGTGCGTGACTTCGCGGTGGACGGCCAGCAGGGCGTCGCCCGACCCATCGGGATGAGTGGCCGGCGACTGGATGCCGAGGTGCACATCGTCACCGGGATGGCCAGCGTCATCGCCAATATCTCGCGGTGCGTCGAGGAGGCCGGTGTCACCGTTCAGCAACAGGTGTTGGAGCCCCTGGCCACCTCCCTCGCCGTGCTAACCGAGGCAGAGCGTGACCTGGGGGTCATCCTGGTGGATATCGGGGGAGGAACGACCGACATTGCGGTCTTCCTGGACAACTCCATCTACCACACGGCCGCCATCGCCGTGGCTGGCAACCGGGTCACCCGTGACCTGGCGAAGCTGCTGCAGATCAGCATGGAGGAGGCCGAGGCCGTGAAGTGTCGCTGGGGGCGGGCCCTGGCCTCGGCCGTTCCTGGCGATGACGAGGTGCTCGTCACCAGCGCCGACGGTGAAAGCCGCAAGAATGTCAAGCAGCGGCTCATCGCCGAGGTGATCCAGGCGCGGTTGGAAGAGATCTTCGAGCTGGTCTACGCCGACGTGAAACGCTCTGGCGCCGGGGACTTGTGCGCTGGTGGCGTTGTGCTCTCCGGCGGTGGATCGCAACTGCCGGACACGGCCAAGCTCGCGTCGGCGGTGATGGGTGACATGTCGGTGCGGGTGGGGAAACCCCGTGGCCTGAGCGGTCTGGTGAGAAACGTTAGCTCGCCGATCCACGCCACCGGTGTCGGTCTGGCCATTCAGGCTGCGCTGGACGGAGCCTCGACGCACTCACCGAAGGCCAACGATGTCTGGTCGCGCGTGACGGAATGGCTACAGAGCGTCTGGCGACGGACCTTCCCCCACACTTCCTCCTGAAAGAACCGAAACCACCAGCCACGGCGGCTGTCTATACCAGTGACGAGAGCCGCCAAACACCACCTGCAGCCAGCAACGACCCACGGTGTGATATCCCGGACGGACGACGAGTCCTTCCCTTTGGGGACGGTCACGAATGCCGTCTTGTCTTGACGTTTACATCCTGCAGTCTTTCGCCGACGGCCAGCTTGAGGAAGCGCAACGGGCCACCGTGGAGGCACATGTGGCAGAGTGCCCCCGATGCAGACGATTGCTGGCCCAACTGCGCGCCGTCAGTGATCCTCTGCGCGACACCGCACCCGCCGAAACCCCCGCGGACCTGGCTCAACGTCTCCTGGCTGCTGTCAGCGATGTGCAGCCGCTACCGGCGCTCAGTTGCCTCCAGGCGCAGGAGCTGCTGTCTGCATCTCTGGACCAGGTGCTGGACCACGTTACGGCGCAACGCCTGGAGGCCCATCTGATGGCGTGCCCGGCGTGCTACCGCGCCGCCCGGCGCACCGACCGGTTGGTGGCCGCGCTGCGCACGGTGGAGCCGGAGCCCGTACCCGAGGGCCTGCTGGAACGGGTTCTTACCGCCAGCGAGAGGCTGAAACGAGAGCGCCGACAGCCGGTCCAGTGGCGACGGTGGGCCTTCAGTGCGGCCGGCCTTGCAGCGGCAGCCGCGCTCATGTTGGTGGTCCTGTCTCAGTGGCACCCGGCGACCGAGACGCCCGTTGCTCGCACCGTGGCGGTGGCGCCGAACGTGCCTGCTGCCGTCTCACCCCCGACCGCCAAGACCCCGACCAGGACCGCTGCCGTGGCACCAGCAACAGCCGAGAGGGGACGCCATGTCCAGCCCACGGTGGCGCGCCCCCTGGCACGGTTGCCGGAGCGTCGGCTCTTCGCCCGGGCCCCATTGGTCAGTCAAGGCTCTGTGGCGACACCAAGGCCCGGGCAGGCTCCGTTGCCGGGGTCGCCGACCGCCGCCTCCCCGCCTGCACCGGTCCCCGAGCCGTCGCCTCTGACCGTGGCCAGCTTGCCCCGCACGGGAGCCGTGCGCCCGGTGGCTGTGGCGACGGGCGAGGGCGACAAGCCGGCTGAAGCTGTACCGCCGCCTGCCGTGCCAGCGCCGGAGTCTGAACCTGCCTCTGCAGGGCTGGCGCCACGCGTCCTGAGCCAGCCGGCCCCGGTGATGGTAGCGGCCCTGCCCGTTAAGAGGACGACACCGAGCGTGGAGCCCCTGCCGCCCAGCGCTGCTGAGACCACGCGCCGAAGCTGGGTCAGTCGCCCGGCCGTGGAGGAGCACGAGGTGGCCCTTCCGGATAGCCGCTCGGAGCGAGTGGCAATGGCCGAAGCACAGATCAACGATACTGCTCGCCGGATTGTCCGCTCACAGCCGAAGGTGTGGGAGATCCATTAGGTTGGCGCGAACGTAAAACCAGACGGCCCGGGGCATAGCTGTCCCGGGCCGTTCGCTTATAGGGGTGGCCAGGCTTGTCAGCCCTGCCCTACCTGGGGCTGTAGAGGAAAACGCGCCCGTAGATACCCTCGGCATCCTGGGCCTCGCTGAGACTGGTGTTGACGCGAAAGACGATCTCATTGCGCTGCCCGGGTTTCAGCACGGGGGTCACATCCGCTTCCATGGTGCTGGGCCGGATGTAGGCTTCCTGGTAAGGGCGGTAGCCGACGAACTCCCCGTTCACCCAGCACCAGCCCTCGGTCGCCAATGTCGGCACACAGATCATCACCTTGCGGCCACGGAAGCGCTCCGGTATATCCACGGTGAAGCGGTACCACATGTTGCCCACATAAGGATGGCCGTCCGGCGTGCGCGGGGTCTGTGTATAGAACGGGCGGTTCGTGACAACGGTCTGCCAGTCATTGCTGGGGTGGTCGGGATCCGCCCAACCGGCGTAGACGCCGACATCATGCGGATCAAGGGAGAACCGGGCAGTAAGGGGGCAGAATGCCACCAGGTCACCGATCGTGCCGTTGATGTTGTTGGCAAGCTTCTCATAGAAGTTTCGCCGGTCAATGACTTTCCAGTACCAGACCCCCGTGTGGTACCCATCCTCGTCGGGCCAGATGAAGAAGGGGCTGATCTTGTGCAGCTCCGGACGGATGGCCAGCATCTCAGCGGCCTTGGCGGCAGCCCGCGCAAAGTCGCCGGTCAACTCGGCCTGGTTCATGGCGACATAAGCCAAAAGATGGTCGAAGATCAGCCGCTCGGCGCGCACACGGGTGAGATAGGGCTCGGCCGTCGCGACGCGCTCGGCCCTGGACAGCTCCCGTCGCATGGCACTCAGCAGGTCTGGAGTATACAGCTCGGGCAGGCAGCGATCCTCATGGCCGTGCACAGGCCGGGTGGCGATGGCCTCATCGAGGGTGTAGTAGTAGTTCTGCATGGCCTCTGCCGCCGGGCCATACCACCTGGTGAAGAAGTCATTCAGACAAGCGTCTACGTCCGTGTCTGCGTCCCATTCCAGGCGGGCACGCAGATAACGGCTGCCGATGCCGGATTCGGCCCAGACATTGCGCGTCTCGTCCATGAAGCCGATAATGCCCCACTTCTTCAGCAGCGGGAAGTCGCGGCGGAGCTTGGTGAACTCGGGCACCAGCGACAGGCCCGAAACCAGCATGTTGTAGTTGTAGCCGTATATCCAGACGTTGGGGCAAAGCTTGCCCCAGCGTTCGAGCATGCGCCCCTGCAGCTGCTTCTGCCAACAGTTGTCGGCATCATAGGCATGCAGGGTGCAGCTCCAGATCGCGGCAAACATCACGACAGTCTTCGGATCCGGCACCACGTTCAGGGGTGGGTTGTTGCGGTTAGCGTAGCCGTTGGTGGACAGGTAGACCTCCGGGAACTCCTGGTGGACCTCCTCGATGACCTGGTTGAAGAAGCGGAACCACTCCTCAGTGACACTCATCTCGGTGGGCACGCCAGGCCGCCCACCCAGCATCGTCAGTCCCAGGCTTTGTTTGACCGTCTCGGGGTTGAAGTCCCGGGGAATCCCGTCGTCGGGCGCAAAGCCATAGGATGTGGCGCCGGGGTTCTGCCGGAACCAGGCCTTCACGTTGTCCGCGACCATGCGCACCGTGTCGGGGTTGGTTAGGTTGGGGTAGTACTCGTCGCGGGTGCCGTCCGGGCGGAGGGCAAAGAGTTCGGGCTTCTCCTTGACCCGTTCGGAGTCCAGTACATTGCGGACGCTGGAATCCCCCGGTACGAAGAAGAAGTCATTGCGGTCCGGGTTCATCTTGTTGCGGATTTTCCAGCGGCGCTCCTGGTCAGCAAGCTCCGGCTTGATGTGCAGCCACCAGTCGCGCATGAGGAAATCAGGTTCTTCCCTCAGCGCCATCTCGGGGCAGGTGATGGTGGCCTGCTGGGGTACCACCTCGCCGAACTCTCCCGGCATGAACCAGCGCACTCCAAGACGGTTCAGAAACTCATAGACAGCATACTCCGTACCGTGATACGGGCCGTCGTTGTTACCGGCCAGCAGCAGCCGGTTGCCGCGACAGACGATGACGAAACCCTCCTCCCGGCGTTCCGCCGTCACCCCCGCAGGAATGGTTACTCCCATTTGGCTCGCCAGCTCACTTGGGCCAACCAGCACCAGGGGGCCCGTTGGCTGCTGGTCATCGGTAACAAGTGGCAGCTTGGCGCCGGACATCTTTTCCAGGTAGGTCTGCAGGTCGGTAGCGGCCACCTTCACCTTGTCTCCGGCCCCGGCAGCAATGGCGATGGTAGCCTGGGGCTGGCCATCTCGCACCAATGTAAGATCGGCGGAAGCACCCAAGACAACACCTCCGAGGAACACGAGAATGGCTGAGAGCGGACAGACTACACTGCTTCTCATGGTACTTTCTCTCCCTGAAAGGTCTCATCTGGTTAGGTCGGAAAGGATCTCAAGCATCTGACGGTGTCGCTGCTCGTAGGGCAGCGAGTCGTGTTCATACTCCCCTGCGCTCATCACCAGGGGCTCGGTTGTCAGTAAGTCCAGCGCCCGGCTCAGGCGCTCCGGCCCGACACGCTCATGCAGCACCGGGTCAGCGCGAATAGCGCGCACCCGCTCCTCGAGGAGCCGCAGTAGGTCGTAGTCTTCAAAGCCGTCACGGGTGATCGCCAGGCGCACAGACGGATAGGGCAGGTCCTGGCCCGCGGGGTCAGGGTAGAACAAGAAGCCGTCACCATTGCAATGGCCGTCAGGGTAGTTGGTGTCATTGATGATGACCGGGTCCGCCAGCAAATCGTACAGCTTCTCGGACTCGCCGGAACCGGTCTTCCAGTAGGTGGCATTCCAGTAAAGGTAGGCGTCGCACCCGAAACGCCACAGCACCCAGCCCACAGCCCGGTGACTGGCACCGTAGTTGTCTATGCGCCAGGTGTCAGGATGCTTGGACCAGCGCGTGCCCATGCAGGTGTACATCCAGACCTCGTCACCCCGCGCGCGCTGCCGGGCGAGAAAGGCAGTGTGAGCGGGACTGTCCAGCTCATGGATATGCGGCACCCAGGCCGTGCCTGTGCCCTGCAGGCCTTGCAGCGAACTGGTCATAGGGATGACCAGATGGGGGGCATGTTGCCGGATGAAGGCACAGTAGCGCGAGATGGCGGGGATGCTATCCGGTGACGGCTCGTCGAAGGCATAGCGGTAGAAGCGGCCTTGCCACCCGCGGGCAACAATATGCTCATCGAGAAGCCTGAGCTTTGCCGCAGCGTCAGCCAGGACGGCTGGGTCGTCGCTAAGAGCCAGATCTACCCCAAAGGGTTCCCAGGGGACCCAGAAGGTGGTTGCGCCCTTGGCGAGCCACCCCTCGACGGCCACATCGAAGGCCGTCCAGTCGGCCTGCCAGTGGCCACCTGCGTCCCGGCGGAAAACGCTGTCCCACGGGACGCCGAGCCACGTCGGAGTGAACCGCTCCTTCAGGAGCCGCGCAAATATGCTTTCCAACGCCTCCGGCCAGCGGTCCTTGTACCAGGGGATACCGTCGTAGACCAGGACCAGGCTGCGCAGGTAACCGGGGGTGGGCAGGGTGACGTCATGGACTCTGAGGGTTAGTGGCAGGGAGCGGCTGGGGGCGTTGGCCGGGGCAAAGCGCACCTCGCCCCGGTACTCACCCACTGCAGCCTGCACGGGTACGCGGACGGTCAGCCAGACCCCGCCCGACTCGCCCAGTGGAACATCGAAGGGGCGCAACGGGAACAGCGGGTCGGGATAGCGGCCCGGCGTCTTGAAGCCCACCGCCGTAGGGTGGGCCACGGGCACATAACCGAGGCGCTCCAGCTCAATCGGTAGCACTTGACCGGCCTGGTTCCGCAGTTCGGCAGTGACCACGACCTGAAGCAAGTCCCTGTTCACGGGAGTAAGCAACACCTGCAGGCTCTCGGCCTCGCCGCGAGCCGCGTCGAGTTGGACTTCTTCCACCGGGGGGGCAGGCGGAAGCTGGTCAGGGCGAAGTTTGAGCATCGGGGACAGGGGCAGGATCGCATAGCCTGCTTCGCCGGCTGGCAGTTGTGCCCGCACCTCAGGGCTGTTGGGCACAAGACCGTCCTCAGAGGCTGCCAGGGCGGCAGTGGCCATGCACAGGGAGAGCGGAACCGTAAGGAAGCAGTAGATGTGAAGTTGGTGGGCGCGTTCTTTCGCCATCCGCCAGCCTCTGTGATGCGAATGCGGCGAGACCAATCACCTTCGCCACAGCCAGCTACTTCTCCTCCCAGGAAGGTGCAAATGGCAACATAACCGAAGTAGGCTGACGAGTTGCCGGGAGGTGCCAGCACCATGTCTCATGCAGCTGCTCGACCATTGTGTCTGCTAGGAGTGATCTGCCTCGTGTCTCATGCCGATGCCTGGGAGCTTTCGCCGGAAGTCACCGCCGAGGAGGTGGTGTACACCTACAAGAATGCCGACAACGGAGCTGGACCGCTATGGTGCTACGGCTCCACCTGTCTGGTCAAGGCGGGCAACGACCTGTTCGCCAGTGGGTTGGAGACGCTCCCGGACCAGGTGCCGCTGAACAACGTGCGGTGGCTGCTGTTCAAGCGGACGCCGGAGGGTTGGAAGCAGGTGCAGGCCGATCCCGTGGACCGCCAGCGCGAGCCGTGTCCGTTGGTGGGCTTCCCGGATGGCCGGATCTTCCTGTCCTCAAACCCGACCCTGACCGAACCCGGAGTCTATAGCGGCCCGGCAGAGCCGCGGGTGCTGCAGTTCTCGGCTCAAGACGCTGAGGTTCCGCCCGTGGTGGAGGTGCCGCCTTTTCAGGACCCACCGGTCTTCACTGAGCACTCCTACCGTGGCTTCGCCGGCGACGGACCGCGGCGCGAGCTGGTGCTGTTCAACATCTGGATGTACGATCTGTACTACTGGACCTTCCGCGACCGCGACGGCAACTGGAGCAAGCAGGGCAAACTTATCTTCCCGCCGGGCACCGAGTATGAGGAACCGCACCCGGTGCGGCTGTGCTATCCGGAGATCTACCTGCGCAACCGCGAATGCCACTTCCTGGGGATCAGCGACATTGTCGAGCCGGTCAAGGCCTGGCGGGAGTTCAAGCTGGAGATGAACCAGGGGCGCACCTGGGACTATGACTTCCGACGGCTGTTTTACACCTGGACGCCGGACATCACCACCACCGAGTTCCAGCCATGGATCGAGGTCGCCAGCCGGGAGAAGACCTGTGGACACATCTCCAACCTGGACTTGTGGCTGGATGATCAGCACCGCGCACATCTGCTGTGGGCCGAGACCACGGTCTGGCACAAGCCAGTGCGCGACCGGTTCTTCCCGGACGTGCCGCTGCAGACATCCCTGGAATACGCGATTGTGGACCGGGGGCAAGTGGTTCAGCGCCAGCAGCTGGTGCTGGGCGGAGAGCAGGCCGGGTCGGAGATCGCCAGCCACGGGCGCTTCCAGGTTACGCCTGACGGGCGGCTCTTCGTGGTCTACTATGTCAGCGGGACTGATGGGCAGGGCAAACCGGTCTCCGAGAACCGGATCATGGAGGTGCGCTCGGACGGCACTCACAGCGCGGGTGTGCCGATCGCGCTGCAGAAGCCCTTCACCAGCTTTATGACCGCCACCGAGCGAGGTGGTTCGCCGCCCTCCTACACGCTGCACATGCTGGGGCAGCGGGCCGGGGAGGGCAACACCATCGCCTACGCCAGCGTGCGGCTGCGCCACTAGAGAGACAACAGGGACTCAGCTTCTCGCAGCGCTGCTTCTTCGCAGTAGAGTACGAGGATGTCGCCGGGCTGAAGAGGCTTATCGGGATCAGGGTTGGGGGTGACCTCGTCGTTGCGGATCAGAGCCACCACGAGGGCTCCGGTGCGGGCGCGGAGGTCCAGATCGCGTAACGACTGGCCCACGGCGCCGGAGGTGGGAGAGATATCCACCTCGTGCAGATCCGCCGCCGACAGCAGCGAGGCGAGGCGTCTTTCTGCCACTGGCTGCTCGCCCCGCAATACCGCGTAGTTGGCGGCCCGGATGCGCTCTCTCTCCCGCTCGATGGCACGGCGTGATGCCCCGTAAGCCCCCATGACCAGGGCCACGAGCTGCAGGGCAGTCTCAAACTCTTCCGGCACCACCTCATCGGCGCCCTGTTGGCGGAGCGTCTCTGCTTCACCCACGAACCGCGTGCGGACGATGATGCGTAGCTGCGGGTTGAGATGCCGGGCGACAGCGGCAATGACACGGGCAGCGACCGCGTCGGCGATGGACACCACCATGGCCCGGGCGGTCTGCACCGAGGCCCGTTTGAGCAGCTCCTCCTGACACGCATCACCGTAGACGACCCGCAGGCCCTGCTGCTGGAGGCTGGCAACCGTATTGGGGTTCAGTTCGAGCACCAAGTACTCGACCCCCAGACCGTCCAAAGCTGCCGCCACATGCTGGCCGTTGAAGCCATAGCCCACCAGCACAACGTGGTCCTGTAGCTTCTCCTCCTCCAGAGATACCGGCCCGCCCCAGGTGGGGCGTAACCGCCCCAGCCCCGCAGCGCGGCTACTCAGGCGGCGGCCCAGGGCCATTAGCAAGGGGGTGGCCGCCATCGTGACGACGGAGACACTGAGGAAGGTCTGGCGAGCGTCGGGATCGAGAAGCCCGGCCTCACTGCCAGCCTGAGCCAGGATGAAGGAGAACTCACCCACCTGGGCGAGCGCCAGGCCAGCCGCCACAGCCGCGCGTCCACCGACCCCAAAGGCGAGGGCCAGGACGGTCACAACAACCGCCTTCAGGAGGACCACAGCTAGTGGCAGCCCCACAGCCTCCAGCGGCGCCTGCAGCCAAAGACGGGGCTCCACCAGCATGCCCACCGATACAAAGAACAGACTGCTAAACGCGTCGCGCAGTGGCATGATCTGGGCGGTGACGTGATGGGCGTAAGGCGTCTCGCTGATGACGACTCCGGCGAGGAAGGCCCCAAGAGCCAATGACAGGCCCGCTTTGCCGGAAATCAGGGCCGTGCCCAGGGCCACGAGGATGACCGTCAGCGTGAACACTTCGGGGCTGCGGGTACGAGCGACCGCGCTGATGAGGCGCGGAAACAGTAGGCGCGCCGCCAGCAGGACGGCCGCGACCATGACCAGCGACCAACCGAGGCCGGCGACCAGACGCAGGGGGCCAACGTCGCTCGCTGCCAGCATGGGCACCAGCAGCAGGAGGGGAACGACGGCGATGTCCTGGAGGATCAGTACGCTGAGACAGAACCGGCCGTAGGGTGTGCTGGTCTCGCCACGCTCTTCCTGAAGCTTCAGCACAACGGCCGTCGAACTGAGGGCCACCATGGCCCCCAGCAGCGCTCCCATGCGGCCGTCGTATCCCAACCCTCGCGCCAGGGCGATCACCAGGGCCATGGTCAGAGCCAGTTGGGCTGTCCCCGCACCAAACACCCAGAGCCTCAGCCGAATCATCTCCTGCAGCGAGAACTTCAGGCCGATGGTAAACAGCAGCAGAATGACGCCGATCTCCGCCAGCGACTCAATGACGGCACGATCGCGCTCGAGGCCCAGGCCTCCGGGGCCGATGATGATCCCGGCCAACAGGAATCCGACCACCGGCGGCACTCGCAAGCGCCGCAGGCCGTATACCACAACCAACGAGACCGCGATGACCACCAGCAGGTTGGGGAGCAATGGGATGTCAGGCATGGGCTCGGCCTCTTGCGCTTCCCCGCGCGGATTGCGCCAGCGCCAAAGGATACCACGCGCTGCCTTTCACCTCCAAGGCCCAATCGTTGCCTGGCCGGCAGGTCCCAAGCGTCACGCGAGGGAAAGGTCGCGCCATGCGCCATCTTCGGCACCCACCTCTTGCCGGGCCGATAATGCTGCTCGCTCTGGCCGCGATCATGCTGGACTGTTGGGTTGCCTGGGCCCAGGAGCTCCCGGGTAGCACGGCATTTCAGCCCCATGCCCCGGCGCCTGCAGACGCGACCGAGATGGTGGCCCGGCTGACGACGCTGCCGACAGCCGTGGAGGGCCTGCGCCTACGCGCAACCCCTGATGTCTGGGACCGAGAGGGCACGGCTGCCCGGTTGGTTGCTTTCGCCCCGTCACTGGAGCGCTACGGTCTCGACTGGGGTGTCAGCGCGTCAGTGGAACTACCCGATGGACTGGCCTCTGCTGAGATGGACGTGTTGTGCCTGTCTGACGCGCTGCAGGCCTTTGGCGTCTTCACTGGGCTACAAGTCGGCGACGGGATACCCGCCGCACTTGGTGAGGGCGCACAGTGGGCAGGCGACCGCCTGCTCCTCTGGCAGGGACCCTATGTGGTGATCATCGAGCCTGACTCACCTCGGGTGCGCGTTGAGGCGCAAGTGCTCGCTTTGGCCCAGGCGGTGAGCGCGCAGCTCCCCCTGCCGGAACGCAGACCCTTGCTGGTGCGCCTGATGCCAGCGGTGCGCATGCAGCGCCTGACGCTGGTCTACTGGCCTCGCCAGGTGCCCGATGTGCCCACCCTGTCCCAGGCGTTGAGCGCCAGGTATTTGGGTGAGGTGGGGGCGGCTCGTCTGGTGCTGGCCGACCTGGGCAATGAGACGGCGGCGCGAGCCTGCTACCGGCAGCTCTTGCGCGAACTGGACCCCAGTGGCCTGTACTGGCCGCTGCCGGGTCTGGGGGGCCAGAACGCGGTCATCACAGATGACGGGCGAGGCATGGCAATGCTGTTGCAGGAAGGGCAATATGTGGCCGCCGTGCTTGAGGTGACTGACCATGTGCTAGCTGAAGCGCTCCTGCGCATAACACTGACCCACATCCACACCGTCCAGCCATGACACATCTGACCGAGGGTGCCACCATGTCCCATCGCATTCGTCGCGCCATTTCTGATGACATCCCAACCATTGCGGAGATCGGGTACGAGGCCTTCAAGGTCTATGGCCGGCCAGACATCCGCGAGCACTCACAGCATATTGCCGAAAGCTCATGGTCGTTCTTCTACATGATGGAAGACGAGGTAGGACCGGTTGCTCAGGCAATGGTGCTGCCGCACACGATTCAGGTCGGGAAATGCACCATTCTGAAGGCCGACGTAGGCCATGTGGCGGTGCGGCCGGAGCGTCAGGGCGAAGGTCTGGGCTCGCATCTGATGGAGGAGTTGATGCGCCTTCTGCCTGGCGAGGGTTTCCACTGTACTCGGCTGGGGGGGCTGATGAAGTTCTATCGCCGCTTCGGCTATGAGCCATTCCCGCGGCGATATGTGCAGTTCGAGGTACAGCCTCTGGATGCTGAGCTTCGGGGGGTGAGATGGGCTGAGAAGCTGGGCTTGTCACCGGAACTGCAAGCCCGCGTGCGGCCTTACGATCCTCACGGCGACCATGCTGCTGTGGGAGAACTCCTGTCGCAGTACAACGCCGGGCGGCCTGGGCGACTGGTGGAAAGCCGCGGAACTCCCGCGCCGGAGGGAACCGCACCCGATCCGCTGACACTGGTCTACGAAGTCGAAGGCGTCATTCGCGGGTACCTGCAGGGCAACCTGGGGCCGGTGCACGCAGGGCAACCTCCGACCTACCAGGTCATCGACTTTGCGCTGGACTATGGTTATCCGGAAGCTGGCGAAGCGTTGCTGAAGACCTTCCTGCGCCAGGCGGCAACCGTTGCGCCGACGACGGTCACTTGCCGCCTGCCCTATGAGGAGCGGCTCTTCGACCTGCTGAATGCGGCCACCCTTCAGTTCGACGTACTGGAGATGCGCGGGGGTTTCGACGGCAACATGATGCAGGTGCTGGACCTGGCCGGCATGCTGCAGGCCATCGCCCCGGAGCTGAGCGCACGTCTTCAAGCGGCGGGCTGCTGCCCGTGGGAAGGGACTCTTGGGCTGCGCATCCCACGCCACGAGGCCACTCTCAACATCTGTGCTGACACTGTCACCGCAGGCCCGGCAGTCCTGCCGGGCTCTCCCGTCATCGAGATCACCCATGCCACGGTTCTGAAGTGGGTGCTAGGTCTCTGTGGTGCGGCGGAGTTTCCTCACCTGATGGAACACCTGGCCGGACCGCAGCGGATCGTCTTGTCGATCCTCTTCCCCCGCCTGCCGGCTGCTTCGGGGGTGTGGGGGTGAGCGGTGATGGGTCGCATGCAAAGGCCGGCCCTGGCCGGCCTGCCCGAGGAGGACAGCCATGACCAAAGCTCTGGCTGTGGTAACCATCGTGATAGGAGCGACCCCCCTGATGGCAGCGCGCGTTGAGGTGCCGGTGACCGCCTTTGAGTTCTCCGAGCAAGGCGGGTACGTTTTCAAACAGGATCGGCGCGACCTTTTCCAGATCATTCACTTCTGGACACCGGCCAGAGCAGGCGACTTCGGGCAGATGGAGGCCCAGGTCACGCTTCCCGGCGACTCGCGGCCACCCTATACCTTGGTCTTCTACGTCATGGACAACAACTACATGGGACCCGAGGAGACCGGGGCTGAGTGGATCAACCGCGATGTGCGTCTGGGTCACCGCTTCCGCCAGGCGCTGGTGAATGGCGAGGTGGTCTGGGAGCAGGACACCGGCCTGGATGATGAGTCCCGCCACTACCTGGTCGACCTGGGCGACCGGGTGCGGCCAGGCGAGACTTTCCGCCTGGCCTTCCGGCTGTGGGATGCGGTGGACAGCGATGTGACGCTGCCGGGCGACGTGTATGTAACCCAGTACTATGCCGAGAACGTTGCTACGGCCACCAAGAAGCCGGAGAAGGATCGCCATGAGACCAGGAGCTACTGGGGGGACGTGGCGGTCTACACGGACGAGGCCCCCCGCCCCGAGGACATCCCCTGGGGCGGCGACGTGACCATCAAGGCCCCGAGACCCGAGCCGCATGTCGTCCCTGAAGCCGTTGTTGAGACGGTGCCGCTGAACCTGGAGCACGCCGAGCTATTGGGCGGCCCCTGGCCGTGGCCCGTGGTGCAAGGCATTCCCTTCGCCCAGGGCGCGGTTCGCGATGCGGCGCACGTGGCCCTGCAGCACCCGAGCGGCGAGCCCTTGGCCGCGCAGCGCGGGCTGATGAACTCATGGGCAGACGGTACCGTGAAGTGGTGCGCGGTGGCCTTCACACTCCCCGCCGGGGCAAGGGGCAGCTACCAGATGGCCTATGGCAGAACGGTCCGCCAGGAAGTGGCGACCCCGGCCCATCCCCTCAGGCTGGTCGAGGGGCGGGTGACCGCCGGCAACGGACTGGTCCACGTTAGCGCGGCGGCGGACCAGGGCGCCTCGGTCGGCCACGGGGACGGAGACGCGGGGAGCGTAGGGCTGCAGCCGTACCTGCGGGCAGGGGGACGAGAGTACCGCGCCGCATGGCACGAGAGTCGCTGGCTCGTCCGGTCGGCGCAGGTCGCCGAAGGCGTCCTGACGGGCGACCTTGTCGCCGCCGACGGAGACCGGTATGGGACGGTCCGGCTGCGACTGAGGGTCTTTGCGGGCTGTCCCTACGTGCGGGTTCTCTACCGGATCGAGAACCAGCGTGCGGAGAAGACCTTCTCGACGCAGGCGTATGGTCTGCAACTGCATACCTCCGCCATCACTGCCTACGAGACCGTTGACGGCTGGGCGGCCATCAAGACCGCCGACGGGGCATTGGTGGCGGTGGGCCGCTGGTTTCCACAGCAGTGGCCGAACGGGTTTGCGGTGGGTGAGGACAGCCTGGACATCCAGTGCTTCCGGCCCGGTGATGAGCGCCTGCCCACCTATGACACCCATCCGGGCGAGGCCAAGACCCACGAGATCTGGCTGGCGTTGACCCCGGAGGCACCGACACCCGCCGACTGCGCCCGGTTGGCCGCCCTGGTGGAAACGCCGCCTCGCCTGGACATCAGCCGCCTGGTCCGTGAGAGCAGGGTGTGGGGCGAACTGCCGGTGATCACGCCCGAGCGGCACCCCGAGGTCTACGCCAAGGTGCAGGAAGTGCTGGCGCCCTACGCCGAGAAGTGCAAGGAAGGCATCCGGCTCTTCGGCGAGTACGGTAACTGGGACAACTACTACTGGAACACGCTGCACACCCTGCACTGCCTCTACGCCATGACCGGCGAGCGGCGTTGGGTGGACTGGGCGGAGCGGGCTATCCGCCACCACTTCGATGTGGACATTTGCCACTGGCAGCCGGCGGAGGGAGCCGTAGGGACCGTCGGGGCCATGCACGGCTACTGGGGGGACCATTCTGACACGCCGTGCTACAGCCTGATCCAGAACTGCGACGGGGCCTTCGACCACTGGAATCTGACTGGCGACCCTGAAGCCTTCGGCTATGGTACTGGCATCGCTGAGTACGTGCGGACCAGCGAGAACATCGGCCGCGGGGGTTCCACGCGCGAGCAGGGGTGGCCGATCATCTGCATGCTGGCGGCCTGGAGGCAGACAGGCGAAGCAAAGTACCTGGACCATGCGAAGCTGCTGGTCGAGACCGCACTGGGCTTCGAGGAGCGCCGCCGCGGAACCTACATCGAGAACCACGGCAGCGTCTCCTACCTGGGACCGACCCCATTCATGTACGGCATCCTGTGCACAGCGCTGCGCCAGTACCACCTGGCAACCGGCGACGACCGGGCCGCTGTGCTCATCGCGCGGTTGGCTAACGCGGTCTACGAGGAATCCCATGATCCGTGGCACTCCAAGACGCTGCCCAACATTGACTACTACTACTCGCCCAACCCCTACCTGCGCGGCGGGGACGGCTTCACGCCCATCACCACGCTGAACGTCAACATCGCCTCGGCTCAGGCCTACGGAGCCTATGTGACGCAGGACGAGGGGCTGGCCGACATCGCCCGCAAGTCGTGGCAGGCGGGGTTGGAAGGCGGTAGCGTCTACATGGAGATGGCGTATGACCTGGCAGGGGTTGTTTGGTGGACGGACCGGCTGAGTGAGTGAAGGGGAGGACGGACGTTTCGAGGCGGGATGAACTCAATGACGCACAGGCTGGCCAGGGCCGGCCTCTCCAAACCGAACAGCACCGCAAAGGAGCCACCCATGCCCGAACCTATCTACTTCGATGCCACCTGCTACCTGGGCAACTGGCTGCGGACCATGCCCGGCCAGCCGAACACCCCGGAGACACTGCTGGCAGCCATGGACCACTTCGGTATCCATGAGGCGCTGGTGGTGGACACCATGAGCATGGCCACCAACCCCATGGCCGGCAACCGGCGCATCCTGGAGACGGTACGCGATCATCCGCGCCTGCACCCAGCCTGGGCAGGCCTGCCGACCCACGGGCGTGAGCTGCCACCGCCGGAAGAGTTCGTTGCCGAGATGCGGGAGTGTGGCGTCGGTGCCTTGTACCTCTTCTATCGCCACTTTGACATCCCGCTGGAGAGCTTCGTGGTGGACGACCTGTGCGCGGCTCTGGAGGTGGCGCGAGTACCGCTATTCCTGTGTCCCAACGACCTGATGGCCGGGGGCATAGATCGCTCCGACTGGCACAACGTCGTCCGTATCTGCCAGACCTTCCCCGACCTGCCGGTGATTCTGACCGAGGAGCGGCTCTATCGCGGGCAGCGCCCCCTGGCCGAAGCCATGGCCGCCTGCCCAAACCTGCATCTGGACATCTCAACCGTGTGGCTGCACAAGAAGATCGAGTTTGTGTGCCGCGAACTGGGCGCCGAGCGGCTGGTGTGGGGCTCGCAGATGCCCCAGCGGACTCCGGGATCGCCCCTGATGCAGCTCAACTACTCCGACATCAGTGACAGGGAACTGGCCCTCATCGCTGGTGGCAATCTGCGGCGGCTGCTGTCCTGGAATCCGAACATCGCCTTTGTGGATGAGGTGCGATTTCCCGAGCCCACTGACGAGCTGCACCGCAAGGTCCGCACTCGCGCCTCACTGCGGGAAGAGCGCTTCCACGACTGCCACGGCCATGTCGGCTGGTGCAGCCCGTATCACATTGTCCACGAGACGCCCGAGGGGCTGGTGGCGGAGATGGACAAGTTCGGTGAGGCGGTCTGTTGTGTCTTCAGCCTGCAGGTCATCGGCGACCCCGTCTATGGCAACGATGAGGTCAAGGCCATGCTGGATCAGTTTCCGGGGCGCTTTGTGGGGTTCACCTTCGTCAACCCCAACGCTGGTGAGGCGGCCATGCTGGCCGAACTGCAGCGCGGGCTGGACATGGGCTTTCGGGGCATCAAGCTGATGCTGGACTCCTACGGTAGCATGTCCAGCCATGCCGATCCCGTGGAAGTGCCCTGTCGCTTCGCCGACGAGCATGGGCTGTTCATCCTGAGCCACTCGTGGGGCTCAGCGGAGCGCATCCGCGAGCTCTGTCTGAAGTACCCCCGGGCCTTGTTCATAGCGGGGCACTCGACGCCCGCCTATGCCGAGATCTGCCGGGAGGTGCCCAACCTCTACATCTGCACCTGCCCCTTCCTGGCCTGGGGACAGACTGAGCAGTACGTTCAGTTGTATGGCGCTGAACGCATCCTGTTCGGCTCGGACCTGACGGACCTGCCCATCGCCTGGGGCATGGGGCAGATCATGTACGCCCGCATCTCTGAGGAGGAGAAGCGGCTGATCCTGGGGGGTAACTTGCGGCGTTTGATGGACCAGTACGGCATACAGCCATACACACAGGAGGGACCATGAAGACCTACAAGATCGGGGTGGCCGCTCTGGGCTTTGCAGGCATGGCCCAGATTGAGGCCTTCCAGAAGAACCCGCGCACGCGCGTGACCGCGGCGTGGAGCCGTGACGCCGACAAGACCGCCCGGGTATGCAGCCAGTGGGCCATCGAGAAGCCCTGCGAGAGCTACGAGCAACTGCTCGATAGCGGGATTGACGTAGCTGTCATCTGCACTCCCGACCACCTGCACACCGAGTACTGCCTGCAGGCGCTGGAGGCTGGACTCAACGTGCTTTGTGAGAAGCCCCTGGTCACCGAACTCGATGACGCAAGGAGGGTCGTCGCGGCGGCGAAGGCCAGTGGCAAGGTCTTCATGACGGGACAGTGTGCGCGGTTCTTCCCCCGCTCGCTTTTCGCCAAGGGGCTGGTGGAGCGCGGTGAACTGGGGGATATCTTCTTCGCCGAGGGCGACTACATCCATGACGCTGAAGCGTTCTTCCGCGATTGGCGCGTGGACCCCGAGCGACCGCAGAACATGGTCCTGGGCGGCGGCTGTCACCCTCTGGACCTGCTGCGTTCGCTGCTGGGCGACATCGTCGAGGTCCACGCCAACGCCAACCGCATGTGCTTGGCCCCCGAGAACCCCATCCGCGAGGACTGCATCCTGCTCAGCCTCAGGTTTGCCAGCGGCGCCATCGGCAAGACCCTCATCACGATCGCGTGCAAGCGCCCCTACTCCCTGGGACTCAGCCTCTATGGCACGGCGGGGACGCTGGTTGACGAAAAGCTCTTCCTCCCCCGATACACCGGGCTGCAAGACTTCATGGCCGTGCCGCTGGCTCCGCACGTGCATGAAGGCAATAACATCTTTGACGAGCAAGCGGCCCACCTCGTGGAGTGCCTTGATACCGGGAGGCAACCCATGGCCGACGCTGTCGAAGGCGCCAAGACGGTGGCTACGTGTCTTGCCGGCATCGAATCCCTCCGCACCGGCCAGCCGGTCGCGGTCTGCAACGACTTCTGAGGCCACCATGTCAGGACGTTCCTACGACGTGCTTGCGATCGGCGATGTGAACATTGACCTCGTGCTGGGCATCGAGGCGCTGCCTGAGTTCGGCCAGGAGGTCCTGGCTCACAGCCTGAGCCAACACCTCGGTGGCTGCACAGCCAACTTCGCCTGTTACTGCGCTCGGCTCGGACTACGGACTGCTCTGCTGGCGAGAGTGGGTCGTGACACCTATGGTGACTTCCTGGTCGCGGAACTGCAGCGCCTCGGCGTGTCTACCGAGCACCTCATCCGCGATGCCAGACTGCCCACGGGCATCACGGTCTCCCTCTCTGGGCGAACGGACCGCGCCTTCGTGACGCATCTGGGGACCATTGACAGCCTCACCGGCGCCGACGCCGCGGATGCCCTCCTGGCTCAGGCCGACTGGGTCCATGTGGGTAGCTTCTTTCTGCAAAGCAAGCTGCGACCGGAAGTACCCGACCTGCTGCGGCGCGCCCGGGCCCTGGGCGCCCGGACCTCTCTGGACACGGGGTACGATCCTTCGGGGGAGTGGAACGGCAACTTGCCGGCCGCGCTGGCGCAGGTGTCTGTTTTCCTGCCCAACGAGATTGAGGCGACGGCGATTGCGCGGACAGCGGACCCCGAAGCGGCGCTACCTGCACTCGCGGGTCTGTGCCCGATGGTGGCCATGAAACTGGGGGCTGAAGGCGCTGCCTATGCGTCCGGCGCCGAGCGGCTGCGAGCAGCACCACTGAGTGTGCGCGTGGTTGACACCACTTGCTGCGGCGACGCCTTCAACGCGGGCTTTGTGGCCGGCATGCTCCGCCGGCTGCCGCCGGCGGAGTGCCTGGCCTGGGGCAATGCCTGTGGCGCCCTGGTGGCGTCGGACAAAGGCAACGCGGCCCATCGCGTATCAGTGGAGGCTTTGAGCCGGGCGCTGGCCGCGGGGCGGGTGGAATGACAGTCAGTCGTCCTCAGGTGGTGCGGCGGCGGGGGGTAAGGGCCTTATGACCGACGTGGCGAAGAGCTGCATCTCCGGCGTCCCACCCAGTAGCGCCGCCTGCAGGCCCCGGTGGGCTCGTTGTTCGGTGATCTCGCTGCCAACGTACTCGCACAGGAAGACGATCTCAGGGGAGGCCAGTATCGCACTGAAGAGGCAATGAACCGCACCGGTTACGAAGGTGAATAGCCCCAGCAGCGGATCGTCGGCGTAGAGCGCCGCAAACCCGACGATCAGATTCGCGATCCCCCAGGCCAGGAACCAGACACTGCCGGCGGCCCGGGCACCACCGGACTGGTTCAGCAGTCCCAGGCCAATACCCATGCCAACCGCATGGGCGCCGAGAAACCCGACCTTGACCAGAGTGATCGTGCCAGACAGCCCGAGGGCAGCCAGGGCCAGCATGTAGCCCAGGCCCAGGAGGCCAAAGACGGTGGCCACGGTCCCCACCGCGGTGACGCGGCGACGCGCCGCCTGCAGTAGATCCAGAAACTCTGGTGGCGGGTACCAGTCCTCGGCTTCCAGTTCGTCCATGGCTAGGCCACTCCGGATCGGCGCAGCAGCCCGTCAGTGGGTGCTGGCGGCATATTCGCACATGGCCTGAATATTAGCTCGCGGGGTTCCGGGCGGCACCTCGCACCCCGGACCGACGATATGTCGGGCCCCCAGGGTTTCGTGGCACTGCCGACACCGCGCCCACACCTCAGCCGCCGTTGCCTGCAGCAGCCCGGCTACCGGGTCGAAGTTCCCCAGCACAACCGGAGCCGGCCCCATGGCCGGTCGTACCGCCTCCAGGGGAACCAGATGATCCAGGTCAATGATCTCACAACCTGTCTGCGGAAGCAAGGCCAACAGGTGCGTGGTGTTTCCGCAGATATGCAATCGAGCCACTGCGCCAGCGGCATGGATCGCCTGTACAAGACGTTGCTCGCCGGGGAGGATCAGTTCCTCGTAGATTCGGGCTGAGACGAGTGAGGCCGCAGCGTCGCCAATGCCGATGAGCTGGCATCCCGCAGCCACCTGTGCCTGCGCAAAGGCGATCTCCAGCTCCACTGTCCAGTCCAGCAGGTCCCGGACGAACGCGGGGTCGTCCACAAGGTCCAGCATGAACTGCGTCATACCGCGCAGGTCTACGGCCTGGGCGATGGGCCCTTCCACCCAGCCCATGATGGGAGTCGATTCCCCCAGCCGCTCTCTGAGGTATTGGGCGCCGTGGACGCGGTCTGTCATACGGCCTCCCCCCAGCGGGTCGGGCTGACGGAGGCCCAGGAGGTCTGTCTTCTCCGCCAGAGGGGGCCGCAGGCAGCGCGGCGGGCCGTCATCATAGTACTGCAGTTCGCCGCCGATGTCAGCGGTCTCGCGGTAAGGGTCCGAGATGAGTTGCGCCACGTCGAGCGGAAACAGCTCCAGCAGCCGGAGCTGGCAATCACCGAGTACGTGGTAGTCCCGCACGTAGTCTGCGTAGCTCACGCCGGCGTCTTGTGCCGCCCACACCATGAAGATCGGCATGCACAGCAGGCGGTCCACTGTCTCTCCCGCGAGTAGCCGTCGCAGGCGCTCTGTGGGCGTCATTGCGCTCGCCTCCGCATGAAGAGAGTGGTCTCCTTGCCATTGTGGGGCAGGTGGCGGACCCGGAAGTCCTCGTAGTCGTTCGCCAGCAACGACAGGACCTCCTCGACATGCTTGCGGCGCCGCCGGGTCTGAAACTTCACCGTCATAATCGCAGGCGATCCCGGGCGCAGATGGACGGCAGCCCGAACCATCAGGGCCGCTGCCTCGGCCGGGTCGAGGTTCATGTCACAGGTGATCAGGTCGTAGGTGGGGGCGGCCTGGACAAGGTAGTCTTCGGCCCGCGCCTGCACGTGAGTGACATTGGGTAAACTGCGAACCCGCTCGTCCAGGCTAGCCGGATCCACCGCCACGACTTCGCGACAGGTCTCGGCCAGCACGCGGCTCCAGCCACCAGGGGCCGCACCCAGGTCCAGAGCCCGATCTTGCGGCCCCGGAGCCAGCCCAAACTCCGCGTAAGCCTCACGCAGCTTCAGCTCCGCTCGGTTGAGCGGGCGCTGGCTGCCGCGGCGCATCTGCGCGATCTCCTTGCGAAGCAATTCCTCGGGCCAGCACAGCCCCACGAAGGCCAGGTTCTGGAAGATCTCGATGGAGAGCACCTGGTCGGGCAGTTCGAGATCCGGAGTGAGGCCCCAGTAGTCTGACAGGCGCGTCCCCACATGGTGTTCGACGTCGCGGGAGCCGAAGTCGTGCTCACCCCGACGGTGACAGACCACCCGGAAGCTGCCTCCCGGCTCGCAAGGCGCAAGCTGCAGGCTGGCTGCGAGAAGCAAGTCCAGGCTCCTCACGTCCTTGCCGATATCCACCCGCAGGTCCAACGGTGTGATGCGACCGATCACGGTCGTCTCCGCTTCGTCCAGAAGGCGCAGGGCTTCGGTCCGCGGTGCCTCGGTGTTCACGACCAGGTTGCCTGGCATGAACAGCGGACGGCATGTAGCCTGGGGTAAGGTCCGCTTGAGTTCGCCGATGGCTCTGCGCTCCCACGCGGAGGCACATGTCACCAGCATGGTGGTCAGCCGGAAACGATGGCTAAGAACGCTGTCCATGACGGTCACTGACTGTCGCCAGACGGCGGAAATGGCGCTCGCGCTAGCAGGCCCAGCACCAGGAAGACGGTACAGACCAGGATCAGCGGAGCATCGCCGTAACGGGCATAGGTTGTCGTGGACCGGCTCGCGGCCGGGATGTCGGCCCGCGCTACGCCCGGTATCCCGATGGGTACCTCATCCATGGCCTCTCCGTACGGGTCATAGATGGCAGAGACGCCGTTGCTGGCGGCACGGACCAGATACCGGCGGGTCTCGATGGCGCGGAAGGGAGCGGTGACTGAGTGGTGGGCAGGCTCGGTGGTCCGGGCGGCCCAGATGTCGCTGGTGACAAGAGCGATCACATCGGCGCCGAGGCGTGCCACCTCCCGCGCCGGTTCTGGAAAGATGCCTTCGTAGCAGATGAGCGGGGCCAGGCGCCAGTCCCCTACGCCCACGAGCCGTCGTTCCGAGCCCGGGCTGAAGTCCTGCATACGGATAGGGTAGCGCTGGAGGAACTTCCACTGGTCACGAAAGGGCACGTACTCCCCGAAGATCACCAGATCGCACTTGCGGTAGACGCTTCGGAGGCCTCCGTCGGGCGTGGCCTGGAAGACAGCGTTGTAGATCGCGGGTCCTTCGGCCTCAATAGCGCCAAAAAGCAGGTCTGCCTGCTCACGGCGGGCCACGTCCTTCACGCGCTGCTGGCTGTCCCGGTCGTTGGTGATCGCGGCGGGCACGGCTGTTTCCGGCCACACAATCAGTCTTGCCGGTGGCGAGAGCTTACTGAGCTCGTCGTAAGCGCGGACGCTTGCGGCGACCTCGTCCCGGGTGACCTGCTGGTTGACGGGCAGTACGGGCTGTACGACCGCTACGGCGAGTGTCGGGCCCGTCTCGGCCCGCTGGCGCTCGAGGCCCTGCCCGACCCGCATCACCAGGCTGCCCCAGATGTAGACCGTGAACACTGCGACGTAGGAAACGAGAGCCATGCGCCCGGCCAGACGGTTGAACAGCAGCGGGTGGCCAGACCGTCGCCAGGTACGGGGGAGCATGGCCAGCAGGACCGTGCCCAGGCCGGCATTCAGGAGGGCTACCAGGAAGGTGACCCCGTAGTGCCCTGCGAGCGAAGCGAACTGCACGATGGGGAGCTGGTTGTGCTGGGAGTAGCCCAGGTCGCCCAGGGTGAAGGCGATCGGCCCAGCGGAGCCGCGAACGATTTCCAGCAAGGTCCAGGTCGCGGCCAGGGCAGGCACCCGGACTGGCGCCGGTGCATGCTGGCAGACCAGGCTCGCGACCAGTCCGAAGACGGCGTAGTAGGCCCCCATGCCCAGCGTAAGTGCGACCCAGGGCAGTGTGCCGAGGATGCTGACAAACCAGCAGACGCCGCCCATGAACAGCAGACCGAAGACCAGACCGTGGGCGAGACCCCTGAGGGGTGACACCTGGCTGAGGGCCACGATGAGCGGCACGAGGCCGAACCAGGCGAAAGCTCCGATGCTCGCGGGTGGGAAGGCCAGCCACAACAACAGCGCAGACAGAACAGTCAGTGCCCACAGGGCGCGATCACGTCCCGGCGGTACCACAGGCGGCTGAGCCGCTGAGCTCATGACGCCGCGCTCGCCCCTTCCTGACGGAGGGTGTCCACGAAGCGGCCCATGCGGTCGAGTGCCTCCTTGAGCTGTTGCATGCCTGTGGCATAGGTGCACCGCAGGTAACCCTCACCGCAGGCGCCGAAAGCGGTACCTGGCACCGCCGCCACCTTCTGCTCGAAGAGCAGGCGTCGGGAGAACTCCTTGGAGGTCAGGCCCAGATGGCCCACGCGCGGGAAAGCGTAGAAGGCGCCCCTGGGCATGAAGCAGGGCAGGCCGATGTCGTTGAGACCCTTGACGAAAAGGCGGCGACGCTGGTCGTACTCAGCCACCATCCGCTGCATATCACCGTCGCCGTGGCGCAGTGCCTCAGTGGCGGCCACCTGTGCGCTCACCGGGGCGCACATGACGGTGTAGGCATGCAGACGGTTCAGCGCGTCAATGAGATACTCCGGTCCGCAGGCAAACCCCAGCCGCCAGCCGGTCATGGCATAGGCCTTCGAGAAGCCGTTGAAGACCAGGGTGCGCTCATACATGTCGGGCAAAGAGGCAAAGCACGTGTGCTGCCCTTCGTAGGTCAGCAGGGCGTAGATCTCGTCGGACAGCACGAGCACGTCGTGCTCACTGCACACCTTGGCAATGGCCAGCAGGTCCTCCCGGCTCATCGTCGCGCCCGTGGGGTTGTTGGGGTAACCGATGAGCAGGGCTCGCGTCCGCGGTGTGATGGCGGCCTCGAGGTCGTCAGGCAGGAGGCGGAACTCATCGGCCTCGCGGGTAGCGATGGTGACCGGGATGCCCCCCGCCATCAGCACGGCCGCCCGGTAGGCCACAAAGCAGGGCTCGGGCACGATGACCTCGTCGCCCGGATCGAGCAGCGCCCGCATGACGAGATCCAGGCCTTCGCTGACGCCAACGGTTACGATAATCTGCGTCTCGGGGCGGTAGGCCACTCCCCAGCGCCGCTGCATGTCCGCCGCGATGGCCTCGCGCAACTCCATCAGGCCCAGGTTACTGGTGTAAGAGGTCATGCCCCGGCGCATGGCCGCAATGGCAGCGTCGCAGATGTGCCAGGGCGTAACGAAGTCCGGCTCACCAACGCCCAGGGAGATGACATCGTCCATCCCGATGACGAGGTCAAAAAACTCCCGGATGCCGGAGGGCGGAAGGTTCTGCACCATCTTGCTCAGCCGAGGCGGGCCGCTCATGGGGTCACCGCCAGGCGGTGGTCGCCGCCGCTCTCGGCCAACAGACGGCCCTCGGCCTTGTAAGTCTTAAGAACGAAAGACGTGGAGGTAGAGCGAACGCCGGGTACGGGCGCGAGCTTCTCCGCCACAAAGCGGGCGATGGCCCGGAAATCATTGCCCTCCACGACGACCTGCAGGTCGGCCGTTCCCGACATCAGGTACAGCGAGTGCACCTCCGGGAAGCGGCTGATATGGTCAGCCACGGTGTCAAAGCCCCGGCCGTGTTCGGGCTCCGCCTCCACACTGATGAACGCGTACACCCGATCGTCGCTGACCTTCTCCCAGTTGACCAAGGCGCCATAGCTAACGATCAGTTGCCGGGCTTCGATCTCCGCCAGTGCCTGCTGGATCTCTTCCAGTGGTCGGCCCAGACGGGTCGCGATCTCTGCGGCGGGCACGCGCCCGTCCTGCTCCAGGATACGCAGGACATCCAGCATGATGAGATCCTCACTTTCGTGGCTCGGCAGCTTCGGCACGCCGCTGCTGCAGCAGGCAGTTCGCATCGTCGCGCTCGTTCAGGCCGCGATTGGGACAGGATGTCTCGTCACAAGGTTCCACGTGGATGACCACACGCGTGTGAGGTAGCCGTTCGGCCACGTCATGTTCCAGGTGGTCGCATACCCTGTGGGCCTCCGCCACCGTGACGCGGGGACACGTTACCAGGTGCAGGTCAATCTGCCGTTCGCGGCCAGAGCGCCGGGTTCGCAGGCGATGGTAGTCCAGGACCATGTCGCCATGTTCGCTCAACAGGCTCTCGATCAACTGGCGCTCCGCCTCCGGCAACGAGCGGTCCAACAGTTGCCCGAGGGCATCCCAGCCGATCCGGCCGCCCTGGAAGAGAATCATGGCTGCCACCAGCACCGCCACCAGCGGGTCCACGATGTGCCAGTCTGTGAAGTACACCAGCAGCAAGCCAGCGAACACCCCGGCCGAGGTCCAGACATCAGCCCGCAGGTGCCAGGCGTCGGCCTCCAGAGCCAGAGACTGATGCTTGCGGGCGACACGAAACAGGTACGAGGAGACGAGGATGTTGGTTACAGCCGACAAGCCCATCACCAGCAGGGCCGGTCCATGCTCCAGCTCGCTACGCTGGCCGGCAAGCAGGCGATCTATGGCCGCCCATGCCACGCCGCCGGCTGCCACCACGATCAATCCCGCCTCGACCAGCGCGGAGAGGCTCTCAAACTTACCGTGGCCGTAGCCATGCTCCGCGTCCGGAGGTTCGGCAGCCTTACGGACGGCAAACCACGCCAGCAGGGAGGCCACCAGGTCATTGCCAGAGTGTATGCCCTCGGCCACAACGCTTACAGACCCCGTCAGCATGCCGGTTACAAGCTTGACAATAGTCAAGCTTGTGTTGCTAATCACCGAAGTGATCGCCGCACGGGCTGTCTCTTTGGCACTCAGGGCGGACGAACGGTCTGTCATAGTTGCTCAACGGGCCGGCGCCATCCGCGCGCCGGCCCGCAAGGGTATAGGACGCCGGGCTCCTTCAGAACCGACGCTTGCTCTTTGATCCAGCCTTCGCCCTGGCCTTCTGCTGCTGCCGGCGTTCGCGGCGCTGCTGACGCTTCTCGTCCTGAGCCTGCTTCTCAGCACGCTCCATGGCCTCCTGGGCACTGAGGCGGCGGGGCTTAGCCGCGGGCTCCTCGCTCTCCTGGTCCTCAGCCTCGTAGTCCTCTTCGGCGGCCTCCACGGCGGTGGTCGCGGTGGTGCGAACCCGCTCCCGGCGCCGGGCTGTTGGGCTGGCCGCGGCGCGCCGGCGGGCGGCGTAGCGCTCCCAGACCACCACGATCTGGCTGGCGTTGAAGATAGACGAGTACGCGCCAAGGATGATACCGATAATCATCGCGATGGCGAATACGCGTATACTGTCGGTGGCAAAGATGGCCAGCGCCGTCAACGTGAAGAGCGTTGTCAGTACAGTGTAGATGGAGCGGCCCAGGGTCTGCAAGAGGCTGGCGTTAACCGTGTCGGCGAAGTTGGCCCGCCGGTGCAGCCTGGTGTTCTCACGAATGCGGTCGAAGATGATGATGGTGTCATGCACGGAGAAGCCCACGACGGTAAGCACAACCGCTACGAAGGAGCTGTCCAACTCCAGGCGCAGCAGCGCCATGAAGCCTGTGAGCATGAGCACATCATGCGCCAGGGCGATGATGGCCGCCACGGCGAAGCGGAACTCATAGCGAATAGTAATGTAGATAAGGATCAGGACGAGCCCCAGGAGTAGCGCGTGCATGGCCGAAGCGCGCAACTGGCCGCCGACCACCGGCCCCACCGTCTCGCGTCCCAGGTCCCTGATGGGCCCGTACTGGGCGCCATAGAGCTTCTCCAGCTCGGCTCGTATGGCATCATCCTGCCGCATGGCCTCCTCGTCGTTTTGGACTGGAGGAGTGCGGACGATGATCTGATTGTTGCCGCCAATGAGCACCTGGGAGTGCCCGAGTCCCACGGGACCGAGGGCGTTCCTGACTTGCTCCAGAACCTGGATCTGAGCGTCTCGCGTGGTGGCAATGGGCTTCTCGAACTCGTAGCGGATGAGCCCACCGCCCGTGAAGTCGATGCCCAGGTTGAGGCCCATAGTGGCCCAGACGGCAATGCCCGCCACCAACAGCACGCCGGACAAGGTGAACCAGACATAGCTGCGGCCCACCAGGTCCCAATTCTGTCTGCGGAAGAAGTCCACGCCTCAACGACCTCCTTGGTCGGGTGCTCTCGTTGTGTGTCGGCTAGTCCTCCGCCCGCACACCGAACAAGATGTAGTTCTGGCTCAGACGGCTGTTGCCGACCATTGTCACCATCCAGCGCGACACGGTGACGGCTGTAAAGAGTGAGCACGCTACGCCGACAAAGAGCGTGACCGCAAAGCTCTTGATGGAGCTGGTGCCCAGGAAGTAGAGCACGGCAGCCACGATCAGTGAGTTGACGTTCGAGTCCAGGATGGCGGTCCAGGCGCGCTCGAAACCCGCCTCGATGGCCGCCCGCATGGACTTGCCACTCCAGACCTCCTCGCGCAGACGCTCGAAGATAAGTATGTTGGCGTCCACGGCCATGCCGATCGACAAGATGATGCCGGCGATGCCGGGCAGGGTCAGCGTGGTCTTCGTGAAGACCAGCACCGCCAGCACGATGAAGACATACAATGCCAGGGCTACATCAGCCAGCAACCCCGGCAGTCGGTACCAGGCGATCATGAAGAGCACGACGGCCAACAGGCCGTAGATACCCGCCTGAATGCTGCGGTGGATGGCATAAGTGCCCAGGGTGGCGCTGATAGTGCGATTCTCGGCAATCTCCAGCGGCACCGGCAGGGCACCGGCATTGAGCAGCAACTTGAGGTCGCGGGCTTCCTGAGCCGTGAAGTTGCCCTCGATGACACCCTCGCCCGGGATCTCGCTCTTGATCACCGGAGCCATCTGGCATTTCCCGTCCAGCACGATGGCCATCAGGCGGCCCACGTTGCGCCGCGTGAAATCGCGGAAGGCGTTCTTGCGCTCGGCCCTGAGCTCGAAGCTCACGACCCAGCCCGTGCCTGCGCTGTCGGTGTTGACGGCGGCGTTGCTCATCAGGTCGCGCCCGGTGAACATGGCCTCGGACTCCGCCAGTACGCGCTCCCACGGCACGGTCTGCTGCGTCTGGCTGTCGCGCCACTCGCTGTAGTCGTCCTCTGCCGCGCCGATGGGCTCATAGCGCTGAGGGATGAGGCGGAACTCCAGCATGGCCGTGGACTTCAGGATACTCACGACGCGGTCCGGGTCCTTCACACCCGGCAGCTCGACGATGATCTGGTCAGTCCCCTGCTTCTGGATGAGGGGCTCGCGGATATCGCTCATGAAGTACAGGCGACGGTCAATGATGTTCTTGACCTTTTCGGCCGTGTCAGCCTCCAGGAACACCGACTCGGCCTTGGTGGTGATTTCCACGCCGGGGTAGGACCGCTCGAGATAGGCTTGCAGGAGCTTCTGCTGCTTATCGGCGGCATCCTGGTTTGCTGCCCGAGTCTCCACAACCGCCATGTTGTCCGCCGGTATGTCAACTTTGACTTCGTCCGCCGGCACGCCACCCCTGACCAGGACGTTCTTGAGGCTATCGGTCAGAGCCTCTGGCGTGACATTGGTGGGCACGATCTTCTTACCGTCGGCGGTGGTCTCGACCGGCTTCGTGCCGGGTGTTGGCGGCTTCTGGCTGAGCGGCTTGTCTTCGGGGGTGGTGAACACGAAGCGTGTTTCCGGCAGGCAGCGCAGGACGACATGAGCGCCGCCCTGCAGATCCAGACCGAGCTTCACCTTCAGGCTTGGACGGTAGATACCGATGGCCGAACCCAGGCGGTACAACGGCTGCTCCACCTGCGCGTCGTCCGGCAGGGGCAGTGCCTTGACCCCCGGGTACTTCGCCGAAAGCTCGGTCATTAGCTTGGCGGCGTCGGCATCGGCCTGCTTCTGCTCCAAGGCCAAGGTCTCGATTTCGAGCACATTGGCCTCCACAAACTCCACCCGGTCCAGTTGAAGCCCCTTGGTGGTGAGATACTGGCGGATCTCATTGGCCTTCTCGGTCAGCGCCGCCGGGCCCTCGGCCAGTGGCTCGGGGAAGGTGTACCGGAAGGTGCTCTGCACGTCAAAGCCCTGTTTGGGAATGAAACGGATGGGCTGGAAGGCGTACAGGAAGGACAGGACGAAGAGCGCGATGATGGTGATAATCCACCATTTGCCGCGAGACTGCATGGCAACCGATCTCCCTTTCCGGCTGACTTCCGGGTGAAGGCGTAGCCCAACAGAGCCCGACTGGGTGCGTGAGATGCAGCAGCCAGAAACTGGCGGGCACGACGACAGCGGGACAGCAACAAGCAAAAAACGAGCCCTCACTGGCCCGCGTGACGACCCGTCGGCCTGGGCGCCTGTCCGCGGGGCGTGGCCCGCTCAACGACCGACAGCCGACGACCAATCCGCGGCGGTTGGAGGCCGCCGCGGCAGTGCAAGAGGATTATATGGCAGCCTTTGGCGACGTGTCAAGAACAGCCGGCAATGCAGAGGCGCTTTGCCGACCCCCTCAGGACCACCTCAGGGGCCCTGCAGGCGGCCCATCATTCCAGTAGGAATAGGAACCAGGCCTCCCGCCTGCAAGGCCGCCAGCGCCACCTGCGCCGAATGTTCGAGAACCTCCATCCGGAAATATGCCTCCCAGACGTCCTTGCCCAACGTGAGAGCCCCGTGGTTGGCGAGCAGGAACGCGACCGCTTGCGGCAGGTACGGCTGCAGAGCCTCAGAGACATCGGTTGCCCCAGGAGTCGCCGCGGGCACCGTCGGCACGCGGCCCAGCAGGCATACCGCCTCCGTGAGGATCTCCACCGGCAGCGGTCTGGGCGAGCACGCAAAGCCCGTCGCTGCCGGCGGATGCACATGCACGACAGCTCCCACGTCCGCACGCTGGCGATAGCATGTGAGGTGCAGTCCGATCTCCGAGGACACCGCCCCCCCGTCCAGAACGGTGCCCGCAAGGTCCACGACAACCAATTCCGCGGGGCGCATAGACCCCTTGGAGACGCCAGTTGGCGTGCACAACACACGCCCGCCGTTCAGGAGGGCACTGATATTGCCGGCATTCGCCGGGGCCATGCCCATCTGCCACAAACGCCGGCCGATCTCACAAATGGCTTCCCGCAGCGCTGCTTCGGTCACATAAGCACCTCAACTGTCAGGGCGCAGGCGCCCGGTGAGAGACAAGAACCGTTCCACCGTGAGCACCAGCCTGCGGTACCTGGTCTCTGCCGAGGGATGGCCTGCACAATGGCAAGGGTAGATCTCTGAGTAGTACTGGTCACGCCAGCGTCGTTGGTATGACGCGGGTACCAACGCGATTTCAAGGCTGCGGATCTCCGCGAAGCTTACGTTGGGAGTGGCCACGCCATTGACCAGGCGATGGATCTGTGCCCAACCATAGCGGGTCTTCAGGAACAGAGCCACGTAGACCGGTTCAATGCCGTCCAGCCTGACGAGATCAACGAAGGATCCAACCACCGCTGGCTCGTCGTCCACATACACGGCGAGGCGGTTCCGGGCGACCGAGCCCTCGCCGGAGCGGGCGATGACCAGGTCACCGGGCTGCAGTCGCGCCGCGGGACGGTCCCAGGGAGAGCCGGCGGCCACCCGCGAGGCATCCCTCAGGTCCACGCCAGCATAGCCGATCTGGCCCTGGTTGACCAGCGCCACCCCGTTCGTCACGGCGACAGGCTTTCGCCCGGTGATTATGGGGCCGTAGGAGATGTGAGTGATGAAGTCACCCAGAGGACGCCGCGGCCAACCGCACGCCGCCCAGAGTTCATCGTAGGCGGGGTGCCAGAAGGCCGGGTCGGCGCGATGTAGAAAGCGGGGGTCGTCCTGGCGAGCGTAGGTCACCAGCATCGTTCAACGCAGTCGCCGGATGGTGATGGACCAGTCAACTATGTCCAGCGCTTCGCGCTCTGCCTGGGTCGTCGGGCCGATTAGGGTGGCATCGCCGGACTTCTCTTCGTCGAAGAGGCCGGAGCCGTTGGTTATGGTCTGGAACTGGGTGGTGCGGAACGTCACATAGCGATTGCCTGTGGTGCCCAGACCATCATAGGAGTGCAGGTTCGGGTCCGTGATGTTGGGGTCAAAGATCAGCTCATTGGTGGCTATCATGTTGATGCTCAGGTCCGGGATATTGCTGCCCAGGGTGGCCAGGTCAATGGTCGCCTGCAACTGGTTTGTCCCGACCGGCCGCACGAAGTCAAAGGGAGGGCCCAGCAAGGTGGCGATGGGGGACAGACTGATGTCGATCACCGCGACGCCCCCACTGACCAGGTCCCCGGTGACTACCGTCACCACGGGTCCGGGTGCGCCGCCGATTGTGGCCGCCGAGTTCGCCTGCAGGGCGGCCGTTGTGGTCGTCGTGCGCCCGCTGGTACTGTCGACGAAAACGCTGCGCACTTGGCCCACGGTGGGCTCAACGGTTAGCGTCTGTGAACCGGCTACCGGCGGGGCGACGGTGAGTGTCAGACCCAGGTCCACCAGAGTGTCTGCGGTCAGTTGCACCCCGCCGGCGTTGAGCGCCGTTAGCACCGCCTGTTCGGAGGAAGTCAGCGCTCTGCCGCCTTGGCTGGCCGGGGTGAAGCTCACACTCCCCGCAACGATCTGACCAGTGGCATCGGTGGCCAGCGTCAACTCGCCGGCCGCCTGGAAAGAGGTGTTAGCCGCTGCCGTGATCATCCCGGAGCCGCTGACCTCCACCGCGCCAAACTCCACGCTTTGCACCGTCAAGGTGATGGCCCCCGCGCTACCTCCGGAGACGACGTCACCGGCCTCCGATACCCCGGCCCCGGGTGTGCGCAGTGTCGTCTGGAACTGGACTCTATAGACATTGTACTGGCCGAGGTGGTATGCGATAAAATGGCTGAATGATCCCGTCCCCCAGCCATTCTGCCAGTAAGGGCCGGCAGCCACCGGGATGGGCCCGTCGAGACCGAAATCGCCGTCAGTGTCTATGGGGATGAAGTAGTAGAAGGCGTCGTTGATGGGACCGCTGAAAGACACGGTGAAATCGAGCACCACCTGGGGACCCACGGGAACAGTCTCCCCCCCGCGAGCACACCCGCCCACGACGACAGGCAGGCCGGCAACGATAGACAAACAGGCCGCCCACAGCCCACCTCGGATCATGGCGTCACCAACGTCGCGCTCGCGCTCACGGTTTGCTGCACCGACGCAGAAGGGTCAGCGGGTTCTGCTCCAGGACCTCGGGTAGTTCGGCCTCGGTCAGACCGGCCGCCAGAGCCACCCTGCGGGCGAACTCCGGGGTCAGGATATGGCCTGGCAGATGGCTGTCACTGTTAACGATCATCCTCGCGCCGGCCTCACGGCACACCCGCACCACTCGTCCGTTGCCCAGTGAGTGCCCATCCTTGGACGTAACCTCGATCAGAACGCCCGTCTCGGCGGCCGCAGCCGCCTCATCGGTCGTCAACAGGCCCGGGTGTGCCAGGATGTCCACTGCGGGACAGCACGCCGCCGCCAGGTTCGTGCCGGGCTCGACCGGCTCCACTGGGCTCTCGCCGTGGACCACCACATGGTCCGCGCCGAGTTCCTTGGCGCGTCCCGCCAGCTCCGCGATGGACGCTGCGGGTACGTGTGTCAGTTCGACCCCCACCAGAACCCGAAAGTTCCAGTACCGCGCCGCCAGCTCGGCGTCAAGGCTTACCTCGCGGATGACGCGTTCGAGCGTACTGGCGCTCACGTGGTCAGAGATACCCAGCGCCGAATAGCCGTTGACGATGCAGCGGCGGATCAGCTCGATGGGTGAGAGCACGCCATCGGACAGGAACGTATGAGTGTGGAAGTCGTAAAGCATCAGTGTCTCCGTCGCCCAGCCGGGCCGGCTCAGGGGCTGTCCGTGGTGCCACTCACCAGCCAGCCAAGCGATCGGGCCAGCAGGTCGCGAACAACCTGACTGCCATCGGTTGCCTGCGCTTTGGCCGGTGGCAGCAGTAGCGTCGCATCACACGCGATGACACGTCCCTGGCCGAAAACATGCCTGACCACGGCGGCGCTGCCGTTGATGGTGAGCAGCTTCCCCTCGCTCAGCCCCCAGACTGAGACGCCGCTGGGAGCGCCCTTCCAGCCGTTCAGCCCGGAGGTCAGGGGCCCGGGCACCACCGTCGCCGTGCCAGCCGGCCGCCCAAAGGTGGTCGCCAGGTTGACGGTCGCCAGCAGTCGGTTGAGCGCCTGCAGTTGCGCCACGGTCCGCGGCGTGCAGTAGGCCAGAATCAGAGCAGAGCCCCCATTCCAGATGTACTGACCGAAGGCGGCCTGTTCGTCCTCCTCATACGGCCGCACAGCGCCCAGCACCAGCAGGTCGGGGGGACTGACCAGGGCTTCCGCCAGCGTGTGCTTCCCCGCCTCGTAGCCCAGGGGCTCCCATTTCAGGCCCGAAGCGTCCAGCAGGCCTTCGACCACGTGGCGTATGTCGGGCCAGCGATCCCCCTCACCAGACAGCTCCGTAAGCGCCGTACCGCTCAGTTTCACGGGTGCAGAGGCGCCGGGGGAGGTATCCTCGGCCGGCAGCGACAAGCCAAGCTCATCGGGCCGTCGGATCGGGTTGCTGTCGGCTTCTTTCGCCAGGACCCAATTGACGCTTTGGGTCAGGAGCCGCATGGGACCACTGTCGGTCAGGGCGTCAGCCATCAAGCTGACCAGATTGTCGAGAAGAACCACGAAACGACCTTCACCCAGCGTGCCGGCCACGGCGATTGGTCGGGCCCCCTGGCTCACCAGGACGTCGAGGCCAGTGGCGCTGAACGTGAGGTCAGCGCGGACGAGGCCCAGGTCGCTGACACCCGCGGTAACGGGGTGTGAACGCAGTTGCACCGCCTGCGCCTCCGCCGCGCCCGCGTAGACCTTCACACCGAAGGGCGCAAGCAGACGGCGGGTGTCCTCCAGGCCCTCTGAAGCTCCCTCAGCGACCAGGACAACGCCTCCGCCGCCCTGCACAAACTGCGGCAAAGCGTCCGCTTGCTCCGCGGCCAGGGGAGCGTTGGTGTTGAACAGGAGGGCACCGGGTTCGCGGTCGGCCTGTTGCGGTTCGCGCTCCCGCAGCCACCAGACATCGAGGCCCGCCTCCTTGAGCCGGTCATAGCACGCCCGGGCGGAGATGGCCAGCGGTCCACTGGCAGGCAGGTCCATGGCCACCAGCGGCCCTTCTGCCGCGCCGGGCCTCACTGGCGCAAGCGCCAAAGCCGCGGCGATCAGGAAGCCGCCGGACGAGCGCCATCGCAGCATCGGAATACTCCCTCTCTATCTGGCCTATCGCAGGGCCACAGGCATTCCCGCGTCCAGAGACTGGTGAATAGCCACACATAGCTCAACCGCCGCTCTGGCGTCGGACGGGCTGATGAGGGGCGGACAGCCAGTGCGCACACAGTCGGCGAAGTGTTCAAGCTGGGTGCGCAGCGCCCCGTGCTGCAGGTCACAGACGATGGGACCATAGGCAATGTCCGGCCGCCGCGCGCGGTCCTGGCTGGCAATCTCCAATGACTCGTCGCCGACCCGCACGGCGACGCGGCCAGCGGTGCCAATCACCTCGAGCCGTGCGTCGAGGGTGTTCGGCACGCCTTCGGGAATGGCCCAGCAGGTTTCCAGGCAGCCCACCGCGCCGTTGTCATACTTCAGCAAGGTGTATATGGTATCGTCAGCACCCACGTCGGCTAGTGCCTTGCGGCTGCTCTCGGCATACACGCGGACGACCTCGGCGCCGACGAACCAGCGCATAAGGTCCAGATCGTGGGAGCCCAGGAAGAAGGCCACCGAGGTCCGGCCGCAGATGCGTCGGCCCGAGGCGAGGATGTTGTTGCGCCGCCCATAGACGTGGATGATGTCACCGACCTCGCCAGCGTCAATGGCCTGCTTGGCAGCCTGGTAGCGGGGGTCGAACCGCACCACATGGCCAACCATGAGAGTGACGCCCGCGCCATGGCAGGCAGCAATGATGGCGTCGGCGTCGGCCAGGTTCAGTGCCAGAGGCTTTTCCACCAGCACGTGCTTGCCGGCCCGGGCCGCTGCCACACAGGGTTCGAGATGGTAGCGGTCGTCAGTGCACACGCTCACCATGTCGACACCAGGGGCCCCCAGCGCTTCCTGCAGCGACGCCGCCCCCACCACATCGTAGGCCTGCGCCGCTTGTGCCGTCAGTTGGGCGTCCAGATCGTAGACGCTCACCAGTCTAGTACCCGGCAACTCCGCCCAGATGCGGGCATGGCGCTGTCCCATCATACCGAGGCCGATTACTGCTGCGCCGAGTATTTCAGACATCGCTGCTGCTCCTTGTGCTCCAGATTCCTCAACTCGCCGACGGCTTCTTGCGCGGGTGCCAGCGCCGGCTGCGCGGCCGCGGCTTGCGCTCGGTGCCGTTCGCGTCTTCGGCGACGGTGGTCGTCCTCACCTCGCCCAGCGCAAAGCCCCCGAGCAGTCTCCCAACGTTCTCGATGGCGCCCACGGGCGCCACCTCGCAGCCATGGGTGTTCTCGGTGGGGATGCCTACGCAGGCCCAGCGGCCGATGAGACCGTATTTCACGGCTATGCTGGTGTCGCTGCCATAGCTGCGCACGGTCATCTCCTGGTGTCCGAGCTTGAGGCGGTCACAGGTATCCAGTAGCTCCTGCGCCAGCCCCGGATGGTAGATGAATCCCGCATCCTTCATCAGGATGACCGGCCGATCGTCCAGCTTTATCGGATACTCTTCGACGACCGGCGCCACGTCCACGGCGATGACAGTGTTGATAGTATGCTCCGCGGTCAGTGTCCGCGCCACATAAGCCCCGCCGGAGACTCCGACCTCCTCGGAGCTGGTCGCTGCCACATACACGTCCACGAGGGGCTTGCGAGGGGAATCATGGAGCGCCTCCAAAGCCAGTACCAGGCTCACCAGTCCTGCCTTGTCGTCCAGGCCGTAACCGGCCACGAATCGGTCCTGCAGGTACACCGGCGTCTTGCGTAGACGGCTGACGCATCCGAGGCTGCCGACACGCACCCCCCTGGCGGCCAGCTCCTCGGCGCTCAGCTTGCAGTCCACATAACACATCTCCCAATCGAGCGGCTTTTCCATCTTTGCCCTGTGAACCCTGGCCGAACGGTGCGAGCTGTGGGTGCTGCCCACCGAGAGGATGCCAGTAATCCATTCATGGCCGAGAATGTCATAAGGCCCCTCGCCGTAGCGCCAGGGCACGGTCCCGCCCAGAGGCTCCAACCACAGTTTGCCGTCCTCGTCAATGTTGCGGACCATCGTTGAGATCTCGTCTTTGTGGGCGACAATAAGAATGCCGTCCTGGGATGACTGGCCCTCGATCTTGCCCACAATGTTGTCGTGGGGGTCACGGTGGACCTCATCACAGAGCCGACTGAAGTGGGCCAGTACCCACTCCTCGGTCTCCGTCTCCCGTCCACACGGCGCGTGGGTGACTAGAATCGAGTCCAGAAGCTCCTTGACGTGCGCGTTCATTCAGGCCTCCGCCGGTGTTGATGCTAAGCGCCCCGGTCTATAGTTCCACGATCTGTCCTGTCTCGGCCGACTCCACCATGGCTACGAGCGCTCTGGTTATCTGCAGGCCATCCTCGCCGGTAATGAGCGGGGTCTGGTTCCGCAGGCAGCAGTTCACGAAGTGTTGGAAGGCCTGATAGACAAAGCCGACCGGCACTCCCATCACATCGCCAAAGAGGATGCCCTTGTCAAGCTGCTTGTTGTGGGTCGCATGCTGGTACACAGGGTGTGTCGGGTCAATGTTGACGTAGCCTTCGCTGCAGATCAGCTCAAACTTGCTGTCCACCATGTAGGGCATGGACTCCGGCATGATCCAGCAGCTCTCGAAGTTGCCGACACAGCCGTTCTCGAACTCCACCGTGGCCTGGTAGAAGTCCGGCGTGTCGATGCCAAGACTGCGCAGCTTCACTGAGCGGCAAACGGCATGGATGCGCTTGGCCTCGGACCCGAAATACCAACGGGCGATGTCGTAGCGGTGGCAGATGAGCCAAAACGGCAACCGAGTGTTAGCGGCCCACGACAGCATCTGGGTGGGCACGTAGAGGGTGTTGTTCAGTCGCGCGTAGGCGTACAGTGGCTCGCCGAGCTCGCCCTTGTCCAGCGAGTCCTTGGTCTGAGCGAAGGCATGCATCCAGCGGTTGGACCAGTTGATCATCAGTTGCTTGCCGGAAGTCTTCTGGGCCGCCAGGATCGCCTCGGCGTCAGCGATGGTGGTGGCCATGGGCTTCTCCAGCAGGACGTGCTTGCCGGCGGCGAAAGCTGCCGCCGCCACCTCGCGGTGCAGATGGTCGGGCAGCACCACCGAGACCGCCTCGATCTCCTCCAGGGCGAGGAGTTCATGGTAGTCGGTGAAAACGTGCCTGGCACCGCACTGTAGACCGGCCGTCCTGGCCTTCTGCTCGTCCAGATCGCACACAGCGACAAGCTCGCAGTTCGGGGCGGCTGCGGCACAGCGGGCGTGGCTGAGGCCCTGCACGCCCGCGCCGATCACTCCGAACTTGAGGTTCCCGGGAGCGAACGCCTCGACCATACTCATCACCTCTGGGTCGGCAAGTAGCAGGACGTTTCCCCGACGCGGGGCGCCGTCCCTTCCTGTCGGGCGCGAGTGCTCAAGCAAACAAGCCTCCACGTTGCTTGTTGTCGGCAGCCATCACGCCGAACGCGCCGCCCGCGGTACAGACCCTCACAACGGATGCAGTCTGCGGGGTCAGACAGCGCGCTCGCACCTCGCCAGCAAGGTGCTGTTCCCAGCCGTTGGCCTCGAGGGCGCTTCATGCTATACTTTGGCACTGTCTGCCGCCTCGCAACACTGCCATTCCGGAGTTCGCGGCATGGACCGGCTGAGGAGCAATAGCTTCGCGTACCTGATCGCCCTCGGCCTCGCCTGTGCCGCGACCGCTGCCCTGTTCCTGGTCGGAAGCTCCGAAAGCGTGCTCTTGGCGATAGCCGCCGCGCTTTACGTCGCTCTTCTGGTGGCCGCTATCTGCTCCGCTGACCTGGCCCTCTACGCTTTCGTGCTGGTTGCACTCACTGAGGCTCTGTACAAGGGTCTCGCCGCCAACATGCTCACCATGCTGGCCAAGGACATTGTACTCGCCATCATGTTGTTGCGGCTCTTCTGGCATAGCCAACAGAACCGCGATTACTCGTGGCTCCGGCACCCGCTGGCGCTGCCGGGTCTGCTGCTTGCGGCCTACGGCCTGGCCATGGCAGCAGCTCCACAGACCAACAGCCTGCTACTGGCAGCCGCGGGCCTGCGCAGTTGGCTGCTTTGGATGCCACTCTACTTCCCTGCTTACCAGACGCTGGTCAGCCGCCGGCGGGTCTTTGCCTTCATCAGCATTCTGCTGTTGGTCATGGTGCCTATCTGCGTGTACGGCATTGTCCAAGGCAACATCGGCTACGAACACACGCGGGTCCTGCCCGGTTTCTATGAGCTCACTTCCTGGTACGGCGTCAACTCGCTGCGCAGTGACGAGGACGTTCTCGGGGCGGAGCTCACCGGCGACTACGGTCGTCAGCCCTCGCCGGAGCAGCCCGAAAGCTTCGACCGCAGCTTCGCCCCGATCATGGCGGTGCGAGCCTGCGCCATCTTCATCTCGCCGGGCTACTTCGGCGGTATGGCCGCGATGACCGCACTCCTCAGTCTGGGGTTGCTGGGCTGGGCGCGAAGTAGTGTGCTGCGCGGCCTGGCGGTGGCGGCCGCTCTGGCTGCGGTTGGCGGCCTTCTGGCCAGCGGATCGCGCGCACCCATGGTGGGCCTGGTGGTCGGCCTGGCCGCGATGTCACTGGTCTCTCGACGTCGGGCGCTGGTTATCGCCGGCGCCATCGTGGTTGGCCTGGGAACACTCTATGTCCTCCGCGATGTCGTCGGCGTCGGAGCACAACGTATCGAGCGCACGCTGACCGTCTCCGCGGCCATCCAGCGCAGCCTGCAGCCCCTGGGGTTCGGTCTGCAGGCCGCCTGGGAGAATCCCCTTGGTGGGGGTGTTGCCACCGGACAAGGCGCCGGCCGACTGGTCTATACCGGAGCTATCCAGGTCGAACGCAGCCAGGGGGCCCGCTTCATTGAAAACGAATTCGGCCGGGCTCTCGCCGAGCTCGGCTTTGTCGGCACGGCGTTGTGGCTCTGGATGATCATCACCCCCCTGGTACAGACCTTCCGCTGCACTCGCCGGTTGGGGTCCCAGCGAGCGGGGGTACTGGTGGCCGCCATGTTCGGGGCCATGGTGGCCATCTTCACCCAACTCGGCGTCGGCTCGGCACTCTACCAGGGGGCCGGCATGTTCTACTACGTCTTTGCGGCCATGGCGCAGCGACTGGTGGAGCTTCCCATCACCGACAACCGCCGCGCCGTTGGGGCTGCTCTGCGCCGCTACGGCTTCGTTCGTGAGCGCGTCCATCTGCCGGCGCAGTAGCCTCAGGCGCTGAGCGTCACCGCCTCCGCAGGCGCTCCCGCAGCTCAGACCACTGCTCATCACTGAAGTCCAACGGCAAGTCCACCCGCTTCCCGGCGTAGATGCTTTGCTGGGCCGCCAGCAGCGCGTGCACCACGTTCCTGCCGGTCTCGAAGCGATTCAGGTGTGGCTTCTTGCCGTCCAGAGCGTCGGCTACAGCCGCGGTGAAGTCCCGCTGACCCTGCCAGCCCTGCTGGTCCCAACTGCTGGGGCCGTGCTCGGGCTGGGCCATGCCGTCGGCTTGCCACCAGTAACCGCCATTTTGGGTCAGGTACAGCCGCCCCCTGGTGCCAAGGAAGTCAAAGTGCAGGTGCATCCAGAAGTTCGTCTCTCCGGGAGTGCCCAGTGCGTCTTCAGAAGAGTCAAAGATGACACGCACGTCGTTCGGAAACCAGTACTCGGCCAGCAGATGCAGGGGTGACAGGTGGCTATCGCGGTAGTCAGGCTGGCCTGGCACCGGCTCCCAGATCTCGTAGCCCATGGCCCACACCGACAAGGGCGGCTCATCACCCAGGAACATCTGCAGCAAGTCCATGGTGTGAGGCCCCATGGCCATCGAGCTGCCCTTGGTGCTGGCACGGACGAAGTAGAGGTCCCCGATCCTGTTGTGCACAATATCGTTGATGGTCCCGTCACGGAACTGGGGGAAGTATCGGCGCTGGCAGTTGACGATGATCTCCATCCCGGTTCCCTGCTGAATAGCCTCGAGGCCGGCAATGTCAGAGGGCTTCACCGCCATGGGCTTTTCGAGAATGATCGCCTTGACGCCGTACGCTGCTGCCAGTTCGGTCTCCCACACGCGCTGGGTGGGCATGGTGACCACGTGCACCACATCCGGCCTCACTCTATCGAGCGCCTCCTCATAGTCCCCAAACCCTTGCGGGATGCCGAACCTGGTCTGGAAGTCGCTGACCCGCTCCGGGATCAGGTCCACGCAGGCGACCATTTCCATGTTCGGTATGTCACGGTAGACATCCGCGTGCTCAAGCGCTCTCGGGCCACAGCCCAGTAGTAGCGAACGGTAGGTGCCCATCAAGTGATGCCTCCTCGGCAGGTTCATGCCCGGCCCGGACTTGCGGACCGCGGCACCGTCTACTTCGCTTCCGAGAGACACTCGGCCTCCCCAGCGATGACCTGGCGTGGTCGCTGGCACCGGCGGCGAACGGGCTGCGGCACAGGGTCACCCTGGAAGGCCAACGCCCGCCCGGCGGCGAACGGGCGGGCCCTCCCAAGTCCAGACCGCAGGTGTGAGGATGGCAACGGCCCAGCAACCCTCGACGACGCGTCCGATGCCTGTGCGCCTGACCCTGCTCGCCGTCCTGGCGCTGGCTCTGATCTTCCTCTCCGGCTACTGGGTACGCCAGGCGGAGATTCTTTCCACAGCGTGCTCACTGAGCGGCGCCGCTCCGGCCATTCCCGCACTGGCGGCGCTCATCCTCATTCTCTTGGTCAACCCCCTCCTGCGCCGGGTAAGCCCCGCTGCCGCGCTGTCCACCGTGGAGGCACTGCTGCTGTACGTGATGCTGACGATCGGCGTCATGATGTACGGTATCGGCGGAGTGCGGCACCTGCTGGCCGCCCTGACCGAGGCCCAGTATCTCTCGACACCCGCCGAGCCCACCGAGACCCTGACCCAATTCATACCGGCATGGATGGCCCCCAAGGACCGGCTGGCGCAGCAGGCTTTCTGGGAGGGTGCCGCCTCGGGGCTTGTCCCCTGGCGAGCCTGGTGGGCTCCGATGGCCGCCTGGACCGGCTTTTTCCTGTTGCTGGGTGGGGCTTTTCTGGGGCTACTCCTGCCTATCGCCGGTCGCTGGATGGACGAGGAACGCCTGACCTTCCCCCTGGCCCGCCTGCCCCTGGAGGTGCTGGGGGCTGGGGCCGTCGGCTCGTTCTTCCGCAGCCCCATGACCTGGTTGGGAATCGGTGCCGCAACACTGCTGAATGCCGTCAACATGGTCCGCGGCGTCTTCTTTGGCGGCTCTGACTACGGGGGAGAGGTCTACTTCATCACCCGCATTCCACTGAGCTACCCGTGGCTGGTGCTCGGGCACGAACCGCCGTTGCTGTTTGCCATCCAGCCCGGCCTGATTGGGCTTGGCTACCTGGTGACCAACGAGGTGGCCGCGTCCGTCGTCTTCTTCTTCATCTTCTCCAAGTTGCTCGGGGTGGGCGTGGCCAGCGCCGGGTTCCGCGACGGCTCCATACCCTATGCCAAGCAGCAAGCCTTCGGCGGTTACATGGTCATCGGCGCGGTGGCGCTGTGGCGGGCCGTGCAAGCGCTGCGCACGCGCGCTAGCGGGGGAAGTGGCGCGCCCCCGCGCTGGGCGCTACCCGGCGCCGCGATGTGCTTCGCTGGCGCCGTCACCATGCTCATCGTCGCCGGCATGACGCCCTGGCTGGCGGTGAGCTCCCTGGGCGTGCTGGTGCTGTCGTCGCTGGCCTACGCCCGGGTGCGGGCCGACACCGGCGCGCCGTTGCTCTGGGCCCGGCCGTACACCACCGAGTACCTGGTCTTCTGGGACATCTTCGGAGGGCGTCCGCTGGTGCCGCCCGGCCGCACGCTCGCCTCGCCCACCATCTTCGCCCTGACGTCCTTCCTGTCACGCACGGGCTTCCCCTCGGTCTCCGGCTATCAGGTCGAGGGCATCCGTCTGTTCCGGCAGATGGGCCTCGGCTGGCGGGTGATCGCTGCGACAGTGATGCTCGCCATCGGCGTCGGGGTACTTAGCGGCTTCTACGCCCACCTCGTACCCTTCTACGCCAAGGGGGCCGTCGTGCTGCCAGGGGGTCACTGGAGCCTCGGGGCCATGCGCGGCGAATATGCCCGCGTCCTGCGCAGCGTCAGCGCGCCTGCAGACCCCGACTGGCCGCGCCTCATCGCCACCACCTTCGGCGGCCTCGTGACCATCCTGGTGGCCCTGGCGCGTACGCGCTGGTCAGGGCTGCCGCTGCACCCGGTGGGGTACCTGCTGGCCAACTGCCAGTATGGCTGCTGGTTCTTCCCGACCTTCATCATCGTCGGGCTGGTCAAGGGCCTGGTGCTGCGCTATGGCGGGAACCGCACCTACGCACGGCTGGTGCCGGCTTTCCTCGGTTTCGCGCTCGGGCATTTCCTGAGCGGAGGGCTCGTCTGGGGCCTCCTGTCCGCCTCCCTGGGCGGCCCGTTCCTGCGCTGGCAGGTATGGGTGAACTGACCGGCCAGTGGGGAGCAGGCCTTGTTGGCTGCAGTTCCGGAGGCGTGGACACTCCTGTCCGCGAGGGTTCCCGGCCGTAGGAGGCAGCACTGCCAGCGGGGCTGGCAGTGGCATCCGAAGCGTCTGGTCGCCGACGCTCCACGCGGGGGGGGCGACTACCCCGACCGTTGCCTACAGCCCCTCCCGCAGCTCCTTGAGCAGCAGCAGCGCCTCGATCGGGGACAAGGTGTCCGGGTCGAGGGCCTTGAGCTTCTCGATCACCGGATTGGGGGCGGCCTCGAAAAGAGTTAGCTGCACCGTCGGGGCGATCTTCTTCGCCGACCCGAGAGAGGGGCTGACGGCCAGATCCTCCTGCTCAATGGTGCGCAAGACCTCGCGGGCGCGAGCGATGACCTCCGGCGGGAGGCCGGCTAGCCGCGCCACCTGGATGCCATAGCTACGGTCGGTACCGCCCTCGGCGATGCGGCGCAAGAAGGTGATGTGGTCCCCCTCCTCGCGCACCAGGATGCGGTAGTTGCGCACGCGCGGCAAGATTTCCGCCAGCTCGTTCAGGTGATGGTAGTGGGTCGCGAACAGGGTCTTGGCGCCGACGTGGCGCACGATGTATTCGGCAACGGCCCAGGCGATGGACAGGCCATCGAAGGTGGAGGTGCCCCGCCCAATCTCGTCCAGGATGATCAGGCTGCGGTCGGTGGCGTTGTGCAGGATGTTGGCCGTCTCGGTCATCTCCACCATGAAGGTGGACTGGCCCGTGGCGAGGTCGTCGCTGGCCCCCACGCGCGTGAAGATGCGGTCCACGAGGCCGATACTGGCTTGCTCGGCCGGTACGAAGGACCCCATCTGCGCCATAAGGGTAATCAGCGCCACCTGGCGCAGGTAGGTAGACTTGCCCGCCATGTTGGGGCCGGTGATGATGAGCAGTTGCTGGTGAGAGCAGTCCAGGCGGGCGTCGTTGGGGACGAAGGGCTCGTCGGGCTGCGTACGTTCCACAACCGGGTGCCGCCCGCCGACGATGTGCAGTTCGTCTCCAAGCGTGATCTCAGGGCGGCTATAGCCGTACTCCACCGCCGCCAGCGCCAGGGACAACAGGGCGTCGAGGTGCCCCACTGCTCTGGCGCTGGCGCGGATGCGGTCTGCCTGCTGGGCCACCTGCGACCGGACCTGCACGAACAGCTCGTATTCCAGGGCCTGGGCACGCTCATCGGCTCCCAGGACCTTGTTCTCCCACTCCTTGAGTTCGGGCGTGACGTAGCGCTCGGCGTTGGCCAGCGTCTGCTTCCGAGTGTAGTTGTCCGGCACCAGATGCAGTAGGCTCTTCGTGACCTCTATGTAGTAGCCGAAGACCTGGTTGAACCCGACCCGGAGGTTCTTGATGCCGGTGCGCGCGCGCTCACGATCCTGCAGGGCGGCGATCCAGTCGCGCCCGTGGGCGGCCGCGTCGCGCAACTCGTCGAGCTCGGAGGAGAAGCCGGTGCGGATGAGCCCCCCCTCGGTGATGGTGACCGGCGGTTCGTCGGCAATGGCGCGGTCCAGGAGGTCAGAGACATCGCTCAGGTCGTCGAGCTGGTCGTGGAGGGCGCACAGAAGAGACTCTGCCTCCGTCCTCTCGCCACTATTCTCAAGAGCAGGCTTGGAGGGCGCGGTAAGGTTCCGCCCCAACTCGTCTCGGATGGCTGGTAACTGCCTCAGTGAAGCCGCCAGGGCCCGCAAGTCCCTGGCATTGGCCGTCCCGGCGGTGACTCGCGACAGCAGCCGCTCCATGTCATAGATGCCGCGCAGAATCCGGGTCAGAGCATCGGAGAGAGCGATGTCACGTACGAGTGTCGCGACCGCGTCCAGGCGCCGGTCGATCTCGGGCTTGGAGAGCAACGGCTGCAAGACCATGGAGCGCAGGGCCCGGGCTCCCATCGGCGTCCTGGTCTTGTCCAGCAATGCCAACAGGGAGCCTTGCCGCCCACCCCGCTGGGCTTCCACGAGCTCAAGGTTGCGACGGGTCGTGGCGTCAATAACCATGTACTCGCTGGGAACGTAGGTGGTCAGCGAGCCCAGTCGTGGCAGGGCCTGCATCTGGGTGGCCCGCAGGTAGCGCAGGGCCATTGCCGCCGCAGCCTGAGCTGCCGCCATGTCCTCACAGCCAAAGCCCCGCAGAGAGGCCACGCCGAAATGCTCGCACAGTTCCTCGGCCGGCGACTGAAAGGCCGGAGGTTCCTGCGTGGCGGCAGACACCGGTGCGATGGCGGACTGCTGGAGAGCAGCACCGAGGGCCTCGTCCGCCGGAGCGACGATGATCTCGGCCGGCCGCAGGCGCGCCACCTCGTCGAGGACGGGGCCGAAGGGTGAGGCTTCGGGCTGGAAGGCGGGGAGGGGCGGGGTGTCGTCCTGCAGCTCGGAGAGGTCTGCCCCGGCCGGTTCCTCCAGACGGCTCGCGCCCCGGAGCCCCACCTCCGTCACCAGGAAATCCCCAGTGGAGATGTCCACGCTGGCGATCCCCGTCGCTTGGCCCCTGGTGGCCACTGCCACCAGGAAGTTGTTCTCACTGCCGTCCAGCAACTCGTCCTCGAGTACGGTCCCCGGGGTAACGATTCTGGTTACCTGGCGTTTGACGAGGCCCTTGGCCTTTTTCGGGTCCTCGACCTGTTCGCAGATGGCGGCCCGGTAGCCCTGTTCCACGAGCTGGCGCAAGTACCGGTCCAGGGCATGGTGGGGCAGGCCGCACATCGGGATCTTCTTGTCACCGGCGTATCGGCGGGCGGTCAGGGTCAACCCCAGGACGCGCGCCCCGGTCTCGGCGTCTTCGCCAAACATCTCATAGAAATCCCCCATGCGGAAAAGCAGCAGGACATCCGGGTAATCCCGCTTGGCCTGCGCCCACTGCCGATACATGGGGGTGAGATCGGATTCCCTGATCAAGTCAACCTCCAGCGGCCGACCGGTGCGGGGCATCGCGATGCGCCTGTCGCCACGGCGGGCACCTTGCCGTGCGTCCCTATTTCCACGCTGAGTGGCGCGGGCCTGCCCACCGCGTGAGTGAGGCGACGAGTGAGGAGGCGTGCGGCGGGCTCCTGTCGAACATCCTCGCAGCCAGGCCCATGTCCACCCATGGATAGCGTCTCCACCGCGCGCAACACCGGCGGATTGACCTGGCGGGCTGCGCTCATCGGCAGCCTGCTATGCGTCTTCGTGAGCATCTGGAGCCAGTATGCCGAACTCGTCATCCACGGCACCCAGATCTCTCTGACGTATCCTCCCATTGGAGCCTTTCTGGTCTTTTTCGGCTACATCCTGGCCGTGCAATGGCCCCTGCAGTTCCTGAAGCGCCAAGTGGCCCTGAGTGCCCGCGAGCTCGTGATGGTCTGGTCCATGCTGGTGCTGGCCATCGGTGTGGCCTCCATTGACATCGCGCAGAAGATGCCACCGATGATCGCCGGGACGCCCTATTACGCCACCCCGGAAAACAAGTACGAGGAGCTATTCCTGCCCCACGTGAAGTCCTGGCTGGGGCCGCTGGAGTTGCCGGTCGTCCGGGGGCTGTTTGAGGCCAGCGCGAGTCCGGTGCCATGGGGGGCATGGCTACTCCCTCTGGCATGCTGGTCGCTATTCTACGTGGTAGCGTACTGGGTCATGCTCTGCGGCGTTGCCCTCTTCCGGCGACAATGGGTAGACCACGAGCGACTGCTCTTCCCGCTGACGGTCGTTCCCCTTGAGGTCATCGAGGAACCCGGTCCGAAGCACGTCCTGAACCGCTTCTTCCGTGACCGCGTGATGTGGGTCGGCTTCGGGCTAGGTGCCCTGCCCCCGCTGTACGTAGGGCTGCATGACTATTTCCCGCGCATTCCAGAGGCACAGATCCTGTGGTGGGGCCTGCCGGTCATCGAGAACCTCGGTAGACCCTTCACTCCGCTCAACGGCCTGTGCATCGCCATTCTGCCGCTGATCATCGGGCTAAGCTACCTCCTTACCCGCGAAATCAGCCTCAGTCTGTGGGCTTTCTACTGGCTCGGCAAACTGGAGGAGGTCCTCGGTGCTGCCCTCGGTGTCAGCGGCCTGCGGACGCTGACGGGAACGGAATCCTTCCCCTATCCGGGGCTGCAGACCGCGGGCGCGTATGTGGGTATTGCGCTGTTCAGCATACGGGCCGCACGTCAGAAGCTCTGGCGGTTCGGTGACCACGCCGAGGATGCGCTCTTCCGTCAGCAGACGGGTCTCGGCCGCCGCACGGCTATCTATGGTGGGCTCCTGGGCTTTGCGGGCCTGGTCGGCTTTGCCTTGGCAGCGGGCGTACCACTGGTCCCCGCTCTCATTCTGCTGGGGATGTCGTTTGTCTACCTGCTGGCCATGACACGGCTCATGGCCGAGGCCGGGCTGCCCTGGACGGCCGAGCCCGACTTCCGCGGACATCACTGGGTCTTGACGCTCTTCCCCACCAAGACCCTGCGTCCGCCCGAATGGGTAGCCACGGGCATGATGCTGACCTTCTCCCACGACATGCGGGTCGCGCCCATGCCGCGGATCATGCAGTCGTTCAAGATGACCGCGCTGACGGGTGCCGACAACCGTGGGCTTCTCTACGCCTTGGCCCTCGCCCTCGTCATCTCCCTCCCGCTATCGCTTTGGGCGCTCATCAGTGACGGCTATGCCCACGGGGGGGTGGCCATAAACCCCTACCGGTTTGTCAACCTGGCCCAGGCGCCGGGCAAGTTCATGGAGCAAGCGACCCTCCTACCCCGCCCCCACACGGACTATGTGAGCCTGGCAGTCCTGCTCTACGGCTGCCTCAAGCTGTTGCTCCTGAACTTCCTGCGAACCAAATACCTCTGGTGGCCGCTGCATCCGGTGGGGTACGCCATGTCCTATTTGACCTATCTATATAAGGAGTGGTTCTCGGTCCTCATCGGTTGGGCAATCCAGACGGTGGTCATTCGTTACGGTGGGCACCGGCTCTATGTGGCAGCCCGGCCGCTCTTTCTGGGTCTGATCCTGGGCGCGATGGCGGCTGCGGGGTTCTGGCTGGTCCTCGACGGCTTCACCGGTCTGCGCGACCACAAGATTCTGTACTGAAGACAGTCTGCCGCTAGCTACTGCCAGCGCACAACGTAGGTCCTCACGCCATGGGGCTCGATGGTGTCAGCGAAGGCCCCGTCTGCACCCGCCGCAACCATCCCTTCGGCGAAGCCCAATGAGAGCTCGCGGGCCGAAGTCTGCGGCAGTGAGAAGCGCAGGGGTACTGCCTCGGCAGTTGGATTCGCAACGATAATGTACCCGTAGTCCCCGTAACGCATGCCACGCATGGCCACCTGCGCCGGGTCTACGTCCGACTCGATGGAGATGGGCTCAGAATCCAGCAGCGCCGGGCTGAGGGCCTTGACCTGGCCAGCGACGACCTTGGCCATCTCCCACAGCGGGGCGGCGTCTTTGCGGACGTCCCAGGCTCGCTGTGTGCCACTGCTGGGCGAGGTGAGAGCATAGCAGAAGACGCCTTGAGCGCCCCGTGCCAGAGATAGGTAGACCATACACCGAAACTCCTCCGGGGTCGGCGGGCGCCCGGCCCCGGTGGGATCCAACCGCCGGTCTTCGGTGTAGGCCGCGCCGGCGAGCTGGATCACCGGCCAGACGGGCCGACGCCCCGCAGCCAACTGCAGGCCGTACTTGATGACCATGTCCACTGACCGGAGGTCGCCGACCGGTCGCGGGGCTGTCCAAGTCATGAGGACGTCAGAGCAGCCGGTGTAGTCAGCCATACGCGAGGGCGACCCCAGGGCGAGGCAGACGGGATGCGCGGGATCCATCCGACTCAGGCGGCCGTAGAGATCTGCCATCAGCGCTGGCTGAGCTGGCGGCACCGTGGAATCCGGGCGTTGCAGGGGGTACCAGCCCAGCAGTTCGCGCCGGTCGGAGTACTTCTCGGTGATGTGGGCCCAGAAACCGTCTTCCATGCTGGCAGAGGAGATGAGTGCCCACAGGCCCAAGGCCGCCATGCGGTCCATGGTCGCAGTACTCGCCGTCCGCGCCGGGAGCACCACCGCGTTGAACCCGGCGGCGCTCACCTCCGCCAGGTCGGCAGGCTCCAGGGCATAGTAGATGCCAAGAGGGAATGCCGGCTTGCCGTCGGCATGCAGGCGCAACTTGGCATCATAGGCCACTTCAGGCTCGCGCGGCGCCTGCTTGCTGACGGGAATGGTCGTTCCCCCGACCGCACGCCCATTGACCAACGCCTGCAACTGGACCCCGTAGTTACCGGCCAGCATGTCCCGGGCTGACAAGCTGAGCGAATACCGCCCCTCCGAGTCCAACTCGGCCTCGGTCTCGGCGGTGCTGGCGCCCATCAGGAGCGCCCGCAGCGTGATCTTGCTTCGCAATTCTGGCGTGGCGTTTACACGGCCGGCGACCCGAACCTCTTCGCCGGGCAGCGAGGCCAGCAAGGAACTGCGGAAAGCCGGTTCCACCAACCGGCCGTCCACCAGTCCCGGGACTTCCCATTCTTCCGAGAAGTAGACATCCCCCGGCTGTGGCGAGGTCAGGGTCAGACGGAGCCTGTGTGGGGTATCCACGGGGTAGGTGTAGCGAAGGGCAACGTCCTCGGTGCCCGTCGCAGGCAATGTGAGTCGCTGGGAGGTCGCGGCGCGAGGGGCCCGAGGTGCCCCGGCCTCGAGGTTCGCGGCAAGCTCCAGAGGCTTGGACGCACGATTGGTCAGCCGGAACCGGCATTCCCGGGCCCCCGACAGGTCCGTGACTACCCCTGCGGAGAGCACCTCGCAGCCGACCTCAGAGGGGAGGGGCCGCAGGGAGACGCCATCCACACGGAGTGTTCCTGCGCCGTGGATACGAACCATCACCACCAACTGCTGGGCCGAGGGGGGACAGATGATCTCCCAGGTCTGACAGCGCCAGCGGGGGCTGTCGTCGAGTGGCAGGACCTCCGACGTCAGCACCGGCGTTCCCCACTCTGCTACCGTGAAGTTCTCGGCGAAGGTGTTCACGCTCACGTCCGCTTGCGGCGACTGCTGGGTGAGATACCAGAGCGAGAGCAGCAGGCGTTCGGGCGGCCTTGGGCCGACCGTCACCGGCTGGGTGAAGTAGCCGAAGAATACGGGGAAAGACTGGCCGGTGAGCACCAGGCAGCGGGGGCCGACGTAGCCCTTGCGCTGGACGGAACCACTGGCCTGGGGAGGCAGACCGGGCTGGCGAGTTGACCAGTCCCGAACAGCCCAGTTCGTGGGATTCCCCTCAGCATCAACCTGCTCAAAATCACCGTTGACGACAAGGTTACCCACCGGCGCCACAGCCTCCTGGGCCCAGCCAATGGCCGCCAGGGCTGCGAGGCTGACGGCGAGACCGGCGACGATCGGGTAACTAGTCTTCGGGGATGAGGGCAATGGCTTCCACCTCCACGAGTGCTCCGAGCGGCAGTCTGGCAACCTCGATCGTGCTGCGGGCTGGCGGGTCCTGGGGGAAGTACTCGGCATAGACGGCATTGAACTGCTGGAACTGGCCCATGTCCTGCAAGAACACCGTGGTCTTCACAACGTTCCGCGCTTCCGTGCCGCAATCGGTCAGAAGGGTCAGCAGGTTGTCGAGAACACGCCGCGTCTGCTCCTGGATGCCTCCCGCGACCAACTGCCGCGTCTCGGGGTCCAGAGCGATGATGCCAGAGCAGTACAGCATGTCCCCGCAACGTACCGCCTGAGAGTAGGGTCCCACGGCCGGGGCCAGCCTGGAGCTCGTGAGACACTTCCTTTCGACACCCATAGCTCACCCTCCGTTTCGGCTCATCGAGTCGCGTAGTAGGTCACGCCGGGCGAGGTATCACCCCGCCAACGGCCGTCCGGCGCCCGCCGCAAACACGCCCAGGAAGCAACCTCCAGGCGGTCGCCAACACCATAGTCATACAGTCGGAACTCGGCCTGTCCGTCACCGTCGGCGTCGCTGAGCGCCTCCCGCAGCGCGCCGGCCTCCGTTCTTGGGCCCTCGGGAACGAGGTTGAGCGCGGTGCCTGTGGGGGCGCTCCACCAGCCGCCGCTGGCCCCCGCCACCGTCCACGCGGCGTCTCCGGCCTCATTGACCAATCGTGTCCCCCGCAAGTAGCCATCAAAGGCCCATGGGCTTGGCGCCCCATCGCGCAAGGCAGACTCGCCCAACCCGGCCACTACGCCCTCGTGGCGCAGGGCGGTGACCGCCAGCATGAGCTCCGCCCCGCTCTTCATGGGCTGTACGCCGACGATTCGCTGCATGGTGCTGTGCAGAGCATTGCCGACCCGGACCGCCTGCCCCACCAGCCGACGGTCGGCCGGCAAGCCGTCAACGAGGATCGTGCGCCGCGCGTAGTCGCAGGCGGTGATCTCGCCCGTCAGGTAAGGCGCATCGGCGCGGACACGCAGCCCTGGCGCATTCAGGCGGGTGAAGGCCGTGGCGACAACCAGCGTCGGCCCGCTCCCCTGTCGTCGCACCAGGCCGGCCCGGCCTGTGAAGGTGAGACCGTCGGCCGCAAAACGAGCCTCGGCGTCGTCGCCCAGGAAGACCAGGTCATCACCGTGTGATCGCGCCACCCGCAGCGCCTCCTGGCGCGCTGGCTCGCCGGTCTTGAGCCTCTCCACTGCCTTCAGACAGGGCTGGCCCGCATAGGGTTCCAGGACGGTCAGGTAACGCCCCGCCAAGGGAGCGGTTCCTTCTCTGGTCTGCAGGCAGAAGCGGATTGCGTAAGCTTCGGGGTTGGAGGGAGGCCGACCGGTGCCCAGGCCCAGGTTGGTACCGGGGGAGGGGAAGTGGTGCAGGCGCAGGTGCGTGTCCAACTCGTCACCCAGGGCATAGTCGACGGTGAAGGGAGCAGTGGGCTCACCGCGCTCGACCTCGGTCATGTGCGCCAGAGGCGTGTGGATCTCGGCCCCGTCTGCGGACCTCACTGGCTGGCCATACGCCACATCTTCGCCCGCCAGGGTGCCCCGGGGCTGTCTTGCCAGGGCCACGCCGGACACCTGTATCCGGCCTTGCGGGCCGTGGTAGCTCAACGTGTGACTGCTTCCTCCGCGGGCCGTGCAGATGTCCACGGCGTAACAGTTGGCGGCATCTATGTCCACCAGGGCCAGCAGCCGCCGCGCCTGCGGGGGCTCACCACCGGGTGAGCCGGCGCTGGCCTCCACCACCTGGAAGCCCGGGAGGGCGCTTAGCAGCGTCAGGCGGCCGCGCTCGCGGCCAGTGGGCAGGGCGGAACCGTCCACGGTGAGCGTGTTGTGGACCAGGGAGTGGGCTTCCCAGCGGGCTGCGTGGGTCCAGGACTTGGGGTAGCCCAGCTCCGGGAGCAGGTCCAGACCTCGTGCCGCGAAGCCGATGGAGAGTCCGTCCTCATGACCGTGGTCGAGGAGTCGACCGTACCAGAGCCACAGCACGCGGGCATCGTCGCCCTCGCCGCTGCGAAGGAGAGCCAGGCCGTAGTCATCCAGCGCCTGGGTGCGACGCTCGATGGCGTCCGGGGCCCGGCGGCGGGCGGCCGCCAGCTCCTTCAGCGGCAGCTCGTCCCACAGGGAGGGCGCCGGCGCCCTGTTTTCGTAGCCATAGGCCAACCGGGCCAGGCGCGGGGTGCGGTACCGCTGCCAGGCCGCCAGGGCGACGCCCGGAGAGACGACGCTCAGGCGGTTGGCAGGCCGGCGTTCCGGGACCACGGTCTCGCCGCCGGCGTCGCCGATGGCCGGTTCCCAGCGGTCCAGGAGGATGTAGTCTGTGTAGTAGTCGAACTGGGCCGCAAAGCGCGGGTCGTCCCACAGGCTGGGGAAGCGGTCGCGGGCCATGTCGGGGTGGGCCGCGAAGAAGCGGTCCACCACGTCCATGGCCTCCAACATGTTCAGGCGCGCCGCGTTGTAGCCGGGACTCTCGAAGCTCGAGCCGTCAGGCCCCAGCAGATTGCCGAAGTATCGCATCGGCCCGTAGACGCGGTAGTACAGACATTCCAGCAGGTCCTGGCAGTTCGGGTAGCGCGTAGAGTCCAGGTCGCCGAGCGCCAGCAGGAGCCAGGCCATACCCTTGTGGTGGTAGCCGGGGTTGCCCTGGATGACGTTGTCGCAATAGGCCTGCCCGACCCGGCGCAGCAGGTTCTCCTCGATGTAGAGGCGCAGATCCTCGGCGGTCTGGATCTCCGGGATGCGCTGACGGGCGAACTGAAGCAGTTCGGTGTCGCGGTCCAGGTACGGCCAGACGGCATCATAGGCCTGACCGTAGTTGCGGCCCTCGTAACTGGACCAGACGGTGTCAGTGATGCAGCCGCAGTCGGTGGCCCAGTCGTTCTTGAAGGCGCGCGTCCGGCGGTCCTCCGAGTTGGGGTACTGCTGGGCGGCGCGCAGCAGGAGAACGGCCAGCTTGTGCGCCAGCTTGGGGTCCTCGGTCAGCACGATGGCCTGGGTCAGGGAGGTCAGGTAGGCCAGGTAATGGTTGCGATAGGCCCAGTGGACATACTCCCCGATGAAGTGGTAGGTGTCTTCTCCGCGCTTGTACCCGGTGCCGTCGTCGGGATAGTCGCCCCCGGTCAGCTCTCCCGCGGCGAAGTCGTTGCTGGGGAAGACCTGCTTGCAGACCGGGCACTGCATCTTGAACGGTTGGTCCAGGGGGTCGATGATCCACGGATGCGCCCCGAACTCTAGGACCTTCAGGCCACAGGTTGGGCAGCCCTTGAGCTGGTTCACGTAGTACTCACGCTTCAGGCGCGTGTCGGCAAGCACCTGGAACAGCCGCTCATCATCGTAGGTCGCCAGCCGTTGGCCTTCGGCGATGATCTCGTCGGCTGTCTTACGGAGTTGCGGGTACCGCCGCAGGCGGGCCTGCAAGGCCCTCAGGTACTCTGGGGTGTAGATGGTGCGCGCCGTCTTGGTGGGGCGGGCGTCAGCGGGCAGAAACTGTCGCGACGGGTCCCAGCCGTGGGTTGCCACCGTATCTAGGTTGTTGGTCACGTAAACGCTGTCTACGATAACGTACTCCCCGATCTTGCGCAGCGCCTCCAGGGTCAGGCGTGTCACCGGCCGAGCGACGTGGACCGTGCCAATCTCATTCCAGTCGGCGCGGAGTGTCTCCGCCTCGCAGGCCACTTCGCCGAGACTCACGCGTATGGTCGAGAAGGTGCTGGCCATCCTCGCAAAGACCTTGTAGTCACCAGGGGGCAGGGGCGGGTCTACCGTGGCGTAGATGCTGCCCCGTCCCGTGTTGTTGATGGCCGCCCGCGTGCGGGAGTAGTTGTGCCAGGAGTACCAGGTCCAACCAGAGGTCAGACCCAGATCCTCGCCGCGGCCGTCCATGCCCCGGAAGTCCTCGCACTCAAACACGCGGTGGACTTCGCCGGGCCGTAGCTTGCGCTGGGGGGCGGGGAGGGGGAGAGGGGCCAACGGAGCAACAACCTCGGTCTCGCCCAGGATGACGCCAATGGGCTGCCCGGCGCGGTCCGTGTAGCGAAGGTGTACCCATTCGCCCCGGGGGTTGTCATAGTGGTCCAGGATAACGCGGTAACGGCCAAGGGGCGCCGACTCCGGGATGGGTACCTCGAACCTGACCGTGCGCTCGGTCGCGACCGGGGTTGTTGCATTGAAGAGGGACTGTTCCGGCCCCACGCTGTAGCTTGGGCCGCCCGCTACCGGGGCCAATTCCGCGCTCACCCGCCAGCCATCACGGACCGGCTCTACTACGGTGAAGCGGGCTACGACGGGGCAGGCGACCCCCGCGGGCACTCGTGCGGGGACCGCGAACTCCTCCAGGCGCAGCAGGTCACTGGCCGCAGCGACGGCAGAGAGCCCCGCGATTGCGAGCGACGTCATTGCGGTCACGCAGGCTCGGCTCAACACGTACACGGCTCCTTAGCCCACATGCCGGGGGCGTGGCACGGCCAGATGAATGTGGCGCACGAGGGCGCCCTTGGGGACACGCGCCGACTTCACCAGCCGGAACCCGGACTCCTCCAGCAGCTCGTCCAGCGGCCGGGGGGCCACGATGACTGAACGCGTCGCGAGGTGCCGCAGCGGGGCGATCAGCTCCCGCCACAGCGCGAGGTTGCCGACCAGGTTACGGCCGTAGGGAAGGTCCAGTACAGCGCCGTCGAAGTGTCCGGTGAGCTGCCTGGCATCGGCGCGCACCAGCCGGCGCGGCAGGCCGAGGTACTCCAGGTTCTCGGCGACAAGCCTCAGCATCGGCCCGTTCTGGTCCACTCCGAAGGCCACAATGCCGGCGTCCAGCGCCTCCATTAGCACCGTGCCGATGCCGCAGCAGGGGTCCAGGAGGGTCTCGCCGGGGCTGGCAGCAGTGTTCGCCAGGGCCCGGGACATACGCTGAGGCAGGGCGCTGGAAAAGTGGTGGGGCCGGTGCATGCCGCGCCGCCAGCGGTTCTGGCCCACCGAGAGCAGTCGGCCGCAGTACCAGCCGCAATCGGTGATGACGACAGCCAGGGTCACCAGCGGGTCCACTAGCCGGGGACGACCTTCGATGGCGTTGGCTACAGCCAGCGTGACCTCGCTGTCACTGAACTGCGGCCGGGGTGGCGGCGCCAGTACGCGTACCCGAAAGCCTTCATAGGCCATGCCGACGGCCCGGCAATCGGCTATCATCTCGTCCAGGTCGCATCCACGCGCCTCGATATCCACGCAGTATCGCAGATACGCGCCGTGGCTTACGCTGACGGCGATCGGGGAGCGGACTACCCGGCCGGCAGGTTCCGAGCCGGTAAAGGCCCATGCCTCGAGCTGCGCCAGCTCCAACTCCTCGTCCAGGCAGTGGATCAGGTAGAGATAGCCGTGTCCGCGCAGGAGAAGTCCACCACCTTCCAGGGCTGAGGGTCAGTGGCTCCCCGAGGCCCGAGTAGTTCCAGCTCACGGCCGGCGACGGCTCGCAGCCCTCGCAGCGCCGTCCCCAACCCTTCGTCAGGTAGTGCGCAGAGGACTTCCAGCACGCGCTCATCTGCCCGCGACAGGAGACACTGCACCGCGCTCTCACGGGCTGACCCGGCACTGACCTCGACCCGCTTGACCGGCCGCAGGGAGTGGCTGAGGGCGGTAATCCAGCTCTGGACAGACCGCGGGTGCGCCATGGGCTGGCACTCGAAGGGGGTGTGCGGCCGGGGCGAGAACGCCCCCACATTGAGGCGGAAGTGAGCCTGGCGGAAGCGCCCGGAGAGCTCCCGGGCCATGGTGACGATAGCTTCCCGGTCGTCGTCCGTCTCCCCCGGTAGACCGACCATGAAGTAGAGGCGGAGGCGGGTCAGACCTGCCGCGAGGGCTCGCTCGATGGCCGCGAAGATCTCGTCATCGGTAACGGGCTTGCCGATGGCCCGTCGCAAGCGCTCCGTGGCGGCCTCCGGGGCGTAGGTCACGGTCTGCTGTCCGCCGCGGGCCAGCAACCTGAGGAAGGGCGGACTGGCGCTTTCCAGCCGTACCGACGATGTGCTGACGCGAAGATCCGGCGACAGCCGGGCCAACTCGTGGCAGAGGCCGTCCAGGTCGGGATAGTCCGATACAGCGGCCGCAATGAGGCCGAGATCCGTTGTGTGGTACAGCCCCCGCCTCACGCTGGCCAGGAGGTGGGGGAGAGATCGCCAGCGCAGCGGGTGGTAGGCCCGGCGGGCCAGACAGAAGGCGCAGGCCCGGCCGCAGCCTCGGCCCATCTCCACCAGGAAGCGGTTGGCGAACTCGGTGTGGGGCGTGAGGATCGCCGACACGGCCTCGAAGGCATCGAGGTCGAGGGCGCAGCGGCGCTGCAGCGCGCCCGGCGCCGGACGACTGTGTAGCTCGGGAACGTAGAAGCCAGGAACTGCGGCCAACTGTTCGAGACAGGCAGCGGGGTCAGAGGCCAATAGCGCCTCCCGGAACTGCGCCAGGACCGGCTCCAGTTCGCCGATGAGCGCGGCATCGTAGAGTTCTGACAGGGGCAGTGGCGCCGCTGTTACGGCTGGCCCGCCCATCAGGACCAGCGGTCTGCGGCTTCGCTCCGTGCGGCGCGGCTGGATCCCGCTGACTTGCAGCGCCCGGGGAAGACCCAGCCAGTCAATTTCGTAGGAAGAGGTGATGGCCACGAAGTCGAAGTCACGCAGTAGGGTGTCAGTCTCGAGCGAAAAGACCGACTTCCGTGGGGTCTCAACGAACGCCCGTTCACAGGCGATCTGATCGGTGTTGAGCAGAGTGTACAGCGAATGTACCGCCAGTGACGACATGCCGACGGTGTAAGGGCCTGGGAACAGCACAACGCCACGTACCGTGGCGTGGGAAGCGGGGCGGCGAATCAGACTCCGCTCTTCCCTTAACAGAGGGTTTTCAGGCATAATGGAGACACCCAGGCGACAGCGGCATAGGTGACATCATAGCAGAGGCGCTGAGGGCGCTACAAGTGCGGCCTGTCGGTGCGGGAGTCGAAGCGGCAGACAGTGAAAAAAGTTGTGGAGGCAAGAAGGAGAGGGAACCGATGGGGGGGAAAGACGGCACCCAAGAGGCAGCAGCGTGGACCGCATGCCCCGGGCAATGCGGGAGTGTGGCACGCGGCTGACCCAAAAACGTTGTGCGGAGAGCATGGCATCCGATGATTGACGCCAAACGGTTAGCCAAAGCCGCAACCGCGACCGCGGTAGAGGGCGTGCATATTCAGCGGCAGATCACCCTGCCCTGGAAGGACGCCGCCCGGATCAGTATCCGCAATGTGACCCTGCGCCTGGGACGCGCCGCGATCACCGGAGCCGGAGTGGTTCTGGGCATCGCCTTCCTGATGTCGGTCTGGACCGGCAAGGTTGTCACGGAGGGGCTGGAGCGCGAGCAAGCCAAGAGCGCCTTCAGCATCACCCAGGTCGGCGAGGGTGAGACGGCGCCCGGGCTGGAGGAGATGAAGCAGGAGAAGCAGTCACGGGCGGCGCGACAGGCGTGGCTGGTGGTCATGTCCTTGCTGGTTTGCGGCGTGGGGATCACCAACTCTATGCTCATGTCGGTCACCGAGCGGTTCCGCGAGATCGGGACCATGAAGTGCCTGGGAGCGCTGGATAGCTTCATCGTTCGCCTGTTCCTTATCGAGTCTGTCGTTCTAGGGTTCCTGGGATCGGTCGTGGGTGCTCTGCTGGGGCATGTGATCATGCTGATAGTCTTCATGATCCGCGAAGGAGCATCTGTTGCCGCGAAGATGAACTGGTTGCACATGGGTGAGTATTTCGTGTTGGCCATCGGGCTGGGGTGCGTCCTGGCCTTTGTGGCGGCGGTCGCGCCGGCTGTGCGTGCCGCCCAGATGCCCCCAGCCGCTGCGCTGGCCACTGAGGTATAGTGAGGCCGACGGTCCTCCGCGACCCGCCCGCCAGAGAAGAGGAGAGAGAAGCATGGCCAGAATCGAATGTCCGGAGTGCCACTACGTCATCGAGACTACCGGCATCGTAACGGTCTGCCCGGAATGCAAAGCGGACATGACCAAGGCGATGGAGGAGGCGGGTCGGGTCGAAAGACGGGTCCGTGGCTCGATTGCCAAAGATGACTCCGTGACCACGCACGAGTTCATCGTGCGCACCAAGGGTCTGAAGAAGATCTATCGCATGGGTGAGGTTGAGGTCCCCGCGCTTCGCGGCGTTGACCTCGACATCCGTCGCGGTGAGTACCTCTCGATTATGGGCCCGTCTGGCTCGGGCAAGTCCACCCTCTTCAACATGGTTGGGGGACTGGACAAGCCCTCGGAGGGCACCTGTTTCATTGAGGAAGTGGACATGGCGCAGCTTGACGCCTTCGAGCTGGCCTGGTTGCGTTGCCGCAAGATCGGGTACATCTTCCAGTCCTTCAACCTCATTCCGGTCATGACGGCGCTGGAGAACGTCACCCTGCCGATGATCTTCGCCGGCATGAGTACCGACGAGATGATGGAACGCGGACGGATGCTGCTGGAGTTGGTGGGACTTGGCGGCCGTCTGCACCACAAGCCCTTCGAGCTATCCGGTGGGCAGCAGCAGCGTGTCGCTGTCGCCCGCGCTCTAGCAAACAGCCCAGCCATCATTCTGGCCGACGAGCCGACCGGCAACCTAGACCTGCAGACGGGCAAGGAGATCATTGACCTGCTCAAGGAGCTCAACGCTGAGAGTGGCGTCACGATCATTTCAGCGACGCACGACCTCAAGATGATTGACGCTTCCGATCGCATCGTCCATATCCGCGACGGCGAGATTGAGCGGATCGAGTTGCGGTCAGAGCTGGACTTGCAGATCGGTCACCTGGCGGGTGCCGAAGGCGGTTAAGTCGGCGCCGCAGCGGGGAAGTGATAGCCAAGGCCGAGTGACAGGGGGGCGATTGGCCAGGGCTCACGCTGCGGGCTCTCCGCCGACACAGGCCCAGGGCGCGTGGCAGGTGGAGGCGCGCCCTGATTCGTTTGGGTGTACCGCCAGCGTCCGTGTGGCAACCCGTTCGCCGGGGGTTCGCTTGGCCCGGGGGGCAAAACCAGGAAAGCGGTGAGTAGGCTTGTCGCCCAGGATCAGCATAGCGCGACTGTCGGTCTTTGCCCTGCTACTAAGCCTGGGTGGGGCGTGGGCCCAAAGCCCTGACCGGGGCCAGTCCGAGGTCGTCCTGGTCTCGGACACTGATTACGAAAGCATTATCGCCTCGCTGCAGCGGGAGCGGATTCCGGCCGTCATTGAGCGCATGGCCAGCTTCGGCTCCCGTGTCACCGGCTACCCCGGCTGTGAACAGGCGGCCAGCTATGTGGAGCAGGCCTTCCGTGAGATCGGTCTGGAGGTGTCAAGCGAGGAGTTCACGACCCTGGTGCCCATGCCCCGGCCTGATGAGCAGGGCAGGCCTGCCTCGATCAGCGTTGCGGGTGGTCGTTCGTTTGCCCTCGTGCCCCTGTGGCCAAACCTCGTGCGCATGCCCAAGACTCCCCCTGAGGGCCTGACCGGCAATCTCGTCTATGCAGGGAAGGGCGACCTGGAGTCGTTCAACGGTCAGGATGTCGCCGACAGTATCGTGCTGATTGACTTCAACTGCGGCCGCGAGTGGTTCAACGCTCCCCTACTGGGCGCCAAGGCAGTGTTGTTCATCGAGCCGCGAGAGACCATCCGCGGTGAGGCCGAGCAGAAGTTCCTGTCCATGCCCGTGGACATCCCGCGCTTCTGGGTGCCGACCGCCACCGCCGACTCCCTGCTGGCCATCCTGCGCCAGCAGGGCGAGGTGCAGGTGAACGTCAAGTGCGACATGGACTGGGAAAAGGTCAAGTCGCGCAACATCCTGGGGCGCCTCGAGGGAACTGACCCACGACTCTCTGGCGAGCAGGTGGTGCTGCAAGCCTACTATGACTCCATCTCCATCGCGCCGACTGTCGCACCGGGCGCGGAGAACGCCTGCAGTCTGGCAGCGCTGCTGGAAATCGCCCGCGCCCTGAAGGCTAACCCTCCTAAGCGCAGCGTCACCTTCCTTGCGACCAGTGGCCACTTCGAGGCCATGGCGGGGGAGAAAGCCTTCCTGACCAAGCGCTTGCGCGGGGCCCGCAGCGAGAAGACCGTCAAGCGCATCTACGACCTGATCAAGCAAGCACGGCGCGAACTCGATGACGCCGAGTCGCGGGTCTGGGAGGAGAAGCGCGAAGCCGACATCGAGGGTGTGGCGCCAAAGAGCGAAGACGAGATCGCCCTGGAGCGCATACGGGCCCTGAAACGCATCTCGCGGGCAGCTCACATCGTGGCCAAGAAGCTTCGCGCGACCGATAAGACCCTGGCCAAGGCCCGCCGTATCGACCCCAACAAGGGCAAGCTCTACGAGCGCAAGCTGAGTCAGGAGGAGCTCGACCGGCGGCAGGAAATCCTTGAGCAGGTGGGCACAGAGCTGCCCAAGATCCGGGCAGCGCTGCAAGCGCTGGACCAGGCCATCGCCGCCGCCCGACCGCTGCGCCGACAAGGCGCCACGACCGCCGAGCGGCAGCAGGCGATGGAGGCTGTCAAGCTCGCTATGGAGAGCACCAGCGATGCCATGAGCTTCATTGACGACATCGCGCTGTGGATCTCCATCGACCTGTCCAGCCACAACAATGCCTTTGGCGTCTTCTACAAGGGCTACTTCTACAACTACGCCGAAAGCAGCCAGTGGAAGTACTCGGAGATCGGCAAGAAGTGCCGCGAATATGGTGACATCATCGCCGCGGAGCTGGCGGTGAACCGCGAGAGCCGGCTGGTGGACGGGATCAACGCCATCAAGGGCAAGAACTGGGCCACGTACATGGCGGGGAAGCTGGCGCTCGGGAACGAGGTCGCCACGATTGCTGGTGTTCCTGCCATCGGCTTTGCGACCATAAACGACTCCCGCACGTGGGTGGACACACCGATGGACACCCCCGAGCGGGTGAACGCCGACAACGTCTTCGAGCAGGTGCGGTTCCTCTCCTGTCTGCTGGGTGACCTGCTGTCCATCACCGAACCTCGTGACCTCTACAAGCTGGACCTCGAGGACAACTTCGTGGAGGTGAAGGGACGGCTGGTGGAGTTTGACCCCGAGGTCAGCACGTTCCCCGACGAGCCGGTGTTTGGTGCCGTGGCGGTGGCTCGCACAGGGCAAAAGACCGCCATGGGTGTGCGCTGCGAGGTTTTCGATAAGGTGGAAGGACAGGCGACGCAGAAGGCCGATGCGGCGGCGCTGCGGCGCGACCCCAACCTGCGCCAAAGCCAGGGGCGGATCTACATGTCTGGCCTGCCCAACGTGCGAGCCAAGGGCGGCGAGGTGCCGATCGAGGGCTACCTGCTGGACCCCGAGGACGGACACTTGGCCATGGCGCCCGACATGGGGGTCAACGGCAATGAGGCGTACCCCTTCCGCCTGAAGCTGGATCAGGACATCAAGCCGGTCAGCTGTGTGATGTTCCACTGTGCCCCCATGACCGTATATGACATGGTGGACCAGCGGTTCTTTGAGCTACTGCGCGAGATCCACGTCTACGACGCGGCCACCGATGCCGCGCCATACCAGTATGGCTACTGCCTGCCCCTGCCGCCGCAGCCCTTCGAGTCGTCCTACGAACCGGTGGCCCTGATCTTTGCTCCCTCTGGGACAAACGTGAAGATCACCATGGGCGCTAGTGTATTGGGTCTGCGCTTCGTGCTGGTGAATCCTACGCGCAAGAACCCGGAGGGCGAAGGCTACCTGGCTGACACCCACCGGGCCATGTATGCGACGCCCTATCTGGTCGCGCGCGACATGTGGGACCTCGACGACGCTCGTATCAAGGGTCTGGAAAAGCACGGCATCAAGAACTTCCGGGTACAGAAGGCCCACGAGATGGCGCGGGAGTACCTGGAGAAGGCGTCAGACCTGTTGCGGGACCGCATCTATGACCAGTTCCTGACTGCCTCGCGGTCGGCATGGAGCTTCGAGTCGCGCGCCTATCCGGAGGTTCGTACCACCGCCAACGACGTGATCAAGGGCGTGCTGTTCTACCTGGCGATGCTGATGCCGTTTGCCTTCTTCGCGGAGCGCTTACTCATCGCTGCCCCCGACATCAAGTGGCAGATCGTGGGCTTCTTTGGCATCTTCATGGGCGTCTTCCTGCTTATCGCCCTGGTGCACCCGGCGTTCTCCATCACCTTCACGCCGGTTATCATCCTGCTGGCCTTCATCATTCTGGCCCTGACCATCATCGTCATCAGCATCATCGTCCAGAAGTTTGAGGACCAGATGCGAGAGATCCGGTACGAGCAGACCGGGATCCGCACCGCCGATGTGGGCCGGCTGTCGGCCTCGGCAGCGGCGTTCAACCTGGGCATCTCCAATATGCGTCGGCGCAAGGTGCGAACGCTGCTGACGTGTGCGACGCTGGTGTTGCTGACATTCACGGTGCTTTCGTGCACCTCTGTCGTCCAGGGCGTGCGCAGCAACCGCATCCTGCTGCCAAAGCCCGCGCCGTACGATGGGATCATGATCCGTCACAAGAACTGGGAACCCATCGGCGAGCCCACTGCCCGGGTCATGAACAACGAGTTCAGTGACCCCAGGAAGTATGCTGTGGCCCCCCGTGCCTGGTACTTCGCGACCAAGGTGGGTGATCAGTCGTTCGTGGATGTGTCGAAGGGCGACGTGACGTACTCGGCCACCGCGATGGTGGGCATGACCCCGGAAGAGGTGCGGGTGACGCATCCCGAGCGAGCGCTGCTGCCGGGTGGTCGCTGGTTTGAGCCCGGGGAAACGCTGTCCATCATCATCCCCGAGGCCATGGCCGAGAAGCTGAATGTGACACCGGAGGAAGCCGCGTCTGGCAGTGCGACCGTGACCGCCTTCGGCGTGGACCTGCGGGTCATCGGCATCATGACCAGTCGCCTCAAGAAGGTCCGGGACCTCGATGGCGAGCCCATCACGCCCGTTGACTACCTGATGATGCAGGAGCAGCAGCAGCAACAGCAGCAGAAGGCCGGCGACAAGATGAGCGAGGACCAGCTGCGGGAGTATATTCACCTCCTGCCGGACAGCGTGGTCTTCGTACCGTACAACTTCCTGATGAGCCAGGGCGGGCAACTGCGGTCGGTGGGCATCGCAATGACCGACCCCGACCTGGTGCGCAAGGCCAGCAATGACCTCATCTCCCGCGTCGAGCTCAACCTCTACACGGGCATTGAGGGACGAACATTCCTGTGCAGCGCAGTCTCACAGACTGGCCTGAAGAATGTTCAGGAGCTGGTGATCCCCATCCTGATCGCTGCGCTCATATGTCTGAACACCATGCTGGGCTCGGTCTACGAGCGGGTCCGGGAGATCTACATTTACAGCTCGCTGGGTCTGGCGCCCACCCACATCGCGGCGCTGTTCATCGCCGAGGCCTGTGTATACGCCATCCTGGGTGCAGTGGCGGGCTACCTGTTTGGCCAGGTGCTGTCGAAGATCCTGGCCGAGACGGGGATGCTGGCCGGGCTCAACTTGAACTACTCGTCGCTATCCGCGGTAGGTTCCACGGTCATCATCATGATCACCGTGCTGCTGTCGGTGCTCTATCCGGCCCGGAAAGCTTCCGATATAGCCGCTCCCGGAATCGAACGGCGCTGGACCTTGCCTGAGCCAGACGGCGACGAGATCGACATGACCCTGCCCTTTACCGTCACCGGCGACCAGGCTCTGGGCGTGAACATGTTCCTCAACGAGTATCTGGCTGCGCATGCCGACTACTCGTTGGGCAACTTCTCGACGGCAGACATCAACTTGCATACGGTGCAGACCGAATACGGCGAGGGCTATGAGCAGAGTCTGATGGTGTGGCTTGCTCCCTATGACCTGGGTGTCTCGGAGCGCCTGTACCTGCGGACACTCCCGACCGAGGACGAGGAGGTCTACCAGATCCGCGCACTGATCGTGCGGGAGAGCGGTGACCAGTCCTCCTGGATCCGGGTGACGCGAAACTTCATCAATATGATTCGGAAGCAATATCTGCTGTGGCGCACGTTCCCGGCCGGCCTCAAGGGCGACTACGGCCGCCGAGCACTGGCGCTACTGCAAGAACAGACGCAGACAGCCGACAGGGCGTAGACACTAGCGCGCCGCCACATTGGGCCGCACTGCCCAAGAGAGGCGGCGCACACCGACGCACAACGGAGGTAGCGGCGCGTGGCCCATATGGACCCCGAACTTGAGCTCTACCGCGGGCTCATGGAGCAGCCCGACCATTTCGAGGAAGGTTTCGACGCCAAGGCCTTCATCGGTGCGCTCTTCGTCGGCTTTGTGATGATGCCCGGCGCCATCTACTTGGGGTTGGTGGCGGGGCGCTCGCTCGGCCCAGCCGCCGAGTGGACCACAATCATCCTTTTCACTGAGGTCGCACGTCGCTCTTTCGTCACGCTGAAGCGGCAGGAGATCTATATCCTGTTCTACATTGCCTCGTCGCTATCGGGCATGAGTGGTCTGGCCCTGGCCGGAGGCGCCTTTGCCGGCAAGATCTGGGACCAGTATTTCATCCAATCCCCGGCGGCTGAGGGGATGGGTATCGCTACCGAAGTGCCGCGCTGGGTGGTGCCACAGGCTACCTCCGAAGCGATCATGCGGCGCACCTTCTTCCACCCGGACTGGATCCTGCCGACTGCCATCCTGATGCTCGGTACGCTGTTGGGCCGCATGAACTGGTTCGGGCTGGGCTATGTGCTTTTCCGTATCACCTCTGACTACGAGAAACTGCCTTTCCCATTCGCTGCAATCACTGCGCAGGGCTCGACGGCGCTGGCCGAGGCCAGTTCGAAGGCGGAGACCTGGCGGTGGCGCACCTTCTCCATCGGCGCCATGGTCGGCTTGGTGTTCGGTGCCTTCTACGTGGGCATCCCAACCATCACCGGCGCCATCATGACCCAGCCGCTGCAGCTGCTGCCCATCCCGTGGGTTGACCTCACCCGCACCACCGCCTCTATCCTGCCCGCCGTGCCAACCGGCTTCGTCACCGACCTGGGCACCATCGGTTCCGGCTTTGTCATGCCGTACTGGGCGGTCGTGGGCGGCTTCGTGAGCGCCATCGGCACTTTCTTCCTGAACCCCTGGCTCTACCGGCACGGCATCTTGACGCGGTGGAAGCCAGAGATGGACACCATCCAAACGTCGTTCAACAACTCCATTGACTTCTACTTCAGCGTCGGCATCGGTATCTCGTTCGCCGTGGCCGTCATCGGCATCACAGGCATTCTGGTGCAGTTGGCGCGCGATGCTCGGCTACGTGAGAAGGGTCAGAGGGCAGAGCGCTCGTGGGCGCCTCCGCCGGGCCGCGGCGACCTCCCCATGTGGATCGCCTTCGCCATGTGGGTGGTATCCACTCTGGGCTATGTGCTACTGTGTGTTGCCCTGGTTCCGAAGTTCCCCTGGCTCTACGTGGTCTTCTTCGGCTTCATCCTGACGCCGCTCAACTCCTACATCGACGCCCGGATGATCGGGCTCACGGGACAGTGGGTCGGCATCCCGATGGTCAAGGAGGCCGCGATCATCTTCAGCGGCTACAAGGGCGTGGATATCTGGTTCGCTCCCATCCCCAACTTCGACCACGGAGGCCAGGCCATGCGCTTCCGGGTACTGGAGCTGACGGGAACAAAGATCACTGGCCTTATCAAGGCCGAGCTTCTGATCTGGCCGATTACCATCTTCTGCAGCCTGCTGTTCTGGCAGTTCATCTGGCGGCTGGCGCCGATACCGTCGGTGTACTACCCCTATGCCCAGAAGATGTGGCATCTCAGCGCGCTCCAGCAGGGCCTGTGGATGACCTCGACCATGCGGCCGGAGACCAGCCTGTTCTTTAAGGCCTGGAACCTGGAGCGAGCCATCGGGGGCTTTGTCTTTGGCATCGTCGCATACTCGGTGCTCTCGTGGCTGAAGATGCCTACCATGCTCATCTACGGCATCGTCCGCGGGCTCGGCACGATGCCTCACGGCATTTTCCTGGAGATGGTCGGTGCACTCATCAGTCGGTACTACTTCGAGAAGCGGTTTGGCCTACGCGAGTGGAAGCAGTACGCGACCGTCCTGATGGCCGGCTATGCTTGCGGGATGGGTCTCATCGGCATGGGTACGGTAGCCATCGCGATGGTAAGCAAGTCCGTCTCGCAGATGCCCTACTGAGTGCGGACCCAGGCAGGCATGGGCCTTCGTCCGCGTCATCTCTTGACCGGCTGCCTGTTTCCCGACGGCAGCCGGTCTGTCTAGCTGAGGGAGGGCAGACCGCCATGGCAAGAGCTGCAAAGTGCGACACTGCCAGGAAACGCTCCTCTGGTGACTTGGTCCAGTATTTCCCTTCCCGCGAAGCCACGCGGGAGTGGTTCCACAACGCCAAGTTCGGCATGTTCATCCACTGGGGTGTCTACGCGCTGTTGGGCAAGGGCGAATGGATTCGCACCGTGGACCAGATACCCCAGGACGAGTACGCCAAGCTTCCCCCGAAGTTCAACCCGACCCGGTTTGACCCCGACGCGTGGGCGGATCTGGCCAAGCGTGCGGGCATGAAGTACATGGTGGTGACCACCAAACACCATGACGGGTTCTGCATGTTCGACGCCCACAACACTGACTGGAAAGTCACTAACACCCCCTATGGCCAGGATGTGATCGCCCAACTGGTCAAAGCCTTTGAGCAGCGCGGCGTCATGACCGGTTTCTACTACTCGATCATGGACTGGCACCATGACGACTACCTACCGCGACTGGAATGGGAGGCCTCCCGGCGACCGGCCGAGGGCCACGACGTCATGAACTACATCGCCTACATGCGACAACACCTGAAGCAACTGCTGACCGAGTACCGTCCAGCCCCCTTCGTGCTCTGGTATGATGGCGGGTGGATGAACAAGCCCGAGGAGCTGGGCGGCGCCGAGACCAATGCCATGGCGCGTCGCCTGAAGCCCGACATCCTGATCAACGATCGGCATTTCACGCAGGAGGACCTGGTCACGCCCGAGCAGCGCATTCCACCCACCGGCATGCTCGACGAGGAGGGCAAGCCGGTGCTGTGGGAAGCGTGCATCACCATGACTTCCCACTGGTGGGGCTACGACAGGCACGAGAGAGCCTACAAGAGCAGCGAGTTCCTCATTCGGATGCTGGTGGATATCGTGTCCAAGGGCGGGAACCTCCTGCTGAACATTGGTCCCAAGCCCGACGGTACCATCCAGAAGGAGTTCGTGGACAGGCTCGAGGCCATCGGTAGATGGATGGACAAGTACTCGGAGGCCATCTACGACACGACCGCCAGCCCCTTCAACCTTCTCCCCTTCTATGGTCGCGTTACCACCAAAGGCAACAGGCTGTATGTGCACGTGTTTGAGTGGCCAGGCGACCGCCAAGTGCGTCTGCCGAAGCTCGCCAACCAGGTGAAGCGCGCGTACCTGCTGGAGAAGGGCAAGGCAGGGCTGGAGACGGAGCGCGACGGCGAGGACTGGGTCGTGAAGCTGCCTGCCCGCCCAACGGACAAAGCCGCCAGCGTCTTCGTTGTGGAGCTTGACGGGCCGCCGCGCGTCGAGCCGCTGAAGATCGGTCCTGACGCAAAGGGCACCATCAATCTCCCGGCCCTCTATGGTCTGCTGGAAGGTCCTCACGGGCAACGCATCCGCTACGAGAGCCGCGACGGGGTCATTCACGCCGGCAACTGGATCCGCCCGCCAGACAGCATCGAGTGGGAGTTCCAGGCCCCCAAGGCCGGCGTCTACCAGGTCATTCTCGATCACGCCGTCGAGGTGGGGCAGGGCGGGAGCGAGGTGCAACTGGTCCTCAACGGCAAGGTCGCGCCCCGCGTCGCCCCTAACGGGGTGCCCTTCAGCACTGGCGATGGTGAACTGGTTGGGGGCGCTACGCATGTTTTCCGGACAACGTCCACTGGCGGTGCATTCAGGCGTCGGAATATCGGGAATGTGAAGCTCCGGAAGGGCCCAAACAAGCTGAAGCTGGTCGTCAGCAAGGTCCGCAAAGAGAAGTCTCTCGACCTGCGCGGTGTCACGCTCAAGCCCGTGCGGTGAATGGTTGGCCCGTCATGCTGGAGGCACCAATGAATCGTCTGACCGCGCGCTGGTGGCCGATGGCCCTACTACTTCTCGTGGCCCTTGCCGGCTGCCCGCGACGGCCTGTTCCCATGGAACCCGTGGACCAGAGCGTGGCGCCGAGTGGCTCTACCGCGCCAACGTCTGCGCCCACTGCTCCCGAGACAGCGGCTCAGACGCCGACCACTACGGAGCCCACAGGCACCACCGGTAGTCCAACGGTGTCGCCACGCTCTGTCGGCGATGAGGCATCAGGAAAGAGTGTGGGTCCCGATTGGCCCCGCTTCCTGGGACCCTCTGGCAGCGGACTGGCCCCCAGCCAGGGGCTCAAGACGAGCTGGAGTCAGGCGCCGCCAAGTCAGCTCTGGAAGGTTGGGATGGGTGACAACGGCTATGCCGGTCCGGCGGTTGCCGGTGGCCGGGTGTACATCGTTGACCACCAAGGGCAGGAAGACGTTGTGCGGTGCCTGAGCTTGTCCGACGGTAGTACTGTCTGGACCGCGAGCTATCCCGAGCCAGGGGGAGACAACTACGGCTTTTCTCGGGCCACCCCCTGCATCGCCGGCGGGAGAGTGTACGTTGTCAGTCGCTCCGGGGTCGTCCGCTGCCTCAACGCCAGCGACGGTTCCACTGTCTGGAATCGCAATATGCAGGCCGACCTCGGCGGCAAGCCACCCCAGTGGAACTACGCTGCCTCGCCGATCGTAGACGACGGCAAGCTGATCCTCGTTCCGGGTGGTCCGAAAGGCACTGTCGCCGCCCTGAACAAGGATAACGGGAAGACGATCTGGCAGGGCGGCGGCAGCGATATCGCTGGGTATGCCACGCCTGTCCCGGCCACCATCGGCGGCACCAAGCAGTACGTGGTTTTCAACGGCAAAGCTCTCACAGGGGTGAGAGCCAGCGATGGCAGACTCCTGTGGCGCGTGGCCTGGGAGACCAGTTACGACGTGAACGCGGCGACACCCATCGTGAGCGGCAACCGCATCTTCATAACCAGCGGCTACGGGGTGGGCTGTGGCATGGTGGAAGTGTCCGGCAGCAGCGCGCAGATCGTCTGGCGCAACAAGGCCATCCAGGCTCATTTCAGCTCGCCGGTGCTTTACGAGGGCTACATCTACGGGATCGGTGACCCCGGCAACCTGGTGTGCTTGAGGCCGTCTGACGGCAAAGTGCTCTGGCAGCAAGGAGGCTTTGAGAAAGGCGGGCTGATCATCGTGGACGGGCTGATCCTGGCTCTCCAGGGCGGCGACGGCGCGCTCGTGCAGGTGAAAGCGACGCCTGCCGGGTACCAGGAGTTCGGCCGCTTCACACCGCTTGGGGGGCAGAGCTGGACCGCGCCTGTGGTCGCCGGCGGCAAGCTCATCGTGCGCAACAAGACAACACTTGCGGCCTACGCACTCAACTGACCCGTGACCCTCTCAAGGCGTACCAAAGGCCAGCTCCGGCAGGAGCTGGCCTTCGCTTTGCCGGGACTCGGCGGGCCTACCGCAGGCGGTAGACATGCACCGCCAAGCGAGCGATCTCGCCAGTTAGTTGCCCCTCGGTGATTCTGAGGCCGCCAGCGCGGGCTGGGAAGAGGTTGACAGGTTCGCCCGTAACCGCTGCTGGCAGCGACATGTGGAGAGTGCGGCTCTCGGCCGGGGCGGTGTTCACTACGCAGACCAACGGCCCCTCGGCGCCAATCCAGTAAGCGGCGAAGACGTCCGGGAAGCCCGTGTTCAGGGCCGTGGGCTGGGCCCCCAGTGTCCAGGGCTCAAGCGCCTTCATCTCCGCGGGGAGCGTGCACATATCACGCCACAGGTCCGGGTGTTGGGTCATGTCGAAGCCGGGATCGAAGTAGGTGTAGTACAGGACGCCCTTTGCACCCGCTAACAAGGCCAGATAGGTCATGTTGCGGACCTCGGCGAACGTCGGCACGCGCCAACTGTTGGGGTCGTCGTAGCCAAAGCACTGCAGGATGGCCCAGATGGGGCGCCTCAGCCTCCAGGCCGCACTTCGGGCTTGAGAGAGTATCTCGTAGACCGGCAGCGTTGACGCCGAGGCGTGACGGATCGGGTAGGGATCTGGGGCGATGACCTCGGCCGCGTGGACATAACGAGCATAGCTTTGGGGCACACACAGGGTCATGAAGGTGGGAACCTGCGGGTCAACGTCTTTCATGGCGTTGTGCCGATCGAGCATGACGCGGGGATCGACACCACCACCGTCGGGCTCATCACCGGGGTTCCAGGCAAGCACAGGCCAGCGATCGCGGTACCGCGCGATCACGCTAAACATGTCAACCCCGAACTCTGTGATGACCCGCACCCGGAGCCGCTCGGCTTCGCGGAGGAACTCATCCCACTCATCGAGCTGCTTGATCCCGGCGTGGACCGTGTTGAAGCCTCCGCTCGCGACAGTGCGAAGGAACTCCAGCCGGTGCTCCGCAGTCTGGCTCCAGGACACGTGGTACCAACCAAACGGGAAGAATGGCCTCCCATCGGCGATAGTTGTGCCGTCCTCCGGCCGGATGTAGACCCGTGGCGTAGAGTGTGTAACGAAGCGCTCCTGTGCCTCGCCGAGCGTGGTCCCGGCGTGCTTCAAGCGGACCGCCACCCGGTGCTCGCCTGGCTCCAGGGAACTGATATCCACTGCCATCGGCGTGTCGGTCTGCAGTTCACCACGCACCACCTTGACAGCGTCGTCAACCAGCATTTCGGCAACGCACTCAGCCAGGGGGTTGGCGGTGTCGGGAGCGAACGATGCGTTACAGCCCAACTCCGTCTGCCACGGGTAGTAGTGTCGGTTGCCGAGGGTCAGGCTCACCACAGGAGGGATGCTCTGGTGGCGGGTCAGGGCCAGCATGGGCTTCCCGCCGCGGGCTATGGTTAACTCGAAACTGACGTCGCCACGCCGGGTCAGCTCGTAGACTGTCTCCGAATGTACCTGCCCGAATTGTGTGCCGTCGCCCGGCACCGTGAGCTGCGTTGAGTAGGTCCGCACCGGCAAGCCGGGTTCGGAGACACGCAGGTCAACCTGGTACTGCGCCCCATTGGGACAGGTGAGGTCCAACACGAAGCCATGCTGCCCGGGGCGCGCTTCGCCGAGGCCGAATCGCGTCACCGCTATGCCCATCCGCAAGCCCTGACCGCGCGCCCACAGGTTCCCCAGAATGGCCGTGGCCACCGGCGTGGCTGCCGCGCCTTTGAAGGAGTAGTAGCTGCTGACCAGGATGCAGCCCTGTCCGACGTCGCTGTAGACCATCAGGCTCTTGCCATCAGCGCAGGTGACAAGGCTGGTCCAAGCCGGTCCCCAGGACTCCAGGTGGGCCCAGATATTCGTCTTGTTGGCGAGCAGTGGCGGGAGCTCGTTGGGGACGTGTAGCAGCGGGGCGCCGTCGTCGAAGGCCATCAGCTCCGGATCGGGTCTATCGCGGCGGTAGAAGGCGCAGGGCGTCGAGGTGAGCACGTACTCGGGCCCCAGACGATTGGTCCACAGGTCCAACGCCGGCGCATAGCTTGCGTCGGTGATCCAAAGCAACCCACCCCGCCCTAGGAAACGCAGCCAGTCCGCGGCGTATGGCGCCATGTCAACGGGGTTCTCCAGGTTCCCGACGCCGGCGGAGATGACCACATCAAACTCATCCAGGCGGTCCACAAGGTCGGCGATCCGCGTATTCTCAAACTTCTCATACGGCCAGCCCAGATGCTGGAGATGGGGGTCGAACTCGTCCCGAAAGGCGTAGCCACCCCAGGAGCAGTAAACGACCGCAGCTTTGGGCTGACCGCAGGCCCGCAGCGGTACAGCCATCGCCACCAGGGTCAGTGGCAGAATGCACGGCAGACGCATGGTGGCATCTCCCTCCGGTCAGCTCTACAACGCACCTGTGGCAAGCCTAGGGTGCTTTTCGGGAGCGGGTGTGCCCTGCCCTGCTACCCGGGCCACATGAACAGCACGAAGGCGAGGATGGTGCCCATGACACCACCGACGAGGACCTCGATGGGCGTGTGAATCCGCGCCTGAATGCGACTCTGCGCCACCAGCAGAGCCAGTGCCAGAGCCAATGAGGTGATCGAGAGGTCGCGCGTGACGATGGCGATGGTGGTCGCGATGAGGAAGCCAAAGGCGGCGTGGCCGGAGATCATGCCACCACGCCACAGCGTGCCCCGGCGCGTCGCCTTCTTCACCCAAGTGATCACGATGCCGAGAAACATGAGCCCCAGGACCACGATCTGGACCACTCCGACATGGGGGGTGGCAAAGTCCGGCGGCAGACCCTGCAGGACCTGTGCCAGGCGGTCATTGGTGGCGAAGATAAGCAGCCCTACCACGACCGAATAAACCGCCGCCAGAAGCACGGCGCCGGCGGCCACGTCCTTGGCCACCTTTGCCCGTACGTCAAAACGGTCGGTGCTGAGGTCAATGGTGTACTCGATGGACGTGTTGACCATCTCGGTGATCAGCACGAGGGCCATGGCGAGGATCAGGTGCAGCAGCTCCCGCAGGTCAACACGCAGACCCCAGGCCGCCATCAGTACCAGAAACATAATGGCGAAGTGCACGCGCATGTGCTTCTGGGTGGCGAAACAGAACGCAAGCCCTTCCCACGCGAAGCTAAAGCTCCGCAGGACTGACTTGCGTTCACGCATCTGGCCCGGTCCGGCGGAGGGTTCCGACGGTTCAGTCCTTGCAGAGGATCGCATCCTGTCGCCTCAGCATGGCGCAGCGGAGTTCCACCGTGCTGTCGTCCCAGCCCAACACATGGAGTACGCCGTGGGCCATGAGATATCGCAGTTCGTCGTGGAGGCTGTGACCTAACTCCCTGGCCTGTCGCCAAGCCGTGTCTACCGAGATGATAACCTCACCCTCACCCGCCTCAGCCTCGAAGGCAATGACATCCGTCGGACCGGGGTGGCCCAGGAGACGGCTGTTGAGGTTCGCGATGCGGCTGTCGTCAACCAGCGCCACACTGAGGGTGGACAATTCGACGCCCTCGGCAGCAAGCACCATTTGTGCCACCGCCCGCAAGTCCTCAGCATCCACCTCGCGCCCACTGAGATTGCGGACGCTAACCTCCGTCGCCAACCAACACCCTCGCTTCCTGTTGGGCAGTCGGCACGGCTGAGACCGGCCGGCCGTCTTCGCGCCGTCCTCCATCGGTAGGATACCCCATGCGCTGGTGGAACATCCCAGTTAGCGTCTTCACAAAGCTCCTCTTGATAACGGTGACATCGGCAAAAGTGAGGGGAGATTCGTCGAGCTGGCCATCGGCGATGCGAGCGTCTACGAGCCGCTCAACCAGTGCCTCGATCTTGTCCGGGCTGCTATCCGTCACCGCGCGGGCTGCCGCTTCCACCGTGTCCGCGAGCATGATGATCGCATTCTCACGGGTCTGCGGTTTGGGGCCCGGGTACCGGAAATCGCTCTCGCGCACTTCCTCGCCTTCATCGGCCTCGGCCTGAGCCCGCTGGTACATGAAGGAAGCCAGGCTGGTTCCGTGGTGTTGGGCGATGGCACTGGCGACCGCCGGAGGCAGTCTGATCTCGCGGGCCAACTCGATGCCGTCCTTTACATGGGAGATAATCACCAGGGCGCTCAGGTGCGGTGATAGACGGCTGTGCGGGTTCTCGGCCCCAAACTGGTTCTCGATGAAGAAATAGGGGCGTTTGAGCTTACCGATGTCGTGGTACATGCAGGCAGTCCGCGTGAGAACCGGGTCCGCGCCTACCGCCTCCGCCGCGGCCTCGGCCAGATTCGCTACCATGACTGAGGACTGGTACGAACCCGGCGCCTCCGTAAGTAGGCGTTTGAGGATGGGCTCGTTAGGGTTCTGCAGCTCCAGCAGCAATAGGGGAGTAGTGAGTTTGAGCGGACGCTCAATAAGGGTTACCACCCCGGCGGCTCCGACCGCCGAAAGAAAGCCACCCACGGCGGCATAGATAGCCGAGTCCAGAACGATCTGATACCCGAAAACCGAACTGCTGACAGTGATGGCAAGCCCGTTGGTGATGGCCGTAACGATGGCGGCGCGGGTTACCGTACTGCTGCGGCTTTCCCGCGGCCGAACCGCATAGCTGGCGAGTGTGGTACAGATGGTAGCCGCCAGAAGGATCCAGGCGTCTCCCCCGGGCGAGGTAAGCCCAGCCAGCGAGCCAAGATACAGGCCGCTGCCCACGGCCACCGCGGGTCTCAGCGCCAACGAGAGGAAGATCGCGGCCGCAGTGGCGATAGAAACGGCATAGACCTCGAAGCGAACGCCACCCTTGGCAGTACTGAACAGAGCCGCGGCGACGATTAGTGTCATGCAGAGCAGTACATAGGAGCGGTCGTCCCCGTAGACTTCGGGTACAAAAGCCCGGAGGTAGAGGGTGAGGCCGATGGTCAGCAGCAACAGCACGCCCAGGAGCGCAGCGGCCTGTCCGGCACGCTCGTAATCCCAGGTGGGCTGGATCATGCCCAGGCCCTTGAACATGTCAATATGGCGCTGCGTGACTTTCTCTCCGGCATAGATGATCACGTCGCCACGCTGGATGGGACGGAGCTCAGCCTGGACGGCCTTTTGGGCGGCGTCGCGCATCTCCTGCGTCTTCTCGGCGTCATAGATCAGGTTTGGCTGCAGACAGGCGCTCACAAGCTCCCCAACCAGAGCCTGGTAACGTGGTGTCAGTGGGAGCCTGCTGGCATCTTCATGCGCCTGGTCACGCGCCTTCGCCAGATCTTCGTTGGTGTTGCGTAGGGGCTGACTCATCAGCCGGCGCAGCAGGGACGAGGCCAACTCGTGCGCTCTGGCCAGCGAGCCCGGGGTGCTCTCGACCAGCAGGCGCAGCGTTGGCCGTGACAGTGGAATGTCCAGTTTGGCCTGAAGCTGCTGGATGCGGTCCTCAACGGTCTCCAGATCGCCGGTGTTGCGAACTTCGCTGGCGACACCGAAGATGTCAGCGAGCGCACTGGAAGCAGCTCCCTGGGCTTCCGCCTTGGGCGAGTACTGATCTGGCACACTGGCGATTGCCAGTTGGCGGGCCTTCTCTGCTTCTTCGCTGTCGGTGTAAGTGCCCGTGTATGGCGCTCTGATAGTGTGGGTCGCCGTATCCCCGACGTTGTAGGAGACGGCTTCGGGCCGCAGCCTGGCCAGCAGCAGCCCAAAGACGATGAGCGAAGTCAACAGGGCCACGAACAAGCGGCGCACCCGCTGCCGGGGGAACGCGATCCCTAAGACCTTGGGGTCCTCGCCCCTATTGTTCTTGCGTCGGAACATATTGCCTCACGACGAAGCTTCCGGCTTTGCCTCAGGGAACGCCAACTCATAGGCCTTCACGATGCGCTGCACCAGGTCATGGCGCACAATGTCCGCCTCGGTCAGGCGGCATTGCTCGATTCCGCGTGTTCCGGCCAGCACTCGCAGGGCTTGCTGCAGGCCCGACTCCTGGCCCTCCGGAAGGTCGCTTTGGGTAGGGTCTCCAGTAACGATCATGCGCGACCCCAGCCCCATACGTGTCAGCGCCATCTTCATCTGGGCCGGAATTGTGTTCTGAGCCTCGTCCAGAACCAGGAAAGCATCGTTGATAGTACGACCCCGCATGTAGGCCAACGGAATGACCTCGATGGTAGCTCGCTGACGGTGCCGTTGCAGCTTGTCAGGCCCTAGAATGTCATGCAGAGCATCGTAGAGGGGCCTCAGGTAAGGCTCCACCTTCTCCATGATGTCGCCGGGCAGATAGCCCAGTCTCTCCCCAGCCTCAACGATAGGGCGCGTCAGCACGATGCGGCTAACCTGTTTGGCGCGCAGGGCACCGACAGCCATGGCCATGGCCAGATAGGTCTTGCCGGTGCCGGCCGGGCCCACGCAGAACACCAGCTCCGAGCGACGGACCGCCTCCACGAACCGGGCCTGCCCTGCGGTTCGGGGCCGTATCGGGCTGCCACGATGGTTCAGGGTCACAGGCTCGGCCACGAGTACGCCAACATCCGCTGCGGCCTGGCGCTGGACAGCACGGATCGCATACCGCACTTCGGCCATCACCGGGCTTCTGCCCTGTCGGACGACCTCCTGCAGTCCCTCAATGACCAGGGCTGCCGCACGGCTGCGGTCCACCGTGCCGTGGATGCAAAGCACCCCGTCGCCGGGGGATATGCGGACCCCCAATTCAGCCTCGATCAGGCGCAGGTGCTCATCTTGGGGGCCGGCCAGCTCCTGTAACTCATCTCCCCGCAGACCGACCTGACAGAGATCGGGACTGGTGGTTTTGGTGGTCAACTCCGTCTCCAAAAGGCAGAACGCCCCCTTGGGCCCAAGCACAAGAAAACATGATACGCTGGGCCCGACCAGGTGTCAATGCATGCCAAAGGGCCGCAGGTCAAAGGTAACCGATGGCGAATCTGTTGGCGAATCCGGCAGAACCATAGCCGCGAGGGAAGGAGCCACGCGTGGGCTCACTCTACGACTTCCACATCCATACCCATTACCTGCGATGTGCCAATGAAACGATGACGGTGCCCGCCATCGCCCGCCGCTGCGAGGCTCTGGGTCTACAGACCATCGCCATCACTGACCACCTCAACGGTCCCGAGTATCTCGACCATCATCTGCTCATCAAAGACGATCTGGCCGCCCTGGACACCTCACTCGAGGTAGTCTTTGGCGTCGAGGTGAACGTGACCGACCCAGCCACGGGGGCGGTCAGTATCTCGCCAGCAGATATCGAGCGCGCCGGATTTGAGATCGTCATTGGCGGTGTGCACAGCTGCTACTACGACCGCCCCGACCGGCGGGCTATCATTGAGTTGCAGCAGCGCCTGATGCTACAGGTGATCGCCAACCCGCTGGTAGACGTACTGGTCCACCCGTGGTGGTTTCCGGGCCGGGAAATGGCGCCGGGAGGGCCCATGGAGTGGTTTCAGGACCTCTCGGAGCTTCCCGATGACTACCCTCGAGAACTGGGCGAGGCTGCGGTGGCTCACAACACTGCGATCGAGGCGAATGGGTCGGCCATCTGGACCAACGCTCACTACTCCCAGGCTTTCAAGGACGAGTACGCCGACTACCTTGCCGCGATCGCTGACACGGGGGCGCGGATCTCGATCGCCTCAGATGCCCATGATATCGGCCATCTCCCTAGCGTCCATCTGGTAGAGGAGGTCTTGGCGCAGCGAGGCGTAAGCGGGGACAGACTCTGGCGACCCCGGGCCATGTGAGGCCGACGGTGTCGGTGGAGACGGAAGCGACCGGACCTCGTGGTCCAGTCGTTGGACTGGCCTGTGGCGTGCCTTCAGTCGAGATACCCCAGCTGGCGCAGGCGCTCGATGATCTTGCGGAGTTCCCCCTCGCTCAGTTCTGCCTCGCCGCGGGCGTCGTGGGCGGCGGCCAGATCGCGCAGGACGTAGACAACGAACTCCGTCACGCTCGAGAACCCCGTGCCTTCGATGATCTTCTTCAGTCGCTGATAGAGGGGCTCAGGGATCTTGAGCGTCACGCGCTTGGTCATCGGTCACCCACTCCTGCCCTCAGTTTGGGGCGGGGTTCGCCGCGCGCGACGCAGACACCTTCCGTTTCGCCTCAGCCCTCGGGAGCATCGTCACAGGCATAGGCCGCGGCGATCGCCGCGCGTGGGTCAAACATCTCCTCGATCGGCCCCAGTTGGCGCTCCAACTCGAGCGGCGGCTCGTAGGTGTCCAGGTCCTCACCGTTGGCAAAGCCCTGCAGCAATTCCACCATGTACAGGAAGGTGCGCAGGGGGACGTCCGGGGGCACGCCGTGGTCGACTGTGGGGATGTAACGCCCGTACTGACGAGCGGCCCCGTACCGCCTGACTACTTCAGCGCGTGCCCGCTCATAGTCGAAGCGAAGCTCCCGCTTGTCTATACCGCCGGACATGTACAGACCGGGAAAGTCGCGAAGGTACTCCTCGGGGTCGTTTCCGGCGGCGATCTCGACAGGCTGAATGCCGTCAATGCCCTCAGGGTACATCACCGACAGGATGTCGCGGTTGTGACCGTCCGAGTCCATTTCCACCACGTCCACGCCGTGCTCCTTGAAAAAGCTGTAGAGACGCTTGTACCGGGGCAACATGAACTCTCGCATCATTGCCGGGGAGATCATGCTCATGCCCTTGTACGCCATGTCCTCATTGAGGCAGACCTTGTCAACCTTGATCTTGGAGAGCGGCTCATCGAGCAGCTCCATCAGAAACCCGGTCCAATACTCGAACATCTCGTGCACGAGCATGGGGTTGTCGTAGAAAAGCATGGACAGACCCTCAAAGCCGCACATGTCCCGGACGGTCCAGTACAGGCAGGGGACAGTCACAAATACCGGTACGTCGGCATTGTTGCATTGGTCCACCAGATTCCACCAGTTGGGGCCATCGCCGACGTGGCGGTAGCGGTTAGGGTTGAGGTCGGTGAGTTCGCCGCCATCGCCACCAGGGCCTGTCCGTTCCGGTGAGTGAGGGTCGAAGTGGGTCTTCATCTCCTCCCATGTCTCCCAGTCCTTGACGAAGAACTCCAAATACTGTCGGGTCACGAAACCATCGGTGGGCTGTTTGATGGCATCCTTGCGCAAGACGCCCCAGTGGTCTCGCCACCAGCGGTGGTTGCCCTCCTCCTTGATCACGATCTCAGGAAACGGTGGCACTGGTCCGCAGTACAGCTTGCCAATGCCCATCGTGGGGTCAGCGTTGGTGAACTCCACCCAACGGGCCAGCAGATCGTCGGTCAATCCCTGCCGTTGCCAGGCCGCGAAAGTGGAGGCGCGCGGGCCTCCATACCAGTAGGGCATGCGGTCCACGGGCTGGCCCTTGGCCACGGCCAGGAAGCGCTCGCGGTGGGTCATGAGTTGGCTCCTCTCATTTCCTGCAGTAGTACACTTAGGGCCGCCAGGGGTATTGGTCAGAGGCCACAGACTGGTCCGGACACTGTCCTCAAACGGTGACACTGGACCAGCGGCGTGTCCGTCAGCGGCCAATGGGTCTAAGGCTGCACGCGCTTCCACAGCTCCTGACAGGACCGGAAGTTGGCGTCGGTCACCAACTGGCCCAGGGCTGGGGTCAGGCGCACGCTGACGATCGGGGTGGCCTCGTAGCCGCCCCGGCGGAAAGCCTCGTAAGTGGGGATATAGCCCACGCTGTCGTTGGCCAGTTCAGCGATGAACGTGTACGGGAAGGGAGACCACTTCTTGATCTCCAGGCCCCACTCCACAAACAGCTCACCAGGTGCCGAGCAGATGACAGCATCCCCGAGGCGGAGCACCTGGGTCTCCACCGGCCGGCGGGTGCTTGGGTCGTAGTCGTCCACCCACTTAAGCAGCGTCTCCTCAAAGAAGTTGGGCTGCTCCTTGGCCCGGGCCTGGGCGAGGCGCTGCTCCAAGATGTCGTCCCATGGATAGGCTGGGACATCGAGGATTTCCTGGATTGCGTCCACCGTCTGGCTGCGGCTCGGCAATGATTTCTCCACGATGCCGATGGCTTTTCCGCCCAGGGCGCGGCCTATCTGGACCGACTTCGCTACGCCCTTCGGCGGCCAGGGCACGTCACGCAGATATGCGCAATGGTTGATGTTGCCGCAAGCGCCGTTGACGAACAGGACGATGACCTCGGGGCCATAGACACCGCGCACCACTTCGGTCAACACAGCCGGATAGTCGGCCGAGATAAGGTTTCCGCCCGTGACATCGATGTGCAGTGAGTAGTTGACGATGACCGCAAAGGGGTCGCTTTGGCCCTCAGCCGCGAAGGCGAGGATGCCCAACTCCGGGTCAGTCGGCCCCGCCACGCCGGCCACACGGTCCAGATCGCTGCCGGGGCCGAACTGCTCCGTGCCATCGCGCAGGCGGAAGCGGCGATTGTAGGCCAGGCCCTCCTCATGGTCTCGCCCCAGACGAAGCTGTGCCGGACGCCGGTTAGCAGCGGCCTCGATACCCGCCTCAGCGATCATTGCAGGCAGAGCTGCCAGGTAGTCTTCGTTCGTCGGCACCAGACGGCTGGGGCGCGTCTCGGGCCCGGTATGCGTGTGCGTGGCGCAGACCATGACCCGCCCGCCGGTGATCCCGGTGGCGGCCTCCAGGCGCTCACGCACCTCCGCCACAATCTCCCTCGGTATGCTGATCAGATCGCACGCAATCAGGCCCACGGCCTGACTGCCTTCTCCGGCCACCACGGCCTTGGCTTTCAGGTCCCAGATGACTCCCTCGGAGATCCGTGGATGAAAGTAGCCGGCCAGCGGCGTGCCCACCGGTGGGGTGATGGTTGTCTCAGCGGCGCCGACGAGCATTGGGTGACCCACCCATCTTGGCTTCGGAGAGTTGTCCCGCAGCCAGAAGGTTCCCGGCAACAGACCCCCGCTCCTCCTGCGCTACGTGCTCAGGCGGCGCAGACACTCCCGCACGGCATAGAGCAGTCGCGGCAATCCTTCTCCGCCGACCACCCCCCACTGGGTGGGGTCAGCCTCGTAGCTGCCGCGGCTTCTGGAGCTCTCTGGCAGCAGGTACCCCACATAGCCGTTGCAAAGACCCACGACGCGCGCAAGACCGAAGGGCGAACTACGCTCCACCTCCACTCCGAAACCGACGTTTATCTCTCCCGGAATACCGACCAGTGCCAGGTCGCCTACGACAGCAGCGTGCACCTCAGCGGCAAAACCCCCGGCGGAGAGCGCTTCGGGCCAGAGATCAGCCCTGTCTCCGGGCCTGCTCAGGAAGGTCGGGTCCGCTGGCAAGAAGACCGGCTGGCTGGCCACAGCCACAGGGGCCTCTGGTCGGGTCTCGGTTCGTGCCAGAAGCTCCAGGCACCGGTACCCAAGGATGTCCCCGAGAACCGGCAACTGATCGGCCCCAGTACGACCCCGCATGGGCACCTCAAATGGGGTGTCCACGTTGCCGAGGCAGCCGTTGAGCATCAGGCAGACAGCTCCCGGGTGTTGAGCTTCGACCAGGCGCGCCGCCCAGCCCAGGAAATCCGGTAGCGGGTGGCAGGTGAAGTGCACAACAGCGGCAAGCAGGTTGCCCGCCTGATCGTCCACGCGCAAGACAGTGAGCAGATCGTCGAGTGGCTCCTCCGGACCCACTGTCTCCGGATCGCGGGCCCAGCCCCAGCCCTGCGGCCAGGCCCGGCGGATTGTGACAATGGTGCCGTTGCGGCGCCGGATGCGTCGCACGCGGGAGATGCCGGGCAGGCTCTCCGCGGAGTACCCCAGGCATGTAGGGCGCAGTTGCTCTTGAGCCTGGCTGGCCGCCTCTGCGGCCGCAGTGCACAGGTGTGGCACGAGTGCCGATCGGGTCTCGGGGATGTCAGAAAGCACCGGCGAGCCGCTGTGGACATGGGTGCAAGCTACCATGACCTGCTCGCGCCGCACGCCTGTCGCCAGACTCACGGCACTCCGCACTCGTGCGGAGTCCTCGCTGGTGAGAGCTAACACGGACAGGGAAAGCAGGCAAAACGAGGTTTCCCCGTCGTGCAGCAGCAGGCAGCGGGCGACGAGGGGAGTACCGTCGGTCGTATGGGGCCAGTCCGGAACCCCCAGTGGTACGGACGCAGCGCCAGCCAGAACCGTTCTCATCGTCTGCCTCCCGGCTGCCGCCAGTGAGCGCGGTAGCTTCCTCCCAGTTTCTCAGCCACGGCTTGGGCGACCAGAGGCTTATCCAGCAGGTAGCCCAGTTCTGCCATCTGCAGAGCCGAGGCGCCGCTCTGTTGCACGGCCTCCAGCTCCTGAACGACCCTCCGGGTGGAGCGGTAGTGGCGAAGCTGACGGGCATCAAACCCTATGAATGGGGCGGCGGTCTGGTCCGGCCATACCGACCTCTGCCTCTGGAGTACCCGCTGTAACCGCGCATCGACTTTGGTCAGGGGCCAGTGGGGATGGAAGAACCACGAGACTGTCTCCCCCGTGTAGTGAAGGTTCAGGCGATGGCCGTAGTAAGGGTTCGGCGCGAAGACCGGGTAGACGTGGACGGTCAGACCGATAAGGGGTCGCGCGGCCCGTGCCACCTCGGCCATCTCATTGGTGAACCTCACCAACACGTCCTCAGCCCACCTTGGCACGGTCATGCGAGGATCGGTCCGCCGAGCCCGTCTCAGCGCGGCGTCGCAAGTCGGGCAGTGGCAGCGCTCATAGTTGCGGTAGCCGATGCAGTCAAAGGCCAGGCCGTCAGCGGGTAGAGCCGCCATGCGGCGCACTCTCTGAGCGAAGAACGTGTGCACCTCCTGTCGGTTCCAGCAGGGCAACGGTGACTGGAGCACCTCCTCAGCCGTGAGGGGCTCTCCACCGTGTTGGTAATCCGCCGGCAGAGGGAGGTCCAGGCGCGCCTCCTGAGTCGGCGTCATGGCCTGCTGCCAGGTGGGGTCGCCACCGGTGAACACTGTGGAGAGATAGAGCTGCATGCCGCGCCGGTGGCACTCGTCGGCCACGAACTGCTCTTTGCCCGCCGGTACCGACATCAGCAGAGCGTTGAAGCCCAAAGCCTGGGCGCTCTCAACCAGTCGGACCAGGTCGGCGTCCGTGCGCTTCGGCAGCGACCACTCCCAAACAGCCCGCCAGGACAACTCCGCGCCCGAGGAGGTCGCTGCGGCCAGGGCCAATACCAGTGTCAGGCGACGCATCAGGTCTTCTCTCTTACCTGCGAGCACGCTTCAGGCATTGTTTGATCGCCGCCAGGCATATCTCAATGGTCGTGTCGGTGTTCATGACCAGCGCTTGCGTCAGATTTCGGTTGCCTGACATCTCGATCAGCACCGCTGCCGAGACGCCCGCCTCCGCGGCCCAGTGGATGAAGTGGGGGGGCGGCTGGAGCCAATCCACCTCGCGGTCCATGTTGGCCTGGCAGTACTCGGTGGAGTACGGCCGCTGCAGCAGGTAGCGATCCTTAAGGCGCCGCTTGACCTCGGCATGGATGGAGTTCATGAGGCGGCGGTCACCGCGATGGGGTTTGCAGAAAATGTAGTGTGCGGTATGGAAGTCAAGCAGGCACACGGGGCGCATCTCCCTTACCACCCGCATCGCTATCTGCGTCTCAGGCTCAGAGGCAGGGTATGGGCCCTTGTAATCGAAGTCCCAGGGCTGGTAGACATCATCGCCACCGACATAGCCCGCCCAGCCGCAGTCGAAATTGCGATTCAGGTCCACCCCGTTGGCGTTGTGGCGCACGTCATGGTCGTAGCCGTAGGGATTGAGTTGAGGGATCACCTTGACGCGGAACATGTCCCGCGATAGCCCCTCCGGAGGCGGGTCGGAGGCCAGCAGTTCGGCCAGGTGCAGCAGCCCATAGCCGGCCTCCCACTCCCAGCCGTGAATACCGTTGGTGAACAGGAACGCCGGTGCATCGGGGTTGCCGACCGTGAGGCTGCCGAGGGGACGTCCGTCGCTGACAGGCCCCTCTTCCGCAAAGGTCAAGGCCGGGAGCCGGGCGGCGAGTTCTCGCATGTGCTCAAGGAAGTCGTCGTATGGGAGCTTGCGAGGGTAATGCTTGCCGTACCGCACTGAGCGGCCAATGGCGTTGCCCAGGAAGAGGTACTTGTTGGTGCTACCCCACGAATCGTAGAAGGGCTCCTTGAGGCTTAGCAGGTCCATGGCCACGATGCGCCCGCGGCCCACTCGCTCCTCCATCAGGACCGCTCCCCCGTTCAGGGTCGAAATGCCCAGCACGTTCACTGCCGGCCGTCCCTCCAAGCCTAGAACCTGGCGCTGGTAGTACTGGTTCGGGTTGCAGTCGTTGTACGTCGCCCCAGATACCTTCCCAAACCACAGCACTTCGTCCCCGACGGCGAAGCCCTGGGTCACTTCGGAGAGCTCACGGATGCGGATGGCTGGCATCTGGCTCCCGTCCAGAACTAGGCTCTTGGTGATCTCCAGTCCCAGCGAACGAGCGTACTCCGCCAGGCAGGACACCACCGTACCCCCTCCGGCCGCAAAGGTCCTGACAGCGCTGTAGTCAAGCGTGTCCAGGGCGTCGCGGTGGGTTACCATGGTGACCACCGAGCCGTACTCGTTCAGGACCTCAGGGCCATGGTACTGGCTCCGGATGTCCAGGACTGTCACTCGCCCGGGATAAAGGATCCCGAGGTTGATCACGAAGGCGTTCTGCGGGGCGTTGGTGAGGACGCACAAGCGGCGACTGCGGGGCATGGAATCTCCTCGCTGTAAGTAGTCGGAACGCCCAAGAGGTTCCTCCCGGTTACTGCCGGACCTCCCGCGGTGCGGCAGGAAGGACAAGCTGCCGGAGGTGGTGAATCGGCTCGGCGACAGCTACATCCCAGGCGAGGTGAGACCCATGGTCGGGCAGAAGGTCATCAATGTTCGATCGCCGCTCCGCGTGGACTTTGTCGGTATGACTGACTATGTTCCCGCCTGCAAGGCCTTTGGTGGCAGCATCGTGAACGCCACGATAAACAAGTATATCTACGCCACGCTGGCGCCGCGCTACGACCGACGCGTGGTCCTCAATGCCCCCGACCAGGGCAACAAGCGGGTTGAGATCGAGGACCTGGCTGCCCTTGATGGGGCAGGCGAGCTGGGGTTGGTCCAGGAGATCATCAGCCGCTTCCCGCTGGATCGCGGTCTCGAGCTGACGACCTACTCCGAGATGCCGGCCGGCGCTGGGTTGGGGTCATCATCGACCATCGCCACCTGTGTCATCGCGGCTCTCGATGCCCTGACCGGCAGCCGCATGACCGCCCATGAGATGGCCGAGCTCGCGCGCGAGTGCGAGACACGGGCGCTGGGGGTGACTTACGGCTGGCAAGACCAGTATTCCCCGGTCACTGGCGGCGGCGTCAAGTTCATGCGGTACTGGCCTGAGAACCTGGGATGGCATATCGAGGTCAACCGCATCACCCTCTCGCCGGCGTACATGGCCGAGTTGGAACGCTGTATGGTTGTCTGCTACTCGGGTATCTCGCGGCCTGCCAAGGTTATCCTTGATGCAGTGGCTGAGGGTGTTGAGTCCGGCAGGCCAGAGACGATCGAGGCGCTGCAGAGCATGAGCCGCTTGGCTGCCGAGGTCCGCAGCAAGCTGCAATCCGGGGCTATCCACGACCTGGGTCTGCTGCTGAGCGAGGTCTGGGAGTACCACAAGCGCCTGCACCCGGAGGTCACCAACGATCGGATCGAGGATCTCTACCGTCTCGCTCTGCGGGAGGGGGCCAGTGGCGGTCGCGTCTGTGGGGCAGGCGGCGGAGGTGCTATGGTCTTCATCGCCTTGCCGAACAGGGAGTACGCTCTACGCAATGCCCTGCGCGAGGCAGATGCTCGGGTGTTTGACTGCTCCATAGATCAGCAAGGGTTGCTGATATGGTGAGACGGTGGTGCCCGCCACCGCCCGAAATGAGGCATCCGTATGAAGGTGAGTCCACTGGGCGTTGGGGTGTTTGCCGCGCTATTGCTCGGGAGCAGCGCCAAAGCGGCACCGCTGTCCCTGTACGTCTCGCCTGCAGGGCGCGATACCTGGTCGGGCCGTCTGGAGCGCCCCAACGCCGCAGGTACGGATGGCCCGCTGGCCACCCTGGAAGGGGCCCGTGATGCCATCCGGCAGCTGAAAGGCAGGCGGCCTTTGCCCGTCGGCGGGGTGACGGTCTACGTCCGGCACGGCGCCTATCGGCTGGAGCACAGCTTTGCGCTGAGTGAGGTTGACTCTGGCCGATCGAGCGCCCGCGTGACTTACGCCGCCTACCCGGGGGAGACTCCGCGCCTGGTGGGCGGACCGTTCGTCCCCCCCTCTGCCTTCGCTCCGGTGACCGACGCGGCTGTGCTCAGCCGACTGGATGCCACTGTTCGCGACCGCGTGTTGCAAGCCGACCTCCGCACCCTGGGGGTTGGCCATCTGGACTACCAACTGCCCCTCACCTTCCGCGGCTATGCTGGCTGGCCGGAGCTGTTCGTGGACGGCAAGCCCATGACTCTGGCCCGCTGGCCCAACGAAGGTTTTGCGCGTATGGGCCGCGTTCTGGACAGCGGCTCCAAGCCACGCTGGGGTGAGAAGCCCGATCGACCGGGGTCATTCCAATACGAGGGCGACCGCCCCGAGCGCTGGTTGAAGGCTGAAGACCTGTATCTGATGGGTTACTGGTGCTTCAAGTGGTTCAACGAGGGCATTCGCGTGGCCAACGTCGATCCGCAGCGTCGGTCCATCACCTTTGCCGCCCCACACGTCTATGGCGTGGGCGGGGGTTCTGGTGGAGAGTGGTACGCCCTCAACCTGCTGGAGGAGCTCGACGCCCCGGGCGAGTACTTCGTGGACCGCAAGTCGGGGATGCTGTATCTCTTGCCCCCGGGGCCGCTGGCTGGCAAAGAGGTTGCTCTGTCGCTGCTATCGGAGCCCCTGGTTGCCATGGACAACGTCTCGTATGTCACCCTGCGGGGCCTCACTTTCGAGTACTCGCGAGACATGGCTGTCAGCATCAGTGGGGGCGAGAGCAATCTCGTTGCCGCCTGCACCATCCGCAACATCGCGACGCACGCGGTACGCGTGTCCGGCGGCAGGAACCACGGAGTGGTAGCTTGCGAGATGCACAGCATGGGTGGGTCCGGCGTCACACTGGACGGCGGGGACCGCGCGACTTTGACCCCCTCCGGGCATTACGCGGAGAACAACCACATCCACCACTATGCACGCCTGTCGCGGACACACAACGATGCCATCTATCTGTTTGGCGTGGGCTGCAGAGCCTCGCATAACCTCATCCACGACGCGCCGCACCACGCCATCGACTTCCTGGGCAACGATCATGTGATCGAGTTCAACGAGATCCACCATGTCTGCCTGGAGACCGACGATGCCGGGGCAATCTATACCGGCCGCCGGTACGCCACCCAGGGAACCTTGATCCGCCACAACTTCTTCCACCATATCGGTGGTGGGCCTGCTGTGGGCAACCAGGCCATCTACCTCGACGACTGCGCATCCGGCACCACCTGCTACGGCAATGTGATCTACCAGGTCTACCGGGCCTTCCTGCTGGGCGGTGGCCGCGACAATGTCGTGCGCGGGAACCTCATCGTGGACTGCCCCATCCCCGTCCACATCGACCAGCGAGGTGTTGGGATCGCGGGCACAGACGACGAGAACTGGCAGACGCTGACGGCTGACTTCGGTGTGCTACCTTACGACCGCGAGCCCTGGCGCAGTCGCTACCCGCGCCTGGCCTCCTACCTGACGGACGATCCGGGTTACCCTAAAGGCAACCAGGTCTTGGATAACGTCATCGTCCGTTGCGGACCAATGAACCTCGCACCCGAGGCCGAGCGCCTAGGTCGTTTCGAGCACAACTGGGAGACCAGGGAGGATCCGGGTTTCGCCGACGCCGTCCATCTGGACTTCACCTTGGCTGCAGGGTCTCCGGCCTACCAGGAGGCGAAAGAGCTGGAGCCCATTCCCTTCGCGGAGATCGGGCTTCGACCAGACCAGTACCGCACTACAGCGTTCGTCCATCCGCCCTGGATCGAGCCGAGTCACCACAGGCACGCTGGTGAGTTCCTTCTGACTATGGGGACCCGCACCTCTGGCGCGGTTGTGCGCTACACGCTGAACGGCCAAGAGCCGAACTCAAGGTCACCCTTGTTCACCCAACCCCTGACTATCACTGCGAGCGTTACGGTGAAGGCGGCCGCCTTCCTGGACGGCCGACCGCAGGGATCGCGCTCTGAAGTGGTGACCCAGAGGTATGAGGTGCTGGCACTCCGGCCAGGCGAGCCGATCTACCTTAGTGACCTGGAACCGGAGTCCTGCGTGGTGCATGGTGTGCTGGGAAGAGATGCCAACTACGTCGATGGTCCCATCCGGCTCCGCGGACGCCAGTTTGCCCGAGGGCTGTCTACCCATCCCCGGGCACGTGAGGCCGGGGGCGACTCCGTTGTGACCTACTCCCTTCCCAGGGTGCTTTCGCAGGCGCGACGGTTTCGGGCCGTCGTGGGTATAGATGACTCAGCGGGGTCGGCCGGGTCATGCCTTTTCCGTGTGGAAGCCTTCCGCAACGGCCGGTGGGAACTGCTGTTTGAGAGTGGCGTGCTGCGCGGGGGCGATGAGCCCCAACAGGTGGACCTGGACATCACCGGCAGCACTCTGCTGCGCTTGACCGCGACCGATGCCGATGACAACCATTACTCGGACCATGCGGTGTGGGCCGGAGCAAGGCTCGAGTAGCCAGACGTCAAAAAGGGGGCCGGTTGGGCCGGCCCCTCCAGTGGCATCCGCGCAGCAACCGTGATCAGTTTCCCCCCAACGCCTCAATGGCCTCCTTGGCGGCTGTTGCTACCTTGTCGTCACTGTGTTTGGTGAGCTTCTTGAGTTCAGGAATTGCCTCGGTGGCGCCCAGTTTGGCCAGGGCCGCAGCGGCAGCACGGACAACGGAAGGCTTGGGATCAGCCAGAGCCATGATCAGTGGCCCCACCGCTCCCTTCTTGACGCCCACCTCACCCAGCGCTGTGGCCGCGTGGCGACGGACACTCCACTCGGGGTCAGTCAGTGCCTTTGCCAGCGGCTCTACACAAGTACGGCTGCCCACCTGTCCCAACCCGCGTGCTGCAGTCAGGCGCGTGGCCCAGTCCGGGTCGTTTAGCATCTTGGAGAGATGTTGCACAACCTGAGGCGTGCCCACCCCCGACAGCCCCTGAACGGCCGCGCAGCGAACGTCCTCCTTCTCATGCTTCAGCAAAGCTACGAGGTGAGGGATGACGGAGGGCTTGCCAATCTTGCCCAGAGCAATGGCCGCATAGTAAACCACACGGTCCTCGCTGTCTTTCAGTGCGTTGAGCAGGACTTCGCGGGCCTCTTCGGCACCGATCTCCCCCAGGATTTCCACGACGAAACGGCGGACCGTAGGGTCTGGGTGGTTGGCTGTCTTGAGCAGCGCCGGTACTGCCCGCTTGCCCACATGGCTCAGGGACTCGGCGGCCGCCGCCCGGACATCCACGCTGGCAGAGGACAAAGCATTGATGAGCGGCTCGATCGCGATGGTACCCCTTATCTTGCCCAGCGCCTCGGCCGCAGCTCGAGCCAGTTCCACGTTCTCCGAAGCGAGTACGCCAATGAGCGGTTCGATGGCGCGCTTGCTCTTGAGATCGCCCAAGGCGGTGACGGCAGCCCGTTGCACCTCCACGTTCTGGTCATTGAGGCGGGCGATAAGCTGCATCGCCACGGACTCATCGCCTAGGTTGCCCAGCGCCTCAGCTGCCCAACGCCGAGCAGACTGGTCCTTACCGATCAGCGCATCAAGGAGGGCGGGCACGGCACTGTCACCGATGCGGGTGAGAGCCTCGGCGGCAGCTTCCTGCACGTTCTTGCTAGAGTCAGCGAGGCATTCGATGAGCATGGTCACGGCCTGGGGGTCGCCGATGCGCCCCAGGGCCTCAGCCGAGGCGATGCGCACCTTGTAGTCCTTGCTCTCCAAGGCCTTGAGGAGTGGCCCCACCGCCTCGTCACCGAGGGTCACGAGGTCGTCTACGACATCGTCACGCGACATGGCGTTCTTGGACTTCAGCTTCGCAACCAGTTGTGCCGCCTTTCTGCTGGTGGCGGCCATATGCCCCTCCTAACATGAACACCGACCCGGGCCTCCAAGCCCGGGTCATAGCCAGCGGTTGCTTCCCTAACCCTGCAAAGTGCGCGTCCTGCGCCAAAGCTCCGTCACTAGCCGCCAGTGGCGGGTGCCGCCCCGGCTGCGGGCGTCGCCCCAGCGGCAGGCGCAGACGCACCACTAGGCTGTTCAGACCCGGGCGCGACCGGCTGCTGCGCTGGTGCGGGCTGGGCCTCCGCGCCGGCTGTCGGTTGGGTCTCAGTCGCCGGTGCCGGGGCCTGCTCAGTTGTTTCACTCGGTGGTGCCTCAGCCGGGGTCTCGGTGGTCCCTGTTGCCGTCGGCTCTGCCGCCGCCGGGATGCCGAAGCCGGCTCGGAGGGCGTCCAGCTGTGTCTTGACGGCCTCCTGGAAACGCTGTTGCTCCAACTCAAGCGCCTGGCGTGCGTCCTGGATGATCCCCTTCTTTGCCAGTGCGTCTGCGGCCGCGTCCTGCTCGCCCATCTCATTGGCGCCGCTGATAACGGTGGAATAGATGCTCTCCGCGGTCTGGAGCTTAGCGATGGCGGCAACCATGTTCCCCTGTTCCGCGAGAGCCACCGCTTCCCTCACGTTATCGTTGGCCGCGCCAACTTGGGCGACCCTTGAGGCAGCCGCGTCGGCCTTGGCCTTGGCCTCGGCGTCAGCCTGCTGCTTCTTGACATAGGCGCCGTAGGCCAGAAGGGCGACGACGACCAACACGATGACAAGTATCAGCCACCCGATTCCGGCGCCTGACTTTCTAACTGGTCGCTGCTCTTCCAAGCTAATGTCGTCGACATTCGCCTTCTTCTCGCCATTGTCGGTGGCCATGAGGCTTTGGCCTCCTCAGTCAGCATATTGTTATGCTCTTTGGTGACGTCCGCCGCGCAACTATAGTACATCTTTTTGCATTATACGGCGGTCCCGGGGGCACGTCAAGCTGGCTGGCTGTGAGCGTGGAGGATCGGCGTCAGCGTCCTTGACACTGAGTGGGCCCACATCTATACTTATTGACACAAACTGCTCGCAAAAGACCGTGAAGGGGAACAGTAGGCGGAGTAGCGCGTTTGGAGAGAGGCCATCCCGTGCGCGGACGCGCCAGGCTGGAAGGTGGCCAACGCAGCGCCGCTGAAGCTCGCCCTGGAGTCGCGAACTGAAAGAGCCCGCCTTGGCGGACTCAAGTAGGGGAGACGGTGGCTTCCGCCGTTATCGGGAAGAGGGCATCGGATTCGTCCCGTGCCCGCACGAGAGGGTGCTCTTGCACCAAGAAGAGTGGTACCGCGTAGGGAGACTGTGGCCCTGCGTCTCTTCGGAGATGCAGGGCCTTTGTTCTGGGCGTAGCAGCCGATTGCCCGCGCCCTGAGGAGGTGGTGCACCATGGCCGAGCCGACTGGAAGCTCCGGCCACGATCTTGGTGGGGAGGCGGACCCGCGCTTCTGGGCAAACGCTTGAAGCGGACCCATCCGTCTGTCCGCAACCTCGGATACACTGCAAGGAGACAGATCAGCATGCCCCGCAAGATCGTCATATTCGACACGACCCTGCGCGACGGCGAGCAATCGCCCGGCGCTAGCATGAACCTGAGCGAAAAGCTGGCTCTGGCCCGTCAGCTGGCGGCACTGAACGTAGACGTCATCGAGGCCGGCTTTCCGTTCTCGTCCCCCCTCGATTTCGAGTCCGTCAGCACCATCGCCAAGGAGGTGGAGGGGCCGATCATCTGCGGCCTGGCCCGCACCATCGAGAAGGACATCGATGCCTGTTACGAGGCGGTGAAGCACGCTCCGCGACATCGTATCCACACCTTCGTGGGGACGTCACCGCTGCATCTGGAGAAGAAACTGCGCAAGTCGCCCTCAGAGGTACTGGACATGGCGGTAGCGGCCGTGAAGTTCGCTCGCGAGCGCTGCGACGACGTCGAGTTCTCGGCCGAGGATGCCATGCGCACTGAGCTGGCCTATCTGCGGGACGTGGTCGAGGCGGTCATCGAAGCTGGCGCCACGACGGTCAATATCCCGGATACCGTGGGCTATACGGTCCCCTGGGTGATGGAGGAGACGATACGCTACCTGTTTGACAACGTGCCAAACATCAAGCAGACGGTCATCAGCGTGCATTGCCACGACGACCTGGGGCTATCAGTGGCCAACTCGTTGGCTGCGGTCCGGGCCGGAGCCGGGCAGGTCGAGTGCACTGTGAATGGCATTGGCGAGCGCGCCGGTAATGCGTCGCTGGAGGAAATCGTGATGGCGCTGCGGACCCGCGCCGATGTCTTCGGCTGCACCACTGGGGTGCAGACTACCCAGATTGTGAAAACCTCACGTATGGTCTCCAGTTTCACCGGCTTCCCGGTACAGCCCAACAAGGCCATCGTGGGCGCCAATGCCTTCCGCCATGAAGCCGGCATCCATCAGCACGGTGTGCTGATGGACCGACAGACCTATGAGATCATGGAGCCCAAGGATGTGGGCTGGAGTGACTCGGTGCTGACGCTGGGGCCACGGTCCGGCAAGCACGGCGTGCGCCACCGTCTGGAGGATCTCGGATACAAGGTCAGCGACGAGCAGTTGGAGGAAATCTACAAGCGTTTCATCGAGATGGCCGACCGCAAGAAGCAGATCTATGACGAAGATCTGGAACTGATCATGCGTGAGGCTACGGCCACGGTCCCGCAAGTGTGGACTCTCGTGAGCCTGCAGACGACTTCCGGCGACTCCACGATGCCAACGGCGACAGTGAAGCTTCAGAAAGAGGGCGAGGTACTGCAGGATGCGGCCTGTGGGAATGGACCCGTAGATGCCGCCTTCCGCGCCATCGACCGCATTACTGGCATGACGCTGGTGCTTGAGGACTATAGCCTGCGCAGCGTCACCCAGGGTAAGGATGCGGTCGGGGAGGCTACGCTCCACGTCCGCCGGGGAGAGGATGAGACCGTAGGCCGAGCCGCCGACACCGATGTGGTCAAGGCCTCGGCGCTGGCCTACCTCAATGCCGTGAATCGTCTGCTGGTTCGTGACATGCAGGCCTGAGGCACGAGAGGGAGCCGTCCACAGGGGCGCGACGTGCACCGCGCCCCTGTGTTGTATAATGCACCTAGTCTGATCGGCTGGAGGCCATATGTGCCGCGCATTTGCTGGAGCCTCACTACTCTCTGTTGTTTCGATGCCTTGGCTTCTGGCTGTCGCGGGACTTGCCCAGGACGCCTCCGACGAGCGGCCGGTCATTGGTGCCATACGTTGGGATGCCTGGACCCACTGGGCTGGCGAGACGGGCTGGGGGGGATACGAAAAGACGCTCTGGCCGCGGCAGTGGCACTATCGGGTACCCTTCTACGGCCGGATCGTTGGTGCAGACCAGGTCGAGATTCGCGCTGACACCCAGGCGGTCATGGACCAGGAGATCAGCTACGCCGCGGCGGGTGGGCTGAGCTACTGGGCCTTCGGTTGGTACCACCCGCGCGGCTGGCAGAGCGCAGACAACATGACCAAGTCTCTGGACCTCTACCTGAAGAGTGAGCGCCGCAATGAGGTGAACTACTGTCTGATCCTGATGGGTGGAGCGCATCTCGGCCCCCGAGAGGAATGGTCTCAGACGGTGGACTACCTGGTGGCGCGGTTCGCCGAAACGAACTACCAGAAGGTACTGAACGCCCGCCCCCTGGTGTACGTCTTCGACATGCCCAACCTGGTGGCGTACTGGGGCGGCGAGGCGGAGGCGAAGGCCGGACTGGCGCAGCTTCGGGAGCGAAGCATTTCGGCGGGCGCCGGCAATCCCTATCTGACGCTGATGGTTTGGAATCCAGCGACGGACGCCAGGCTCGTGTCCGCCCTAGGCGCCGACGCCATTGGCGCCTATGTCAACCCGCCCGGCAACGATAACCGCGAGGAGCCCTACAGCTACGCGGTGGCGCTCAACCGCTGGTTCTGGGAGGAGGCGCGCAAGGCAGGCGTGCCACTCATTCCGACGGTCACGGCCGGCTGGGACTACCGGCCCATGAAGCTGCCGCAGTTCCCGGACCGGAATCCGGACAATAGCTGGATCGCGCATGCCACCCCTGCCGAACTGGCGGCGCACGTGGCTGGGTGCCTGGCTTGGATGCGCGAGCATCGGGAAACCTGCCCCGCCAACACCGCGCTCATCTATGCCTGGAATGAGTTCTCAGAGGGCGGCTGGATATGCCCGACTCTGGCCGAGGGTGCCGCGCGGCTGGAGGCGCTGCGGTCAGTGCTGAAGCCTGCGGAGGCCGGACCATGACGTCACGTGCTCCTCTCTTGATGCTGCTGGTCCTGGCCCAAACTGCCGCCCTAGACGCCGCGGAGGTGACGCCTGTGGATACGCCGCACCGAGCCGCCTGGATGGCCGACGGATCCTATGGGATCATGGTACATTACCTCATCGCGCCGTCGGGCGATACCGAGGAAGCCAGGACGGCGGCCTTCAACCAGACCGTTGCAGGCTTTCACCTGGACGCCTTTGTGGAGCAGTTCATGTCCACGGGCGCCGACTGGCTCATCTTCACCATCGACCAGAACACCGGGTATTACTGCAGCCCCAACCGCTATCTGGACCGCATCCTGCCCGGGCATACTTCCGATCGGGACCTGATGCTAGAGATTGCCGTCAGGCTGAAGGCCTTCGGGAAACAAGTGATCGCCTACCTGCCCTCGGAAGTCTACGGCCAGAGCGAGGCGGTTCATGAAGCCTTCGCCTGGGCACCGGCCGATCAGTCCGAGTTCCAGCGGCGCTACTGCGAGTTCGTCCGGCAGTACGCCCTGAAGTTCGGGCGCATGGTAGATGGCTGGTGGTTCGACGGCTGCTATGACTGGCCGCACTTCAACAACAGCCTCTACGACTGGCCCCAGTGGTTTGCCGCGGCGCGGGCAGGTAACCCCGACGCCGTCGTCGCCTTCAACGATGGAGCCTTTTGCATCAACAAGGTCAAGCCGGTGACGTCGCTGGAGGACTACCACGCCGGTGAGGTCCACATGCTGGTGGACGGCAAGATCAAACTCGGCCATGACGCCGACTCGCCGCTCTACCTGCCTGAGGCTCAGTACATTGACGGCGTGCAATGGCATGCGCTGGTACCGGTAGACAGCACCTTTGAGGGCGGGGAGCCGTACCACTACAGTGACGAGGAGCTGTTCGGCTTCGTCCGTGCCTGTAAGTCGGTCAAGGGCGCGGTAACCCTGAATCTGCCCATCGGCCAGGATGGGCTCATCCCTGCCGGCAGCCTGGCCCAGATGCAGCGCCTGGGGGCCGCGCTGCGCTGATGGCGCGGGCTATGGCGGGTGCGTAGCGACCCAGGGGGCCCCTTGCGCGTCCATGGCTCGCCCGCAAGTGAATGACTGGCTCCTGACGCGATCGAAACGGAGGGATATCATGTCGCGACGCCAGCTGCTCCCTCTCATCGTCATGGTCTTGGCGGCGATGCCGTTTGCGGCTCTGGCCGCGCCGCAGTGCGTTACGCTCGACAACGGCCTGCGGCTCGTAGTTGAGGAGGATCACAGCGCCCCGGTGGCGGCGGTGTACTTCTACGTCGGGACCGGCAGCAACTACGAGGACCGCTGGCTGGGAGCGGGTCTGAGCCACCTACTGGAGCACTGCCTCAGCGAGGGGACGACAACGCGAACGCGGGAGCAGATCGAGGCCGATGAGGCCCGGCTCGGGAACAACTCCAACGCCTGGACCTCCTCTGACCTCTGCTCGTACTTCATCGTGACCTCCGGTGAGCAGGTGTTGGAGGCCATTGACCACGTCGGCGACTACGTGTTCCACGCCACCTTCCCGGAGGAGCAGGTCAAGATTCAGCAAGGCGTCATCCAACGGGAGATGGCCCGCGGTGAAGATGACCCTGGGAGGGCCCTGTACAACGCCTTCGTCGCTACGGTGTTCCGCGAGGCCCCCGACCGGCATCGAGTCATCGGCTACGAGGCCCAGTTCAGCCGGCTCACCCGCGAGGACCTGGTCGCTTACTATGAGCGCGCGTACGTGCCCGAGAACATCGTGGTCGCCGTCGTCGGCGACTTCTCAGCGGAGAAGGTGATAGCGCACGCGCGGCAGTTCCTGGGCCGTGAGCCGGCCCGGGCCTACCGGCGGCCTACGCTGCCGGTGGAGCCCCCTCAGGTAAGCCCACGGCGCACCGTGAAGGAGGACCCAAGCCTGAACCGGGCCTACCTGATGCTGGGCTACCCGTCGGTAAGCCTTTTCAGCCCCGACATGTACCCTCTGGACGTGGCCGCTTACGTGCTGGGGAATGGCGCCGCCTCTCGGTTGGTGTCCCGGCTGCGTGACGAAAAGGGACTGGTGGACAGTATCTCCGCTTTCTCGCACACTCCGGCGCGAGAGGGCGGTATCTTTGGCGTGTCAGCGGTGACGGACCCCTCCAAGCTGGCGGCTGCCGAACGGGAGATCATCGGTGAACTGAAGCGCCTCCAGAACGAGCCGGTCAGCGCAACTGAACTGGAGCGGGCCAAGCGACAGAAGGAGGCAGACCTCGTGTTCAGCCGGACGACGGCTGAAGGGCGAGCGACTACCTATGCCACGGACCTGCTCCTGACCGGTGACGTGGCGTTCAGCGAGCGCTATGTGGCGGGTATCAAGCGGGTGTCGGCCGCCGACGTGCAGCGCGTGGCCCGACAGTACTTCGTGGACCACCGCTTGAACGTGGCCATACTCCGTCCCCCCGCCAAGGCAACTGAAGGTACTGTAGCGGCAGCGCCAGCGAGGTCGGCAACCATTGACCGGGCGACACTGGCCAACGGCCTGCGCCTGCTGGTCCAGGAGAACCACAGCGTACCGGTGGTCAACGTGTTTCTCGCGGCGCCAGGCGGATTGCGCTACGAGACGGAGAACAACGCGGGGATTACCGCCTTGATGGCGCACATGCTGGTCCGCGGCACGAAGACGCGCACGCGCTTACAGATCGCCCAAGCTCTCGAGGACGTGGGCGGAAGCCTCTCGCCCTTCTCCGGCCGCAATAGCTTTGGGCTGTCCTTGCAGGTGTTGCGCCAGCACTTGCCCCTGGCGCTCGAGGTGGCGGCGGATGTGCTGCGGAACCCCGTGTTCCCGGCGGCTGAGCTGGAACAGCAGAAACGACAGACCCTGGCGGCTCTGGCCGCTCGTAGTGACGACGTCGACACCTATGCCGGTGATCTGCTGCTCAGCCATCTCTTTGCCAAGCACCCCTACCGCTTTCCTGTGGCCGGGACACCGGCCAGTGTCAGTAGCCTGGGCAAACAGGACTTGTTCGCCTTCCACAAGCGCGTCTGCCAGCCGAACGCCATGGTGATGGCCGTGTTCGGTGACACAACCCTGGAGGAGACGAGGCGGCTGGCGGAAGAGGCCTTCGGGGACTGGCCCGCCGGCGCCCTGGTGCCTGCCTCACCGCCGGCGGAGCCAGCTCCGGCACAGACGCGGGTCATCGAGGAGAGGCGTGACCAGCAGCAGGCCATCATCAACTACGGCTTCCGTGGGCCACAGGTCACTGACCCCGACCGCTATCAGCGAGACGTCATGACCGCCGTGTTCGCGGGCATGGGGTACCCGGGGGGACGGCTGCACAAGGCGCTGCGCGATGCGCAGCTAGTCTACGCCACCTGGGCCTATGCGGTCCCTGGCCCCGAGACGGGGTTCTTCGTAGTCTACGCCGGCACGGCCCCCGACCGTGTGGCGGCGGCCCGCGAGAAGATCGAGAGCATCGTCCGTGATCTCCAGACCGCACCGCCTACCGCCGACGAGTTGGCCCTGGCCAAGAGTGTCGCCCTCGCCTACCATGCCGTTGAGCTGCAGAGCAGCGGTGCGCGGGCGCAGGCTGCCGGCCTGGACGAGCTGCTGGGTCTGGGTGCCGAGGAGATGTTCCGCTACGCCGAGGGTGTGCAGCAGGTGACGCCGGAACAGGTTCAGGAACAGGCTCGCAAGTGGCTGGACCTGGATCACTGCGTCATTGTGGTAACCACTCCCTGAGGCGGTCTTGTGAGGCCGCAGTACACGCTGACGGAGGGCCAGCGGCAATGCCTTTCTCAAGTGTTGTGCCGCAGGAGATCGCCCAGGTCATGGCCCGGGTGTCGTCCGAAGAGGTCGAGCGTCTCACGCAGGCCATCCAGGAGGCCGAGGCCGTCTACGTGTGCGGCGCTGGCCGTAGTCTGCTGATGATGAAGGCCTTTGCCATGCGCCTGGTGCATCTGGGGCTCAATGCCTATGTGGTCGGCGAGACGATTACGCCAGCCATTGAGAGGGGACATCTTCTCATCGCCGGCACCGGTTCGGGCCAGACCCGAACGACGCTAGCCATGGTAGAGGCGGCCCGCGAACGACAGGCGCGGGTGGCAGCGATCACAGCCCACGCTGACTCGCCGGTGGCTCGGCAGGCCGATCTGGTCGTGCAGATCCCGGCGCCAGTCCCGGGCTCGGCTTCAGGACCGCGCCTTAGCCAACAGCCTCCTGGATCATTGTTCGAGCAGTGCCTGTTACTGCTCTGCGACAGCATTGTCATGCTGCTAATGGATCGCCTGGGTGTGACCGAAGAGAGCATGTTGTCACGCCATACCAAGCTGGAGTAGACTGTGGCGACGCAGCCCGCGCTGGCCCACGGGGCGCCCCCGGAGCCCCACCTCTTGCGGCCGAGCGCCGAGCAGAAAGAGACGTGGCCCCGAAGAGACGATGACCAAGTCGAGAGGCAATACGCGTAACCTCGTGCGCCTGCTAACCGGCATTGTGCTGGCTGTGCTCCTGGCCTGCGCCATTGGCGTGCTGGCCCTCCTGCTGAGTGCCAGCCACTTCCGCAATAGCGACACTATCGCCCGCAACATCACTGTAGCCGGCGTAGACGTCGGTGGTCTGCCACGCGGTGAGGCTTTGACCCGTCTGGAGAACGAGTGGGTCTCGGCGCTACCCACAGAGATGACGTTGGTTCATGGCGACCAGCACTTCCGTTACAGCCGCCAGGAGCTGGGAGCCCAACTGCAGTTGGTGGAGGCGATTGATGCTGCCCTGCGCATCGGCCGCCAGGGCAGCGCGCTGCAGCAGGTTGTGGACCGCATCCGCCTGTTGCGCGCGAGCGTTGACGTCCCGGTTCGCGTGGCTGTTGACGAGACGCGGGCGGCGGCCAAGGTTGCCGAGGTAGCTGCCCGGGTGAATCGGCCACCTGTCGACGCAAAGGTCACGGTTACGGGAGGCGAAGAGGTTGACGTGGTTCCCGGCAAGCAGGGGATCCTGGTAGACGAGAAAGCAACCCTGCAGGCCCTTTGCACTGCGCTGAGCGATCCGCAGCAGACGGAGACCGTGGTCATCAGCCAGAGGCGAGACCCGAACATCACTGCTAGTGACCTTGCCCATCTGGAGGTCGTTCTCGGCAGCTTTAGCACCCACTACAGCGCCAGCAAGGTCGACCGCACCCACAACCTGCAACTGGCCATCAAGGCGATCAACGGCACCGTGGTCATGCCCGGCGAGACCTTCTCGGCCAACCAGGCCATCGGTCGGCGTGATGAGGCCCGCGGCTTCCGCGAAGCCCCGATTTTCGTGGACGGTGAAATCACCCCCTCTACCGGCGGCGGCGTCTGCCAGGTCGCGACCACCATCTACAACGCGGCGCTGCTGGCCGGCCTACCCATCGTGGAACGACACCATCATTCCATGCCAGTGCCGTATGCCGACGCTGGGCGCGATGCCACAGTCTACTGGGGACAGCTTGACCTGCGCTTCCGCAACGACACCGGCAGTCCCATCGTCGTGCTCGCCTCGATGAGCGGGAGTCGCGTCTATGTTCGCATCGTGGGCAAGCGCTCGGCGAAGAAGGCGGTGCGCATCGAGCGCAGCGGGATCGCGAGCATACCCTTTGAGATCGTCGAGAAGCCAGACCCGACACTGGAAGAGGGAAAGCGCAAGATCGAGGAAAAGGGGCGCAAGGGCGTACGAGTCACGGTATACCGTGTAACCGTCGAAGACGATGGCTCCGAGAGACGTGAGACGCTGCACACGGACATCTACCGGCCTCACAAGGAGATCGTCTTGGTGGGCAAGAAGAAGCCGGAGGTGAAGCCGGACGTTCTGGCACCCAGCACTGTCCCGGATGCTGCGAAGGGTGCTACCAAGGCAGGCAAGCCCAGCACGGGCACCAGTGGTCAGACAAGCAAGCTGGGGGCGACAACGGTAGCTAGACCCCAGACTGGCAGGTCTGGTAGCACGAAGCCGACTACCCGGGCAGGCAGCAGGAAAGCGCCAGACACCCGACGGTAGCCGGCAGCACAGAGCAGGGGGAGGTATGCTCCATGAGATGCGCACGCATGTTTGGTGTCCGCGACGTCCGCGTCGTGGAAAGCCCGACACCCGAGCCCGGTCCCGGCGAGGTCCTTCTGCGCGTCAGAGCCTGCGCCATCTGCGCTTCGGACCTGCACATGTACGAGGAAGGACACAGCAGCGGCGTATACCCGTCCGGGCCCATCATACTCGGCCACGAGTTCTCCGGAGAGGTAGCAGCGTTGGGCGAGGGCGTGACGGAGTGGCAAGTGGGCGACCGGGTCGCCTGCGAGCCGAGCTGGCACTGCGGCCACTGCGACATGTGCCGCGAGGGGCTGACTAACCTCTGCCGAGAGATCGTCTTCCCCAGCTACCCTGACCGTGACGGAGCCATGGCCGAGTACATCGCGGTTCCGGCTTTCTCGCTAGCGCGTCTCCCCGAGAGGGTGGACTTCATCGGCGGGGCGTTGGCGGAGCCCTTGGGAGTCGCACTGCACGCCGTCCGTCTTTCCGGTCTAAAAGCTGGCATGAAGGTCGCCATCCTTGGCGCCGGGGCTATAGGCCTGTCGATCCTGCAGGTGGTGAAGGCCCACAGGGCAGGCGAGGTGCTTGTCGCAGAGCCCTGTGGCCCCCGTCAGGAAGCCCCTAGGTCGCTCGGCGCAACCGTCCGCGCCAGTTGGGCCGAACTCCTGGATCTGTGTCCGCAGGGCCAGGAGCCAGACGTCGTCTTTGAGGCGGCCGGAGCGGAGCGCAGCTTCGCCGAGGCGCTGGAGCTTGCTCGGCCCGAAGGCAAGGTCATGGTCGTGGGGATCCCCACCCCCGACCTCCAGCAGTACTCGGCCAAGGTACCCCGTCGCAAGGAACTCACCGTTGTCTTCTGCCGGCGCTCGCGTGACACGCTACATGAGTGTCTTCGGATGATCGCTGCAGGCGAGCTTGACGCCAGCGCCTATCCGATCCGCCGGTATGCTCTCGATGAGTCGCCCGCTGCGCTGGCAGACGCCTCCCGGCGCGACTCAGCCATCGTTCGCGCCATCGTGTGCCCCTGACATCAGTGCTTGTGCACAGGTTACCCAGGCCGTTCGTTACTTGTGGCTTTTCTGTGACGCCAAGATGGCGTGCGGTGCTCTCAATGTATAGCTTGATTAGTGAATGGCAGCGGTTCGAATGCGGTCGTGAGGTTGGCTTGGAGGCAGCAGTGCGACGTCCGGCGCGCACCTTCCCGGTATGCGTAGAAGGGAGTGAGAGAACCGCCGGTACAAGCGAGGGCAAACGGCTTCAGCGGCCCGCAGCGGTCTACATAGCCCCAGGCAGGCCTGTGGGCAAAAAGCAACTGAGCCCGCGTATGGCGATATCCGGGGGGGAGCGAATATCGGGGGTGCAGGCTCAGTCGCAAAACGTATGCTTGATTATGCTAGGCTCTCACTAGTCTGGTCTCACTATAGCGAACCCCTCGGCAAAACGCAATACCCTTTTATGAAGATTCCTGAAAAAATGCCGCCGGCAGATCACGGGCCACGCCAAGGTGGCATCGGGTATCGCGGAGCGGGGGCGCTGATTACTGCCGTCCTGAACCGGCAAGACCCCTTCGCAAACCACAGGTCCACCTCGCGGGACCGCGGCGGTATCAGTTCCACAAACCGCAAGGCCGCCCGGCCTTCTGCGTTCACACCCAAAGCCCCGCCGCGGGCGTGGAACCGGACCTCATGGGTAACCGAACACGCAGGGAGCAATCCGCATCTCCGCCGCTCCGACTGTTGACCACTCGCGCGCGGTTTTCGCGCAGTGACGCCCTTATTGCGCAGCACCAGGGATCAGGTGTAACCGACCACGTCACTTGGGCACTCCGCCACAGAGTTGGCAGCGGATGCCTTTTCGCGGCAAAGCCCCATCGCGCACGCTAGCACGAGTCCCTGAGACACGAACCCTCCAGCAGCAGCCTGGAGACATCGACAGCTTCCCTAGCAGCCACGCCGCTGACGAGGGAAGGGGCGGAACCGTAGCCAGGGCATCATGTGTCCCTCACTAGCGGCCACGCAGGTGCCGGTCGAAGAACGCGAAGGCCTTGCGGCCGCTGAACTCGTGTCCGCCCTCGAACACATCCTGCTCCAGCATGGTCTCCGCGCCTTGGTCGCGGTAGATCTTCTTCAGGGCTCTGTACGCCTTGCGGAAGCTCTTGAGCGGCGCCACGCCGTCGTTGTCGGCGGTGGTCACCAGCAAGGGGCGGGGACAGATCATAGCGCAGACATCGTCCTGCTCGAAGTGCCGTAGCAGGCCCGGAACGTAGTTGCAGTTGCAGTGCGTCACGTCCACGATCTGATCGGTCCAGTAACAGAAGTAGCCCTGGATACTGGCGGCGTCAATTCGGGTGTCGAGCGCGGTGAGAAACTCGGTGGTATGGCCACCACCGGATAGCCCTACGCAGCCGAGGGGCACCTTGCCCTCGCCCGGACGCGACTTGATCCATGAGATCAGGTGCTCAGCATCCTGCACGCGCAGGCCGATGTCAGTGGTGCCCAGAAGGATCGCCCGTGCGTTGATGTCCAGACACGAGCTGCCCGGCGACGATGCTGCCCGGTCCTCCGGGAAGTCCTCTACCGAGGCGGGGTTGTCGAGGTCGCAGCGCTGCGAGAAGCCTCGCTGCGTCGGCGCGTAGACCAGGTAGCCGCGCCGGGCGAAGGCTTGCCCGTAGTCGTAGTTGCATGCCTTGAGCATGTCGGCTTCGCCGTAGCGCCCCTTCATCACGCCGGCCACGGGGTCCGCCCCGTAGTAGCCGTGGCCGTGCAGGGCCAGCATCACCGCCTCGGGATTCTTCATGCCGTCGGGCACTAACCGGTACAGGAAGATGTGGTCGCCGAAGGGCGATTCCACCGCCCAGGTCTCGCGGGTGAAGCCCTCAGCGGCCTCACTGCCAAGCTGCCAGGCCCGTGGCTTGGTCACCGTGGCCGGCCAGAAGCCCAGTAGCTCGCGAAGCTTCCTGCGGGCCTTGCGTTGCCACGCCGCGAAGTTGTCCTTGGCCCCGGTCTCATCATATCCCATGGTCCGCGGCATCTGGGCGGCCCATTGTTGAAGCAGAGCGACGGTACTGCGGAGCTGCAGCTTGGGCGGTTTCATAGCGGTCTCTCCCGTCTCGTGGCTTCGGCCCTCTCGCCGACCCTACTCACCGGGTTTCGGCCCCAGTAGTCTCGTGAACTCCTCCGGCGGGACGCTCGCCGTTGGGCGGAAGGCGGGGCTCTGTGCGTACTGCGTCAGGCAGTGCAGCAGATATCGCGCCTCCAGGCGTTCCCCCGGCTTGGACAGAAGGTTCAGGCTGGTCACCAGGCATCGGCCCTTGCCGACCCGGAACTCAAGCAGATAAGCGAGGTGCTTGTTGGTCTGATAGAAGTCAATGCCGCGGATGATCGGCTCCACGCCGTGGGCGCGTAGTTCGCCCAAGTTCAGCGGATGCACCTTCTTGATGAGCCAGGCGAAGTTCAGGTCACAGGCCGCGCCGTGGGGGAAGGAGGCCAGGGCCGGGTGGTCAGTGATGACCGTGCCGGAGTTGCCCGGTGCGCCATTCCAGGGAATGGTGCGGTAGGTGGTGTAGCCCTGGTAGTAGGTCTCCGGCTCCTCGATAGCCGAGCCTTTGCTCAGCAGCAGGCATCGCCCCCCAGCGGCCAGGTAGTCCGTAAGCGCCTGGTCCACCCCATCAGCAATCACGAGGGGGGCTTGCTCGGGGATAAGCCGGTCGGCGTTCGGCCCGATCCGAACGAAGATGCCTGGCGCCTCGGGGAGGGACGCCGGAACCTCGGGCAGCGCCCAGAAGGTCCACTGGTTGGTGTTCAGCACCTCGTCACCTCGACGGAGTGTCACCCGTAGCTCGAACTGCAGGCCCTGCGGCGCCGCCGGGAGCTTCAGTTCCGCCGCGCCGACCTGGGTCAACTTGCCCAAGCGCAGTTCCGCCACGCTCAGTGTTCCACTCTCCCCAAACCCGCTGCCCACTGCCTCCCAGGTCACCGTGCAGTCGCGCAACTCCTTTTCGCCATAGTGGCTCACGGCCAGCGGGATGGAAATCCGCTTCCCCGCTGGGAAGCAGCGGTTGCCCTCCTGTGCCAGGACGATGACCGTGTCGGCGGTGGACTGCAACAGCTCCCGCGCCGAGACGTTCTTGGGCTGCCAGAAGTCATCGAACACACCCTCGGCGTACTGGCCGAAATCTATCAGCAACCAGAGGATGAAGCCCTCAACGTTGGGGCAGCGGCGCGCGTACTCCAGGCCGTCCTTGCGGCAGAGGGCCTGCAGCCACAGCGAGTTGCGGCGGAAGGTGGGAACGAGGTCGGTCAGGCCAGCCTCAGCCGCCGACTTCTCCAGCACATCCAGCCACCAGGGGATGATGGCCGCCTGGTCGTACTTGCGGCGGTCCCTGGGGTCGGGGTAGCAGCTCCACCAGTTGTACTCGTGCAGGGTTGTCGGGTGCTTACCGTCCGAGGGCATGGCCGGCTCATCCAGAGCATCCTTGCACCACGTCGGGATGACCTGGGCGTAGAAGTCTGTTACGCGCTGGCCTCGAGGGGTCTGCTCGTTGCCATGGTAGCCGGTGTTGTCGATCACCAGGGCATGGGCGGCTAGGCGCTGCGCGGTCTGGGGACACTGTCGGCAGAAGAAGTCGAAGGCCTCCTGCGTCCCGCTGTCCAAGGGCACCTCACTGCACATGCTGTAGGCGATAACTGAGGGGTGGTTGCGGCTGACGCGGACCAGGCCGTCCAGCTCCTGGCCGTAGAAGTCGCGCCAGGGCTGTTCCAGTTGGTGCTGGTTGACGCGCACATGCCCCGAGAGGCCGAAAGGCATCTCCTGGATGATCATCAGGCCGGCCTCATCGGCGGCCTCCAGGTAGTCGGGGCTGAAGATCTCCTCGCAGCTCTTGGCCGCGTTCAGGCCATAGGCCCGGGCGCGCCTGAAGCGTGACAGGTACCAGCGCTTGTCAACCGGCGGAGCCAGGGTCTCCGGGTAGAGCTGATCGTCGCCGAAGCAGCGCAGGTAGAGGGGCTTGCCGTTGAGCAGGAACTTGTCATCACTGGCGGTGATCTCGCGCATCCCGAAGCGCAAGGCCACGCGGTCACGAGCCTCTCCGCCAGTACCGCCCAGTGTGACCTCCAGGCGGTAGAGTTTCGGGTGGTTGGGCGACCACGGCGTGAAGGCGGCGAGGGTCACTTGGCCCTGAGCCTCGGTCGCGCCGGCAGCGACTTGCGTCGCTGCACGGCCGATGACGCGGCTGCCGTCACGCACTGTGAGGATGACGGGAAGCGCCTCAGACGGGGCCGCAGAGAGGGCCAGCTCGACCCGCAGTGAGCTACTGGCCAGGATGGGCTGGGCGTAGAGATCGGTGACGCAGACCCGGTCGGTGACCTCCAGCTTGATGGGCCGGTAGACGCCCGTCCACAGGCGGCGAATCTCCGCCATCTCCCAGATGCCCTCAAGCTTGACTTGGGGCCAGCGGCAGACCTTGATGGCGATCAGGTTAGGGCGGCCGGGGTCAAGGAGGTCGGTGACGTCCACACGCTGCGGCGTGCGCGAACTCTTAGTGTAACCGACGTGATGGCCGTTGATATACACATCGGCAGCGGGCAGCACCTCGCCCAGGCGCAACCAGACGCGCTGGTCGGGTCCGATCGTTGGGGCGTCGAACCGACGGCGCAGCCAGAAGGGTTCGTCGAAGGAATGCTTCTGGTAACCGTTGGGCTCGCCGATGCCCTGGGCCTGGGGGGCGCCAGGCACGACGAGCTTCTGGCTGAAGCGCCCCTCGCCACGGTGCCAGCCGAGCTCGACGCCCCGCTCAGATGGATCTCGGCGGAACTGCCACTCACCACAGAGGTCCAACTGGGTCCGGAGGCTGCCGTGGGTCGGGAACGGGTCAGGCAGAAAGCGGGGGCTGTTGGCGCCGGTCCGACTGTCCGCGCAGAGCACCATCAGCAAGGCCACGGCGAGCATCGCGACACCATCCATAGACGGGCTCCCTCTGGGGCTCAGCGGGCCACATCCAGTGCTTTCGGCAGGCTGAAGTACACGAACTCCTGGTCGTACGCGGGCCGAACCTCTGGGCCTGGCGTGGCGTTGGCCACCCAGAGCTCCAGATCAGTCACGTCAAAATGAACGGCGTGCAGGTTGCCAGTGCCCAGCCCTCTCATGACCTCCATCATTCCCACCTGCTCGTCTATCTGGCCGTGGTGAGCCTGAAGGGTCCAGAACAGGCGCAGGTTCCAAGGACTGTCGCAGCCCATTGACCACTGCACAGTGTCTTGCAGGCTCAGGGCGCCGAACTCCTCGGGGGCGTAGTCATGGCAGAAGTCCCTGGAGGTACGCAGTGCCCTTGCCGACGGGATCTTGGCATCGCTGACGCAGTACAGGTAGGAGCTGGTGCGATGCGCTTGGCGGAAGATCCCCAAAGCGGTCTGCAGGTCGCTGGCGTCCTCGAGCACCCGGCGCATGAGGAACGGCATGGGCTCCCCGTCGAGAGTCTCCACCTCGTCGCTGAAGTGTTCGCCGATCTCGCTGAGCGCAATGTGTTGTGCGTTCATCCCCGTGACGCAGCCAATGAAGCCCAACCAGCCGACGGCCACAAACGGATTGCGTCCGTCGGGCCTGTAAACAATCAGCGCCGGCTCGTTCTGGATGCCGGCTTGCGTGGCGTAGTCCAGAGCGCGGATCTGATGGAGGTGGCCGTCGCGCGTAGCCGCGCCCCAGGCAGCGAAGAATGTGCAGTGGAACTCGGACACGTCGGGGACGGCATGGGCCCGTTCCACAAGCTGGAGGTCTAACCCAGCCCCGTCGGCGAGGCCCCGCATCTCCTCCAGGTAACGGGGTGCGACGAAAGGCCGCATCTGCTCCCAGGCCTTGTCAAGGTCCGATGGTTGCAGCCCCATGCCCAGGCACATGGCGGTCACAATACGAGCGGAGAAGGCCTGGACGCGGTCTGCGCACAGCTTGCCATGGGCATAGCCCATCTCGTAGGGGGTGCCCCACAGCTTGAGGACTGAGACGGTGTCCTCGCCGCTGCCGATGGTGTCGAGTGTGCCGTGCACCGGCGATTCGGCAGCCACAGACGGAAGCACTGCAGACAGGAGCAGGAGGAACACCGGAGCCAACAGGAGCGGGTTTCTCACAGGGCTACCTCCATGTCACAGAGTAGAGGGCAAGTACTGCCCGTAGTCGGCCAGCCGGTGGAATGTGATGCGGTTGGCATCGTGGAAGTTGTGGGCACCGGCGTAGGCCGTGCGCACCAGGTAGATGATGTCGTCGCCATCGAACTGCCAGTCCGCGTACTGGAAACCGGTGTAGCGCACCGACTCGTCCCACGGCAGTCCCTGATCGTCCTCCAGGAGTGTCAGGCAGCGCCGCCAAGTCATCAGGTCCGGTGAACAGTGAAGGGACAGTACATTACGCTGGTTCGCGGCACGCGGGTCGGTGTTGTTGTTGCTCAGGGTCAGGTACAGCCCGGAGACCGGGTCGCGACGGATGGTGAACTTCGTCATGCCGCCCGGGAAGTCTATGAAGCGCGCGAAGGACTGTCTGAGCAGGCCACCGTCCCAACTAATCCTCAACACCACGGCCTTGTCCACGACAGGGCAGCTGTTGCAGCGCAGAATGTTTAGCAGTTCGCCATCCGGCGCCGCCACCACATTCCCTTCCAGGAAACCGGGTGCCTCCAGCGGCCCCCACTCAGTGGGCACCCATTCTGGGTCAAAGAGGAGTCTGCTACTCATAGTCCAGTTGCCTGCCACCAGCAGGTCATCGTCAGCGGGAGCCGACATGACCAGCGATCGAAACCCCGGGCCCCACACGCACGGGTCGCAGTCCTCGAAGGCGCGGTATAGCCTGCCCTGGTGGAGAACCACCGGCACCGGGGCGCAGTGGTAGTTGGGCGGGTCATGGTAGTATCCGCCACGCGCCAGGAGACCGGACTGGCCGTCAAGCGGTCGTGTCCAGGTATTGCCGTTGTCGTCACTGCGACGAATGACAACCGACCCGTACTGCTGGGAGACTCCCAGGAGATAGACCGCGCCCGCGTGGGTGAAGAGGCTGCTCCAGTACTGGCCAGGCAGGTGTGTGACGCTTCGCCAGGTGGCACCCTCGTCAGTGGAGCGGTAAAGTGACAGCAGGTGCTCCTCGCCCTCGTGGTTGCGCGGTGAGCATGGGCCGAAGTAGTCATGGCTGGCCAGCAGGTCACCGCTATCAAGGCGCACGAGACTGGGGCTGCCCAGGTAGGTGCGAGTCGCGGGATCCTGGTACCGGAGTTCGTTGAGGATCATCGTCGCTGGTGGCCGTCCATAGCTATCGCATGGGTAACGGAACCCATTTGCCGAAGCTCTCCATGTGTCCCCAGTAGCCTTGTATGGCGACCAGCATCCATAACAAGCCGACCCCCAGCAGACCCACTGCTCCGACCAGCCGCAGAACCCGGTATTCCCGAAACCAGAGCAGGAGCGGCAGTATGGCCATGCCGCCGGCGCCGGAGGCCGCAATGCCGAACCCGCTGACCAGGGGCGTAGGCGTGAGGCCCAGAGTTACAAAGCGCAGACCGATGACTACGGCGGCCGCGCCGGCAAAGACCGCGTAGCCCATCAGCACCCGCAAGTCCCGCCCGCTCAGCAGGCCATAAGCCGCAACCAGGAAGACGGTGCCCAGGAGCACCGAAAGCTCACCGTACGCCGAGCTGAAGGGGCCAGGCAGTGGCCACGTAACCGTCATGTGGCCACCGAAGAGCAGGCCCACAAGACCGACCGGCAGGAAGCCCAGCCCCCAACGCGGTTGGTCCGGATCGTCGAGGCCGCGGAACACGTAGGCGGCCAGCAGCACGTAGCCCGCGGCCATATTCACCAGCAGCAGGGTCACAAAGTCAATGAACACCTTCCACCTCCCCGAGCTGTTCGGTGTGCGTCATGCACTAACGGCCCTTGTGCTCGTCCTTCCATGATGTGCGGTTGATGGATGGTGGTTGCGGGACAGGCTTGTAACCCTTGGTCTCGAGAAGCTTCAGACACTCAGCCACGGCACGTTCGAGTTGCGGGTCCCGTCCGCCAATCAGCTCAGCGGGTGTCTGCTCCACCTCAATGTCGGGCGCCACGCCCTCGTTCTCGATGGCCCACTTACCATCGGTGTCGTAGAAGGCCAGCGACGGCGCCGTGACCGAACCACCGTCAATGAGCGGCGGGTAACCGCTGATGCCCACCAGCCCGCCCCAGGTGCGAGTTCCGATCAGCGGACCTATCCCGCGCTTGCGGAACATGTAGGGCAGGCAGTCGCCGCCTGAGCCCGCATACTCGTTGATGATCATGACCTTGGGCCCGAACAGGGCAGCTCCGGGCACCGGCTGCGGGATAACGTGCCGGCGACCGAAGTAACCCATCAGCGGGCGGTCCATGAAGTCCACCATGTAGTCGGCGATCTGCCCTCCACCGTTGAAGCGCTCGTCTATAACGGCGCCCTCCTTGTCCAACTGCGAAAAGAAGTAGCGGTTGAAGTAGCTGTAGCCGCCGCCACCCGTGTCGGGGAGGTAGACATAGGCCAGGCGTCCGCCCGACAACTCCTCGACTTTGCGGCGATTGTCCTCGATCCAGGCCTTGCGGCGCAGTCCTCCCTCGCTACCGATGGGCACGACAGTGATGTTCCAGGCTCCATCAGCCTCTGGCTTGCTGTTGACCTTGAGCACCGTCTGGCGCCCACTGGTGCCCTCGAAGACACTGTAGAAGTCGGTCGGCGGGGTAATGGGGCGGCTGTTGACCTCCAGAATGTAGTCTCCTACCGAGACCTTCACTCCCGGTGCAGTCAGGGGCGAGCGCAGGTCCGGATTCCAGTTCTCCCCCGTGTAGATGCGTTTGATCCGGTAGTGCCCGCTATCAACCTCGATGTCCGCCCCCAGCAAGCCCACATTCACGCCGCCTACTCCCGGCGCGTCACCTCCACCGAGGTAGGAGTGCCCGACCACCAGCTCGCCCAGCATCAACGAGATCACGTAGTTGAGGTCGGCCCGATGCACCACCTCGTCCACAAAGGGCCGGTACTTGTCGTACATGGCCTGCCAGTCTTCGCCATGCATCTGCGGATCGTAGAAGAAATCCCGGTTGATGCGCCAAGCCTCGGTGTAGGCTTCCAGCCACTCGGCCGGCGGGTCCAGCTTCATCTCCAGTGCGCCGGTGTTGATGGTCCCGGTTCCTGGGCCGAAGCTGCCATTCGGGTCGCCAATGCCCCAGGCACCGCTGGCGCTGTAGAGCATCTTCTTGCCGTCGGCAGACACCGCGAAACCGCCGACGCCCCGGATGACCTCTTTGGCCTCGCGATCCTTCAGTTCGTACCGCTTCAGCACCGGACCTACGCCGGGCACCTGCTCAACATACAGGAAGCAGTCGGGCTTGCCCCCTTGCGCAATGCTTCCGTAGTCGCCTACGGGCAGGCCGATCGGCAGGATGCGCTGCTCAATACCTTCGAGGTCGATCTTCGTTCGCGGTTCCTCGGCTGCCGGCGCAGCCGGTGTAGCGGGCTTGGCTTCCCCGACGGCCGCCCCACCGGACTGGTCCTGGGAGGGTGTTTCGCCATCTTCAGGCTTGTTGCTGTCAGAGGGCTTGTCACCCTCCTTGGGTGGCTCCGGTTGCTTTGGTGGCTCAGGCGCCTTGGGCTTCTCCTCTTTGACTGTCTCCTCATCGCTCTCGGGCAGGAAGGGAGAGGGAGTGTCAGCCGCCAGCACCACCAGGTAGATGGCGTGGGTGACCTCTTTTTCGTAGGCACTCATGTCGAAACCCCGGACGTGCGGTCCGACATTCGTGCTTGCCGTGAAATAGAGGTACTTGCCGCCGCGATCGAAAACCGGCTTGTCCACAGCGGACATGCCGTCGGTCACCTGGAAGGATTTCCCCTGCTCGAGCGAATAGAGAAAGACAGCGCTCTGATAGTTGCTCAGGCTGCGCCGGTAAGCGATCCACCGGGAATCGGGGGACCACTCGCCGACATTCCAGCCGCTGACGTCGTCGGTGTCTATCAGCGTTGACTCTCCGCTTTCGATGTCCAACCAGTACGAGTGGCTCTGGCAGTCGCGGTAGAACAGCTTCTTTGAATCTGGCGACCAGACAGGATCATAGTAGTATGTCGGATTGGGCAGGTTTATGTGCCGCAAGGGCTGCGTCCCGGTTTGCTCGCCAAGAACGAGATGATACTCCCCTCCCTCGTCTGAGAACCACGCCACGTACTTGCCGTCCGGCGACCAAGTGGGTTGGCACTCATGCACCCCCGGCGTCTGGGTAAGATTGCGCCAGTCGCCTTTCTTGGCAGGGACGGTGAAGATGTCACCGCGAGCCTCAAAGACAGCCCGCTGGCCGGTGGGCGAGATGTCAGCACCACGGATGAGCCCGGAGACACGTACCCAACGCGGTCGTCGCCACCGAAGGTCAGCCTGGGCGTTGATGACCAGTTGCTTACTGGTCCTCGTCTCCAGGTCGTAGAGGTGCAGATACCCCGCCTGCTCGTAGACCAGGGCGCTGCCGGTGCCGTCCAGAGCCTTGACGTCGAAGTCGCGGCAGTGCGTGACCTGCTCAACTTCCCCTGTCCCAGGGCGGTAGGAGAAGATATTCATGGTACCGTTGCGATCGGACAGGAAATAGACCGTGTCGCCGAGCCACACCGGGTCCCAGTCGTTGCTGTTGTCTCGTGGGACTCTCTCGATGGCATAGGTTGTGAGATCCATGATCCAGATCGGTGTGGTACGCCCACCGCGGTAGCCACGCCAGGTCCCAAAGGCGGGGCTCACAGGCACATAGGCGATATGCCTGCCGTCTGGCGCAAGGTCCCCCGCCGTAGCGGTGGGCATGGGCAAGGGTTCCTGGAGTCCCGGCTCGACGGGCACCGTCCACAGGCGTTCGTAGTACCCGGCAGGGACGTGGTCGCGGCCCGACACAAACACGATGCGCTTTCCATCGGGCGTCCAGCCGCGCACGTAGTCGCCCGCGGGATGATAGGTCAGCCGGCGCGGCTCTCCGCCCGTGGCCGGAATGACGTACACGTCCATATTGCCGTCATACTGCCCGCTGAAGGCTATGGTCTGTCCGTCCGGCGAGAACTGTGGCGAGTTCTCGCTGCCATCGAGAGAGGTCAGACGCGTAGCCTTGCCCCCGTCGCGCGGCGCCACCCAGATGTCTTCTGCGTAGACAAACGCCACCCTGTCGGCGGAGACCGTTGGTGAGCGCAGCAGGCGTGTGCCTCGCTCCTGGTCCCCGTTCGCGGCGCAGAGCGCCGCGAGTGCCAGAAGCACCGCGGATCGTCGTAGCATGCCTAACCTCCCCTTGACGGCGTGGGTACGGGTGTGTGAGCTCTAGGGCGCCTTGGGGCCGCGGTAGCGGCGGCTCCAGTCCGTCTCTGTGGGCAGGATGCTGTACAGCTCCGGCCGGCGGGCCGCAAACAGCATGTCGCGCCAGCCGGGGAAGCGGTCGGGCATGTTGTCGGTGTAGTAGGACGGGATGCCGCTGGTCCCGACCTCCACCTGCTCGGCCTTCTTCCCAGCGTAGTAGTAGCGCGGAGCGTCGAGGTTGATATCGTAGCTGATGACGCCCTCGGGCTCATAGCTCGAGGCGGCCACGACCTGCCCGTAAGGGTCAATGATCAGGCTTCGCAGCGATGGATCGGAGGTAGGCCAGTGGGCGCACGCCAGCCATACGGCGTTGTCCGCTGCGCGGGCCCGTAGCATGGTCTCATTGGTCCGTCCCGAAGCGCCCCACATCTGGCTTCCGTCAATGATTATCTCGGCGCCCATGAGCGCCAGCGTGCGGTCGAACTCCGGGATGTACAAGTCGCCACACTCGTGGGAGGCCACGCGCCCGAAGTCGGTGTCGAAGACCTTCAGTTGATCGTAGCCCTTCACCCAGTAGAGGGCCTGCTGATAGATCTCCCGGCCGTTTCGGTCCCATACCCGCATGATGCTGGCTTCGGTCTCGTCGCCCACCCCGCCGATAGCGATGTAGATTCCATAGCGCCTTGCCTTCTCCGCCACGATCTCGATGGCCTGAGCGGTGGCCTCGTCCGGCATCCTGGTGCTCATCTCGGAGAACAGCACGAGGTCTGGCTTAAGCTCCGCCGCCTTGTCGATGAGGGATAGCATCCGCTCCGGGAGCTTCTCCTTGACCCAAGACTCCTCGCGCGGTAGCCAGACTACCGCCAGGCGACAGGTACGCTTGCGGTAGGCCGGGCGTTGCGGCGGCGTGTAGGGCGCGGCCACAGGCGCAAAGGCCCGCCGGTCGCCAAAGTTGTTGACGAAGAAGATGTTCTCCGCCTGGTAGTAGTCGGGCCAGTACACGTCCTGCTTGCGCTTGTCAAGGTCCACCCTCGCCATCGCCACACCATCTTCATACCCAGTGTCGGCAATCGGCGTTCCCACGCGGTTGAGGATCATGCTTCGCCCCCATGCCGCCCCGGGCATCCCAATGTCCCAGTTATTCGTGATGTAGGTGCGCGGGTCGGCATACATAGCGGTCATCAGGTGCGCGTGGCTGTCAAGACCCCGGGCCATGAGGAGCGGCTCCCAGGTGCTGTGGTCGCGAAAACGCTCGGGGTAGTGGTGCCAGGTTATGATGTCCGCGCCCTTCATTGCCAGCACCGAGTAGGTCTCCCAGATGTAGAAGTCGGTTCCGATGGTGAGCCCGACCGAGCCGAAGTCAGTGGCGAAGGCGTGTAGGCTGTCACCCAGGTCTACAGGGTCGTCGGGCAGGGCGTGCACCTTGCGGTACCGCCCCACCAGTTTCCCGCCGCGGTCAAAGAGAAGTGCGGTGTAATAAGTCCTGGTGTCGGCCTGCTCAGTCAGTGACAGCGCCAGGTAGGTCCGCCGCGCTCGCGCGAAATCGGCAAAGGGTCGCAGGTCGCTGACTATGTTGCTGAAGGATAGGAAGGGCATATGTGGTAGCGTGATCAGATCCGTCCCCGCAGGCACCTTCGCCAGCTCTCCGAGCACATACTCCCGGTTCTCATAGTGCTTCCCGTAAAGCAGGCAGACGGTAGCAAGGTTCACGATACGGCCGGCTTGGGCCTGGCTGCACATGGCAATGGCTCCCACGATCAGGCTCAGACTCACGCGCTGGGGCACCACAAGTCACTCCCTTCGCGACGCTGGCGGTGAGCACGTCCGGAAGCTTCGCCTCGTACTCGCGGAGGTCCTGCCCGCGTCCCCGGGGAAGACTACTCAGCAGGGTCAAGCCCGAGTTCCCGAGGCTTCACTTGGTCTCAGCGCATCGTCTACTGCAGCTCCTCCAACGCGCCGGCCAATCGCTCCAGGCGACTGATCCGGCCGTTCGGGCCTGCGGATTGTGGAGCGTCGCCCTGGTAGGCTCCCTGTCGCGGGGCGATTTCCGCCCGGGCGGCAGCGATGTGGATCTGCTGGTAGTGCATCAGTGCGGTGATCTGCCACCGGCTGAAGTGGGCCGGCACCCTGACGTCCGTGTGGTCGTCCGACATTTCGGCGAGCCGGTAGTCGAGGCATGTGGCGGTAGCGGCGACCACCGGCCCGTTGTTGTGGACTGCCACTTCGTGGACCTTGGAGTGCTGCGCGACCAGCCCCGCTGGGCCGCCCCTCGGCAGTTTCTCTCCGTACATACCCGTCACGACCGCTTCCTTTGGATCTATGGCTTTGACTTCGTCCAGCATGCCTTGGTGCTTTGGGGCGAGAGCCCCACGGCCCTGGTACAGGCCCACGACCCGCTCCCGTACATACCCGTAGCAGCCCGTGACCTGTCACGGCGCATTGCCGACCTGTCTTCAGCCACGCAGGAGGGTGGGCCCCTTCTGGAACTCGTAGACCGCTGGAAGGCCGCGGCAGGGGAGTTGATGACACTGCTGGCACTGGCCCATGGCTGCCGCAGTCTCCGCAAACAGGACCTACACCGCGCCTTCAACACGCAAGTGCCGTACTTCCCCGGCAAGGACTTTGCGGCTTCACTCTGGGCGGAATACCTTTACGGTACGGTCTTCCAGGAACGCCAGGAATGGATCGCCCGCTGCGCTCGTTTCTGTGATAGTGGCTTGACGCTCCTCACCTGAGCGCGTATTGTCTCCTGTCATCTCCTGCCAGGGCGCTCTCATGACCACACTCACCGGCTTCGGGCTGGCTACGCTGGCCCTGATCCTCTTCGGGCTATACATGGTGCCTCGCAAGCTGACGCGCCTGCGGGACATCCCTTTCTCACTGACGATGTGCCTGGGTGTGGTGGTCACGACACTCACGGCCAACTTCGTCAGGCATGGGCAGCTTCTCGGACCGGCGGAGGCTCACCTGGCCTGGCTGGGCTTCATGTGTGGGCCCATCTGGTACGGTGGTGTGCTTGCCTACGCCATCTCGGTGACGCAGATGGGCCTGAGCATCGCCACCCCCACCAAGAACACGACTGCGGTCCTGGGTACCCTCATCGGGCTGGTGTACTTCGCCGAGTGGCAGGAGACCAGCCCGCTGCCGGCGCTGGCGGGGTCGGTTCTGGTGGTATTGTGCGCTGTGCTTCTGGGTCGCACTGGCGAGCGCAACGGCCAGCGGAGTTTCGTCACCCCGGCCGGCGTGGTGGCCGCCATCGCCGCGGCTGTGCTCTTCGCAGCGTACACGATCCCCTTCAAGCTGGCCCAGTTGGGGGGCCTCGACACGGTGTCGCTGGTGGCCTACATGGGCGTCGGCACGCTGGTAGCGGCAGTTCTGTGCTTTACCTTGGCGGAACGGCGCTGGGCGGAGTGGCTGCGCGCAGGCCTATTGGACCACGCCTACGCCGCGCTATGCGGGCTGCTGTGGGTACTGGCCGTCATGTTCATGGCGGAAGCCATCCGGCGCATCGGCCTGGCCATCACCTGGCCCTTCACGAACCTCAACACCGTGGTCACCGTCGCCTGTGGGGTTCTGCTGTTCCACGAGATCGATGTCCACCGCTTCGGTCGAACAATCGTGCTCGGGCTGCTGGCCGGTGTTGTAGGTGTCGTGTTGTTGGGTGTTGCACGCCTCGGCTAGTCGCCCCGGGCAACTCAACACCCACGTTCATGGTCGTCTGCCACGGGCCCGCAGAATCGCCTCCGCCTCGGCCACGTCTGCGGGGGTATCCAGGCTCAGAGCCATCTCGGGATGTTCCACCAGGATGCCCTGGCAGTGCTCCGCCCCCGTCACGGTCGCGATGCGGTGGTTGACAGCCTCCAGGTCATAGCGCAGCCGGGGTATGTACCAGCTCAGGAAACAGCGAAGCACGAAAGCCAGACCGACCTCGCCCGCCGCAGAGAGGAGATCGCGCTGGCGCGAGAGGAAGCGTTCGATGAACTCCTGGTTACGCAACACCAGCTCGGGCTGAACAACGACATTGCGAGTATGGGCCAAATACCCGTCGCGCAGAGGCAGGAACGCCCAGTAACGCTCGCGGTACAGTGCCGTGCCGCCCCGCCGCAGCGTCAGGGGGTAGCAAAGGTCCGCCTCAGGCTCGCACCGCCCCAGGAGGTCTGAAAGAGCCTCACTGGTAATCAGTGGTGTGTCGGCTGCGGTCAGCAGCAGTGGTCGGTCCTCAGCGAGGAACCGGATTGCCCGGAGCAGGTTGAGAGCGATGTCAGGGCCCTCGTCTACGATACCATCAGCAGCGTCGCTGACAGGTGACTGTAAGTAAGCTTCCTTGTCACCGACAATGATGACCTTGCGAACCTGCGGAGCCCCCCGGAGCGCTTCGAGGACGTACTCGACACTGGGGCGCCCCGCCACAGGAACCAGGCCACGGAACTCGGCATGCAGCTTCTCAGCCAGGTGGTGGGGCAGCCGGCCTCCGGTCAGCACGATGGCGTTGACCTCGCGTTCCGCTGATACGGCACCACCCACTGCCTGGCTTCGTCGGCTCAGTTCGCCTAATAGCCGCTCCGCCTCGGCGCTGATGTCCGGGAGCCGCGTCATCTGCAGCCGTCGCCGCGCCGCCTCGATGTAAGTGTCGTCCTCGCCGCGGGGGCGCCGGTGGACGAAGACGTGCTCATACGCCGCGGCGAACTGAGCCCCAAAGAGCAGCACCTGACCGCCGAGAAACACCCAGAGACCGAAAAGCACGATGCTGCCGAGGCTCCCGTAGACAGGGTTGACTTGCAGGCTCCGCGCCACCAAGTACAGGAAGACGGGCAGAGCGGCTTGCCAGAGCAGCGCGGCACAGACTGCCCCAGCGATAGCGGCACGCGTATCGACACGCTGGACGGGCATGGTCTTGTAGAGAAGCAAGTAGGCTCCCCCGGTGACAAGAAAACCAAGCAGGTGGTTGCCGAGAGGGCGCAGCGGCTCCAGCAAGGTCGCATCCACCTGGGGGAAATCGCGCAACCAGGCCTCGATGCCGGTCAGCATGACGCGAGAGAGCACCAGTACTGCCAGCAGAAGCCCCGCCACGGCCATCATGGCCAGTGAGACAAGCTTCCGCAGGAGGTAGGTCCGCAATCGGCGGCCCGGCCAGATGAAGGTCAGGCTGAGCTGTACGGCATCAAAGAGCCGTAGCCCGGCCCAGACCACGGCGGCGAGGCCGACCAGCCCCGCCAGCCCTGTGCTTGTCCGCACCACGGATGTGCCGGGTGGTGGCAGGAAGCCCTCGATCTGCCGCATGATCTCGGCCGCGTCGGGCCCGCCGTACTCCGAGATAGTCCGCTCCAGGTACTCGTATGTACCGGTGCCTTCGCCGCCGACCATGCGCTGGAGAAGCGCCGCGAAGATCATCCCGAGGGGAGCCAGGCAGATCAGCGCGTAGAAGGCGATCGCGGCCGCCATGAAGTGGCTGCCGATGGCATGGTAACGGATATAGGACGTGCGCAGCACGCGCCACCACAGGCTTGCCAAAGTCCACCCGTCGGTACGCTTAGCGCTGGTCCCGTTGGCCATGCCCGGGAGGTTCCCCCATCCGCTGCAGGGCTCCTGCTGTCGTGCCGGTCAACGCTTCTCGAAGCGGACCGTTGGCGGGCCGTCGAAGCTGATGACGTACTGGCCGTTGGAGGTCGGGTAGGCGAACTCGCCGCCGCGGGTGAAGTCGCTGGGGCCCTGGGTAGCCTTGGGGAAGCGCCCGTCCTCTCTCAAGTACTCATCAGCGTACTTGATGACCACCTGCTCGCGGTCGCCGACCGCGTGTCCGGTGTTCGTGACCGCCACTCCGTCCACGTCCAGCGGGGTCAGAAAATGGCCGTCCACCTCCAGACCGGCAGCGACCATATTGCGGTACTGCTCGATCTTCGGCACCACCGGGCAAGTGGCGTCGTTCAGGCCGTGGACGATGACGATCTTCAGCGTCGGGTTGGCGGCTTTCAGCAGGCGACAGTGCTTCGGATGACCGAAGTCGCGAATCTCCTGCATGTCGACGCTCAGGTACGCCGGACTGGTGGGGTCGCGGGAGTAGCCGGCGTTGAGTGTCGTGCCCTCCCCAGTTCCGTACGCGATGGCGTCAATGAGCCCAGGCATACCGCAGATGTCCACGCCGCAGGCAAAGGTGTGTGGAGCCAGCTTCATCACCATTTGCGTCACGTTGCCGCCGCCGCTACCGCCCATGGAGTAGATGCGGTGTTCGTTGAACGCAATGCTTCTGTCGCGAAGTCGGCTCCAGACCGCATGAAGAGCGCGGAGGCAGTCCATCGCCTGCAGATAGCCGTGATCGTACGGCAGGTGTTCGTTCCATGATGGCCCGCTCTGCAGGTAGTTGACAGAGATCGCGATGACGTTGTAGCGGGAGGCGAAGGTGCGCGACCATTGGAGGTACTCGGGCGCGTCATAGACCCCACCCCAGTTGTGCAGGACGAGCATCAGTCCGGTGTTACCGTTGACGCCCGCAGGGGGCTCCTCGACGTGCATCTTCACCTGCCGTTCGCCGGGAACGACGGGCCATTCCTGGGCCACGAAGTGCTGTTCGGCGACAAGCATTCGGGCATCACCTCCAAGATCGGGCGACTCGGCAAGCGGCAACACGGCAAGCGCGGCCAGGGCGAGTGTTGACATGGACGGCCTATTCGTGGCGCAGGCGCCGGGACCTGTGTGGAGACCTGCCGTCTGTGCAGTTGCCGTAAGGCGCCGGGGCCGGAAATCGCGCTCTGAAGTGCTTGACGCAGACCTCCCGGTTGTCTATACTACACACCCGTCGGTAGCGGATCGGACGGGGCGTAGCGCAGTTTGGTTAGCGCGTCGGCTTTGGGAGCCGAAGGCCGTCGGTTCGAGTCCGACCGCCCCGACCAAGCGGCATGGCGATAGCCGGCCGGCGTGGTTCGCTATTGGCGCCGGTCGCTGTGTTCTTTGGGAACGTTGCGGGTGTAGCTCAGTTGGTAGAGCGTCAGCCTTCCAAGCTGAATGTCGCGAGTTCGAGTCTCGTCGCCCGCTCCACAGCTTTGCAGGGCGCCCGTAGCTCAGTGGATAGAGCAGCTGCCTTCTAAGCAGCTGGTCGCCCGTTCGAATCGGGCCGGGCGTGCCATCGCCTTGTCGCGGCGGGTTGCGGGCGAAGCGCCCTCGGCCCGGGACCGATCACAATGGTGGGAGTAGCTCAACGGCAGAGCACCTGACTGTGGCTCAGGGGGTTGGGGGTTCGAATCCCCTCTCTCACCCCAACAGTATGCGGACCGCTGCGGCGACCTGAGCCACAAGCCGAGCGGGTGACTATAGCCAGGCGGCCCCGGCCGTGTGACGGTTAGTTCAGAGGGCGGACGCGCCTGTAGCTCAGCGGATCAGAGCATCGGACTTCGGATCCGAGGGTCGGGGGTTCGAATCCCTCCGGGCGCGCCAAGAACCAAAGTCTGATGTTCCGAGATGCCGTGGGTGTGGTATAATAGCAGCGCTTGGTCATGTGGGTTCGAGCGCTGCTGGTACAGACGGCCAAAGGCTTGGTGTGCACCGGTAGCTTAGCTGGTAGAGCAGGGGACTCTTAATCCCAAGGTCGAAGGTTCGAATCCTTCCCGGTGTACCACTGTTGTCCATCACAGTGCCGTGGCTGCTGCGAAGGCGCCACGGCACTGTGGCTTAGCCCGTCGGCGGTTTGGTGACGAGTGGGCGCGTGATGGAATGGCAGACATGCATGACTTAGGATCATGTGGGGAGACCCGTGAGAGTTCGAATCTCTCCGCGCCCACCAGTTGGTCTGGGACGACCTGTGGGGCTGGCGGGCGGCGATGGCCTCGCCTGGTGAGCCTCCGGGGTACCCATCGGGCAGTGCTTGTGCTAAGATAGGCTGTGCAATTCGCGAGTTAGCGTCGCCCGCGGGCTGCGGGCGGCGTAAGTCTGTGTGCCTCGGCCTTGCGAGCGGGCGATAGCACCGTTGGCTGAGGCGCATCGGGAGAGATCAGTCTTGCAGTTGGTCACCGCCAAACAACCTGGCAGCCAGATGGACCTTACCTTCAAGCTGGAGGCCCAGGACGTCAAGAACACCTTCTCCAAGGTCTACTCGGACCTCGCCGGGCGCGGGCAGATCCCCGGCTTCCGGCCGGGCAAGGCCCCTGCGGCTGTCATCAAGCGCCGCTTCAAGCCGGAAGTCCTTACCGACATGTTCTGGATGCAGACTGTGGAGGACTACGTCGAGAAGGAACTGGAGAAGACCGAACTGCAAATCCTGGGCGAACCGGAGTTCCCTGACTTCAAGGAGATTGAAGTCAACGAAGATGCTGGCCTGGAGTTCACCATCAAGGTCATGGTGCGGCCGGAGCCGGAACTGCCGGACTACAGCGGACTGCGACTGCCGCGTCTCTCCACCGAAGTGACTGACGAGCAGGTCGCCGAGGTCATCGAGGAGATGCGGCGGACGGCCGGCAGGATCCAGCCGGTCGAGGACCGGACCACTGTGGAGCCGGGCGACATCGTCCGAGCGCAAGTGGTGGTTGACCTTGAGGGCGCCACCGAGCCCGCTCAGCCTACAGAAGAAGAGGTGGAGATCGGCAGCGGGCGTTACAAGCCTGCCATTGACGAGGCCATGGTCGGCAAGTCCGTGGGAGACATCGTAGAGCTGCCCGCCGACTACCCCGAGGATCACGAGGACCCTGACCTTGCCGGCAAGTCAGGGACTGTGCGGGCCACCATCGAGGGTATCAGCGTGCGTGTCCTGCCGGAACTGGACGATGCCTTTGCCCAGTCCCAGGGCGAGTACGAGAGCCTGGAGGACCTGCGTACTCAGATCCGCGCGAAGCTTGTCGCTGACGCCCAGCGGGAGAGTGAACAGACCCTTCAGAACGACGTCCTGGCCGCGATCGTGCGTGACACCAAGATTGAGCTCCCGGAAAAGCTCGTACAACAGGTGGCAAGCCGTGGCTTCCAGTCGTTCGTCAATGAGTTGCAGCAAGCAGGGCTGACTCTTGAGCAGTTCCAGGAGGTTGCTGGGGTAGGACAGAAAGAGCTGCTGATGAACGAACTGGTGCGCGCGGAGGCGGGGCTCAAAGTCACCTTCACGCTCGAGGCTCTCGCCAAGGCGGAAGGCATCGAGGTGGACGATGAAGCCCTCGCGGAGGAGATCCGCCTGTTTGCGTCCGAGAACCAGATCGACGAAGGCTTCCTGCAGCAATCGCTGGAGTTACAGGAGGGCTTCCGCGAGCAGCTCGAGGAACGAGCAAAGCGCCGGCTGACCCTTGCCGCGGTGCTGGCCAAGATACAGACCGAGGAGGTCAGCGCGGAGCGCTACGCTGCGATCAAGGAAGAGGAGCGCAAAGCGCGAGAGGAGGCCGCCCGGGCCGAGGCTGAGGTGGCCGCATCTGCGGAGGCAGCGGCCAGCCGTGAGGGTGACGCGGCGGAGGGCCCTGACGGCGAGAGGGAAGTCGGCGCCGCAGAGAACCCGCCACCCGAAACCGACGTCGAGACCACTAACCAGGAGCCGGCCGTCTCAGCGTCGCCGGCGGAGGAAGCCTCCGAGGAAGGCTGAAAGCCAATGTATGTACCCAATGTCATCGAACAGACCCCCCGTGGCGAGCGGCTCTATGACATATTCAGCCGCTTGCTGAAAGAGCGCATCATCTTCATCGGTACACCGATTGACGATATCGTCGCCAGTATGACCATCGCGCAGTTGTTGTTCCTGCAGGGCGAGGATCCTACTGAGCCCATATCGCTTTACATCAACTCACCCGGTGGTTCGGCCACCGCTGGACTCGGCATCTATGACACCATGCAGTACATTCAGCCCGAGGTCCATACCTGGTGCGTAGGCCTGGCGGCCAGCATGGCCGCGGTCCTGCTAGCAGCTGGCGAGCCCGGGCACCGGCACGCACTGCCACACTCCCGGGTTCTCATCCATCAGCCATGGTCGCCCGGCATCGCTGGACAGGCCACCGACCTCAAGATCCAGGCTGAGGAGATCCTGCGGACCCGGGACAACCTCAATGCTATCCTCGCGAAGCACACGGGCCAGCCGCTGGAGCGGATCGAGCAGGACACAGATCGCGATTTCTACATGAGTGCGCAGCTCGCCCGCGAGTACGGTATCATTGATATTGTGGCAGAAAGACAGCCGGAGACGCCTGCGGAGTAACCCGCGGGCCCAGGACACGTCCCATCGCAGGCTTCATCACAGCACGCCAACAAGGAGACGTACATGAGCGCCAACGGCGGCGGCGGCAATCGGGTACTGCGTTGCTCCTTCTGTGGTCGTGAGAAGCCGCGGCAGGTGCGAGAGCTCATTGCCGGGCCAGGGGTTTACATCTGCCCTGACTGCGTGGCTCTGTGCAATCAGATCCTGCGTGGCAAGGACGAGCCAGCGGGAGGGGCCACTGAACTCCCCGACCTTGACATCCCGAAACCGCAGGAGATCTATGACTACCTGGGCCAGTATGTCATCGGGCAGGAGCGGGCTCGCCGCGTACTGTCGGTGGCGGTCTACAACCACTTCAAGCGGGTCTCCATTGAACGCAGTGTTGATGATATCGAGCTGGACAAGACGAACATCCTACTCATCGGGCCCACGGGATCTGGCAAGACCCTGTTGGCCCAGACCCTGGCGCGATTACTGGACGTTCCCTTCACCATCGCCGATGCAACGTCAGTAACCGAGGCGGGTTACGTTGGCGAGGACGTGGAGAATATCCTGCTGCAACTGCTCATTGCCGCCAACCACGATGTGCAACGAGCCGAACGCGGCATCGTGTATATCGATGAGATCGACAAGATCGCGCGGCGGGGCGACAATCCATCCATTACCCGCGACGTTTCCGGCGAGGGAGTGCAGCAGGCGCTGCTAAAGATCCTGGAAGGCACGGTGGCCAACGTGCCACCGCAGGGCGGGCGCAAGCACCCCCAGCAGGAGTTCATCCAGGTCAACACCAAGAACATCATGTTCATCTGTGGGGGCGTATTCGATGGCCTGGTGGACATCATTCGCCGGCGCACACATAACCGAGCCATCGGCTTCTCGGCGGTCACTCAGAAGCAGACAGAGCTGTCCGATGATGAGATTCTCGCTCAGGTGTTGCCTGAGGACGTCACCGCCTTCGGCATGATCCCGGAGTTCATTGGCCGGCTACCAACCATCGCTACGCTGTCCTCACTGGACCAAGCCACCCTGCAGCGCATCTTGGTCGAGCCCAAAAACGCCCTGGTGCGGCAGTATCAGAAGACCCTGCAACTGCTGGACAACGTAGAGCTTGTGTTTGAGGAGGAAGCTCTGGCCGCGATCGCACAGGAGGCACTGCGGCGCAAGACGGGCGCCCGTGCCCTGCGCACAATCATCGAGGAGATCATGCTCGACGTGATGTTCGAGGTGCCGTCGGACCCCGACATCGCTCGTTGCGTGATTACGGCGGAGACCGTGACGCAACGGAAGCAGCCGCGTCTGGAGCGGGGACGACACCATGAGTCTGGTGACCGCCAGAAGACCGCTTGACGGCAGATGACGCCATGAGGCATTGTGGCCACGGCACTCCCTAGTGCCGTGGCCACCTGGTTTGTGGAGCTACTGCAGCAGCCACAGGTTGCAGGGGCTTACGGTGTCCTGAGGGCGCGACCACCGAGCGTGCCCGTCCACGTAGGAGTACTGGGAGCCCATGTTGTGGCGTACGTCCACCCTGGTCAGGCCGTGGTAGGTGTAGCTAGCCCCGAACTGGCGGAGACTGCCTTTAATCTCAAAGAGAAGGATGGTGCGGCTGGGGTCGCTGATGTGGCTCTCATGGCAGGCCGAACCATTGTAGCCACCGATCATCGTCAGGTCCAGGTTGATGCCATAGCTGTGTTTCAGGCACACGCACCCGCTGGCGGGGGAGGCCATCTGGTCGGCCGGGCAAAGGTACATCTGCGGGCATCGGTGGTAGGGCAGTAGAAGCACATCCCACGTGGTCCCAAAGCTGCCCACGGGGCCAACTGAGATGCGGGCGGGCACTAAGAGGCCATCGTAGTCCGCGGCATAAAGCAGCGCCGCCTGGGCGAGGTGTCTCATGTTCATGCCACAAGACGTGCTCTCGGCACGCTTGTTCGCCACCTCGTATACCGGGTAGATCATCGCCGCAAGAAGGCCGATGATAGCGACAACGACCAGCATCTCAATTAGGGAAAAACCGGCTGCTGGACGGGACACGATTACCCGTGCCATGTGACACCCACCCACGCCCGTCGGCCGAAGGCCGCGAGCGTCCTAAATCAGCAGAACTATGAGCTAGGGGTAGATCCCCCGCAGGGATTGGGCCTTGGCGACACGCGCCACGGCAAGGTTCAGTGCAGCGTCTCGGAGGTTTGTGCGCCGGCGATGGCTCTCCTCTTGCACCTCGTGGAACGCCCGAACCATCGTCTCGCGCAGTCGACTGTCCACCTCCGCTGCAGACCAGAAGTATGTCTGCGTGGACTGCACCCACTCGAAATACGAGACCGTCACCCCCCCGGCGTTGGCCAGGATATCAGGGATGACGAGCACCCCGTTGGAGTCCAGGATAGGCTGGGCCTCGGGTACCGTGGGGCCGTTGGCCGCCTCAGCCACAATCTTCGCTTGAATGCGTCCAGCGTTCTCGGCGGTGATCACGTTCTCGAGCGCCGCCGGGATGAGGACATCGCACGGGAGCTCAAGCAGCTCTTCGTTGGTCAAGTCGTCACAGCCCTCAAACCCCTGCACCGTGCCCGTAAGCTGTTTGTGCCGCCGCAGGGAGTTGATGTCCAGACCATTGGGGCAGTAGACGCCTCCCTTGCTGTCGCTGACGGCCACGACCTTGGCTCCGTCCTCGTGGGCGAAGAGCGCCGCGTAGCTGCCGGCATTGCCGAAGCCCTGCACCACCACCGTGCACTCCTCTGGCGTCCTGCCCAGGGCCCGCAGTGCTTCCAGGACGCAGATGTGACAACCCCGGGCCGTGGCTGTCTCGCGACCGTGTGACCCTCCCAGTTCGATGGGCTTTCCGGTGACAACCCCCAGGGCCACGAAACCTTTGTTCATGGAGTACGTGTCCATGATCCAAGCCATCACCTGGGGGTTGGTATAGACGTCCGGTGCCGGTATGTCCATGCCAGGGCCGATGATCGGCACGAGTTCCGCAGCGAAACGCCTGGTCATCCGCTCCAGCTCAGGCTGCGACATCTCCTTGGGGTTGCAGTTCACCCCGCCCTTGGCCCCTCCGAAAGGGATGTTCACCACTGCACACTTCCAGGTCATCCACATCGCCAATGCTATCACCTCATCAAGCGTGACCTCGGGGTGATAGCGGATGCCGCCTTTGCAGGGCCCGCGCTCCATGCTGTGCTGCACCCGGTAGCCAGTGAAGACGCGCTCGGTGCCGTCGTCCATGGCTGTCGGCACGGCGACGGTGAGGATGCGCTTCGGGTGCTTGAGCTTCTCGTGGATAATCGGGTCAAGCCCGATGCGTTCGGCTGTTGCGGCCAACTGCTGGAGAGCTGCGGCACGGGGATTGTACTGGTCGGTCGCGGACATGCGAGTTTCTCCCGGGCGTGTCATTGGGATGAGTTCCCATGGCGAGCGTGCTCTATCAAGCGAAGCTGCATCTCCTGGTTGCGGAGACCCTCGGCTAGCGTGGCCAAAGGACGATCAGCCTCGCCGCGACAGGACAGGATCATCTGCCGCATGGAGATGAGCATGAAGTCGTCGCTCTCGGTCTCAAGCTCGCCGCTGCGAAGGTAGGCCCGGAAGGTACCGGAGGCGTCGTTGCGGCCCTCGTAGTCAACCAGCCTGCCGTTGATCCCGAAGCGTCGGACCAGGGGCCCCTCCGGCACGCTGCCAACGACGATCTCACAGGAGCAATCTGGCCCCCATGGCGGCCGGAAGGTGAAGCAAGCGCGGCAGAGACGCTCGCCAATCGTCATGTCCACGTCGCTGTTGTCCACTTCACCGGCGCCACAGAAAGCCTGCATCACGCTGAGTGCGTGTGGGGCTAACTCACGCCAGATGATCTCATACACATTGTCGGCCCTACGGGAGTCCATGTGCATGAAGAAACTTCGGGGTGGCTCCAGAGGCCAGCCGGCGCGCGCGGCATGGGCCTGGTACGCAGCAGGGACGGCCGTGTACTGCAGATTGACCGCACTCACTCGCCCGGGCTGGGCGACGGCCGCGGTGAGCTCGGCTGCCTCGGCCAGAAGCCGGTCCGACGGCTTCTGTTCGTCCCAGGTGAGCGGCTTTTCGCACAGCACGTGGCAGCGGTGTGCGGCCAGTGCCAGGACATGCTCATAGTGGAGGTGCGGAGGAGTGCAGACGTGAACCAGGTCGGGATCCTCGGCTGCCAGCATTTCCTCGATGCTCAGGTAGCCTCGGCCAGCAAAGGGGAAGATGTCGCGCAGGGCTCGGCTGGCGCGGTCCACGGTGGCGACGCTCGTGCCGACTATCGCGCAGACGTCACAGCCCAACGCGTGCAGCCACTTGGCATGATGCTTTCCAATGCCTGACGCCCCGACCACTGCAGCCTTCAGCCTGACGGGACTATCCATGATCGCCTAACCTGTAGTGCTTGACTGTTCATGGGTTCTGCGGCGCGCGCACTTCCAGCCCAACATCATGGGTGCGACCGTGGCTCGTGACGCTGACAGCGAAGTCCCGTCTCTCGCCAGGCTTGAGGTCGTGGAGCACAACGCTGTTCTCGCCCGCCTTTTCACCACTGGCCGAGAGAAGTGTCACATGGACCTCTACCTCGCGGTAGCGGCTTTGGCCGGTATTCTCTAGGCGGGCATACACCCGCACCAGGCCCCGGCTCTCGTCTATGTTGAACCGGCGATTGCTGATGAACAGGTCTGAAAGGTCGGACGGCTGACGGCCACCGGGACAGCCTGCCAGCACGACGGCAGCCGCAAGAAGGATGGTACATTGTGCTCGAGCTCGCCTGTGGTCACGCGGCATCCGCTGTCACCCGCTGACACTGTCTGCCAACCGTGGCGGTTCGCCGCCGTCCGGTGCCAGACCTGCCCCGGTCCGTCGTGGTCACATGACATACACGGGGGTTCCCACCGCCACCATCTCCCACAGAATGCGGGCGTCGGTCCGATGCTGGCGGATGCAACCGTGCGAGGCGGGGCGGCCCAGGCGCCCGTAGTAGGACGGGCTGGTGGCGTGGATGCCGTGGCTCCCTGACGAGGTAATCGCCAGCCAGTGATACATGACCACCTCGTACATCCGGCTCACCGGTGCTCGCGACTTGTAGAAGACCTTGCCCATCGCGCCCCGGGAGCGGTCATAGGACCCCGGGCGCATGCTGGGCGTGTAGTACCCTGGGGCCGCCGTGGAGACGATGTGCATGCGTCTGATGGAGCCATCTCGCAGGTAATAGAGGCGTTGATGGGCCTTCGAGACACAGATCGCTGTGGCGGGCTTGTTCTGGCACACCAGAGGCAGAAAGCTGTAAGAAGCATCGGCGTAAGTCAGCTTCTTGCCAGCACTGCTGTAGCCCACAACCTTCAGCCGGAACCGTGTGCTGTCCATCCACGGGATCCTCCACGAGTAGAAGCCCCGGTTAGCGACAGTAGCCACCTCCTTGACGAAGCGTCCGCGGGGTCTGCCACCCAGAGGGCATAGCTCGCCCTCGTAGCTCACCCTGACCTTGGCCACCGAACCGCCAGTGTTCCAGACGAGACGGACGGAGGTACCTTCCGCCAGGGTTGATCCAGGCTCGGGGTAGGCAATGGTCAACGCCAGGGGGCCCGCCGGATCAAAGCGCGGTTGTGGAGGTGGAGCCAATTCAGGCAGCGGTAGCGGTGGTGGTGTGTGAGACCGCGATTCGGCCTTGGTCTTGGGGGGGAAAGTTGGTTTAGATCGACTCTTCGGAGCCACTGGTGGCGCCACATAGGGGCGCAGCGGCGGATCAGTCTCGGGTGCCAGGTAAGGAGGGAGGTCTGTGGCTATGGCGCCCCCCCCGACGGTGACCAGGATAGTCGCCACAAACAGGTACCGATAGCCTGCGAGCATAGAAAGGAGCAACCTCGTTGAGCAGCGATGAGAGCTACAAAGGTGACGAACTAGGGCCGAGCCAGGGCCAGTACCTCCTCCCAGGTCGGCAAGCACGACATTTCCGCGGTACGGCAGATGCGCAGCGCGGCAGTGCAGGAGGCACAGCGCCCGGCCTCAACAGGTCCCAGGCCGCGCAGGAGCCCCGCCACGAGGCCGGCATGGAAAGTGTCACCGGCGCCGATATCATAGCGGACCTCCACCGGGCAAGCTGCGACATGCTCCCAGAGCCCCGGTGCCGCTATCCACGCCCCCTCGGCTCCGGCCGTGACCGCCACAACGGAGGGCCCCAGGTCGAGCAGGACCCCGGCTGACACCTCATCAGTGCCGGTGACGAGCATCGCCTCTTCGCGGTTCATCACAGCGACGTCCGCCAGCGCCAGTGCCCGGCGCTGGACATTCACTATGGTCTCCATCGGCTCGCGCCAGGCACCCGAGCGGTAGTTCAGCGCATAGCATACCCGAAGCCCCAAGGCGCGGGCGCGGCGCGCCATCTCCAGCGATACCGACCGCAAGGGCTCAGCCCGGACCACGGCTTCCGAGAAGTCAAGAAGCCTTGCCCGGCGTAGGTCATCATCCGTCAGGGGCTGCTGGGCGAACTCGGCAATGGGGTCACTATACCCCGGGAAACGGTAGAAGAAGAATGTCTTGGCGCCGTCTTGGTCCATCCAGCAGAAGGAGACCGGGGTCAACTGGTCCCGAACTGACAACGCCAGCGACATGTCGACGCCGTAACCGCTGAGCTTGGCCCTCAGCCACTGCCCCAGCTCATCGTCGCCCACCCGGGTAGCCAGCCCCACGCGGATACCCAGCTTTGCCAACGCCACGCAGAAGTTCGCGGTGGCACCCGATGGGAGGGCCTCGTAGCGGTCCGCTATGGTCAGGTTCGCGCCCAGTTCTGTCGGCGTGAGCTCCACCAACGCCGAACCGAGAGCAAGGACATCCAGGTCAGTCATCGGTCATCTGTGGGTAGTAAGACTCAGTGATCTCAGCGTAGGACTGGGTCGCGAACTGAACCTGTAGCTCGGGTGTCAGGTAGTCGAGGGCGAAGTAGCAGTTGCCGTGCACCCCGTATGAAGCACAAAGCGCCTGCTGGGCCCTGATCAGTTCGGCGTGACGGGGAACGGTCTCCTGCCCCTGCTTGCTGTAGATGGACAAGCCGGGGATGATACGGGCCATCCCTGGGTCGAAGGCCCGCCATTCCTGAAGGGCACTCTCCAACTCCCGGTTGTCATCGGTGTAGGCCATCGGCAGCACGTAGTCAATGATCCCATCTCGCAGCCACCCGTACCAATCCTGACAGACGTTGTCGGCAGCCTTCTTGTTGTAGAACACCGCGGCACTGACCCACGCCTGTGGTTTCATGGCCTTGGCGCCCCGGTAGACCTGGCGCACCAGGTCGGTCACCGAGTCGGTCCAGAACTCTGCCCAGCAGTCAGCCCGACGTCTTTCCAGCTCAAGGTCAACGGGAGGTCCTTCTGGAAGCAGGTCCTGGCCGGGCGCCGGGTTGATGGCCCGGAACTCGCTGAAGTACTCCGCAGTGCCGGCCATTCCCAGGACGTCCTGCAGGGCCGGGAATCTGATCGCGAACACGGGGCCGTCCACGAAGAGAGCATGGCCACCACTCCGCACGAAGCTGGCCAGCCATTCGGCCGTTGCCTCGTCCAGCAGATACTGCGCGTGCAGCACCACGGTGCCCTGTCCGGGGATGCCAACCAGTTGCGTTTCATCGCGCGCCTGCACCTGGCAGTTCAGGCTCCGCAGCCAGGCCGCGCCGTCATCTTGGGCGCCGAGACCGTAGCGTGCGGTTGTCTGGCTGTGCCGAAGCTGGTACACCGTCTGCCTCGCGGCCCCAAAACGCTCAAGGATGCTTCTGACGAAGGCGGCCACAGCAGCCTGGCCCGTGCGGGTGGCCTGCCAGTTGAGGAGCGCGACCTCCCCATCACCCAGACGGTTCAGGGTGACCGCCGGCTTGCCGTTGTCAAAGGTCGCCAGTACCTGGGCGGTAGTAGGTTGGTCCAGCGGGTTGCCAGAAAGATGTGTGGCAATCGGGAAGCGAGTGTCCGTAAGCGAGATCGGCGGGAGCCCATAGCGGCGCTCAACCTCGTCTTGGCAGGTGTCGCAGTAGCACATGCCCCGGCCATGGTAGCGGATGTAGTCGAAGTGGATACCATCCACGTCGTAGTTGCGTAGACACTCCAGCATCACGTCTCGCTCGAAGGCCCGCACCTCCGGCTTACCGAGGTCATACCACGGCGGTTTCATCGGGCGGCCAGTCTGCAGCTCCCATTCAGGGTGTTGGCTGAGAACGTAGCCTGGATCAGCCCAGCCGCAGGACCCGTTGACGAACCAGGCATGGACGTGTATCCCTCTGCCGTGGGCCGCGGTAACGAGCGCACCGAGAGGGTCGAAACCCTCTGGCACGCCAGACATCATGGGGCCCAGAGCACTGCGATATGCCGCTTGGCCGCCATTGTACCAGACAAGGACATAGATGGCGTTGAGGTGAGCCGCTGCCACCCGCTCGACCGTCTGGCGGACCTTGTCGGGGGTCAGGATCTCGCGGTAGTTGGCCCAGATGGCTCGGTGCTCAGGGACAGCGCCGTGGGCCAATGCCACCCACGCGGTGCCCCAGACGACGGCGCTCCACCTCGGCAGGGCCATCCAGCTCACTCCTGGCGCCTGTGCGGCGCAATCATGCTTTGCGCCCCTCAGCCTACGCGGGCACCGTCACGCCCAGAGCCCGGGCGAGGGACTCAAACACCACACGCCCCGGACCGGGACCGGCCATGGCCTTGGCATCGCCCCACGCTGCCTCCTTGCGCGCGCCCCATGCTCCCCCCAGCTCCGCGGGCACTTGGCGGAGGAAAGAGGCTCGTTCCGGATGGGGCATCAGGCCCAGAACAGTGCCCTCTGGGTTACAGAGGCCGGCAATGTTGGCCAATGCCCCGTTGGGGTTCACCTCGCGGCTCTCATCCAGGTTCCCGTCGGCATCGCAGTACTGGAATACGATCTGATCGTTGGCGATGAGCTGCTCCAGCAGCTCGGGGTCACGGGTGGTGAAGCGGCCCTCACCGTGGGCAATCGGAATCGGGAAGACCTCCCCCGGCGGCATTTCAGTGGTCATCAGGCAGCGTTGCGGGGCACTGGCGAGCCTCAGGTACACCCAGCGGCAGCAGAAACCGGCAATTCGGTGTTGGGGATCGTGGAGATTGGGTGCCATGCCCATCTCCACGTTCCCCGGGTGAAGGCCAGGGATGAGACCAGCCTCAACCAGTACCTGGCAACCGTTGCAGATGCCCAGGCAGGGCTTGCCTTCTTCCGTGACCTCGCGGAAGACCGTCCGCATGATGGGCTCCTTGGTGGCGATGACGCCGGAACGCACCCGATCCTGATAGGAGAAGCCCCCACCAATCAGGTAGCCGTCATAGTCCCTGAGAGCCGTCGGATCGCGGTTCCAGCGGAACACATCGCACACCAGCCCTACTGCTTCGGCGGCGCGCTTCGTCTCCCACTCGCAGTTGGAGCCGGGGAACTGTATGAGAGCGACACGAGCATCGGACATGAAGGTCACCTGAACTGGCGCGGAGGAGTGGTCGCAGTATAGCGCGACCCGGCGGCCTATGGCAAGCAAGGCCTGGGAGCAACGCAATTGGGCGAGATTTAGGCCGCCCCTAACCCGCGCTTAACTCGCGCGTTGTATGCCTCCCCTGATGGCCCAGACGAAAAGAGGGAGCGATGGAGCCCATGGAGGTCTATTACAGTTGTGAGAGCCAAGAGCCACGGCTCTTGATGTGGAGGTCGCTTGGCCGCGTGTGCCGAGACAGGCCGGTGCGGTCCGAGAGAGACGAGGGGAAGGCCCGTCGGCGAGCCACCTTGCGCACGCACCTGCTACGCCTGGCGCCTACCGGCTGCCGGCAGACAGCTTCCCGGCCCAAGGTCGGTGCGGGACTGCGAATACTCCCCGACTTCGGCTTGTAGTCCGACGCCCGCGAGCTAGCCTGACTGGAAAGCCACCACTTGGCCCGTCAGACCAGAGCGGCGGATGGCGTCCACGATACGCTGGCCAGCGAGACCGTCGGCCATGGTGGCATAGGGCCTGAGACCCTCGCGGATGGCGCGGATGAACTGGTCCACGTAGAAGGCGTCGCCGCTCAGTGGCTCGGGTGGCACGGGCAGCTTCTCGGGCTCCTCGCCGGCCCGGGCGACGTGCAGGTGAGGGCCATTTTCGTCGCGGGCAGCCCAGACACTGGCCTCCTCACAGATGACGTAACGGCCGCCAGGCAGGAAGGGCATAGTGTGGTAGGAGAGGCTGCCCATCACATCATCCTCATGCGTCGTGACGGCGGAGATGAGTTCCTCGTTTGCCGGGTCATCGCCGGTGGTAAGTGCCCGGGCGTAGGCGGCGGTCATGGGCCCACCCATCCAGCGCAACCATTCGCAGATGTGCACGCCGTCGTGCATCAGGATTGGCCCCCATGTCGCAGGGTCCCGTGTCGCCTTGTGGCCTTTCCCCTGGCAGAGCAGCCCGCTGACCTTGGGGTGTAAGGCGCCCACCGCCAGCAGTCGGCCCCAGCGTCGCTCGTCCAGGAGTTGGCGCAGGTAGCGGTAGCTCGGTTCGGCGCGCATACTCAGGTTGACGACGGTCGCCAGGCCCCGCGTTGCTTCGACCATGCTCTCGGCGTCCTCCACCGTCAGGGCGATAGGCTTCTCACAGTATACGTGGATGCCCCGCTCAGCGGCAGCCAGGGTCTGCTCACAATGGACGTCGTTATCCGTGTTGATGCACACGGCGTCCAGATCGCACTCGAGCAGGTCGCGGTAGTCAAGGAAGCGCCTGCCAGCAAGCCCCTGGGCGTCGCAGAGGTCCAACCGCTCCTGGCGGATGTCACAGACGCCGACCAGCTCAACATCATCGCGTGCGTTCACGGCCTGCGCGTTGCAGATACCCCGGCCCCCGACACCGATAACGCCAAACCGCAGCTTGTCCATGTTGGCCTCTCCGCGACAGGTGTGAGACGGTGTGGCTGCGGGCCCGCAGCAAAGCATCCCTATGGCTCCAGCAGCTTCGCGAGAGCTGTCTCCACATCGCCGTTGGGTCCAAGGGTGAAACCGGGGGCCTCCCAGAGGAGTTCCCGCGGCACTTCCTGGCCGTTGACCAGGCTGTGGAGGGTAGTCTCGCCGCGCAGGTCTTCCACCAGCTTCAGGCTGCGCTCACCGTTAGTGTACTCAATCGTCTGCTCCACATAGACCTGGTAGACACGCTGGTCCTTCCCGGTGGGATACGGCATCAGAACCCCCGGTTCGCGCGGCTTTTCCTTTTCCGGCTGGCGCTCGCGGCGAACCACAACCGTCTGCTTGGATCGTCCGCCTTCCAAGTGCCGCGCAAAGTCCGCCAACGATGGGTAGGCCGAGCGGGGGGCGATCTGGATCACAAACCCGGCACGGACGTCGCTGACCGGTGTGCGCAGCGCGTAGTCTGCTTGCCGGGCGAAAACCTGCAGCGTCAGGTCGCCTTGACGCCCCTCACCCGACCACCGCAGCGTAGCAGGCTTCGCTGCCGGGCCCTCCTGGCTGGAGGCCGGGCCAACCCGGGTCAGAGTGAAGCCGACGTAGCAGTCGTGCATGGCAACGGCGAGGCTCTCCCGCTCCCCGAGGGAAGTCGGAAGGTCATTCCAGGCTTGGCCGTAGCAGCAGACCTCCTCAATGTCCTCAGCCCGACCCACGTGACAGCGCACCCACGCCTGCTTGCGGCTGCCCTGACCGATGTCGTCGAAGTTGAAACTGACCAACGCCAGGTCTCGGTCCTGCACCGCCTGCACATGGGCGGGGGCAGGCGAGCAGTAGGCATACAAGCTGCGGCGCAGTCCGGGACCGGCGAAGGTAGCGTAAACAGGGATCGTCGACTCACCGACTTCCCCGCTGAGGGTTCCCAGTGAAAAACCAGGAGCGAGCCATGTCGTCGTGGCCTGGATTGGGGCATCGGCTACCGAGCCGGTGTGCACCAGGCGCGGCAGGTCGGCCCTGGCGGCGTTGCGCAGTGCCTCCGGCGCGCGCCAGGAGGGCAGCAAGGCCGCCATGATGTAGGGTTCTATGGTTGCCGGTCGGGGATAGCCGAAGTCGGTGTGCAATACATAGGCCAGGAATCCTGGCGACGCCAGGTAGTCGTGCGCGAACGCTGTTGCCTGCGCGCCAGCGAGGCCCGGTAGGCTGGGATGCAGGCGGCTCGCCATGTCAGCCGACGCGAGGAGTAGAGCCTGACCAACAACCGGGCGAGCTGACTCCGGGGCCACCTCGTAGACCCATTTGAGGGCCACAAGCCGGATAGCGTCCAGGGTGGGGCTGTGTCCCTGGGACAGCCCTCTTTGCCGGACGGCGGCCACCCAACGACCAACCTCACCGGCAGCAGTATCAGGGCCATCTGAGCCCAGGGCCTGCCCCACAGTGCCAAGTGCTGCGGCCCGGAGAAGGAAACGCGTCTCGTCGGCGGGGGCGACCTTCACTCCGTTGAGAGTCTTGGTGGCCAGCTCCAGGCACCGGCGCAGACGCCCATGCAGTTCGGCCCCCACCAGCTCCGGACCCTGCCTGCAGATGAAGCCCAGCAGAGGCGCCATGTAGAGCACCGCGTCTTCGTTCGGTCTGGCCCCTTCGCCGCCCTGCCAAGGGAAGTGTCCGGCCTCAGGACCCTCGGCCTGCTGGCTGTCCAGAATGCTGCCGAGAACCATCTGAGCCTGGGGCACATCCTGACCAAGTGCGAAACAGGCAGCGACGTAACCGATGCTGCTCTCGGCGATGCTGGGGATGCCAAGAGCGTCTTTGACTAGCCCCTTCCCGGCGTCCAGGTTCTCGCGCCCATACTGAACCGCCGCGGCAGCCGACTCCTGGCTGGACTCATCCAGAGCAGCACAAAGGGGAAGGCAGAGCCCGAGCGGTATCAGGCAAGCGGCGAGGAGGCGCATTGGGTCATCAGTCCCTGTGTAGTCAGGCGGCGGACGTAACGGGAGTTCGCCCCGTGGGATAGCCATCCCTCCTACGAGCGAGGCGGCCGCCCCAAGTCGCCCATCGGGGGCGAGTCAAGGCCGCCCGCAGGGCCGTTTGTCTTGCATCAACAGGTACGCTGTGGTATCATTCTGGGCAAGACGAGCGTGGCCCTGCGTTGCGCGTGACGCTCCGAAAGTTTCCGGCCAACACCCACGTTGAGGGAGCCCGGCTTCATCGGCTACGTGATGGCCCGCCACAGGCGGACGAACGCTTCCCCGGTGGGAGGGCACCCACCTGAGACATGGGTCCGAAACTTGACGGTGCACGGCTCCGGCGGGGCCCTCGTCGTACCTGCGGGGCTGCTGGTCCTATCACCAACCAGCCATCTCTGACGCACGCCTCTGGTGTCAGGCATTACGGCAGAAGACAGTCACCTCCTCCGGGTTCGCATGAACTCCGCCTCCGGCAACCTTTTCGACGACAACAGTGGGCACGGTATGCCCTTGGCCGCGCGTATGCGCCCCCGGACGCTGGAGGAGCTCGTAGGCCAGCAGCACCTTGTGGGACCGGGTTCGCTGCTGCGCAGAGCCATCGAAAGCGACCGCCCGCCCTCGATGCTGCTATGCGGGCCCGCCGGCTGCGGCAAGAGCACGCTAGCTCTGATCATCGCCGCCCTGACCCACCAGCACTTTGAACCCCTCTCCGCCGTTACCAGCGGCGTGGCCGATATCCGGGCCGCCGCTGCCGCCGCTCGCGAACGGCGACAGCTGCACGACCAGGGAACCATCGTTTTCGTTGACGAGATCCATCGTCTGAACAAGGGTCAGCAAGACGCCCTGTTGCCGTTTGTGGAAAGCGGAGTGTTCACGCTGATCGGGGCCACCACAGAGAACCCCTTCTTCAGCGTGGTGCCGCCTTTGCGTTCGCGGTGCCGGATCTACTCATTACAGCCGCTCAGCAGTGAGGACATCCGCGAGCTGCTCGTGCGGGCTTTGCACGACCCAGAGCGCGGGATGGGGCGGATGGCCGTTGAGGTGGCCGACGACGCTCTGGAGCATCTGGCGCAGGGCTGCGGGGGCGACGCGCGTGCGGCTCTGGGGGCACTTGAACTGGCGGCTATGACTGCTGAGGAGGTGGACGGCAAGCGCCACGTGTCACTGGCCGCGGCGGCGGAGGCACTCCAGCAGCCGGTACTGAAGTACGACCGGGCCGGTGATGAGCACTATGACACTATCTCGGCGTTCATCAAGTCCATGCGCGGCTCAGACCCAGACGCGGCCATCTACTGGCTGGCGAAGATGCTGGAGGCGGGGGAGGACCCACGCTTCATCGCGCGGCGGATTGTCATCCAGGCGGCCGAAGACGTCGGTCTTGCAGACCCGACTGCGCTGCGAGTTGCCATCGCCGCGGCGGATGCTGTAGAATATGTCGGCCTGCCGGAAGCCCAGATTCCGTTGGCAATGGCCACCATACACCTGGCAACCGCGCCGAAGAGCAACTCGGCGTACCTGGCCATCGCCCGAGCGCGGGCGGACGTGGCCAGAGAGGGGGCGGCTCGCGTGCCCGAGGCTCTGCGCAGTGGCCCCAGGCCCGACTCGGGCGACGCTGAGTACGAGTACCCCCATGACCACCCTGGTGGCTGGGTACAGCAAGACTACCTGCCGCCAGGGATCTCCGGGCGGCAGTACTATATACCCAAGGACAATGCACGTGAGCAGCGGATTGCGGAGTACCTGGCCAGCCTGAGGGAACGCGGCGCCGCGTCCCAAACCACGAGGGATGAGCAGAGTGAGAATACAGATGAGCCCGCTTGAGGACGCTGGGGCGTGTTTTGCCCTTGAGGGCGAACTCGACGCCTTCACCGGCCCCGAACTCCGGGAGCAGCTGGGTCAGGCTCTGGCCGCTGGCATGTGCCGACTGCTCGTGGACCTCTCCGGGGTCGAGTACATGGACAGTGTGGGGCTGGGGATTCTCGTGGGTATGGCAAAGCGTGCTGCGGAGGCTGGCGGGGGATTGGCCGTGGTGGGTCCCCGAGATAATGTGCGGCGAGTCTTTGACGTCTCCGGGACTCGCGAGCTGCTCAACGTTGTGGACAGCCTGCAGGACGCCCAGAGCCGCCTGGGTCCGGCGACACAGACGGGTGAGGAGGGGTAGCCGCCATGAGTGCCGCCGACGCAGGCGTCATTGAGATGAAGGTGCCATGCGACCCGAGATTCCTTTCGGTAGTGCGGTTGGCCGTGGCAGGAGCCGCGGCTCGGGCCGGGCTGGCTGTGGCCGAGATCGACGACGTCAAGGTGGCCATCTCCGAGGCCTGCACCAATGTCATTGACCACGCCTTTGTAGGCCCCGCAGCCTCGGCCTCGGCCACCTTCACCGTGCGCATCAATGTGGGGGAGGGTGAGTTGCGTCTGGAGGTGCTGGACGAGGGCGCGGGCTTCGACCCGAAGCATCTGCCGGCCGCGACTGTGGAAAACGCGGCCGAACGCGAGCGGGGGCTCGGCGTATTCCTCATGCAAGGGCTCATGGACGAGGTGAAGATCGAGAGTGCCCCCGGCTCTGGAACCCGGGTGTTGCTTGTGAAGCGCCAAGCGAGGTGACCTGGTTGGAGCCTCGCTGGCAGCAGATGACCACACACGAGCTGTTCCAGGAGTGGCGCCGCACGGGAGACCCGCGCCTGCGCGACTACCTCGTGGAACGCCACGAGGGGCTGGTCCGGCATGTGGCCCGCGAGTTCCGCAGCTCCGGGGAGTCCTATGAGGACATCATCAGCGTCGGGCATGTCGGGCTGGTCAATGCTGTGGACCGCTTCGACCCCGACCGCGGCACCAGGTTCGCGACCTTCGCGGTGCCCACCATACGCGGGGAGATCCGGCGTTACTTCCGGGACCGCACCTGGGGAATCCGGGTCCCACGTCGCGTCCAGGAACTGTCGCTGAAGGCCCGCCAGGCAGTCGAGACACTCACGCAGCGCCACGGGCGATCCCCGACCTATGCCGAAGTTGCTGATCACCTCAATGTGAGCGAGGAAGAGGTCATCGAGGCCATGGAGGTCGGGCGCCAGTACGGCCTGCTGAGCATCGATACCACTGGCACCGACGACGAGGGCGAGGAGGGGCTGGCCGCAATCGACCGCGCGGGTGATATGGACGCCGCGCTGGAGGCGTTGGGCCAGCGCGACGAGCTCGAATGGGCCCTGAAGCAACTACCGGCCCGACAGCGGCTCGTGATGGTGATGCGCTTCTACCTGGATATGTCCCAGCAAGAGGTTGGCGACCGGCTGGGCATCTCCCAGATGCACGTTTCGCGCCTGCAACAGAGAGCTCTGGAACGCCTAAAGCGGCTGATACGACAGACCGAGGAGCACTAGCAGGCGGGGCACCGTCACACGGGAGGTCGCATGACTTCGCGGCAGTGGTGGCTGGTTGTGGCTGCCGTCATGGTCGGCATGACGCTGACCATGGTACTGCACTACGTCTTCCTGAAGTCCCTGACGGTACTGGGGCTCTTCGCGGCCGGGCTGCTGTTGGCTTACGCGCTGGATCCGGTACTCGACACACTGGAGCACCGGGGCTACAGCCGCCTGCGAGCGGTCTGGACCGTGATGCTGCTGTTTCTCGCGGTCTTGGCTCTTGGCGTGATGCTGGTGGTGCCGGCTCTGGTCAGCCAGGCCCAGGACGTGGCGACCAACTGGGGCGATTACTCCGGGAAGGCCAATGAGACCTACCAGGCACTGCGGCAGTCGTTTGAGGCTTACGTGACTGAGCGCTACCCAGAATGGGATGTCGTCCCGTTTCTGGACTCCCAGGTTACCAACGCCAACGAGTGGCTCAGTGATCATCTGCCAGGGGCCCTGCAGTGGCTCAGTCAACGTCTGCTGGCTTCGGTGGGAGCGGTGGGACTCGGCGCGTTGTGGCTTCTAATAAGCTTCCACTTCATGTTGGTCATTGACCCCTTCCGACGCGGATTGCGCGAGATGCTTCCGCGCTCGGCGGACGCAGAAGTGGACCGGATGGCCCAGGAGATCAATCGGATGCTGGCGCAGTATCTGCGCGGCATCGTGCTGATCAGCATCTGCGTGGGTATTGCCGCCACCGGTGTCCTGACGACCATCGGGCTCTTCTACGGCACCAAGTACGCTCTGATCGTGGGGCTGGTCACCGGTGTAACTTACATGGTCCCTTATGTGGGGGCCATCGCCAGCGCGGTCACCGCCGGCTTTGTCGGCTATGTTACCGCTGACCACTCGCCGTGGGTCGCGGCCGTGGTGTCAGCGGTCAGCATGGCACTGGTCAACCAGATCTTCGATAACTTGCTGACGCCGCGCATTGTGGGGCGGAAGGTCGGGCTGCACCCGTTGGTGGTGCTCTTTGCTACTATGCTGGGGTTCACCCTGTTCGGTATCTGGGGCATGATCGTCGCCACTCCGGTGGCCGCGAGTATCAAGATACTGCTGGCGCGGTGGCTACCCGTACGCGGGCCCGATGTGACAGTAAAGGCCCCTGACGCCCGCCTGGAGCTGGACCTGGCCGCCGGTCTGCGGGTCCTGGGGGCGCGTCTCACCAGGCTCCGCGAGGACATTGGGAAGGCCTTCTCAACCCCCAATCAGACCGGCACGCAACAGGGCTCTGAGCCCCCAGAACGCCACGACGACGCCGGAACTCCAGGTAGACTCTGAGTCTGACCAGACCAAGGAATCAAGTATGACGACGCAGGAGATACGAAGTCTCTTCCTCAGTTTTTTCCGGGACCGGGGGCACCTGGTGCGGCCCAGCGCGCCACTGGTGCTGCATGATGACCCCACGAGCCTGTTTACCAGCGCCGGGATGCAGCCCTACATGGCTGCCTACAGGGGGGAGGAGGCTCCACCCGGCCCTCGCTGGTGCAGTATCCAGAAGTGCTGCCGAACGGTCGATATCGACAGCGTCGGCATTCACAACCGCTACGCGACCTTCTTTGAGATGCTGGGCAACTTCGCCTTGGGCGACTACTTCAAGGAAGGGGCCATAGACCTGGCTTGGGAGCTGTTCCACGACGTCCTGCAGTTGGATACAGAGCGTCTCTGGTTCACGGTGTATACCGACGACGACGAGGCAGCGGACATCTGGCACAAGCGGATCGGAATCCCGAGTGAGAGGATTCTGCGGTTCGGGCGCAGCGATAACTGGTGGCCAAAGGTGCGCTGGGAGGGGCCCTGCGGTCCCTGCAGCGAGATCCACATTGACCTGGGCGAGGAGCTCAGCTGTGGCAAACCCGACTGCCGGGTCAACTGCGATTGCGACCGCTATCTGGAGCTCTGGAACCTTGTGTTCCAGCAGTTCACTGAAGCCGAAGACGGCACCAAGACCCCCTTGCCGCGGCCTGGAATCGACACGGGGATGGGTCTGGAGCGGCTCTCGTTGGTCCTGCAAGGCAAGCGCTATGTGACTGAGACTGACGAAATGTGGGGCATTTGCAGCGGGGTGGTGGAGGCCGTGAACCGGCAGCGCGCGACCCCCCTGGCCTACGGCGACGATCGGCGCACGGACTTGGCTCTGCGGATCATAACTGACCACCTGCGAGCCGCCGCTTTCGTCCTCTGCGATGGCGTCGTGCCGGGCAACGAGGGGGCTGGGTACGTCTTGCGCCGCTTTGTCCGCCGGGCCTACCGTTTCGGAAGACAGCTTGGAGCGACACAGCCATTTCTCTACGAGGCCCTGCCAGGAGTCGCCCGCGCAATGGGCCATGCCTACCCGGAGTTGTCAGCCAAGGAAGCGTTCGCGACCAGCATCTTGCGCAGGGAGGAAGACCGCTTTGCCAGCACGCTAGAGCAAGGCATGGCCGTCTTTGAGGACATCGTGGATGGTCTGGATGGCAAGGTGATTCCAGGCGACAAGGCCTTCCGTCTCTATGACACCTATGGCTTCCCGCTGGAGGTCACCGTGGAGATGGCAGCCGAGCGCGGGCTGAGCGTGGATGAAGAAGGCTTCCGGGCCGCCATGGAGCAACAGCGGGTACGGTCACGTGGTGCCGAGGTCGGGCTGCAGGGGGCGCGTGATGTGCAGTTGGGGGCCAAGCTGCCACCGACCGAGTTCGTCGGCTACGAGGCCCTGGAAGCACATGGCCAGGTCCTGGCTCTCGTTCGAGACGGCGAGCTCGTGGACGTGCTGAAGGAGGGGGAGAGCGGCGGCATTGTCCTGGACCGCACCGCCTTCTACGCCGAGAGAGGGGGACAGGCCGGCGATACCGGCACGATCTACCTGTCGGAGGGCGAGTTCGCGGTCACCGATACGGTGGCTGTGGGCGATTCGACGCTGCATCTGGGCAAGGTGCTCCGGGGCCGAGCCATCGCCGGGCCAGCGACGGGCCAGGTGGACGGGGCCCGGCGGCGGGCGATCCAGGCCAATCACACGGCAACTCACCTGCTTCACGAGGCACTGCGCCGGATCCTGGGCGAGCATGTGGACCAGGCGGGCTCCCTAGTCGCTCCGGACCGCCTGCGCTTTGACTTCACTCACCATGAAAGTGTGGACCGCCAGGTACTGGCCGAAGTGGAAGACCTGGTTAACACCTGGATCGTGGCGAACCTGCCTGTAAGCTGGGAAGAGCAGGAGTTCGAGGCAGCCAAACGGGCTGGCGCCCGCGCGCTGTTCACCGAGAAATACGGTGACGTGGTCCGCACGGTCCACGTAGGTGGCGTCAGTCTGGAGCTCTGCGGTGGTACGCACTGCCATACGACTGGTGAGATCGGATCACTGCGGATTGTGCACGAGGGCAGTGTTGCAGCAGGAATGCGCCGCATCGAGGCGGTGACCGGTCTGGAGGCTGTCCGGCGAGGCCGGCAGATGGAGGATGAGCTGCGTCGGCTGGCCCAAGACCTCAACTGCACCCTCGAGGAAGTCCCACAACGGGTAGAGCATTTGCAGGCCCGGATCGGCGAACTGCAGCGGGAGCTCAAGCAGGCACGCCAGACCAGGCCAGCCGCAAACATAGCTGAGATTGTGGCTCAAGCCTCGGAGGTCGGCGGCCTGCGCGTCGTGGCACGCTTGTTGCCCGACACCGCCCCGGAAGCGCTCATGGATCTGGTGGATGAAGTGGCCACAAAGCTGGGCGAGGGCGTTGTGTTGCTGGCCTCAACCGATGGTGATAAGGTTGCGCTGGTGTGCAAGGCGAGCGACGGCGCCGTTGCTGCTGGCGCCCATGCCGGGAACCTGGTTCGCGATGTCGCCACGCGCTGCGGGGGCGGGGGCGGGGGCAAGGCCAACTTCGCGCGTGCGGGTGGCAAGGACCCATCGAAGGCCGTGGAAGCACTGGCAGCGGTACCGGCCCTCCTGGCCGACCAACTGCAACGGGGCGGGGGAGGCTGACAGCTCTTGCGTACCCTGGGCGTTGACTTGGGAACCAAACGCATCGGGCTGGCCCTCTCGGATCGAGAGGGCCGGATTGCCTCGCCGCTGCTAGTGCTGGAGCGCAAGGGCGGAACCGACGATCTGCGCCAAGTAGCCCAGATCGCGATGGATTACGGAGCTGAATCGGTCGTTGTCGGGATCCCCGTGAACCTCCGTGGGCAGCGTGCGGAGGCAGCCGAGGCCGCAACTCAGGAGATCGCCGTGCTGCGCGGTCTCCTGTCCGTGCCCGTCAGCGTGTGGGACGAGCGGATGACATCCGTGGTGGCGCGGCGAGGCCTAACCCAGGGAGGCCTCGACAGCCGACAGCAGCGCGAGATCGTGGACAAGGTGGCGGCCGCGGTCATGCTGCAGTCCTACCTCGACCAAAGATGGCAGCAGAATGGCCGGTAGGAACCGACGCGAACATTACATGAACCCAGCGAGCACGGCAGTTCTTGTGGCTTGCACGGTAGCGGCACTGGTACTGGGCACCATCCTTTGGTTCCAGACTGCCCTCCGACCGGTAAGCAGTGACCCGGTAACGAAGCTTGTGGTCGTCAGACCCGGCAAAATCAAGGACGTGGCAGGGGCCCTGGAGGCCAGCGGGGTAGTGCGCCACGCAACGGCATTCCGACTGATGGCCAAGGCTCGCATGGCTCTCGAAGGCGAGCATCCGAAGGCCGGTGCCTATGACCTCAGCCCCAGCATGTCGGCTGAGGAGATCTGGCAACGGATCTGCGCGGGGCAGGTGGCCAAGCGGAAAGTGACTTTCCCTGAGGGCTTCACTGTCGCCCAGATGGCTGAGAGGCTGCAGGAACGGCTGCAGTTACCCACCGCCGACTTCCTATCCGCCGCCCGCGGGTCGCGAGTGAGCCGCCAACTGGGATTCCGTCTGCCGGCCGGTTTGCTGGAGGGCTATCTGTTTCCCAGCACCTATGAGTTCCCGGTGGCGGGGGATGCTGGTCAGATTGTTGGCACCATGCTAGCCACTTTTCAGACTGTATTCGCCCAACCCTACGCCGAAGAGATCAGCCGGCGTAAGCTGTCTCTGCACGAGATCGTGACTCTTGCCTCACTCGTGGAGCGCGAGGCCCGGAAACCCGAGGAGAGAGCACTCATCGCCGGAGTCCTGCAGAACCGCCTCGACCGCGGCATGCGATTGCAGTGCGACGCTACGGTGCAGTACGCCTTGGGCGGACACCGTTCGCGCCTGCTGTACCGAGATCTGAAAGTCAACTCGCCGTATAACACCTACCTGCATGCAGGGCTCCCACCGGGGCCGATCTGCAACCCAGGCCTGGCGTGCTTGAGGGCAGCGCTTCGCCCCGCCAAGACCGACAAGCTGTTTTACGTGGCGCGGGCCGACGGCAGCCATGTCTTTACCCGGACCTATGAGGAGCATCAGCAAGCGATCAGGCAGGTACGGGGGCGCTGAATTGGGCTTCCTGGAGCATTTCCGACCTGACATCATCGTCCCCCGCCTGGAGTTCGTGGACCAGGAGGACCTTTGGGCACGCGGCATCCGCGGTGTGATTCTTGACCTGGATAACACCCTCTGTTACTGGCGAGGTTGCGAGCCTGGCCCCCAACGTCGCCAGTGGATCGCGCGGGCGCGCGAGCGCTTCTCACTGTGCATTCTTTCCAACACTGTCAGGGGCCGCCGGCTGCGCGCCGTGGGCGAGGAACTGCGATTGCCGACTGTTGCTCGCTGGGCCTATGGCCGAAAACCCCTGGCCGAGGGCTTTCGAGCCGCCATGAGGCAAACGGGCACCACACCGGCCACCACGGCCATGATCGGGGACCAGTTGTTAGCTGACATTCTGGGTGCGAACCGGCTGGGGATGCTGTCGGTGTGGGTCTTGCCTCTGGGCCAGCATGAGTTCATCACCACCAGGATTGCTCGGGCGCTGGAGCGTGCCATCACTAAGCGACTGGGGATCGACACCGAGCCTTACCGACGGCTCGCAGAGGGGGCGGACAATGGGCACGGTTGACCTGCAGACCTGGGCAGAAGGCTTTGACGGCACGACACGGGTGGTGGGGGTCATCGGCTGGCCCGTACGACACAGCCTTTCGCCGCCGATGCAGAACGCGGCCCTGGCGGCCATGGGGCGCAACTGGGTCTACGTCCCTTTCGCGGTCGCCCCGGAGCACGTCGGTGACTGCATGGCTGCTGTCCGGGCACTTGACCTGGTAGGCTTGAATGTCACGATACCCCACAAGGCAGCAGTCTTGGCCTATATGGACGACCTGGGGGAGGAGGCGCGGGCGCTGGGAGTGGTGAACACCATCGTGAACCGCGAGGGGCGGCTCACCGGGCACAGCACCGACGGCGAGGGTTTCTTGCGGTCGCTGCGGGAGATAGGGGAGGACGTAGCCGGGCGAGATGTCTGTCTGATCGGGGCGGGCGGCAGTGCCCGAGCGGTGGCACTGGCCGTGTGTCGCGCCGGGGCCCGGAGGCTGACGGTCGTCAACCGGACTGCGGGCAAGGCAGAGGCGCTGGCCGAGCACCTGCAGCCACTCGCAGCCAATACGACCCTGAAGGCCCTGGGGCTGACCACGCCGGAGGCGGAGGCGGCCGTCCGCGGAGCGATGGTGGTGATCGACAGCACGGCCGTGGGCATGTACCCGCACCATGACACGGCGCCAGTAGTGCCTGAGGAATGGCTGCATGCCGGGCAAGTGGTGTGCGATCTGACCTACAACCCGCGCGACACCGTACTCCTGCAGGCCGCGCGGCGCCAAAATGCAGGGACCCTTGACGGGACAGGAATGTTGATACATCAGGGCGCGCTGGCGCTGGAGCTCTGGACCGGGGAGAGGGCGCCAGTGGAGATCATGCGGGCCGCGCTGTTGGCGGCTCTGGCACGGCAACAGGCAGTGACGGGAGGGAAGTCTCAGGCACCCTGAGCGCCTCACGGTGCGGAGCGGGGTTCGCTTGACACTGTCTTGTTGGCTACACTATAATCGCAGAACATAGGGCTTCGCGTCCCTCACCCCAAGGCTCTCGAGCTGCGAAGAGGTGCTTGTCCATGCGCAGAGGCGGGCGCAAACTGATTGGTCAGATGCTGTTGGAGAAGGGTCTCCTGACCCAGGAGCAGTTGGACCAGGCCCTGGAGGCGCAGAAGCAAAGCACCCAGCTCATCGGCGAGATTCTGATCGATCTGGGCTTTGTGCAGCGCCAACCTTTCTTTGAAACGCTGGCCGAGCAACTACGTGTTCCCTTTGTTGACCTCTCCCGGGCCAATGTTGACAGCAATATCGCGACGCTGTTGGACAAGGAGACCGCACTTCGTCATCGGGCCTTGCCCGTGGGTCGCGGCGATGGGACGATCCGCGTGGCCATGGCCGAGCCCGAGGACGTGATGGCTGCCGACGACCTGAAAATGCGTTTGCAGGTTCCGGTGGAGCCATTGCTGGCTGACCCGGCGGAGCTGACGCGCACCATCGAGAAGGTTTTCCGCGATGGAGGTGGTGGGGGCGCCGCGGCCGCCCAACAGATGCCGCGGGCGCAGTCCGCGGCCAAGCCCCAGGATAGGTTCGGCTTCGGCGATATTGCGGCTCTGGCAGAGACCGTCAGAGACTCCAGCATGCTGGCCGCCGAGGGCGAAGACGAGGACGCCGAGCAGCGCATCGAGACAGACCGCCTGGCAGACGTTGCCGACGAGGCGCCTATCATCCGCATCGCCAAGGTCATCATCCAGCGGGCGGTGCAGGAGCGGTCGAGTGACATTCATATCGAGCCGGCTCGCAACGGTGTCCGTGTGCGCTACCGCATTGACGGCGTGCTGCACGAGGTGATGCGGGTACCCAAGTACGTCCACGCGCCGCTCCTGTCGCGTGTCAAGATCATGTCTGGCATGAACATCGCCGAGCGGCGCGTACCCCAGGACGGCCGTATCCACATTCGCCACGCCGGCAAGGACTATGACCTGCGGGTGTCTGTCATCCCCACGACGAACGGCGAGAAATCGGTCATGCGAATCCTGGACAAGAGCTCTATCCAGGTAGGGCTTGAGTCGCTTGGCATCCTGCCCAGCATGATGAGTCGCGTGGAAAAGCTCATCGTGCAGCCCAACGGCATGATCCTTTCTACGGGCCCCACCGGGTCGGGGAAGACAACCACGCAGTATTCCATTCTGAATCGTATCAACTCGGTTGAGACCAACATCATCACCATCGAGGATCCGGTTGAGTACGAGCTGGAAGGCATCAGCCAGGTGCACGTGAATCGGAAGGCCGGTCTGACGTTCGCTGTGGCCCTGAAGTACTTCTTGCGGCAGGACCCGGACGTCATTCTGGTGGGCGAGATCCGCGACCTTGAGACTTCCGAGATCGCGGTTCAGGCCGCTCTCACCGGCCATCTGGTGCTCAGCACTCTGCACACCAATGACGCCCCCTCCACGGTTACACGCATGGTGGACATGGGCGTCGAGCCGTTCCTTATCGCCTCGTCGGTCATCGCCTCGCTCTCCCAGCGCCTGGCGCGCCGTATCTGCCAGGACTGCAAGGAGGAGTACCAGCCTCGGCGCGACCTGCTGCTGGGCTTCGGGTTCGATCCGGACGCACCCGAGAACCGCGATCAGAAGTTCTACCGTGGCGTAGGCTGTGAGAACTGCCGCTTCACGGGTTACCGGGGCCGCGTGGGGATCTACGAGCTCATGGAGATGAACGAGGAGATCGCCGAGCTGATTGTCAAGCGCGCTTCGGCGGGTCAGATCAAGGAGGCGGCACTGGCGGCGGGGATGGTGACTCTGGCGCGGGACGGCTTCGAGAAGGCGCGGCTAGGCCTGACCAACCCCGACGACCTCGTGCGCGTGGTCTTCACAGCGGGCGGCACCCAGGGCTAGGGTCGTGTGCTGACAGGGGGCGGTGTGTCGGGGCCGGCACGGGCCGGCCCTTGGCGTAGGCAGGGGGCAGATGGAGACGTGGCCCCCGCGATCACGACGTTGTGGTTGTGCCCTTGCCTGTAAGTGAACGGGCATTCGATGCGACTTTTGGAGGAAACCAACCAAGATGGCTCAGAACCCCGCTGCCCCGCCTCCTGGAGCCGTACCCGGAGCAGTCGCCAAGAAGCCCGCTGGCGTGCAGCGGACCCCCATTGACGATGTGCATCTGGACGAGTTGCTGGAGATCGTCGTCGAGAACAACGCCTCTGACCTCCACGTGGCCGTCGGTCTGCCTCCCGTCATGCGCGTGGACGGGGAGCTCAAGGCGATGCGGTACACGCCGTTTACCCCTGAAGTCTCCCAACGCATGATCTACGACATCCTGACCGACGAGCACATCCAGCGGTTTGAGACCGATCTCGAGCTGGACTGCTCCTATCAGTTGCGGAAGGTGGCGCGCTTCCGGGTGAATGTGTTCAAGGACCGGGGCACCGTTGCAGCCGCGTTCCGCCTTATTCCCACCAAGATACCGACCATCCAGCAGTTGGGCCTGCCCCCGGTCATCGAGCGTCTGGCGCGACGTCCCCGCGGCCTGCTGCTGGTGACTGGTCCAACCGGAAGCGGCAAGTCCACCACTCTGGCCGCCATGATTCACCAGATCAACAATGAGCGGGCGGAGCACATCATCACCATTGAGGACCCGATCGAGTACTTGCATACCCACCGCAAGTGCATTATCAACCAGCGCGAGTTGGGCCAGGACACCCACGCCTTCCAGAATGCTCTGCGGGCCTCCCTGCGCGAGGACCCGGACGCACTGCTGGTGGGTGAGATGCGTGATCTGGAGACCATCAAGCTGGCCATCACTTGCGCCGAGACGGGGCACCTGGTCCTGGCTACACTGCACACCAACAGCGCCGCGGAGTCGGTTGACCGCATTATTGACGTCTTCCCGGCCGAGGAACAGGAGCAGATCCGCGTTCAGCTCTCCAACAACCTTATCGGGGTCATCTCGCAGCAGTTGCTGCCACGAGCGGGGCAACCCGGTCGCGTGGCGGCAATCGAGGTGATGGTCGCCACGTCGGCTATCCGCAACCTGATCCGCGAGAACAAAGCGCATCAGATGACCTCGATCATCCAGACCAGCGCCGCTGACGGCATGCAGACCATGGACCAGGCTCTGCGCGATCTGTATCAGCAGAGCCTGATTACCTACGAGATGGCGATGCAGCGGTCCCAGAACCCGCAAGAGCTGGAGAAGCTGATCCGCGGGGATGCTTAAGGCTCTGAACCCGGCCAGCGGCTGCCGGGACCCTTCGGGTGCCGTTAGTTGTCAGTAACTGAGTAGACCGACACCAGATCAGGCCAGTGCGGCGGATGTTTGGCCGCAGAAGGCAGGAGGGTGCGCGACGACGATGGCTACATTTGCCTATGTCGCCACGGATAAGACTGGCAAGGAGATCCGGGGCAACCAGGAGGCAGGCAGCAAGGAAGCCCTGATCAAGAATCTGCGCGAGAAGGGCTTGGCGGTCAAGTCCGTCCAAGAGGACAAGCCGGTGGTCAAGGCCAAAGCGAAGGGGCGGGGCTTCCGGCTGTTCGGGGGCAAGGTAGCACTGAAAGACTTGTCGATCTTCTGCCGCCAGTTCGCCACCATGATCAACGCCGGCGTATCGCTGGTCCGCTGTCTGGACGTCCTTGAGCAGCAGTCTTCCAGCCCGCGGCTCAAGGAGATCATCCGCGACATTGAGATGGAAGTGCAGGGCGGCGCTACCCTGTCGCGGGCCATGGCCAAGTTCCCACGCGTGTTCTCCAACCTGAGCACGGGTTTGGTCCGCGCGGGTGAAGTTGGCGGCGTACTGGACGAGACCCTCGACCGTCTGGCTGGCTTCCTTGAGAAGGACATGGAGCTACGCCGGAAGGTCAAGTCATCCATGACCTACCCTGTCCTGGTCATGATCGTCGCCATCGGCATCGTGACCTTCCTGGTCACCTTCATCTTGCCCAAGTTCATCTCGCTCTTCAAGGAACTGGGCATGACGGACGACAAGTTCCCCTTGCCGACGCTGATGCTGATGCGCACCAGCCAGTTTATGACCAGCAAGTGGTACATCATGGTGGGTGCGATCGTGGCTCTGACCATCGCTATGAACCGCATTCGGGCCACCAAGACTGGCCGCCGGTACTTTGACATCATTAAGCTGAAGCTGCCTGTTTTTGGCCCCCTGAACCACAAGATCGCTATCGCGCGGTTCGCCCGCACGTTCTCGACCCTCCTGTCCTCCGGCGTTCCCATTCTGCAGGCCATGGAGACGGTGGCTGGCACCGTTGACAACGACATTATCGCTGATGCCATCCTGATGTCTCGTGCCGCGATTCGTGAGGGCGACACCATCGCTGATCCGCTGGCGGCCAGCAAGATGTTCCCCCCGATGGTGGTGCAGATGATCACCATCGGCGAGGAGACCGGACAGCTTGACTCGATGCTTTCGAAGGTGGCCGACTTCTACGAGAGTGAGGTTGACGCCGCCCTGGAGAGCTTGACCAGCGCGTTGGAGCCCGTGCTCATCGTCTTCCTGGGTGTGGTGGTAGGCTTCATTGTTGTGTCCATGTTCTTGCCGCTCATCGCTATCATCGGCGAACTGTCGGGTGGCGGTGGCTAGACCACGGCAGTAGCTGTGCTGGGGACGACCCCAAGGGGCGGAGGATGACCTCCGCCCCTCCTTGTTGGAGCGACATCCCATGGAATGGCTCCTGTGGCTCCTGGTGTTTATGCTGGGAGCTGCGCTTGGTAGCTTCGCTAACGTCGTCATCTATCGTCTGCCACTGGCCGAGTCGGTCGTGACGCCCCCCTCACACTGCTTTAGCTGTGGTGCCCGTCTGACCGTGCTGGACCTCGTGCCGGTGCTCTCCTACCTCCTGTTGCGTGGTCGCTGCCGACACTGCGGACATCGCTTCAGCGCGCGCTACGCGCTGGTGGAAACGGTCTGCGGGTTACTCGCCATGGGCATTCTGCTCCTGCTGGGCCCCACGTGGCAGGCCCTGGCCACCTTCGTCATCTGCTACTGTCTGGTGATCATCCTGTTCATTGACCTTGACCATATGATCATCCCGGATGAGTTTGTGGGCATCATCGCCGTGGTAGGGGTTGCGCTGGATGTTGCCGAACTGGTCCGGCGCGGCGCTCCAGCGGCTGTGAGCTTCAGCGAATGGGTGGGGCCGACAGCCTTCACCGTCTATCTGCCACGTTCACTGGTGGGTCTTGTGGGCGGCGCAGGCCTGCTGCTCTTGCTGGGCTTCGTGTTTGAGAAGGCGCTGGGCAAGCCCAGTATGGGGGGGGGCGACGTGAAGCTAGCGGGAGCGATGGGAGCTGTGCTCGGGCCAGGCTATCATTTCCTGAGCTACTTCCTGCTGGCGGTAGTCGCGGGCGCGGTGGTTGGAGTCGCGCTGATGGCGCTGCGCCTGCGCGGTCGGCGGGACTACATCCCCTTTGGTCCGATGCTGGCGGCAGCGGGCATCGCGGTGCTGCTCTTTGGCGATACCATCGTGCCGTGGGTCATTGCTCGTTTCACTCTTTGAGTGAGCTTTCGGGGCACCAAGTGCGCTCCGAAAGGGCGAGCAGGGTTGAGGCAGGGCGCGAGGGCGCGGGTGGGGAATACTTCGGGCAACTAAGCCGGCGGGGTGTCCCTGTCCCCCCGGCCGAGGAACTACCGTAACCGGGTGCCAAGCCGTGTAACATCCAGGCAGATGTTTAGGAGTCGGGGCAGGGGGGTAGACAGTAAGTGGCGACCTGGCCTGGGATAGTCCACACCTTTCACATCCGCCACACGGGCATCGTCTTAGGGAACGGTTTCGGCTGGGGGCGTTGTCGGAACGCATCCGCTGATGTCTACCGGGAGGCCAACCTTCTATGAGCAAGCGGCGGCAAAAAGGCTTCACACTCATCGAGCTCCTGGTGGTGATCGCCATCATCGGGGTTCTCATGGCAATCCTCTTCCCGGTTTTTAAGACGGTCCGGGATAAGGCAAAGCAGACCCACTGCATCTCCAACCTCCAACAGATATCGGCGGCGCTGAAGGCGTACCGGCAGGACTTTGGCCGGTATCCGCCGCCGCCGTACTACGATGCCACCGCTGCCCGGTACGTAGGTGGGATTAGCGCACTGGTCCCGGATTACCTCACCGACCGCAAGGTGCTGATCTGCCCGACAGACCGCCAGATCGCCGGTTCAGTGGCGGAGGCAGCCAAGGACAACTGCTACAGCAGCTATAACGGGTGGGTAGCGGACCCCAGCACCAGCTGGGACTTCGCGCAGGGGACCTTCCACCGTGCGGACGATGAGACGGTCACGATCACCGGGCCGACGCGCTACTACAACTACTTCGGCTACTGCCAGGAGGGCGCGGACCCTCATTACTACAACAGCTCTATGGACCACAACGTGCCCTATCTGACAACCACGCCGACGTGGCTGACGAACCAGGGGCTGCGTCTACAGCATTACCCCCGGCTGATGAACCGGTACGCACCTGACAATACCTACATCACCCACTGCGTGCACCATCGGGCCAGCTACGGCAAGCCGGCGGCGATGATGGATATCTACCTGACGGTCGGCGGTAGCGCCAAGATCGTGAATGTGTCACAGATGGATGCCATCAAGAATGGCGCTTCGCGTTGGGTGAGGCAGCAGGACTAGCCGCGGACTGCTCAAGTACGGACCAGTGCATGGTGCAGTGGAGGCCTGAGATCATGTTGATGGGAGCCAGTAGCGGGCCAAAGTTGAGGAGCCGCAGCGGTCTGACCCTGCTGGAGCTGCTGGTGGCCATGCTGGTGCTGCTGGTAGGCATCTATACAGTGGCCAAGGGCTTCCCAACGATGCTGAACCTGATCCGCGGCGAGGGCGACCGGACGACGATGGCCCGGCTGGCGGAGAAGGAGATGGAGCGCTACGCGCGCGACGGCGAGATGCTGCCCGATGCCATCACCGGCGGTGGGAGCATCAGTCCTTACGACGTCGCTGAGGATCCTCTGGATGACTTGCGGCCGCCCAACGCGCAGGAGAATGTATTGGATGTCATCGGAGAGACCTTTCGGGTACCAGCGGCGTATGTCGCGCCCGGTGGGAGCTACGTAGCCGGCACGAGTGCCCAGTATGTGCTGCGACAGGGGCCCGCGCAGTGGACCGACCCGTCTGGCACCGGCGGCATGCCTTACGTCTACCTGCTCATCCCTCTCAAGGAGCAGAGAGACGATCCCACTGTACCGGGCAGCCCGGGCCTAGCACGCAACTGCTTCTATGTTGACGCCGACGCCGGTGACATTCTGGTACCCCCCACCGCCTACACGTACGACGGAGACGATGCCAGAGCATGGTCGGTTGACGAGGTCGTGGCCGACTACGCATGGTCGGAGCCGGGGGCACCGGGCAGCCGACCGCCGGTGCACTATGTCCAGGGCGAAGCCGTTAACGATCTATCCGGCAGCGGGCCGGTGGCAGCAAAGGTGCACCCTGCTCACTTGCCGGCGGGTAGCTTCGGGCAACTGATCGCCGGGCAGACGCGGGCGTGGGCGAAGCATTACTTTGTCCGCGAGCCTTTTGGGGTCGCCTACCCGAGCCAGCCAGGTTTCTACGTGCTCGAGAACAGGTATGGTGCCACACTGCGCTTCCACCCTCAGGACACGGGTCTGACGCTGAAGGTGGATTACCGCCTGCGAACCGACGTTGGCGACCGACGCAAACTCCTGATGTTCGAGGAGCAAGTGGTCTCCGCCGCCCAGACGCGGGTCGACTCCGGGGGCATCCCCTTCACCGACGTGCGCCTGAGCCTGCGCAACCTTGACGACGGTGTGGACCTGGGGCCCGCCTTCGAGGATGACACCCAGGGCAACCCGCTTCCTCCCGACGAACAGACCAATATCCTGGCTGTGGACATGGTGGATGGCAACGTCTACGTTGAAGGCGGGCCCTTCACCCTGTCTGACCCGGGCCTGACGCCAATGTTGGAGGATGGTTACCGCGATGGGTTATTGGCATTGCCCCTGGTGATCGCGGGTAACCCCGCACCCTATGTGGGACACCCCATGCGGTTCTACTATCGCACTCTGAACCGCCACAATCTCCAGATGCAGAAGGCCCCCCGCTCCTTCGTGGACCGGCGCACCGCAGAATCTTATCAGGCAGCTTACCTGGGTTATCTGGGGGCTGGCGCAGCGGCAGCTGAGGCGGCCAGCCTCGCTGAAGTCGATTACCGGACCTACGAGCTTACCTACCAGCCGCCACCGGGTAACAACGCCTTGCGCATCGGGATACTGACCCTGGGGCAGTGGCTGGACGAGGACTTTGATCCGTCCACACCCCCGTCGTGGTCGGAGGCTACCAACTGCGCCGGAATGACCGTGGCGGTAAACTACATGTATTGGACCGGTAACCCCGCTGTGCAGAAGACCGTGTGGGGCGAGATGCACACGTTCTCCACCGGGGGAAGCAAGGTAGCCTTGAACTGCGCGACGCTGGCGGACGATGCAGCGACACCGTGGGACGACTATCCGATAACGATCCTGGCGGTGAACGGGGTCTCTGCGCGGATACGGGCCTGGTGGCTCAACGACAAGGGTGTGCAGAAGCGGGCCGACATCGAGAGCTGCTTCCTGCCCACCGCCCTGGGCCTGCTGCCGCGGGTAAGGTGAGACAGATGAGAGGACGTCGCTCGTCGAGAGGCTTCTCGCTGCTTGAACTGCTGGTGGTGATCGGCATCATCGCGGTGTTGTCTGCGATCATCCTGCCGGTGGGCCGGCGCTTGCGCGAGAACAGCCGGACCAGCACCTGCCAGGTCCAACTCTCGCGCATCGGGCAGGCGCTTCGGCAGTACTACATGGACGAGGGAGGCGTGCCGCCCATCGGCTGCGTGGACGCCAATCTCGACGGACAGCCCGACGATATGGTCGTCGATCCGGACTGGTGGCCGCAGTTGGAGGCGCTGTGGCGTCTGGACTACCTGCAGGACCGCAAGATCCTGCATTGTCCGCGCCACACGGTGGATGCGATGGGGATGAAGGTGCACAGTGATTCCCCGCAGTTTTACCGCAGCTACGTCGGGCGCGACGACAAGGTGAAGCCTCTTTCCGGCAGTCTCAAGCAGTTCCGTTATATGCCTTGCCGTTGGGCGACTCCGGCAGCCTACCCGAACGACTACCGAAGACAGCTGTGCCAGAATGCGGTGGCTACGATGATCAACGGGGTGAACTATGCTGTCGCGGGTCCCAGCTCGGTGATGCCGGCCGACGACACGATTGTCACCTGGTGCGACCGCCATGTGGACTACTACAGCATCGGTGGCCACGGTCAGTACATCGTGCTGTATTGGGACGGGTCGGTGCAGTTGCTCGATGAGGAATTGTTCCGCGATGACACGGTGGCCCCGGCCGAGGCCTGGCTGGTCAAGCCCACCGACATAGCCCCCTAAGAGGCTAGAGATGCTCCAGGGCAAGCGGCGAAGAAGAGAGATGGGACGAGGCGCAGGGCCCCGCCGTGCGGGGTTCACATTGGTGGAGGTGCTGGTGGTCCTGGCTATCCTGGTGGTCCTTTTCGGCCTGTTGTTTGCGCCGATGATGGCCGGGATGGACATGGTCAGCAGCGGACGGGGCCAGGCGCACCTTCAGGACGCAGCTCGGCTGGCGGCAGAGCAGATGCAGCGGGAGCTGGCACAAGCCATGTACGTCTACCCGCTGCCGACTCTGATGACCGTGACGGGACCAGTGACTGACCATTCGCAGATCGTCTTTGTGCCTCCGGCAACCGATCCGGCGAGCGGTGCGGTTCTGACGCCGTTGCGCCCGCGCATGGACGCGGCCAGCAACGAAATCCTGGTCACCCGGTACTACGTGCGCCCACCGCGGACTGGCCCTGGTCTCGAGTACGATGAGAACAACCCCTTCGTGCTCGTGCGGCAGGAGGGCCTCTATCACTACATACCCGGCACGGGGGAATATGAGTTCGGCAGCTACGATGGCACGGGGAACTGGGTTCGCGACCTGCCGATCATCGAGAACGCACTGACCCCCCAGACCGACTATGACATCCCGGCCACGACGACTGTCTGCCGGACTTGCGGCGCCGTCGAGGTGGGCTATATCAGCGCCTGCAAGGCGGACGGCAGCACGGACCTCGTCTACCTGCACCGCGACGTGCAGTTCGTGCCCGAGCGGATCATTGGCGAAGCGCTCGAGGCCGAGAGCCACAACACTCTGTACCGGGCTCGCTACGCGAACTGGATGGGCACCCCCAACAATGGCACCACAGTTCTGGGGCCGGCGCCACTCCCCAACGGTGAGGCCCAGATGCAACCGAGGTTGGTGGTGTACCGCTGGAACGATGCCGTGACTCCTCCTGACCAACCCAGCTACAGCACCATCGTGCTGGATAGCTTTGACACCATCCGCAGCGACATCACGCTGCGTTGGAACTCCGCCGATGGTGTGGTTCAGATTGGAGACACGCACACCATTCACGTCTCGGTTGATGTGAACTCACCGCCCGCCCCCCTGACGGGTACCTTCTGGCCCCTGAGCGTGGACGGGGACTCCTACAACAGCAGTGGTTCAATGGGCGGGTCTCCCACCGCGGCCGGGGAGCCGGTCTACCCCAAGCCACCAACCGAGTGGGGCGAGCCGCGTATGCCCATAGCGATTCGCATCGAGCCTGGCCGCAGTGATGGCCCCACGCTGGTGCCCGCGAAGTTCGTCCCCGGGAGCAGTCATGTCGTCGTCATCGCCACGGCCGGTACTGACGTCCGGCGCGCGGACCTGACGCGCGTGGAGAACACGAACCAGTCGGAGATCGGACGCTACGAGTACTGCGAGTACGTGGATCCTGATGAGCAGGGAGCGGAGATTCGCTTCAACCGCTTCAGTCCACCATCGCCTGATGACTTCGCAGGCCTGACAGCCTTCGACATCTATGTGACTTACTACTACCGCCGAAACTTTGATCCTGTAAGCGGTCGCGACGATGTGCTCTATGCCGACTATTCGACGGGAGAGATCATCAACATCACGCTGATCCCGCAGCGGTACCGTGAGCTTGAGGCTTACAATCCGGCCGAGCCGAACCTGGTGGTGCCACCGGATCTGGTCATGGGCGGCGTGCCGGTGAGCCTGAAGGCGGTGACCCGCAATGCGCGCCACTAGCTCAGCACACAAACGGAGTCGGGCGATGAGGACACGCCAGCCTTGGCACGGCAGTCGGGGGCAGGCACTGCTGGTGGCGGTGCTGCTAATGAGCGTCATCCTGCTGGTTGGCATCCTCTTTGCCGCGATCGTTTCCTACAATCAGGAGCAATCGGCACGTCACGTGGACCAGGTGGCGGCCGAGCTGCAGGCCGAGGCCGGCATCCAGTATGCCAGCAGCATGCTGGAGAACAGCCCCCAGGGAGCTGACTGGCGACCGCGGACGGTGGCGTTCGATCCGGCCACCTATGACGCTAACGACCCCAGTACCTGGCCGAGCCCGCCGGCAATGTATGTTGATGGCACGGCTGACCCCAACTTCTTCGGCCCGGATGGCCTACCGGAAACGGAAGACGACTACTACAGTGACTTCGAGATCATCCGCGGCTGGTTCCCCCTGCGTGCGGGGACGGCGGCCGCTCCGGGGCACTTCATCCGGATGGGGTTCCATCGTTTCCCGGACCCTAACCAGTTGTCGCCCGACGGCACCAGCAGAGACGAGCCGACCATTGGCCGGGGGTATTTCCTCCTGCAGGTCACCTATGACCCTGACCCACCCTACGAGCCCGGCGACCCAACGACGCAGGACCGACTGAGCGGCTGCACGCGCATTGTGTCCATCGGGCGTGCGGTAGAGGAGAGCAACGTCTTCCGCCGCGTGGTGGCTTACAAGCCACTGGGACTCACCGACCATCTGTTCTGGGTCACCGACGAGTCCGGCACCGCTGGGGAGGCAAGTATCGGTGCTCGGCCGGGCGTGGATTTTGACGCCAGTGGAGCGGTGGAGAGTAACGAGGCCTTGACCACTTCCCTCGCCGGGCCCATCCGCGCCGCCAACCGTCTGGTATGGGTGGGACAGGACCTGGACCCGTCCGGCACGGCCAGCCCAAGTCTGCATCTGGACCTGCGTGCCACACCGGTGACGGGCGAAGGCTATTTGCGTGACGATGCCATCCTGGCAGGTCGCGGCCTCTACGGCCTTGACGGCCCGTCCGCGGCGGATGGGGCCGAAGTAAGCCTGGATGGCGGAGCGCCAGTGACGCTCCCGGTCACTCTCGACCCGGATGATCAGTCCCATGAGTCGGACCGCGTGTATGTGGGTAACCGGGTGTCCAGCCTGGAAGCACCCGAGCTGGGAACCAAGGACCCCACCAGTGGCGTCAGCCGCTACCACGCGCTAACCCGCGACTCGGGGGAGATCGTGCTGGCGGATGTTGACGACCCCGAGCACGGTATCGCGGCTGGCGATGCGGTCAACACAGGTCTCTATGGCCACGGCGCAGGGGTCTACATTGACAACTTCAGTGACATCCAGTTCCGCGGGCCGAACGGTGACAGCGACCTGAAGACACTCATGGACGACTGGATGCGACGCCTCGGGAGCGGCCGGGTGGGCGGTGAGAGCGCCTGGAACGCCACCTACACCACCTACTCGCCGCCAGGGGTGGAGATTGAGTTCTTCCCGTCGGAGGAGGCGGTGCTTCGCACCTGCAGCACTCAGTCCTACTCGACTACCCCTCCCACTGACCCGGGTGTGCTGTGGTGGCCGAACCACAGTGCTAGCGGCAATGAGCCGGGTATCAAGATCACGCGCCATGACAGGCGCTGGCGCCGGGGCGATGCGGGCCACGTGGGGGCTGACTCGGGCCAGAATGTGATGGTCATCAGCTACCCCCGCTATCCGCACCAGGTCATTTATGCCGAGGGGAATGTGCGCGTGAAGGGCGTCTTGCCGCCTGCGGAACGTGATGCGGGCAACAACCTGATTCGCGACTACAACATTACCATCGTCTCAGGGGGCACCATCTATATCGACGGGCAGTTGCTGACCCCCCAAGACGTGGCCGGTCGCAATGCTGACGGCAGCAGCGCGGGGGTACGCGACGAGGATAACACCCACGTAGCGCTGCTGGCGCGGGACTGCGTGTGTCTGAACCCGACACAGCTCGTTCCGCAACTGACGGAAGGGTTGGTAACAGCGGCGGCGGATGACGAGGCGAACCCGTCCTTGATGGACCAGCACTGGGAGCTTTACCCCGATAGCGGTGGGGTGGCCTACACCCGGTGGCAATCAGGCTGGCCGAACATGGACGGGACCGGCTCTCCAGGTACACCAGTGGCGCCTGGTGTTGCGGTGAGTCTGGTGGCGATCCAAGCGGGAGACGACCCCGGGCCCTCCGGGATGGGCATGAACGTATACAACTCGGTGGCGGACACCGTTACACCTTTCACATTCCCGGGCACTGCCGGTGTCGTGGACCCGTACACTTTCATGTTCGTGCCGCCAGGCGCTCGCGTCCTGACCTCCGCGGGTCAGATACCAACACCAACGGCCTTCGCATCAAACGCGATCGCGCCTAACTGGCAGATTCCGGGCTCTACCCCTTACTACACCTTCGCCGATCCGGTGGTGCCCTTCGACCTGACGCCCTATGTGACCAAGAATATCGGCGAAAGCAACGTGGTGTCGCTGTTCCATCGGGATCCGCAGACGGGGTCGGGCTCGACGCCATACTTGCTGAAGAAGTGGAAGATCGAGGAGAGCGAAACTGACGCAACGACAGGGTACCAGATCCCTCGCGGGGCGGTACACGCCCGCGTGAATGCCATCATGTACGCTGAACGTGGCTGCTGGTTCGTCATCCCCGGGGAGTATTTCGACCCGAATGCGACAACGGCGGACTACGATGGTGATGGGACAATTGACCCCTTGGACAGTCTCTACGCCGCTCGCTTCCGGCGCTACAACTATGAGATCACGATTCGCGGCTGCATCACGCAGGACCACACGGCCCCGCTGGACATGGTGCAGGACTGGACCCGGAAGTGGGCATACCCCATCTACTCCGGTTCCGGCAATGGGCTGACGCTGACGTGGGGGACGCTCCGCTACGAGTTTGATGAGCGGGTGCGTATCGCCCGTGACCAGAGCTTGACGACGCTGGCAGGTGCCGTGCGGTCGTCGGGAACACTGACAGTGAGCCCGCTGAGCAACCTACCGAAGCTCCCCTGTCTGCCGTCCAGCCCCACCCTGATCTACAGCGGCGGCACGCCATAGGACGGTACAGGCGTCACTGCGGCCTCGGCCGTGCTCTTCTTTCGCTCCTTCTTTGCGGAGGTAGGAGTCATGCAGGCCAAACAACTGCTGGTGGCTTCCAGGGCAACGCTTCTCATGGTTGCTGCCCTTTGGGTGCTGGCATCGGTAGCCCCAGCTGGCATGACGTTTGATTACAGCTACCAGCCCAGGACCTTCCGTGCTTGTCGTTTGCTGGTTCACGGACAGCCCGGGGACGCCGACCCGGTGTCATTCAACTACCGTGCGCCCGGCGTGGGCATGCCCCATTCGCTGATCTTTGAGGGACTGCGCCGGTTCCCGGACAAGCCTGCCGGCTGGGACATCGAGAACCCCCTCGCGCCAGCGGCGGTCGTGGCCGGACAGCCCAATGTCACCAAGAGCAACCCTCTTTACTGGGAGGTCCCGCTCAACGCCGAGACAGCACCCCAACTGGAGAACTTCGACGTTATCTACATCTTTGCCGGCGGAATCAACTTCCAGTGGAGCGTTTTCCGTGACACCATGCTGCGCGCGGTGCACGAGGGTGCTGTGATCTGGATTGACCAGCCCACCAATGACGGCAGCGGCTTTACCGGTACGAACATCCAGGCTTTCGCCCCCCCCGGAGAGGTGACGGCGCCGGCGGTGCCACCCTTCACCATGGCGGCAGCCACCCAGCAGACCGGAGCTTACCGGCGGGCCGAAGACTACGACATGCTCTTTACGTACCCGTTCCGGCTTCGAGACCTGGAGGATATCCAGTTTCTGGGCCTCTGGCCCACGGTCAGCAATGCCAACTTCCCGGCTGCGCCCGGGGCTCTCAACGAGTCCGCCGATCCGTCTTTTGTGACCTGCAATGACCCAGGGCTGTTCCGCGTTGTCAGTGTCTGGGACCCTGGGGCCCATGCCTGGCTGCCCAATGTTGTGGTCTACCGGTACGGAGCTGGGGCGGTGCTCATCACCGCTGGCAATGTGGGGCATGACCTGGTGGACTGGTGGTTGCAGCGCGACCCGCCCCCGGCACGCCCCCGCGCCTGGGAAGCCCCGGACTGCAAGTTCGGCTGGAATGTCTTTGCTCTCACTTCGGCCTGGCCGGAGGTGCGCCAGTCGGTGTCCCAGCGCAGCTACAGCCATGCCTCCATCGGGCTGCCCCTGGACATCAAGTGGCAGTATCCAGACCGTTTCGAGCCCATCTCGGCTAACGTGCTGGGCTCGGTGGTGGGAGCTCCGGTGGTCTCCGGGGGCTTGGTGTTCGCACTGAGCCTGGCCACCGCGGGCCGCGACCCCATGCTTCTGTGCTTCGACAAAGAGCCCGCTCAGGACCTGGATCTGGACGGCATCGCCGACGATGGCGTACCCGACTATGCACGGGGACTTTCCCACGACCTGGTCGGTTGGACCTCGCTCGGCGCCGACTGGACGCCGCGGGGTAGCTCGCCCACACTGACAACCTTGTCGGGGCTTCTCGGTGGTGGGGTAAAGCTGCAAGTGGCCCTGGTCAGCGTGACCCGACGCAACCCCGCCGGTCACAGTCAGGGCTATGTCCGATGCTACAACGCCACCTTCGACCCACGCGTTCTGGCTAATGTTCCAGCCAGCGACATCAATGGCAACCCTCTCGGTCCCGCGTTCAGGACTCCTGGAGCGCTCATCTGGGAGAAGATGATTGACAGCTACGATGGAGCCGCGGGTGGCGCTAGCGGCCAAGTTATCGAGCTGTCTACCCCAGCTGTCTACGAGGACTACGTCTACGTGTTGTCCAGCGAGGTAGACGAGGACGCGGACGGCACTGGTGGCCTCAGTGAACAGGATGCCTACGGTCGCGCTCACTGCTTCCAGCTCAGCTACCGCTGGGACCTGAATGCCAATGGCCCACAGTGGAGCTACCCGGAGGCTACGGACAATCCTAACGGTGACAGCGATGTCGCAAGCGCGGGCGGAGCGCCCGATGACAATGCCCTCGTGGAGCCCGCTAAGCTGTTCCCGCCCTTCCAGCCTCCCGCCTGGGTGGCGGGTGTTGCGACCGGTGCCAACCATGACTATGACCCGCGGCCGGAGATCCCGCCACTGCCGACGCAGAAGCCTGTGCTGGACCAGCCGGTGCAGCCGCGCAATGACCAGTATGTGGACGCCTACTTGCATTTCACAGCGCCCACCTCCGTGGTCAACAACGCAGGGACACTTCAGACTGTCGCTGACCACCGCGGCAGCGACTACTGCGTCATCCCGACGCCAAAGCCGATTACCGCGGCCCCATACACCGACACGATGAACCAGCACTGCTGGCTCATCCATCTGCCGCAGGGTGTTGCCGGGCAGACCGCCGTCACCAGCGTGGTGCGGGCTGACGACCCCAACATAGACTGCAGCGCGACGATCTATGAGGTCGGCGGGACTGTGTACGCGGAGTTGAGCTCTTCTGAGGTCCGCGAGATCTCCTTGGCCTCGCGCACCTCCCCCAACCCATGGGGCGACCCGCTGACCACGACCCGTTGGGTCAACGTCGTTGTCAACTATACGGTTAGTGGCGCTCCAATGACGCCGATCACACGGACCATCAGTGGGTTGGTGCGACAGCGGGACACCCATCCGGCGGAGTGGCAACGAGTGGCTAGCCGGGCCGTTGAGAACGGATACGGGTACCAGACCTTTGACACCGCAGAGGACGATAACGGCGATCTGCCAGGGGCTGCAGACCGGGGGTACATCGAGTCCCGGCGCCAGGACAACGGCAACCTGGGTTGGCGCTTCCGGCCAGGGTATGCCTTGCCGGACCCGCTTAGCCCCTCGGGTGAGGAGCGGCAACTCCTTGGCAAAGCCGGGATGGCTCTGGACCGCATGACCGAAACGGCCTATGCGGCCGTGACGATGGCCACCAACCCCGATCCCGGCTACAACCGCGCGGCAGCGCCGGAGATCTTGGGCCTGAATATCAAGCCGCGGCTACAGATCCAGTTGCTTGGTGGCGGACCAGACACGCGGCTGCGCGCTGACCCCACCCCGCCGTCGGTGCAGACGATTTTCAACGGTGGGCTGGTTCCTGTGCCCGCCTCGACGTTCACTTCGGACGATGACAGCCGCACCATCAGCTTCGACATCGGCCAGGCGGCATGGATCCCCGGTGTCGGGCCGCTGTGGGGTAAGCCTATCTGGGTGACGTATAGCTACTCGTCGCCGCCCAATCACACCACCACTACGACGGTCACGAACGAACTGCACGTGTTGCCTGACATCGTGCGGTTCCAGTACACGCCTGGCTACGTTCGACTGAACCACCCGGTCGTGCGGGCTGCCAACATCGTGGTTGAACTCCCCAACGGCACACCCCTGACCGGCATGTCGTTCGCCGAGCCGCCGGTACCTGCCGGCGTGGTTCCGGCTGGAGCCGACCCCACGTGGCCGGAGGGATTCCTGGCACAGGGGCTGTTGAACGTGGATGCCCTGCAGATGCCCGGTGGTGAGCCGTTGCGACCGGGCAGCGACATCCAGGTAAGCTACGAGTACTGGGATCCCGTCCTTGACGCGCCCGCCATCGTCACTAAGGAGCGGCATCAGGTGCCACTCTATTTCGGAGAGTCCGTGTCATCGCCGGTAGTGGCCGGCGCTACTTTGCACGTCGGCACCGAGGGCTTCCACCCCACGCGCGTCAGGAACCCGGCGGAAGGACCCGTGGGGCTGGAGAACAGCGACTACCACAACCCCGGGCATCCCACGGGGCCGATCCTGGCCCCCAACGGAGGGCGCCGCAGCCTGCTTTCGGTGCTGTGGGACCCCATCAGCCGGGTCACCCGCGGAGCATTGTCGCAGACGGCATATCCCGAGGCGGTGACTTACGGTCTGGCCAGCGGAACTGACCAGGGCGTCCCAGTGACCACCGCGAGCCCTGCTTTGGATGGCAACACGCTCTTCGTCGGGTCCCGCATGATGACGCAGCTAAGTCGGGTCGCTTCCTACCAGGGCCAAGGGCTGGGGTTCGTCAGTGCGCTGGAGACGCAGCGGACCCTGATCTCCGATGCTTCGCGCCTGATCGAGGTGACAGGGCAGACACCGTCCTGGATCTGCGTCGGTTCGCTGGCCCCGGACTACCACGCGTCCTACCAGCTCGCGACCCAGGGCGCCGAGGAGCTGAAGCCAACGCCCTTCAGTCGGCCAGCCAAAGCGATCTACCTCAAGAACGGACACATCCTGGTGGCCGATACCGGCAACAACCGGGTGATTGAGATAGACCGCCAGGGGCGACAGGTCTGGCCTCTTGACCAGTATGGCTATGACTACTATACCAGCCCGTACAACACCAAGCTGAGTCTGGACCGCCCGGCGGACGTGTATCGCTACTACGTCACCAACAACGGCGGCGTCACAATGAACTCGCCGAACGGTGACCTTCTGCCTGGCAGCATTAGCCACACCATAGTGGCTGACCCCGGCAACTACCGTGTGGTGGACATCATCACGACGGTTGACACTCTGGGGCGACAGTCTCACACCGTCTTGACCCTCACGCCCGACTTCACCCGTGTGGGAACACGCGACGGACTCGTCCGTATCGCTTACACCAAAGCGCAGCCTATCTTCCGTCCGCATGACGGACTGCTGGCCGGCTATCTGTGTGCCGCCAGCAACCTGCATCAGTTGGTGATAGTAGAGGCGGGCTCAAAGCGTGTGAACCCTCCAGGGACCAACTCTCCCGCAGTGGGGACCTTCGACTGGAACTGGTGGGCCTGGCTCTACGACAGTGACCTTACGGACGGGTCAGTCGCGCCGGACGACCCACTGATCTTCCGCAACATCCGTCATGTGGAGTTCACGCGCGAGGGAGACGTGCTCTACCTGACCGTGACATGCGGACAGTACGCCGGACGGGCGAAGATGGTGGCAGCGGGAACGCCGCATGTGCTGGCTCAGCAGGGCGCCGGGGTTTTCGAGTTCGCCATCAATGTCGGCGGGGCACCGGGCACCTGGGCACTGGAACCGGCGGTGGACAGCGCGAGCGGTACGTTGCTGCCCGATGACCCGATCTGGCACTTTACGACACTCAACTACACCTTCAGTGACCCTGCGGCCAACGTGCGGCGCTATCTGACGAACCTGCGTTACACCGATGTGGATGGGGTAGAGCGGTGGTTGCCGATGGGTTGGGACCCGGTCGCCGCCAAACGCTTGCCTGGTGACCTGCGACCCACTGCCGCCGGTGAGCGGATCCAGCGCCACCTGATCACTAACTATGCCGAACTGATCCAAAACCTCAACCGGGCCAACGCCAACAGTTCGTTGGCCCCGGCTTCGCTGTTCAGCAGCGTCTTTGCGGTGAACACCGACGACCGGAACAACGATGACCCGAACGACGACTTGCACGACATTGACCGGCGGGAGGTCATCCCCGACCCCAATGAGTTGGACTGGCCGGACCCGTTCAACCAACCGACGTACGCTGAGCGTCACTGAAGCCGCGATACGTGGCGAGGCTCCGACCATGGCCTGGTGCGTCGGGCGTCGTGACCCGTTAAGGGGTGTTATCTCGATGGTGCGAAACTCTCGATGGGTGCTTGTTGCGACCGCGCTGCTGGTGTGGGGGAATCTGGACGTGGTCTACGCCCAGACCCCTCCTGAGTGGGAGGTCCGCACCTTCCTGGACAACACCACGGACCCCACTTATCAGTTCCGCCAGAGCGCCATCAAGCAACGGTATGTCTGCCCGTACTGCTCCTACTCCAGCCCATTCCCGGGGGATTGCCCGGACCCGTGGAACGCCGCCGGCCATCCGGGGACCGTGGCTCTGATGGACATGGCGACCAGGCGCACGCAGCGGGTGTTGTCGCTGGCAACGCCGGATATGCCTGCCAACCGGCGCGATCTGGAGTTGCCGGATGTCTCGCGGACGCTGCACGGCCGCGCCGTCGTCGGTCGTCCGTTCCACCCCTGGGATGTCCGCAGCGACTTGTCGCCCGACCTGCGCCGGTCCACGCTGCACGTGCAAGTGGCGAACGTGGACGGCAACCTGGCGGACCCTAGCGCTGATCGCTACCGCTTCCTGATCATCCCGCCGACTCCGAGTTCGACGGATTCGGGCGACATCACCAGCCGCAGGCCAATGGCCCAGCCCGACCCCGATCTGGTCGGCATAGGGGGGTTGCCGCCGCGTGGCCTGCACATCGTCCAGCGCGATCCGGATCCGGGAGCCCAACTCATCCCCAACGACCAGTTGCCCAACTACCTGACGGTAGGGCTCAATCCCTACCGTGTGGACGAGGGCGATCAGTGGTTCATCCGGATCACGGAGCGTTCACTGGCGACCGACCTCGAGATCGAATGGGTGCAGGTCGAGATCTTCAGTGTGCTTTATGGTCTCATCGCCGACCTGACCTTGGACCCCGCGGGCAACACGCCGGTGGACTACCCCTTCCGGGTTCTGACCGACAATGGAGCCTGCCTGCTGGCTGTTGCCCGGCCGCTGCACCAATACGATCCGGCGGCGGGTCTCCCCTGGCAGCCCAACACTACGCAGACATGGACGCTGCAGTTCATGTCGCGCTCCAACTGCCGCCTGATGCCGGGCTGGCAAGACATGATGGACGATGCCAACGATCCCCCCTATCTGGACATCCTGGGTATAAGCCATGGCAACCCCGCTTTTGACCTGATCAACGATCCCTTCCCGGCCGCGAAGCAGTGCTGGTTCGCGGACAGCGGGGGTGTGCCGGCCTTCACCGACGAGTCCGACATCGTGGGCACGGGGGTGCCGCCTCGGCCCTATCTCATCCCTATCAACTGCACGGGGCGGGGCACCGTCGCCGTGCAGTATGCAGGCGATGTCGCAGCAGCCTGGACGCCTGACCCCCTGGTGGCCAACGGGCCGGACACCACGTACTACCGCTCGGGTGGCGAATGGCAGTACGACGCATACGAGTTGGTCACCAACGCCGACATCGCCGGCAATACCAACAGCTTCGATCCTGCGACGCCGTCACAGGCGCCGTACGTGCGGATGGCGGCCTCGCATTTCATGAGCACTCGGGTGGACGTGCCGCCTACGGCCAACACCTGGATCCACGGCACGGCCAGCGAAAACGCCGAGGTGGACAGCACTCCGGAGTGGGCTTACCCGCGCATCATCATCGGTTGGCTCGATCCGCCTCCGGGCCTGAACGTCACTGGAGATTTCCCTCCGGGCTCCATTACGCCACTGCGGCGTTACCCGGTGTCCAACCGCTGGAACTCCGTCATCGGCGGAACCATGGTCTGCCCGGTGTGTGGAATGATCTGGAGCCCTGACATGGGCCCGGCGCCGCCCGCGTGTCCCTACCATGCTGGCAACGTCGCACCGGTGCCGGTCTCAGGCATTGGAGGTGGCAGTTTCACCAGCTCAACCGATGTGTGGCGGACGGCAACGACGGTGGGGCTTGACGAGCGCCTGGTCCCGCCAGTGCCGGCCCAGCACATCCTGCGCTCCGACGCCTATGAGTACGGGAACACCTGGCTGGGGACCAGCGCCAACTACAAGTATGGTGGGACGGCTCGGCAGTCAGTCAACGTGCGCATCCCGCGCTTCCAGCCGCCTTCTGTCCCCCCGGGTGGCACTGGCGCTGTCAACGATCCCACCAACGACTTCGGCTATCGCGGCGGGCGAATCGTGTTCCGTTCGGCCAGCGTTGGTGGCTCGGTGGGCATGAGTGGTAGTTGGGACGCTTACTTCAAATGCCCCGACTGCGGCCACTTCTTCAATGTGGACGACCCTGCGAGCCACGGCTGTGGTCAGCCGCACCTGTACTGCCCGCTGTGTGGCGGTGAGCACCGCCTGGCAGGTAGCTGCCCCTTCGATGGCGCGGCCCTGGCGACCATTCCCAACAACCTGGCCTGCCGGCAGGAGCACCTGGAGGCGGAGGAGTTCGACGCGTTCGATGTGCAAGTCTCCGTGAACCGCAAAGCGGGAGAGGTAGCCTCCAGTCTGGCGGCCACTGACATGGGCCGCACGGCACCCGGCACACCGAGTCTACAACCCGACACCACGGTTGCGCCCCTGACAGCGCATCAGGCTTTCCCCGCAGATGTGTCAGCCATGGCCCCTTATCTGATGCTGAACCTTGGGAACGTGGCAACGCCGCTGCGCCTGGCCAACGTCTATGACTTCTCTCCCGCGCTCGATGACGTGGCACTGTTTGACTATCATCGGGCCGACATCGATCCACTGAACCACTCCTTTGGGCGACTGGCGGAGGCTTCACCGCTTACGCGCGATACGTTCCGTCCCTTCGACCTGTCGCTGACCCCTTCACTGCAGTGGACCGTCTACCCCGCCAGTGTGGGGGACCCCAGCGGTCGCGAGACCGTAGGCTTTATCTCTGCGGGCAGCTACGCAACGCCGGTGAAGCCGGTGCCTATGGGACAACCGGTCGGTGTCTACACCGGGGCACAGCTACACTACGTGGACGCCAATGGCAACGGTGCCTTTGACTTCCAGAGCATGGCTACCGGTAACGCTGAGACCACGCGGACCATGCGCTTCAACCCGTCCACAGACCTGGCCCTGGAGCCGCTGGCGGCCGTGGTGCCGGGCACAGTGCATGTCACCGAGAGCCGCCTGCCGCACAGCGACTATTACGCTGCAGACAGCGACCCCGTAGTGCTAATCAGCATGCCGGACCGGCGGCTGCAGGTGATCTGGGCCAGCGACAGAGTCTCAGCCGACTCGGCTGTCAACGGTAGCGCCGCGCCGGGGGCGCCCGCGCCCGCCGGCCTCGACCCGAGCGCAATCCCCTCGTCGACCGGGGCGCGTAACCTGGTCTATGCCACAGCCACAGGAGCCACGGGCGGCAACGATGATCCGTTGTACCGCATCTACTACTGGCCCACCACAGGCGGTGTGTTGGACGAGGCGACTGCTCTCAGTGCGGACCCGTCAGGGACCCTTAACAGCGCGCCCTGGGCTATGCCCAACCTCAGCGGTGACCGTTGGGCGTTCTGGCACCGCAGCGTACGCCATGCGGGCGGCGTGGAATCAACACTTCGCTATGACAGTTCAGCCGGCGGAACTTGGGCCTGGAACGGCTCGGGACCGGGCGAGTTCATCTATGACACGGGGCTCGGCAAGCGCAATCTGCGCGGTTTTGCGACCTCTACAGGAGCCTGGCTCTTCTGGCACACCGGCACCGAGGGCCGCGAACGGCTGATGTACCGCTGGGACTTTACTGGTTCGCCGGATAACCATGAGGGGCCGGTGCCGCTGGTCAACCAGGTTTCCGGGGGGCAGATCAACGATGTGGTCAACACACTGGAGGGCTACACGGTCCGCCGCCACGCCGGCAACCCCTTCACCTACGCGAAGGATCCGTCGGTCTTTGTGGAATCCGCCTCGGACGTCGTTGATGTGTTCTTCTCGGGCTATCTGCGGCAGGAGGAGCAGGCGGACATTTGCTGGACACGCTACCAGCGGGCCGACATGAAGCCGGCCAGCGTGAACGACCCGACCAGCAACCAGGGCAAGCTTGCCTTCGCTCCGGTCAACAACGAGGAGCTGCACTCAGACGGATTGCGCCAGCGTTTCAGCAGTCGCCATCTCGACTGGCTACTGCACCCGGCATACGAAACCTCACCCTTCGGGCCGGGCCCCTTGCCGGACACCATCCTGCGACTGGGTCTGGTCTATGACGCCTTTGGGGACAACACGCCGCCAACCGTTGAGGTCTTCGACGTAGTCTGGCAGGCGGCTGACCGTGGCGAGTACACGCGACGGCGGGGGACTTACCGCGTGACGCCCATCCTCGTCCCGTATACGGCGGGAGCGACGCCGCCGGCCAGCAGTGTCATACCCATGACGATGACTAACGGCACCCCCGGCTGGTATCTGCGCGATCCCTCGACTTCGGTGGCCAATCCACGGCCCCTCACCATGGAGATCGACCCGTCCGCGGGTGTGGTGCAGTTCAGTTCGCCGCTGTACAATCAGTCGGTCGAGGAGTACCGGCGGCTCTTTAACCCAGCCGCACCCGTGGATCCGACCACTGTGTTCAACAGCTCGATGGTTAGCGGCGGGGTGCCGTTGGCTGACGTGGTCATGAATGCCTGGTACATTCCTTACGTGTGGCGGGTGACGCGCAGCGGGGCCCAGGACGACTCCCCGTCGGCTTTCTACGGAGTATCCAGCGCCAACCGACTCACTGTCTTCTGGCGACGCAGCTATCCGGCCAGCGAGGCCCCACACTTCGGGCGCGCTGCTTTCATGTACAAGGTGCTGTCGAACTCGATCCATGTGGGTCGGCCGCCGGTGTCAGGCGCGCCAACGTTTACCGACCTCACCGCTGGCGGCGCCGTGACACCTACGGCGTCAGACAATGTGAGTGGTACCTATACGTTCCCGGCCGGGCTGGACGGGCACTATGTGCGGGTAGACTACACGGGACCCGGAGGCGTGAACTACTCCGAGAGACACCAGATCGTTGGCTGGAGCACCGAGAATATCGTTCCGGTGGATACCGTTATCGGAGAAGGTCCTCTGGTGGCAGTGCCGGAAATCTATGACGTGCCTGACGGAACCGGTGCGGGCACGATGCCGGCGGTCCGCTACTGGCTGTTTTGGAGCAGTCCGCGTGGCGTGTGGGACCTCCGCTTGGCCGAGGACCCGGGAGGAACGCGGGTCGGTCCGGGGGCCGGCGGTGTCCCCGATATGCCTGTTCATATCTCGACTGACATCTTCAGTGCCGTGGTGGCGCCGGAGTTCGGGTCCTTGCGACCTGAGATGACCGTTTCCAGCGTCACTTCGGACCCAACATAGGCGCTAGCAGAGGACAAAGCGGTGAGAGGCTGGCGGCGGACCACGACGTCGCCGCCAGCCCCTTTGCCGAGGCAGGCAGATGGCGTTTCGGGAGCGAACAGAGGGAACTGCTGCCGGGACTGGGCAATGGTGAGGATGATGGCCATTTTGCGCCGCCCGTTGCTTGACAATACGGGTGGCATGGGCTAAACTCCGAGTGGGGGCTTGGGTCTCGGCAAGGACCGCTGTCTACACCGTAGGAGGAGCCGGAGGATGGCTAAGGGCGCGACCCACGTGCTCGGCCTGGACATCGGGACGGAGGCCATCAAGGCCGTCGAACTGAAGTTGGATCGGGGCGAGATTCGGCTCGTCGGCAGGCCTGTAATAGTCCCCACACCGACCCACAGCGTCTCGGGTGGCCGCGTGGTGGATAGCGCAGCAGTCGTCGAGGCTCTGGATCGCCTTCTTTCCAGCAATGGCTTCAGCACCAAGAAGGTTGTTGCTTCGGTAGGCGGCGACACTGACGTCGTCGTCCGCATTATCGAAGTGCCCAAGATGACCGGCAAGGAACTGGACGAGGCCATCCAGTGGGAGCTCGAGCGCCAGGCACCTTTCCCCGTAGACCAGGCGGTTTTCGACTATCAGCCCATCGAGCGACCGGACACCCCGCCTGACGCCCAGAACATGGAGGTCCTGCTGGCTGTAGCGCAGGAAGAGATGGTGGATGCCCATGTCGAGGCCCTGATGGCGGCGAAATTGGTGCCGCAGGCCATCGACGTCGAACCGCTTGCCATCAGCCGTGCTTTGGTTGACGCCGCCGGCGACGCGCTAGCAGACCAGACCATTGCCAACGTCCATGTGGGTGCCACCAATACCGCCATCATCATCGTGCGTCGCGGACTGCTGGCCTTTGTGCGTACGCTACCCACCGGCGGGCAGCAGCTGACGGCGGCCGTGCGTCAGAACCTGGCGGAGGACGAAGCCCAGGCCGAGCGTACCAAGCGCCTGTTCTCTGACTTGACGGGCAGCTATGCCTACGAAGGCATGCCGGCGGAGGGCTTGGCGGCTACCGAAGATACGTCCACCTTCGAGGCCAGTGGAGACCTCGGCGGCGCCGTGGACTCAGTGTTTGAGGCCGCTGAGGGCGACGTCTATGGGTCCCTGGCTGAGCAGGCCAGCATCGATGAGGCGGCCACGCAACTCGAGGTGGACACCTCGGGACACGCGTTCCAGCTGCCACCATCGCAGGTAGCTCCCGCTCCTCCCCCTCCATCCGCTCCCCCGGAGGCCGGGAGATTCACCTCGCCCGAGATCGAGCAGGTGAAGGCCCAAGTTTACGAGGCCATCGCCCAGCCGCTACTGGACTTGGCGACGGAAGTGAGAAGGTCTCTGGACTTCTACCGGAGAAACCATCGGAACGAAGACATTGACCGCGTTGTTCTATCTGGTGGGACCGCCCTGATTCCCGGCTTGGCGGAGTTTATTGGAGGCGAGATCGGGGTGCCGACCGAAGTCGCGAACCCGTTCGAGCACGTGGTTGTCGACGGCAGCGAGGTCACGGCCCAGTACCTCCGCGATGTCGCCCCGATGCTGGTCGTCGCGGCAGGGCTGGCGATGCGAGACATGTTTGACTAGTCGCTTCTCCTGGCTGGGAGGCTCATGTTGCTTAAGCTAGACCTGCTTCCAGCGCACTACGCGGTAGCACGCCGAAATAAGCGTGTCATCATCCTCGCTGTGCCGCTCGTCGTTGCCACGGTGGCGGTATGGCTCTTCATGCTGCTGAACGTGAAGACGGCCATCGCCCGCACGAGTGCCGACCTGGCTCAGGCCAAAGAGGAGGCAAATGCGGTCCGAGCACTCGAGACGGAGATTCAGGCCAAACAGGCCGAGTTGGCACCGATCCAGGCCAAGGTGGACTTCGTCTCCAACGCCGACAAGTCAGGCGAAGCTTACTGGGACCGTTTCCACAAGATCAACGAGTATATCTACGAACGGGCGGTGGTGACCAGTTTCAGCATCTCACCGCCGTCCTCCGTGACCTTTAGTGTGGAGCTAACTAGCACAGAAGAGGCCGGACGCTTCATCCTCAATCTGGTACGCTGTCCGCATGTCACCGGCATCAGCATCTCGGGTACGCCTGGTGAGAGCGGTGCCATCGAGGGGGTTAGCGGCGTGAGCGCTGGCGGAGGCATGGGTCCGGGCATGGGCGGCGGCATGGGACCAGGAATGGGTGGCGGTATGGGACCGGGCATGGGTGGCGGCATGGGGCCGGGCATGGCCGGTGGGCCGCCCGGTGGAATGCCTGGTGGCCCCGGCATGGGACCGGGTGCGTCTCCTGGAGGCGGAGGTGGTGGGGGGACCACAGCCGGCTCAGGGCGTATCGCCTTCACCGTTAGCTGCAGCCTGGTTGAGCCCATTTCGGTACCCACGCCTCCAAGTGGAGCGGCAGCTCCCGCCGCGGGTGGCGGCATGGGTGGGGGAATGGGAGGAGGAATGCCTGGCGGTGGCATGGGCGGCGGCATGGGTGGCCCGCCGGGTGGAGGTATGGGCGGCGGCATGGGCGGCCCACCAGGCGGAGGTATGGGTGGCGGCATGGGTGGTCCGCCAGGCGGGGGCGGCGGGGCGGAGGGCGGCGGCGACGAGGACGTCTGAGCCGACGGCGCGATGCGCCACGTGGCGGAGGGCGTGAGACGGTCAAGGTTGGTCGTCGGAGGCATTGTAGAAACTAGCAGATTTAGCTCGTAGCCACCCATCGCGGGAGCTATCGTCCATGGGGAAGATCCCGACCATAGCTGTAGTAGCCATCGCCCTGGTGCTGATCATCGGCATCAGCGTAGCCTGCTTCTACTTTCTGATCAAGCCAGAGAAAGCGAGGCTGGCCACCCTTCAGGGGCAGTTGGAGCAGGAACGCCAGGTGGCGGCGCGGAAACAGACAGCAGAGTCAACTCTGGCTGCCACAAAGCAGGCCTGGTTGGTCGCCCAGCGGGATCTGGAGCAACTGCGGGAACGTAAGAGCATCCCTATCTCCATGTACATGCCGATGATGGCAATGACGACGATGTGGTGGGAATACCGGGAGAACCTTCCCCGGGCCGTTGAGAAGTGGGTCGCTGACCAGGGTTGCACTATAGAGACGGGAGCTGCCATGCCCGCACCGTCCCTGAGCCCTCCCAACGTGCCGGCGAGTGGGTTTCTGCAGGTCCCTGAGGGCCAAGTGCTGAACCTGACCATCTCCGGCACCATGGCCAATCTTGAGAAGCTGTACAGGTCTCTGGACAAGCTGCCCCGGGTGGCAACCATTGGTGGATTGAGCCTCAGCGGCAGCGGCGAGCGACTAACCGCGCAGGTACCGCTGAGTCTGTACATAATCGTTGAGGGCGCGGAGGCCGTTGCACCCGCAGCTCCCGCCGCCAGTGGTGGAATGGGCGGCGGCATGGCCGGTGGTATGGGCGGGGGAATGGGCGGAGGCATGCCCGGGGGAGGCATGGGAGGCGGCATGGGCGCAGCGCCCGGCGGCGGAATGGGTGGAGAGGCCCCTGCCGGACCACCAAGCGGTGGTGGCGGCGGCGACGAGGACGCGGGTGAGGAGTAACAGGGACTGCTGACAGCCGTCTTGCCGTGGTGGGGCAAGCGAGCCAGGTCTGCTGCCATAGCGGAGGTTCACCTTGACTGACAACAGGGGCAAGTTCTGGATAGCCGGTGGGCTCGTCCTGATGGTCCTTGCGGGGGTCGTCCTGTTCCTGTTCGTGATGCCGGCCCTCACAGGATCAGGTGATGGTGCGGCCCAGGCCCAGCCCGCAGGAGGCGGTATGCCCGGCGGAGGGATGGGCGGGCCGCCAGGTGGCGGCATGGGTGGGCCACCCGGCGGAGGCATGGGAGGCGGGATGGGCGGTGGTGCTATGGGTGGACCTCCTGGCAGTGGCATGGGAGGTGGGATGCCCGGTGGAGGTATGGGGGGTGGGATGCCTGGCGGGGGCATGGGTGGGGGTATGACCGGTGGCCCGGGAGGCATGGGTGGCGGAATGGTAGGAGGCGGCACGGAGGGCGGCGCAACTGGTGGAACCGCCGCTGCGGCTGCGCCGACTGGGCCTGACAGCCGGAAGCTAGAGGGCAGCCGCCCCAACCCGTTCCTGCCCCGCGGAACTGTGGCGGATGAAGGCGGGGTGGCTGGGCCGCCGCTGCGGACAAGGTACGGGGCTAATTGGAGCCAACTTCCCATCACCTACCGGCTGGGCTTCGTGCGGCCCAGAGTACCTGCGCCGCGGGAGGTGGCGCCACCCCAGATCGACCTGCCTGCGGCTGATATGATCGTCACCAGCATTCTCTGGACTCAGGACGGGCAAGCGATCGCGGGCTATGAGTCCGGGGGCAAGCAGGGCGTTGTCAAACCAGGCGACATTGTTGACACCTGGCAGGTTGTTGAGATTGGCCGGAACTACGTCGTGGTGGCTGACCGTGAGACCGGACGACAGCGCACCGTCTATATGTCAGCAAAGCCGTCCGCGCCGGCACCGACCGTATCCCCCGGCGTCACTCCGCCCGCGACAACCGGGGGCCGACGTAGGCCAACAGCACCGCCTGTACGGCCCTAGGTAGGGCCCTTAGCTGGTTTTGGGAAGTCCTTTGGAGGGTCAGAAGGAGGCATCAGATGATGCACTCACGTGACGTGAGAGTTGTGGTGTGCCTCGCGAGTCTGCTGCTAGCAACTGTGGTGCTGGCACAAGCGACGGGTCGGTTCACAGTGCAGTTCGACAACACCCCATTGAGCCAGGTTCTGGCGGCGCTGAAGCGCTTCGATGCCAGCCTACAGTTCTCAATGGCGCCGGCGCTTGGTGAGCGCAAAATCACGGCCTCGCTGGTGGAGGTGACTGTTGACGAGGCTCTTCAGGTGGTCCTGAACCAGGCGGGCCTGACCTCCGTGAAGGACAATGGGGTCTATCAGATACGCGAGAAGCCCAGCACCTCGGCCGGACGTGCGGAACGCCCCGGGACGCGTTTGGCAGCCCCTGTTTTCGTGAACCGGCCCACCGCGCCTGGTGAGGGCACAGGCGGCGTAGGCGTAGCGGCAACGACGCAGGCTGGGACGCCAGCGGCTGGCACGCGGACAGCTACGGGTGAACTCGACCGAAGCAAGCTGCCCATTCGGGTCATCAGCGTGAGGTACACCGATCCGGGCCTGATGGCTATACTGTTCGGTGGCGATATCATCTATGGCGACGAGGCCATGGGTGGTGGTGGCTACGGGAGCAGTGGTAGCAGCTACGGTAGCAGCAGCTACGGAAGCAGCTACAGCAGCGACCGCGGCAGCAGCCGCAGCAGCAGCCGCAGCAGCGGCAGCAGCTACAGTAGCGACCGTGGCAGCAGCCGTAGCAGTAGCCGCAGTAGCCGCAGCTACAACTAGTAGGGTGAGTACGGTGGCGGGCTGAGAGGGCACCTCAGCCCGCTTGGAGCCCGCTTGGGGCGGGCAGACCGACGTGCCCGGGAGGACTTCTATGCAGACGCCACGATGGCGGCAGCCGGCACTGCTCATTGCCATGGCAGCACTCTCGGTAGTCCTGATCAGCGCTTCTGGCTGGGCCCAGACGGGGAACGGGGAACAGCAGCTGGTCAACATCGATGTCAAGGACGCGCCCATTGAGCAAGTCCTGCGGATGCTGGCCAAAGCGGCCAACGTCAACATCCTGGTCGGGCAGGATGTGCAGGGCAACATCCAGTCGGTCAGCCTGCGCGATGTGACGGTGGAGGCTGCGCTTCGACTCATCGCCAAGGCTCATGGCTTCAACTGGTGGAAAGAGGACAACGTGTATGTTGTCTCCAAGCAGGCACCGCCCGCTGAAGCCACGGTGAGCAGTGCTAGCGGGCCGCAGGCAAGTGGCTCCTCCGCCACCACAGTCGCGACACCTGCCGCAGGGTCCCCCGGCGGGGTTCCGCTGGTCGGGTCAAGCCCGGCTCCGGGGCCCCTGACCGACAACGCACCACGAAGCCAGGCTCCTGTCACGGCGGGTCCGCCACCACTGGTGGCGCCGCCGACAGCGACTCAGGGAACGCGGAGCGTCGCAGCGGAACCGACTATCAAGACGGAGATGATTCCGCTGGCGTTTGCTGATGCCGGGCAGCTCGCGACAATGTTCGGCGGCACGGTGGTTGGTGGCGGCGGTACCTACGACACCCTGAGCGGGGCGATTCGGCCGTCACAACTCCGCAAGGCAAACTCCTTCTCCCGCGGTGGCGGCCTCAGCGGCTCGGATGTGTTTCAGGGCGGGTTCGGGGCCCCAAGCAGCGGTGCCAACTTGGGCTGGGGCCAGTTCACTGGGGGTGGAGGCGGAGGGCGTGGCAGCCGCGGTGGCGGGGGGACCACGACCGGTGGATTCACGGGTGGTACAACAACGGGTTCGAGCCGGCTGAGTGGGGGTAGTGGTACCGGCGGGGGCGTTCTGCGAGCCATGATGCCGGGCGAAATGGAACCTCCCATCGCCTACCTGCCTGAGAATGCGCTGCTGGTTCAGGGTACGCAAGAGGACATTGACAAGTTCCGTGAGATCTTGGACCTCCTCGACAAGCCATCGAAGCAGGTGGAGATCTCGACGAGATTCATTGAGGTCCAGACCAACGCGTCCAAGGCGCTCGGCATTGACTGGACGATGGCCAACGGGTCTCTGGAGTTCTTCAACCAGGGCTTCGCGCCGGGTGAGGCTGTCAACACTGTTGTACGGTTCGCGCGGGGTAACTTCGAGGCAACATTGGCGGCGCTCATCTCCAGTGGCCGGGGCACGGTTGTCAACGAACCGTCGGTCGTGGCGATGAACAACCAGTATGCTGAGATCAACTTCTCGACCACCATACCGTACTTCGTTGCCAACATCAGCTACAACCAGTTTGGCCAGCGCACCGTGGATTTCACCAATGAGGAGATCGACGTCGAGAACTCTCTGTTCATCCAGCCACGGATCAACGCCGACGACACGGTGACGGTGCTGCTGGAGCCGGAACTGGAGGACGTTGTGGGCGAGGTTGAGGGGCCAAACGGCGAGCGAGTTCCGATTGTGACCTCGCAGTTCATCTCCACCACCGTTCGCGTCGCCGATGGCGAGACTGTGGTGATGGGCGGGCTGATCCGGAAGCAGGAGACATACACTCTGCGAGAGACGCCACTCCTGTCACAGATCCCCATCATCGGCAAGCTCTTCCAGGGCCGGCGGACGGTCAAGAACAACTCCGAACTGCTCGTGTTCGTAACGCCCAAGATCGTGCGCGACGTTCCGACGCAGTAGAGCAGTCTCGACAGAGTAGACGTTCCGGCAAACGGCACACTCCTGTGCCGTTTGCTTTCTATTGGAGCAGGTTATTCCGCAGATGTCACCAGACCCGACATCGGCAGATACGGCCGGACACGCAGGCACAGAGGCGCACACGCAAGTCGTGGGTGTGGAACTGGGCCGGGAGCGCTATGACATCCATGTGGGAACCGGCCTGCTGGGGCGCCTTGGCGAGTTGGTCCCCGCCCGGGCTAACGCTCGGGCCGTGCTGGTGACTTGCGATGGGCTGCCACGCGAATATGTCATCAACTGCCTAACCTCCCTTGAGGCCGCCGGCTGGGCGGTAAGCTCCTTCGTGGTTCCGGACGGGGAGCAATCGAAGTCGTTGGCCCAAGCGAGCCGGATCTACGAGCACTGCCTGGACAACGGTCTCGACCGCGGTGGCACGGTGTTCGCGCTCGGGGGCGGAGTGGTGAGCGATCTGGCCGGCTTTGTCGCAGCCACCTACATGCGCGGAGTAGCCTTCGTGCCAGTGCCCACTACGCTGCTAAGTCAGGTGGACGCTAGTGTCGGGGGAAAGACCGCCGTTGACCTTCCGCGGGCCAAGAACGTGGTTGGGGCCTTCCACCAGCCTGTGGCCGTGGTAATCGATGTTGACACCCTGACCACACTCCCAGAGCGGGAGTTCCGCAGCGGCATGGCTGAGGTGGTGAAGCATGCCGCGATCGCCGACGCTGACCTCTTCCGGGAGCTTGAGTCTCGCGACGGCAGGGACCTCCGGCAGGACGCCGGCGAGCTAGTGGAGGTTGTGGCGCGGAACTGCCGTATCAAGGCAGACGTCGTAATCTCGGACCCGCGCGAGGAAGGTCTGCGGGCGTGTCTGAACTTCGGGCATACGATCGGTCATGCGCTGGAAATCGCCGCGTCGGGCTGGGGTCTGCGCCACGGGGAGGCGGTGGCGTTGGGGATGGTGGCCGAGAGCGAGATGGCTGTGCGACTCGGGCTGGCCGAGCCGGAGGTGCCGCGTAGGTTGCGAGCCCTTCTGCAGGCTCATGGTCTGGCCGACCGAGTTGTGCGATGGGACCCGGAGGCTGCACGGGCCGCAATCAGCCACGACAAGAAGGTGGTGAACGGCCGCCTGAGACTTCCTCTTGTGCCAGCCATCGGGCAGGTGACCGTGACGGAGGACGTTGCTGTGGCTGAACTGCTGAACGCGCTTGACGGTCTCCTGTTGGCAGGAGGGTAGCCTGGCATGTACTTGCCACGGCCCTGTCAGGAGAACTACCGAGTGGGTAACCAGTTGGTATCCCTTGGCATCTGCCAACGCTTCGAGGTCGCACCAAAGGCGGCGGACGGACAGCTTCTGCGCCTGGAGCTGTGCGACCTGTCAGCCATGGGGCTCTCCCATGACGCAATGGCAGAGATCGAACGACGGGCGCTTCAGACGGCAGTGGCGGTCCACCCGCACCTCAGCCGTAGCCTTGCGCGGGGGCGAGAGGGAACAACGCTGTGGAACGTGGAGACCGGAGCGTCGCTGAATCCCCTGGCCACCCATCTGAGAATCCTTCCAGACATGCACAGTCGAGTACGCGTCATACTCGACCTCTGGGAGGCACTCGCCTACATTCACGGACTCGGTCTGCCTCACGGCTGCCTGTGTCCCGGAACACTATGGGCAGGTGCCAGCGGTGGCATGGTGAGCGGCTTGAGCGGAGTGGGGGCGGTGGCCGGGGTCGTCGGCCGATCAGCCGTGCTTCAGTCCCCGCGGGAAGCCGAGCAGGAGCGGCGCTTCCCTGCCGAAGATGGTGATGTACACGATCTGGCGCAGACGCTGTCATGGATCGGCGACTGGCCGTCGTGGCTTGAGGAGATCCTGCTCGGGGCCCAGGCCCACCCGCGACCTGCGGGACAGGTTGCTGCAGTCATCGAGGAGGCTGCGTCCAGGAATCTGCGGACCAGCGAGATGAGACGCACACGTCACAGTCAGAAGGTTAAGACCGCCTACGATGATGTTCCGCTTGGTGCCGTGAGCACCATGGGGGGGCTGTTGCAGACGTTCGTACGGGGCCTGGTGAGCGTTGCGGTCACGGGCATAGCCGTTTTTGCGGCCATCGCGCTGGCTGTGCTCCTGGCTCTTGGGCCCGCTCCGGAGTTGCGGACCGTACCCGACCTGGTGGGCATGACCCCTGAGGAGGCCAAGGCTCGCGCCGCCGAGTCTCAGCTAGGTCTGAAGGTCACTAGCTGGGACTTCAGTACAACAGTAGACGAGGGCCGGATCCTTCGCACGGATCCCTACCCCGGCAAGGTGGTGCGAGCGGGCCGGGAGGTGCGGGCGACGGTGAGTCGGGGGCGTCGGGAAGCGAAGGTGCCGGAGCTCAAGGGCTTAAGTCTGGCGACCGCCACCGAGAAGTTGACAGCACTCAATCTGGAAGTCGGTGAGACGCGGCGAGAAGCGAGCTCAAGAGAGGTTGACACGGTGCTTTCGCAAAGCCCGCCACCGGCGAAGGTGCTGCCGCGGAACGGTAAAGTGGACCTGGTGCTAAGTGGCGGACCAGACTTCGGGACACTGCGCACCGCCGACGGGAAAACGTACGTCTTCCGCACCGTCTCTGTCACGGTGCCGCGCGGAAAGGACCTGCAGCTTGTGTCGGTCGAGGTTGACGGGCAGGGTTTCGAGCGTTCCTTCGAGGACCAGCTCTGCCGTCCCGGCGAGACGCTGCGGGTGGACGTCTACGGCCCCCGGGGAGCCCGCTTGAGAGTGAAGGTCGAGGACGAGAGGGTATACTCCCGGACCCTCTGATTTCCGAACCAGAGAGGATAGGTCGTTGCCCAGGAGCGACGCTGAGCTGATTGCCCGGGCCCAAGCCGGGGACCGTCGCAGCTTCGACGAACTGGTGGCCCGCTCCTACACCTTGGTCTTCAACACCGCCTACCGCATCTTGGGCGACAGCGACCAGGCTGCTGACGCCACACAGTCAGCCTACCTCAGGGCCTACCGCTCGCTGGCAAAGTTCCGGGGTTCCTCCTCCTTCAGCACCTGGCTGTACCGCATCGTGACCAATGTCTGCCTGGACATGGTCCGCGGGCAGCAGCGTCAGCCGATCAGCTTCACCCACGTGACTACCGACGATCCCCCTGTGGAGCGAGACTTGCCTGACGAGCGCGCCGGCCCCGAGCAGCTTGTGCTGCAGACCGAACTCCAGACCGCCCTGCATATGGCCCTGCAGCGACTGCGGCCTGAACATCGCGCCGTGGTCGTGTTGTATGACCTGTCGGGGATGTCGTATGACCAGATTGCCGAGATCCTGGACTTGCCGCTGGGTACTGTGAAGAGCCGTCTCAACCGAGCGCGTCGCGCCCTACAGGAAGAACTCAGCGACTACTGGGAACCAAGCCAGTGACGCGGCAGTCATACCCGCAGGTCATGACCCACTGCGGCAGCCCTTGCCGCTTGGGCTGGCATCCGGCGAAGTGACCGATGAGCAAGCCGCCGGAAGCCTCACCTGAGGAGACAGGTATGGACTGCCTAACCTGCCAGGAACACTTTGCGGCGATGGCTGAACGCGACGCGAGCGAGACCACAGCCCTGGCCCTGGAACATGTGCGGAACTGCCCGGAATGCGCACGTGCCTTTGGCAGCTACCGCCGCACTGTGCAGGCGCTACACGACCTTCCGCTGGTCACGCCACCGCCCTCGCTCCTGCCGGCCATTCAGCTCGCCCTTGACCATGTTCAGCCTCGTCGGAGCGGTCTCACGGCGCTCTGGCAGCCTCTGACTGCCGGTCTGTCACTGGCCGCATGCCTGATGCTGGTGGTGTGGGCTACGATTCTCAACCCGCCCCAGACCTGGCAGGGGGCAGTCACTGAGGGACCATCGGTGCCCGTTACTCGAGAGGAGCGGGTCAGGCCGCGGGCCAGGGTTGCTCGGGACGAACCAGACCGCGCCAAGCCGTCCGGTGGTGCGCGACGAACAGCGCGAGATTCGTTTCGTCCTTCCCCAATGCTGCCTCGGGCGAGACCGACTGCCCCCTCGTGGTCTCCCATGGGTGAGTGGGCCGTGGCGCCAGGGGATCTCTCGCCGGCTGGATCAACCGGTGGACAGGTCAGCACCGTCCCGTCAAAGCCGGCCGGTACGTTTGCGGCGGGTGACCGCGCGGCCACCGGGGCCAGCGAGCCCCTGCAGCGCCGGACGGGGCCCGTGCAGCTCACCTTCGTCCCTCCTGACGAAAGGGTGGTAGGCGTCACAGTGGTGGGCGAGCTGACCATTGACAGCGAGGCCGAGTGCGAGGCCACCATTGGGGCCGAGACTCGCCGGGGGCTACGCGTGGTCAACGCCCCGGAGGGAGTGATCTACCGGGGCCCCATTCGCCATGGTGAGGTACTCAAGCTCCCAGTTAAGCTCCTGGCCACCACAGCCGGCACACAGCGTCTGCGAGTGTGGATGCGGACGGATGTGCCTGTGGGCGAAGCTGACCTGGACATCGTGATCCCCGGCTTTACGGGGCGTATGACCACTGTCGGACAGACGCAGATAAGCCTGCGATTCCGCGAGACCCCGGCCGTACAGGCCGTGCGCGAGATGGCAGCCGCGGCGGGAGCCCGGGTGGTTATCGAGACGGACCTTGAGGGCAGACTCGTTACGCTGGATTACAGCGCCGGGGTACCGTTTGCGGCGGCGCTGCGGATCCTGTGCGAAAGCGTGGGCTGCCAGGTGCAGGAACGGGACGGCGTCTATCACGTCGTCGAGTAACCGTGGAGCCACCTGACCAGAACCTGACGGCAGCCCGCGACGGAAAGGTGAACACGATGGGCAGTAAGGTCAGAGTTCTGGTAGCCGCGTTCTCAATGCTCTCGGCCGGGGTGGCGGCCGCCTGCGTGGTAATCCCGCCGCCCCCACCGCGCCCCGACATCGCCCCACTGTACCTTGAGGTCAGGTCACAGCGCATCGAGACCTCCATCAACGATCAGGTCGCGCGCGTGACGGTGACCACCGTCCTACACAATCCTCATGCCTCGCGCGTGGAAGGCACCTTCCTCTATCCGCTGCCGCCCGATGCCGCGGTGAGTGATTTCTCCTACTGGATGGGCGACAAGGAGGTCAAGGGCGAACTGCTGGACCGGGACAAGGCGCGGAGCATCTACGAGGATATCGTGCGGACGCTCCGTGACCCGGCCTTGCTGGAATACGATGGCGGCGGGGTGTTCAAGGCCAGCATCTTCCCAGTGGAGCCGCGGAGCGACGTGCAGACCAAGCTGCAGTTCACGCAGGTGCTTAGGGCAGACAGCGGTATCGTTGCCTACCGCCATGCGGTGAAGCTCGGGCGCACAAAGCCCAATCGCGGTGACCTCGTGATCCACATCGGCATCCGTTCGCAGGTGCCGATCAAGGCCGTCTACTCGCCCACGCACACCCTCGACGTGGTGCGCGAGAATGACAGCTCTGTGTCCGCCTCGGTGGAGGTGGACGACACCGACTTCGCCGTGGACTTTCAGTTGTACTATACGCTGGCCGACAGCGACTTTGGGCTCAGTGCTCTCTGTCATCGAGAACCCGGGGAGGCCGGGTACTTCATGCTGCTGCTATCACCGAAACACGACTGGGGCGAACGTGAGATCGAGGGCAAGGACTTGGTCTTGGCCCTGGACACCTCGGGCAGCATGGCGGGTAAGAAGATCGAGCAAGCCAAGGCGGCGCTGAAGCAGGTCCTGCAAGGGCTGAAGCCTCGCGATCGTTTCGGTCTGCTGACCTTCGCCACCGAGACACGGCACTTCGCCGATGAGCTTCTTCCGGCCGACCAGACCAGTATCAACAAGGCCATACGCTTCGTCACGGATCTGGAAGCCAAAGGCTCGACTGCACTTAGCGACGCCATGGTCGAGGCCGTCGAGCTCACCTCGGCGTCCGACGAAAGACCCTCGATGGTGATGCTTCTGACCGATGGGCTGCCCACGCAGGGCGAACGGGATCCTGAGCGGATCATAGCGAACGTGGCCAGGGCCAACGGCATCGAGCGAGACGATGACACGAACGGCCGCCGCGCCAGAGTCTTCATCTTTGGGGTGGGTGACGATGTGAACACCCACCTGCTTGACCGCGTAGCCGAGGGTAACGGCGGCGCGACAACATACGTCCGCCCTTCCGAGGACATTGAGGCGGCCGTCTCCAACCTCTACGCGAAGCTCAGCCACCCTGTCCTGACCGAGGCCAAGCTGCGTATTGACGGCATCAGCCCTCACGAGATGTACCCGTCACGTCTACCCGACCTGTTCGTCGGCAGTCAGATGATCGTGACCGGTCGCTACGATGGCGACGGCGCGGCCAAGGTGGAGTTGACCGGGAAGGCGGCAGGCGAGAGACGCACCTACGCCTACGAGGTCGAGTTTCCGCGCGAGTCCGAGGAGAACGCCTTCGTGGCGCGGGTGTGGGCCGTCCGTCGTATTGGTTACCTGCTCGATGAGGTACGCCTCCATGGCGAGGACAAGGAGCTGAAAGACGAGATCGTGCGGCTCGCGGTCCAGTTTGGCATCGTGACCCCTTATACCAGCTACCTGGTGCAGGAGGACGACGAGCTCCGCCGGCGCGAGGGCAGTGCGGTGGCGCAGTCGCGGGCCTTCCAGGCCAGCGATGCTGCCCAGGGGCGTGGGGGGATGCCGGGCATGTCCGGCATGGGCGGTGCCATGGGCCCGGGCGGCCCCCCACCGGCGGCGCCCAAGGTCGCCATGGAGAGCCAGACCGGCGCGGGAGCGGTACACGCTGCCCAGAGCGTCCAGGGTCTCAAGTACGGCGAGCAGGTAGGGGAAGGCGATCAGGTGACTTTCCGCGCCGCCGCCCAGCGCACTTTCTACAACGATGGAGAATGGTGGATAGACAGCACCTGGGAAGCCGACCTCCCACTCGTGCAGGTGAAAGCCTTCAGTGCGGCGTATTTCGAGCTATTGCGTCTGCGGCCCGATCTCGCGCCCTGTCTGGCGCTGGGGCCACAGGTCAAGGTGCGTCTGGGATCGGTAGGCCTGATGGTGGGGCCAGACGGTGAGGAGACTCTGAACGACACTCAGCGGGCGCAACTGCGGCCGTAGCCCGTGAGATTCCGAGGGGAGTAGCCGGTCGATGATTCGCCAAAGACCACCAATCCATGCGGGCATCTGCCTCCTGCTAGCCGGGCTTCTGACCAGAGCTGGCATGGCTGCTGATGAGAATCTGTTCCGGCCTGCTCTGGCGGTGCTGCCACTGCAGAATCTTAGCGGCTATGGTGGCTCCCTTATGGGGCGGCGGGCAGCAGACCAACTGGCACTGGAGTTCGGCGGCTCGGGCGCGTGGCGGGTACTGGACCGGGCACAAAGCGACCGGGCATGCCAGCAGCGGGAGTTGGTTCCACCGTATGCCGTGGGGTATATGCAGGAGGTCGCCCACGCTCTCGGTGCCGACCTGGTCTGCAGCGGTGCTGTGCAGAGCGTGGGCGTGGATGCGCGCGCCGGGGTGGTGCGGCTGACGATGCATGTTGAGGTGGTTGACCAGATCTCGGGCCAGATGGTCGTGGCCTCGCGGCCAGCGGTCGTTGTCCCGCGCAGCGCGGCGGACCCCGAGCCCACCGACCTCCTCGTGAGCCGGGCTCTCGCTCAGGCCGCGGTTGAGGCTGCAAAGCTGGCTGCTGCCGGCCCACGGGCGCAGGGCGAGGTGACTAGTCCGGGGGCCAGTGGCGAACTGGAGCTGGTCTTTCCTGCTGACTCCGGCATCACAACAGGTCAACGCTGCCTGCTGTACCGGCCCACTACCGACGGCGACGGCAAAGTGCCCGGCAGACTGCTCGCGGCACTGATGGTAACGCGTGCCGAGGGCACCAGGGTGCGGGCCAAGGTGCTGGCGAGGAGCGGCGACATTCATACGGGCGACCTGGCCGTGCCAGTGGGACCGCCATCAGCCGGCGACACCAGGCCACCGGGGAGCGGTCGGCGGTGAAAGCGGTTCGAGTTCTTGGCCCCAGTCAGCTCGTCCTCGACGAGGTACCAGCCCCAATACCGGGGTCGGGAGACGTGCTCGTTCGGATAGCGGCCGTCGGCATCTGCCAGACAGATATTGAGATCGTGTCCGGAGTGCACGGCTGGATCACCGACGGCCAGTCACGGTATCCCCTGGTGCCTGGACACGAATGGTCAGGCTACGTCGAGGCCTTGGGTGCCGAGGTCTCCCACCTTGCTCTCGGCGACCTCGTTGTGGGCGAGACAGGCATTGGCTGCGGTCAGTGTCGCTGGTGCCGGACGGGCCACTACAACGTGTGCCCTGACGTGACCGAGGCGGGAATCCTGGGGCGAGACGGCGCCCTGCGCGAGTATCACGTCCAGCCAGCACGGTTTGTGCACCGCTTCCCGCTGGGGGACCCGGACAACGCCGCACTGGTGGAGCCCGCGACGGTCGCGGTTCGCGCCTGCCAGCGTGGCGCCGTCAGCCCGCTGGACCGGGTGGCAGTGGTCGGATGCGGCAGCATTGGGCTCCTGTGTGTGCAGGCGGCGCGAGCCTTTGGCGCCAGGTTCGTGCTGGCGGTCTCTCGCAGCGACTACAAGCTGCGCCTCGCCGAGACTCTGGGTGCGGACCGGGCAGTCAGCTCTGCGGCGGTTAGCATCGCGAAGGTCGCCCAGGAGACGACTGGCGGCGACGCCTTTGATGTCGTCATCGAGGCTGGGGGCAACGCGGAGGCCTTCAATGACGCCGTGCAGCTCTGTGGACGTCTGGGACGCCTGGTCGTAGTCGGCTATGCCTCGCCGGAGGCCTACGGCTATAGCCTTCAAACCATCATTGACCGCGAACAGACCCTGGTCGGCGTCCGCGGGAGCCCCAATGTTTACCCTCAGACCATTGACCTGATGGCAGCGGGGCGGATACGGGTGGAGCCCCTCATCAGCGCACGGTTCACGCTTGGTGAGTACGCCCGAGCCTTTGAACTGGCCGTGTCTCGGAAGCCAGACGTCCTGAAGGTGCTGGTCAAGCCCTGAACATCATGCGAAGCGTGGGGGCGCCTCTCAGGGCCGGAGCTCAACGGGAACGAACGCGTGCGGGGTGACCGCCTTCGCCGTGACCCGGCAGACCAGCGCGAGGGGCAGGACCCCCGCCGCGCTAGCCTCCCGCAGGGCAGTTGAGAAACGTGGATCGGTGGCTTCGTTGGGCGCGACTGACCGGGCATCGCTGCGCTGCACAACGAAAACCACGGCCGCTTGTCCGCCTGCTCGCGCAATCTGCGCCAGTTCATGCAGATGCCTTGCGCCGCGCTCGGTGGGCGCGTCTGGGAAAAGACCTCGGCCATTGCGGCAGAGCGTAACGGACTTGGTCTCGACGACCCAGATCCCCCGGCTGGTGTGTAGTTCCAGGTCAAAACGACTGGCTCGGTAGGCAACTTCGCGGCGCGCGTGGCTCACTGCCCCTAACACTTCGGGATGCAGGCGGAGATACTCTAACAGCAAAGCCGGTGCGAGCCGCGAGTCGACCGAGACCCAGGTTCTCCCCTGCCGCGCAAGGACCAGCCGGTGAGTCGTTCTCCGTCCGTCACCGGGCGTTTCGCGCAGGCAGACAGGTGCGCCCGGATAGAGGAGTTCGCGCATCCGTCCGGAATTTGGCACGTGTACGTAGCATTGTTGCCCGTTGACATCAGCCCACAACGCGAAGCGGTTAGGACGTGCGATCATCTGGGCGGGGATCAGCGGTCGAGGCAGGCGCATGTGGCGACTCCGGAGCGGATGCGATAGGGTTCGCACTCCTGGCAGGTAAGCCCTGCCTTGGGGTGCAATAAGGCGGAACCCGGACCACTGGGTGAGTGTCTGAGGCAATAGCACAGCGCGACCCTTCGTGGGGCGTGCTCCTGGAGGTGAACCAACTTGCGGCGATACGCTTGGTTCGGCTTGCCGGCGGTCGCGGCCGCCGTCATGCTGGGGGGATGCGGGGGAGGAGGCGACGGGGATCTCCAACCGACCGCCGTCTACATGCCCCTCGCGGTTGGCAACGAATGGCACTATGATGCCATCGAGCTGGCCAGCACCACCCAGACGGCTGCCCTGCGGCGATCACTGCCGCCGCGGCGCCCGGGTCGAATCACGACGGCGCAGGGGCAGTGGGAAGAGGTCATCACGATCACCCGCACGATTCAGTCAGCCGGAACCTGGTATGTGGCTACGCTAGAGTGGGTTGGTGACACCTCCGTCGAGGAAAGGTACCTTCGGCACGATTCCAGGGGTCTACTGTGGCGCGACACCCTCTCTGAGCCGGGGTACTATCGCCTGCGCACACCCCTGCGGGTTGGCACCTTCTGGCTTGATCCCTTTGATGATCAGCGGTCGTTCGAGATCGTGAGCACCACGGACACCGTCAGCACGCCTGCAGGAGTGTTTCGACGATGCCTGGTGGTGGAGGACGTGCTCGACGTACCCGGAGATCCTCTGGACGTCATCACCACGTGGTTTGCAGAGGGCGTTGGCCTGGTGAAGGAGACCCAGCATGTGGGGGCGAACCTGGTCTACACGTCGGAGCTCATCGGGTATGCGGTAGACCCGGGGACGTAGGGGGGCGGATGGGGGCATAGCGGCTTGCTATGCGAAGCGGCTTCTGCTATACTGACCGCGTGTTGCTGGCGCAGGGAGATCGCCCGGCATGACCGTCCCTGCTGTCGTAGCCTGTGTGGTAGCACCGGACGCAACATCACGGCCGGAAAGGGGAGCGTGACTATGCGTTTCCTGTCGCGCCTGGTTCCGTTGACAGTCCTGGTGGTGGCCTGGAGCCTTGGTCCCGTTCACGCCCGCGAGGTTCAGTTGGCGGGCATCCGACTGGGAGACCATGCCATCAACCTGCTGGATGTCTACGGCACTCCCAGCGGCATCGCGGTCGGCGAGGGGACGGCACTCACTTCCGCCCAGACCCCGCCGGGTGGCGCACCGATCGTCGGACAGCCCGCCGGGGGAGACATGAGCGGGCTTCTTGGGATGCCCGGCGGTGGTATGCCCGGTATGCCTGGCGCCCCGGGTGGAATGCCCGGCGGGATGCCGGGAATGGGTGGCGGCATGGGTCCTGGGATGGGGCCCGGAATGGGTGGCGGCATGCCCGGAATGGGTGGCCCGGGAATGGCCCCTGAAGTGCCCGGCGTAGGCGGGCCTGGCGCAATGCCCGGAATGGGCCCCGGCATGGGTGGTGGCATGGGTCCGGGCATGGGTGGCGGTATGGGCCCGGGCATGGGCGGCGGCATGGGCCCGGGCATGGGTGGTGGTATGCCCGGCATGGGTGGCGGAATGCCCGGTGCCGGCGGTGGCGGCGCTGCCGCTGGTGGACTGGCAACCGAGCCTTTCCCCCTCTGGGCCCTGGCCGTCTGGGTTGACCTGGGGCCCAACCAGGTCGAGTGGGTCTACAACAAGGGTCCCGTCGTTCTGGGATTCGTGCTCGACCGTGACGGCTTCGTGGTAACCATCGCGGTGGCGGCCGAGAAATGCGACTTCGCACGCACAGCGCTCTGGCGCCCTCACAAGTACATCAAGCTGGGAGATGACTTCAAACGCGTCATCTACCGCTACGGCTATCCTGACGAGACCGTGACCTTCACCTCGACCGGGCCGGGAGAGGCTTCCACAGGCGGAGGCACGGTGACGGTGCAGTTCGGCCAGACCACACGCACCTTCTCACGGGACTGCATCCTGCGCTATACGCAGAACAACAACGTCGAGTTCACCCTGCACAATATGGTTGTGACCAGGATTCACATCTGGCAGTAGCGTGGTACCTGCTACGGTGGCGGCTACACGGCCCCGCACTCGCGGGGCCGTTTCGCCTGTGGCCAGCCCGGACGGTGGTGCGCGACGCGACCACGTAGGTGCGGACCAGGGCGGTGGCGAACGGACTACGAATGCCGCTATGGCTGTGATGGTTCATGGACCAAGACGACATCAAGGAAGAGATCCGGCGGCGCGTAGACATCGCCGAGTTGGTCGGGCACTATGTAACCCTCCAACGAGCGGGTAGCCGGCTACGCGCCCGCTGCCCGTTCCACCAGGAACGCACCCCCTCGTTCTACGTGGACCCTGACCGGGGCTTCTGGAAATGCTTTGGCTGCGGGGAGGGAGGCGATCTCTTCTCGTTCGTGATGAAGATCGAGGGGCTGACTTTCCCGGAAGCCGCTGAGAGGCTTGCCGAACGCGCGGGCCTGACATGGCGCCCGGGGCCAGCCGCCTCTCGTGGTGGGCGCGAGCGGCAGGAGATCCTGCGGGCGAACGAGGCTGCCATGGCCTTCTATCAGGCCAATCTGACCGCGGCGGTCGGGCGCGCGGCGTTGGGCTATCTCCAGAAACGTGGGGTGACAGACAAGTCCATCCACGATTTCCGGCTGGGCTACGCGCCCGACGGCTGGGACAACCTGTTGCGGCATCTGGCAGGCAAGGGTTTCGGTGAGCAACTTCTGGAGCAGGCCGGCCTCATCAAGCGCGGAGAGCGCGGTGGGCACTACGACGTGTTCCGCGACCGCATCATCTTCCCGATCATTGACGTCTCAGGGCGGGTGATAGCGTTCGGCGGCCGGGCGATGAACCCCGAGGACCCGGCCAAGTACCTCAACAGCCCGGACACGCTCGTCTTTCGCAAGGGCGCGACGGTGTATGGGCTTAACCTGGCCCGCACTGCCATCACCGAACGAAAGCACGTCCTGGTGGTTGAGGGTTACATGGACGTTATCGCCCTTGTTGAGGGGGGGTTCCCTCACGTCGTGGCCTGTCTGGGAACTGCAACCACTGAACACCACCTTCGCCTGCTCGCTCGTTACGCCGACGAGGTCACCTTCGTCTACGACTCCGACGCCGCCGGCATGCGGGCCGCGCTACGCAACGCGCAGCTTTTCGAGAGCAGCAGTGCAGACGCGAAGATTGCTACGCTGCCAGCAGGACAGGACCCTGACGACTGCGTACGCCAGGCGGGGCCGGCTGCCTTCCAGGCCTGCCTTGATCGGGCTGTGACTTTCGTGGAATACCGGATCCGGGCAGCCTTTGCCCAGCACGACCCCAGTAACCCTGACGGCCGGCTGCGAGCAGCTCGGGAAGCTGTGGACATCCTGAGCCAGGTGCGCGATCGGGCGCGGCGGGAGGAGATGCTGGAACGCACGGCGGACTGGTGGGCCCATGACGACCCGGCGCGCGCCGAGGCTCTTGCCAAGGTGCTACGCTTGGAGCTCAGGCGGCGATGGAGCCAGGTACAACCGGGGGCTCAGGCCGCCACGACCTTCGCCCGAGACCGCGGCTTCATTCTTGAGGACGTGGCCCGTTCGGCGAGCCTTGAGACGCCGAACCTCGTGACAGCGGAACGGGCCGTTCTGGCGGGGATGCTGAGCGACCCCGCACTGTTGCGGCTCGCGGCGAAACAGCTCACAGCCACTGATTTCACCCTTCCGGAGTGCCGCGAGATCGCCCAACGGCTTCTGGTTCGAGCTGAAGATGACGGCTTTTCAGCAGCCGACATCATACCCGACCTGCCGGAGGGCAGTACCGTACAGCAGCTCGCCATAGACCTCCGACTATCGGCGCCCAGCTACACGGAGGAGGAGTTCCTGCCGGTTATCGCGAACCTCGCACAGTATCGCGGGGCCAGGGGGGTGCGGCCATCTCACGTCGTGGAGCCCGAGGAGGAGACGCTTCAGGCCGACTTGGCCGACTGGGAGGATTTCCGGGCCCTGGAGCGGAAGGTACAAGCCGACATCAACGCGGGGCGGCTAGACCCTGACGACCCTGATCTGGCCCGCTACCAGCTGCTCCAGCGCAGATTCCGCGGGAAAGGGCGCAAGGGTTTCGTCGAGCACGCAGGTTGTACGCCGCTGGGGGCCGTGCCAGAGACCGAGGAGCCATCGGCGGAGCGAAACACGGCCCGAAATGACGATGCCAAGCAGGCGTAGGTCGGTTACCAAGAGGAGTTGACGGTTGTTGCCGGAGAGCAGGGACGCCGAGATCCACGAGCTGGAGGAAGTCCGGGCGCTGATGCGCAAGGGGCAGCGCCAGGGCGTGCTTACCTACACGGAGATACAGGAGGGTCTTAGCGACAGCGAGGAACTGGATCCTGCCGACATTGATGACGTCTACCACCTGCTGACCGACGCCGGCATCCGCATCGTGGACGAGGACGAGGTGGAGGAGGAAGAGGAAGAGCCGGATGAACTCCTCAGCGAGGAGGAGTTTGAGGAGCTCGACGAAGTCCCGATCGACGACTCGGTGCGGATGTACCTGCGCGACATCGGTCGGGTGCCACTGCTGACTGCTCAGGAAGAGATTGAGCTGGCTCGGCGCATTCAGAAGGGCGAGGGCACGGTCAGCTATGACCCCATCCGCAATGTTCTCATATTCACCCCCGATGAGCGTCTGGAGCCAAACACCACCTACAAGGTGTCGGTGCGTGGTGGCGAGGGGGGGCTGCACGATATCAGTGGCCAGTACCTGGACAGTGATGTGGTATGGAGCATCCGTACCGACAAAGCTGACGCACCTCTGGCGGTGACCGGCTTCATCCCGGCCACCAAGTCCAAGAACGTCTCGGTTACCCCACGACTCGTGGTCCTGTTCAGCGATGCAGTGGCAAGCGAGAGCGTCAATCCGGATACCGTTGTCCTCACCGACAAGAAGGGTCAAGTAGTCCCAGGGAAGGCCGAGTTGGGCCCCGAGCCGTGGCGCCTCACCTTCAGACCGGAGCAGCGCCTGCGCTACCGCAACACCTATAGGTTGACGGTCAAGGGGGGGGCATCTGGGCTGCGCAGCGAGGGCCAGGGCCGCCTGCAGCGCGACGTGCACATGACGTTTGAGACGGTTCACCAGAAGGCCGCGCCGCGGGTAGTAGCCGTGTCTCCCCAACCGGGAGAAGCAGAGAGCCCACGGACGGAGGCCATCAGCGTCACCTTTGACCAGCCGCTAGTGCCCGAAACCGTGAACAGCCGCACCGTCATGCTGCAGGATGTGATGGACGTCCCGGTCGCCGGGGCGGTCTTGTACAACCCCGACACGCTCCAGGTGAAGTTTGTGCCAGAGCGCGTGCTGTTGGCCGACATGGCCTTTACCCTGACACTCAAGGGGGGGCGTAACGGCATCAAGGGCCAGGCAGGGTATAACTTGGCTGAGACGCATCAGTATGTCTTCAACACCGCCGAGGATGTGCCCCCCCTGGCAGTGGTGAGCCAGACACCCCCGCCCAACACCAAGGGAGCCCCCCTGTGCGGCCACATTGAGGTGGCTTTCAACAACCAGATCGATCCAGCAACGGTGGATGCTGGGTCGCTGGTCGTGAAGGATGAAGAGGCCGTGCAGGCCCTGGCCGAGGCCAACCTGCGGCTCGTAGTCAGCATCGCACGGAAGTACACCGGCCGCTCCTCGATGAGCTTCCTGGACCTGATCCAGGAAGGCAACATGGGCCTTATGCGAGCGGTCGAGAAGTTCGACTATCGGAAGGGCTACAAGTTCAGCACCTATGCTACTTGGTGGATCCGCCAAGCCATCACCCGCGCCATCGCCGACCAGGGCCGGATCATCCGCATCCCTGTGCACATGGTTGAGACCATCAACCGCCTGGTGAAGACCTCCCGACAGCTCCTGCAGCAACTGGGGCGTGAGCCTACTCTGGAGGAAGTCGCGGCGGAGATGGATATGCCGCTGGAACGGGTCAGTGAGATCAAGCGCATTGCCCCGGAGCCACTGTCACTGGAGGCTCCCGTCGGTGAGGAGGAGAACAGCCACCTCGGTGACTTCGTCCCTGACGAGGAGATCTACACTCCGGTGGACGCAGCCTCCAACATGGTGTTGCGGGAGCAGCTTGAGCGGGTGTTGGCTACCCTTAGCGAGCGTGAACGCGAGGTGCTGAAGCTTCGCTTCGGGCTCGAGGACGGCTATTCCCGGACTCTGGAAGAAGTCGGGCACATCTTTGAGGTCACGCGAGAGCGTATCCGGCAAATCGAGGCCAAGGCTCTGAAGAAGCTCCGCCACCCGAGCCGCAACAAGCGGCTTCGGGACTACCTGGACTGAAAAGGCGTCCTTTCCCGCGCCTGATCTTGTGTCTCGTACGGTTGCAGCGGCCCTGGCGCCGGGGTATAATGGCGCCAGCGCATGGAATGACATCTGGAAGTCGGGCCCGTAGCTCAGCGGTTAGAGCAGTCGGCTCATAACCGATTGGTCGCTGGTTCGAATCCGGCCGGGCCCACCATTCATGGCGGACGATGCGCCACTCCTCTCTGGGCAGGCAGTCTGCGCCCGGCTGTGGAGTGGCGGTTTCGTATGGACTGGGTCCACCATGTCACTTACCATGGTAAATCGGCAGTTGAGTGCCCCGAGGCACAGGTAGACGACCGTGCTCAGCACTATCGCTGACCACATCAAGCGTCATCGTCACGAGTTGGGCTACCACGCGCTGTGGGTAGGTAGCCGAGTCGTGATCCCGCCACGTGAGCGCCGGATGGACGAGATTCTGGCGGAGATGGCAGTGGAGTGGGCAGGGCATCGCTTGGACGCTTTGCCACCCGAGCAGCGCGCCAAAGAGGCACAGGAGCTGCTGGCGCGCGAGGTCCCTGACCATGCGGTGCGCTGCCAGATGCTCCGGGAGAAGCTGAAGGATGCCCGACCGGCAGAGGGGCATATCCGTCTGGCGCGGCTCATCAAGGACGGCTATTTCCCAACTATCTTCCTGGCCGAGCCGGACCGTCTGCTGGAGCAAGCGCTGGCTGTCCACCACATGGACCCCGAACAGGACTACCACCATTTCGTTGCCGGTCCCGATGACCCTGAGACCATCGCTGTCGGCCTGCGAGACTCCACGCGTGTCGTTGTCGTCAAGTGTTGCGGCGATGTGGAATCCAAGTTCCTGCCCCTGTCGCTGCAGGAGATCAGCGACGTCTACGAGCAGCTCAGCGATACCATCAACGAGACCTTCCGCGTCTTCTCCATCTTCGTGGCCTATGCCGATCGCGATGCGCCGTTCCTGCAGCACGTCAGCCGCGATGGCGGAAAGGTCTTCTGGGTCAACCGCATGATCCCGATGCGGGACGAGCGGCTCTTTGACGAGTTACGCATCGAGAACCCGGCCAGTGTCGAGTACCATCAGTATCAGCCCGAAGTCATGGCCCTACTGGAGAGTCGGCATTCGTCCCGACACCTGCTGTGTCGCGAGCCCGGCACCTTCAACGAGTTCTTCGGAAAACTGCATTCCCGCCTGACTCGCCGTTCCCACCGCTCCCACGAACGGCGGCGCAAAGAGCTTACGGTACTCCGGGGTGGCCCCTATCGGTTCCTTGACTATTTTGATGTCCGGGACGAGGAGTTTTTCTTCGGCCGCGAGGACGACACCGAGGCTCTGCTGGAGCTCATCCGCGCCCATCCGGTTACCGTGCTGTGCGGCAAGTCCGGCATTGGAAAGACGTCACTTCTGAGGGCCGGCGTCGTTGCAGACCTGCAGCGTGCTTCGGAGCAGGCTGAGGAGGCCTCTGAAGGGTGGTTGGCAGTCGCCGCCGTCTGTGGCGATGATCCGGCGGCCAACATCCGCGCCTCGATTCTCACGGCGGTCGAGGAAATGGGGTTTGACCCGTACGGTCTCCCGGACGGGGGCAGTCTGGCCGACTTCCTGCAGGCCACCAGCCAACTGGTCAAGCGCCGCATCATGGTGGGCCTGGACCAGTTTGAGGAGTACTTTGTCCATCTCGGGCCAATGGTTCAGGAAGCGTTCCTGGAGCAGCTCACCGAGTGCCTCGAGAGACTGCCTGAGGTGCGCTGGCTGATCTGCATCCGCGAGGACTACGTGGGCAACCTGCTAGACTTGCAGCCCAGGCTTCCGACCATCATGCACCACATGTACCGGCTGCGGCGACTGACCCGCGAGCAGGCTGAAGACGCGATTGTCAGGCCGGCCCAGAACTTTGACATCAGCGTGGAGCGCGCGCTTGTGGAGCGTGTGCTCAACGACTTGTATCGCGATGGAGTGGAACCGGCACAGCTCCAGATCGTCTGCGACCGGCTCTACGAGGGCAAGCCACGCGGCATGCACACAATCACGGGCAGTGTCTACGACCGGCTGGGGGGCGCGCAGAAGATACTCGCTGGCTTCCTCGACCAGATCCTGGGACAGCTCAACGCGGCCGACCGCCGATTGGCTCGCACCATCCTGAAGACGCTGGTCGCCTCTTCCGAGGTGCCAGTGACACGCCCCCTGGAACGCATTGCGGCGGATGCCAACGAGGACCGGGAGGAGGTCGAGCGCGTACTCGCGCGGCTTGTTGACCTGCGCCTTGTCCGGGCGGTGGGCAAGGAGCGGCATCGTCAGTATGAGCTCATCCATGAGTACCTGGCAGACAAGATAACCGGCTGGCTATCGGAGAAGGAGGTTCAGGTGCAGGACGTTCAGGACCTCCTGACTCGTCACCTGAACAACTACAGCAAGTTCGGTATCTTGATGCACGCGGATGAGCTGCGCATCATCAACGAAGCGCGTGAGACGCTGAGCATTTCCGAGGACGAGCTGGAGCTCATTCTGCGCAGTGCAGCGACCGAACAGATGGATGTGGAGTACTGGTTTGGGCGCCTGGGCGAACTCGGCGAGCGACAGGTGCCCCTCATGCGCTCATTGCTGCAGCATGATCTGGCGCATGTCCGCCGGGCGGCGGCGCGGGCTGCGGCCAGCCATCCGCACCGTCGCTATATCCCCCAGCTTGTGAAGCTTCTCGACGATGCGGACGACGGCGTGCAAGAGGAGGCCCGCACTGCGCTTCTGGCGATGGAACGCGAGCTCATCTCTGAGCTATCCCGGGGGCCGGACAGTGCCCGTGCGGCCGCGGCTCGAGCGCTCGGGCGGTTGCGTCTGAAACGCGGTCTGCGGCCCCTGCTCGACGTGATCGAGGATGGGGACGACGACCTGCGTCGCGAGGTCACGGAAGCTCTTATCGCCCTGGCCGAGCCGCGCACCCATGAGATTCTGCTGCGGCGGCTGACCGGCGCCGATGGACTGCCCTGGGCCGGCGCCTACGCTCTGGGCCACCTGGGCCTCAGCGATGATGTGCTGCGCGCCCTGAGGACGGCGGCCGAGTCTTACCCCGAACTGGCCAAGCTCCATTACGCTATTGGCATCGCCCATGCCCAACGGCGCGAGTTTCGCGAGGCCGCCGAGTACCTGCAGCGGGCCCAGAGTCTCACCCGAACTGAACAGGGCCTGGCACTGGTACAGGCCAGCCTCCAGGAGATCGAGCAGGGGCGCCAGCGTTCGGCCATGGCGGTTGGCAGTTGGCCAATGTTCCACCGCTCACCCGACCACTGCGGTGCCATGGACACCGAGCTGAAGCCTCCTTTGCGCATTCTTTGGAGCTTCAAGACACGTGGCCCCATCATGGCATCTCCAGTGGTCGCCGATGGCATCGCAATGGTGGGCTCGCGCGACAGTCACCTGTATGCGATCGATGCCAAGCGCGGCACCGAGCTTTGGCGGCTGCGCACAGGAGACCGCATCGAGAGTACGCCTGCTGTTGGGGAAGGCCGCGTCTACGTCGGCTCTTACGACGGTCGCGTGTACGCGGCGGCCACCGACTCTGGTCGTCGGCTGTGGCAGCGTGACCTCGGCGCGCCCATCCGCTCGTCGGCTACCCTGGTCGGGACGCGGCTTTACGTGGGTAACCGTTCGGGTCAGGTCTTCTGTCTGGACGCTGGTGGAGGCGAAATCCTGTGGTCTACGGCCACTCGGGCCGAGGTCTCGTCCAGTCCCGCCGTCAGTAATGGTGTGGTAATCGCCGCCTCCTGGGATGGCAGCATATATGCTCTGAACGCAGAGACCGGCGAAGTCGTCTGGAAGCACGCGACCGAGGGGCCCGTGGCTTCCTCTCCCGCCGTGGCGACAGACGTGGTGTATTGCGGGTCAGACGACGGACATCTGTACGCCCTGGCTTGCGCCGACGGGCGGCTCTACTGGCGTGTGCCGGTCGGCAGTCAGGTGCGGTCTTCGCCCGCGGTCAGCAATGATCGGGTGATCGTCGGGCTGGTAGACGGGCGTATCGTGGCGTTGGCGGCCGCCGACGGCGACCCGGTGTGGACGGTCCGTACGGCGGAGGAGGTGCTCGCCTCGCCGGCCATCGCCGGGCATGTGGTGTACGTCGGCAGCAAGGATGGCGCTCTGTACGGCTTGAGCCTTGACAGTGGCGATCAGCTGTGGCGGCACCAGACCTCCTATGGGGTCTACTCGTCTCCCGCGATCGCGGACGACACACTATTTGTTGGGCTGGACTACTACGATCTCGCGGCCCTGGTGTCGCAGGACTAGGGCAAGGTCCCACACTGGTGCGTACACGCTTCAGCTTCCGTTTCAGACCTGATCCCCCTCCCGCGGGGCGTGTCAAGCTGGCCGACCCGCTGGTGACGCGCCGCCGTTGGCTGGTCACCCTGGCCGCGTTGGTGGCAGCCGGGGTGGTCGCGTGGCCCTACGGCCTGGGCCAGATGGTTGATGAGATGCGGCGAGACGTGGCCGCCACAGGTTACCTGAGGGCCGCGGAGCGTCACGCCGCAGCTCGCCCGCCCCGGCGCGCCGAGGCTCTCTACGAGCTGTCCCGGGCCCTAGCGCTGGCCCCTGACCGTGATGCTTACGCCGAGGCGGTGGCCACGGTCTACCTCAGCCTGCGGGCATACGCCGAGGCACGGGACTGGCTGCAGCGCGAGCCAGACCTGTCGCCGCTGCTGCGGGTGAACTTGGGCCAGTGCCTGATGATGACGGGTGAGCAGGAGAAGGGCGCCCGTCTCATTCGCTCCAGCCTGGCGGAGATCGCCGCGGCGTACCACGCGGGTCAGTTGCCCGAGGTGGTCTATGCCCTGGCTCTGAATAACGCGGGCTACGCCCTACTCTCTGCGCGCGAAAACGTGCCCGAGGCGCGACTGCTCATTGCTCGCGCCTTGGCCGTGTCGCCGCTGCAGCCCGCTTACATTGACAGCATGGGCTGGGCGGAGTACCAGGCAGGGCGCTACCTGGACGCCGCCTTCTATCTCGAGCGGGCTGTGCGGCTCTATTGGCCTCAGGAGGATGCCGAGATGCAGTTTCACCTCGGAATGGCGTATGCCCGGCTTGGGAAGCTGTACAGTGCACGCCAGGCCCTGGAGCGCTGTCTGCAGCTTGATCCTGGCTGGACCGAGGCACAGCACCAGCTTGAGAGCCTCCGTCGGATTCTGCCCCCGCCCAACATCGCGTGGCAGCCGAAGCCTGGCTACAGTGGTATCAGTCGAGGGTAACGAAGTAGCCCCCATCACTTGAAGGAGAACTCGTGACCATGCAGGTTTCCGAACTGGTTTCTGGCATCGCTCCGTCGCCCACCATCGCCGGCTCTACCAAGGCCAAGCAGATGCAGGCCCAGGGTCTCGACGTCAGATCCTTCGCTATCGGTGAGCCGGACTTTGGGACTCCGGAGAACATCATCGAAGCCGCCCGCCGGGCCATGGCGGAACAGAAGACGAAGTATACTCCTGCCGCAGGCATCCCGCAGCTTCGTCAGGCCGTCTGCGACGCTGCGCTGCGCGACATTGGCGTGGAGTACAGCCCAAGCCAGGTTGTCGTCAGCAACGGTGGCAAGCACGCTTTGATGAACATCTGGCGCACACTCCTGAACCCCGGTGACGAAGTCATCATGTTTGCGCCCTACTGGGTGAGCTATCCCGAGCAGGTGCGTCTGTGCGGGGCCAGGCACGTCGGTATCGTCACCAGCGGTGATGATGACTTCCAACCCGACCTCGATGAGGTCCGCGCGGCTATCACCCCTCGTACGCGCGCGATACTCATCAACAGCCCCAGTAACCCAAGTGGCGCAGTGTTCACGCAGGCCACCATGGAGGGTCTGGCGGAGATCGCGTGTGCCCATGACCTGGCTATCGTGTCGGACGAGATCTACAAGCACCTACTCTACGACGGGCGCCAGCACCTGACGACGGCCAGCATGGGCGAAGAGCTGAAGAACCGCACCATCATCGCCGACGGTGTTGCCAAGACGTACTCGATGACGGGTTGGCGGATCGGCTGGCTCATCGCCCCGCCGGAGTTCGCCAAGGCGGCGGAGAACCTGCAGAGCCAGGAGACCTCCAATCCCAACAGCATCGCCCAGTGGGCTTCTGTGGAGGCGCTGCTTGGGCCCCAGGACTCGGTGGCTGAGATGCGCGCGGCCTTCGCGGCCCGTCGCGACTACCTGGTCCCGGCCCTCAACGAGATCCCCGGGGTGAAATGCCCACTGCCGGGCGGTGCTTTCTATGTCTTCCCTGACATCTCGGCTCATCTCGGTCGGGAGTTGCAGGGCCAGGTCGTCGCCACCTCGGTGGATATGGAGTTGTACCTGATAGAGAAGGCGCTCATCGCCACCGTGGCCGGTGGCCCCTTTGGCACAGAGGGCTACCTGCGCCTGTCCTTCGCGTGCAGTATGGAAGACCTGCAGGAGGGCGTGAAGCGATTACGCGAAGCCCTGGCGTAAGCCTATGCAGACGGGACTGGTACTCAGGGCTGCCGGTTTGCAGGCCGCAGTACTCTCCCATCTTGTTACCCTGGTGATACCGGAGGACAGCATGCACAGAGTGACCTTCATCCCTGGCGATGGAACCGGGCCGGAAGTGGCATGGGCCATGCGTCGCTGCGTGGACGCCACCGGCGTCGCCATCGAATGGGAGGAGCAGCACGCCGGCGTAGAGGTCATGGAGGAGAAGGGCACGCCGCTGCCGCCGGAGGTGCTGGAGTCAATCCGCCGCAACAAGGTCGCCATCAAGGGCCCGATTACCACCCCGGTGGGTAAGGGCTTCCGCAGCGTCAACGTGGCCTTGCGCAAGGAGCTGGACCTGTTCGCCTGTCTGCGGCCCTGCAAGTACTACCCCGGTGTCCGCTCCCGCTACCCCGAAGCAGACCTCGTCATCGTACGGGAGAACACCGAGGACCTCTATGCGGGCATCGAGTTCCAGCAGGGCACTCCCGAATGCGAGGAGGCCATGGCGCACATCGCCCGGCTGAGCGGGAGCAGCATCCGCCCCGACAGCGGCCTGAGCATCAAGCCGATCTCTATCAGCGGTACCCAGCGCATCGTCCGGTGGGCCTTTGAGTACGCCAAGGCTAACGGCCGTCGCAAGGTCACTGCCGTGCATAAGGCCAACATCATGAAGTTCACCGACGGGCTTTACCTCGAGGTGGCTAGACAGGTCGCGGAGGAGTATGCCGACAGCGGCATCGAGTTTGAGGACCGCATCGTGGACAACATGTGTATGCAACTCGTGCAGAAGCCCGAGCTCTACGATGTGCTGGTGCTGCCCAACCTGTACGGCGATATTGTTAGCGACTTGGCCTGCGGCCTGGTGGGCGGTCTAGGCGTGGCACCAGGAGCCAACATGGGCGACGAAGTGGCCGTGTTCGAACCAACCCACGGCAGCGCCCCCAAGTACGCCGGCCAGAACAAGGTCAACCCGGTCGCGACGATCCTCTCGGGCGTCCTCATGCTTCGCCATCTGGGGGAGAGCGATGCCGCGGACAGGCTCGAGGCAGCGGTGAGCAAGGTTATCGCCGAGGGCAAGGACGTTACCTACGACATGAAGCCGCAACGCGACGACCCGACGGCCGTGGGTACCAGTCAGATGGCCGACGCTATCATTGCGGCCATGGGCTGAAGACGCAGACGACACTCCGCAAGTTACGGCCCGGGCGGCAGGAGTATGCCCGGCCGTGGCGAAGGGTATAAGGCAGCAGGGCCCTCCACGTGGTCCTGTAGATGCGGACACGCCCAAAGGAGGTCGGTGCGATGAGACGAGGTTTCACGCTCATTGAGTTGCTGGTCGTCATCGCGATCATCGCGATCCTGGCCGCCATCCTCTTCCCGGTTTTCGCCAAAGCGCGGGAGAAGGCTCGCCAGACCAGTTGTCAGTCGAACCTCAAGCAGCTCGTGTCGGCCTGTCTGCAGTATGCGCAAGACTACGATGAACGGCTCCCCGCCGTATACCGCTGGAATGGCGAGCGTACCATCTGCGTCTGGTGGGCCGATCAGATTCAGCCCTACGTAGGCAACTATCAGATTCTCGTCTGTCCCTCCGGCTTCTGGTGGGTAAGCGGTTGGCGGCCGCCCCGGACCAAGGACCCGCTGGAGTGCTCCTACGCCATGCCGGAGATCCGGGTGGACGACATGGGCAACCCCATCATACCTGTGCCAGACAGCCCACTCGCCAGCATCAGGGACCCGTCAGGCACCATCATGATCGTGGATTCCCTGGTTGCCGAGATACCGGCCGGTGGCATGTCGGGCTACACCCTGCGCGAGGTCACTGACCTGGCAACAGTGCCCGGAACCAGCCGCGTCGCCAAGCGGCATAACGACACCTTCACCGCAGCCTTCGTGGATGGGCACGTCAAGTCACTGTCCTCCTCGACGCCCGGTATGTGGACGACCCTGAACCTGGACTAGGATCCGACGGCTCGCAACGCGGCGCGGGAACCCGCCTCGGTGTTCGGGACGGGTTCCCCCTTTTCCGCCAACAAGCGAGGTCCACGCTCAGCCACGCAGGGCGCGTATCATCAGCCCTGGCAGCAACAGCACTACGGCCACCGCAGTCGTCATGGCCAACGTGGCTGTCCATATCTGACTGATCCGACCAGCCAGGGCGTCCAGAGCTTTGCTGGCAACAACCGCCGCTCCCGTCAGGGGCGGGGCATGTTCGGCAGCGAAGAAGAAGAGGCCTATACCTGCCAGGGCGGCCAGCAGGGCAGGCAGGGCGTGGCGCAGGTCGGTGGGACTGGGGGCCAGTTCGGCCCCGATGCTCAGTGCCAGATAGAGAAACGCGTAGGTCTGCCACTGGCGCCAGTCCAGGTTCCCCAGCAGCGCAAAGGCGTTCGCCACTACGGCCGACAGATTCCGGTCACGGCCGAGCTCGGGGGGGGCATCCAGGACCCCCAGACCTAACCCGGCAAGGACGAGAAGAACACTTCCTGTCACCAGCGGCATCAGCGCCGCTAGTCCCACGGCTAGCCAGGGCAGAGTGACCGGCGACCATGGCCGCCCGGGGTGGCAGGAACCACGGCCTCGGGGGTCGAAGATGCAAAGGACCACGCGCTGCACCCGATAACCGCACAACCAAAAACCGAGACAGTGGCTGAGCTCGTGTACCAGGTTGCCGGGCAGGCGCAGGATGGCCAGCCACAGGCCCTTGCCCCGGCGGTCAGCAAGGGCCCCGAGAACACCTGCGAACAGCAAGCGCGACACCAGCAGCAGTAAGAGAGCTTGTGAGGCAATCGGCAGTAGAGTCAGCCATGGTTTCGGCATGGCCGCCATTATAGCAGATAGCCAGGAGAGGAGCAGGCACGGATGAAGGTGACGGTTGTCGGCGCCGGCAACGTCGGCGCCACCACCGCGCAGCGCTTGGTGGAGGGAGGGCTCGCCGACGTCTACCTCGTGGACGTGGTCGAGGGGTTGGCCCGAGGGAAAGCGCTGGACTTGGCGCAGGCAGCCCCGATCGTGGGCCATAGTTGCAGAATCGAGGGGGGGGAGAGCTACGAGGCCGCCGAGGGGTCAGATGTAGTCGTCATCACCGCAGGCATCGCGCGCAAGCCCGGGATGTCTCGCGACGACCTTCTGCAGACCAACGGTAACATTGTGACGCAGGTCGTGGAGAACGTGCGGGCCGTCTGCCCGGATGCCATCCTGCTGATGGTGTCCAATCCGCTGGATGTTACCACCTACATCGCTCAGCAGTTGTCTGGACTTCCGCGTTCCCGGGTCATGGGCATGGCCGGAGTGCTCGACAGCGCCCGTTTCTGCGCCTTCATCGCTATGGAGCTAGACTGCTCTCCCGCCGACGTTTCGGCCATGGTTCTGGGCGGCCATGGCGACTCCATGGTACCGTTGCCGCGACATGCGACCGTCTCCGGAGTGCCCGTGACCGAACTCGTGCCTCCTGAGCGCCTGCAGGCTATCGTGGAGCGAACCCGCAACGGGGGTGCGGAGATCGTCAGCTACCTCAAGACGGGCAGCGCCTTTTACGCCCCGGCAGCGTCGGTGGTCCGGATGGTGGCTGCCATCTTGCGGGACGAGAAACGTTTGCTGCCAGCGTGTGTCGAGCTGCAGGGCGAGTATGGGCTGGACGGCCTGCCGATAGGGGTCCCCGTTATCCTGGGGCGAGAGGGTGTTGAGCGGGTGGTGGAGCTGGACCTGAATGCCGAGGAGACCGCAGCCCTGCGAGCTTCGGCCGAACACGTGCGCGCCACCATCGCCGACTGGCAGCGCCTGTCGGGGCTCTCATGAGGCCGCGGCCATGAGGACTATCGCCTGTCGGGACATTGCGGCGACGGTCGCCGAGCTCTTCCAGCAGGCTAACTGGGACCTGCCGCAGGAGGTGTGCACAGCGCTGCAGACGGCGCTGGCCCAGGAGACCGAGGAGCTGCCCCGCACGGTGCTGCAGACGCTACTGGAGAACGCGACGATCGCCCGGGAGCAGCGCCTGGCGATGTGCCAGGACTGCGGGCTGGCGGTCGTCTTCGTTGAACTCGGCTACGAGTGCCACCTGGATGGCGACCTCTACGAAGCTGTGGATGCCGGCGTGCGCGAGGCCTATGCCAAAGGCTATCTGCGCAAGTCACTGCTGGCAGATCCGCTGGACCGCTCCAGCAACACCGGAGACAACACGCCCGCGATTGTGCACGTCAAGCTGGTGGGCGGCGATCGTGTTCGCCTCCACTGCGCGCCGAAGGGAGGGGGCAGCGAGAACATGAGTGCCCTTTGGATGCTGTCGCCGTCCGCCGGGCGAGAGGGGGTCATCGCCCGTATCGTTGAGCACGTGGCGGCGGCGGGGGGCAAGCCCTGTCCGCCGTTGGTGCTCGGAGTGGGGTTGGGCGGCAACTTTGAGAAGGCGGCGCTGCTGGCGAAGGAGGCGCTCCTGCGGCCTTTGGGCCAGCCCAGTCCGCTAAAGGAGATAGCCGACCTCGAGCAGGAGATACTGCAGCGCGTCAATGCCACGGGTGTCGGGCCGATGGGCCTGGGAGGCCGAACGACGGCCCTGGCGGTGCATGTGGAGCGTCACCCCTGTCACCTTGCCAGCTTGCCCCTCGCGCTGAACGTGCAGTGTCATGCGGCTCGCCACAAGTCCGCGGTCATATGAGCGCAGGTAAGGTAAGGGATAGGCTCCAAGTCTAGACAGGCTTTCACCAAGTGAGCGCAGGATGTCCACACCAAGCAGGTTAGCCACGCCCCTGCAGATCGAACGCATCGAGGCACTGCGTGCCGGCGATACGGTACTGCTATCCGGGGAGGTCTACACAGCCCGTGATGCCGCCCACCAGCGCCTCCTGCAAGCGATAGAGGCGGGCACTGGCCTCCCCTTCAGCTTGGAGGGCGGGGTGATCTACTACTGCGGCCCCGCACCGGCTCCTCCAGGGCACACGATTGGCTCAGCGGGTCCCACCTCCAGCTACCGGATGGACCCATACACGCCGTTGTTGCACGAGCTGGGCCTGAAAGCAACGATTGGCAAGGGTGACCGTGGACTTACTGTGAGGGAGGCTTGTCGCCGCTATGGGTGTCTCTACCTCATCGCGGTCGGAGGCGCCGGGGCGCTACTGGCGGCGAAGGTGGTGAGCGCCGAAGTGGTGGCCTACGAAGATCTTGGCCCCGAGGCCGTCCGTCGTCTGGTAGTGGCGGACTTGCCCCTCATCGTGGCCTATGATGCCCATGGTGGAAGCGTCTTTCCCGGCGACCCGCCGCTGCCCTCCAGCGAAGGCAGGTCCTGACCGATGCTGCGCAAAGTACTGGCCAACTGCAGCTACCAGGCCGGCCACGCGTGCCTGGGGCTCGGACGCCTGGGGCGCAACCAAGCCCACCGGCTCTTTCGGCTTACGCGGGCTCTGTGGCCGGCTCACCCCGCAGTCGGGCCTTGGCTGGACTACATGGACGGCTCTCGCCTCCTGGCGCAGGGGAGGCCTGAGGAAGCTCTGGAGCTTCTGCGCTCCGCCGCACGTGGACTGCCGCAACTCCCCGGCATTCGGGTATGGACCGGCGTTGCCTATGCCATGCTGGGACGCGATGAGGAGGCCATTGGCACCCTGGAGAAAGTGCTCCAGGAGGAGGGGGCGGCGGAGCTCGCTGATGTCTGGACATCGCTGGCGTGGTCATACCTCCGCAGCGGTCGCACCCGTCAGGCGCTTGAGACCTGCAGTCGGGCAGAGCTCTGTGGAGTTCGATCGCCACGCCTGCAGTTCGTCGCCAGGCTGGCTCTTGGGGTCCAGATCCGCGCTCTGCCCGTGGGTGAACTCCGTGACCTGCTTGGCGAAGTCCCCCAGGGCGTGCCCCTGCTGTTGGAGTACGCTCGGCTGCAGGCACACGCCGGCAGGCATACCCTGGCCAGAGCGGCTCTCTCTGCTCTCCCCGACGAACTCCAGGGCCGAGCGCTGTCGGTCGTCGGCCAGGCCAGCCTCAACGCTTACGACTGTGCCACGGCTCTATGGGCTGGGCACGAACTCGCCAGCATCGCCGCCGATGAAGCGCAGGTGCACGCGGCGCTGCTCACGTCCGAAGCGCACCTGCGTGAAGGGCGCGGCCAACAGGCACTGGAGGCCATCAAGGCTGCACGGCAGACCTTCCCCGCTCACAGCGCTGTCCGTGAGCAGTTGGGGAGGGTGCTTCTCATTCAGGGGCAGTGGGAGGCCGCGGTGGAGGAGATGATTGAGGCCCTCCATCTCGGCGGCGGAGGGGCGCTGGCCGCCGGCCTTGCTGCTCTGGCAGCCCTGGAACTGGGCGACGCGCAGAGTGCGCGGGGGGTCTTCGTCGTTCAGCGGTCAGGCGACGGCCTCTCGTGTGCCTTCGCCCATGCCGCCCAGGCGCGGCTGATGGTCCTCGATGATTCCTGGGACCAGGCCCTAGACCTGGCACAGCTCGCGTTGGAGGAGATCGTGTCGCTGCCCCAGTGGGCTGCGGTCCCCGACGTCACAGCTCGTCTCACCAGTGCCCTACGCTCGGCGCTGCAAGCTGTGCGTGATGGCGGATCTGAAGCCCAGCGCCGACGCGCAAGCGAACTGCTAGGCCGGCTTAGCCCCACGCCTCAGATCAGATCCACCTGCTACTCCTGACCGTGCTCCACCCGCTCCAGCACCGAAAGCTGTAGGTCGGGGGACAGACGGTGGAAGTACTCTGAGTACCCACCCACCCGGATGATCAGATCCCGGTGTCGTTCGGGATGCTTCAGAGCTTCGCGCAAAAGGCTCTGGTCTACCACGTTGATCTGCAGTTGCATACCACCCAGGTCGAAGTAGGTGCGGATCAGTGACTTGAGCTGTTGGCGAGCTGCCGGGTCATCGAAAAGCCGTCTTGTGAAGCGGATATTGTGCACCAGCGTTCCCGGCGCGAGGTGATGGGGTACACGAGTGACAGAGCGCAGCAAGGCCGTTGGTCCTGAGCGGTCACGGCCCTGAAACGCACCGGCAGAATCGCCAACCGGAGTCCGCGCCAAGCGTCCGTCGGGTGTGGCCCCGACCTCTTGGCCGAACGTGCCATAGGTAACGAACATGAGACATGATGCCAGGAACTTGCCACCACGCCACGGCGCGTAGCGGAGAAACTCGCGAAAGAGGTGCTCGGACACCTCAGACGCGATCTCGTCTACATACGGTTCGTCATTGCCGTAGCGCGGACAGCGCTCGAGCTTGCGTCGCAATGTCTCGCAGCCTGCGTAGTTGGCCCGCAGCGCGTGCAGCAGTTCCTCGGCAGTCACCTCAGCGCGGTCGAAAACGAGGAGCCTGATCGCCGCCAGCGAGTCATAGGTGTTTGGCAGACCCGCCAGGCTGATAACGCTCCAGTTGTACCGGGCCCCTCCGGCATTGAACTCGCGGCCGTTGTCTATGCAGTCGTCAACTAACAGTGTGCGGATGGGCTGGGGCTGCCATCGCGCCTTGCGTTCCTGGTCCTGGCTCACACGCTCGCACAAGGCGCGAACCTCGTGGTCCAGGTCGCGCTTGAAGGCGGCCAGGAACTCATCAAACGTCTGGCATTGTGGAAGATGCCGGTGGAGACTGCCCTCCAGGATGAGCAGGACGTTCAGGGTGTCATCCAGAGAGCCCACATTGGAGCAGCCGTGGATCATCAGCTCCGTACAACCGCCAAAGGCATACCGCGGCAGGTCGCTCTCGCTAACCCCCAGATGCGCCTCACGCAGGGCGCGGAGATACTCCTCCTCGTTGTAGAGCGCCGGAATGCCTGTGCCGCCGGAGATCGTGTCAAGTGCCTGGTCCCAGTAAGCCTCTGGATTGTCTCGGCGCAGACGAAGGGCCAGGTTCGGCCGGCGACGGCCCTTAGCCGCCTGCAGGCACACCATTGTCAGTTCGTTGCAGCCCTGCGAGCCATCCTCCGCCGTGCCACCGATGGCGCAGTTCCAGCCACAGCAGGCGTCAACGTTGGCGAACAGTTGGCTCACCCAGGTCAATGCCTCCTGGCGGGTGATGACGCCAGCCGCCAGGTCATCGCGGTAGTATGGCCAGAGGTCCTGGTCGAAGCGCCCGAGGTCGTCGCAGCCGTCGACATAATAGAGGAAGTTCGTGGCGACAATGGCCTCATAGAAGCCCCTCGCCGGTCCGAAGGGGACTTGCCGCAGGGCCGCCAGTACCCGCTGCGCCTCGGGCCCGGGAGCCCTGGCCAGCATCTCGCAGGCGCGGCCGTGGAAGGCTCGCAGGCCGTCCAGCAGTAACAAGAGCGCCTCGCAGAACTCCTGGTGCGACGCGTTGCCCCGCTGCAGCGCCAGGGCCCGATGCTCGTGAAGACGCCTCTCGTAGCTGTCCAAGCCCTCCCGAAGCACGCGGCCGAAGTTGACAATGCTGTGCGTATAGCCCCGGACCATCGGATAATCGATCAGGTGCTCCTTTAGAGCGAGCAGAGCTGCGCGCACTTCATCGCTCTCCGCCCTGGCGACCTTGTGGTCGAGCAAGCCCCAGTCCACGACCATCGAGGCCGAGTAGTGAAACTGGACGGCGTGGGGCTGTGGGTATAAGGGGCCGGCACAGGGGTAAAGGGGCTCAGCCGCGTAGGGAGGCAAGCTTACGGTCTCAAACATCCGCTGCAGTCCACGGCACATGCGCCACAGGGGTGTCGCCTGGGGCCGTTCCATGAAACCGGCCGCAAACGGCTCCCCAGCTTGTTCCAGTAGCCTGTAGTCTACACCCGCGGCAACGGCCCCCATCGCTGTACCCTCCGCAGCAGCGTTCCTGTCGTGGGCATTATACCGCGGCCCATCCCCTAGGGCAATCGCGCCGGCCGCGTCGGACAGTCGGGGCAATAATGCAACGCCAGACGGACCGCGGCGCCGAGGACGTGAGCCCCCAGCATGAGCTGCACAGGGGCCTGGCCGATCTGACCGTCGCGAATGTGGCCGCGAGCGCGCAGGTGTTGCTCCAGTGGCTCCCACTCCAGGCGACACGGTCCATCGCGCCAGAGCATTCCCCACGCTCGCACGATGTGCCCCTGGGGGTCCACTACACGCGCCGGCCACTGATTCTGCCCAATGCACGGCACGTTGACCAGCGTCTCCCCGACATGAGCCATGGTGTTGCGGTTCATGCCAACCCCTAGCAGCAGGACATACCCGCCCATGGCAGCCAGCTTGCCCAGAGGGGAGCGCAGGTCAAAGGTCAGCAGGTGCAGGTGCTCGCAGGTGAGCAGTTCGGCCAGGGGCCCGATGGCGGCGCAGGGATGAGTAGGATGCACGCTGCGATACGCTTCGGGTCGTCGTCGGACTGCTTCGGTGATGGCTCCATTGATGGAAGGCGTCGTGCGTACGTCGAACACCTCGGCCGTCCCATGGTTGAAGGTAGGCACCATGAGCGTGCCTTCCGGTCCCAGTACCTCCAGGAGGGCGTCCACGACGGCGTCGGCGCCGCCCTCCACATGCCCCAAGGCACTAAGAGAGCTATGGACCTGCACCAGGTCGCCTGCCCGCAGGCCCATCTCGCGTAGACCGGCGGCAATCTGTTCGCGGCCAATGCGGGGCCGGCCAGTAGGATCGTAAGGCGGCTTTGCTTCCATCGCTGTGCCCCCTGTGCTCATTGCTGGCGTTGCTGTCTTCGAAGGTGTCGAAGCCGGCGGCAAACGGCCAACTGGAGTGTCTCCAACTCACGGACAGCCTCAGGTCCGGGTGTCTCGGGGCCGAAACGCAGGGCGAGGTAACGGGTAGTCAGCATCTCTGCCGCGCCCCGAACAGGGGTCAGGTTCCCCGGCAACCGCGCCAGGACTTCACGCGGACCCAGGTGAGGGTGGATTTCCGCGCCGTGTCGCCCCAGGGCTTGTCGCATCCGCAGGTAGGCTCGCACCACTCGGCCCAGTTCGGGCTTATCCCGAAAGCCGTGTGGCAGCCGGTGGGCGCGATGCAGCCGCCAGGCCGCCAACAGCAGGCTCAGAGCGACTACCAGTGTCACGGTGACGGGCCAAGCCGCCCGGAGCGCCTGCCAGGTCGTCGTGGCACCTGTAACGATCGCTCCGCTCATGCTCTCCCAGGCTTCGGCTAACGGGCGGCGAACCTCAGGCTCCGGCGGGGTGGGCTCAAAGACCACCCAGCCAGCTCCCCGGAAGTAAACCTCCGGCCAGACGTGTGCGTCCCGCTCGCGCACGATGTAGATGTCCTCGTCGTCAGGAGACTGCTCGCCCTCCAGATACCCTCCGACCAGACGTGCCGGTAACCCCAGCGAGCGACACATGACCACCATGGCCCCGGCGAAGTGATGGCAGAAACCCCGTCGCGACACGAACAGGAAGTGGTCCACGAAGTCCTCGCTCCAGTTGCTGTCCGCTTCCCGGGTATACTCGTAGTTCCACTGCAGGTATTGCTCAATATCGCGCGCCCTGTCAAAAGCGTTCGTGCTCTGGGCACTGACCTCTCGCGCCAGATCGCGAACCCGTTGGGGCAGCTCGGGTGGCAACTGCAGGTCCACCGCCAGCTCATCCTCCGGAACCTGCACGCCCGCTCGGGGTAGCGCAACAACGGGCGGAACCAGGGAGACCACTCTGTAGCTGTCGCCGGGACGTACCCACTTGGTGATATGCAGACAGCGGTCGCGGTCGTAGCGTGTCATCGCTGACGCCACTTCTACCGTCTCGGGACAGAAGAGCACTGGCAGGTTGCCCAGTATGTACTTGCGAGCCGTGATCTCTTGCTCGACAAGGGTAGACCCCTGGCGAGCAGCCCCCGAACCGTCCAGTGGTATCACGAACTTGCCATCAGTCCTCTGTGCCTTCCGCAGGCGCATGAGACCGCGTTCCCAGCGCGTTCCAGTGTACGTGTGGTAGGTGTGCGTTCGCCAGTTGCCAGGCTGCTCGGTCCTGACGGTGAACACAGGAGTGTCCCGGTTCGGCCAGGAGGTGAGACGGCTCAGAACCACCGTGTTGTCCACCATCGCCGCGACCTCGCGCGGCTGCATGAACTGGTACACCTGGCGCGCCAGCGCCCCTCTCACCACATCACCCCATCCTCCGGAGAGCTCGGTGCGGGCCGCCATCCAGGCCACCACCACCGAGGTCAGCAGCACCAGGGCGTACAAGGTCGGCCACGAGTACAGCGCCCCCGTCTGCCCTGCGCTGCGAGTGCGTGTGATCTGCGCCACGGGGTGCAGCACTTGCGCCAGAACCAGGCGGTGCTCGAAGGCCAGGAGGTAAAGGGTGCAAAGCACTACCAGCGCGGTGCAGACCAGAACCAGGGGGACGGGCCGCAGGAGCAGCACCAGCAGCATGATCGAGCCGCAGGGGAGTATGGTCTGGACGAGGTCAGTCACCGTACGCAGAGCGAAAGCACGGAAGACCGTGATCCACATGAAACAGATAACCAGAAACGCCATAGCGTCGAAGTTCTCGGCGGCTATGATGCCTCCGTAAAGCGGCCAGACGAAGCGCAACTGAACCACGCCAAGCACGAGCGCAGAACTGAACGATAGCCAGTTGACCAGTAGGCGCGACGTGTCCCGGTAGTGGAGCCGGTGAGCCACTGGCAGCGAGACCAACAGAATCACGGCCATCTCGGCCATCAGCCATCGCTGCGAGGAGACGCCCCAGGTGGCCGCCAACGCGGCCGCCATCATCACCCAGGTGGCGGCCAGCAGCCGCGGCCAGTTGCCGGTGCCCTCGCGCGCCACCTCCGCTCCCGGGTCATAGGGCGCGTACGGGAGACGAAAGAAAGCCGCCGTGCGCTCCAGGGCGTGTACCAGGCTCATCCTGCCGCCACTCTCTCCTCGCCTGCGGCCGCCAACTCACCCACAGCTCGCCGCAACTCACGGCGGCTGCCAGCCATCGCTACCGGCACTCCAGCCTGCCGCAGCCGCGTTACCAGACGTGACTGGTTGGCACGCTGGCTGTCGCTGAGCAGTTCGGGCGGGGCCGCCACAAGGCAGCGTACGGCAACACCGCGGGAAACCGCCGACAGCAGCGCCCTTTCCAGGCCCGACTCGACCCCGGGGGTAATGGTGACTGCGGTCAGCCCAGGTCGCGCCTCCCCCAACTGATGGCTGATCAGTTCGGCAAAGGGACGGGAACTGGTTGGCTGTACCTCAGCCAGCGCTCTCCACGCCCGCGCGGCCGTGGCCTCGCCGCGGCCTGGTGTACGGAGCCCCAGCGGGAGCCCGTCGCCCACCAGCGCCACCGCCTGATCCATGGCGAGAAAGGCAGGCACCAACGAGGCCGCCAAAATGATGGACATCTCCAATGAGGAGTCTACACCGTGGCCAACATGGCTCGCGGCCCGGAGATCCAGCCAGATGGCTGCCGATAGCTCCCGGCCCCGGGCGTACTCCTTGACCATCAGCTCTCCGGTATGTGCCGTCACCTTCCAGTGCACATGCCGTAGTCCATCGCCCGGTTCGTGCTGGCGGATGCCCCAAAACTCCCCCCCTTGTCGCACGCGCGAGAGCGCCAGGTGCCGGGCCTCGCGGCAGAGCAGGTCTCGCCGCCAGACCCAGGGCACCGAGAAGACCTCGGGCAGGGCCAGAAGCGCCACGCTGGCTGACTGGGGGCCCGGTCGCCGGAACATGCCCACCGGGTCTGTCCCGATCAGTTGCGCGGGACCAACGTGCCAGCGTCCGCGCACGGGCAGGACCGTTTCCACCGTTGCTTCTGCGACCTCGCCGCGGCTCAACGATGGGAGCCCAAACTCCAGGGCCTGTTCGGCATGGGGAATCGTCTGGTTGGTGACGCGCAACGCTACTATGGGTGCCGGTCGCGAAATCAGGCCGGTGTTCGTCAGAGTGACCCGCACCGGCACTCGATTGCCGGCCGCTACCTCATGCCGCGACAGATGAATGTCCACCTGCAGCCCTGCTACGGCGAGACGCGAGAGCCAGTAACATCCCGCCACCACCGCCAGGCAGATGCCGGACAGCACATAGGCCACCGCCGCGTCGTTCATGAAACCGACGAAGTAGAATACGAGTGCGCCGCCGAGGAAGACCTTGAGGTTGCGGGACATGGCTCCAACCAGCATCTCTGGGCTATACAGGCACTGGTAGCCGGTCTAGCAGTTCATGGACTACCTGCGCGGTGGTCAAGTCGCCCATTCGCATCTCTGGCGCCAAGAGCATGCGATGTGCCAACGTGGAGACCGCCAGCTGCTTAATGTCATCGGGCTCGACATAGTCGCGGCCGTTGATGATTGCAAGAGCCTGGGAACAGCGGACCAGAGCCAGGGTGCCGCGGGGGCTTGCGCCCACATAAAGGCTATCGTGCTGCCGCGTTGCCGCCACCAGGTCGAGAACGTAGTCATATAGCTCTTCGGCCACCAAGACCTGAGCCGTAAGTTGCTGCAGTTCCCTGATCTCGGCCTCGGAGGCCACAGCCTCCAGGGCATGCAGGGGATGGCGCAGAAGCTGCCCCTTGACCACCTGCTTCTCCGCCTCCCGGTCCGGATAGCCGATGGACTGGCGGATCAGAAAACGGTCGAGTTGGGACTCGGGCAGTGGGTAGACACCTTCGTACTCGATGGGGTTCTCGGTGGCGATAACCATGAAAGGCTGAGGCAAAGGGTACGTGGCACCGTCCACCGTGACCTGCCGCTCCTCCATGGCTTCCAGCAGCGCCGCTTGCGTCCGCGGCGTAGCTCGGTTGACCTCATCGGCCACCAGGATGTTGGCAAAGACGGGACCGGGCCGGAAACTGAACTGTCCACTACGCTGGTTGTAGATGCTAACGCCGGTGATGTCCGAGGGCAGCAGGTCGGGAGTGAACTGGATGCGACTGAACTCGCCGCCCAGCGACCGGGCCATCGCCCGCGCCAGCATCGTCTTTCCCACGCCGGGCACATCCTCAAAGAGCATGTGCCCCCCCGCCAGTAAGGCCACCAGCGTGCGCTCCACTACCTCCCGCTTCCCGACGATCACCTGCTCAACGTTGGCTATGATGGCCTCACATAGAGCGGTGGCCTCGATCCTGGTCATGGCGCGGTTCTCCAGCCGGTTTCGGATGTTCTACAGTGAACCTGGCCCTTCGCCGCGCTCGCCAGTGCTTCCTGCAGTGAAAGTGGTTAAGACAGCGCTAGGTCGTCTCCTGGACAGCCCACGGAACAGCATTGAGACCGCCCGGAGTGCCGGACGGTCTCGCAAGTGGCAGCAGTGTTCGCCTGGTGAAAGTTCTTGCTCCCTACCTTCAGGACGGCTTCTAGCGGAACGGCTGGGGCAATGGATAACCCCATGGGGTGCCGTAGTCGCCTCGGCGGGGCGAGTACCCGCCGTAGCCCCAGTCGCCCTGATAGGACTGTCCCCACGACCCACTGCCACGGCGCATATAACCGCGGTCCCCGTAGCTCCCACCGTACGGGGAGTCCCCCACCGCGCCACCAGCGCCAATCACCGTGCCGCCAAACATGATGGCGGCCAGGGCGGGATCCATGTACTTAAGAGGGATAACCTGCAGGTAGACGGTTCGGCCCTGGCTGTCCTTCCCGACAGGCACAGCGTGACTGGCCTCGGCCCAAGCGGCGACCGAGATGAGTAGACAGAGCATACTCACTGCTATGAGAACATAGGCGCGCATTGCCACCACTCCTTGTCGCCTTCTGGGTGTCCCGGCCAGGCACCTGCCTTGCGCCGGCCAAGCTCAACGCCGCGAAGAATAAGGGCGAAGCACACTGACGACACGTGAGGGAGGGAGGGTCTGGCTTTTCGTGTCACTGGCCTAGCATCCAGCAGCGTGCTCCGCCCTTCCGAACTATTAGACGTCGTAGGTCGCAGTTGGGTTCAGGTATTTCGCACAGATTCTGTGCCTGCTGGCTGCTGCAGGTCAGCAAACCCCTCTTGCCCTTCGTCCATGGGGCAACACCCGCCGATGACACACTCGCGAGGATCGCGGCCTGCAGCTACACGCTCACCGGTCTGGTGTGGCTGGATCAGCCTCTCATAGACAAGGGCACCCAGCAGCCCCCCGATGATCGGCGCTGCGATGAACACCCACCACTCACAGCCGCGCGGTCCCGGGATAGCGATGGACTTCCAGCCCGCGAAGTAGGACACCAGGCGCGGCGCGAAGTCGCGCATGGGGTTGAGGCCCGCCTGGGAGACGGGCGCCAGAACTGCGATGATGCAGGCGACCACCAAGCCGATCAGGAAAGGGTGGAAGCTGGCAGGTACAGGGGCGAGCTTGTTGCACTTGTCCGTCAGAGCCATGATGAAGAAGACCAGTAGCGCGGTACCGATCATCTCGCCTGCGAAGCCACCGGCGACGCTAACCTGGGCGAAGGCAGCCTCGTCCGTGCCATAGATGGCTGGGTTGGGGAAGTACTCCCCTAACCACATCGCCGAGAGCTGGCTACCCGGCTCCCCGCGCACAATGCCCTTCTTGGCCTCGAACGCGGCGCAGGTTCCCCCGTAGATGCTCAGCAGCAGTAGCGAAGCCAGTAGGCCCCCGGCGAACTGGGCGGCAATGTACGGCGGTACCTTGCGCCAGGGAAAGTCACCACCACGGAAGACCGCCATGGCAATGGAGACCGCCGGGTTCAGGTGGGCGCCGCTAACCGCCCCTACCGCGTAGATGGCCAGGCCGATGGCGAATCCCCAGACCGTCGCCACCTGCCAAAGGCCCTGGTGCGCCCCCGTCAGCACCGCCACGGCCACGGAGCCGGTGCCAAAGAGCACCAGCAGGAAGGAACCGACCAGTTCGCCCATCATCTCGCCATGGAGGCTGGGCCGTCTCATGCATCCTCACCTGCCCACAGCTCCTCCGCGACGCGGACCAACTCATCGGCCACGGCCACTACGGCTGGATGGTCCAGAGGCGCGTGCTCGCGCGGCAGAGAGGCCAGGTCGAAGCCTTTGAGGGCCAGCAGCTCGTCCACGCGCACCGTGGCGTGCACCGGCCCACCTTTCTCGGCGACCAGGTGGTTGGCGCAGCACTTCTCGCAGGATTCCACCGCCACTACCCAGTCATTCAACAGGAAGTCCACATCCTCTTGCACATTGGCATAGAGGGCGGGAGCGCAGCCAAGGTCGGCGCGTTCACTGCCCAGACGCTGGTGGGCCAGGTAAGCGCCCTGGCGCCCGATGGTGGTCAAGTTGTCGGTGATGCCCAGACAAGGCTGGAAACAGACCTTCTTGGACATGGCAGGGCTACCTCCTACAGAGTGCTCACCATCTCGTCAGCGAGGATCCAGTCTATCTGCGCGATGGCCTCATCGGCGATGGCGCGGGCGCAGGCCATTCCCTTCTCGCCCAGTTCCTCGCGCTTCTCCCCGGCCAGCGAGAGCTTGTGCTTGGCCACCACATCGGCGGCGTAGACCCTCCCCGCGATGCGCAAGCCCTTGCCCTCGGCGATAGCTGTGGCGCAACGCGGCCGGCAGCCATCAATGACCAGCAGGGGGTACCGCCGCGCCGTCTCCAGGGCCTCTGGTACGTCGCCCGTCAGGGGGCCACTGCCCACTATGACCACTTGGCCGGGCCGGTCCCTCTCGATCATGTAGACGGCCTGGCGTACGACAGTGGAGATGAGGCGGCCAATGCCACTGCACCCAAGTACGGCCACTCTGAAATCCTGGTCAGCCATATTGGTTTCTCCCGGGAAGTGGGGACACAGGTCTATCGCCATGTATTATCGCTGCTGCGCAAACAGTGTCAATGCGTATCATTCGGTATAATTCCGCAAGAATGCAGGTCTACTCCGCCGTGCAGGGAAGTCCCTTCCCACGTCACGACAGGAGGCTTACGATGCCCAGAGCTGCGGAACTCGCCATCAACGGCGGCAAGCCCGCCAAGACCACGCCGTACGGCAGCGGCCCCAAGCACATTCCAGCCGAGAAGGAGGCCGTGTGCAAGGTCCTGGACCGCGGACAATTGCCCTTCAGCCGCGGCCCCGAAGTGATGGCCCTGCGCGAGAAGTGGGCCAAGATGTACGGCGCCACGCATTGCATCACGGCGTCCAGCGGCACTGCCGCCATTCACACCGCGATCGGGGCACTGGGCATCGGGCGAGGGGACGAGGTCATCACCTCGCCCATCACCGACATGGGCACGCTCATCGCCATCATGGCCCAGAACGCGGTGCCGGTGTTCGCCGATGTGGGCCCGTGGTCACGCAACATGACCCCCGAGAGCATCGCGGCCAAGATCACGCCGCGCACGAAGTGCCTGCTGGTGGTGCACCTGGCCGGCAACCCGGTGGACATGCCGGCGGTCATGAAGATCGCGCGGCAGCACAGGCTGAAGGTGGTGGAGGACCTGGCGCAGAGCTACCTGTGCAGCTACAAGGGGAAGCTGTGCGGCTCCTACGGGGACTTCGGCTGCTTCAGCCTCAATGACAGCAAGCACATCGGGGCCGGTGACGGTGGCATGGTCATCACCAACAACGGAAGGCTGGCCGACTTGGCGGAGCTCTTCGCCGATAAGTGCTACGACCGCAGCGGCCAGGGACGGCTGCCCTTCATGGTGGGGTACAACTACCGGCTCAACATCATGGCGGCGGCGGTGGCCCTGGAACAGATCAAGCGGGTGAGGAAGCTCACCGACACCCGTAACGCCCGCGGTGACAAGCTCAGCGCGCTCATTGCCGACGCGCCGGGGGTTATCCCCCACCGCGTCCTGCCCGGGGCGAAGTGTACCTACTGGTATTACCTGCTGGGCCTGGACTTCAGCGTCCTGAAGTGCGACGCGGTCGTCTTCGCCCAGGCCCTGACCGCCGAGGGCGTGCCCAACTGGCTGGACACTGGCACGGTCCTCAACTGGCCGCTCTTCGCCGAGCGGCGGAGCGACCCATGGGCCTGTTCCTTCTCCTGCCCGCTCTACGAGGGCGAGGTGGACTACTCGCTGGATAGCTACCCTGGCGTCAAGACCGCCATCACTTCTCAGGTGCGTCTCCAGCTCAACGAGTGGTGGACCGACAAGGACGTCAAGGACACGGCCAAAGCGATCCGCAAGGTGGCGGAGTACTATGCCGCGTAAAGCCTAGCAGCGCAGCAGCCTCCCCGCCGCCTTCAGGACCTGCTCCACTGTGATCCCCTCCATGCACGGCCGGCCCTCGCCGCGCCGGCAGCGGTCAGATGGGCGGCAGGGGCGATGGGGACACTCGGACCAGAGGGTGATGGCCTTGTCGCTCTTGGGGCCGTTGCGCAGGGGGCTGGGGCCGAGGAGACAGATGAGCGGGGTGCCCAAGGCGAAGGCGTAATGCGTCAGACCGGTGTCGGCGCCAATGGCGAGGTTGCAGCGCTGCAGGAACGCCGCCGCGGACCCCAGGGAGGTCTTCCCGGCCAAGATGACGGGCTTTGACTGCATCTGCGCCGCCAGGGCCTCTGCCCGCGGCACCTCCGCCTTGCTGCCAAAGATGACGCACCGGGCGCCGTAGCGCTCGGCCAGGGCGTCTCCGACACGTGCGAAGCGCTCCGTGGGCCACTCACGCGTCGGCTCCGCTGAGAACGCGAGGAGGGCGACGACGGCAGGGCCGTGGCGGTAGGAGCGCTCACCAGAGCGCAACCGCCCGTCACCACGACATCGCGTTCCGATGAGCGCTCCCACCGGCGACAGCTCGCCCAACCCCGCCGCCGCCCACAGCCGTTCCGCCGTCGCGTGGTCCTCTTCGGACAGGAACAGCTCCGGCACGTAGTCACCCGGGTCCAGGCCCAAGTCCGCGCCCTGCTCCAGGTAGTGTTGACTGATGTAGATGTGGTCCATCCGCGTCGGCATCAGGCGGTTGTAGGCGAACCGCGCCCCCTCGCGGGCGTCGTCGCGACCGATGCGCAGCGGTGAGTGGGCGATCCAGGTCACCAGCCCCGCCTTCAGCAGGCACTGCAGGTCCAGCGTGATATCGTACTTACCGCGCAGGCGCTGCCACATCTCTCGCCATGAGGCCATCCGGCGGGTGTCCATGACGATGACTTCGTCCACGTGCGGGTTGTGCGCGATGCCCGCCAGCGCCTTGCGCTCCACCACCCAGGCCACATGCCAGTCAGGGTGCTGGAGCTTGAGCTGCCGCGCCACCGGCGTGCTCTGGATGACATCACCGATGGCCGACAGGCGCACAATCAGAATGCGTTTTGACACGCGGGAATCTCCGTTGTAGGATGGCCGCAAGCGACCTCACCCCCCACCCGCCTTCTTTCTCCTCGGAGGGGGCTAGGGGGTGAGGCAAAGGATGACCAGCCCATGAACCTCCACGAACTGCGCACCGACTGCGTCCACTTCACCGGCTACCGCCCCTGCCACCGCGGCTGTGAGTGCCGCGGCTGCCCGGACTTCACCGCCGCGGGGCCGAACGTGCTCGTGCTCAAGCTATACCAGCTGGGCAACATCGTCAAGAGCACCCCGGTGTTGCATGCTCTCCGCAAGCTGTACCCTGACTGCCGCATCAGCTGGATGGCCTCGCCGGCCGGCTGTGAGCTGCTGGCGCACAATCCCTTCATTCACCAGCTACTGACCGACAACACCAACGACCTGCTCTACTGCCAGCAGATCAAATGGGACCTCATCCTGTCCCTGGAGGCCAACCGCCAGGCCGCGGCCATCGCCACGAGCCTCAAAGCCGACCGCAAGCTGGGCTTCGGCCTGGACGAGCACGGTAAGCTGTGGCCGCTTGGCCCCGAGTCTGAGGTGCTCTACAGCTTCAACCTCAGCAACGAGTTGCGGTTCCACGTCAACGACAAGACGGTCCATGAGTTGTACTTCGACCTGCTGGGTGTGCCCTATGAGGGCGAGGAGTATGTCATCTGTCCGTCGGAGGCTGACTACGCCTACGCTGACCACCTCCTGCGATCACTGGGGCTGGCACCATCCTCGGTAGGCAAGGCTTCCAGCGCCGCCGGTCCAGGCACCGCCGCCGGGGCAGGATGCCCCGGCTACCGGGAGGCCGGCCCGCCCCTCATCGGCTTCAACACCGGTGGCAACGCGGCGCGCTTTGAGACCAAGCAATGGACCATTGACGGCTTCGTACAGTTGGCGCGGCTGCTGCACCAGCGCCTCGGGGCGAAGGTGGTGCTGCTGGGCGGCCCGGCCGAAGTGGCCCGCAACGCCGAGATCCTCTCCCGCACCCGCGACTGTGCCGTGGACAGTGGCTGCGACCACGCCATCCTGCAGTTCTGTGCCTTCTTGTCGCGGCTGGACTGCGTGGTCAGCGGCGACGCCTTCGGCCTGCAGGCGGCGGTGGCGATGGGCACGCCAACGGTGGGTATCTTCGGCCCGACGCCGCCGCAGGAAATCGCGATGTTCGGTCGCGGCCGCAAGGTGGTGGCTCCGGTGGACTGCAGCCCCTGCTACATCCGCAACGCCCGCGACTGCGAGCGTCACGCCGACTGCATGGAGCTCATCTCCGCCGAGGAGGTCTACGCGGCGGTGGAGGAACTGCTGCGGGAACAGGGAAGGCTGCCGTTGTAGGGCGGGGGGCCTGTACCCCGCGGTGCCAGCCGGAGCGGCCGGGCCTGCTTGTCCTGCCCAGAGGGCAGACGGCTTGACGGCAGTCGGGGTCTGAAGACCCCTCCCACGGAAAGGGTGTGCCTCATGTTCATCGACATCCACGTTCACACGCGGTTGTTCCCGGGGCCCGACCGGCTGGGCGGAGGAAACTATGCGACGCCGGAAGAGATCGTCGCCATGTTGCAGCCGCACGGGGTGAAGCGCTGCGTCATCCTGCCCGGGGTGAACCCCGAATGCGCCTATGTGCCGCAAAGTGTCGGCGAAGTCGTGCACATCTGTGAGCAGTACCCCGACTTCTTCATCCCCTTCATGAACGTGGACCCGCGCCAGGTGAGCAACTCGCCCGACGCCGACCTGGGGCACATCATGCGCTTCTGGAAGGCCCGTGGCTGCCGGGGGATAGGGGAGGTCTGCGCCAACCTGCGCTTTGACGACCCGCTGATGGCAAACCTGTTTCGCCATGCCGAAGCGGAGGGGCTGCCGCTGATCTTCCACCTCGCGCCGGGGGACTACGGATACTACGGCATCCGCGAGGACCTGGGTCTGCCAGGGCTGGAGTGGGCCCTGCGCCAGTTCCCGAACCTGACCATCATCGGCCACTCGCAGCCCTTCTGGGCCGAAATCAGCGGCGACCTGACCGAGGAGCTCCGGAATACTTACCCCAAGGGCAAGGTGGCGCCCGGTGGGGCGGTGGTGCGGCTTTTCCGCGAGTGTCCGAACCTCTATGGCGACCTGTCTCCGGCGGCGGGCAGCGGCTTCAACGCCATCGCGCGCGACCCGGAGTTCGGCTATGGCTTCCTGGAAGAGTTCCAGGATCGCCTGCTGTTCGGCACGGACATCTGCGACCCAAGCAACAAGCTGACCCTGATAGACTGGCTCAATGACGCGGTGGAGCAGGGCAACATCAGCCGCGAGGCGTATGAGAAGGTCTGCTGGCGGAACGCTGCGAGGGTGTTAGGAATCGAGGCGTAGACGCGTGGGTTGGGTACGTTGCAGAGTGCAGGACCATTGCCCGGCAAGTCCCTGTGAACAGGGCAAGCTCGCCCGGCCTGCTGCTGCGTGAAGAGCGTGCTGACACCACACCCTGGCTGCCTCCCGCAGCCAGGGTGCTGGCGATGGTAGTCTCTCACGTTCAATGCCTATCATCGTGTTGCAGGAGGCCAAGGGCGGTCCGAGGAATGCAGTAGCGTATTCCCCGTGGGGAGATGGGAGGGTAACCGATGAAGCAAGTGGGGCTTGTCGCAGTCCTGTTTGGTGTAATGTTAGCTTCCCAGTGTTGGGGCAGCGACCTGCATGATGCCGTCAAAGCTGGTGACATCACCAAAGTGACGCAGCTTCTGGAGCTGGGCACCAGTGTCAATGCTCGGGACGAGTGTGGCCTAACCGCGCTGCGATGGGCCTGTCGAGTGAGCCGGCTCGAACTGGTACGCCTGCTGCTTGAGCGGGGCGCTGACCCAAACATCGCTGACACAAACGGTGAAACGCCTCTCCACTCAGCAGCCGGCAACGGTGATCTTGAGATCATCCGGGCACTGATTGACTCCAAAGCCAACGTCAATGCCAGAGACAAGTGGGGGAACACACCGCTGCATGCCGCTGCGAAAGCAGATCAGCTGGAGGCTTTCCTACTGCTCTGCGCGCATGGAGCGGATCTCTGGGCCAAGCGAACCAAGGACGGTTTGACCCCCCTCCAAGTCGCCGGTGGGCGAGTGCAAGCGCATGCTCGGGGACTGACACAGGCCGTGCCTGTCTCGTCGTCGTCCGTTGAGCCCGCTCCACCAGCCTCGGGTAATATGGCTTCCCTTGTTATGTCCTGGATCAAACTTTGCGTAGCAGCGCCTGCGTCGCGCGATGGGCTGGAGGGCTTGACGGAATGCGGGGTTGTCGTCGAGGTCCTGCGCGACGAAGCGAAGTCAAGGACTTCACTGACGGAGGAAGACCTCGAGACAGCCCTGCGGGCAGCTCTCATCCGTACAGGGCGGATAACGCCTATCGAGAAGGGTTTGGGGGCATCATACCTCTACCTAAACGTGAACATCGTCCCAGTAGACGATTGGACACACTGCGCATACAGCGTTGACCTGGAGCTTATGCAGGGGCCGTTCCTTCTTCAGCGAGGCCCCGACCGCTATCTGTGGCTTAGCTCCGTCGCCACCTGGAGTAGAGGCTTTGCGGGCATCGCGCCTAACGGTGAGGTCAAGGGCCAAGTCCGTTACCACTTAGAGGAATTGGTCGACAGGCTTCTGGTTGACTGGCAGGAAGCCAATCCTACCCAGTAGCAGTTGTTCGGTCCCGGCGGCCAGCTACCCCTCCGCGTTCATCTCGATGATCGCCTCGGCCATGCGGCGGCGGGCCTCAAGCAGTGCGGCGTCGCTGCGCGTGTAGGTCGAGTGACTCGGCAGGAGCTGCTCGCGGATCTCGTCCAGTAGAGCCTGGGCCCTGATGGCAGCGGGGTGGTCGGGGCCCAGGCGGGCGATGCCCTGCTCCACCAGCCTGAAGTACTCGTAGTCCTCGGTGCCCTTGCGCACCATCTCCCAGCGGATCGAGTTGCAGATCTTCTCCTGCCCCGGATAGACCACGTGCGGGTCGCCGGGCGGCAGGGGCAAGCGGCCCAGGGGGAGCCGCTCGCTGCCGCCGGTGGCGTTGCTCCAGGGGTCAACGGGGCCCTTCGAGCCGCCCCAGGCACTCCAGTGGGCATAGCCCCAGTGCAGGTAGCCGGTGGCGCCGTAGCGCCAGTTTAGCCAGGGGATGATGCGGGTCTTCAGCGACGAAAAGTCTAGAAAGCGGTTGGGGTACGGACCCTGGGGGGCCAGACAGGTGTAGGTCCACAGCTCCTCTCCCTCGGGGCGCGGGCCATCGTGCACTTCCTGGATCTGCGGCACGCGGATCTCGATGCAGCCCACCAGCCCCTCCGCCATCACCGCATCTACCCGGCGCACGTCCGGCAGTACGCCGCGCACGAAGTCGGCCATGGCGCGGTAACTGGCCTCGTTGGCCGGTGTCGGTTCATCGGCCTGATGCAGGATGAAGCGGTCCCACCAGCCACGCTCCTGCAGATGGGCCTTCAGGCTGAGGAGAAAGTCGCGCAGCAAGGCTCGCCGCTGCGGATCGTCCACCGGCGCCGATGGCAAGCGTTCGCTACTGCCATCCTGGTGGTGAACGGTGAGGCCACCGAAGACGAACTCGCTCTCCCAGTCGCCCGCGCGTCCGCCCAGGTGTCCCCCCTCAATGCAGTCGGCAACCCCGTAGCGATCGAAGGTCTCGATCCACCGGTCGAGGTTGGCGTAGTCGAAGGTGTACTCGTCACCCTGACGGCATGTGCGCACCAGTGAGAAGAGCGGCGTAAGGATGGTGTTGTGCCGGTGCTCCCCCATGTTGCGGGCCACCTTCTCCACCCATTGCCACCACTCTTCGGAGAAGCGCTCAACCCGGTACCACTCCTCCAGGCAGCCGGTGGAGAACCAGTTGGTGTTCCACATGGAGGTCTTCACCGGCAGGCTGAAGGGCCAGACCTCCAGGGCCAGCGGTACGGTGATCGTGTGCGTGTCCGCCTTGATGGTGACGTTGCCGGTGTACTCCCCCGGGGCCGCGTCGGCCGGCACGGCAACGGTTATCCAGACAGGCTGGGTCCGGTTGGGCTGCAGGCGTGTGGTGGGCCACTCGAGAAACGGGTCAGGAAAGAAGTCTGGCGCGCGCCGGATGATATGCTCTCCGTCGCCGTTGTCCCGGGTGTTCTCGAAGACAGGCACATAGCCCACAAAGTCCGCCGTCAAGCAGTCTGCCGGGATCGTCGCACCCTCGGGGCCATGCAGCGGCGACAGCTCCACCCGCACCTCATGGACGCCCTGCGAGGAACGGAGGCAGACCTGTACGTCCTCGCGCTCGTTGCGGGCAGCGGCCAGGCGAATCCGGTAAGTGGCCTCCGCACTGGGACCGTCGTCCTGGAAGACCTTCTTCAGGCTGTCCTCGACCCAATGGATGAGCATCTGACTCCTCCGCTGACCGTGGTGGCGACGCCCCCATCTAACACCTCTCAGGCGCAACCGTCAAGCACCGGAGCAGGTCGTGTGGTGGGGCGCAAGGAACGCCGCGGCGACTCCTCCCAGGTCCTCATCGCTCTCGTCGGCACACCCCAGCTGGGACACGCTCCTCACCGCAGAGCACCAGACAGGACGCAATCCAATGGCGCACACCCCCACGGCAGACCGGGGCTCGATGGCCCATCGACAGATGCGGGGGCACAGGTTAGAATGGACCAGAGAGTTTCCCGGAAGACGTGTCGGAGGTAAGCTGCGGCGCGGACAGGAGGCCTCAAGCAGTGAGGAAGCCGGCGGCACAGAGACGGGCCATGGGATCTGCTGCCTGCGTGCTGGGCTGCCTTCTGTGCGCGGTTGTTGGGGCTCAGCCCATGCCTGGCATGCCCAATATGACTGCCTCCGACGAGGAGCCGCCGCATCCAACCAGGGCAGACACTGTCCTCATGCTACCGCATGGGCGCCCGGCGTCCGGGACGGCGTGGATGCCCGATAGCACGCCGGTATACGGCATCTCCCGACAGAGCGGTCCATGGGAGTGGATGTACCACGGCACCGCCTTCGCGGCATACGACCGGATGAACGGTCCACGCGGCGACCGCGACCTCACTGGGCCCAACTGGGCCATGGCGATGGGGCGGCGCCGCATTGGCTCTGACAGCGAGCTGCAACTGCGTGGGATGGTCTCGCTGGATCCTGTAACGGTTGGGGGAGGGGGATATCCGCTCCTGCTCCAGACCGGGGAGAGCTGGCGCGGTCAGCCGCTCATGGACCATCAGCATCCCCACAACTACGTCAGCGAACTGGCGGCTCAGTACCGGCGGGCAACTGGCCCATCCTCGGTGGCGTCGCTCTACCTTGGTGCCGTGGGCGAGCCGGCTTTGGGGCCACCTGCGTTCATGCACCGCACCCTCGCTCTCGACGATCCCCTGGCGCCGATCGGACACCACTGGCAGGACTCCACCCATATCGCCTACGGTGTAGTTACATTGGGGTACGCCACAAGAACCTGGCAGATCGAGCTGTCCACGTTCAACGGTCGGGAACCGGGTGAGAACCGCTCTCGCATCGAAAGCCCCGAGTTTGACTCCGCCAGTGCCAGGCTTTCCCACAACCCTTCGCCGGAGTGGGCTCTGCAGGTCTCGCACGGGTATCTGCGCCGTCCCGAGGCACTCCATCCTGAAGCCGACATCCACCGCACCACGGCCTCCGCTATCTTCAACCGGCGCCTTGACGAGCGTCGCAACTGGCAGAGTGCATTCGTCTGGGGACGCAACAGAGTTGCGGGGCATGACTACGACAGCTTCCTGCTGGAGGCGAGTCGCAAGCGAGACGGAGGCTGGAGCCCATACGTGCGCTTAGAGCAGGTAAGCAAGAGCAGTGAGGAGCTGGTCCTGCCGTCGGGCTTCACAGCTTCGAAGGGGCACCTTGTCCGGCAGTTCACCCTGGGGGCCGTTCGCGACCTGCCCATAGGGGGCGGGTACCAATGGGGCGTGGGAGGCCAGGTGATACTTAGCACTGTGCCAGACGCCCTGGAACCAGTCTACGGCCACAACCCCACTGGCTGGCTCGTCTTCGTGCGTGTGCACCCTCGACAGATGGAGCATCGCCAGCAAGCCCCAACGGCACGGCCAGAAGAGCGCGAGGCCGACGGCCATGGGGCCCATGGCTCACATCCCTAAGCGCGGAGAGCCAGAGCGTGTGCCGGTGCTCAAGGGCCATTGGAGGCGCCCCTCGGGACGACGCGACAACCTTGGGATCGGTAGGCAGCGGTAGTGTGGGTGCGGCGGAGCCTCAGCGCAGGGGCCAGAATACCACCAGGCAGTCCATCGCCGTCGCCACCAGCCAGTGCAAGAGCCACGGGCCGACGAAGGACTTGCCTCGCCAGGCCATCACACCCAGGATGACACCTGCGGCAATCGCCGAGAAGCTCTCCAGCTCCAGTTTGGGGAAGTGCGCCATGGCGAACGGGACCATCTGGATGAAGATGGCGATGGCCCCCAGACGCCGCCCCAGACCGAACAGCAGAAACCCGCGAAAGAAGAACTCCCACGCCAAGAAGTAGACTAGCCAACCGGCCATAGAAGGGAAGAGAAGCCAGGCGTTGTCTCGCGCCGGACCATAGCGCGGGTAGAAGGCGTGGAAGTCCGGCCGGCGCGAGGCGATTGCCAGCAGCGGCAGCATCACCAGGAAGAGGACCACGAGCCACCGCCCCCAGATGCGCACGTCACCAGCGGCCAAGCCGAACTCGCTAACTCGTTCGCGGAACACCAGTCGCACCAGCAAGACCGGCCCCAGAAAGAGCGTCACAAAGTTCAGGGCGTGCCAGCCGAACAGAGCATACTGCGCCGGAATGAAGCCGAGATGCCCGTGGTAGTGCACCACTGCCAGGGCAAGGGCGGCGTAGACAAGTATAACCGCCTCGCGCCAGGGGGCATCCGGCACCCACGACGGCGCGGAACAGGGCTGCCCACGTTCCGCTGATGCGGCGGGCGCCTGGGCGGGAGAAACAGGTGGTAAGCCGTCGGCCATGGCGTGGTAACTCCGGGCAAATCTGCGCTGGGACAGCGCTGTTCATTGTCCAACGTTGGCTGAGAGCTGTCAACCCGCGGATGTCACCAGGTGACTTGCGCAAACTTTGGGGATTGACAAAGTATTATTATGGGTAGTACTATCATTAGTAGTTAAATCACTGCCGGAAGGGAGAGCGCCACAATGAAAGCCCTGCACTGGTTCAGCGCCGTAGCCGTCACAATGGTAGCTTGCCTCACGCCGGTCGGGGCAGATGATGACCGCTCGCGTCGGACCATCACCTCGCCCCCTACCGGCAATCTCTCCGGCCTGTCGCCACAGTCTTACCTCTACGACCGTGGTCGCGGTCATGCATACAGCGACCGACCCGGGCACGGCCCCGCGCCGGCCTACCGTCCTCCCAACCATGTCTCGCCTCCCGCAAGAGGGCCGCACTGGAGTCAGCCAGTGTTGCCACCCGGTCTCCATTACTCGCCGACGCGCGGGATCACGCCAGACTTCCTCGGCTCGGTCATCGTGGCCTGCGACAACACTTTCTTAGGGGTCATTGACCGCAAGTACTGGGAGCCTGACTCGATCTGCAATCCTGACGGCCGCTATGGCGACCCACGGTCTCCGTACTCGATCTGGAACCCCGACGGACGGTGGGGGACCAAGTGGGGGTATGACAGCCCCTGGAACCCCAACGCCACGTGTCCGCCCAAGGTCTACTTCGGCAACTACTTCTGGGGCTACCTGTCCACCAATCGCTCGCTGCAGCCTCGGATCAACCCGTACTGGTTGGTGGAGCATCTCGAAAAGAAACTGCGCTGAAATAGGGTGACGACTGGCAGACGGTGTAGATATGCCTTGACAGCGTATTATCTCACGTAGTACTATTCAGAATAGTAAAAAAGACGGGAAGACGTGAGAACCCCGCTGAGAAGGGGTGAGACCGATGAAAACCTGGTGCCGCAGAGTGCTGGTGTTGGCGGTGGTGGGCCTGTTGCTGGCGCCTGTGCTCGGCGATGGCGGCAACCGCCGTCGCACGGTGACCTCACCGCCCCAGAAAGCCAACACCGTATCTAAGTCCGAGGCAACGAAGGCGGCGCCCCGCAGCACGACCGAACGTCGCAGTGAGAACAGCCATTCGCGGCCCCGGGCAGCTTCACCAGGCCTGTCCGTCCGGACCCATGCGCCGGCGGCGCCGTCTGTGAGACCTGGGCCCGGTCGTTCCCTGGCTGGTTCCCGAGCCCCCGCTGGTGTGCAGCGAACAGCCATATCGGGTCAGCAGTCCGACCGACGCGGGGTGAGCCTCTCCTCTCGCTCGCCCATGACCCGGCGCTCACTATCCCCAACACCAAGCGCCCGTCCGGTCGCGCCGGTCACGGTGACCACGCCACACATTGCCCGGCGCGACGGCAGCCCTCCGGCCAGCGACGCCCTGCGCAGACCTCCGACCACGTCCCGAGGGCCGATGACCCGGCCCAGCCCAAGACCATCGGCGACATCTCCGACCGAGCCGACCTCACGCCCGGGGCCGTCGGTAAGCCCCCACAACCCGAGCGCCTCTCATGAGGGGACGTTGGGCCACCCGCCCGGCCCGCCACGGACCGACGTTCGGCCGGGTAGTGGAGCGAGCGGAGACAGGCACGACGCAGACCGCTGGACTCGCGACCGAAGAGACGGGGACGGTCCCCGTGAACGCCCCGCGCACGACCGCGATCCTGGTCAGCCCCACCGCCCGTCCTTTGACCGCGATGAGCGGCGACCGGATTACCATTGGAGTGACCGGCACGATGGCTGCGATCGCGATTGCCGCCGCCGGCACCGGCCGCACCACCGCGTTCCTGTCTGCCGGCCCGTGCCGGTACCCGTCTACGTCCCGTGGCCGCGGCCTGTGTGGTACCCGCCGCCTCTGCCGGAGGTGGTCGTCGTGACCGAGCGCGTCGAGGTGCCGGTGCCTTACCCGGTGCCAGAGCCAGCGCCTCTGCCCCCGCCCTATGCGCCGCCGCCTCCGCCCGATGGCGACTGGCCTGTCCTGGGGGCCGAGATCTGGGCCGCTGATGGCACCTTCCTCGGCGTCATCAGCCTCGACACCACGGACCCCTACTCGATCAGTAACCCCGAGGGCCGCTTTGGCCACCCCGAGTCGCCGGAGAGCATCTGGAACTACGAGGGTCGCTTCGGCAGCCTGGACTACGACCTCAGCCCGTGGTGTGAGACGGCGACACGCCCGCCGCAGCTCATCCTGGACGGACGCTTCCGGGGCTATCTGACGGCCAATGAGCACGTGTTCCCCCGGGTTGATCCGTACTGGCTCGGACAGTACCTTGGCCTGATCGCCGACAGCTAGGAGTCCTCACCGCTATCGGCACCACCCGTGAGCCGCCCTCGTGGCGGCTCACTTGCTGTGTGACGGGGGTTGCGTGTTCAGGCTGAGACGATAAACTAAGGGCTGAAGTTTGCCGCTGCCGCTCCAACGCCACAGAAGAGAAGGTCAACGTGAGGAATACATTCCTGCCATTCTGTCCGCCCCAGATCGGGGAAGAGGAGATCGCTGAGGTCGTGGACGCACTGCGCTCGGGGTGGATCACTACGGGCCCGCGGACGCAGCAGTTCGAGACCGACTTCAAGGACTACGTGGGCGCTCCGGCGGCTCTGGCCGTAAGTTCGGGCACCGCGGCGCTGCACTTGGCCCTGGCAACGCTGCCTGTTGGCCCTGGCGATGAGGTCATCACGACGGCGCACACCTTTGTTGCCACGGTCAATGCCATCGAGCACACAGGCGCAACTCCCGTCCTGGTGGACGTGGAGCCTGACACCCTGAACATGGACCCGGACCTGGTCGCTGCGGCTGTGACGCCAAGGACCCGGGCCATCGTGCCGGTGCACTACGCCGGACATCCGGTGGACATGGACCCGCTGTACGCTCTCGCCCAACACCACGGCCTGAGCATTGTGGAGGACGCCGCCCATGCGGTCAGTGCCACCTACCGCGACCGGCGCATCGGCGACTGCGACAACCCGGTAGCCTGGAGCTTCTATGCCACCAAGAACATGACTACGGCCGAGGGAGGTATGGTAACCGGGCCGCTCGAGTTCATCGAGCGTGCGCGGATTGCCAGCCTGCACGGGATGAGCAAGGACGCCTGGAAACGTTTCGGCAAGGGCGGAAGCTGGTACTGGGAAGTTGTCACGGCCGGCTTCAAGTACAACATGCCCGATGTCCTGGCGGCCATTGGCCTCTGCCAGTTGCGCAAGCTGCAAGGCTTTCAACAGCGCCGCGCCGCGATCGTGGCGGCCTACAACTCGGCTTTCGCGGGCCAGGAGGCACTGGAGTTACCAGTGACCCGACCGGACGTCGGCAGCGCCTGGCACCTGTATGTTCTGCGTCTGAACCTCGAGTGCCTCACCATCGGGCGCGACCAGTTCGTGCAAGAGCTCATCGCCCGCAACATCGGGGTGTCGGTCCACTGGCCTCCAGTCCACATTCAGCCCTACTATGCGGCCAAGTACGGCTACCAGCCCCTCGACTTCCCGGTCTGCTATCGCAACTATGAACGCATGCTGAGCCTGCCGCTCCATGCCGGCCTCAGCGACCAGGACGTAGCTGACGTGATTGACGCCGTGCGAGACGTCATCAACAAGTTCCGGCGCTGAGTGCTTTCGCTGGGTGCGCCGGGGGAGGGACCACCATGGGGGTCAACCTGAACCTTGGGGGAGTCAGCGTAGGCGCCGGCCGGGGCATCAGTAGTGGCTGTGGCTCGGTCTTTGGCGTGTTCCTTGGTCTCTTCCTCGTCCCTGCGGCGTTCTACATGGTCTTCTACGGAGAGAAGCGTCTGGTCAATCACGGGGTGGTGTTTGAGCGGACAGCGCTCACCAGTCCCGAAACCGCTGCCACGCAGCAGGGCGGGCTGGCAAAGGTCAAGGGCAGACCTGTCGGCGAGTTCGTGCAGGCTCCACGCTACCCCAAGGCCAAGGTTCTGTACTGGCGCACCAACGTCGAAGAGTACAAAGAGGAACGCGACTCCGACGGTGAGATCGAACGGGACTGGGAGAGTGTCGGCGGCGAGAAGCGGTGGGTACCCTTCACGCTGGGTCCCCTTAAGGTGGATCCGCAGAAGGCCAACCCCGTCGGCGAAGTGACGGTCTACAAGGGCTACAAGCCGCGGGGCGCCAGTGAGTTCGACCCGGAACGCTGGGATAGGAGTCCTCGGGTCGGGGATCAGCGCATGACCGTTGAGGTGCTGCCGGCGGACAAGGAATACCTGGTGCTCGGCGAGGTTACCAACGGCGCCATAGCGGGCGGCTCGAGCTTCGTGGTCAGCGCGCTGGACGAGGCGGGGACAATAGCTGCGCTGAAGCTCGAGTACAAGATCGCGTACTGGCTGATCAAGGGCGGAGCTGTGGTGGCGATGTGGCTTGGCCTCATGGCGATCTTCGGTCCCCTGATGGCTCTCGTCGGCTGGATTCCCCTCATTGGTGAGCGTCTCACCGGCCTGGTGGCCCTGGGCGCTCTGGCCTTCTCCGTGGTCACCGTGGCGCTCCTGACCCTGCTGTTCAAGCTCTTTTGGCTCATCGCCCTGGTGGGCGGGCTGGCGATCGCTGTTCTCATCTTCCGCGGTATCACCACACCAAGGCATCGGCCAGGGACGGCACCCGTGTCCTGACCGGCCTGCTGCGGCTCGTCGTTCCCGCGTGCCAGCGCAGGCTTGAGCTACCGCTGAGAACACCAGCCGTTCGCCGGCCTGGCACTTCCCATTCTTAAGGGCGTCTTGAGACGTCGGTCGGCTGTTCTTGATGGGGCGTACATAAGATAGCCTTGGGGGACGCACCAGTTCGCCATGATGATCCATCGCACCAGCGTCTGGACGCCGTAAGGGGAACACACCATGCCAGATAACTCATCATGGAGCCGTGAAGGGGCGCGCCTGCTGGTTCAAGAGCACCGCATCAGGCTCGTGGTAGTGGTGGTCCTGGCCACCTTTGTGGTGCTCGCCCGGCACTCACTTACCCATCCCTACGCTGCCCAGTTGTCAGTCCTGCTGATGCTCGGCGCGCTCCTCCTGGCGCGGTTCGGCGTACGCGAGGGGCGAAGGAGCAGGTGGCGTCTGGGGTTCCACTTTGGGGCTGTCGCCCTGGCGGTCCTCGACCTGGCCGCCGTCACCTCTCTGCTGGTGGGAACGGGTGGGGCTGACAGCGGTTTCTTCTCCCTCTATCTGATCAGCCTCATCTTTGCCGCGATCTTCTTCCACGGTCTCGAACTCGCCCTGCTAACCGCACTGGCTGCCGCGCTCTACGTTGGCGTGTCATGGAATACCCTCATCACGCCGGAGCAGATCTGGCACTCCATCGCTCGGCTTGTCGGACTGGGTGTAGTCTCCTGGTACGCCTATGCGCTCTCGGACGTGATCCGGCGCGAGCAGGAGGCCAGAGACCAGCTCCTGAGGCACCTCACCGAGGGGGTGCTCGTGTTCGACCGCGAGGAGCACCTGGTCCTGGTCAATGGGCCCATGTTGCGTCTCCTGCCCGGAAGGACCGAAGAGAGCCTGATTGGCACCGACCGGGCATCACTTGCGGCCGTCGGTGGATTCCTTGGGTGGCTGGTAGCCGACGTCGCCAGCGGGGCAGCAGCAAGCGACAGCTCCACGCGCGTCGGCTCCTTCCCCGAGGCAGGCCTGCCTCTTGTGGAGTGCGTGACTATCGCCTGCCGTGGTGACCGCAAGCAAGACGGTTGGGTGGTGGTGTGCAAGGATCTCCAGTCACAGACCGTTGAGACCCGTTCGCCCCGCAATCAGACCATCGAGAAGCTCTCGCCGCTGTCCAACCTCCGCGCCCTGACGCAGTCGCTGTATAGCATGGCGGGCTATATCGAGGAGCCCAAGCGGGCGCAGGCCATCGAGGCCATACAGCGCCACACCAAGGCCTTGCAGGGCGTCCTTGCCAATATGCTCCACGACTCCTATGAGGCTCCCGCCGAGGGCGGCAACCTGGATCTGACCTTTGTGGAAGTGCCCAGTCTCCTGCAGGGCATGCGCCGCCTGCTCCAGATTGCCCAGGGACCCCGTGAGGTGCCCGTAGACGTCATCATGTCCGAGCAGTTGCCGAACCTGAGTGTGGATCGAGCTGCTGTCAGTCAGTCGCTGCTGCACTTGTCCAAGGGGCTGGTGGCACTGGCCGGACATGACGATCGCCTGGTGATAGACGTACGGACCGTGGACGACTACGTTCGCTTTGCGCTCCAGCTCACCAGCGACAATGAACCGCTGGAGAGCGACATGGACGGGCAAGCCATGTCGGGCGCCGAGGCGGCCGAGGCCTTTGAAGGGACCGAGGCCTTCCGGATCATCGAGGACCATGGCGGCCGCTGGGAGTGTGTCCCTCAGAATGGGCGCGTGCGCCGCGTAGTGGTTGAGCTGCCAATCGAGGGTCCGCCGAAGACGCACCAGGTCGATCCCGCCGAGCAAGCGGCCACGCACCGTGAACTGTCGGAGATCGCTGCTACCAGTCTTCAACTGAACCCGGTACTGGCGGCGGAGGTCTCCAACCAACTGAAGAACTCGCTGAACGTCATCCGGGGCTACGCCGAGATGGCGCTGAAGAGCCAAAGCGAGGAACGTCGTGAGCGGGCCTTGGAGTTGGCTGTCAGTCTCAGCGACCAGGCCGCTGAGCTTGTTGATTCTCTGCAGCCGTCCGGTGGTCACTTCCCGCACGAGGAGGCTGCGGAGAGCACCCGTGAGAGACTTGCGGCGACCGCGCCGGAGAAAGCCGCGGTCGCAGCCGCAGGCACGATCCTGGTCGTGGACGACGACCCCTTCATGCGACAACTGCTGATCGATACACTGGAGGATGCCGGCTACACCACTGCCGGGGCCGATGACGGCATAAAGGCCCTGGACTACATCCGAAGCACCCCTCCCGCCATCCTGTTTGTGGACCTGTCCATGCCAGGCCTGAGTGGGGTGGATGTGATGCGCGAGGTCCGGCAAAGAGTGCCCGACCTGCCGGTCGTCCTCATGACAGGCTACACCTACAACCTGGCCATGCAGGCGCTCGGCGAGGAGAAGCCCTATGCCGTCATCGGCAAGCCCTTCTCCATCAACGAGGTGCTGGCCATCGTCAATGAGCTAGTCGGATCTCGCCAACCCGCGGCCCGGAGCAAGACACCAGCCTGACCGCGCGCCGCCCCTACGGGCAGGTGGCTTGCACTTGTCTAGCGCCGAAAACGGCGGTCCAGGAGAGACAGTGGGAAACTGACGATGATGGGGTCGCCGTGAGGGCAGACCGCAGGTGCATCGGTGGCCATCAGATCCCTGATCAGGCGCTGCATCTCTTCGCGCGTCAGGGCGCAGTTCTTCTTCGTGGCGCCATGGCAGGCGACCATGGCCCGTAACTGCTCCTGTCTCCGCTCGGCGCTGCTCGGCGCCTCCCAGGCCACCAGGTCGCTGATCAGGTCGCGCACGGCGGTCTCGTAGTCTTCGCCTACCAGTGCCGCCGGGATAGAGCGCAGCAGTGAAGCGCTCGGGCCGAACGCTTCCAGCTCAAAGCCTAGGGCCGCCAGCGCTTGGCGGTGGTCTTCCACCGCGGCCGCTTCGGCCGGTGTCAGCTCGAGGCTGAGCGGCACGGCCAGTAACTGGCGAACCAGGCGCCCGGCGGACGCCTCCAGGGCATGCAGGAGCACTCGCTCGGCGGCGCGGTGCTGGTCCACCAGCAGCAAGTCATGGCCCGACCTGGCGACGATGTAGCGGTTAGCCAGTTGCCCCAGTACCTCCGGGCTATCGGCGGCCTCCTCGTGGGCCACAAAGAGTGGTGTTGCCGACGTGCCCCTGTCTGGCGGCGGGGCAAACACCTCCACACCGTCCTCTCGCTCATCCAGGCTTTCGGCGAACGGGTTGACGCGCAGGCGCTCCGCCCGCCTCTGCTGCTCGAGATCCGGGCCGGCGAACACTCCGGCTGCCGGTGGCGACACAGGGGACGTGCGCGGCGGTCGTTGTGTCAGCGCCCGAAAGCCGGCCGCCGCCAGGGCTTCCTCGCAGGCCTGCTGCAGCACGGTATGCACGACGTGCGGATGGCGGAAGCGTACCTCGATCTTGGTCGGGTGGACATTGGGGTCCACGTGCTCGGGCGCCAGGGTCAGGTGCACCGCACAGACTGGCGACTTGCCGGGCGGCAGCAGCAGGCCATAGGCCTCCGTCAACGCATGGCTGAGCTGACGACTGCGGACGAACCGACGGTTGACGAAGAAGTGCTGGTAGTGTCGTGTCGCCCGGGTCAGCCGCGGTCCCGAGATCAGGCCGTGCAACGACACCGCCTCCGTCTCGGCCTGGACTGGGATGAAGTCGCGTGCGGCGGCGGAACCGTAGATCGTCGCCACCACTGCCGCAAGCTCTCCGCTGCCTGGGGTCGCGAACAGCACCTGTCCGTCGTGCACCAGTCGGAAAGCGATGTCGGGGCGCGAGAGTGCCAGGTACTGCACCCAGGCAACGCAGTGTCCGCGCTCCGTAGCGGTTGTTGCCAGGAACTTGAGGCGGGCGGGGGTATTGTAGAAGAGACGGGCGACCTCGACGACCGTGCCAGGCGGGCAACCCGTGCGCTCGGGTCCCCGGACCACACCGCCCTCGACCACGAGTGTGGAGCCTTCGTCCATCGCAACAGGGCGGGTCGTGATCCGCAGTTGAGCCACGGCCCCGATGCTCGGCAGAGCCTCCCCGCGGAAGCCCATGGTGAGGATCCGCTCGAGGTCCTCGACGTCGGCCACCTTGCTGGTCGCGAATCGCTGCACGGCCATGCTAAGGTCGTCCGGCGTCATGCCGCAACCGTTGTCTGTGACGCGGATCAGATCGCGGCCGCCCCCCCGCAGCTCGACCTCAACGCGAGTGGCGCCCGCGTCTATGGCGTTCTCAACCAACTCCTTGACGACACTCGCCGGCCGCTCGACCACCTCGCCGGCCGCGATGCGATTGGCCAGATTCTCGGGCAAAACGTGGATAGTCGGCATGGTCTTCTCCGGAACGGTATTCCCTGCACAGGACACCGATACCTGTGCGGGGAACCGCCGGTGACCTGGCCGTCGCGGAAGCAACGGCTGGAGGTGTGTAGTATGGTTATCCGCAGTCGCACGCCAACTCGCGTGGACTTCGCTGGTGGCACGACGGACCTGGAGGCTTTCAGCAGCCGCGAGGGCGGTGCTGTCGTCAGTGCTGCCATTGATCGCCATGCCTACTGCACGCTGCAGACGACCAGCGCCAACGACATCGTCATTCGATCCCAGGACCTGGAGCAGTTTGTGGCGGCCGCTGAGATCCGCGAGCTGGAGTTCGACGGCAACCTGGATCTGCTCAAGGCGGCGGCCCGTGCGCTCGACCTGCCCGTAGGTCTGGACATCACCGTGCGTTGCGACGCCCCGCCTGGTTCGGGCACAGGCTCCTCCGCCTCCATCGGCGTGGCACTCCTCGGCCTGCTGGACTGGCTACGCAGCCGCCAGTGCCGACGGTCCTACCGCCTCAGCCGTTTTGAGCTGGCCGAAATGGCCTCCAGGCTTGAGCAGGACCTGGGGATTATCGGTGGCAAACAGGACCAGTATGCGGCGGCGTTGGGGGGCTTCAACTACATGGAGTTCAGTTCGGACGGCAGCGTCGTAGTTCAGCCCCTGGACCTTCCCCCCAGCCTGATCTGCGATCTGGAGAAGCACCTGGTGCTCTGCTATTCCGGCCAGTCCCGGCTGTCCGGTAGCACTAACCTCAAGATGATCGGCGCCTATCAGGCTGGCGATGAGGTGGTTGGGGGCGCGCTGCGAACAGTCAAGCGGGTGGCGCGGGACATGCACCGTGCCCTGCTGGGAGGAGATCTCTCCTGGTTCGGTGACCTCCTGAACGAGGAGTGGGAGGCCCGACGTTTGCTGGCCGAGGGCGTTGTAACCGACCGCATGGCAGAACTGCATGAGACCGCGATGGCTGCCGGCGCGATCGGCGCGAAAGTATGCGGTGCCGGTGGCGGCGGCTGTCTGCTCTTTCTGTCTCAGCCCGACCGCGAAGGTGCTGTCCGTCGCGCCCTGGAGAGTGCGGACGGGCGAATCATTGAGTTCTCCTTCGACTTCCGAGGGCTGCAGGTGTGGGAAGCCTGGTAGCAGGGGCCAGGAAGCGCTACCTCTGCGGTTGCCGCGCAAAATGCTCGCGCACGGCATCAAGTCCGCTGTTCACCTTCGCCACGGCGTCCAGCATCTGCCTGATATACTCCGGCTCTGCCAGAAGGTGTGTGTGCATGAGCACCAGCGCCGTCTCCTCCTTGGCTCGTTCGCACACCGGCAGGCGCAGACTGGCATAGTCCTGGATCCGGGCCGGGTCGCGGTAGGGTATGGGGCTCGTACGATCGTACAGGTTGAGCAGCGGATGCCGGTAGACTGGCTCATAGAACCCCGCCAGTGGTAGGCCCTCGGCCGCCAGGGCCACCACGTACTGCGCTCGCGTCACCCCTCTGGCCTTCGCAGCCTCGAAGTGGAGCGTGACTCCGTAGTAGGCCTGCCTCGTGATGCGTGGGTCGCGGCGCGCAGCGCGCAATGGCCCTCCCAGCGCTTCCAGGCCCTCGCGGAGAATGGCCACGCTGGCCTCCCGTTGGGCCGTCTGGGCCTCGATCCTCCGGAGGCCCCCGCGCAGCAGGACCGCCTGCATCTCGGTCAGGCGGTAGTTGTGCCCATAGCGGTTCCCGGGTCGCACGTCGGGCGGCGGTGTCCAGCCCACCTGCTTCAGGCAGAACGCTGTCTCGTAGACCTCTTCGTCATTACACGTAATGGCGCCGCCCTCGCCGCAGGTGAGAACCTTGCTCTGCTGAAACGAGAAGCTCCCGGCGTCGCCAATGGCCCCAGCGCCCATGTCCCGCCACCGGCTGCCGTGCTGGTGAGCTACGTCCTCCACCACCTTCAGGTCATGCCGGCCAGCCAGCGCCATGATGGCATCCATGTCACACATGCAGCCGTAGAGATGCACAGGGATGATAGCCCTGGTTCGGGGGGTGATCGCCGCGGCGGTGGCCTCTGGGTCCAGGGTGTAGGTCTCCGGGTCAATGTCTACCAGGACCACGTTGGCGCCGATGTCCAGGGCCGCCTGAGCAGTCGCGACCCAGGTGAGGCCCGGGACGATGACTTCATCACCCGGCTCGACACCTACCGCCTGCAGGGCGCACTGCAGCGTCACCGTGCCGTTGGCGAGACCCATGGCATACTTGCTGCCGATGAACGCCGCAAACTCCTCGCAAAAGGCCAGCTCATGGGGCCCGAGCCAGCTCCACTTCCCGCTACGGACGACTTCCTCCATCCAGTGGAGTTCCTCATCGCCGACCTGCGGCCAGGGCTGAGGATGACCGGTGACGGCGGGAGCACCACCGAGGAGAGCCAGGTCGTTGGGGCGAAAGCTGCACACCATGGCGTTCACTCCTGGGAACCAGTTGTGGGTGAGAGCTTGTTACCTGTGCAGTGGGCCATCGGAACTTGCCGCAGGATACCACGCTGTGCACGTCTCTGACAATGACTGCCCGCCAACGGGAGGCTAACCGGCGTGGACCATGGAAGCACACTGCAACTGGAGGACCTCGTCTCGCGTGCACTGCTGCACAGCCTCCAACAGGGCTTCGCAAGCGTGACCGGGATCCCTATGGCCGTTACGGATGCTCGTGGCAGGCCGCTTACCCCCGTTCCTGAGCCCTTGCGCTTCTGCGGCTCGCTCATCCAGGGCGTTCCGGGCGCCCTGTGCCTCCGTCGTGCTCGTTGGGATCTTCCCGAGGAGGAGGTCGAGCGGGAGTTGCTGGCTCGTGGCGTGGAGGGCAAGCCCGTTGCCCACCGCTGCCGTGGTGGGTTCCGTGACATGGCGGTGCCTATCCTCGTCGGAGACCAGGTCCTTGGGTTCGTCATTTTCGCTCGCAGCCTGACCGAAGAGCCAGACCTGGCTCGCTTTCGCCAGTTGGCCGTTGAGGGCGGCATGCCCCCTGAACAAGGCGAGGCGGTGGCCAGGGCTGCGCTCATCATGCCGCGCGAGCGGGTCGCCCAGGTGGCAGCGCTGCTGCAGATGCTGGCCAGCCTCGTCGCGAAGGCCGCCTACGATAGCCTGCGCGCGCGTCAGGTCCTGGAGCTGGAGGAATTGCGCGACGCCCTCATCCACATGATCGTCCATGACCTGCGCACACCCCTGACCAGCATCATCGGTGGCCTGCAGACGGTCGTAGACGCGGCCTACGAGCCAGAGCTGACTCAGGAGTTTGTGCCCACCGCCCTCAGCAGTGCCAACACCCTCGTGGAGATGGTCAACACTCTGCTGGACATCAACAAGATGGAGAGTGGCCAGATGCAGCTTGGCCTGGGCCCTCTGGACATCGTGGCGACCGCTGCCGCCGCAGTCGGTCAGGTGCAAAACCTGGCGCGCTCGCGAAGACAGGACCTCCGCAACGAGGTGACGGAGGAGTGCCCGGGCATCATCGCTGACGTTGAGAAGGTCCGCCGCGTGCTGGTCAACCTGTTGTCGAATGCCATCAAGTTTACACCGGACGGCGGCACTATCGCTGTGAGCGCTGTCTGCGACGACGAGGGCCTGCTGTTGTCCGTCACCGACAATGGCCCCGGCATCCCGGAGGAGTACCGGGAGAGGATCTTCGAGAAGTTCGGCCAGGTCCAGGGACGCCAGACCGATCTCCCCTCCACCGGCCTGGGCCTCACCTTCTGTCGCATGGTAGCCGAGGCGCATGGCGGGCGCATCTGGGTCGAGAGCAAGGTGGGCGAGGGGAGCACCTTCTACGTTCGCCTCCCGCGCCGCCCTTGAGCCGGTCCCTCCCCACGCTATAGAGGCTCTAGCTCGACGCATCTCAGGTGAGGCTCATGCAGCCCTGGCATGAGGATGATAGCTTCTGGGAGTTGCTGGCGCCCCACATGTTCCCTCCGGAACGTGTGGCCGCCGCGGTTGGTGATGTGGACAGCATCCTCAGGCTCACAGGTCTTGCGCCCGGTGCCGCCGTTCTGGACCTTTGCTGCGGACCGGGACGGCACGCGCTCGAATTCGCACGGAGAGGCTTCCGCGTCACCGGCGTGGACCGCACCGCCGCCCACCTGCAGAGGGCGCGGGCCGCGGCGACGGATGCGGGGCTGGACATCGAGTTTGTCCTCGCTGATGCCCGCGAGTTCGCTAGCCCGGCGGCTTTCGACCTGGCCGTGAACCTCTTCACCTCCTTTGGCTACTTCGCGGACCCCGCGGATGACCTCCGGGTGGCGCGCAATCTGTACGACAGCCTCCGGCCGGGTGGCAGACTGATCATGGAGCTGATGGGGAAGGAAATCCTCGCCCGCATCTTCCAGCCACGTGGCTGGGACGAGGCGGACGGCGTCATCCTGCTGCAGGAGCGTGCTGTCTGCCAGGACTGGGGTTGGATCGAGAACCGCTGGATCCTTGTCGGCGAGGGAACGACCCGGGAGTGGTCGGTCGGCCACCGGCTTTACTCAGCCGTGGAACTCAAGCGGTTGCTGCAGGACGCCGGCTTCACCGCTTGCGCCGCCTTCGGCGCGCTATCCGGAGCGCCCTATGACCATCAGGCTCAGCGCCTGGTCGTCCTCGCCACGAGGCCGGCGTGAGCGTGTCAGGCCCGTAACGCCCGGACCATCCGTTCGCCGATGGTTGGCGGCTGGGGGCGGTCCCTACTCCAGGTCGAAGCAGTACGGCTCATGCCCCTCCTGCATGGACAGCAGTTCCATGCAGCGCGTGGTGAACTTGATGATGCCCATGCCCGGGTCGTCCACGCCGCTGTAGTACTGCCGCATGGCAGGACATGCCTCCCACAGGAGCTGCCGGATTTCCGGCGTGTCCACGCTCTCCCCGATCCCATCGAGGGTCGCCACTTCCCAGGTATCCTGTTTGGTGAAGAGCAGCTCGGCGTGTGGGTTTGCCGCCAACTGCTGCATCTTCCGCGAACCTTTGCCGCACGCCAGATGGAACGTCCAGGGCTGCTTCGGGTCCTCGACAAGGGCGCCCATCCAGCGCATGTGCGGCTTGCCGTCGGCATCCACGGTGGCCAGGACGTGCAAGTTCTGCACAGCGCTCATCACGGACCGAACCCGATCGGGTATCTCTGACATGGTGCTCCTCCTTGTGGATTGCCTCGTCTCCCCCGTCAACTCCAGCCTTCGCCAGGCGCGCCTAAAGTCCTCGCCCGCCCTGTCTGCGCAACAGGTAAAGGAAGAAGGGGCATCCCAGCGCACTGGTGATGATGCCGATGGGTAGTTCACTGGGCGCCACCAGCACGCGCGCCGCGACGTCCGCCAGGATCATCAGCAATGCGCCGCTGGCCGCGGCAACCGGCACCAGGTGGCGGTGATCAGGCCCCACCAGCAGCCGCGCGATGTGGGGTACCACGAGACCGACAAAGGCGATGATGCCCCCGACAGCCACCGCCCCCGCCGCCAGCAGCGACGAGAGCGCCAGCAGCCAGCGCTTGGCTTGGCCCACGTCAAGCCCGAGACTGGCAGCGGTGTCCTCGCCCAGCAAGAGCAGATTCATCGGTCGCACCGCCACAAGACAGGCGACGAAGCCCACCACGGCATGAGGCGCGATCATAGCTACGTGCGTCCAGCCACGCCCGCTCAGCCCTCCCAGGAGCCAGAACAGCACGCCGCGCAGGTCCTGCTCCATGACAAGCAGCAGGAAAGACGTTGCAGCCGCTACCAGTGAGCCGACCGCGATGCCGGTCAGAAGCAGCGTGGCGGTGTGGACGCGTCCGGCGCGTTGGCTCAGAATGTAGACGAGCAGAACGACCGCGGCACCGCCAGCGAAGGCTAGAGCTGGTACGGTCACCAGACCCAACGGGGCCAGCGGCGCCACGAGCATCATCGCCACCACGGCTCCCAGGCCGGCGCCCGACGACACGCCGACGATGTAGGGGTCAGCCATCGGGTTTTGGAACAAGGCCTGCATGACACTGCCCGACAGCGCCAGGCAGACACCCACCAGCGCCGCGAGCAGCAAACGGGGCAACCGCAGGTTCAACACGATACTGTGGAGCGTATCCACCGGGTACGGGTGCCCCGTCACCAGGGCTCGGCCCCCGTCGAGGAGGGCACCGACAACCTGGGCCGGTGACTGCTCTGCGGCGCCCACAAACAGCGAGATGAGTCCCGCGCCAACCCCGGCGATCAGGATCAGCGGCAGCACTAACCCGAAAACCCGTCCGTCGCTCCGGGCGGTAGTGGTCACAGACTGTCCCCCCCGCGGCTGAGAACCACCTGCGGCCGCCCGGACACCGGGCTGGGTGCCACGGCGAAGTCCATGCCGTAGACCTCCCGCAGTTGAGGTGTTGTGACTGTCTCAGCCGGAGAGCCGTCGGCAATCACGCGGCCCTCTTTGAGCATCATCAGTCGGTCACAGTACTCGCTGGAGAGGTTCATGTCGTGGGAGACCCAGAGCACGGTGAGGCCTTGCTCGCCGTTCAGGCGGCGCATGAGCGCGGCGATGTCCACCTGATGGTTCAGGTCCAGGTGCGCTGTCGGCTCATCCAGCAGGAGCAGTCGGGGCTCCTGGGCCAAGGCCCTGGCGATCAGCACCCGCTGGAACTCACCGCCGCTGAGTTCAGTCACCAGTCGCTCGCGCAAGTGCGCGATGTCCGCCATTTCCAGAGCCAGGCCGACCGCCTCACGGTCATGGGCCCCCGGCGCCCCCAACAAGCCCACGTAAGGATGCCGCCCCATGGCTACGACGTCGTAGACGGAGAAGGCGAAGGGGAGGGTGGCGTACTGCGGTACCAGCCCAACCAGGCGCGCTCGCTCGCGGGGCGCATAGGCCCGCAGGTCGCGGCCCAGTAGCTGCACCTTGCCCAAGCGCGCAGGCAGCAGCCCCGCCAGGACCCGCAGGAGAGTGCTCTTGCCCGACCCGTTGGGGCCCAGGAGACTGATCATCTCGCCGGTCCGCAGCGCGAGGTCCACCCCCTGCAGCACATCCGCGCCGTCATAGGCGGCGTGCAAGCCACGGACGTCAAGCATCAGCGGACTCACTGCATTCCTCTCGCATCGAAGAGGTCCGGATGGACCGCTGCGGCGATGTCGCGCATCCCCAGCACAAGTCGCGGACCTGGGACCGCGACATGGCCTGCGTCCAGGACCACGACCCGCCCCTGCTTGACGGCGGAGACGCCCCGCCACGCGGGGTCCTGGCGCAGCCTGGCGATGGTCTTGTCAGCCTCCGCCGTCCCGACGACCGCGTGTTGGCTCGAAAGCAGCAACACCTGCGGGTCAGCCGCGATGGCCGCCTCGGCCGAGAGGTTAGAGTACGGCTTGTCAGTACCAGCTACGTTGCGCGCACCGGCAGCCCGCAGGATCGCGTCCTGGAAGCTCCCCGGGCCGGCCACGAACAGAGGGTCCAGCCAGACCGCGAAAAGCGCCCGAGGGCGCTGCTCTGCCGTCAGGTGCGCAGTCTGTCGCTCCAGGTCTGTCAAGCCCTGCCGCAGCTCGCCCGCGACCTGCCGGGCCCTGGGCTGCACGTTGCACAGTACCCCAATCGTCTCAATAGCGCGCACCACATCATCGAAGGAGGTCTCGTGAAAGGCGGCCACCGTCAGACCCGCAGCCCGGAGTCCCGAGATGAAGGTGGTTGGTGTACCGCGAGTGCACAGAATCAGGTCGGGGCTCAGGGCGAGGATCTTCTCTTCGCTGGCGTTGACATATCCCCCCACCTGCGGCTTCTTGCGTGCTTCCGGGGGGTAGGTGCAGTAGGAGGTCACTCCGACCACCCGATCTGCCAGCCCCAGTGCGAAGGCAATCTCCGTCAGGCTGGGCGCCAGGCTCACCAGTCGCCGAGGTTCAGACTGTAGGGTGATCTCTGCGCCCAGGTCGTCGGTGACCGTAAGGGGATAGCCGGTGGCCCCGTCACTGGTTCCCACGCCGCTGTCCGGTGGCTGAACCGGCGGGGCTGCGGCCGGACGGCAGCCGCCCAGAATGATGGCCAGGAGTAAAGCCACGACCAGGGGACCCACGTGTCTCATGCTCACCTACTTGTCCCCGATCGCCGCGGCGCGGCCCCGCACTGAAGCGGACTGCCGGGGCATGAAGCTCGGGCAGTCCGAAGAGGTCTGCTCTGGCCGCTCCCGCCCTCGAGGAGACGTGCTCTGAACGCCGGTATCCTGGCTTCCGGATCGTCCTACTGACCACGCCTTCCCATCGGGTCACACCCGCGTCCCGACGGTGGCTGTCTGTGGCGTTCGTCCCCGGTTACAGTTGCGGGGCAGCGCCGGATTCCCACCGGCTTCCCGGCTGCGGCGGACACACGCCCGCCGCGGAATGGCTCTCGTATTCTACGGTCCGGCCGTCTGTGGCGTCAAGCCACCTGCCGCGGATCCTGGCTCCCAGCCGGAGTGGCAGCGCGCAGTCGCCGGTGGCGCGTCCAGGCCACCAGGCCCCCCAGCCCCAGCACCATCAACACCCACGTCCCGCGCTCCGGCACGGCATCCCACTCATAGTCCACCCGCAGATGAATACGCAGGTTGGGGTTTCCATCCGCGATCTGCTCCGACCACTGCGGCGGTGGGCCGGTGACCCAGTTCAGCAGGTTCTCAATGGTCGTCACATTCAGGGTGAAGTCCGTTGTACCCCCACCCGAGGCCTGATACTGGCTGAAATACGACGACCCAACTGACGTGCTTCCGCGGTCAGCGCCCGAGTAGCCCACCCGGCCCCAGGTGTAGCCATCGGGCGGCTGGTAATCGGGCGGCTCAGGTGGGCCTGGCGTGTCACGGTCCAGCAACATAGCCGGATCGCCATCCCATGCGGTGTTGGAGGTCGCGGCCAAGCCTGGACCGCTGAGGTCCCAGGCGCGCACCTCCCGCGGATTCACGATCCACTGGTGATTGCCGCGGCTCTCGTTCTCCACCGCGAAGTATCCGTAAGAGTCCTCGTAGATGCTGATCGTGACTGAGGTGAGCCAGAAGCGGCCCCCGTCGGTGTCGAACATGGGCACCGCGACGGAGACGTTAGACGCGGTGGAGTTGAAGTCTCTTTCGACCCAGACCGTGCTGAGGTCGGCCCAGGCCGTCGAGAGCTGAGCGACTGCAATCAGGGCTGCGGTTAGTGCTGCGGTGCGCAATCGCATCCCCTGTGTCCGATGACCGGCCAGGCGAGGGACGTGGGTCCGGTCTGTGCCTCGGTTACAGCAACATGTTACATGCCCTCGTGTGCCCTGTCCACCCCTTTCTTGAGCCACTCTTGTGGAAATACCGAGGCAATGCCGTTCCAGGGGGGGCCGGCGAGGCGACCACAGACGGGCGGGCCAAGGGAAACAGGAGAAGAAAGCGCTATCGGCGACCGAACAGGGGCGCCAGCCATAGAGGCGAGAAAACGAAGACGAGGTAACCCAGAGCCGTCGCAACGCCAACCCAGTGCTCACACCACCACAGGACCAGCAGAGCCGGCAACGGCTGGTACCGTGGGTCCGCAATTCCCCTGAGCCGCACCAGGAGCTCCCTCTGCGCTCTGCCGTTGGCCACAGTCGCAGCCCTGTCCAGCCAATGGAGGGCGGAGACCCGATCGTTCTCGGCCAGGGCGAGCTGGCAGAGGGCCACGTAAGTAGGGAAGTGAGAGGGGTCCAGCTCCAGCGCCCGTTGCAGGTATCCGGCCGCCTCTTTGGCGTGGGGGCCTGCCGCCAGCGCCTTGCCGAGCACGTACAGGACCTGTGGATGCTCGCCCTTTAGAAGCATCAGCATCAGCTCTCGCTGCGCCGTGGACCCGGCCGAGCTGTCCAGCCGCGTCTCGAGAAGCAGCGCCCGCGCCTGCAAATCCCCGTAGTCTGCCCGCGCTGCCTGTAGCGCCACCGCCTCCGCCGCTTCCCGGTAGCCGCTGTCAAGCAGAACACGGGCGGCCTTGGTCCTCAGAATTACGATCTGGGCGATGAGTCGGCGACTGGTCTCATCCCCCGATCGCCGCCCGTGCCTGTCGAGCTCCTTACGGCGCAGGTCAGCGGCCAGCAGGTAGCCCTTGGCCGCAATCCCGACCAGGCGGCACCGTTCAGCGCTGTCCGCCAGTAGCTGCACCGCTGCTGCTGGCTCCCACTGCGCCTGATAGCCCACCAGGGCCAGCCAGCCCAGCACCAGCACCACGGCTCCCAGGACAGCATACACCGGTCGGACCATGGGCCACTCGCTCTATCAGTGTGCCGGCAGGTCCGGCCGCCCGCGAGCGGGAAACTGGCGACCATGCGAGACCTGCTGCAAATCGGTTGGCTCTTGAGCTGCTTGCTGCTCGGACCGGCTACCGCGACCCTGGCCGATGGGGCGGTCGCCGTACCCAACGCCGGCTTTGAGGACGTGGACGAGAAGACCGGGTTGCCACTGGGATGGACGGCCTGGGCGGCCAATAACACCTGCGCCTTCACCCTGGCCATGGCCCACAGCGGCGTCGCCTGTGCCCGTGTCACCGACACCAGCAGCACGGTCTCCCAGGGCCTGCGCAGTCCCCGCGTGCCCATTGCCCCCGGCAGCGCCTACAGCGCCACTGCGTGGGTCCGAGTCACTGAGCTTCAGGCCGGCGGCTTTGCTCTCTACCTGGAGTTCTGGCGCGGTGACCAGCGCATCCAGGACACGGCGGTCAGCACCACTCGGGCGGGCGAATGGACACAACTCCGGGTTGATGGCACCGCGCCCCCCGATGCGGATAGCGCCACCCTCCTCGTCTACGGCGGCAGCGCGACCGTCGGCGAGGCCTACTTCGACGACATCGCCCTGTCTGCAGCCCCGTGAGCCCTACGCGCCCCTCTGCAACATCGCTTCCATGCGCTGTGCCACCGTCTTGACCACTTCCACCCGCGCCCACCACTTGTGTTCGCCTGCGACGATGTGCCATGGGCAGCCTGGGGTATCTGTGCGGGCGAACATCTCCTCGGCGGCGACCACATACTTGTCCCACTTGCGCCGATTGCGCCAGTCGTCTGGACCAATCTTCCACTGCTTGAACGGGTTGGCCTGGCGTTCGCGGAAGCGCTTGAGCTGCTCCTGCTTGCTGATGTGTAGCCAGAACTTGATGACCACGGTGCCATCGGTCCGCAGTTGCTCTTCGAAGCAGTTCAGCTCATCGTAAGCCCGCTGCCACTCGTCTTCCGTTGCGAAACCCTCGACTCGTTCCACCAGTACGCGACCATACCATGAACGGTCGAAGATGACCAGTTCACCGTCCCTGGGCACCCGCGACCAGAAGCGCCACAGGTAATGGCGGCTCTTCTCCTCCTCGGTCGGCGCGCAGATGCTGTAGACCTTGTACCCGCGGGGGTCCAGTACCTCGGTCAGGCGCTTGATGGCCCCGCCCTTGCCGGCGGCGTCCCAGCCCTCGAAGGCCACCAGCACCGCCAGGTCCTTGTTGCGCAGCGCCTGCTCCAGCTTCAGGAGCCGCAACTGCCACTTCTTGAGGTGCTCCTCATACTCGTCCTTGTCCGCAAACTGCTGTGTCAGGTCCACATCATCCAGCCGGCCCATGAGGATCACCTGCTGCCACATGCGTTGCGCTACCTGCCAGTTCACCACCTTTGGCCCCCGGACCTGCTCTGATTACCCGTTGGCAGATAGGAGTTGACAATGTCCTCGGCGAAGTTCATACTGCTATACAGCAGTCGGTGGCTGTACCCGGGGGCCAGAATGGCGCACCGCTGCCGCAACCGCCGCATCCACACTCGACACGCGCTGCCTCACCTGGAACAAGGAGGGGGCGGGCAGGGTCGTCGTGTCCGCTTCCCTCAGAGCTAGTCTCCTATCCCTCACTCGACCACAGCCGCAGTCCGCCGCCGCACCACACGTCCAACTGCCGTGCCTGATCGCGAGATGGGCGATGATCCACTAGCCGCGGCGTCGCCGGAGTACCGCGCCTTTACGGGCGGGAAGTATCGGAAGCGATGAGAGCACACCAACAGACGGGGGTGTTTGGCATGTCAGGCGGAACCGCAAGCGCTTCGATGGTACTGGCCGTTGCCGTAGCTCTCGTGAGCCTGACCGGGGCCGCAATGGTCCAGCAACTGCACACCGTGCCTTTCGACACGGCGCTTTCCATCTACGTGGGACATGATGGAACGTGGTACCGATATGACGTCGGTCAAGCCGAAGAGGCAGAGATAGAGGATGCGCTCGGCGTCTTTGCGCCAAATGAGGAGGTCTCCGACGACCCCGACATCTGGGTGGACCACCAGGTCAATGACCCTCCCAGTCCCAGTGGATGGACCTTCTTCAGCGCCGTAGACACAGAACCCATGTCACTCCATGTCATGGTGGCGGATACCCAGAACCGACTGGGGCAGATCGTGGTCACCGACCGCTACACGGGTGCGACGGTCGGCACACTAACCGCCAATGCTCAGGGCTCGAGCATCAGCGGGTCACTCACTGTTGATCCCACGCGAGAGGCCTTCCGCCTCGAACTCAAGGCCAAAGGTAGCGGCACGACCATGGCCAAGTTCCAGGTGATCAGTCCGCGAGTTGAGGACGGCATTGCGGTGACGTTCTACTACGGCTGGATACCCAACCGAGGCGACGAGCACGCCCCATGCGCCGAGACCTACCTCGGCCCGCCTTGGGGCAACCCCGAGACCTATGCCGGCAAGATGAGCACGGCAGCCGTCGAAGAGAACCGTCCCGCCTGCTGCGGCAACACGGCGTACACAAACGACCAACCACAGCAGGGAGTGGTGACGCCCAAGTACAACCTCCTGAACCACAAGCTCCTGCAGAATGTGAACTTTGACCCCACCGGTACGGGCGGCAAGGTGGGTGACGAGGTGAACGCCGCACTTACCGCTGCCAGACAAGACTACCTCAATGGCCAGACCTACCTGGGCCAGTTAGCGTTGCTTCCCTTCAGCCAGGGCGTCTCGCACTTCCCGGCGGAGCTGTATGGACAGATCCGATCGATCCTGTATTGCCCGTACAAAGGGCTGACATCGCGGAAGGCGGAGATCGCCCCAGCTGTCCGGGGGATGCTCGGGAACTTCCGCAATGTCGGGGTCGGGCACTCCGAAGTTGCCTGGGCACTGGAAGCTGGCATCACTCTCAGCAGAGTAGACAGAATCAGGTACCAGATCCAGAGTCCGGTTGCTGTTGGCGACCTTTGGGGACTGCGGAGCAGCGCTAACGGAGGGCCACTCTCGTTGCCCACACAGCCTCTCACCGCTCCGGTCACCTTCGAGCTGTACGGCGACCTTGTACCGGCGCCGTCGCCATCTCCAGGGCTCATCGGCGGCAACGGCAGCGCCGTCAAGGCTGACACCGCATGGACACCGGTACCACCGCCACCTCCCATGGAGACCACGAAGACACTGACCTTTCCGGGTCAGGGCCCCGACCTGGGGAGGTGTACCGTCCAGCTCGCGAAAGGCTGGCGGTGGACGGCTACGGGTGGCAGTATGCACTACAACCCGGGCCAGGTTGGACTGTTCGATGTCCCTGTCGCCGAGACGAAGACGATCACAGCCAACCTGAACCTATTGCTGTGTCTCAGACTCGCGACCGGCACAACACCCTGCCAGGTTGAGCTTCAGAGGTTGGTGGGCGGGGACTGGCAGGCTGTCGATCTGGGGAACACGAGTCTGGTGGATGGTGTGCAGACACGGACGATAGCCGAGAGACCGACAGGGGTGTACCGGGCACGGGCGAAACGACAGATGGGGCCACCGCCACCCCAGTGGGGCAACTGGACTGAGTTCCAAGTGGCGATCGGCCCGGTACAGACCCAGCCCCTCACCGCGCCCTAACGACGCTCTAAGAGGCTCTCCCTGACACACAGAGCGGCGCTGCCTTGCCGGCAGCGCCGCTCCCATGATTCCAGCGCCGTCTACTCCCCCAGCTTGCCCGCGCGGTAGGCCTGGATGTAGTTCATGCACCACTCGTCGCGGCCCAGGATCGCCTCCGCGGCCGTGATCTCGGCCATCAGATCCAGGTTCAACGGGTCGCAGATCGCCGAGTCCAGCCCAGCCGCCATGCAGACGGTCATGAACACGCGGTTCAGCAGCTTGCGCACGGGCAGGCCGTAGGAGATGTTACTCATGCCGGCGGTGATGTGCACCTGCGGGTACTCGGCCTTGATGGCCTGGATGGCCTGCACGACCTGCAGCCCGGCGCTGTTGTCCGTGCCCAGCGGGGCGATGACCGGATCCAGGTAGATGCGCTCCTGGGGCAGCCCCTTCTCCAGCAGCAGGTCAATGAGCTTCCTCGCCGTCGCTTCGCGCTGTCCGGCCATGCAGGGCATGCCGTCGTCGCCCAACGCGAGAGCGACGCAGTTGGCCCCACTCTCAACGATGACCGGGAGGGTGTTCTCGATCCGCTCGGCCTCCAGGGTCACCGAGTTGATCATCGGTGTCTGCTTTCCCTCGTAGACCTCGAAGGCTCGGCGCAGGGCCAGCGGATTGGGGCTGTCGAAGGCGATGGGCTTGTCCGTCGCGCCTTGCACCAGCTTCACCAGCCACTCCATGTCCGCGACCTCGGCCTCACCAGTGGTGCCGGGGTTGCAGTCAATGAAGTCGGCCCCCGCCTCAGCCTGTTTGACAGCCAGGTCCACGATGAACTCCGCGTTCTTGTCCGCAATGGCCTGTTTGACGGCCTTGCGGGTTCCGTTGATCAACTCGCCAATGATGATCATCTGAAAGGTCTCCTTGCCTCTTGGTCGGTGGCAGGAACGCTCCCCTGAGCGCGATCCCGGACGAGAGGTGGTCGCCGTCTGGTGATCGCCCCTACCTCTGGCTAGCTGCGCGCACCAGCGCCGCCAGGGTTGCGTTCAGCGGCGCGGAGAGGCCAGCCTCACGCGCGGCAGCGGCAATCTCGCCGTTGATCTGCTCTACTTCCGTGCGACGGCCCGCCGACAGGTCTTGCAGCATAGAAGAGCGGTTATTGGCTGTCAACCGACAGATTTCCTCCACCTCATCCGGCATCCTCGCCGGGCAGAGTCCGTGGCCCAGCGTGCGGCCCACCGTCGCGCTTTCCTGGGCCACCTGTCGCAGCAGACTGCGCAGGGCCGGGATGTCCAGGAGTTGCCCATTCCGCAGGCCCGTCAATGCCGTCAGCGGGTTGATGGCCGAGTTGACTACCGCCTTGCGCCACAGCACGGTCGGCACGTCATCCGTGGTGGTCGCCGGGAGGCCAGCCGCCGAGAAGACCTCCGCCAGCGCCGCGGCCTCCGTCCCGCCGACCACCATCTGCCCCACCGCCGCCACGCGGACGCGGCCTTCCCCTATCAAGGTGGCCCCACTGGACGTCGTGCCGGCCAGTACGTACTCAGGAGTCTGGAAATCCTGCAGAACCTCCAGGTTCCCCAGGCCATTCTGCAGGGTCAGCAGCCTGGTCCGCGGGCCAATGAGCGGCCGCGCACGGGTCAGGGCTTCGCGGGTGACGTAGGCCTTCACGAACACCAGCAGGAGGTCCACTGGCCCGAAGTCAGGCGTCGCGTGGCAAGGGACATGGGCCTGCCATTGCCCGGTCTCGTCCTCAACGATGAAGCCGTTGGCAGTGAGACGCTGTGCCCGGTCCGACCGGTGGTCCACCAGGGCCACGTTCAGGCCCTGGCGCGCCAGGTAGGCGGCATGCATGAGCCCCATGGCCCCCGGACCGACTATCGCTATCGGGCCGAACTCTGGCGTCACGCGTGACCCTCCTCTCGACCTGGCCGCAACCCGCTGTGGCCTGCTTTGTTCGCGAACCTTGCGAGGGCGACCTGCGGGCACCTTACCGGGTCGGTGTACACCTGGCCATATCGCTTCGCGGGACGGCAGTCTGAAGGCTCCTCATCAGTGGAATATCCCGTACCCCTGGAACCCCATCACCGGGCCGATGATGGCCCACGCCGCGCCCACCAGGTAGTCCCCCAGCACCAGGCCGAGAAAGAAGGGGGCGGAGTTGCGATAGGCGCGCTGGCCGCCGTAGCGCACGATCGCGGCCTTGATGATCCAGGCGACCAGGAACGGAAACCACACCCAGTTCAGACTCGGGCCCACGCAGTAACCCAGCGGGTAGAGGATGAACCACGTATACCGCGCCTGCGCACTCCACAGCAGGCCCACCATCGCCGCCCCTGTGCCTACCGCCAGCAAGCGCGGCCAGTCCATGCCGTGGGGCTCTGTCAGCGCCAGCGCCATGTACCCCCACATCTCCTGGCCTGTGAGCGGCTTGAAGCCCATGCACTTGGCCAAGGCCCCCTCGGCGTAGGCCACATGCAGAACCGCCCAGAGGGCGACCACGCAGGAGAGCACCGTCGCGGCAATGAGTGGCCCCGCCAGCCGCCGAGGCGAGAGGCCCGTCTGGTGCCAGAGACGCAGGGCCTCAAGCTGCGTCGGCATGGGATGGCTGCGGTTGAACCGCCAGAACCAGTGGCTCAGGCCGGCGCCGACCACGTCGCCCTTTGTCACCAGGCTGCTGCTCACCAGGCGAAACAGGTTCATCGGCTCCGGCGAGACCACATCATGCGGGGCTCCGGCCTCGGCCCGGACGCGGGCAATGGCCAGCGAGACCAGCAGGTACACAACCAGGGCTACCGCCGCCCCGGCAAAGCTCATGCCCACCAGCCGCCAGAAGGCCAGCAGCAGGGCCAGCATCGCCAGGCCGGCCACGGCCGCAGTGCGACGCGGCAGAAACTCGTCACCTTCACCGCCTCTCTCTGCTCCGGACAGAGCCTGCCACAGGCGCGCCCAGTGCGCGCGGGTCAAGTAGAGCAGAAGCCCAGCGTAGGCCAGCCAGCCGCCGATGGCCTGCTCCGGACCAAAGGGGAAACCGGGGACCTTGTGCAGTCCCGCAGCCGTGCCGCCGATCGCCTGTGCTTTCTGGAAAAGGTAGAAGAACCAGCAGGAGAACAGGACGTCCAGGGGGACGAAGTAGGCCAGACCGATGGCGAAGGGGTAGACCGACACGGGAGTCCACCCGATGGCGTTCCAGGGCGGGGTGACGAAGTTCAGCGGGTGGGCTGCCGTGGGCAGGTGGGGAAGTGACGGGTAGAGCTGCGCCAGACCATTCAGCGTCCCGTTGATGAGAGTGAGACCCGCCCCGGCCCACATCGCCCGCGACAGCCAGAACCCGGGGGCATCCAGGCCCAAGACGCTGAGCGGCAACCGGACCGTTGGGAAGCTAAGCTTGGTCTCCTCGATCCAGGCCCGGCGCACCATAACCGTCAGACATAGGAAGAGCCCGCAGCAGAGCAGCATGAACAGCAACCACACGGCCACCGGGCCCGCCCAGGCCGCCAGGACGTCACCCCGGTAGAGCGTCCCGCCCTCGAAGAAGCCGCGCAGGACGTCCCGGTCCCACATGAGCGTCCAGCGGGGAACGTGGGGGAAGACCACCTGCTCCCACTTGTTCTCATCGCTGGCAAACCATGCCCCCCAGCCGATCATGCGGATCCAGTTGACGACATAATCCAGCGTGGCCACGGTGCAGGAGACGGCCAGCATGATGTAGACCGTCAGAAGCTCGGCCATGGTGAAGCGCCAGGATGGCCGCAGCCGTCCCAGCAGGACGTTCAGACCGACCAGCAGCACCAGGAAGAAAAGTGGCGTCACAAACAGGGGATTAAGGGTCAGGATCATGTACCACCGCAGTTCGGCGGTCACGACCCAGTAGACATTGAGCGGAATGAGCAGCAGGCCCAGCAGGAATGCCTTACCGGGAATGCCGTGGCGTGGCCGGCCTTCCTGAGGGCGGGGTTTCATGCCGGTCGAGCAGTCCTCGTGGCTTCCGCCGATGAGCTCCCTACTCCTGCCACCAACGCTCGCGCTCCTGGCGGATCAGATCCTCCAGGAAGTGGGTCTGGTCGCGGCGGTTGCGCCGGTTGCCAGGGGCCTCGAACATGGTCCCGCCGTTCCAGTGTGGCGAGGGAGAGCAGTTCAGGTCCAACGTGACATAGAGCACCTCCACCTCACCAACCTGCTCGCGACGCACATCCTTGTGCGTGACGCCGGGCGGGTTGCCGTGCGACGTGTCCACCTCCGGGTTGCCCAGGTCACGGCCGACCGTGTCCCAGACCCCGCTCCCGCTGTTCCAGCTACTACACACGATCCGGACCCGGTTGTCCGCCGCCCGGGCGTGCATGAGGGCCCGGTAGTAACCGGCATTGGGGAACAAGATGATCTCCGCGCCCTTGAGGGCCAGCAGTTCGGCCACATCCGTGAACCAGCTATCGTAACAGATCATCATGCCGACGGTGCCGAAGTCCGTCTGGAAGACGGGCACCGCGCTGCCGGGCGTGATGCCCTGGTCATTGACCTCCGGGCTGTACGGATGGACCTTGTCGTACATGCCGGCGAGCTGCCCCTGCCGGTCCACGAGCAGGCAGGTGTTGTAAGTGCGGTCCGTCTCCGCCACGTGTCGCACGATGCCGCCGGCCACATACATCCGGTACTGCTTCGCCTTGGCCGACATGAGCTGAAACGACGGCCCGTCGGCGGGTTCCTCAATCCGATCGCCTTGCATGTACTCCGGCAGCAGCACCAGGTCCACGCCTGCCCTCCCCACCGCATCCAGAACCGCCTCGCAACTCGCCAGGTCCGTCTTCTTCGAAGTGCAGGCCACACGGACCCACCTAGGCGGGTCGGGCGTGCTCTCCGTCAGCGAGACCTCCCGGATCCAGGCCGCGCCATGGGGGTTGAAGCGGTACATCAGCCGACATTCGGCTTCGGGCACGACCTCACTGCCGTCGGCGTTCGGACCGGCATAGGTGATCTTGGTCTCACCCACAATCCAGCCGTCGGCCTGACGCCTGTACTGGTGGATGCCGTCATTGGCCCCCGGCCCGAAGCACTGCAGCAGCAGATTCTCATCGGGGTTGGTGTTCGGCGCCACCCGGAAGACCACACGGAACAGGTACGTCTGACCCAGCTTGATGGGCGCCTTGGCCGACACGTAGCCCACGCAATCGGGTACCCCTCCCCCGGACAGCTTGAGCACCTTGCGCCCGTCCAGCTCCTCAAGCGCGAACTTCGGCGCTAGCGACGGCCGGTAGGTGTGCGCCTCCCATCCCTCCGGCAGTTGGCCGATCTCGCCATGCTGGAAATCGGCGTTGGGCAGCAGGTTCGGCGCGGGGCCGTCGGCCTCACTCCGCATGGTGACGAGGGACAGTGCGGCGATGGCGACCAGAGCAGCCAATGGGAGCAGCGAGGGGCACATGAGAGACACCTCGGCAGAGATCGTGTGCACCGGCCATGCGGGGGCCCCTTCGGCGGGAGGGGAAGCGATTCCTGCGTCGCGGCCACCGTGTGTGTTGCGCCTGCGGGTGCCGTTCGTTGGACATCGCGGCGACTGATTGCCGCAACGCGCCGCCTCACCCAGGGACGGTAGCCTTAGGCCTGTCCAGGCGAGATGTGTCGTCTCTTCGGCGGTCGTCGGGAGGCGCAAGCGATCGCGGAGCGAGGCCGCCGCTTGGGCGCGACGGCCTCGCTGTTTGGCGCAGGGCGGCTCAGAAGTCGTCTTCAGCGTCAGCCTGACTCTGCGGCGGCCGGACGCCGACGTACATCGAGCTAAACTCGTAGACCTTGTACTCGCCACGGAGGTTGCGCTGGAAGGTCAGCGGTCGAGGGCTGTCAGCACCGCTGGACTTGATGAACAGTTTGACGTACTCGTCTTCTTCCTTGTCATCGAAGGGCTTGCGGTCCACTCTCTCGATGGCCAGCACATACTTGTTGGGGTCCATCTCGTAGTTGTTCTCTGGCGTGGTGCCCTTGGCGTAGCTCCGAAAGATGTGGGGACGTTCCTTCAGTGCCGCCATGAAGTAGGTCTTTTTCTGCCACTCCTTGTCCTTGGTCATGAGGGTGATCATCTGCGAACCCAGTTCCTTGTCCACGTTCAGGTAGACAAAGACTGCGTCAAACCAGAGCTTCGCGGCCTGTTTGGGGTCCAGCGCCTTCTCGGCCACGCGGGCCTCGAACTCCTCCATTGTCTTGGGCAGGCGGGGCTGCTCCTCGTCGGCCAGCTCCGTGTCGGACGCCGCCGGATCCTCGCCGAACTCGTCCTCCTCGGCCACCCCAACACCCGCCATCAACAGCATCAGCATCGCCAACCACGCCATTTGCAGCCGAAACATGGTCCACCTCCGTTGTCCTTTTGGGGCTGTTGCGCCGACCCCCCGATGGCTGAGGCGACGCATGCGGCTCTGCGGCGGGTTCGCTGGCTACCACCTCCTGACCTCTTCCGATAGTATCGCTCCCTAGCGAGCGGCAGGGCCGAAGCCCTGTCCGCGCACCCGGGCAGGCCTGCTACGGGTGATCTGCACAGCCCGCTCCAGCAGCGTCTCGGCCGCTTCCGGTGATTCCGCGCTGGTGAGGATGAACAGACCCTCCGGCTTCAGCTCGCGAACCGCCGCTTCTACCTGGTCGTACGGCAGCCAGATGACAACACCCTTGCCGCGCTCCTGGATGCGGCGGAAAAGCTCCAGCCACGCGAGGCCCTCCTCATTGCCGGTGCCGGGCGTCCACTGGATGGCGTGCAGCCGTTCCAGCGCCAGCAGCCGGTTCAGATGCTGCAGCGCGCCGGGGCCGTCCAGATGGTAGATGCAGGCATCCAGCCAGCCTGACAGCTCTTCCAGCTCCGGCGCGATGAACTCCTCGAACATGGCCGGTGACAGCGTGCAGGAGATGTCGCTTTGCAGCGTCACACATCGCCGCCAGGGGCACCACACGGGCAGCCACGTGATCGAGCCCTCCTGCGCCGAGAGCATGCCGGAGATGCGCTCATACATGACATACCAGTTGTCCAGCAGCTTACGCAGAGCGCGCTTGACCTCGGCAGGATGATCCAACAGGTCCAGACAGAAGACCTGGCTGCCCCGCAACAGAGGAAGATGATCGTTGGGCTGGTGAATGTTAGGCCATCCGACCATCCATTTCCCGGCCGCCACCTCTGCACAACGGGCCACCACTGCCTGCACCTGACGCCAGGCCCAGTCGCTCTCGTCCAGCTCCAGGCGCGGTGCGGGATCCCAGGAGCTGATGATCGGCTCCTGCCAGATCGTCTGCTCGCTGTAGTGCAGGGGAGCGCCGTACCCGAAGGCATATCCGACCATGAGCGAGGTGCCCGGCATGGCCTCGCCGCCGAAGTAGGTGGCCTCGTGGGCGATGTCGTAGCTCTGAGCCACATAATCCGGGTCGGTCCAGAGAGTCTTGTAGTCAGGCGGTGGGTCTAGCCGTCGCGCCGGCCCGGCCGGGGCCGTCACGGCGATGCACGGGCGGTCGAGCACCTCCATGGCCCAGTACGCCTGCATACGCTCCCGTGTCTCGGGCCAGTTGTGTTTGTGGGCCAGGTCCATATCGTTACTCCCTGCAGTGGTGGTCGGCGCAAGTTCGCCGCGCTGCCACGGCAATCCTGTCATCCCTGACACAGCCCACCTTCCGGTAGTCGCACCTGCCCCGGCGAGGCCCGTGCGGACCACAGAAACGATTCCCCCTTTGCACCGGCGGGCGCGACAGGTAGACTCAGGGTTACATCACGTCGTTGGCACAGGCTTTGCCGAGAGGTTGTGTACCCATGGAGATCGCCTATCCGCAACTGCAGCTCGCCCTGGACTTCGCCAACCTGGCCCAGGCGCTCCGCGTCGCTCACGAGGCCTGGGAGGGAGGGGTGAGGCGACTCGAGGCCGGCACGCCGCTGATCAAGAGCGAGGGGCTGGAGGCGGTGCGACGGCTCCGGGCAGAATTCCCCGAAGCAGTGATCGTCGCTGATATGAAGGTCATGGACGCCGGCCGCGTTGAGGTCGAGATGGCGGCCAAAGCCGGCGCGAACGTTGTGGCGGTGCTCGGTGCCGCGTCTGACGCCACCATCGCCGAATGCATTGAGGCCGGCAGGCATTACGACGCCCAGATCATGGTTGACCTGATCGAGGTGCAGGATGTAGCCACACGAGCCCGACAGGCCCAGGAGCTGGGCGCAGCCATTGTCGGCGTGCATTGCCCCATAGACGTCCAGATGCGCGGTGGCGATCCGCTGGAAGCCCTGCGCCAGGTTGCGGCTGCGGTCTCGATACCGATCGCTGTCGCCGGGGGACTCAACAGCGAGACCGTTCCACAAGCCATCGCCGCGGGCGCCAGCATCCCCATCGTCGGCGGGGCCATCATCAAGGCCCCGGACGCCAAGGCCGCGGCCCAGACCCTTCTGGCCGCGATGCAATCCGGCGAGGGAGTGGCCACCGAGCTGTTCAAGCGCGTGGGTCCCGAACGTATCCGCGAGGCGTTCATGCGCGCCACAGCCGCCAACATCTCCGATGCCATGCATCACAGGGGCTGGCTGCCCGGCATCCACGCCTTGGCCCGTGGCATGAAGTGCGTCGGCCCGGCGCTGACTGTCTGGGCCTACCCTGGTGACTGGAGCAAGCCGGTTCAGGCCATTGACGAGTGCGAACCGGGGACGGTGCTGGTCATTGACGCCCGTAACGAAGGACCAGCGCTATGGGGGGAGGGGGCCAGCAAGAGCTGCATGGCCCGTCAGGTGGCCGGCGTGGTCATCAACGGTTGCATCCGCGATACCACGGAGATCATCGAGCTCGGTTTCCCGGCCTTTGCCTCCATGACCGCACCCATGGCGGGTGAACCCAAAGGCGTGGGCATGATCGGGGTGCCCCTGAAGATCGGCGAGACTCCGGTCCGCACCGGCGACTGGATCATTGCTGACGGCGACGGGGTGATCTGTGTGCCCAGGGAGCAGGCGGTGGAGATCGCAAACCGTGCGCTGGATGTGGTCGAACGGGAGATGCGCGACCACGCCGAGATAGACGAAAAGGGCCTCACTTTGGCGCACATCGCCGAACTGCGGCGCTGGGACCAGGCGCGGGGCGACCGCTAAGGTCCGCACCCGCTGCTGCCGCGGCGCAACGGCGTTCAGGCCTCCCCGCGCCACACCTTGAGAGGATGCCGCGTATCGCTGAGGGGCAGTTCCTCCCAGCCGCCGCCCATGTGCGACCAGTAGACCGCCGCGATGATCTCCATGGCGGCTCGGCCCTGCAGCCCGCAGGAGTTGGACCGTGGGCCTCCCTCGATCCACGCCAGCATGTCCAGCAGCATACGCTGCCGGGTGGAGACGGCGGGGTACCCGTCAGGGTTCTCCTCGGGTGTCAGTGGTAGGTGGCGCCAGTCACTCAGGGTCTCGGCGAGCAGCGAGGCGCTCGGGCAATGGTGCATCTCACCGTCACGAGTGAAGACCAGCCGGCCCTCGGTGCCGATGACCTCGAAGTGGAAGCGATCCACGTTCGTGTCCCATTCGACAGTGGCGTCCATGCCGTTGGCGAAGTGGAGGAGCACCGTCGCTTCCTTGCCGCAGACCCAGCCGGTGCCACGTGGGCCCTCGGTAACGATGTCATCGGGCGTGGCGTCGCGGCCGTCCACGGTCAGGTGGGCGAAGACCTTCTGCACATCGCCAAAGAGAAGGCGTAGACCGTCGAAGATGTGGGTGCCAATATTCATCAGGCCGTAGCCGGCCTCGTACCCCTTGTCGGCGGCATGGGCCCGGCACACGCGCCCCAGGAAACCTTCCTCCAGCATCCGGCGGGCCTTGAAGAAACGCGGGTCGTTGCGGCGGTTGTGGCTGATGACCAGTTTGGCGCCTCCCCGTTCGCAGGCCGCGATCATCTCATCGCATTCGGCGAGATCGAGGGCCATGGGCTTCTCGCACAGCACATGGATGCCGCGCTCGCCGGCCATGATGGTCGGAGCCGCGTGCAGGTCAGGCCAGGTGGCCACAGAGACAATATCAACATCGCCGGCCTCGATCAGCTCCTGATAGGTCCGGTACTGCCGCGCGGCGGGAAACTGCTCGGCCATGTAGGCCAGCGGCTCATCAAGCTGGTCCGCCACCGCCGTGACGCGGCAATTGGGCAGCATTTCCCACTCGCGAGCATGAGCCTTGCCCTGCCCGCCACAGCCGATGATGCCGATCCGGTATTCCATGGTTGCCTCCCTGTGCACCCCTGGTCTCACCCACGGGTGCAACAGCTAGCCACTCTGGCCGTGCCAACAGCCGCCGCCAGGGTGTCCGCCAGTTGAGCCTATGAGCTTGGTCTAGCCAGGCAGAGTGTAGCTCACTATGGTTGGGCCGGAGGTGAAGAACACCTGCCGGCCGCGGATGGCGAAGCCCCCGTGCACGCCGTCGGGGTACTCGGCGACCAGCTTCATCTCGTGCGTGTGCTCGTCTACAGTGAAGATGCCGCGGGAGTACAGGCCGTAGAGCTTGCCGTCTGGTCCAGGGCCCACAGCGTTGTAGATGACGCCACCCAGGGTGTTCTTTCTCGTCAAGAGAACCTTCGCTTCGCGCGGCGAAAACACAAACATGGTGTCCCCGGCAAAGCCATAGACCAGGCCGTTGCGGCCCACGGCCAAGGCATCAATGCTGCCGTGGCCAGGCACGGGAACCGTCTCAAAGACCTTCTTGCGCGTCCTGGGGCTCCATAGGAATAGCTTAGCCTCAGTCTGGGTGGGATGGCTGCCGCCCCCTCCACCGACCGTAGTGCCCCCGACGATGAGACCGTTGGGCAACACTGCCAGCGCCCAGACGCTGTGGTCCTTGACAACGTGCATGTACTCATCAATGGTGCCGTGCGCCGGGTCGTATACGCAAAGCGGGCCACCCAGCAGGCCGTAGCCGGAGACGGCACCAATGTAGACCTTGCCGTCGGTCCCGTTGACCATGGCTCCCGGCCGCCAGCCGCTGTTGGCACCCTCGTAGGTGACTTGCCAGGGGTTGTCGGCGGCTGTTGGTCCCGGGGCCCAGGGCCTGGTGGGATCGTAAAGCATGACCGGCGAGGGGGCGCTATACGCGGCGCCGATGAGCTTGTCGCGCCAGGCCAGGAAGCTGTAGAACTCACCCCCACCAGCCTCCGCGATCTCCCCCCACTGATCACTGTCCGGGTCGGCCCAGAAGAAGTGGATGGGCATGGCGGTGCTGCCGTAGATGCGGTCGTCGGGCCCCAGGCCGATACGAAACAGCGACTGGCTCTTGCCGCGGTAGCCAGTCTCGTGGCTGGTGACAGTGCCGTCGGGGTTGCGTACACCCACGGTCCGCCCACCGTAGACGACCCCGCGTCCGTCCCGCAGCACCAGCGGCGGCGCCGGGGACAGGTCGGCGGCGGCCACCTCGGCGGGCGGGTTGAAACCGTCGCATTTCAGCCACCGTCCAGCGTTGGCATATACGGCGCCGTTGACTCCACGGTAGACACTGACGCAACCTTGCTTCACCAGATCGGCGGGCAGGATGCTCTGGTGCCTGCCGGTCGCTATCTCGTACGCCACCAGATCCTGCTGTGACATGCCAATGCCCACGTAGACGAAGCCTTTGTCGTCGGCGGCGACGGAGCGGGCGTACTGCTCGGTCTCGCTCATGCGCCCCAGGTCCTCACCCTGACCGGTGGCAGGGTCCAAACGCACCAGCTTGGCGTTGCCGTAGGTGCAGCCGTAGAGCTTACTGTCGCTGCCCACAGCCAGCTGCCAGATGTAGGACTCGGTCTCGCTGGGGCGTCCCAGGTCTACCAGCTTCCTCTGCTCCCAGTCCACGACCATGACATGGGCCATGGGCAGTGTGCCCACGTAGACCCTCTCGTCAGGACCCTTCACCAGCGCCCACGCGCCGCACTCGCTGGGCAGCGGGCTGGAGAAGACATCAGTCTTTCCGGTCAAGGGGTCAGTAGCCACGATGTCCAGCGTGTCGCCGCCATAGATGTGGGAGGCGTACAGACGCTCCGAGCCAGGCTCCGGGCCCGGGGCCACGATCTGATTCAGGCAGGCGCCGATGCCGGTGAAGCGAGCGTGCAGCCGGAAGCCTGGCGGAGGCGCGGCGACCGCCACTACGGTGGTTGAGAGCGAGGCGAACAGAGCGGTCGCGAGCGTCATGCCAGTTTGCATTTCGGTTCACTCCTTTGGCGGTGACCCATGGCGTTCAGTCTGTGACAGGGATATCCCCAGCCTGCCGAGCACGCGCTGAGCGAGAACGCGCCGTCGGGTAGCATACTGGTCGCCCTCGCGCGTCCCTCGCAAAGGTCTCTGCAATACGCGGGTGGCGTACTCCAGTTCATCGGCGGCGGCCGCGACGCTCATCTCACTGAGCGACAGGACCGTGTACCAGAATGGGAACCCCCGCCAGCGCCCCTTGCCGTCGCGGAAGTCGCGCAGATGCCGCAGTCCCGCCGCCAGCAACTCCTCGCCGCCCCCAAGCCCCCCACCGGCCAGGTTGCGCCAGAGAGCCACCGAGCAGGTGTAACAGCAGTAGCGCCCGGTTGTGGCGTACCGGTCGCGCTGCAGCCGCAGAGCCATCCCGGCCTCAGCGCGCTCCAGTGCCTCACGCGTGGCGACCGAACTTGGGCCGAGAGCTCGCAGGGCGCGGCACGCCTCTTCGCCCAGGACATGGGCGAGGCCGCCGCCCGAGCGCATACGCTCGCCGGTGAAGACGCGGAGTCCGGTCGCGAAGTCGAGTTCGGTCGGCGCAGGCATCCCGGCGTAGCTTCCCGGCAGTCCCTGACGGGAAGCGATCCATCGCGCGGCCTGGGTCTTCTCGGCGACCCTCAGCGGCCAGCTGAAGAACAGCACCTCATTGACCGCGTCCACCGTCGCCGCTAGGCTCTTGGGATGCACAAGACCCATCGCCAACACCCCTATCCGATCAGCCTCAAGTCGGCCGTGGCCCGCGCGCCCGGAACATCGCCACGACGAAGTAGATGACCGTCCCGTAGATGACCGGCAACGCCACCCAGATGGGCCACGGTCCCAGCCCCTCGGCCTGTTCCAGGGCCACCCGCACAGTGCCCCAGCACAAGAGGGCAAAGAGCAACACCATCTCAGCGCGCAGCCAATACATCAGGCCGCGTCCAAGACTGTACAGTCGCTCGGCGTTCTCGGGTGTCACTTTCGTCGGGTAGTTGTAGATGTGCGGCACCCGCACCAGGTAACCAAAGGCGACGTGGATGACGATCGGAATGGCCACGAAGAGCAGAAGCATGTAGCGCGAGCCCCAACCGTCGGGTGTGCCGGAGACGCCAAAGTGGGTCGGGATGCGCTCGGGCAGACTGGCCCAACAGCCGGTCAAGTAGGCGACGGTAAGCAGCAGCCCCACCAGCGAGACGCGGTCGAGGATGACCTCGGTCGTGGTGGGGGTGAACTGGATGATGGGTCGTTCGGATTTGAGCATTGGAGCCCGGCTTCGGTCAGCCCTGGCCACCTGGCCTGTGTCTGCGGTTCCCCCCGTGCGCTTCCCGGCTTCGCTACGCCTGCAGTCGCGCCGCGTCAATGATGTTCTTCAGCAGCATCGCCGTCGTCACCGTCCCCACGCCGCCGGGAACCGGGGTGATCTGAGACGCCACTTCGACCGCCTCGTCGAAGACTACGTCGCCGACGATCTTGCTCTTGCCGTCCTCTGTCTTCACGCGGTTGATGCCCACGTCAATGACCACCGCGCCAGGCTTGATGTGCTCCCCCTTGATGAGCCCGGCCTTGCCGACGGCCACAACCAGCAAGTCCGCCCTGGTGGTGTGAGCCTTGAGGTCCTGCGTGCCGATGTGGCAGACCGTCACGGTGCAGAACTTGTCCAGCAGCAACAGGGCCGACGGCTTGCCGACGATCTCCGAATGGCCGACGACGCAGACCTCCAGACCCTTGCCGGCGGCGTCCATGGGGGCGTCAAACAGCGGCACACCCGAGGCCTTCGCCAGCGCAAAGACCGCCTGCGCCGTGCACGGGGCAAGGGTCGTGCTGCCCTGCACCACCGCCCCCAGGTTGGCCGGATGCACACCGTCCACGTCCTTCCGCGGGTCAATGCAGCGCTGTAGCGCCCGCCCGTCCACACCCTCGGGAACAGGCATGAGCAGGATGATGCCCGTAACGGCCGGGTCGGCGTTGAGCGCCGCAATCTTGTCCTCAATGGCGCACTGGCTGGCGTCGGCGGGCAGCTCACATAGCTCGAAGTCAATGCCCACCTCCTCGCAAGCCTTGCCCTGGCTCTGGGCGTAGAATTGCGCACCCTTGTTGTCGGTGGCCAAAATGGCCGCCAGCTTCGGGGTCCTGCCCATCTCGGCTATGGCCGCCTTGACATCGGCCTTGATCTGCTCAGCAATCGGTGCACCTTCCAGCAGCGTTGCGCTCATCTGTTCCTCCTACGGTATGTCATCGGCAGGTCGTCTCAGTTCGCGATAGCTGCTCGACAGACCTCCGCCAGCCTCTCGGCCGGGAGCCTGTTTGACAGCACGAACAACGGCTCGATACCGATCTCCCGGTCCGTGCGCCCGTCGCGGCGGGGGTCATTGCCCATGGTATCCAGCACCTCGGCGTCGGCGGGGAGGCGCTTCAGTCTCAGGTGCCTGCGGCCCGCCACGCCGCCGTCGTCATAGACGGCCCACGTGGCTCGGCCGGGGCCGCTGAAGAGCGCCTGCACGACACCCTCCAGGGACTTCGTCGGCACGAACCGTAGAGCGTCCATGGCGTAGGCCGTCACGGCCGCCGAAACAGCCGCGGGCGTGGGCGTGCGGTCGTACTGGATCAGCAGCGACTGGTAGCCGCCGTAGTAGCTCATGGTGTCCACATTGTGCATCTGGTAGACGAAGAACTTGCTCACGCCGGCCCGGGCGTGCTCCAGCCAGACCCGTGAGGCGAAGGCCGTAGCCCGGGCGTTGAGCTCACGCGTTGCCAGAGGCAGATGGGTGTAGAAGCCGTTGCCGCACAGGGCGCCGTTGGTCCCCTCCGTGTCCCAGCACTCAGTGACGTGACCCGGCCAGAGTTTGCGGTGCTCGGGCAACTCCATGGCGAAGGGCAGCGTCCCGCCGCCAGAGAGGTTATTGACGTAGTTATGAAAGCTGAAAACGTCGAGGGCCTGCCGGTGCTCCGGCGAGATGCTCTCTCCCCACTTGGGGTTGCTCACATCGGCGCACCAGCCGACGACGGTGCAGTTGGGGTTCCCGGCCTTGAAGCCCCGGTAGCCGGCGGCCAGCAACTCGCCAAACAGCGCGGCGCCACCGCCGTAGGAGCCGGGCATGTAGGGCTCGTTCCAGGTCTCCCAGTAATCAATCTTGCCGGCATAGTGGCGCGCCAGGGCCTCGCAGTAGCGCTCGAAGGCAGCCACGTCCACCGGATTGGCGCCCTCGGTCTTCACCTTCGCCCACTCGGGCTCGTGGTCCGGCAGCCCCAGGAGGTTGATACCCCCTCGGCGCACGCCATCCACCACCTCGTCATGCCAAAGCAGCTTTCCGGGCTCGCGTTCGGTGGCCGACCACTTGGTCAGCAGGCTGCAGTCATGCAGGCGCGTCCAGGTGAAGCCCAGCTCCCGGATGTACTCCACCAGCGACGGCCGGATGGCGATGTGGCTGCCGAACATGCCCTTCACGCCCGTCCCGCGGGGTTTGGGCACGACCGCCAGGACCATCTCCTGCGGCGCGGCCAGGGACCTGTCAACCGTCCGCAGCTCGACCCGCATCAGGCCCCGGCGCTGGATGCCGAGAGTGACGGTGTGTTCCTCACCGATGGGCAGGGTCAGCACCCTCTTGTACAGCCCGTCGTTCGGGTAGCCAACCACGGTCACCTCGACCTGAGCTTGCTTCAGCGACGTGGTGTCGGCTGCTGCCACGAGGAGGTTGAGCGGAAGCTCGTCCCCCCAGTGCAGCAGGTTACCGTGCCTCTGGCCAATGTCGGCGTACAGCTCCAACGGGTGCGCCGGGCGATAGGCCCCGTCGGTCGCACCGGGCTCGAGAGTGATGCCGTCCACGTAGATGGTGCCCTTCTCGGCCAGGTTCGGAGCGATCTGCACGTAGAGCTGGATGGGAGCCTTCGGGTCGGCCGCCTCCGGCGGGGGCTGGGGGGTAGCGGTGACGGAGATGCGCTGCCACTCGCCGGTCAGCTTGGGGTAGATCGCCCCGCCCTCGACGGGTTGCATGTGGCGGCTGGTTCCGTAGTACATCATCGCCGTGCTGCCGCCGTAACCGGGCGGATCGGACTTCATCCACATCGACAGCGTGTAGGGCTGGCCGGGCCGGACGTACAGGGGGATAGAGAGCGTTGCCGGCTGGCCACGGTACCGTGTGTTGGGCACTGCGACACAGTAAGTCCCAATCTTGCCGCCGGGCGCGCGGTAATGGTACGGGTCCTGCCAGTCGCCCTCCACACCCTCCCACACGCCATCGCGGGCCTGGCCGAAGTACATGGTAGACCAGACATGATCTCGCTTGCCCTCGAAGGAGGAGCGGGGGAAGAGATTGCCCGAGGCCTGTACGGCCACCGGCTCGGTCACGGAGGTAGGGAACGGCTCGGTGCTCTCTTCGACCTGCAGGTCGTCGAGCCAGATGGTCCCCAGCGACCCCGTCTCCCAGCACACACCCACGTCCTCGGTGACATCCTCGGCGCATTTGCCGCTGAAGGAGTACTGCCGCCAATCCGCGCTGACTGACTCAAAGCCCCCAGCGACGTACACGGTCCACGGGTAACCACCCTTGCGCACATAGCAGCGGACGGGTCCCTCGAGGCCGTCGCTTCTCAACCAATAGGAGATGCGGTAGTAATGGTCCTTCTTTAGTGTCAGCTTTTTATAGAAGAACTGCACGCCGCCAGAAGCGATGCCACGCACGTGGATGCGCTGAACCGTGCCCGGTCGTCCCGCATTGGTGTCAGCGGCAAGCACCATGTCCTTGCGGCCCCACTGCCAGTTGTTGACGCAGCCGTCATGGATCTGCTGGTCCCCCTGGGTGTAGGGTCCCTCAAAGTCACAGGATGCGACGACCACAGGCTGCCCCAGCGCCCGAGCGCAGAACACGCCGGCGATGGCCGCTGTGGCCACCCATGAGCACGTGCGGGTCAGACCTGGCATAAGCGTCCCTCCGAGGCCGCGGCTAGTCAACGACACGGCGCACCGTCTCCTCCCAGACAGCGGCGGCAGTCCCGGTCAGACTTGCCTCCTGGGCTTGCAGGGCAGCGCGCACCTCTAACTTGTAGGCCTCATCCTTGACTGAGGAAAGGTTGATCTCCACGTTCAGCCAGCCACAGCGGAAGGCGGCACGCAGCAATTCGGCTGCCACACCCACATCGCTGACCAGGTTGGGGTTGCCCGCCTCCAGCAGCGCGGGGAGCAGCTCCATCGCCTCGGCCGCCGCGGCGCAGACTCCCAGCGGCACCTGTGCAGCCAGCTTGAGCGCGTCCTGGATGGCCTCGGCCCGAGCTGTCTTCTCTGCGTCGGTCTCCCGTGGCATGGCGTACGCCGCACCGACGTGGGCGTAGGCTGTGGCGTCCTGGTCAGTGAGGTCCAGGAGACGCCCCCTGAGGTTCGTCAGCGCCGCCAGGACCGGCTCCAGCCTCTCCCAGGCGTCCCGGTATTTCTCCTTGCCCACGGTGAAGTTGCTGACCATCTCGCCCAGCGCTGCCCCCAGCGCGCCGACGAGAGCGGCCCCGCTGCCACCGCCCGGGGTGGGCTCGCCGCTGGCCAGGCGTGCGCAGTAGTCGCGAACGGTCAGTTGTGTCAACACGGACCCGCCTCCTGAGAGAGGGAATGGGCGCCTCTTCGCTGCCGGCCGGCCGATTCCCTGCCGGCCGGGGAGGGCCCTCTGACTTGGCCCTCGACTCCCTCAAGTGTTCCGCGGAATGTCAAGATAAACTCCGAATTATGAGTCGAGTCTGATACAACGCCGAAGCAACTTTGAGACATCCGAGGTAAACTCCCATCAGTCTTGCCCCATCATCGCAGGCTCCCACGGACTTGGGCAGACGCCGGGGTGTTTCGCGCTGGCGTTGGACTTCCGCCTGGTCCTCCCCGGGGATGCCAGCTTCGCCCTCAGACCCAGAATCACGCGTTTTTCACGGGAAACGGGACTATGCTTCGCGGAAGGCCCGGTACACCCCAGGTATTTGCTGGTGTTTCAGAGTGGTTGAGCATCCCCTCCGCGTTGAGCGTCTTGTGGGCCAAGTCAGGTAGCGCCAGTCGCCCGCATCATCCCCTCCTGTGCCATGCGCTGGACACGGCCGCCTCGTGCTTTGGACTATGGCACCACGGCCTCCCTCCCGCGGTGCAGGAGCGGCTGCTGGCATGGGCAGGCAGCAGTGACCCACAGGCTCTGACGCGATGGCTGGCGTTCCTGGCGGGTCTGCACGACCTGGGGAAGGCTACACCGGGCTTTCAGGCCCGGTGGGAACCGGCACTCCGCCGGCTGCAGGCCATGGGTCTGCCCTTCCCGCTGGCGGCCCGCCCTGAGCATGACCGGCTCACTCTCGACCTTCTGTCCCCTCTGTTGGCACCAATCTGCGGCAGCTTTGCCGCCCGACGGATTGCCTGGGCTCTGGCAGGCCATCATCTGCCCCAGGTGGCACCCCGTGGACCCCGAGTTAGCCTCCTTCGGGACGGGGGCGGTGATGCCTGGGCCGCAGTAAGGGACAGACTGCTACAGGCACTGGGCCTCCTGACCGCCCGGACCGCTCTTCCCCCAGGTCTGGCGGACGCAGACCACGACTTGCTGGTCGCCCTTGGCGGCCTCACTCAACTGGCGGACTGGGTCGCCTCCACACCGGCGTGGTTTCCACCCCAGGGTGATGAGGCGGACTGGAGCGCTTACTGGGGAGTTGCAGTGGCCCGTGCCTGGCGGGTGACCGGTCTCATCGCCGGCCAGACGGCGCGGAGATGCTGGCCCGGAGGCATTTCGAGACCAACACGGGCAGTAGTACTCAGCGGCCTGGGGCGGCTTGGTGAATCCCTGCTTGCCCTGTCCCTGCCTTGCCAAACGCCGCGGGCGCAGGCCTTGGGGACCGCTTGGTCGCGCAGCCTGGACTTGCGGCTCAGAGTAGCCAAAGCCGCCCACCCCTGTCTCCTGGCGCTCGACCTGGGTCGGCTAGACTTCACACTGGGTGACTCTTGATGAGTATGAGCTTCTGCCTGCTCTCTGAGCCGTGGATTCCGTGCGTGCGGCCCAGTGGCGAGCCCTGTCAGTTGAGCCTGACCGAAGCCCTTCTGCAAGCGTCCACTCTGGCGGAAGTCTACGACCCGTCGCCGCTGGTCACCGTGGCCCTGCACCGGTTGATGCTGGCGGTTCTGAGCCGCGCTCTTCAGCCGCTGAATGAGGCCGACTGGGTCCGGCTCTGGCGTCAGGGGACTTGGCCGGAAGCACGCCTCAGGGCATATCTGGAGACGTGGGCATCTCGTTTCGACCTGTTTGACCCCCAGTGGCCTTTCTACCAGGTGGCCGGGCTCCCCGAACGGCTTTCGGCTCCTGTGAGTCGGCTCTCGCAGCCGCTGGCCTCCGGGATGCGCGCCACGCTCTTCGACCACACGCTGGACGGGTCGGCTGAGCCGGTGAGCGCGTCCGAAGCTGCCCGACTGCTGGTCGCCTACCACCCTTTCTGCCTGAGTGGAAGATTGGGCACCGGCACAGGCTGGGCTGCTGTCCGTTCTGGACATCTGGCGAACGCCGCCGTCTTCCTCCCGACGGGAGCGACGCTCTTTGAGACCCTTATGCTGAACCTGCTGCCCACTGACCTGGCGGAAACGGGCCAGGGCCCGTGCCTTCCGGCCTGGGAGCGCACCACACCGACCATACACGCCGAGCGAGTGCCCGAGGGCTACGCGGACCTCCTGACCTGGCAGAGCCGGCGGGTGTGGCTGGAGCCCGTCTCGGGCGGCGGAGAAAGGATCGAGGTGAAGCGGGTGATCGTGTGCGGGGGTTGGGAGATGTCGCGGACTGGGCTAGTGTCGGATGCGATGCTGGCCTACGAATGTCGGCGCCCCGGAGGGAGAGGGGGGAGCGAGTGGACGCCTTTGCCAGTGCCGCGACCGGGCTCCTGGTGGCAACTGCGAGCGGCCCTGCTCACCCGTTGCCGGCGAGGCTTCCGTCCCCCGGCAACGCTGCTGTGGATCGCCGAGTTGGCCGCCTGTGGCATCCTGCCTCCTGACTACGGTTGTCAGCTCTCAGTCTTCGGTCTGAAGGCCTACCGGGCGCGCATTGACGCCTGGGGCCACGATCGTCAGCAGTTGCCAGTGCGGTACCTCCAGGACAGCGATCTGGCAGCCGATCTCGAGCGCTGTCTCGAAGTGGCCGACGCCACCGGGATGGCCCTGGAGCGAGCGCTGGCCGCCGCAGCGGTCCGACCACCCGGGCAGACGACTGGCGCCGACAGAACCGGGCGGGGGCCGCAGTATTGGGGACGCATACAGGCCCTGCTGCCGCGCCTGCTTTGCGAACTGCCCGGCGATGTGCAGCACCGCGACGCGGTGCTGCTGTGGTGGGCGGAGACCTGCGCGCAGACCGCGTGGGAGGTGTTCCACGAGTTTGCTGCAGACCAGGCCCTGACCGTCCGGACGCTGCCGCAACTCGTGCGGGCCGGACACCATCTGGCCTCTGGCCTGTGGGGGCGGGCACTGAGGCCCTACCGCGGGAGAAACCACTCTGAGACCTTCAGAGCGTGACATTCGCTTCGCTGAATACCTGCACGTATTGGAGCGCGAGGGCAACGCGGCCGCCCTGGCATGTTTCCGGCGCGGCCTCGGGCAGCCTCCTGGAGCCGTCCCGGAGATGCTTCGCTGGTTGTCCGCCTGGACTTCGGCCAGTGGCCTGCGGGAAGCAACGGTGTACTTCCTTGTAGCCTCGCTCTTTGCGGTCCATCCGTGCTGCGCTGAGGGGGGGAATATGGGGCATACTTGCGCTCGGTTGCGGGACTGTCGAGGAGGGGCCGGCATCGAGGGCCGTTTCGCCCGCCTCCTGGGCGCCCGTGACGCAGACCTGTGGCGGCACCTGCTGGGTTTGGTGGCCCTGGCCCGGGAGGCAAATGTACCAGTGAACTGGGCGCGACTGGCCGCTGACCTGCGCCACTGGGACCACCCCCGACGTTACGTGCAGATGGACTGGGCGCGAGCTTTCTGGGCCACGGAGGCCAAGGCAGTGCCCATCGCGACGCCAAAGCTCGCCGATTCCCGGATGCCGGTTGCGGTGCGGCACCGATGGACGACGCCCGATGTTCATTGAGCTGCATATCATCCAGAGCTTTGCGCCGTCCTGTCTCAACCGCGACGACCTGGGCCGTCACAAGGAGTGTCACTTTGGCGGTCACCTGCGGGCCCGCATCTCCAGCCAGTGCCTCAAACGGGCCATCCGCTGGCACCCGGCGTTCACCACCCGGCTGGGTGCTCCCCGCGGTGTCCGCACCAGGCGGCTGGTAGACCCCCTCACTCACCGCCTCAGCAGTGCCGGCCACAATCGCGAAGTAGCTTATCGTGTCGCCTGCGCGCTCGTGGAGGAGACAGTGGCACAACTGGGAGACGATGGCAAGACGAGGGTGCTGACCTATCTTGGCACCGACGAGTTGGACCGACTGTGCACACTCGCGCTGGACAACTGGCAGCGGCTGGAGTCCCTGGCGCTGTGTGACGCCGCGGCCAGGCTCGACCCCCCGGCGACGACGGTGGCGACGCGCCACAAGGAGCAGAGCGTTTTGAGTGCCACCGTGCGTGAACTGCTTAGCGGGTTCACTCCGGGTTCCATGGCGCCGGACATTGCCCTGTTTGGCCGCATGATCGCCGAGAACGCTCACCTTAACGTTGATGCGGCCTGTCAGGTTGCTCACGCGCTCTCGACCCATCGTGTGACCGTTGACGTGGACTTCTTCACCGCTGTGGATGACCTCCGAGCAGGCGGAAGCAGTGGTGCCGAAATGCTGGGGCTGGCCGATCTGTGCGGGGCCTGTTTCTACCGCTACGCCGTGGTGAGTTGGGAGCAGTTGGTTGACAACCTGGGGTCGTCAGCAACGCTGGCGGTGGACGTGGTGGAAGCTTTCCTGCGGGCCGCGATCATGGCTGTGCCCCGGGCGCGCCAGAGCTCCACCGCAGCCTACAGTCTACCGAGCCTGATCCTGATCGTGGTGCGAGCCAGTGGCAGTCCCTGGTCGCTGGTCAATGCCTTCGAGACCCCGGTGTGGGTTCCCGAAGGCGACCGACAGGGGGTGGTTGCCCGTTCCATCACTGCGCTTGACAACCACTGGGGGGAGCTAGTGGGCATGTACGGCTCTGAGGGTATCTGCGCCGTGGCGGCCTGCTGGCTGGGGAGTCCGACGGTCCGTCACCTGAAGCAATACCGCCACCCGGGTGTTGAGGAAGTGCTGGCGGTCGTTCTCAGCGCTGTCCGTGCGGGAGGACGGACTTCGTGAGCCACACCCTGCTGCTGCGTCTGAAGGCACCTCTGCAGTCCTGGGGCGTCCAGAGTCGTTTCAGCCACCGGGACACTCTGCGCGAGCCCACCAAGAGCGGTGTCATCGGCCTGCTCGGCGCCGCACTGGGAATGCGGCGCGACGATCGGGTCCTGCTGGCGCGCCTGGCCAGGTTGCGGTTCGGCGTCCGCGTGGATCGGGAAGGGCTGCCCTTGACCGACTACCACACCATTGGTGGCGGTACGGCCCGCGGACGGCCCTATGGAGTTGCCACGGCCGCCGGAGCCACGGCGGGGGCCGTTGTCTCCGAGCGAGAGTGCCTGATGGACGCCGACTTCTTGGCCGGTCTGGAGAGCGACGACTCGCCGTTCCTGCGCGAATTGGACGCTGCCTTAGCCAACCCTGTCTGGCCCCTTTACCTGGGGCGCCGGTGCTTTCCGCCTGCCGTGCCGCCTCGGATAGGCATCTGTGCCGGGCGACTGGAGCAGGTACTCGCCACCTGGCCGTGGATGGGCGCACGGGGCAGGAAGAGGACCTCGCCCCCGGGACTGCGGCTCGTTGTAGAGACTAACGACACTTCGGGTGAGATGCGCTACGACTGCCCCCTATCCTTTGCCGTGCACGACCGCAGCTATGGACCGCGGCGAGTCGTGACCCTATTCCTGACGCCCGAGGAGACGGCGCTCAAGGAGTCTGACGGATGCCGTATCTCTCTCGTCTAGTGCTGGACTTGTCCTGCGAACAGGCGTTTGCAGACCTGGCCTCCGCTTACAGCATGCATCGCACCGTAATGCGCGCTTTCCCCGCTCCCCGGGACGGCAACCGGGTTCTGTACCGCCTTGACAGACTGCCGCCGGCAGGGGCAGCCTGCCTGCTGGTTCAGTCCTCACAGCCCGCCGACTGGTCGTTCCTGCAGAGTATGCCGGGGTACCTCATGGCCCCGCACGAGGCTGGCATGCCCAACCCCGCACAGACCTTCTTCGCGGTCGAGCTGCGCCGGGACGACGTTCTGAGCTTCCGACTGCGGGCGAACCCCACCTTCCGCCGGGGGAGAAAGCGGCTGGGCTACCGGCGACGCGGCGACCAGTTGCGCTGGCTGACGCGCCAGGGTGCACGGTGGGGATTCGAACCGCTGGCCGTCTCGGTGTCACAGGAAGGCCGACTGCTAACGCGCAAGCCGTTCTCGCCCCGTTCGGACGCGTTGTGCTTTGTGTCCGTGCTCTTCACCGGGCTGCTGCGCGTGGTCTGTGCCGAGCGGCTGAGGGACGCTGTGGAGAGTGGTCTTGGCAGCGGCAAGGCCTTCGGCTTTGGCCTCCTGTCATTGGCTCGTCGGATCTGAGCGCGCTACGCTACTCGCCGAGGCTTGAGCCGCCGTAGTAGCCGCTCGACGCCCATGGGGGTGAACCGAAGAAGATGCGACCTTTGAGGCAGGCGTCGGTACAGCTTCCCCTTGCGCGCCGAGCGGCCACTGCGGCGGCGCACCAGATGGGTGACGATTGCTGGCACTCTGCGGGGCCAGGCAGGTGCGCGCACCGGCAGAGCGCGAACTATACCGGTGCCAGGCCATAGCATCGTTGGTCCAAGGCCTGCGAAGACCACCTGGCGGCAGCGCACGGGTGTGCACGCGCCGCCTTTGGAGGGGTACGATGAAACTGCGATGTGGCGTTGCCGGACTGGGGCGGGGCCGCCTGTTCGTTGAGTGGCTCAACGCGCTTCCGGAGTGCGAGGTCGTGGCCGTCTGTGACAGCAACTCGCGGGCGCTTGATGCTTTCAGCGGCCTGAAGCTCTACACCGACTTCGAGCAGTTCATCTGGCGCTCGGATCTGGACATTGTGGCCGTCATCACCCCGGGGCCTGAGCATGCCCCACAGTCGCTCCTGGCCATGGAGGCCGGGGTGCACGTCATTAGCGAGACGCCGTGTGTCTATTCACTGGAACAGGCCGAGGCCATCGTGCGCACCGCCAACCAGACGGGGCGCAAGTACATGCTGGCAGAAGACTACATCTGGATGGGCTGGACCCTGTTCCTGCAGGACCTGCGCGACCGGGGGATCCTGGGAGAGCTGCTGTTCGCGGAGTCGGAGTACACCCACGACTGCCGCGGGGGCATGCTCTACGACAGCGAGGGGCGTCATTACCCGGTCTCCGCCTGGGGCACGCGCCCTGACTTGAAGCCCACGTGGCGGGCCAGCGATCTGCCGCCGCTCTTCTACTGCTCCCATACCCTCGGGCCACTGCTGCACCTGATGGACGATCGCTGCGTATCGGCAGTGGGCATGAATACCGGCGCCCAAGTTGCACCCGAGGTCTGCCCGACGGACATGGAGAGCGGACTGCTGAAAACCGCCAAAGGCAAGGTCATCCGGCTGACCAACGGCTTCTGCATTGCCCACCCGTTCTCTTTCTACCTCGGCCTCTACGGTAGCCGTGGTAGCGTCCGCATGGTGAACCTGGGCGGGGACAAGATGACCAGGTTCTATACCGACGACGAGGCCGACAAGGGCTGGCAACCCATGGAACTGCCCTGGGAGGAACGCCCTGACGGGAGGCACTGGATGCAGGTGATGCTGGGCGAGTACGTCCAGGCCATCATCAACGACACGGAACCGCCATTGGACCCGTGCCGCTCCATGGACGTGACCGTACCCGGCATCTGCGCCCACCTGTCCGCGGAACGGGGCGGCGAGCTGGTCGAAGTGCCTGATTTCCGCACGCTGAGCTGAGCCGGTCATGGCTGCTGACGCAGAGACCCAGTGGCGCTGGGCGGTGCTGGCGTTGTTTGCCTGCTATGTGGGCATCCGCTGGTATTACTTCGCGCGCTTCCCGAAAGGTCACGTTACCGCGCGCGGATCGGGCTGGGTGCTCGACTTCGCGCTCACGCGTCTCACCGGTGCCCTCATGTTTCTGCCGATGCTGCTGTACCTCGTCGACTCAGGTGTGCTGCGTCCTGGCGAGTTACCCTTGCCCTCGGTGCTGCGATGGGCCGGGGCCGTCGTCGCCGTGGCCGGAATGTGTCTGCTGGGCTGGAGTCATGTCCACCTGCGCCACGCCTTCTCTCCGGAGGTGAACCTGGCAGACGGCCAGGCACTGGTCACCACGGGCCCCTACCGCCATGTCCGGCACCCGATGTACACATCGTTCTACGTCTACTGGATAGGGATGGCCCTGGTGGCGGCCAACTGGCTGGTGGCGGCGCCGGGTATGGTTGCCATGACCGTGCTGCTCACCTACAGGCTGCCCCGCGAGGAGCAGCTCATGCTGGAGGCGTTTGGAGACGAGTACCGGGCTTATCGGGCCCAGACAGGGGCACTTCTGCCGCGCCGGAGGTGATGGGTCCGTTGGTGGTTGATGGACAAGAGACACTGCAGGTCATCAGCGGGCTGGCTGCAGCCTCGAGATGCCCCCGGACCCAACTGCAGCGCATCATGCAGGCCATCCAGGAACGCCACCCCCACTACGAGTGGGTGGGCCTGTACCTGCTGCAGGGCGAGGAGCTCGTGCTCGGGCCTTACGTAGGCGCACCGACGGACCACACCCGCATCCCGGTGGGGTTAGGTGTCTGCGGAACCGCCATCGCCACCGCGTGCAACCAGATCATCGAGGATGTGCGGAAGCTGGACAACTACCTGGCCTGCAGCGCTTCCGTGCGCTCCGAAATCGTTGTGCTCATCCGCGACGGCAGTCGCCTGCTGGGTCAGATAGACGCGGACTGCGACCAGGTCGGCGCCTTCGATGCCAGTGACGAGACCTTCCTCCAGGAGGTCGCAGCCCTCATCGCGCCACTCATCCGCGCAGGCTATCCCTGAAGTCGCACTGCTCCCTGCGCAGCCCGCTGCCGACCCGGGGGGGCAGGTTGAGCTCCAGGTGCTGGTCGGCCGCCTGGGTGTAGGTGGGCCAGGCTACAGCGTCCTCGCCGTTTGGGTCGCCGGTGGCGGCGAAGCGCTTCCAGTAGCCGATCATCCGGGCCGATAGCTCGCGCTCTCGCGGAGCCATCCGGATGATGCCGGAGCCGAAGACGTACGGAATCTCCAGGCCATGAAAGCACCCCAGGCCCAGGCGGTCGGAGAGGGCGTTGGTGCGGGTGAAGTGATACAGGTAGGTTCGCGGCTGAACTGCCGCCATCCAACGGACAGCCCGCCTTGCGCCGCTGACGAAGGCGTCGCCCAGAATAGCCGCCACCGCGGCCGGCACCTCGGTGTCGGTCGTGACTGGATACATGGCCGCTACGTCCGTTGCCCTGTCCCCAAAGAGCGCTCTGAGCCCCGCCTGATAGCCGGCGACGGTCCCGATAGGCAGGTTGCGCAGGAAGAGGGTACCCTCGTCACGGTTGGTCCCGGCCATGTATGGGACCGCCGCCTGGCGCCCGGCCGCAAACGTCTCCCCCGGTAGCTCCGTCAGCACCCGCCCGTCCACGCACAGGCAATCCAGGTTGCCGGAACCGGGCAGGGGGATGGTGCTGGCGAAGGCCGCCAGCAGTTCCTCGCTGGACTTGGCGCGCAGTTGGGCCAGCGCCTCCGGCCCGGATCCGGTGATACCCAGTTTCGCAGCGTACTTCAGACCGCGCTCCTTGGCAGCCTGTTGGTCGGGGATACTCTCCGGAACGGCGCCACTCTGGGCGATGGCCCGGTGGAAGAGCCCCCGGGCGAGCGGTGAGCACAGCAACAGGTTGACGCTGACGGCCCCGGCCGACTCCCCAAAGATGGTGACATTGCCAGGGTCGCCGCCAAACTGGGCGATGTTGTCCCGAACCCACCGCAGGGCCGCGATCTGATCCATCAGCCCGTAGTTGCCCGAGGTCCCGTCACCAGCTTCGGCTGCCAGGGCCGGGTGGGCGAGGAAGCCATACGGCCCGAGGCGGTAGTTGATGGTCACCACCACCACGCCCTCTCGGGCCAGCGTCGCGCCATCATAGACGGTCTGGGCGGCTCCGCCCTGGATGAAGCCGCCACCGTGGATCCAGAACATGACCGGACGTCGATCCCCCGCCTCGGCCGCTGTCCAGACGTTCAGGTACAGGCAGTCCTCACTGAAGGGCCCTGGCGTGACCAGGAGCTTGTCTTCCTTCTGGGGGCAGGAGGGCCCGAAGGCAGTGCAGGCGCGGGTGGTGGTCCAGGGCGCAACGGACTGCGGCGGCCGCCAGCGGAGAGCGCCGACGGGAGGCGCGGCATAGGGGATGCCCCTGTAGACGTCTACATCGCCCTCCGTCAGGCCCGTGATCGGTCCGGTGGCGATGGTGACCGTGCATGGCGGAGGCTCCGCAGCGCACAGCACAGGAGCCGCAACGAGTAGCAGGGCAATCAGGCACAGGCGCATCCGTGCACGATGCATGTCGCTCCTCCGCCTCCAGGCCAACCGACCTCAGAGACGTCTTCCGGGAGTGACGGATTCCCTGCCCATGATGGCCCGTCCGGTGTCGCGAGCGCAGGAGCGTGGGCCATCCTCCTCTACGGCCGGAACACCACCTTCCCGCACTGTTGCGCGGCCATGAGGTCGTAGCCCTTCTGGGCCTCTTCCAGGGGCAGGCGGTGGGTGATGACTTGCTTGGGCTTCAGGCCCCGGCGGCATAGCTCCACCATGCCGGGGAACTCCTGGAGGCGGAAGTACCAGGCGCCATAGACATTGACTTCCTTGTGGATCAGGCCGTCAGAGGGGTTGAACGTTGCCTGGCCTTGCTCGCCGACGATGCCGATCTTTCCACCCTTGCGGACCGCCTCAAAGCACTGGGTGACCGGGGCGGGCTTGCCGGTAGCTTCCAGGCAGATGTCGGGGCCCTCACGGCCAGTCAGCTTGCGCAACTTGTCCACGACACCCTTCTTGCCCGCGTCCACCGTCTTCCAGCAGCCCAGCTTCTTCTCGGCGAACTCGCGGCGCCAGGCGCTGAAGTCCACGCCGATGACCCGCGCGCCCAGGAAACTCCACAGGCTGACGATGCCCAGGCCGATGGGCCCCAAGCCAAAGACGGCGACCGTGTCGTGGGCATTGACGCCAACGCGGCGACTGAGGTGGTAGGCCACGCCCATGGCGTCGCCGCCGATGAGCACACCCGTCTCCCAGTCAATGTCATCGGGCAGCTTCAGGCAGTGATGGGCCCAGGGCGTGCTGTACTCGGAGTGGGAGTTGGGCGGGAAGGCGAGGGTCTCGCAGAAAATCTCGTTGCCCGCCCGGCAGTGGCGGCAAACGCCGCAGCCGGTGACGACGTGCACGGCCACGCGGTCGCCCTTACTGAAGCCGGCCTGACCATTAGGGTCTTCGACGACACCGGCGAACTCGTGGCCGCCGCCCGGCTTCACTCCGGGACTGTAGAAGCTGTGCATCTCGCTGCCGCACAGGGCGGAGACCACGACCTTGACAAGCATCTGACCCGGACCGGGCTTGGGTCGGGGGATGTCCACGACCGCGACCCGCGAGTCGCCCAGAAACTGCAGTGACTTCATGCTAGGCCTCCGTTCACGGCATGTCGGTGGTGCCGGATGGGGGGTTGAAACCCCCGTCTGTTGGGAGAGCGTCCCTTCGGGACGCGATGGGTGCTCCGTCCCATGGGGACAGTCCCTCGGGGCGAAGACCCTGCCGTCCTACGGTCCGCTCGGGGGTTGAAACCCCCGTCTGTTGGGAGAGCGTCCCTTCGGGACACGATGGGCCCTCCGTCCCATGGGGACAGTCCCTCGGGGCGAAAACCCTGCCGTCCTACGGTCCGCTCGGGGGTTGAAACCCCCGCCTGTTGGGAGAGCGTCCCTTCGGGACGCGATAGTTACCCCGTCCCATGGGGACGGTCCCCACCCAGGCGGGTACTTCAGTGCCCGCCTGAAGCACGGCATCGCGGTCTGGTGACCGCTCCCGCCTGTGGCGGTCGCCTCGTCCTAGAGCCCAAACACCCGCTTGGCGTTCAATCCCAGGATAAGTCGCTTGTCGTCGTCGCTGATGCGAGCCATGAGCATGCGGCCGAGACCCGGGCGTGGGTCAATGAAGGGGTTGTCGGTGCCCCAGATAATCCGCTCCGCGCCCACGCGGCGTACGGCCTCCGGCACGGCGTCGTACGTCAGCAGTGACCCGGTAGTGTCCAACATCACGTTCGGCAGGGCTTTGGCGGCAGCGCAGTTGGTATCCACCGGACCCCAGCCGCTCAGGGCGTGAGCAATGATGAACGTGACGCGTGGGAACATCTCTGCCAGCCCGTACAGCGTGTCCTTTCCGTTGACCGGCGCACCGGTCCAGTTGTGCGACAGGATTGGCAGGCCCCGCTCCTGGCAGAACTCAAAGACGGGATAGTAGTGCTTGTGGCAGGCATCGCAGTTGTGGCACTGGGGGTGGAACTTGAACCCGATGATGCCTTCCTTGTCCCAGTGCTCGATCTCGGCGATGATCTCGGATTCGGGGTAGTTGGGGTTGATGGTCACAAAGGGCAGGATGCGCCCCGGGAACTCCTTGGCGGCCTGGTACGCTGCGCGGTTGCCCTCGGTGTAGCAGGGACCGATACAGATGTGAGGCGAGACAATGCTGGTTCTTATGCCCAGGAGGTCCATGGCATGGACCATCGAGGCGGGCGTGCCGTTCTCCGGGATGTGGAAGTTGTACCACGTGCCCATGTGCGCATGGGCATCTATGATCAGCTCGCCCTTGAGAGCCTCCCCCATGTGTAGCGCAAACTTAAAGACGCTTTCCATCAGGCGCCACTCCCTTGGATGGGCCATTCCAGACCCAGCAGCCTCGCCATATTGCCTCCGGCGATCGCCTGCTTGGTCTCCAAATCGAGTTCCGCGTACGTGATCTGAGCGATCGGGCCCCCCGCGTCGGTGAGTGGCAGTCCGGTGCCAAAGACCAGTCGGTGCGGTCCATACTTCCGCGTGACTTCCTCGAGGCCCCGCATGACCTGGTAGGTACACGTCTCCAGGTACAGGTTGTCAAACTCCTGAAACAGCGGGAAGATGTAACGGTTCACGCGGTATGAGGTCTGCAGCACCACCACATTCAGCCGTGGGTGATGGCGAAGGATTTCAGCCAGCTCGTTCCACTCGAACTGCGCCATCTCCAGCAGCACCGGCACCCCGGCCTCGGCCAGCGCATGCAGCGTGGGGCCCATGCACCACTCAGCCAGGCAGTACTGGTGGGCCTTGGGGTAGAGCCGAACCGCGCCATGGGCCTGACTGACCTCGGCGGCGAAATCGTCTACGTCTCCGAGCTCACCGGTGGCGTGGGGCAGCCCAACGTAGCAGGGCAGAAAACGGTCCAGCCCTGCTATCTCGTTCAGGAGCTGACGGTTGCCGCCGGCGGGGTCCCACTCCTGTGACCACGCATGGTAGACCAGCGCCCGGTCTATGCCTGCATAGTCCATTTCGGCGATCAGGCCGGGAGCGTCCAGGATGTGCTCAGGCCGTACGATGCCCGCCCGGCCGATACGCATGTTACAGTCAAGGAACTTAAGGCGTGTGCCGCTGGCTACGCTCATGGCGGCGTGGACCTCCAGTCGCTTGGGGTCGTGTTCGGCGCCTGTCGGGAGGCTCCCCCGCGGCGCGCAGGTTATCTGGACGGCCCTCCTGAACACAACCGTGTTCGTACCGCAAGGCTATTCGCCCCGCGTCCGCCACTTCCTTCCGCGGCAGGAATCACCTTGGGTCAAGGGTAATAGGTGAGCCAGTGAATCGAGATGGAGAGCGAGCATGCCCCACGATGCCGAACTGCGCGAGCAACCCCTTGACAGTCAGGAGGTCTTCTCGGGACGCCTGGTGCGCGTCACAGTGGACACCGTGACGCTCCCCAACGGCGAACCCGCCCGCCGGGAGGTCGTCCACCATGCAGGGGCGGTGGCCGCCGTGCCGATAGGTGTCCAGGGCGAGGTTTACCTGGTCCGGCAGTGGCGCCATGCCGCCGGACGGGCTCTGCTGGAGATCCCGGCCGGCACCCTGGACCCTGACGAGTCGCCAGAAAACTGTGTGCGGCGCGAGCTGGCCGAGGAGATCGGCCAGGTGCCGGCGCAGATAGAGCTCCTGACCTCCATGTTCGTCGCACCCGGGTATGACACGGAGATCATCCATATCTACCTGGCACGGCGTCTGCGAGCGGAAGAGCGCCCCGCCGACGAGGACGAGAACGTGCACGTTGTCACGATGCCCCTTGCGGACGCATTGGCTGCCTGTCGGGACGGCCGCATCTGTGATGGCAAGAGCATTGCCGGCCTGTTCCTGGCCTGGGACGTGCTCCGAGGGGAGGCGAACTGGCGCGATGACCGCCCTGAACGGTGAGACTCTGCGTAACCTGGACCGGGCCCTGCGGCTGGAGTGGCTGGAGACAGACGGACTGGGCGGCTATGCGTGCGGGACGGTGGTCGGGGCTCGCACGCGCCGCTACCATGCGCTACTGATGGCCGCCACGAAGCCGCCGGTGGGCCGGCGCATGCTGGTGGCGGGCCTGGAGGAGCACCTGCATGTGGATGGCTCGATCACTGAGCTGGGGTGCAATCTCTACGGCGACGTGGTGCACCCGGCGGGTCACCTGCTGCAGGAGAGCTTTGCGCTCGACCCCTGGCCAGTGTTCACCTGGGCCGTCGGCGGGCTTCGCCTGCGGAAATCGGTCTGTATGCCCCACCGTCTGGGCGCGACCATCATACGGTATGACTTGCTGCAGGCCCCGGGGGCGACCTGGGTGGCCGCGCGCCCGCTGATCGCGGGGCGCGACATGCACCACCTCCAGCAGGCTGAGAGCGGCTTTAGCCCGCAGGTCGTGTCCAGCCCTCACCTGCTTTGGATACAGCCGCACGACGAGGCATCCCGTCTGGCGCTGCACTTCCCGGGAGGCGAGTTCCGGCCCGACGGGCTATGGTATTACAACTTCCACTACCCCCGGGAAGCGGAGCGGGGCCTCGACAGTGTCGAGGACCTCTACAGCCCCGGCGAGATATCCTGGTTACTGCGCCCGGGGGAGACCGCGTGGCTCGTCCTGGGGCGAGAGCCGCTGGCGACCTTTGACGGCGAAGCGCTGCTGGCGGCCGAGAGGGACCGACGGGCCGATCTGGGCCGACCCTTTGCCTCAGACCCGGTGGCGGCCCGGCTGGCGGTGGCTGCCGACCAGTTCCTTGTTGACCGGGAAGTGGATCGACACTCGGGCCGCTCGGTCATCGCCGGGTACCCGTGGTTCGGCGACTGGGGCCGCGACACGATGATTGCCCTGCCAGGGCTGACCCTGGCGACCGAGCGAGCCGACGACTGTGCGCTGGCCCTGCGCACCTATGCTGCCAACATCCGCGAAGGGCTGATACCCAACACCTTCGGCGAGGGTGGGGACCCGGCGTACAACACAGTGGACGCCACGCTGTGGTTCATCGTGGCCCTCCGGCGATACTACGACAGTGTACGAGACATGGACCTGGTAGCTGCCCTGTGGCCGCGGGTGCGCGAGGTCCTGGAAGCATACACGGTAGGCACCGCTTTCGGCATCCGCAGAGACGAGGACGGTCTACTGACCGCCGGCGATGCCACAACGCAGCTCACCTGGATGGACGCCAAGGTGGGCGACTGGGTAGTCACGCCACGGCACGGCAAGGCCGTGGAGATCAACGCCCTGTGGTACAATGCCCTGCGCATCGGTGAGTTCTTCGCTGACCGGCTCGGTGATGATGCGCTGCGTCTGCACTGGGGCCGGTTGGCCCGGCAGGCGCGCCGCGGCTTTGAGCAGTTCTGGTCCGACGAGCTGGGGTACTGCTACGACTGCCTGCGGCCGGAGGGACCGGACGCGGCCCTGCGTCCCAACCAGCTACTGGCGCTGTCGCTGCCCTACACGGCGCTCAGCGCCGAGCGCGGACGACGCATGCTCGACGTGGTCACCGATAGGCTGCTGACACCCTATGGCCTGCGCACCCTGGCTCCGGGAAGCCCCGGGTATGCGCCACACTATGGGGGCGACCAGTGGGCCCGTGACGGCGCCTACCACCAGGGCACGGTGTGGCCGTGGCTGATGGGCCCCTATGTGTCGGCACTCTTTCGAGTCTACGGGGCGTCAGAAAGCCTGCGGGACCGCGCCTGTGATCTGTTGCGTCCACTGATCGCACACCTGGATGAAGCCGGTCTGGGTTCGATCTCCGAGGTCTTTGACGCGGAGCCACCCTTCGCGCCCGGGGGCTGTTTTGCGCAGGCCTGGAGTGTGGCCGAGGTGTTACGCGTCTGGGTGGAGTTCGGTCTGGGGCGCCAGTGATCTGGCCTCAACCGCCTGCTGAGGTTACCCGATGCCTGTCTATCTGCCGACCGCTGCCGTCGGCAATGGCCGCGTGCTGTGTACGCTGGGTCATGCCGGCGAGTTGATGACGTTTTTCTACCCTCGTCTTGACTTCGCGCAGAACGTCGAGGAAGGGCTGCCGCTGCTGTATGTGGGCGATCCGGGCCACGGTCGCCTGCTATGGACCTTCGATGGGGCTTTCAGTCGCGCCCAGGCGTACCATCGCGACACGAACGTGCTGGAGACCAGACTGACCCTGGCCGGTCCGCGGGTGGAACTGACCCTCACCGACTTCTGTCCTCCTGACAGCACGGCCCTGGTGCGTCTCGTGCGGGTTGAGAACCTCGGCGAACGGCTCCAGGTGGGGGCTTTCGGCCACTATTTCGACCTGCGCCTGGGGGAAATCTACGGCAAGCAGGCGGTGGGACATGATGCCCTCGAGGGCTACTTCCTGCAGTATTTCCGCGGTATCGCCATGGCCGTGGGGGGCACAGCGCCCGATGTTTGGCGCTGCGGCAAGTCCCTGGCTTTCGATGAGCGCAGCGCCAAGCATGACCTGCAGGACGGGCACCTGAACGGCCAGCCCGAGGATATTGGCCGCGTCAACTTCGCTGGCCTCTGGCGCTGGCAGCTTCAGCCCGGTGAACACCGCGAGCTGCAACTCATTCTCTCCGCCGGTGTGTCGCGCGAGGCGGCCCTGGAGCAGTTGGCGCGGCTCAAGGCAATGGGCGTGGACGCCCTGCGGCAGCAGACCGAAAGCCACTGGCGAGGGTGGCTCCAGCGGCGCCGCCACCTGGTCCTGCCGCCCGACGTGGACGACGCCTACCGGCGGTCACTGCTGGCCATGGCGTTGTTGCAGGACGCCGGCACCGGTAGCATCCTGGCTGCCCCCGAGTTTGACCCTGCGTATGAACGGTGCGGTGGCTATGGCTACTGCTGGCCACGCGACGCCTCGGAGGCGGCTGAGGCCATGGCGGCAGCCGGCTACCCCGAAGTCCTCTCGCGGCTGTGTACCTGGTACCGCCAGGCGCAACTGGACAGCGGCCTATGGGGCCAGCGCCACTGGGCAGATGGCCAGGTTGCCGCCTCCTGGGCCTTGCGCCGTGGCTTTGAGCAACTTGACCAGACCGCCGCGGCCCTTGGCTCATTGTGTGGCCACGTGCTGAGCGGTCCCAACGATGAGCGCCCCCAGCGCCTGGCTGAGTACTGGGAAGCGATTCAGCGGGCGGCGGGCGCGCTCGCGGCCCAGGTGGATGACCGGGGACTGCACCACCATGCCTGCGACCTGTGGGAGACCTACTGCGGCATCTTCGTCTACACCAACGCCGCTTTCGCGCGGGCGCTGTCTCTGGCGGCGGAGTGTGCCAGTCTCGCCGAGCGACCCCGGTTGCAGCAGCAGTGGTCCGAAACGGCCAGCCGTCTCAAGGCTGGGACGCTGGAGCTTTTCAACGGCACCTATTTCCCTCGCGGATTGCGGCAGGACGGCGAAGTAGACGACGTGGTGGACTCATCGACGCTGGGGCTCTGCGAGCCGTGGCGGCTGCTATCGCCCAGCCATCCGGAAGAGCGGGCAATGGCCCTGTCCAATCTCCGTGAGATAGAGCGGCGGTTGCTGCAGCCACTGGCGGGAGGGGAGGGCCTGCGCCGCTTTGAAGGCGACGTGTACCTGGGCGGAGTCGTCGGCTGTGTGAACACCCTATGGCTGGCGCAGGTGTACCTCCGGTTGGCCGTGGCTGAGCAGGCGGAGAACCCCGCCGAGGCGGCCAGCTTCCGAGGCCGGGCGCTGGACTACATCCGCGTCTGCCTGTCGAGAGCTACGCCCACCGGCTTGTTGCCTGAACTCATCGGTCTGCAGCCGGACACGCCTTACTGGGCGGCGCCGCATGCCTGGGCCTCAGCCCTGCTGGTGCGCTGCGCGCTGTTGCTGGATGAACTGCAGGGTACCGTTCCCGGCGAAGGAGAGAGGACAACATGACCGTGCTGATCGAGGGACTAGCCGTCTGGGGTGTTGTGGCGCTGTGCCTGCTGGCTCTCGGGGCCCACGCTGCCGCCCGGAAGGAGACCGCGGAGCTGCCGTGGCGCGGCCAACACCTGTCCTGCGGCTCGCAGAAGGGCGCCGACACACTCATCCGGCTCATCGAGGAGCACCTGGGGCCGATGGGTGTCAATGTTCTGGTGGTGGAAGTGGACTACAATTTCCGCTTCCTGTCGCACCCGGAGATCTCGCAGGGGACGCTGGACAAGGCGGCCGCCCGACGGATCGCCGCTGCGGCCCAGGGACACGGCATCCGCGTCATCCCTCTGCTGAACTGTCTGGGTCACCAGTCATGGGCAGAGAAGACCTTTACGCTTCTGCGCGAGCACCCGGAATTCGACGAGACGCCAGATATTCCGCTCAACAACCCAGGTATCTACTGCCGGAGCTGGTGTCCCCTCCACCCGGACGTGAACCCGCTGGTCTTCGACCTCATGGACGAGCTGTTGGATGCCTTCCAGGCCGATGCGCTGCATGTTGGTATGGACGAGGTATTCCTGATTGGCAGCGACCAATGCCCGCGGTGCCGGGGCAAGAGCAAAGCGGAACTGTTCGCCAAGGCCGCAAACGACTACTATGACCATCTGCAGGGCAAGGGCGTGGAGATGCTGATGTGGGGAGACCGGCTCATTGACGCCCGGGAGATGACCTACGGCGAATGGGAAGCCAGCATGAACGAGACAGCGCCGGCCGTGGATATGGTCCCGAAGGACATCATCATCTGCGACTGGCACTATGAGCCGCGCGAGGACTACCCGTCGGTGCGCTGGTTCCAGGAGAAGGGCTTCCGTACACTCGTTTCTCCCTGGCGCAACCCCAGGTCCGCCGAGGCACTGGTCCGCTGCGCCCTCGAGAGCCGGACCGACAAGCTGCTGGGGGTGCTGTTCACCGGCTGGAGCACCCGCGACGGCGGGGCCAGACTCCTGGCCGGCCTGCGAGGCGAAGAGCCGCCAGATGAGAACGGCTTCAGCGAAGCCGCCGTGCTGCAGCATTGCCTGCCGGCTTGCCTGAAGGGCAGCTACGAGTGAACGGGGCGCGCGGGGCGTGGCGTCGGTGGTGGCTGCTGGCACTGCTGGCGGCTAACGGCGGGATGGCTGCGGTCCCACCGCCGCGGCCGGTTCCCGCGGACATGCTGATCGGCGCGTACTACTTCCCCGGCTGGGACCGGCCTGAGCACTGGTACTGCGTCAAGGCCAACCCGGCGGTGCTGCACCCCCTGCTGGGCTACTACCGCCAGAGCGACCGCGAGACCGCCGACTGGCACATCAAGTGGGCCCTGGAGCATGGCGTGTCCTTCTTCGCCTTCGACTACTACTCCCAGGGCGGGTCGCAGATGCTGGAGGACGCCCTGGATGCCTTGCTTCGCTCGCGCTTCATCAGCCAGTTCCGCTTCTGTCTGACCTGGTGCAATGAGGGTCCGCCGGACCGCATGACCGCAGAGGAGCTGGACCGCTTTGGCGACCTGGTGATTGCCAGGTACCTGAAGCACCCGTCCTACCTGCGCCTCAATGGCAAGCCGGTGGTCATGTTGCTCAACGGCTACAACTTCGTCGCCGGTTTGGGGGTGGAGGGAGCGCGGGAGGCGTTCGCGGCGCTTGAAGCAAAGTGCGTGGCGGCCTGCCTGCCCGGCATGCACCTCGTTTTTGGGCACGGCGGCATCCAGAACGCCCAGGCCCTGGACGACTCGCGGGCGGCCGGAGTGCAGGCCTTCAGCCTGTACAACTTCCCCTATATCGGCACCTCGTTCACCGGTCCGGGGCAGCCGGGCGCGGAGGCTCCCTACGCCGATCTGGTGGTGCGCGGCGAGGAGCTGTGGCAGCACTGGCGCAACGTCACCGGCGGCAACTTCTGGCCCACGGTCATGCCCGGCTGGGACCGCCGCCCGTGGACCAAGGACCAGGATCTCGTCCGCACCGGCAGCACCCCCGCGCTGTTCGCGCAGGCACTGCGTGCGGCTCGCCAGCATGTGAACAGAGATCGCATCGTGATGATCGAGGCGTGGAACGAGTGGGGAGAGGGCTCGGTGCTGGAGCCCAGTGTGGAGCACGGCTTTGCCTATCTGGACCAGGTACGTCAGGTTTTCTGCCCGGGAGCCGGCCCGCACCGGGACCTCAGCCCGGCGACGACAGGCCAGCGTGCGCCGGTCTTCGACTTCGAGCTTCCGGCCGTGGACACTTGGCGCTTCTCCCGCAGCCTCGAGGGCTGGGAGCGCGCCAACACGACGGAGCCGGCTGTTACCGCGGGGGCACTGGTGGTGACGAGCACCACCGCCGACCCGGCCCTGCTGAGCCCGCCCACGTATCTGCGATGCGCGGAGTACTCGCGCGTGTCCATCCGTCTGCGGGCCGCGGTGCCAGCCGACAGCGCGGCGACCACGGCAACCGGCCAGTTCTTCTGGTCCACAGTGGAGCGGGCCACCACCGACGCCACCGGCGTCAAGTTCGCGGTGGCGCTTGACGGTCAATGGCACCAGTACGTTCTGGAGCTATCCGGAGTACCGACGTGGGCAGGCACAACCGACCGCGTACGCCTGGACCCTGTGGACCTGTCGGGCGTCACGGTGATGGTGGACGAGGTGCGACTGCTCCGGCGCTGACTCCACAGGGCTAGGGCTCCAGCTCCAGCCCCACAAGGCGGCTGTCGGTGGTGGCGACGCCGATTTCGGCGCGGCCATCGCCGGTGAAGTCTTCCACCAGCAAGCCGGTCACATCCGCTCCCACATTGGCTGTGGCGATTGCCTGCCCGGCCGCATTCAGCACCCAGACGCTCCCCTCAGCCCCGCCGGCGACGATCTCCGGCGTCCCATCGCCCTGCAAGTCGGCAACCTTGAGGTCGAGCACTGCATTGCCGAGGTTGGCACGCCAGAGCGTCTGGCCCGTGGCGTTCAGGGCCAGGACGTGGTAGTTGCGGCTGGCCACGAGCAACTCCAGCGTCCCGTCACCGTCCAGATCGTGCATGACCGTGGCCGTCACTTCCGCCCCCAGGTCCAGGTCCCAGGCTCTGTCAATGCCAAAGGTCTGGCAGCGCACCCCGCCGATGCGTGACCCGGCCACCAGTTCCGGCTTTCCGTCGCCGTCCATGTCGCCGGCGGCCACCGTCATGGCGGCCGCGTGATAGCCAACGCTGACACTGCCCAGAGCCCGCCCATCTCCGGAGAAGAGGTTGGCATCGTTGTACGTCGTGCCCACCAGGACGGCCTTCTGCGCCTCACCTGGAATCGTCACGGTAGCAATCGAGGTCGGCTGGTGCGCCCAGTTCAGCCTGCCCCACCTGAGTTGCCCATTGCTATCGAACACGTAGACGAACCAGTTGCCGGAGCCGGCAATGACCTCGCCTTTGCCGTCGCCATCCAGGTCCTCACACTTGACCACGCGGAGCAGGCCCTGTTGGGGCTCGACCTCGGGGGCGTAAGCGTCCCTGGGGCACTGCGCTTGCCACAGCGGGTTGCCATCAGCATCGTAACAGAACAGGCCAGTCCCCGCGCTCACGACGACCTCCGGCTGGCCATCTCCATTGAGGTCCGAGGCATCGAGCGCCAGGGCTGGAGCGGGCAACCCGACCTCCCAGACCAGACGCCGCGGGCCACCCAGGAGCAGCAGTCGGCTCCCGGAGGCCACGGCCGCGTAGCGGCGTTCGGGGCGAAGGCCAGGGAGGGAGCGCATCTCCGTCACCGGGTGCCGAACACGCGCGACCACTGCGCGTGGCTCCACGGGCACCGGGAAGACCTCAAAGGACCGGATGGCCGTGCGCATCTGTCTGAACCTGGTAATCAGGAGGCGCAGTCGCATCGTCTGGACGGGCGCGAAGGTATGCACCCATTCGGCAGTATCAACCCCCTCGATGCTGTCATCCAGCGAGACCCATCGCTCGCCGTCCCAGCGCTGCAGGTCCTGGCCATCGAGGGCCGGGGCATAGGGGAGGCTGTAGTACGAGATGCGGACCTGGCTGATGGTCTGCGGGGTGTCCCAGACCACGCCAATGTCCTTGGGCAGGTCATTGGCATGGGGGGCGGTGCTGGGGACGGCGCTGTAAGTCTCCGGGTCACCGTCCATGGCGCGCCCGGGATCGGACCCGGCGCTCCCCAGGCTCCAGCAGGCCGCCCTGCCCGTGCGGGCGAGGTCCGCGATCGGCTCTGTCCGCTCCGGCGGAGCGCCGACCGGCATGTGCACGGTCTGCCGCACGCGTTCGGCCAGGTCATAGCTTCCCAGGATGCGCAGTCCGTCGGTGTTGCCTGGCCGCTGCGCCAAGGCAGCCACGCGTCCCTGATGGGCAGCCAGGCAACTTTGCCACTGAGCCATCAGGCCCGGTACTGCCGGTGCCTGCAGCGCCGAGGAGAAGGCCAGTTGGTGCAGGCCGGCCGGCGTCTCCACTGTGCCCAGACCGTCCTCCCAGCGCAGGCGAACCCTCTTGCCATCCAAGGTGGCCACCTTGCCGGGGGCCATCAGCAGGCTCAGCCGTGTGCGCCGCGACGCCTCGATGGTCGCCCGTCCAGCCGCCAGGTCGGCAACGATGTTGACCGGCTCAGAACTGGCAAACCAGACGGCATCAGGAGCGACCGACGTCCCTGCGGCCAGCGTAAAGCCCGTCGAGGTGATCGCGAACATCGCGGCTTCCACGGCCGGGAAGCCATCGTCGCCGCGGCGCAGTCCCGCGTAGATCACGTCGCGGCCGTCATGCACCAGAGCACTGGCGGGCCCGGCCTGGGCCACCTGGACCGGGAAATCATCGGGGCCGTCAGGCGAGTAGAACAAGTTGATGAAGCAGGTACGTCCTCCTGCCGCCAGCGTCGCGGGCACCGCCTGGACGATGGCGTGTCGGTCAGCAGCCGGCGGGTTGGTGGCGGTGCGACGCAGGGTGGCCCCACTGGCGTTCAGCAGGGCGAAACGCGCTCCCGGCTGGGTGGCCAACACCCGGTCGGGCTGTACGGACACCTCTCCGAGAGTGCGAAAGACGAGCTGCAGGCCGTAGTCGCCCGCCTCGCGGGCCTCCACTTCGTCCAGACACAAGAAGTAGGACCGCTGGCGGTTCCAGACGATGTTACGGCGCCAGTCCAGACCGTTGTAGTCGGTGAGTTGCGTCTGGCATAGCGCGAGGCCCTGGGGCGTCCCGTTGCCCCCATGGGCATGTCCCGGGTCCACGCGGTGCTCCAGGGTAGCGAAGCGGGGCACCGGCGCGAAAAGCCCGTTGCGGAAGACGGCCAACGTGTTGTGCTCCAGAACATCTGGCACAAAGTAGCCATTGTCGAAAAGCAGCGTCCGACCGTTGTCCGTGTAACAGACAAGTGCATTCCCATCGGGGTGGGCGTGGTACCCGTGGGAGATGCCATCAAGCAGCAGATACGGGTCATCGGCCGAGAAGCTGTCGCGGAAGGAAATCTTGTCAAAGCATCGCTCGTAAGGAGGCAGGGCTTGCTGGTCCAGAAGCCGGTCGGCGGCCGTGCCGGAAGCCAGAGCCGCCGACGCCTGATCGTAGATCCAGCGGTCCAGCGGCTGCACCTTGATCCCCAGCATGTCTACCGGTTCGACCGGGGCAATCTGGTTCTGGCGCAGATAGGTGGAGGCATATTCGCCCGCCAGCAGGCCCTGGTTGGGCATCCGGTCCAACAGGTAGCGGTAGCGCCCATCCTGGTAGTACCACGTCGCCACGCGCAGAAGTTGCGGCCAATGCCCGACGTCCTGCAACGAGCTGATGTCGCCGAAGCCACTGGCGAAGCCCAGGTTGTTGATGATGGTCAGCGCATAGTCGGCCGCCCGGCGCAGATGGCCGCTCTCCAGCCACGTCAGATCAGGGCGGCTGAGGGCGTAGGAGAGCAGATCGTGGTAAGTGATGGAGCCGTACCCCGGACAGTCCTCACGGCATTTCCAGAACCGCGCCTGACTGCGAAAGTAGGCCTCACACCAGGCGTACAGGCCGCCGACATCTACGTTGTAGTACTGCTTGAAGTAACGTGCAGCGGCCCAGTTGGCGCGTGCATCCCAGTTGTTGCCCTTGGGGATAGGCTGGGGCTCGAAGGCCTGACCGGCGTTGGGGCACTTGTGGGCATACTCCCAGAAGAACTGGGTGATCTCCAGCCGGTCCTGAGCCGAGAAGGCGGGCGCCTCTTCGATCATGTCCCAGATGAGCGGCAACAGCACACTGCCCCGGGCGTCTGTGATGCGGTCCATGCCACGGACGATGCCGGCGAGAATCGGGATGCCCTGCCGGAAGACCTCGGCTGAGGCGGGATCGCCCGTCGCATGGTAACGCAAGCCCGCCTCGGACAGGGCCGTGGCGACCGTCCGGAAAGGCGCACCTTTCAGCGCCTGCACCCGGGGGGCCACGCTTTCGGGCTCATCCACCGCAGGCTCGCTGTTCTCCACCTGCACGCGCAGGGTGAACGGGACTTCCAGCGTTGGCCCGGGCGCCAAGCCCGCGAGGAAAGCATCCACCGCTAGCCCAACGCCGGCGGCAGTGCTGCCGCCGAGGTAAAGATAGCTCCGGTCGCCGCCCCAGGGCGAATGGACTGTCCGCAGTTCGTAGCCGCCGTCACCGGGCCAGATGTCGTCGGACATCACGTAATGCTGCAGGTAGAGGGGAACCACCGCCGGGTTGTTCGCGAAGTTGCCCAGCAGGATCATGTTGGAATTGCGGTAGTCGCCCTCGGTCACGCTCTCGGGCCTGCGCAGCGGCAGGGCAGTGCCGGTGAGTTCTTTGAGCCGCGCGTTGAGGCGGCTGACCAAGGCTGTGAAGGCCTGCGTCTGGGGGGCCACGATGAAGGCCTGCGGTCGCCCCTCGCGCACCAGGGACACCGTCAGCGCGTAGGGTTTCATTGGTGGCAGGGGGGGGATGTCCCCGTCCGCGGCCAGCGCGACGCTGGCGACCATGGCAAGCCCAAGCAGGGGAACGCCGATCAGCCGCAACGATGGCATGGGTCGCAAGCTCCGGTCTGTCTCGCAGTCAGACGGTTCGCCCGGCCTAGCCGGCAAACCACCTCGGGTTCAGGCTGCCAAAGATGCGGTCACGGGAACACAGGTCGCCAAACCAGGCCCACTCCTCGCGGCTGATCTCTTCACCGCGGCCATATCGCCGGGCCAGGTCGGCACAGCGGACAAAGTCGCTGTGGTGGCCGTGCAGTCGGTGGGTCGCATAGTCCACGGCGGCACCGGTTGTCATCAGAAACTGCCAGTCCGAGGCTTCCAGCAGCAGCAGTTCGCGGCAGGCTTGGCTGATGAGCCGGTGGGCGGTGTCGTCGTGCCCGAAGCCATGGTCGCGGAAGAGAGCCTGAAGGTTCCGCTCCGCGTCATAGACCCGCTCCCACGTCCAGCGAGTGTTCTCGTTGAGCCAGACCCAATGCCCGCCGCCTGCCCCCCAGCTCCCCTCAGGCAGGGCGATCGCCGCCGTGGGCTCCTCTTCGCGCAGATAGTCACGGCACTGCATCACCTTCAGGTCCGGGTCGTGGTGCATCCAACGCAGAGCTGTCACCAGCCAGCGGGGCCCCTCATGCCACCAGTGCCCAAACAGCTCAGCATCGAAAGGCGACAAGACCACCGGCAACCGTCCATCGGGCCGCGGTGCATGGCGGAGCGTCTCCTTCACCGTCCACAGGAAGTTCCCGGCGTGAATCGAGACGCGCTCCATGGCCCATTCGGGATGATAGGGCTGCTTGCTGCCCAGGTCTCCAGAACCGTCGGTCACACGCCAGTACCGGTGGTCGCCCGGCATGTGTTTCTTGTGGAAGTCGAGGTAGTTCGCGTCACCGGGGTAGCCGACGTCGCCGCTCCAGACCTTCTGTGACGTCTGCGGGTCGCGGAACAGGCCCGCCACCGGCGGATGGTCCTCAAAGTGATGGCCAATGAAATAGGGCCGGTAGACCGTCTTGGCTCCCAGCGGATCACCAGAGCGGTGGATGCGGCTCCAGAGCTTGCCCAGACTGTCATGGTGAGCCGTCTGGACAGGCAGGGGGGCATGGGGCTCCAGCATGTGGCTGTCCACAATGAAGTAGTCATAGCCGCTGGTGCCCAGGATCTCCTCCAGCCCTTTGCGCCAACGTGGCAGCTCCTGCGGCAGCGGCGGCGGGGGCGCCCAGTTGGCCCGGGGGCGGTACGCGCACTCTGGCAGCCAGAAGCCCCGGGGGCGGCGGCCCATGAACTGCTCGTAGGTGGCCACGCCCTGCTCGATCTGCCCCCGGATGTTGGCGTCGTCGTGCAGGAGCGGGAGATAGCCATGGGTCGCCGCAGAGCTCATGATTTCCAGTCGCCCGGCGTCCTGGTGCTGGCGGAACTGGTAGAGCAGGTTGCGGCTGTAGCGCTCGCAGAAGCAGTGATGCAGAGCCCGGTAATGCTCTTCCCAGCGCTGCGCCAGCCAGGCCAGGTGACCATCGCCACGGTGCTGGAACTCAGCGATGTTCTGCTCCGCCTGCCAGCGCCGCGTATCCAGGTACCCCGGGAACCACTCGGCGAACCGCTCGTCGGCCAACTGCTCCATGGTCACCGGAGTCAGCCCCAGCGTGATGTTGGCCGGCAGGCCTTCCGCGGCCAGCTCCTCGAGCGCCCACAGCAGCGGGATGTAGGTATCCGCCGCGGCCTCGAAGATCATGTTACTGCCATGGGGCCAGGTGCTATGCCCCAGGACGTAGGGAATGTGACCGTGCAGGACGATGCAGATGGCGCCAACAGGTTCGGACATGGGAACTCCGGGATTGGAAGCGGCGTGATGCAGTATAGCCGATGCAGGGCGCAGAATGGACACGACTGAGCGCTTCTTTCTCCGCCAGGACCGGCGTTCCTCCGTGAGGCCCTGTTACCGGGGGCCCGAGTGTGGTATAATGTAAACGCGGAAAATGTGGGGGCGATCGGTCTTGACGGGGAGCTTGGACGGGGCGAGATAGCGAGCGCAGGTCGCCGACACCTGCTGAAACCCGGCAAACCAATAACTGCCAACACCGAACTGGCACTCGCAGCGTAAGCTGCGCGCCCGGCGGGTCTCGCTGATCAGGCCTGCCAACGGCGTCATCACGATCGGCTAGCCATTGTCCGGCCCTCGCTCGGGGGCTGGCAGGCGAAACGGAATCGAGCTGGCCGCTGAGGACCTCGTGCGCGTGGTCCGCCGCGGCGAGATCTGAACGCGCACTACGCTCGTAGAAGTCTCGTTTCGTTCCTCTTCGGACGCGGGTTCGATTCCCGCCGCCTCCACCAGCCTTCGCAAGCTCGGCTCACGCCGGCTGACCTTGCGAAGGCTGTTGCGCTGCGACTGACCTCGAGGGCGGGTCACCATGTCCACCACCCACATCATCCTCCTGGTCGTCCTCCTTCTGGGCCTGCAGGCGGCGGTGTGGGTGGCAGTGTTCCTGCGGCTGAAGCGACAGCGGGAAGCGCTGGAGCAGGAGTTGAGCAGCACCGGTGAGACTGTGCTCATTGGGCCGCAGCTGGGGCATTACGCCGGCGGCACACCGCCCCACAGCATGGTGAAGTCGATCGGCGTCATCGCCCTGACGCGCAGTCGTCTCGTCTTTCTGAGGCCGCTGGGCCCCCCGATCGAGGTTCCGGTCGCCAGGATCGCCGAGGTCGGCGAAGGCAAGTGGTTTCGCGGGCACTACCGCGGCGGGCGGGCCTTCCTGGTCCTCAAACTGGATGACGGCAGTCAGGTGGGTTTCCAGGTGCGTGAGCACCACCGCTGGCGCCGCGAACTGGCGGCCCTGATGCCCGGGGCCCAATGAACCTGCCACGGACTTGGACCGCTCCCCCTGCTTCTGGTATCATAGACCCCTCTCACCATGATTCTTCAGGCTGACCATATCACCAAGAGCTACGGCGCCACGGCAGTGCTGTCCGATGTCTCGCTGAAGATCGAGGCCGGCGAGCGCGTGGGGCTGGTTGGCGTCAATGGCGCCGGCAAGTCCACACTGCTGAACATCCTGGTCGGGGAGCTGGCCGCGGACGAGGGTACTGTCACCATCGCCCGCGACGCCCGGATCGGCTACCTGCACCAGGACAGCGGGCTGCAGAGTCACCGTACCATCGAACAGGAGTTGCTGGATGTGTTCCGCCCGCTGGTGGAGGCGCGGGAGGAGCTGCGCAGGTTGGAGGCGCGGCTGGAGGGTGATGACGGCCTGGGCGCGTCAGCCCCGGGCCCGCCGGGTCGCGGTCAGGTGAGCGCTCCTGCCACGGAAACTGCAGACCACGAGGCGTTGTTGGCGCGCTATGTCGCATTGTCGGATTGGTTTCGGGCGCAAGGCGGCTTTGAGATCGAGGCCAGGATTGCCAACGTTGTGAGCGGTATGGGACTGGGGCATCTACCCCGCCACCTGGTGGTCAGCAGCCTCAGCGGCGGGCAGAAGACCCGCCTAGCGCTGGCCAGGCTGCTGCTGGAGCAGCCCGACCTGCTGGTCCTGGACGAGCCCACCAACCACCTCGACTTCCCGACGCTTGCCTGGCTCGAGGGCCACCTGCGGGCCTATCCGGGCGCGGTCATCATCGTCTCCCATGACCGCTATTTCCTGGACGCGCTGGTCACCAGCATCTGCGAGCTGGAGCGCACGAAACTCACCCGCTACACGGGCAACTACACCCGTTTCGTGGAGCAGAAGGCCCAGAACCGAGAGCTCCAGCGCAGACGCTACAACCAGCAACAGCAGGAGATTGCCCGGACACAGCAGTGGATCGAACGGCACCGCGCTCGCGCGACCTCGGCCCGAGCGGCTCAAAGCCGGATGAAGGCGCTCGAGAGGCTGGAGCGCATCGAGCACCCCGATTCTGAACCGCGTCAAGCCCGTTTTGCGTTCCGCGCCGGTGAGCCCTCCTACCGGGATGTGCTGGTGGTTGACGACCTGCAGGTGTCTGTGGGGCACGGTGAGAGCCGGAAGGTGCTGCTCACAGGTATCGGCCTGACACTCCAGCGTGGCGACCGTGTCGGCGTCATCGGTCCCAATGGCATTGGCAAGTCCACGCTCCTGAAGACGCTGGTCGGGCGGCACGAGGCTGACAGCGGCACTGTCCGCTGGGGCGAGCGTGTGCGGCTGGGCTACTACGACCAGGAGCAGTGCGAGCTGGACCCGGACTTGACCGTGCTGCAGCAACTCCGGCACTGGTTCCCGAAGGTGCCGGAGGAACGGCTGCGCAGCGTCCTGGGGGGGTTCCTGTTCAGTGGCGAGGAGGTGCTCAAGCCGACACCGGCGTTGAGCGGCGGGGAGCGTGCGCGCGTCGCTTTGGCGCGGCTCATGCTGCAGGAGCCCAACGTGCTGCTGCTGGACGAGCCGACCAATCATCTGGACCTGGCCAGCAAAGAGATGCTGGAGAGCGCACTGCAAGGCTATGACGGCACACTGCTGTTTGTGTCGCATAGCCGGTATCTCCTGAACCGACTGGCCGGACGGATCCTGGAGATTTCGTCCACCGGCCTGAAGGCCTACGAGGGCAACTATGATGCCTATGCGGCGCGCAAGGCGGCGGAGGCGGAAGCCGAGGCGGCGGCCCTGGCTAACCGCACAACGGCACAAGTTCGCGCGGAACAGCCTGCCGAGCGCGCGCAGTTCGAGGCCTCGCGGCGCTCCCAGCGGGACGAGGAGTTGCGGCGGCGCAGGGTTGCTCAACTGGAGCAGAAGATCGAGCAGTTGGAGGCGGCCGTTCGCCTCATCGAACAGAGTATGGCTGCTCCAGGCGTGGCCACCGACCCCGTGGCCCTGCAGCAGCGGTGCGACGTAGCCGAGAAGCGGCGCGGTGAACTGCAGTCCTGCTATGCGGAGTGGGAACGCCTGATGGCCGAAGACTGATGCCGGGGGGAGGTCCGACCACCCGTTGCGGCGCAAGTCCTCCGGCATGATACGCAGTGACCTGGAGTTCACCAGCGCCGGCGTGACCTGTCGCGCCTGGCTGTACCTCCCTTCGTCTGATGCGCCCCCGGAGGGACACCCCTGCCTCGTCATGGCTCACGGCTTCGGCGGCACGCGCGAGGCGGGTCTGGCACCTTTTGCCCAGCAGTTCGCCGAGGCCGGCTTCGCGGCCCTGGTCTTCGACTACCGCCACTTCGGCGCCAGTGACGGCCAGCCGCGGCAGCTTCTGTCGGTGAGACGTCAGCTTCAGGACTGGGCCTCAGCGCTGGCCTGCGCCCGGGCGCTGCCAGCGGTGGATCCGCGTCGAGTCGTGGCCTGGGGCACCTCCTTCAGTGGAGGGCACGCGCTGGTGGCGGGGGCGCGGGACGGACAAGTAGCAGCGATTATCTGCCAGTGTCCCATGATGGACGGACTGGCGGCCTCGCGGGCAGTGGTGGGCTACGCGGGTGTGGCGCAGCTTCTGCGCCTCATCGGGCACGGGCTGCTGGACCTGGCCTGTGCCGTGGGAGGCGGGGCTCACTATGTGCCCAACGTCGGACCACCCGGTTCGGTGGCGATGATGACCTCCCCTGATGCCGAGCCCGGCTTCCGTGCCATGGCCCCCCCAGACTTTGACTACCGGGTGGCTGCCCGCGTGGGTCTGACCCTCTGGTCATACCGTCCTCTGCTGCATGCCCGCCGCGTGCGCTGCCCGGTCTTGCTGCTTCTTTGCGACCACGACAGCGTGGCGCCGGTCGTCGCAGCCGAGAAGGTGGCGCGAGCACTCGGCCCGAAGGCAACCATCCGGCGGTACCCGGTGGGACACTTTGATGTCTACGGCGGCGAAGCCTTTGCGCGTTCCGTCGCCGACCAGATCGCTTTCCTGCGGCAGCACGTGGGTTCCGCGCAAGAGCAAAGATAAGGTGAATGGCCCTATGAGGCACACGCGCTACCTCGCAACCTTGTCGCTGCTGATGGCTGCGGCGCTGGCGGAGGCTCAGCTTGTCAGCGGCGGTCTTGACAATCTGGCCCAGGGCGCCAGCATAACAGCCTCTTCGGCCGCCGGCGCCCAAGGGGCAAAGTATGGCCCGCAGGACCTGGCGGACGACAACGAAGGCACCTGGTGGGCGGCCAACAACCGACCTCCGCAGTGGTTTGAAATGCAGCTCCCCGCACCGCAGACCGCGGACACCCTCGTTCTTGTGGGCGCCGACAACCCGACGCTTTACACGCAGGCCAAGTTGGTCATTGTCACGCCCGGTGACGGTGAGCCGGTGACTCAGGAGTTGGCGAACTCGCGGGGGCCCTTTGTCATCAGGTTTTCACCCACGCTACTGGACAGGCTGCGAGTGGACATCGTTGAGGTGCACGACCCCCAGAAAACGTACATGGGCGTCGCTGAAGCCTATGTGTTCAGCGACCCGGACAAGCGGGTGAGGATCAAGGTGTCTCCCACCGAGTCGTGGCGCCAGATAGACCTCACGGAAGTTCCACGCGTCGAGCATCCATGCGTCTACCACACGCGTGGCGACGTGGCGGCGGCACGCCAGCGCATCCAGACTGAGCCGTGGGCCCGGGCCTACGCCGACAGCATCCTGGCCAGTGCCGACGCCGCTGTCGCCAAGCCTGACGAATGGTACCGACAGATGATGCCGGGCAAAGGGGCCTGTTTCGCCTATGGCTTTACCGGCTGCCCGATATGCCGGGCGAGTTGGGGCACCTGGGGCAGCGCCCGCTGCACCTGGGACAACCCCGGCCATGTGACCTGCGCCAATGGGCACGTGCTCCCTGACGCCGAGCACCCCGACAGCGGCGAGGGGTATCGAGGCCCCGATGGTCGCATCCACTACTTCGTGGGCTCGTGGAACGCCTGGGTGACTGAGAAACTCATCCACGAGTTTGCAGGGAGCTGCGCCCTGGCCTACGCCATCACGGGCGGTGAGAAGTACGCTGCCAAAGCTGCTCTCATCCTGGACCTGATCTCCGATATCTACCCCAGTTGTGACAAAGGGTCATGGGACTACCCCTCTAACCCACCCAGCGGCCGGCTGGCCCGACCGTGGTACCAGGTGGCGCGGGTCCTGGTGCGCCTGGTTGACTTCTATGACCTGATTTACCACAGCCCTTCGCTGGAGGAACCTTCGGTCACTGAGGGTCTTACCCGGCGGCAGAACATTGTCACCAACATGCTTAAGAACGGAGCGGCGTACTGCTACGAGCAGTCATTGCACGGCGGCCTGCACAATGGCGAGGCGGACTACATCCGGGGAGCCCTGGCGGTGGGCTGTCTGCTGGGCATCGAGAGCTACGTGCGGTGGGCCTATGACGGACCCTACGGTATCCTGGCGCTGGTGCACAACAACGTCTGCCGTGATGGCCGGTACTTTGAAACCTCCGTAAGTTACGCGGACCACAGCCGTGAGCTCTACCTGACCTTCTCCGAGCCGTTGTGGAACTACCGGAGCGCGGCCTACCCCAACGGCATCAACCTGTATGATGACCCGGTGTTCCAGTCCTTCTACACGGTGCCAGCGCTCTCGATCAGCATGCTGGGCCACTCACCGCGTTTTGGGGACTCGGCCCCCGATACCGCTTTCCTTGCACCATCGCAGCTACCTAACAGCCCCTTCGACCAGCATCTGGCGGAGATGCTCTACGCGCGTTCGCGGGGCAGTGCGCGGGAGGAGTTCGGCAACCTGGTGCGCTTCCTGGCCGGGGGCGAGGTGGAGAAAGCTCGGGCGGGAGTGCCCGACAAGGAGTGGATGCTGTTTCATGCCGAGGCGCTCAGCGACGGTTCGGCCGAGCTACCTAGCTGGCTTGACCGGCGCATCTATGAGACCAACTTCTTCGGCCGGAAAGGGCTCGTCATGCTGCGCTCTGGCCGGGACGCCAATGCCCAGGGCGCTCTCATTCGCTTCGGGCCCTCGCTGAACCATGGCCATCTCGATGACCTGAACCTCAACTACTACGGTCTGGGCTACGAGATGACCTACGACCTTGGTTACAGCCTGGGAAGCACTCACACCCAGGTAGGCTGGGCGAAGGCCACAGCCTCCCACAACCTGGTTGTGGTGGACGAAAGAAACCAGGGCCCGGACAGTGGCCGCGACGGCAGCGGTGGCAGTCTGCACCTGGTCGCCGGTCTGCCGGGCCTGCAGGTGGCCGATTGCTCGGCCGAGTCAACCTACGCCAGCCTCGGGGTCACAGACTACCGGCGTCTCACGGCCCTAGTAGGTGAGGGTCGTGACACCTACCTGCTGGATGTCTTCCATGTCGTCGGCGGGAAGCAACACGACTACGTGTTCCACGCGCTCTCCGATGACGTGGATTTCGCCGGGGTGCAGTTCGGGGAGAGTGCGCCGGGGTCGCTGGCCGGGCCGGACATGGCCTGGGGTGACAAGCAGCTCAATGATGGCGACATGGCCGGCTACCCCAACAAGCCCTACTGGAACCCCCCGCCCGGCAACGGCTACGGGTTTCTGATGGCTCCCCAGCGCGCCCCGGCCCCTGCGGAGTGCACCGCCACCTGGCAGCTCCCCGGTAACCACGATCCTCGCCTGCGGGTCACCATGCTCAGCGAGCCGGGCACGGAGCTCGTCACCGCCTGGGCGCCCGGAATCTACCCGGAGCGACAGGGATCCTACGGCTCCCCGGCAGGCTACCCGAAGGCGCGCTACTTGCTGGCGCGGCGCCAGGGCGAGGCCCCCCTGGAGAGCACTTATGTGGCCGTCATGGAGCCGTACTCCAGGCCGCTGCCACCCCGCACTTTCGACGATGCCTATCTCTCCCGTGTTGCCACGGCCTCGGCGGGCGAGGTTCGGCCCATCCCCACGGCCAAAGTGTTGCTCTTTAAGGCCACGGGGCCGGACGACGAGCTGCGATTGCCGGTGCAGGTGCCGCAGACCGGCCGGTATCTCGTCCAGGCGGGTGTATACGGCTCGCCCAACTATGGGGCCGCTGAAGTGCGTCTCGACGGCCAGGTGCTGAGCCCACTGCTGAACGAGAACCTGCAGGCCGCGGGCGGCACACCGCTGGACATCGCTCTCGGGATTCATGAACTGACTGCGGGCGAGCATCGGTTCACCGTCCGCGTCGTGAAACCGTCGGGGGAGAACTACTGGATCGGGCTGCAGTACCTATCGCTGGTCCCCGAGGCAGAGGCCGCTGCTGCCCGGGCTTCGGAGCCCTTCCTTGCCGGGGCCCAGCGTCTCTCCAGCCCGCCCGGAACCGTGGCCGTCAGGGTCGGGCACCGCAGCGGCCAGGTGGACTACCTGCTCTACCGGCGAGACGGTGCAGAGCCCCTCTCCGTGTCCGGCGAGCATGGCGAGGTGGCCAGCGACGGCCGCTTCGTGCGCGCCAGCCTTCGGGGCAACCGGGTGGTCGGTCTCAACGTCATCGGTGGCTCGGTTAGCGTGGGAGAGACCCGCCTGGCTCTGGCGCAGTCGGAATGGCGAGGAGCCATTGCCAGAGTAGACTACGAAACCAACAGGCTCTACACCGAAGTCGCCCTCCCCGACGACGGCCGCCTCGACGGCGAGCCAGTCTACCTGAGCAATCCCCGCTACTCACGCAACACGGTCTACCGCATCGCTGGCGTCCGTCGGGAGGGCTCCGGGTCGGTCATTGATCTGGGGCGATCGTCCCTGGTGCTGGGTTTCGCCGACCTGGACGACGACCCGCTTAATGACACGGTCCTGACGACGCTGAACCCGCACGAGTACAGCCGCGCCCTGGGACGGCCCGATAGCGGCTTCTTCCATGGCAAGCTGCTGGCGACGAAGGACCTGTCGGTGCAGACCACCATCCGGGCCACAACCTTCGGCCAGCCTTTCCGTATCGAGGTGGACTCTACCACCGGGCTACGCCAGGGCATGCGGGTGTACTACTACGATGTGCGGGCAGGCGACGAGTTCCGCATCTTTGGCAAGGCAAGCCTCACCGACCGCGGCGATGGCAGTCTCATGCTGCAGGGCAACTGCGACGTCGTGCTGGAGGGCTGGGAGGATCTCCAGGAGCTGCTGGCGGGAGAGTGGCACCCCGTGGCCGCAGGAGGCCGCCTGCCCTGGGCGGCGCGTGGCCATGTGATCCGGTGGAGCAACAGGTAGCCGTGTAGCGGATCGACAAGGACGACGCACACGTCTCGTCGAAGAGGTTACCAGGCGAATACCTTCGCGGGGTCATGTGCGCTCCCTCGAAGAGGGCGCTGAGACCTATGCCGACTGACGAGGCGCGACGGGACAGACAGGGCGGCACCATGGCGGCTGATACCGCAGTGCTTCAGACCGACATCTACCGCTCGGTACATCTCTGGGAGGTCCACGGGTCGGACTTCGAGCCTGCCTTGAGTGAGCACAACGCCATCGTGCGTCGGTGTGCCTCCCGGCACAGTGGGGCCGAGTACAAGTTCACTGGCGATGGCTTCATTTTTCTGTTCCCGTCGGCCTCAGATGCGGTTGCGTGCGGCGTTGCCATCCAGGAAGCGGTGCAGAGGCATACCTGGCCCGGTGGCATAGCCTCCCTGCGGGTACGGGTCGCGGTCCACCGCGGACCGTTGACGCCCGTTGGCGCCGAGTTTGTCGGCCCCGCGCTGAACGTGGTGTCACGCACGCTCGGAGCTGCTCACGGCGGGCAGACGCTGGTGACCGCTGCGGCCGCAGACAGCGCGAGCATGCCCGCGCCAGCGGGCGTGGCCCTGCACAATATCGGTCTGCATCAGTTGCGTGACGTGTACCACCCTGTCCGCCTCTACCTGGCGCTGCCCGCGGACCAGCCGGCGCCCGCCTACGTCCCCGTTCGCTCGCTCTCAACACTCCCGACGAACCTCCCCGAGGAAGTTGACGAGTTCGTCGGGCGAACCGCCGAGCTTGAGGCCCTGTATGATCGGATCCGGGAGGGGCAGGGGCGGTTGGTCACGATTGCGGGCCCGGGAGGCGTTGGCAAGACCCGGTTCATGTGCCGCCTGGGCCAGGAGTTGCTGGACGAGTTCGATGATGGCGTGTGGCTGGTGGACCTCAGCGGCATCACTGACCCCAGGCGGGTGGCGCCTGCGATTGCGAGTGTCCTGCACCTCCCGGTGGGAGGCGAACCAACGGCCGCAGCGTCGTTGGCGGAGGCCATTGGCTCGCGGGCGCTGTGTCTGCTGTTGGACAACTTCGAGCAGGTCATAGAGGCAGCGGATGTACCGCTGCAGATCGTCCGGCATTGTCCCAAGGTGACCTGCATCGTGTCGTCGCGCGAGCGCCTGAGGGTCCCCGGAGAGATCGTCCACGAGCTCCAGCCCCTGTTCGTTCCTGACGCAGACAGTCCACTGGACGAACAGTTGGCGGCGGACAGTGTGCGGCTCTTCAACCTGCGGGCAGCCGCCGCCCGTTCGGGCGCTGCGGTCGCGGCCAGCGATCGAGAGACAGTACCGGAGATCTGCCGCCGGCTTGGAGGACTGCCGCTGGCCCTGGAGCTGGCCGCGGCGCGGCTCCCGGGCCTTAGCTGCCAGCAGTTGCTGGCCAGTCTTCAGCACCAACTGGACGTGCTGGAAAGCAGCCGCCGCGGCGTTCCCGACCGTCACCGCAGCATGCGGGCGGCGCTGGAGTGGTCCACCGCCCTGCTCACCGCGGACGAGTTGCGGGTTCTCACCGCTTGCGCGGTACTGCGCGGGGGCTTCTTCGCGGACGCCGCTGCTGCCGTCAGCTCTGATGAGGCCGAGCGCGAAGCTGAGCGGGTCAGCCGAATTCTGGGCGAGCTGGGCGACAAGAACCTCTTGCAGCATGATGAGGTCCTCGGGCGGATCCGCTACTGGATGCTGCCACCGGTGCGCGAGTATGCCCTGGAACGCCTCGGACGGCGCCTGGAGGAGTGCCAGGAGCGAGCGGCGCGCCATTTTGGGGGCGTGGCCAAGTCGCTGGAGGTTGGTGCCCGTCTGGAGGACATCCGTGTGGCTCGCCTAGAGATGCCCAACTTCCGTCTGACGCTGGAGTGGTGCCGCGACCATGGCGAAGGCTCCATCATGATTGCCATCATGCGGTCGGTCTGGCCGCTGTTCAACATGCAGGGAGCGAGCGCGGAGGGGGTCGAGTGGCTGGAACGGGCCATAGCGGCTTCCCGCGCCGCGGGCAACCCGGCACATCTGGCGCATTTCCTGGTGGCGCTGGCAACCACGCGTAAGATCGCCGGGCAACTGGCTGGCGCTGCCGCTGCCATAGACGAGTGCCTGGCGATGTGCCGGGACGCTCCCCCGGAGCTGGCAGAGGCGCTGGGCCGCCAGGAGCGCTGGGCGATGCTCGAGCGGGCGGCCCTGCTAGCCCACCTGGGCCGGGTGCCCGAAGCGGAGGAGGCCTGGCGCAGTGTGCTGTCGGCCTACGAAGGGAAAGGCCAGCCCAACTGGGTCGCCGAGAGCCTGCGGGCACTGGCGCAGCTGGCGCGTCGCGACGGACGGTTAGCCGAGGCGGAGCAGTGCCTGCTACGCGCCCTCGACCTCGAGCATACCCCCAACGAGGCTTGGGGCGTCAGCGACACCTTGCTGGAACTGGGGCGCTTACGGCAGGCGCAAGGCAATCTTCCGGAGGCCCTGGAGCAGATGGCAGAGAGCATCAGGCTGTGCCGCGAATTCGCCGACAACCCCGGACTGGTCCGTCGGCTCGTGGCCTACGCGGCCTGTGCCCAGGAGGCGGGCCGCACCGAGGCCGCCCTGGAGGCCTGCCGCGAAGCACTGGCGCTAGCCCGACGGTACGCCCCTGACCTGGTTGGCGAAGCCATGCGGCTCATGCCCCAGGACTGAGCGCCTTCAGTTGGCCCGCCGGCACCGGGGGATGGGGGGGCCACCAGTACTGGGCCCCATCGAGGACCTCGTCATACAGGAGCTTGTAGCGCAGGGCGGTGCGTCGGTAGCTGAACTCGCAAGCCCGGCGTCTGGCCGCCCGCCCCATTGAGGTCAGGTCATGGTGGCCGGTGGCGCACTCGATGGTCCGGGCAATCATCTCCCCGAGGCTATCGCACAAGAACCCCGTCTCGCCGTCCACGATCGTCTCCAGCGGTCCTGAGAGTCGCGGCGCCACGACCGGCAGCCCCATCGCCATGGCCTCCACATTTGCCGTGCCGAAGGCTTCCCTCTCCGTCGCATGGACGGACAGATCCATCGCTTCCATGTAGCCACCGACGTCCCGCACGGGGCCGGGTGTCAGCAAGCGCTGCCGGACACCGCGCTCGGCCGCCATTGCCTGGTAGTCCGCCATGAGCGGGCCCTGCCCCAGTAGCAGGACATAGAGGTCAGGGAGCGCCGAAAGCACCTCCAGGTAGACCGCAGCCATGCGCAGGCTGAACTTATCCATCCCGAACCGGCCCGCGGACCCGACGACGAAGGCTTGCGGCGGGATGCCCAGCCTGGCCCGCATCGCGTCGCCCACGCCCCGCGGGCGGAACTCGTCCAGGTCTACTCCGGCATGTATCAGTCGGTACCGCTCGTGCGGCTCCGGTTGTCTCTGCAGTTGGCCACTGGCCACCAGAGCGACTCGCGACGGCGGAGGTGGATTCAGCATACCGAACACCCCATGGAGGGTGACCACTACGGCGGTGGTGCCACGCCAGCGGGTGACGGCGGGCATCCATTCGTGGGGACAGTGCACATGCAAGATGTCGGCGGGGTGCGCGGCCAGGTAGGTCCCCAGCTCGTCAGGGGCGAGATGCCATACCTGCACTCCCAGGGCGGGGAACTCGTCCTGGAAGAACTCGGGCTCGCGCACAACCGCACTGGTCATCAGGTGCTGGTGGTCCTTTAGGCCGCGGCAAAGCTGCAAGACGAAGCGCTCTACCCCACCGGCTACCATCCAGCCCAACAGGTGCAGGACGCGTCGCGGAGCGAAGTTCTTGCGTCGGTAGTGGTGCAGGTTCCGCGAGCCCTCGGCGCCTTTGGTCGGGGAATCGGGGTGGGGCTGGTGGTAGGCCATGGTGCTTCGGTCGGAGACGAAGCGCCGGCCCAGCAGGTGGAGACGGTAGCCCAGGTCCAGATCCTCGTAGCCGTAGCCAGTGAACCACTCATCGAAGAGGCCGACCTCCAGGGCGTCCAGCCGGCGGCAGGAGGCGTTGGCCGTGATGAAGGGCGGCCCATCAGTGTAGAGGCTAACGCCGGGCGCAAAGCAGGTGTCGGCGGCGGCCTGAGCGCGTTGTTCCCAGTCGTCCGGCAGCGGATAACCCACGGGCTCGCGCAGTCGCTGATGCCAGGCGGAGACGGCGCAAGGACCGCAACGGTCATGGAGCTCCAGGTGGGCCCTGACGAATCCTGGCGGGCAGAGCATGTCCGCATCAACGAAGATCACGACATCCCCGTGCGCCTGCAGGACGCCTAGATTCCGGGTGCGACCGCGGTTACTCTCGTGAGGCTTGCGGATGCAGGTCGTCTCGTAAGGGAGCGCAAGGGAGGAAACCAGGGCGCTGGTCCCGTCAGTGGAGCCGTCATCAACCACGATCGCCTCAAACGTGCCGAGAGGACAGTCCTGGCGCGCCAGGGTCTCCAGGAGGTTGGCGACGTACCTCGCGCGGTTGTGGGCCGCTACAATGACACTGCAGCGGAGCCGTGCGCCGGACCCCGCGTGCAGGGAACCCGCGGACGCCATCTTAGGGCTTCTCCTGGCCCGATGTCCGGGGGCCTCGGCTTGGCCGCGGTCCGGCCGCGGCGGCTGCCAGCCGGGCCATCGCGTCCTCCGTCTGCCCGCTAGTGCCCGGTGGCCCGCTCATGGCCCCGGGGTCGTCGTCCTCGGAGGTCGCCCGGTCCCACCCGGCCTGGAGCAACTCGATCGGTATCTCGTAGGGGCCAATGGGGATCGGCGACCCGGATCCCGGCCGACTGACCGGCAACTCGGCCAGGCCGTGCTGGCGCAGCAGGGCGGCCAGCGCTTCGACCAGTCGTGGCGGCGGGTCGCCGGTGGCCAGCTCGCGACAGACGGCCTTCGCCAGGCGTCCCATCTCCTCGTCACTCAGGGCATGCCGTGGCACATCACTATCGTCCATGGCTCCGCCTCCGCTCTTCTGGCGCCGCTACCGCCGCAGGGACGCAACATTTCGCCTGAATCGTTGTTCGACCACAGGCAGGAGTATCCTTCCGTCTCCCGAACCCTCCCTGTAGAAGCAGCGTGATCGGCTGCACGCGATGCGGCGAACCAGCTCTGGAGAGGTGAGTGGACATGGCCGAAGATGAGCGCACCGAGTCGCTGGAGGAGAAGCCGTACCGCCCGACCGCCATCCCCGAGAGATACCCCAAAGTGTTGGTCCCGGAGCGGTATCCGCCCGGGAAGGCGCCACTGGAGCTGTTCGGCCCGGTCAGTGCGACAGTCTTCGCCTCCCTCCAGGAGGCCGTAAACCGGGTGGCCGGCGAGGTGCTGGTGGACCGCAAGGTGCTCTGCGTTGACTACGTGGAAGGTGTTGTGCCGGAGGGAGGGGAGAGGGAGCCAGACCAAGACGTGGCCCCCAGCGGAGGGTCGGCGGTCAGGAACCTACCGCTGAGAGGCCCGGACACGGCCTCCGCCCGGCTGTTGCAGCAGACCTTCGCACTGAGCGACATGACGCTTGACCTTCTCGAACGCTGCCCGGAGAGGGCGGACACGAGCAAGGTGGTGACGGCCACGCGGAGCCTGGCGGGCGCTGAGGTCAGTGAGGTCTTCAGCATCGTGGCCAAGCATACAGGCATCCGCAGGGTCTCGGGCGATTCCGACCTTACCGCTGCCCTTGCGGCGGTGGCGGATCTGCAGGCCGAAGGGTTTGGCCCCGACATCGCCGTGGTCTACTCCGGCGATGCCTGGAGGGGCGTGCTGCAGGGGACTGAGGAAACCAACGATGCGGGTCTGTTGGCCAGGCTGGAGAGGAGCGCCCGCGCGGGGCTTTTCGTGGCGCCGGGGCTGAAGGAGGTTGGGCTCGCCATCGCTCCCTGCCGCGATGCCGTGCGTCTGCAGGTGGGGCGCAACTTTCGCCTGCGCTGGCTGGGGGCGGTGGGCATGGCCGAGGAGTTCGCCATCGAGGTCGGCTTCCGTGTCATCGTAAGCGACCCTGACGCCATCCGAGTTTTCACCAAGACCCCGTCAGGCCAGGGCACGCAGTCCCGCAGGCGCGCCTCACGGACGTAGAAGCCAGGCCCGAACGCTAAGTCTGACGCGTGGCGGCACCCACCGGCGGACCGGAGGGTGCCCCTCGCGCTTGAACGGGACGGAACCTCCATGCGCTTTGGCGTCGGTCGCGATATCATCACGCCTGATGTGAAGATGCCGATGGGCGGCTATGGCACGCTCTATGGCCAGGAGTTCACCGGCATCCATGATGATCTGTACGTGAAGAGCCTGGTCCTGGATGATGGGCGCACCAGGCTGGCACTGGTCACGGTAGACGCCTTGATGGATGACTTCGCCGTGACCGAGACGTTGGCTGACTATGCCCAGGCGTACCACGGCATTCCCCGCGAGCACGTTTTCGTCTCCTACACGCACACCCACTGCGGCCCCGCCCAGCGAGGTTACGACCCCTGGCAGGCCACGCAGTACTACGAGGACTTCCAGTTGGAGAGGATGCGGTCCAGCCTGCGCCGCGCCTGCGCGAACATGCTTGAAGGAACGATCGCCTACGGTGTCACTACTGGCGACTGGAACATCAGCCGGCGCAAGCTCGACGATGAGGGCAGGGCCGGTTTCGGGCCGAACTTCGAGTACCCGAAGGACCGCGAGCTGGGCATCCTGCGGCTGCGCGACCTGGCCGGCAAGGACCGGGCGCTGCTGCTCAACTACTCCTGTCACCCGGTCACCATGGGAGACATCCTGTGGCTGTCTGCCGAGTACCCGGGGCGGCTCTGTCAGCTACTGGAGGCGCGGTACTACGGCGCCACAGCGCTCTTCTTCCAGGGCGCCGGCGGCTGCACGCGGCCGCTCATCACTGCCAACGGGGCGGGCTTCCGCAAGTGTAGCTTCAGCGAGGTAGACGGCATGGCGCGGTCCATGGCTGCCGCGGTGGAGGAGGCTCTCCGGGTCGGCCTACCGCAGGCACTTCAGTTGAACCTGGCCAGTTGCTGGTTCACGATCCCCTTGCCCACCGAGAAGTACCCCCGTGAGCACTACGAGCGGATCGCCGCCGATACCGAGCGCGAGATCCAGTACGGCCGCCACCAGGCCCAGGCGATCCTGAAGACCTATGACCGGGAGCCTGTCGCGGAGCTGCACGCCGGCCTGGCGCGTCTGGGCGGAGACGTCTATATGGCCTTCATGTGCGGGGAAGTGTGCTATGAGGTGAAGCAGGTCGTGTTGGATGCGCTACCCGGCAGGCGAGTCATCTTCGTCGGGTACGGCGATGCCACCGCCTACATTCCGGGTGATCGGATGCTCACCGAAGGCGGCTATGAGGCCGACACGTCGTCACTGGAGTTCCGCCTGCAGGGGCGCTTTCTGCCGGGGCTCAACGAGCGCTTCCGCAGCGCCTTCGCCGATGCGCTCAGCCGGCTGGGCTAGGCCCAGACGCCCGGAATTGGCTGGTGGCAGTAACGGCAGCGACCGTCGTCCAGATGGATCGCAGTGATCTCGAACCCGGAACGGCCAATCACGGTCCGGCCGCACCCCGGGCAGCGTGTCTGCTGGTGTTCCTCCTCGGCGACATTGCCGACGTAGACGTAGTTCAGCCCAGCTTGTCGGGCCTGCTCATGGCAGCGCGCCAAGGTCTCGTAGGGTGTTGCCGGAATGTCCTTCAGCCTGTACTCGGGGTGGAAGCGACTGAAGTGCAGCGGGGTGTCGGCGCCCGCAGCCGAGAGAAGCCAGTCACAGGCCTGAGCGATGTTGTCTCTGCCGTCGGTGAGACCCGGGATCACCAGAAACACGACCTCCAGCCACTTCCCAAGGCCATGCACGCGCTTGATGGTTTCCTGGACCGGGGACAGCACCCCGTCGCAGTACTGCTTGTAGAAGTCGTTGGTCCCGCTCTTCAGGTCCACTTTGACGGCGTCGAGGACGGGAGCGAGTTCCAGCATGGGCTGGCGTCGCAGGGTACCATTGGAGACCATGACCGACCGCAGCCCGTACTCGCGCGCCAGGCGGGCTGTGTCGCGCATGAAATCGTAGAACACCGTGGGCTCGTTGTACGTATAGGCCAAGCTGGCGCAACTGTGCTTACGAGCCAGGGCGGCCAAGGCCTCCGGGGAGTAAGGGAGGCTGTGAACCTGCTCCGGCTGGCGCTGCGATATCTCCCAGTTCTGGCAGTTGCGGCAGTGCATGTTGCAGCCTGCGGTGCCAAAGGATAAGGCGGAGGTGCCCGGGAGGAAATGAAAGAGGGGCTTCTTCTCGATGGGGTCGACGTTCAGGGCTGCGACTTTACCGTAGACAAGTGAGTAGTAGACGCCGTCGCGGTTCTCCTTGTTGCCGCACTGCCCCCGCTCGCCTGGGCCGACCTCGCAGGCCCGCCAGCAGATGCCGCAGCGGACGCGGTTGCCCGGCAGTTTCTCGTAATGGCTCACCTCGTGCCATCCCCGAGGCACACCGGTCTTCCTGCCCCTTTGCCGCGCTCCGCAGCCGCCGAGGCTCGCTTCGATGGCGAGGCCGGCGCCCGCAAGGAGGCAATCCCTGAGCATCTCGCGACGTGTCATACCTGGTCGTCCCTGCGCCCTCGGTTGCAGTGTTTCATCTGCAGTCAGGTTGCGGCTGAAGGCCATAGCAATTATACTTCCAGCAGTGGTTGCTGGCACGGGTGGTTCGCCACTGGCAAGGTAGATGTCGGGTTGCGGGGGGGAGTTCCCGGACGGAGCATCGCGGTGAGAACAGGGTTGGTCGTCGGCCTCGGGGTGTTCTGCCTGGTAGCTCTGGCCAGTCATCTGAACTGGCTAAGGGTGATGGATAACGCCCTGAGCGATCTGTCCTTCGCGCTGCGCGGCCCCGTGGAGTCGGAACACCGGGTTGTGGTGGTCAGTATCAACGACACCAGCCTCAGCTCCCTCGGGCCGTGGCCGTGGCCGGCGCAGCTTTGGGCTGAAGTCCTGGATCGGATCCTGGACAGCGGAGCCCGTGTCGTGGCGCTCGACCTGCCATCAGTGTCCCGCGCCATCGCCATGCCAACAGGCGATGGCAGGGCACTGGGTCGCCTCACCCGGACTTTCCATGGCCGGCCGGTGGTGCTGCCTTTCTCCCTGGCCGAAGGTCTAGGCACCGACACGAGGGCCCTTGAGCTCCTGGCTCCATTCATCTGTCAGCCGAGCCGCTTGCCCCAGGCCCATCTCGGGGAGGTCCACCTGGAAGTGCCACCCGAGGCGCTGGCTACACACGCCGCCGGTCTTGGCTGCATCAGTGTGTACCCCGATCGCGATGGCGTTGTGCGGGCCGCACCTTTGCTCGTGGGGTACCATGGTCGCACCTTGCCGTCGCTAGCTCTGGAGGTTGTGCGGCTGGCCATTGGCGAACCCGCCGGGAGGGCGCGTTACCTGGGCGGCCGAGTGCACATCAATCAACACGAGTTTGCTGTCCTGCCCTCGGGCGAGATGCTTATCAACTACACCGGCGGGTATCTGAGCTACAAGCAGATACCCGTGCTTGACATCATGCGCGGCACCAGGAAGAACCTGAGTGAGCAACTGCGCAACCGCGTCGTCCTCGTGGGCCCCACGTTCCGCGCAGCCGTCAACACGCTTGCCACCCCTGTGGCTGTGCGCATGCCCGGCGTTGAGGTGCAGGCAAATGTGATCGGCAACCTCCTGCGCCAGGACTACCTGCGTCCCGTCTCACCCGCTGCCGCGTGGCCCTTCATGCTGGCGCTCTGTCTGCTGGGCGGAGTACTGGTTTGTGGGCGCAGTCCGGTCGCCGGCCTGGCCATCACGCTGATCCTGGTGGTCGCGGCGTGGGCCGCTGGGCATGTGCTCTTTTGCCGCGGGCTCTCTGTGCCACTGGGTCCCCCCCTGACTGGTCTACTGCTGACTGGCGGATCGCTGGTGGCAGCACAGGCCATCGTCGCCGAACGTCGCCGACTGGAGGTCGAAACCCGCCTGCATTCGCGGTTGCAGACGATCACCGGCGTGGCGAAGCTGCTGGATACCGGCCTGGACCGTCAGCACCTGCTGGACGAAATCATGCGGTGGGTGCAGGCGGAGCTGGACGTTGAGGCCTGCTCCATGCTTCTGCTGGACGAATCGCGTCAGCATCTGGACTTTACGGTCGCCCTGGGTCCCAAGGGCCACCTCGCCAAAGCCTTTGAGGTGCAACTGGGCGAGGGCATCGCCGGCTTGGTGGCCAAGACGGGGGAGCCGCTGCTGGTAAACGATGCCGCCAATGATCCCAGGCGCCATCGTGTCATCGCCGAGGCCATCGGGTACGCGGTGCAGAAGGTCGCCTGCGTGCCCATGACGCTGCATGGCGAAACAGTTGGCGTCATCGAGGCCATGAACAAGCGTGACGGCTCGGACTTCACTTCCCACGATGCCTCGCTCCTGACTGCCATCGCCCAACAGGCGGCTCTGTTCCTGGAGAACCTGCGTCTCTACAGCGTGCTGCAGGAGCGAGTGAACTACGCCAACGCGGGACTTGTCGAAGCGATGCGTCGGCTCCGCAGCGAGAAGGCACGCATTGACACACTCGTGGAGGGGATGGCCGACGGCGTCGTGGCCACCGACGAAGAGGGGCGCATCGTGCTGGTGAACTCTCGCGCCCGCTGGATGCTGGATCTGCAGGGCAGGGCCCTCGAGGGCCAGCCAGCCAGCGAAGTGATACGACACCAGCGGATCACTGAGTTGCTGACGGAGGCGGTGCCACTGGACCAGGGCCCACCCGGCGAGGAAGTGGACCTGCGGGGTGATGGCACTGTAGTGGTGCGAGTATCGGCGGCCAGGATCGATGGTCCGGACGGGGAGCGAGTCGGCACCTGCGCGGTGCTAACCGACATCACCCAGCTCAAGCAACTGGACCAGATGAAAACGGACCTGATCTCCTTTGTCTCCCATCAGCTCAAGACACCCCTGACCTCCCTGGGGATGTACGGCCAGTTGCTGCGCAGCCGACTAGGCGATGCCAACCTGGCCGAAGCGTCGGAGACCGCCAACGCCATCGAGCGCCAGGTCAGGCGAATGCGTTACATGGTCGAGGACTTTCTGAACGAGGCCAGGATCGAGGCTGGCAGGCCGCTGGAGATGCAGACCCAGCCTGTTGACGATGTGGAGAGCCTGCTGGACGGCATCATCCAACTGGAAGGCAAGCTGGCCCACGCGCACCGGTTCATCGTGCAGATCCCTGCCGACCTCCCAGTCATCTGGGCTGACCGCAGCAAACTCGAAGAGGTATTCATCAACCTTGTCAGCAATGCCATCAAGTACTCGCCCGACGGGGGCGATGTGACCATCACCGCCCGGGAGACCTCTGGGTCCGTCTGCTTCACAGTCAGTGACGAGGGGATTGGCATCAGTGAGGAAGACCAGCCTCACCTGTTTAGCCGCTTCCAGCGGTTGGGGGCGGGCGGCCAGTCGGCCCGTGTAACAGGCACGGGCATCGGGCTCTTCGTGTGCCGGGCGCTTGTGGAAGCCCACGGGGGGAGGATCTGGGTCGAGAGCCAGCCGGGCCGTGGCAGCGCCTTCCACTTCACTATCCCGGTGTACCAGGCGCAGGATCAGCAGGGGGCCTCTGATGCCGACTGAGCGTCCGCTGCAAGTCGGTGACCGATTGCAGCTCAAGAAGGGCCACCCCTGCGGGACCAACGACTGGGAGGTCATCCGCCTGGGAATGGACATCAAGCTGCGTTGCCGGGGCTGTGGCCGATATGTGGCCCTGCCCCGCAGTCGCCTCGAACGGCGCGTCCGGCGTCACAGTAGCGCCGAGCATTCGCAACAGGAGTAGAAACCACATGCCCACCGTCGAAGCCAACGTCCAGATCCACGCTCCCTTGGCCGAGGTCTATGCCCTCGCCCGTGACATTGAGTCATTCCCCGAGTTCATGCCCGATGTCCAGGAGGTGCGGATCCTCGAGCAGTCCGCTGATGGCCGGCAGGTCAGCAAATGGATCGGCATCGTCAAGGAGTTCAAGCGCACCATCCAGTGGACCGAGGAGGACTACTGGGACGATACCAACCACACCTGTACCTTCCGGCAGACCGAGGGGGACTTTGGCCTGTACCAGGGCACCTGGGCCTTCACGGAGGCAGACGGCGGGACCGCCGTCGCTCTGACGCTCGAGTACGAATACGACGTGCCGCTCATCGGCAGCCTCATCAAGGGTCTGCTGCACCGCAAGATGCAGGAGAACTGCGACAACATGCTGGCGGCCATCAAGGCCAAGGCGGAGGGCAAGTAGGTGCGAAGCGAGCGCCCCTCGCTGGAAACCTTGGCAGACGGGGTCACGCACCACAGAGTGTTCATCGGTGACTCCCGGGACATGCGCGAAGTTGGCGATGAGAGTGTGCACCTGGTGGTGACCTCGCCACCGTACTGGTGCCTCAAGGACTACGGCCACCCTGGTCAGATCGGCTACTCGCAGAGCTACGAGGAGTACCTGGATTCCCTGCGGCAGGTCCTGGCGGAATGTCTGCGGGTGTTGCACCCCGGCTGCCGGGCGGCGGTGAACATTGGCGACCAGTACCTGCGCGCCACCGAGCACGGCCGGTACCGCGTGCTGCCCATCCCTGGCGACCTGACGCGGCTTGGCATAGACCTGGGCTTTGACTTCATGGGGTCCATCATCTGGCGCAAAATCAGCACCACCCAGACCACCGGCGGTGGGACCTGGATGGGCTCCACCTACTACCCCGGCGACGGCCACATAACCTATGAGCACGAGTACATCGTCCTGCTGCGCAAGCCAGGCAGGCGCCCGCCGGTGCGCGACCCGGCCCGGCGCGAGGCCAGCCGCTTGACCAGGGAGCAGCGCTCGGCGTGGTTCCGCGGCGTCTGGGACGACTTGCCCCCCGACCGCCAGAACGGACATGTCGCCATGTTCCCGGTGGAGCTGCCACGGCGCTTGATCCGCATGTATACCTATGTCGGCGAGACCGTTCTGGATCCTTTCCTCGGCAGCGGCTCCACCGCCCGCGCCGCCCTGCTGGAGAGCCGCCACTCCATCGGCTACGAACTGAACCCGGACTTCGTCGGGCTGATCCGGGAGAAGGTGGTGGGGGAGGGCGAGACCACCGAGGCAAGCCTGGAATCCATCCAACGGTAGGGGAACAGCCAGCGGCTCGACTGGAGCCTTCGCCACGCGCCCGGGCCGCTGGCTGCAGTCACTGCTTGGGCTTACTCGCCCGCTGCCGCGCGGGTGACGAAGCGGTCGCCCGCCGCCAGTTCGCTGGCCAGAGCCGTGCCGACCGCCTTGAGCTCCGCGGCGGGTTTGCGCGGCCAGGTGATCGCCACCACGGCATTGCCCTCCCGGAAGACCAAGCGGCCATCGGTCACATAGCCGCTTTGGCCCACCCCGGTACCAATCTCCGGCTTGGTGGCTTCGGCGTCCCAGAGCCGTAGCAGGGCCTTGATCGCCCCGGCCTCCTCCTCCGCCACCTTCGTCTCCACGGTGATCGTGACCGGCCAAGCGTGCTCCACGGGGACCTGGTAGGTCAGACGGTTGTCCATGACCCAGTCCGGCCCGGCGGTCTTGTAGACCCCGGCCTTCGCCTCGGCGGGCAGGATCAACCCGGCCAGTCCGGCCGAGTTGACGGCGGTGATGACCGGCCCCGGCGCCCTGTTGGCCTCGGCGCGTAGTTGCTGCTGCAGATGCGTCGCCGCCGCTGACAGCGGGATCGGCTCGCGCGTCGCGAAGGTGTCGCCGCTCTCCAGTTCTGCCGCGATCTTCTCTCCGACGGCCCGCAGTTCGGCTCCGGACACGCCGGCACAAGTGATGCCGATGGCTACGTTGCTTGTCTGGATGATGATGTGACCACCACGCTGGATACCGGCATCTGCGGGGAAGGCGTGGTCAAACCGGTAGGTCAGCAGGGCTGCGTTGTTGTGTGCTGCGAGGATGGCAGCACGTGCGGCGGTGCTGGTGGCACACTCCGCCAGGTCGATGAAGCCACCGCGGTACTGGCCCTCCGGTGCTGGCAGGGAGTAATAGTACCTCACCCCCATCGTCCAGTCTGCTCCTCGCACCACATGCGAGAGGACTGCGCCGTCGGGCAGGACCATCTGGGCCAGTCTGTCGACGTCCACCTTCGCGATACGTGTCGTACGAATAACAGGCGGGGGCAGTAGCTCATTCGTCATGTCCAGCGGCGAGCCAATGGGGGGCGCTATCCCGGCTGGTTGTGCGAGGAGGCCCTCTGCGGTCAGTGCGACAAGGGATAGGGGCACCAGGAGACACGAGGTCAGCGCCCAGGGAGACCGGAATCGCAATGACACTCTGCTGTTGCACATTACCGCCATTCCTTTCCTATTCGACCGGCGTGTTGCTCTCGACTGTTAGTGAGGGCATGTCCAACCTGAGCCGTGGCTGGTGGTGAACTTCTGGCTATCTACCTGCAAAGCAGCAGCGGCGAAGGGGGTGTGCGCTGGCGCCATCTCGGACACCGACGGTAGACCGGTCGTTCCATATGATGGATCGTAGTAGGTGCCGGACGAGACGACTTCGGCGTGCCAGTTGAAGTGTGGATTGGCCTCTGTTGAGCCCTCGTGACTTGGCCTCGTGATCCTGAAGGTTGCGGCTCCCCCGGTGCCAACGAGAAACCAACATGCCTGAGTTGCCGAGTGCCCGCCCCATAGGTATTTCGCTGCGGCATCGACCCCGATGGCACGAGTTAGCCGCGGGAACAAGAGCGCGTGGCAGCAGCACATGTAGCCAGCCGAGGGAGTGTTGTAGATGTCAAGGGTGTGGTTACAGGCTGGGGATCCCGGGTCGTACCACACATCATCGTCTATGCCCGCACTGATCTTGCCGCAAATGTCCGCGTCGCCGTTTACATACGCGCAGGCCTTGTCGAGGGCTAGGTCGTAGAGGTCATCCACGTCTAGCGGCGTAGCTTCAGTGTAATGCATCTTGATCGTGGAGATGCTGCCGGCACTCGCCCACGACGTCCCGTCGTCAATGCTCCACTCCCATTTCATGTTGGGCGTCAATGTCTTGACGCCATTGCTGTCGGGCACTGGCGAGCCGCCCGCGATGCCGTCCACATCGCCGTCGGTGTTGTTGGCGTCCTCCACGGCGGTCCCAGACAGCTTCAGGTTCGAGGCGCTGCCGATGGTGATGGTAGACACCTTCGCTCGCACCCGGATACCCGTCTTGTCAGGTGAGATACTGGGGGTGACGCCGAACTTGCCGAACATCGAGGGGGCGGTGTTCTTGGTGTAGCAGACCGGGTGGTTCGGGTTATTGGTGCGCTTCCAGATCGGGGCGTCGTCGTTGGGGTCCACGGTTGTCCCCGACGGCCACAGCTTGATCTTGTGGTCGGAGACGAACCCCAGTTCGTTGACCTGCACGGTGACTATGGTCAGCTTGACATAGTCGTAGGTCTCATAGGAGGGGTAGCCCTCCCGGATGTACGACATCTTGATTTCGGCGTCGCGACCGGCGCTGCTGACGGTGACTCCCTCAACCCAGAGTTCATGCGGAGGGGTCTGTCCCCGGGCCAAGTACCATCTCTGAGCCGGTACCTCGGTGGTCTTGCTTGCACTGGTCCAGAACCTGACGTTCGTTCCTCCCAGGCCAATGTAGCCGACATTGTTGGTGTCGCCGTAGTCGAGAGTGATCCTGACCAGGTTGTCCTCGCCGGTTACGCCGTTGGTGTCGTTGACATCAGTCACGCTGTCGCTGTCATCGTCGTCGTTGTTGTGGGCAAGATACCCGCCGGGGCTCTCCTCATTCGCGTCGGACACCCCGTCCATGGTCACATTCACCCAGGGGTCGGCCCAAACGTCTGATGTTGCTACCGTCAGGGCAAGCGTCAGCAGAACGACTACGGAGGTAAGCCCAAGCTTGAGCATGTCATGTCCTCCCAGTGTCGTGTCTATCTGCTTTGCGGCGACTTGGGGAGGGCGTGCCAGGCGACGCTCGGGAAAGTGGGCACGAGGTCGCCGTCGGGTGACTTCGGACCTGGCGAGGCGCGTGCGTCGGTGCGGGGGGGGGCGAAACAGATAACGGCCGACCGCGCGTGCCCCGCCTCGCGAGCCAAGTGCGGACTGACGACCGTCCAGAGGGTCCGGTGTCGCTTCACCACAACGACCTCCTCGGACCGACCGCCACCTCTCATACATATGTGACACCAGAGCGTCCCTATTGTTCCCGTGGTTTCGCAGGAACGTGGTGGACTGCGTCTCACGGAGGTCCACGCGGTCCATCCGTCGAAGACGCTATGACATGAGAGAGAGGAACACGGAGGTGTCACACAGCATGGACGATAAGCTGGGTTGCGCGATCTGGGGGGCGGGGTGGGTCGCTGACGAGCATCTGAACGCCTATATGGCCCACCCGAACTGCGAAGTAGTGGCCGTGGGCAGCCGCAAGGAGGCCTCGGCGCGGCGTGCGGCGGAGAAGTGCGGCGCGCCCAACGCTGCCATCTACACGAACTACGACGAGCTGCTCAGGGACGACCGCATCCAGGTGCTGTCCATCTGCACGCCCAACGAGCTCCACGTCCCCGAGGGGGTCAAGGCCTGTGCTGCCGGCAAGCATATCATCATGGAGAAGCCCATGGCCATTGACCTGGCCGGCGTGAAAGAGCTCCGCGATGCGGTGCGCGAGTCCGGTGTGAAGTCGCTCGTCAGCTTCGTGCTGCACTGGTGCCCCTCACTGATCAACATGCGCCAGCTAGTCCAGGCGGGTGCCGTGGGCGAAATCTTCTACGTGGAAGGCGACTACTGGCACGGCGTATCGGACTGGTACAGCGGCTGGGAGTGGTGCACGAAGAAGTCCAGCGGCGGCAGCGCTTTCCTGTTCGGTGGATGCCATGCCGTGGATGCCGTGCGTTGGATTACGGGGCTTGAGGTCACCTCGGTCTGCGCCTTCGCCGGCGGCTGGGACAAGCGCTATGAGTACCCGGCGACGGTGGTCGGCGCAGTGACCTGGAGCAACGGCGCGGTCGGAAAGATCTCAACCTCGGTGGATTGCATCATGCCCTACCAGTTCAATGTGGACATCATGGGCGACAAGGGCAGCCTGCGGGACAACCTGGTCTGGTCCAAGACCCTTCTCCCCGCAGCGAACGCCTGGACCGAGGTGCCCGCGATACTGCCGGACAGTGGTGATGTGGCCCACCATCCCTTTGAGGGCGAGATTGCTGAGCTCATTGATGCGGTTCTGACCGATCGGCGCCCGTGCCCGGATGTTGAGGATGCCGTGCGCACCCATGAGGTCTGCCTGGCCATGGATATGTCGTCAGAAAACGGTGGGGCAAGGGTGGATCTGCCGCTCATCCGGGACTGAGCTGTTGTCCCCTGCGGAGACGGGCCCGGAGAACCTCTCCGGGCCTGTCAAGCTGGGGTGGCCCCGCGCCATGCGTTTGGCCTGACATTCGTGTCACTCAAGACCCCGGACGCTGTTCACGGCCGCCTGCAACTCGGCGATGCGGCAGGGCTTGGTCAGCCACGGTTGGCCGGTTCGGTCCAGCGGTGCGGCCTCTTCTTCCAGGTCGGGCGAACCAGTCAGAAAGACGAAGCGGTTGGCGACCTCCGGCCGCCGCTCGCGACAGACCCAGAACAGCTCATCGCCGCGCATGCCCGGCATGAGCAGGTCGCACACCACTGCCGCGTAGTCGCGGATCTCCAGCAGCGGCAGCGCCTCCGGGCCGCTACCGACCACGTCCACGTCATAGCCCAGGTTCCCAAAGACCATCTGCAGTGTGCGCTGTACCCCCGGGTTGTCGTCCACCACCAGCAGCGCCTCAACGGCGCCCAGACCGTCGTGCTTTGCAGCTTCAGGCATGGCTCACCTCGAGTCTGTTAAGCCCCCCCCTGTCTGCTCTTCTGCAGCAGGATGAGTATGCCACTGAGTATGCAACCTGGTTACAACTCGACCTCAGGATCTCCGCAACTGTGCCGCTTGAGGAAGCGCTGACTGGCAGTCGGAGGACATGGCAGCATCGCCGGGGAACACCTTACCGACGGCGCTTGGCCGTGGCGCATCGCAGTGTGACCGTCTCGGGCCCGCAGCATCCCTAAGGAGGCCACTCAGGGCCATGTGTGTCCCTCTGTCTGCAGCCGGTCTATCGCTGACGCTGCTGTTGCTGTTCTTTGTGGGGGGGGCCTGGGCTGACAAGGTCCTGTACAGCTTCGGAGAGGGCTTTGACCCAGCAAAGCTCCCGACGCGTGACGCCGTGCTCTCCCTGGTACAGCGCGATGGCAAAGCAGCTCTCCAGGTCCATACCGGCCACACTCAGGACTGGCCCGGCCTGGACCTCCCGGCGCGCTTTGGGCCCTGGGATCTGAGCGCCCACACGCACGTGGCCATGGATGTGCGCAACACGGGGGACAATGCGGTGGAGGTCCACCTGCGGGTGGACAATCCAGGTGCCGACGGTCTCCGCAACTGCCTCACCTCAAAGCTGCCCCTGGAGCCCGGAGCGGCGGGTACCGTCACGGTGGAGCTTCAGCGCAAGCCGGCCTGGACCGAGAGTATCAAGCTGTTTGGAATGCGCGGGTCGCCCCTGGGCCTCGAAGGTGGTCCGACGATTGATCCCGCCTTCGTGGTGAACCTCGTGGTCTTCGTGGCGCGTCCCCGCGAGGACCATACCTTCGAGATCAGCAATGTGCGTGCTGAGGGGGAGTACGTGGCGCCTCCCGAAGCCGGGATGGACGCGGAGCGCTTCTTTCCGTTCATTGACGAGTTCGGGCAGTACATCCACCGCGACTGGCCCGGCAAGACGCACTCTCTGGCTGACTTCGCCGTTCGGCGGCAGGAGGAAGAAGCCGACTTGCAGGCCCATCCAGGTCCTCCAGACTGGGACCAGTATGGTGGCTGGGCGGCAGGGCCGCAGCTTGAGGCCACCGGCTTCTTCCGCGTCCAGAAGTACGAGGGCAAGTGGTGGCTGGTGGACCCGGAGGGACGTCTGTTCTGGTCCCATGGCACGGACTGCGTCAACCCCTGGGAGGGGACGACGCCCCTGGACGAGCGCGAACACTGGTTTCGGAACTTGCCGAGCCCTGACTCGGAGTTTGCGGCCTGCTATGGCCAGGCGGGGCGCGTGGTGCACGGTTACTACCAGGGCCGGAACCCGCGCACCTTCGACTTCGCCCGGGCCAACCTGATGCGCAAATACGGGGCCGACTTCCAGGGCCCCTTTGCTGATATCAGTCATCGGCGCTTGCGTAGTTGGGGCATGAACACCATTGCCAACTGGTCTGACGAGGGGATCTACTTGCAGCGACGAACGCCCTACGTCGTCTCGGTGTGGTTTGGCGGCAAGATGCTGGAGGGAAGCCAGGGCTACTGGGGGCAGTTCCGGGACGTTTTCGACCCCAGCTTCGCCGAGGCCGTGCGAACGGCGATGGCCGGCCAGGTCGGCAAGAGCGCCGGCGACCCGTGGTGCATTGGCTACTTCGTAGACAACGAGATTTCCTGGGGCGATGATACCTCTCTCGCCATCGCCGCGCTGGTCTCGCCGCCGGAGCAGGTCGCCAAGCAGGTCTTCGTGACCGACCTGCAGACCAGGTACGGCACGATCGAGGCGCTGAACAGGGCCTGGGGGACGGACCACGCCTCCTGGGACGCGCTTCTCCAACACCGTGAGCCGCCAGACGCGTCCAAAGCGCGAGAGGACCTGGTCGCCTTCTACAACAAGACGGCCGACACGTACTTCCGCACCATCCGCGAGGCTGTCAAGGAGGTGGCCCCCAACCAGCTCTACCTGGGGTGCCGGTTCGCCTGGGTGAACGAGGTGGTAGCTGACGCCGCGGGCCGTTACTGTGACATCGTGAGCTATAATCTGTATCGGCGGTCAGTGGCGGACTTCAGACATCTGGGTACGGCCGATGTGCCCCTGATCATCGGCGAGTTTCATTTCGGCGCTCTGGACCGGGGCATGTTCCACACCGGTCTGGTGCCGGTGTCCAACCAGGAGGAGCGTGCCGCGGCCTACCGAGGCTATGTCCGGGGCGCGCTGGCCAACCCGGCCTTCGTCGGCACCGGCTGGTTCAAGTACATGGACGAGGCCACCACCGGGCGACCCCTGGACGAGGAGAACTACCAGATCGGCCTCGTGGACTGTTGTGATACCCCCTACCCGGAGACCATCGCGGCGGTTCGCGAGGTGGGGTATGGGATGTATGAATACCGCCTCAACGCCCGGTAGAGGCAGAGGCCAACAAGGAGTAACGCTGTGAAGACCCGATGCGTCCTGCTGGAGGCGGCGGCCATGATTGGACTGACCCTTCTCGCGGGGGGTGAAGTGGGTGCTGCTCCGCCGGCAGCGCCGACCTTCCAGGAGCTCATGGACCCGGCGATGTTCCCCGACCCACAGCGCGGCATGAAGGTCGAAGGTGTCACACAGCCGGATGCCGAGACCATCGAGGTGCGAACCACGGGGGCCATCTTCCGACTTGATCTGTCCGGTGGGTCTGTGACCGGCCACCAGCGTCTTGGGCATCAGCGGCCCCTTGCCGTGCTACGGACTGGCACACCCTGGCGTGGCGTGCAGGTCACGCACTCCGGCCCCGGCTTCGCCCGGCTGACGGTCCGACGTCCGGCGCTCACCATCCGCATCAACGGCGACTCGCTGCTGATGCTGCAGGCCCACCGCCCTCTGCCGGTAGCCGTGGATCGGCGGATCATCGCCGCCTGGCACGGCTCCTTTGACGCCAACCACCTGCTGGCCGACGAATGGGGCGCCTTCGGGGTCTATTGCTCAGACCGACACCTGCCCGACGACTTCGACCCGTATGCGGACACCATTGCCACCTACCCACTGCCGCGCGACAGGGTGCTTTGGCTGGCGGTGTGCCCGCCCAAACCCTATGACTGGGAGCGCTCCTTCAGGGATAATGTGGTCTGGCACTGGTCCAATGTAGAAGGCTATCCGCCCGACAGCCATCTGCAGTCGTGGCAGAAGCTGGGCAACATCGTGCTGCTGCAGTCGGAAGTGATGCTGTGGAAGGACTGGAACCTGGACTTCGTGCCGCGCGAGGGCGAAGCGGAGTTTGCGCGCGTGCGCCAGACCCTGCACGACCTGGGCATGCGCTTCATCGTCTACACCAGTCCCTTCTACTTCCTCAAGGGCACCGACCTCGAGCCGGCTGCCATGAACAGCTTTGAGAACTTCACGGGCTTCCCGCCAGGCAAGGGCACCGGCGAGAACATGGGCCTGTTCATGGAAGCCATCACCCGGGTCATGGAGCGGTACAAGCCAGACGGCCTGTACTTCGATGGTCAGTACATGGACGACCCGGCGGCCCTGTATGCCCTGGCGCGGGCGACGCGGCAACTGCTGGGCGAGGACGGAATCCTGGAGTGGCACTCCACTTGGGCCCTGGGACCGCTGCCCTGCTATTTGCCCCAGGCTGACGCCTACGTGGATTTCATCCTGCGCGGCGAGGGCCAGGGCGGGCGCTATGCCGACGAGGATTACCTGCGCTACTTCGTCTCCGGTTACAACATCCATAACTCCATCGGCGTGCTGTGTAACAACGGACCCGAGGTGCCGACTGCAGAGCAGGCTCGACGGCTTCTGAGCGTCAATGGCCGCTATCACACCATTGCAGGCTGGATGCACAACCCGGAGGTCATGCGGGTTCTGAACGAGGAGTACAAGCCGCGCCTGAACCCCCGTCTGCGGCGCGAAGTGGACCGGGGCTGCAACCAGCGACAGGCCCGCATTCGTGAGAAGGCGGCGATGGTGCAGGCGGACCTGGCCCGCCTGAGTGAACCTCCACAGTGGGGAGAGCCAGTGCTGAGCCTGGACTTCGACCAGATGCCCGCTGCGGAGCAGGTCGTCTCCACGGCGAACCCGGATCCCTTCAAGCTCGCCGACGGCGTCTTGCGGGTGCGCGGCCACGGACACACTTATGCCTACCTGAAGCTGCCGGTGGGACGCCGGATCGAGGGCCTGGTGGTGCGGCTGCGCCAGGGCACGGACGAGGGTATGTCCTGGGGCGCAGGCGTAATGGTGCGGAACGCCAGCGGGCGGGGCATCCGCATCGGTGTTCGCAGCGACGGCCAACTGCAGACCGACATTCTGGGCGAGCAGCGGACTGGGTCACATCACGGCACGAAGGAACCGGGGCAGTGGATCTGGCTGAGAGTGCGCTGGGGCAAATACGGCGGTGTCGTGGAGCAGAGCAACGACGGGCAGGCCTATACGCCGGCATGGCGGTTCACGGGTTCCGACCTGTTGCTGGGTGAGGTGACCGACCTCCTGGTGGGCAAGGTGCCCTACAACGGCCAACCTCAGGACCACGTTGAGCCGGGGCTGGTCGGCGAGTGTGAGATAGACATGGTAAGGTTGTATGGCCCCTCTTAGCGGGGCCAATGGCAGTAGAAAGGAAGCGCAAGCGATGGTGCATGCTTTGTTCGTCCTCGTAGCCGCCCTCAGTATCGGTGCCTGTCTAGCTGCCGAGCCGCGAGCCGATTTCTATGTCAGCACCGCCGGCCGTGACCACTGGAGCGGCACGCTGGAAAGCGCCACGGCCAGTGGCGACGACGGCCCTTTTGCGACCCTTGACCGGGCGCGGCGGGCAGTCGCCGATCTGAAGCGCGCACAACCTGACCGTACCACGCCCATCGTGGTGCAAGTACGCGGAGGTCTGTACCAGCTTTCTCAGCCGCTGCGGTTCGGGCCGACAGATTCGGGCACCGCGCAGGCTCCCGTGGTCTATGAAGCCTACCCCGGTGAGCGGCCGGTTTTCAGTGGCGGGGTCCGGCTGACGGGTTTCCAGATGGACGTGCAGGGACGCTGGACGCTGCAGATACCCGAGGTCGCCCGGGGCGAATGGAACTTCATCCAGCTCTTTGTCAACGGCCAGCGGCGCTATCGCCCCCGGCTGCCCAAGAACGACTACTACTACATCGCGGCGGAGCTACCGCCGTCAGACGAGCACGGTGGCCGACCGGACCGGTTCCGCTATCGCGCAGAGGACATCAGGGCCGACTGGGCCAATCGCGATGACGTAGAGGTGATCACCTTCCACTCCTGGACCGCGGATCGCCACCACATCGCGGCGGTGGATGAGGCCCGACGCGTGGTGAGCTTCACCGGTGGCACCGTCAGCGACAACAGCTTCTTCAACCTCCTCCGGAACGGCAGATACATCGTCGAGAACGTCAAGGAAGCGCTGACCGAGCCGGGCGAATGGTACCTGGACCGGCCTACCGGCGTCTTGATCTACCTGCCGCTACCAGGCGAGGACCCGGCGACCGCTGAGGTGATCGCGCCGCGACTGGAGCGTCTGGTGGAGCTCGCCGGCGAGCCGGCCATCGGGCTGCCGGTGGAACACATCACCCTGCGCGGTCTAACGTTCTCCCACACCAACTGGCTGACGCCGCCTGAAGGACATCACATGGGGCAGGCCGAGGTCAATGTTCCGGCTACGGTCCATGCCGTGGGGGCCCGCAACTGCGCTCTGGAGGCCTGCACCATCAGCCACACAGGCAACTACGCGCTGCACTGGGATCGTGGCTGCCGAGACTGCCGGACCGAGGGCTGCGAGCTCTGGGACCTTGGGGCTGGTGGGGTGAAGATAGGAGAGCAAGCTCCCCGGGATGACGAACAGCTCACCAGCCACAACGTGGTGCGCGGGAACCTCATCGCCCATGCGGGGCGTCTGCTGCCGGCGGGCATTGGCATCTGGGTCGGCCACTCGCCGTACAACGAGCTGACGCGGAACACGATCTTTGATCTGTACTACTCCAGCTTCTCGGTCGGCTGGTCGTGGGGTTACGGCCGCAGCGATGCCCACCACAATCTGATCGCCGACAACCACTGTTACCAGATCGGGCAGGACGTACTGAGTGATATGGGCGGCATCTACACTCTCGGCATCGCTCCTGGCACTACCATCCGCCACAACTGCTTCCATGATATCAACTGCTACAGCTACGGCGGCTGGGGTATCTACTTCGACGAGGGCAGCTCGGGTGTGGTGGCGGAGAACAACCTGGTGTACCGCACCGAAGGCGGCGGCTTCCACCAGCACTATGGCCGCGAGAACGTCCTGCGCAACAACATCTGGGCCTTCGACCAGCGCTACGAGGTGGCCCGGACACGGGCCGAGGACCACCTGTCCTTCACCTTCGAACGCAACATCGTGTGTACCAACGGGGAGCCGTTGCTGGGCAGCAACTTCTCGGGCAACAACTACGCCTTCGACAACAACGTCTACTGGACATACAGCGGAACACCCAACTTCGCGGGCATGACGTGGGAGGAATGGCGGGCCAAGGGTCAGGACCAGAACTCAGTCATCGCGGACCCGCTGTTCGTGGACGCCGCGAACGGCGACTTCCGCCTCCAGCCGGACTCCCCGGCGCTAAAGCTGGGCTTTGTGCCTTTCCCGCTCACGGGCTTCGGCAAGCCCACCCCGTCTTCGCCTGAGGCGCTGCGTGAGGTTCCGCGGGCGTTCCCCGCTCCCGGCGAGATACCGCCAACTATCATCGAGGAGGACTTTGAGCTGCTCAACGTGGGTGACCGGCCGACCATGGCCAAGGTCCACGAGGAGACAGAGGAAGCCACCATCCGGGTGACCGATGAGACCGCCGCCACGGGACAGCACAGCCTCAAGTTCATTGACGCCGCCGGCCAGAAGGCGGAGTTCAACCCGCATATGTACTATGAGCCAGGGTTCACGTCAGGCACCATAGTGGGTACCTTCGCCCTGCGGGTAGAGCCTGGTACGCACATGTACCACGAGTGGCGCGACTATCGGCTACAACCCTTCCGGGTCGGACCTGCGATCTGGGTGGCGGAGAACGGGGAGGTGACCAGCCACGGGAAGGTGCTCTTCCAGGCGCCACCAAGTACCTGGATGACCGTCCGCATCCGAGTGAAGCTCGGTGATCAGGCCGATGGGACCTTCGACCTGAGCGTGACCTGGCCAGGTCTGGACCAGCCCCTCGAGTTTGGGGCCCTGCCGTGCGACCCGGAGTTCAAACACCTTAGCTGGCTGGGCTTTACGGCCAATGCGGACGGCCCGGGGGTCTTCTATGTGGACGACATTGACGTGCGGCCGGTGCCGCAGTAGCCTGCTGCTGAGTCTGCTTGGCGTGGTCGCTGCGGCCGGAGCCGATGTCTACGTGGCACCCACCGGAGATGATGCGGGACCGGGCACCAGGGAGCGCCCCTTTGCGACCATCCGGCGTGCGACCGAGGCCCTCCAGCCTGGCGACACCTGCTGGCTGGCGGGCGGCGTCTACCGCGAAACGGTGCGTCCCGCGCGTTCCGGTGGGGTGGGCAGGCCCATCCGCTTTGCCGCCATGCCCGGCGAGCGGGTGATAGTCAGCGGGAGCGACCCACTGCCGGGCGACTGGCAGCCATACGAGGGCCGCATCTACCGCCTGGCTACGGACCGCAAGTTCATCCAGCTCTTCGTGGACGGGCGCATGATGCCGGAGGCCCGCTGGCCCAACGCTCCATTGGGCGACCTCATGGCTTGTCCGCGGGCGACCGCTGGTCCGGGCACCGACAAGGCCGTCCTGGCTGACCCAAGCCTCCCGCCGGGCGACTGGAATGGGGCGGTGGTGCTGCTGTGGCCCGGCGATCGGTGGACCAGCGCCACGCGCCGCGTCACCGAGTACCGCCCCGGCGTCTCGTTGCGGTTCGATGCCGACTTCAAGCGCGACCAGGCCGACCCCTACCACAGTCACGATCCTTACTCCCCGCGACCCGGCAACCCCTATGTCCTGTACGGCGCACTGGCGGGCCTGGATAGCCCCGGGGAATGGTTCCTGGACCAGGGAACGGGAACTCTGTACCTCTGGACGCCTGAGGGTGATTCGCCCGCCCGTCATATCATCGAGGTGCGGCAGCGTGACTACGCCTTCGACCTCAGCGGGCTGAGCCATGTCGAGGTGACCGGTCTCGACCTCGTCGGCGCCGCCGTCAACATGACCGACAGCCAGTCCTGTCTGCTGGAGAACTGCCGTCTGCGGTACGTTCAGCATGTTCGCGAGTGGCCGAAGGGCGCCAGCCCCCCTGTGCTGAACACAGTGACGGGGCGCGGGAATACGTGGCGGCGGTGTCTGGTGGCTTACGCCGGCGCCTCAGCGGTGCGCGTGGCCGGTGAGGGCAACCGGCTGGAGAACTGCGTCATCCACGACATGGACTACGCCGGAAGCGGAACCGGTGGGGTCTCCCTCAACAACTCCGTCGGCGCGGTAGTCTCCCGCTGCAGCATCTTCCGCTCCGGGCGAGACCTCGTCACGCACCATGGCAGCCGTGGCATCCGCCTGGATTTCAACGACCTCTACCACGGCAACATGCTCAACAACGATGCGGGCGCGATCTACTGCTGGGGGACCGCCGGCGACGGCGGCGTCATCGCGCACAACTGGGTGCATGACAACCTGGGCGACGCCACCTGCGGCATCTACCTGGACAACTTCAGCCGTGACTTCGTGGTGCACCACAACGTGGTCTGGAACTGCACCGGGTCGGCCATCCGGCTCAACAGCGACGCACTGAACCACCTCGTTGCCAGCAACACGATCTGCCAGGTGGAGCAGGCCTTTGGCACCTACACGTACGCCGCGTACACGCCGACCATGGCCGGTACGCGCATCCTCAACAACCTCGTCAACGCCCCCTTTGACCCCAAAGACCCGGGTGCCCTGGTGCAGGGGGAGCTGGGCCCGGTCCTGGGACACAACGCCAGTGCGGCGGTGGACCGTGACGCCGTGCCGGTCGCCGGGTCGGCGGCCGTGGATGCGGGTGAGGTCCTGCCAGGCCTCACCGCCGCCTTCGTAGGCGCGGCGCCCGACCTGGGGGCATACGAGGCAGGCGGCGAACGGTGGGTTGCGGGTGCCGACTGGTCAGACCCCGAAGCGCCGCAGCCGCCAGCGCGCGACCTGAGCTTCGTGCCGCACCCGCCGGTGACCCGCGAGACCATGATCCGCGATGGACTGGTGCTGTGGCTCGATGCTGCCGCCCGGGAGTGCTTTGACCGGGCTGCCGACGGTTCCTTGCTGGCCTGGAGAGATGCACGTGGCGCGGAGCCGCTGGCTCGGGCTGCCGGCGCCCCCGGTTCCCTACAGCTCGTGCCGGACGCCCTGAACGGGAAGCCGGTGGTGCGGGGCTCGGGTACAGGCTGCCTGCGGGTGGGCCTGCCTACGGCGGACCCCGGCCCACTGACCATTCTTGTCGTCTCACAAGGCACGGAGGCCACAGGGCCGTCCTGGCAGCGCATCGCCGCCGCCTCGCGCCCCACCCCGGAGGAGTGGGTGTCGCCCAACTGGATTATCATGCGGCCCGGCGGCGAGAATCCCGAGGCGTACCCGGCCCGCCTGTTTGCCGCCACACCCCGTCCCGCCGGCGTTCTCGACCGGCTCACCATCCTCGGCGCCTCCGCCACGGACAGCCAGTGCCTTGCCGGTGATGTGGCCGAGGTCCTGGTCTATGAGCGGGCGCTGCGGTTTGACGAGCTGCAGGCCATCACGGCCTATCTGACCGCCAAGTGGGGCCTGGATGACTGATGATCACTGGCGCGGGGGCTCCAGCAGTAGCCGGCCGAGTTGGTCGGGGCTGCGTCGGGACGCATAGCGCCCCACGAAGTGGAGCGTCTCTTCGCCGGGTGCAGCGTAGCGGAACAGGTTGACGGCGGGTCGCACCGGGTCGGCCAGGAAGTGGCGGGGCAGGGCAAGCTCGGCCGTGTAACCGTCCGGGTCGAAGTGGGTCCGTCCGCGCCAGGCTGCCTGGCGCAGGGGTTGCGGGTTGTGCAGGTCGCCTTCGAACTGCGCCCCGTCGGCAGACAGGATGAACCACTTCGGATGCCCCCCAACCAGCAGCGCCACCCCCACGCGGTCCACCGTCTCCAGGTTCTCCTCCTCTGCGGCAAACCGCAGGCCCGCGATGTCCTCCTCGCCGCAGATGAAGGCGAAGTAGAGGTACTCCTGGTCGTAGAGGCTGAGCACCATCGTCTGTTGCGACGGCCAGATGCGGCCGGTCAGGTTCCGCAAGCGCGTCACGAGCGTACGACGCCCCGGAGCATTGGCCTGCAGGGCCCGCTCCCACTCCGGCTCCTCCACCTTGCCGTCTACCGACGGTGTGCCCGGCAGCGCCACCAGGAACTTGTCATCGGCCACCATCTCGTCCAGCTCACGGAGTACCCTCGGTCGGCGCCCGAGCAGGTCGTGCAGGCGCTCGGGGTCGCGCTGAAGCGACAGGGCCAGTCGCGCCGCCTCGCGGCGCAGTGCCAGGAGGCGGTGCGGGTCACGGGTGCAGTGCCGGGCATCGGGCACCGCGCGTGAGGCCAGGTCCGTGACCACGCGCTCGGCGACGGCCCCGGGCTCGGCCAGTCCCACCCGCCGCGCTGCCTCCGACGCCGCCTGTCGCAGCAACTGCAGCAACTCGAAGTCCTCGATGCCATCACGGATCATCTCCAGGCGCACGCCGGTGACCGGCGCCACATCAGCCCCTTCGCCCACGGTGTAGACGAGCAGCCCATCGTTGTTGGCCCGCAGTTCCGGCGAGGCGATGGCCTCGCGCCACGGGTCCTGGCCCTCCCCGCCCCAATGAAGGGTATTGATGTAAAGGGTGCCGGTCAGACCATAGCGAGCCTGCATCCAAAACAGTACCCTGGGCGCGATGGCATCGTCGTCCAGAAGGTACGTGGGATAGGGGGAGAGGGGCACCGCGCAGGTGTACCACCAGACCTCCTCACCCCGTGCCCGGGTCTCGGCGATGCGCTCGGGGTACAGGTAGACACTCTCGACATTGGGGCACCAGATGCTGATCTTGCCCTGCAACTCCGGCTCCGGCTGGATGGTCCCGAGGCGGGCCACGAGCGGGTCAAAGGACATCAGACGGTCGGCCGCAGCATGCACCTCATGCCAGAGTCGTTTGGGCGGCTCGTCATACATGTAGTAGAAGCAGCGGCCCAGCCACCCGCGCTTCCGCACGAAGCGGATCGTCTCTCGCAGTTCGTCATCGGTCCCGACGTAGGGCAGACGAATGCCGTTGACCCTCGGATCGCGCATGTAGGGTGCAGCGTCGCGTATATCGCAGGGCAAGGTCATGGGGCAGAGCCGCCGGTCCACGAGGAACCAGAAGAAGCGGTCGAAGACCTCCTGGCGCCGGGGGCTGTCTCTCAGACCATAGCGCTTCTCAAGTCCGTCCCACCAGATGTAGTACGAGGAACGCATGGTCGGGATGCCTGGCAAGGTCAACGGCCACACTGTCAGGGTGACCGGTACCGTCACCGGCTGTTCTCCCATGACGGTGAACCCTGCCTTGCCCCTGTAGAGGCCAGGCGGGGTATCTGGTGGCACTCGCACCTGCAGGTAGACCGCCTGGTTCTGGCCGGCGGGGAGGTCGGCGGTCGAACCCTGTGGCAGCACTTCCGGCCAGTCATCTGGCGCCGGGAAGCCGTTGCCCGACGAGACTGCGGTCCGCACATAGACCGCCGGATGCCACGACAGGCACCCGGCCGGGAGACGGGCGCCGTCCGGCCCTCTCAGGTCGCTGGTTTCTAACCGCACCTGCGTGGCCGTAGTGGCGCGGAACACTACCTGCGCCCACTCGACCTCCCCGCGCATGGCCCACAGGCGGATGTCACGGACCTCGGTGGGCATGTCCTGGCGCATCACTTTGACCAGGCCGGTCTCCGTCCAACAGGTGACTTGCGCCCGTACCGGAGCCGTGACTCCGGCCACCAGGGCAAGCATCCAACAGCCTATCGGCAATGATCTCATGGCAGGTGCTTCGGCCAGCCACGGCTAAGGACCTCCAGCGGCCGTGCATTCCCGGACGGAGGCTCCGATGCTGGAAGAGCTTACACCCGCGCTCACCCGCGACGAAGCAGCCGCGCACAATGCCGCCGTCGCCCGGTTGTGGGAGGACTATGGCCGCGGCGCGAACGAGCGCGTACCCATCACCTTTGCCAGTGACGAAGCCCTGTGGCTCCAACTGACCAGCCACAGCTTCCGGGAGTTCTACACCGACGCCAAGGTGCAGTTGCACACCCAACTGGCCGGACAGGCGTGGATGTGCGAGGCGCTGGTTCACGACCAGCGCTTCGGCCTGCCGGAAGGAGCCTGGACGGTGACTCCGCGCTTCTGGATGGATGAGCCCGAAGTGTTCGGCTGCGAGGTCATCATCCAGGAGGAGACTTTCGCCTGGAGCCGGCCCCTGCCCCTGAGCAAACCGGACCTGCTGCGCCACGTGGCCGACCTGGACATAGAGGTGGCAATCCGGCGAAGTCGCCTCTGGGAGCTCTATTGCCGCATGCGCGACCTGGCGGCGGACATGACCTGGCGTGACCTCCCGGTGCGCGTCGCCATGCCCGGCGGGGGCACCCACGGGCTCTTTACCACTGCCTGCCACGTGCGCGGACCCGAGCAGTTGTGTCTGGACCTGCTTGAGGACCCCGACTTCGCCCGCGAGCTCTTGGACCTCATGGTGGACCAGACCGTGGCCCGCATCCGGACGTGGCACCGTCTGGCCGAGACCGGCACGGAGCTCCCGCTGCCGGCATGGGGCATGGCGGATGACAGCCTGCAGCTAATCTCCGCCGCAACCTACCGCGAGTGCGTTCTGCCCTGCCACCAGCGCCTCTACGCGACGATGACCGATGGCCGCCGGAGCATCCATCTCTGCGGGCACGCCACCCAGCACTACGAGTCCCTCTATCAGGACCTCGGTATCCGGACCCTGGACGGGCCCGGGCCATTCGTGGATTACGGGGAACTCCTGGCGGCCTATCCGGAACTCACCATCAACGCCCAAGTAGACCACACGGTCCTCCTGCTGGGGCCCCGGGAAGCCATAGAGCGGATGGTCCGCCAGATGCTTACGCCGGCGGCCAGGCAACCCGGGCGTCTGCAGGTGATGGGCTTCCTGGTGCCCGAGACGCCGCTGGAGAACGTCCGCTACTTGTATGAGGTGGGCCGGGGGGCAGGTCGTCTAAGATGAGGGGCGAAGATGTCGGGAATACCAGGCTTCGTGGCAACGTCCAACAACGGGTGCATGGCGCTGTGCGCTACCGGCCCGGGGCGCGGCCGTTGCTGGTTTCTGGCAGTCTGCTCCGACAAGTGGCAGTGGTATTCCGGTGGCGCGGCCCGTTTCGGGGACGCCGAGGGAGATGAGATACCATGCGAAGTTGGCACTTGATGTTGCTGGCCCTGGGGCCCGCCGTGGTCGGGATGGCGTGGGCGGAGGAGGGACAGGGACCTACGGTGACGCTGTCAGTCACTGACCAGCCGGCCACCGAAGTGGCTCAACAGCTCACTCAGATGACGGGCGTGCAGATCGCCATCGTGGGACCGGCGGAGGCCAAGGTGACGTTTGCCGTGGAGGACGCCAAGCTGGACGAGGCCGTGAAGGCCTTCGCGCAGAGCTTCGACGCCTCCTGGCTGCGCTCGTACTTCATTGAGGCCCAGCCCCCCCAGGAGCCCTACACGGCAGACCAGATCCTGGCGGCGCTGGAGTACCAGCGTAACGCCTGGATGCAGAGCATGTCGCAGGAGCAGCGGGAAGCTCTCATGGCCCAGTGGCGCGAGACATCTGAGGCTCAGCGGCTCCTGGCAGGGACAGTGACGATCGAATACCCGGGGGCCGGGGAATCGCCGCTGCGCGGTGGGTTTGGCCCTCCTGGAGGCGGACAGGAGGGTCCCGGCGGCCAGGCCCCGGCGGGCGGACAGGGGGGGCCCGGCGGGCCGATGTTCGACCCGGTGCGCAGTCTGATCAATCCAGTTCGCTCCGACACGGTGACGCTGGCCCTGGACAACGTAGCCTTGCCCCAGGCCTTGCAGCAGATCACCACGTTGACCGGGTTCCTTGTCTGCGCGTCCCAGGATCTGGCCGGAAATGTCACGCTGACGGCTGACAACCAGCCGTTGGACCAGGTGCTCGACCAGATCGCCGCTGCGGTCAACGCCCAGTGTCGGCGCGTCTATACGCTCTCCGTGCCCAGGGTGCTGACCGAACAGGAGATCGCGCAGCGCATGGAGGCGGGCTTCCAGAGCCGCATGGCGCAGTTTTGGGCCAGCTCCCCCGAGGAGCGCGCCCAGCAGGTCAACCAATGGGTCGAGCGCATCAACAGTATGGCCGAGCGCATGAGGCAGCCCGGTCCAGACGGTCAGCCCAACCGTTTCGCCCAGGCGTTCCAGCGCTTCGCCCCGCGCATCTTGTCACGCCTGGCGGAGTATTCCGCCGGCTTGAGCCAGTCCCAGCGGGCTGAGCTCAAGCCGATCATCACGGCGCTGGGCAACGCGCTCAACCGTTAGGCCGCCGAATAGCGTGGTAACGAGGTGATGTGCATGGTCCGACGTCTGCGGGGCGGGTTCAGCCTGATCGAGCTACTCGTGGTCATCGCGGTCATCGCCGTGCTTGCCGGGATGCTCTTCCCGGTGTTTGCGCGGGCGCGGGAGAAGGGGCGAGAGACGAACTGCAAGGCGAATCTGCAGCAGATCTTCCTCGCCGCGAAGGCCTACTCGATGGACTACGGCGACTGCCTGCCGCTGGCCAACGAGTACCCGGCGCCGCCTCCACCGGCGGACGCTTACCATCAGGGCCCGCCAGGCATCGTCGAGGTGCTGGAGCCGTACATCAAGAGCACACAGATCTTCCGCTGCCGCAGTGACAAGGACCAGATGTGGCAGACCCAGGGGACCAGTTATGACTGGGGCTACGGTACTCTAGACTGCGGCATGCCCGCGCAGGACATTGACTGGCCATACCGCCGCGAGCCCAGCACCTTCGTCCTCTGTGGTGACTACTCTCCCGACTGGCACACTAAGGGCTACAATGTGGTGTACTGCGACGGCCACGTCAAGCAGCTAGCGCCAAAGTAGGCTTCGCGAGCCAGGGACCATGCGACGGGGACCGGTTCCGCCGGCCCCCGTCTGCCTTCTGTGGTCAGCGGTAGGCTTCGATTTCGGCCACATGCACGCCGCAGTTGGCGCTGTTGCTGAGCATGACGACGCGGACGTGACGTGCCTGGCACGGCGCAAAGCGGTGCAACGTCCCTTCGGCCGTTGCCAGGGCATCATCTGTCTTCTCAGCCACCTGCGTCCAGGTCTTTGAGTCGGTCGAAAGCTCCACCCGGTAGTGGTAGAACCGCTCATCGCCGTGGTAGTTGGTCACCCGCACCGCACTGATGGTCTCGATGTTACCCAGGTCCACACTGACCCAGTGCGGCGGGTAGTCGGCACCCCAGCAGGTCTGCGTGTTCCCGTCGGTCGCGTACTCGGGCCGATAGCCCAGGCCGTGCGGCATACCCCAGGCCGTTGCCGTGTAGTCAGAACACTTGACGGGCTGGAAGGCTGCGAGATTGCCCTGCATGCGGCCCGTCAGCGAGCCCCGCTGTGCCGCCAGATAGGCAGCCAGAGCGGCCTCGGCCCGAGCCAGTTCCTCCGCCGCCCGCGCCCGCCACCGGGCGCGTGTCTGGCGGCCCTCGGCGGCCAGGGCGGTGTAGTCCTCAGGCCCGCGCACCGCATCAGACGCGGGAACGTAGTACTCCCGATACAGCTTCTCTTCCTCGGGCAACAGGTAATAGCGCCGCTCGCCCACCGCCTGGCCACCAGGCCAGAACGGAAGCAGCACGTTCGCCTGCAGCGACCAGTCCATCATCTCCCGATCTGGCCGGCATGTCTCCCAGCACAGCGTCCCGATGCTGTTGCTGATGTTCAGGCCCGAGACCCAGTAGCGCAGGCGCTCGGGGTTGATGCGGCTCTTGTCAAAGGTCTCGCCGCGCAGGATGTAGTCGGCATAGGTGTCGGCGAAGGGGCAGTAGACCCCCAGACGGAAGAACGGCTCGAAGGTGCAGTGCACGTACAGTCGTCGGGTGCCCAGAAGCTTGCGTGTCCGTCGCGCCGCCTCCCAGGCCATGAGCGGATCGGCGAACATGCCGTCCCAGTACAGCCCGTCCACCTTGTACTCGTTCAGCAGCCACTCCGCCTCGGCGAGGTACATTTCCACTGCCTCCGGCTTGTGCCGGGGCTTGAATGCCTCATCAGGTTGTCGGGCGGGCATATAGTAGAAGCAGGAGCTATAAGGCAGGACCAGGTACCCCAGTCCGTGCGCCTTATCTATGACCTGCCGGAAGCGCTCGGGGTCCCGCGGCCGAATGTGCTGGACGCCAAAACCATCCCAGGCCTCCAGGTGCAGCACGAGCACCTTCGCCAGCTTGCGCCATTCGACGAGCTCCTCGTCAGTCGGCAGCGGACGGGGCGAGAAGCCTGGCTGGCCTTCAGGGAAGAAGTGGACGATGCGCTCCTCGTGCTGCTGCTGCCAGTTGTACTCTCGGGGAGGACAGACCGAAAGTAGAAACACCGCACCCGGCAGCAGCTCCTGGCGCACCGCGAAGCCGGCGTCGCGGCGCTCAGCGCGAGCCCGCTCCGGAGCAGGAGACAGGAAGTAGACCCCCACGCCGCCGCTCTCGTCGAGAGCCATGGTCACGCTCTGCTCCACGGCCCAGTACTCCGGCGTGAACCCACCGTCCACGCGGATGAGTGTCTCCTGTGGCGCCTCGATACGGAGCACGGAGTCGCAGTGTACCGCCAGGCGCAGGCCGCCTGCGGTGGTGAAGGCAACGACCTCGGTATCCTGCGACGTAACCCGCAAGCCCGCCAGTGCGCGCAGGCCCAGGCGCAGGACGCCCAGGCGCCGCTGGGCGCTGATCCTCTGCGCGAACACGATCTCGCCACGCGCCGGCATCAGTTCAAACACGGCCCCTGTGGTCTCGACCACGAAACCCGTGGCCTGGACCTCACAGCGCTCTATCGTCATGTTGTAAGGCCATGGCATGGGGGCGGCCAGGGCCACGCCGGAGAGCGCCATGGCGGCCGCCGTTAGGAGCATTACTCGCAGCATCCTTATCTCCTGAACTCGCGCGACTAACGCCTCACGGCGCGCCATACAGGTTCGCGCCTGGCTGGTTCGCTCCCTTCCATGGCACAGCGAGGTGAGAAGAGTCCAACACCTGCTCCGCGAACTGACACAAAGAGTTGTGGGAGCCGGTCCAGAGGGTAAAGGCCAGCCGGCCAGTGGCAAGCCACGAGGATAGGGAACGAGAACCATGAGTCTGAACCTGCTCGGCGCAACGCCCGCCAGCGACTTGGCCTCGGCGATCCGCAACCGCGATCTGGAAGCCTGGAACCGCCTGGTCGCCGATCAGCACAGACGGCTCTTCAATCTGCACCTGCGGCTGACTGGTGACCGTGAAACGGCCGCGGATCTGACCCAGGAGACCTTCGCCACTGCCTGGGAGAGCGCCGACCATTTCATCGGTGCGTGCCGGCCCGAGACCTGGCTGTATGGTGTGGCCCTGAACTGTCACCGCAACTGGCGACGGCGGACAGGCCGTCGCGAACCGCCCGACACCCTCGATGAAAGCCTCCCCGACCCGACACCCACTGCTGACGAGCTGGTCGCCCTGCGGCAAGACATCGCTCGTCTCTACGAGGCCGTGGCAGCCCTCCCCGAGGCCTACCGGAGCGTCGTGGCGTTGCGCTACTTCGCCGGGGCCACGTCGCCGGAGATAGCGGCCGTCGAGGGCGTGGACGCCGGCACCGTGCGGTGGCGGTTGCACCAGGCGATGAAGCAACTGTGGCGGGTTCTCCAGCCACAGGCAGGAAAGGAGCAGCACAATGGACCAGCAGCCCCGGGACGAGTTCACCTCGCCCCTTGACGAGGTCTTTGCCAACTTGCCGGAGGAGCAGCCACCGGCCGACCTGGAGGCCCGCTGCCGTGAGGTCCTGCAAAGCAGAGGCGTCGGTATCCACCGTACCAGGACCTGGGCCCCATGGCGCACCCTCATGGCCGCTGCCGCCAGCTTTGTGGTGCTGGTGGGTGTGACTGCGGTGATGATGTCAGTCAGCGGCCGGGCCAAGCCGGTTGCCCCCATGGGACCGGGTGCCGCCGCCAAGGCGTTTGGCACGACCGAGTTCGCCCCCACGCCGGGCGGCGGCGTGCAGGCCACGCTGCCGGAGGTGGAGAACGGGCGCCCGGGCGAGGGGGCAATGGCAGCAGGGTCGGGCGGTGGACGAATGGGAGGACCGGCAGCGACCCCTCTACCCCTGGCCTCCGAGGCGCTGCGCGTCCGCGGTCAGGGCCGAGCCGAGGACCGGCGCATGCGGACGCAGGAGGCCGCCGCCGACCGCGTCGCTGCAGCGTCGAAGGCTGCTCCCGCAAACTCCCCCAGCGGCTGGGTGGGGGGCAATGAGCAGGCCATGCCTGGCGAGGGGGCAGCGCCCGCCAAGCCCTGGCGTGACGAGTCCGGCGAGCGTCAGCGCATCGTGCACAAGGATATGGAGATCGAGGTGCGCAACGTCGAGCAGGCCCACGAACAGGCGGCCTCCATCATCGAGAAGGCCGACGGTTATGTGGACAGTGAGGCGATGGAGGTGCTGGAGGACGCGCCCGACTACGCCCACATCACCGCACGTGTACCGGTGAAGGCACTGGATGGCGTAGTGGCGCAACTCCGACGGCTTGGCAAGGTCACGCGGCTGGTGGGCGAAGGCGAAGATCGAACGAGGGAGTACGTGGCGGGCGGAGGTGAGATCCGCGGTGCCGCGGAGGACGAGATGCAGCTCGTGGAGCGCTATGAGAAGGAGCGCGATCGCCAGCGGAAGCAGCAGCTTTACCGGCAGATCCAGGCCCTGCGGGAACGCAACAAAGCCCGTAAGGAGCAGCTACTGCGTCTTAGCGACCAGACCCATTACGCGACCCTCGACCTGACGCTGACAGAGGCGGGAGGAGCGGCTCGGCGGTTCCTGGCGAAGCTTGGCGACAACGCCCTGAAGGTGCTGAGCTGGGTGGGCGCCACGGCCGTCATCTGGCTGCCGCTGCTTACCGTGGGCTACCTGCTCTGGCGGCGCCGGGCCGTGGCTTAGGCAATGCCCGAACACCAACGCAACCGCGGGCCGGCTGCACACCGGCCCGCGCGTTTTCACTGCGCCACTCTCTGGGCGATGCCGTACACGGTACCGTCATCAGCCATGACCACGACCTGCGCCTCGCCGCTGCCGTCCACGTCCGCGATGGCAACAGGCCCGGCCCGTGCCGGGAGTTCCAGCTTCCACAACACCGCTCCCTGGGTCGCGTCGGTGGGGGAGAGGCCAACGGCCCAGACCTCCTTGCCCTGGGTGAATACACACTCATCGCGCCCATCGCCGTTGATGTCAGCGACGGCCGGGAAGGTCAGGGGTTCGTCGGGCATGGGGAAGGCCCACTTGAGCTCGCCCGTCGCGGCGTCGCGGCACTGGAACTGGCGGCCGGTCTCGTTGGCCGCGCCCGGGAAGAAGAGTTCCAGTCGCCCGTCGCCGTCCACGTCCCCGAAGCCCGCCTGGTTCCGCCATCCCTGCGGGTGCGGATGCTCCACCTTCCAGACACGCTCCCCGCTCGGTCGCAGCAACGCCGTCACGAACTCGTTGCAGTAGAGGATCTGCGGCGCCCCTTCGCCCAGGACGTCGCCCACGATGGTGTCTGACCAATAGGCGTAGATGTCCACATACTTCACACTCTCCTCGGCCACCAGGAGGTGCCCATCGGTGCCGCGGGCAAGGCAAAACATGTCGGGGTAGACATTGAGTATGTCATCGAGACCATCGCCGGTGACATCCAGGAAGGCCATCCACCAGCGGCCGAAGTCACGCCCCGTACGCCCTCGGGTCCGCTGCCAGTGCATCCGTGCGGTCCGCCCGTCCAGCAAGTAGCTCTCGCCACCGATGCGGCGCATCTGCACCAGCAGGTCCATGCGGTTCGGGTCGCGGAAGTACCCGCCTTGCCAGTACATGAGCCCCGGGACATTCCAGGGCGGCGGTGCGCCGGGGAAGTCACGGAAGTCGCGGTACCAACGGGTGGCACCGGTCTCCGGTTCCAGTACCGCCAGGCGCGCGCAGTCCCCCGGCCCCCGCATCCCGGCGACGACCCCCAGGTGGCCGTCCCCCGTCAGGTCAGCCAGCAGCAGGCCCTCGTAGTAGTTACTGCACGTCATGCCCCGCCCCGGAACCCGCCACAGCCGCCGGGTGCTCCCCTCGGGAGAGACCCGAAAGGCCTCTACCGTCTCATTGGCGCTCTGAACAAAGACTGTCGGCGCAACTCCCGGCGCCGGTCGGCCGATGACCACGGGGGCGACTGGTGCCGGGGCAATGTTCGACGCGAACACCGTCGTCCGGGCACGGCCTCTCAGGCAGCGGACGTGCCCCGGCTCACCCTCAAACCCCGACGCCCGCAGGAGCACCCCGCTCTCCGGCTGCACCGCCATTGCCTGCAAGCGTGGTCCGACCCACTCCGCCGCGACCGCGATCTCACCGCTGGCAGACCGTTGCCAGCAGGTGATCCCGGTCTCGCCGCTCACGGCGTCTATCACTGCGCGGCTAAAGAAGACCGGGGGCCCGACCACCGACGGCCGCCCGCAGAGGACCGTCAGCCCACCTAACGCCGCACCGGTGTTGACGTTATCCGGCAAGGTGGCCAGGTCCTGAGTGACAAACGCGCCCTTCGCCAGTTTCCAGACAGTCTGCACCTGACCGCCTCGGCAGCTCAGGACCGAAAGCTCCGCCGGGTCCGGGAGCCGTGGGCCCTTGCCCACCCCGGTACAAAACAGCTCGGGCGTGCCGTCGCCATCGAGGTCATGCAGGCCGGCCAGGAACTGCCCCTCCAGGTCCAGCTTGGTCTCGCCGGTCGCGGCGCTCAGGGCCACCACATGCCATCGGTTGTCGCGCTGCAGGTTGAACAGGGAGACCACAATCTCTGGAAGTCCGTCGCCGTCAATGTCCTGCAGCGGCTGCGGGTTGACGCGGACAAGGACCTGCTCGTCGGGGGGCAGAAACTCCCCGCCTGCCCACTCGGGCTCCCAGATTTTCAGCCAGCGACGCTGCAGCTTGCCGTGCGCACCCCGCCCCATCACGGCGGCGTAGCGGATGAAGTCCTCGATGATCACGAACTCCGTCTGTCCGTCCCCGTCCACGTCACTGGCCCCGAACCACCCGTAGGAGCGCCCGCCATGCCCCGGGATCTCGCTGCCATCCTGGGCCAGGAAGCGGCAGCGCTCCTTCTCCGCGCCGGTCTCGGCATCCAGCACGAACATCTCGTACCAGGGCAAGAGCGCGATCTCGGTGCGCCCATCACCATCGAAATCGCCGGCAATCGGCTCGGCCTGCCAGATGAGCTGGTCGGTGGCCACCTCCCAGCGGGTCACCCACTGCCCACCGTGGCGCACCTTCAGGCGCACGGTGCCCTCGTAGACGTTCGGCACCTTCGGGTAGCCCCGGGGTTCGCACTCCACCATCTGCAGGCCCGGCACGTCTGGCAGCATCCTGGCGATCTTCGCGTTCGCGCTGGCGGAGACGGCCGTCAGCTCCCCGGTGCCATCGAGGTCCAGCCACTGAGCTCGGTACGGACCTGGCAGTCGCCAGTCGCGCTGCGCCCCGCCCCACGGTGTCAGCCCCTCGGCAGCCCGGCCATCCGGTGGCAGCGCCACGCGCTCCGGGCCATGCCCCAACGTTGCTGCCAGCAGCGTGTCGCGGCCCAGGAGGGGATGGCGCCACCGGATCGCGGGCTCCGTGATATTGCCCACCGCCCGGGAGCGGCCGGACAGCCACTGATCACCGCGGTACTGCCACCACTGGCCACTGGCCGTCGGGAGCTTCACGCCGGTCGCGGCCATCGCCACCGTCACCTCCAGGGCTAGCACGAGGGCGGCCGCTCTCGCGGCCATGCCAAACGCCAGGCCAAGCCGGTTCATGTCGGCCTCCACTCAGTCTCTGGGCGCGTCGTCAGAGCCCGCGCGCCGATTACCTGGGCCGCGGTCCATGTCACCAGTTACCGCGGCGGGACGCTACCGCTGCGCGTAACAGGAGCCGCCCAGGTCCGGCCGTGGGAAAAGCCTGTCAGGGCCGAAGGCCTCGCCGACGGCCGCACCAAGGTTTCCTGGGCAGCGCATGGTTCACCTTGTTCCGCCGGGGGAGGACAGCCGCGGCCCCCCGGCGAAGCGCTCCGACAGCACACCAGTGCGCGATAGCTTGTCTCTAAGGGGTACCGGCGCATGTCCCGCTCGCTCTGGCTGTTGACTCTGGCACTGGCCACGGCGGTATCCGCGCAGCAGTGGCGACTGAGCGGCACACTGGACGCGCAACTCGCCAGCCACGAGAGCGGCTACTGCTACACCATTCCCATGCAGACGCCGCTGGCTCCCGATACGTCGCTGGGCGCGGTGTCGATTCTGCGCCTCTTCGAGGACGATCGGGAACTCGGCCCGGCGCACTCCCTCCACCAGCTCATCCGCGACCTCGGCCAGGGGCGGTTCTCACACTGGTCGGGCGACCCGTCGGGTGAGCCGCAGACGTTGTTCTTCTCGGCCTCGGACAACTCCGACCCCAGAAGCAATGGTCGAGTGTACCGTTGGGAGGCGGTACTGGATGGACAGGTTGTGCGCGACGCTCTCCATGTTGGCCTGGTGGACGGCCACGCGCTGCAGCCGCCCTTGCGGCCGGGCTGGCACGTCGCGGTTCGCCTCGCCAGGACCTTCCGGCCCTTTCTGGACACTCGGCCTGTCGTGGACCTGCAGGGGATGGATGCCTCGGGCCGGCCGCTCCCGTGGCGCCGGAGGGTGGTCCTGACGCCCGGTGAATGGGTATCTCTGGGAGCCTTCGGCAACCTACCACCCGCACTCCGCGCTCTCCGAGCGACCCTGCCTGTCCAGATCCCCGACGCGGAAGGGAGACCCCTCGTGGTTCAGTTCGCTCTACCCAGCACGACATACCGGCCCCTGCACGTGACCGGAGAGGCGTGGGAATTCCGGGCGGAAGGCCCGTGGCGGGACCTGCCCGACCCCCGGGGCCTGCGCGGCATGCGTTACCCCTGGCGGGTCTCAAAGACTGGCGAGTATGCCGAGCTCAGCCGCGAAGTCACGGTGCCGGCCGAGTGGCAGCCGCCCTACGCGCTCACATTCTTCTGCTCCGACGACTACACCGATGACGGCTCGCGACCGGCAGAGAGCGCCAACTCGGTGGACGCCTATCCCGGCCACCGCTACAAGCAGGTGCTGGTCAATGATACGGTCGTCTGGGAGGCTGACATCGCAGACAACTCGGTGCCCGGTGCGCCCACTGACTTCGCCGTGGATTTGACGCCACATGTCCGCCCGGGCCAGGCCTTTCGGCTAAGTTTGCGCAACTTTGATCGCGTGGGCTTGAACACGCCGCTGCCCACTGATTTCTACCTGCGCGGCGTGTATGAGGGCGATCGGCCGGAGGGGGAGCATGTCCTGGCCACGACGTGCTACTGGGGGGATGTGACCCTCTGGCAGGGCAGCCTGACCGAGGGGCCGGCCTGGCCGCGTCCCAGCACCGCTGCCGTCAACCGCGTGCATGCCACTCGCTGGCCGCTTCCCCCTGCGGGGCAACGGGCCGCTTTGCCGGTGGCGCTGTGCCTGGAGGGCATCGCGCAGACCTTGCGGCAGAACACGCCCGTGATCTGTGGATTGCCGCTGCCCCAGGGCGTCGTGAGCAGCCTCAAGGATCTCTCACTTCGGCTGGGACGCGAGGCACTGCCCTGGCAGCCCGAGGTGATGAACACTTGGCCCGATGGCAGCCTGCGCTGGGTGATGGCCAACACGGTCCTGGCCGCAGGCACCGAACCCGCGGCGCAACTCCGACTGTCGGCCGCTGGCGTAGCAGAGACGCCCGCGCCCCCTGCGCCGGTTACGGTCCGCGTAGCCCGCAGTCTCACCACGGCTGCCACCGGTGACCTGCACCTCAGTACAACCCGCCACGGCCAGAACCTGCTGCGAGACATCACATGGGACGGGCGAGGCCTGCTGCACAACCTGCGGCTCACTGCCTCCCAGGTGCTTGCCGACGGGCAAGTGAGGACGCTGGCGACCACCTGGCAGAGCGTGAAGCCAGTCCGACAGGGCCCGGTGCGCGCCACCCTGGAGGCGCACGGCACTCTCGGCGACGCCAGCGGGGACCTCGGCCCGGTGGTCTGCCGTTTGGACCTTTTCGCGGGCTCACCCGCCCTCCGGTTGACCTGCCGACTGTTTAACGCTGGCGCCGAGCGCGCCGACCTCACATCGGTGCGCCTGACCGCCGATCTCGGTCTGGGTCCGAGGCGATGGTCGGTCTGCAGCGCCGGCGCCGTAGACGGCCCCGATCTGCGCCTCGCGCACTCGGACGCCGAGCAGTACACCCTGACCACCGCCGGCACGCCGCAGACCAGTCAGGGTCGCGCCGAGGGCTGGATCGCCACCGGCGACGGTGAACGCTGGGTCCAGGCGGCGGTACGCCACTTCTGGCAGCAGTTCCCCGCGGCCATGGCAGTGACGCCCGAGACGCTCCAGCTTGACCTGGTGGCGGCGGATGCGCCCGCGGCCGCCTATGGCTGCCGGGCCGGCGAGGCGAAGCGCTGGGAGGTCTGGCTCAGCTTCGGCTCTGGACCGGCGGATGCAGACGCCCTCGCACAGTCTGCTCAGACGCTGCTGCGACCGATCCGTCTGTTCGCTGCCGCGTACTTCTGTGCCAGTGAGGGCCTGGGCCGGGCGCGGCCTCACGATGGCGAGTTCGCTCCGGTGCGCCACCACATGGCTCAGCACTACCCGGAGGCCAACTATGCCAGCATGGCTCTGCTGTTTGGGCTCCGCGACTTCGGTGACGGCTACTACACCCAGGCCACGCCCAGTTACCGCAACAACTACTACGACGTCATGCGCGGCCTGTTCGGTGAGTACCTGATGGGGGGCGGCGCCGCCTGGTTCGATCGGGGCGAGGAGGCGGCGCGGCATTACATGGACATAGACCAGTTCCACGACTCGGTTCGCTCACACGAGCAGATGGGGGCCAACGCCAGCGTCTACACCCCGAATCACAACGACGAGTTCGGGATCTGGGCGGCGATGCTGCGACCAGCCGGCGGAATGCTCACCTACTGGCGCCTCAGCGGCGACGAGGACGCCCGTGAATCCGCCCTGATGCTTGCGGACTACATCGTGCGCACCGAGGCGGGTCGGGGCGCGGGCTCCGTCCGCGACAACGCCGGGCCGCTGCACTCCCTGGTCTGGGCCTACGATGAGACTCGCGACCCGCGCTACCTCAAGTCAGCTCTGGCCCTTGCCGACAGCGTCCGCCAGCGCCTCATCCCGCGCCGTGGATGCTATGTCGAGTGCCACGGTAGCAACAACTACCGCGGTAACGTGCCGTGGATGGTGGCACAGCTCTGCGAGCCACTGGAGATGCTTTACTGGCAAAGCGGTGAGACCTGGGTAGCCGACATGATGGTCGGGCTGATGGAATCGGTCGTTGCGGAGAACATGGAACCGGGCACTCCGGGCAACTTCCAGGGTTACACCCATGACCCGGTGCTGCACCGCGACGGGTGGCAGAGCGGCTACAACGTTCTGATAGCCCCCTGCGTGGGCCTGGCCTACGAACTGAGCGGGGATGAACGCCTAAAGGAGGTGATGTATGGCGCCTATCGTCTGACCGTCGAGCAGAAGACCATCAACGATGTCCGTAACTGCTACTGGATGACACCAATGCTGCTGTATCTGCTGGATCGCTACCGTTGACAGCAGCGCCTGGTGGGGCCAAAAACACGTGCGCCCGTCTCTTGGAGAGAGACGGGCGCTTCCGTGGGAGTTTGCTACAGCTACGACTGGTCGGCAGGTTTCGGTGCGGGCTTGGCAACAGCCGGTTTGGCCGCAGGCTTTGCCTCATCCTTGCCGGCATGCATGGGGCAGCTAGCAGGGCCCGAGTGCTGGGCACTGGCCTTCGCGTGGGGGCAGTCGGCACACTTCGCCGGGTCGCACTCGCCGCCTTCGGCCTTGATCGGACACTCGCGGCCGCTCGCCAAATGCTTCGCACATTCCTCACATGAGTTCGGGTCACAGGTTTCGCCCTTGGCAGCCTTGGGACACTCGTGCTTCGCGGCAGCCGGCTTGTCGGCAGCCGCTCCGGCATGCATCGGACAGCCTTGCTTGGCGCTGGCCATCTTGGCGATTGCCTTCGCCCCCGCACAGCCGCCACCCTCACCGCCCTCAGCACAGCCGCCACCGCAGCCCACAGCCGCCATGCCAGGCGGCGGCGTATCTTGCTTCTTCATCTGGTCACCTATGGCCAGCAGCGAACTGGCGATGAGCGATGCCACCAGCAGCAATCCGACGACCATTCCCGCGCGTTTGAAAGCCTTCATGGCGACCTCCACCAGGATGTCATGCTTCCGCGTCGTCCCCACTGACGCATAATGACATTACATAAGTTCAAAGTCAAGGTCATTTCCCTTTGTAGCCTACCAGCATAGCCTACCAGGGCACACGGACCTGCAGCCCCCTACAGGCCGGCCGAGGGCCACATGCCCCGCACATCCACCAGCCGCAGCCGGGGGCGCCCGTCGTCCAGTACGGCGCGGTAGACGCTGCCGCAGTCGCGCGCCCGCAACCTGACCCGGCCGAGTTGGGGTATCTCCACCCATACCTGTCGGTCCGGCCCTCCGGCAGCCCAGGCCGTGACCAGCCACTCCGGACGGGTCCGATGTCTGCGAGCCAGCACGCGCACCTCCGGGTCACCGGTGGGGAACTCGTAGGCCGGCAAGTCCGTGGACCAGCGGTGGCGGTTGGGTCCCGGGAGCAGGTCCCCGTGGCGCAGGAACTCCTCCAGATGGGAAAACAACGCGTGTGCCTGGCCCAGCACCATCATCTGCAAGATACAGGCCGGATCGGTCTCGACCGGATACGCGAAATACCCCGCCACGCCGCCAATCATGCCGGCGGTGTAGTAGCATTTGAGGTAGCCCATGTAGTGCACGCTGTCGCCGATAGCAGCCTCCCCCAGGCTTTCGCGTTTCCACCCCGCGTTCATCCAGTTGTAGGACAGTGGGTCGCCGTAGCTAATCTGCTGGGCCACCGAGTTCAGCGCCTGGGTGAGCATGTCGTTGTCGCCGGTCCAGCCGCTGTTGAAGTGGTTGTAGTAGATGGAGCCGTTGGGGATGTCGGACACCGGGCGCATGTACTTGTAGTCGTAGGCCCACTGCCACCAGTCGGGAAAGCGGTTCCGGTGGGGACAGCCATCGGTGTAGTAATACAGATAATACCGCCGGCCGGGTACGGCCGCGCGCACCGCCTCAGCAATGATCAGCTCCTGATGGGCCTTGCGCTCTGACAGGTAGTCATACCAGTCGCGGTCGCCTCGTGCCGCGATGACCTTCGGGTCCGCACTCCAGGCTTTCCCCCCGAACCCGTAGACACTCATGGCGTACTCGCCGCCGTTCAGCACCATGCTGATCGGCGCCTTCGCCCTGACGCGCGCGATGGGCGCCGCCCACCTCCGCCCGGCGTCGGCGAAGATGCTGTCTGGCGCCTCCGGGCTCCAGATCTTCTGGCCATCAGGCAGGGCGCCGCTGGCGTCGTGGGTCCAGGCACTGTCGGGCACCTCACCAAACTGGCCGTGGGCCACCAGGACAAACAGCGCGTAGCGTTTGGGGTCCGAGGCCGCCAGGGTGCACAGCCGGCTAGCCTCACTCTGGGGATCGTTGAGAGCATCGGCGGCGTCGTCAGTGACGTACCCGCCGAACTCGAGCGCATAGCCCCAGTTGCGTGCCAGTTCAACGCGCACACCGTAGGGCATGGTCCAGCCCCACCGTGTCAGGGGCGGCAAAGTGTGCCCGGGCCGGAAACGCGGCTGGTCGGCGGACTGGAGGCGTTCCAGGGCAGTAATCGCGTTCGCCCCGCCTGTCGACACGCCGAAAGCACACAGCGAGAGCCAACACCAGACCCAGCGATAGCGCACAGCGACCTCCCTCCGACATCGCCAGCTAGCCGATGTCTATGTGTAGCCGTCGGAAAAGCTCGTGGGGCAGGAAGTTGCTGAAGGCGCCCCAGACCATCCCGGCCATGAAGAAGTGCCCGAAAGCAATGCCCAGGAACAACGGCCCCAGTCGCCGGTACAGCCCCGCGCCACCCAGCCGGACCACCAGCACCTTCACGATCCAGACCGTCAGGAAGGGTGCCCACATCAGGTAGCCGTAGCTGGTGGCCAGACAGACGCCCAGCGGGTGGATGGGGAAGCGCAAGTACCGGAAACGCAGCGCCGCCAGCCCCACGGTTACCACTGCGCCCAACAGTCCAAAGAGGTTAGCGGTGGGATTGGGCGGCACCGCACTCCGCCCCATGCCGGCCAGGCCCCCGAACTCGATGACCGCCTCCTGAGTTCGGTAACCGCCGGCGGTGGTCCCGCCCTCCAGCACGTTGGCGCCGTAGGTATAGAAGGCCTGCAGATGCATCACGTACGCCGCCACGAGCCCGGCCAGGCAGCCGATCAGCATCCCGCCCACCATCTCCCGCATCCGCACGGCCCCCCGTCGCGCCATCTCCAGATTCTCCAGTTGGTAGGCGATAATCTCGGGGAAGTAGCCTCGTGAGAAGAAGTGCAGGGTGCTGAGCACGGTGAGCGGGCGGAACTGGTCGCCACGGCTCCAGAAGGCGCTCCCCGGCAGGTCCACGAGGGTGTCCTTGGTCTCCGCCCAGGGGAAGGCCCAGTTGGTGGGGATGCCGGTCTCCCCTCGGGCGCGGCTGAAGGTCAAGGCGATCATCGTAAGAGGCACGATGTAGGCCACGGCCATCAGCGGCACCATGCCGGCCGCCACACACCACGCCACCACGACGCCGAGGCCCACCATCACCCCGGCGATAGCCAGCCGCGGGTGGATGGCCTCATCACGGGCCTGAGTGGCCGTCATATGCCACAGCGCCCGTAGCTGGTGGCGACCCATGTACAGCAGCACCAGTGTCATGCCCAGATAGCCGCCCAGGCTCTGACGCATCTCGAAGGGGAAGCCAGGCATCTCCCAGCCGATGAGCCGCGCTCCAAGCTGCTCCAGCTTCAGTACCCAGTAGCCTGCCCAGATTGTGAACAGGATCTCCAGCGGGACGAAGTAACCCAGTCCCACGAACTCCGGGCGGTGGTAGAAGTACAGCGGGCTCATGGCATTCCAGGGGCTTTCGGTCAGCAGGCCGCCCAGGTTGTACATCAGCCCCAGGGCCTTGATGCCGGGGTTGAGGGCGTTGGCGAAGTTGGTCAGGTTGTAGACGGACGAGATGCCAAAGCCCACCCACATCAGCGGGTTGCGGAAGAAGGACACGCCCCCTTCGGTCTTCTCCACCCCGGCGACCTCCAGGTTGAAGGTCACCAGCGGGAAGGTCAGCTTGTCGCTTTCGACCCACTGCCGCCGCATCAGTGAAGCCACGCACAGCAGGGCCACGAAGAACGCGCCAAACAGCACCGTCCAGGCCAGCAAGGGCACGAACCAGTGTTCCCACGGCACCGCTCCGGTAGGGCTGCCCTCATAGTAGTTCTCGACCACCACGCGGTCCTGGGGAGCAACCCACGCCGGTAGCAGGTCCGCGTACTTGGCGAACTCATTCTCGGGGGTAGCGAAGTACCGCAGGGCGGTGATGGAGGGCAGGAAATACCGGACGATGCCCAGGCTGGTCATGGGCATGCCGACCAGCAGGATGCCATAGAGCACCAGCACCTCGGCCTGGCGCAGGGCCAGCCTGCGGCTGATGGCTGACAGACCCCTGTTGGCAATGAGCGCCACAAGCAGCGCCGCCAGGGCCGGCCCCGGCGGCACGCTGTTGTCAATGTTGGCGCCAAAGGTAATCAGCGAGGCGTAGCGCACCCAGATGTTGCCCAGGGCCAGCAGGATCAGCCCCAGGAAAACGGCGCGTATAGTCAGACCGCGGGACGAAACGTGGCTCTGCAAGTCGGAGGCCCTCCCCAGCGGGGCTAAGTTTCGCCGGGGACTCGGCTGTGCCCTCTCATAGGGCCACAGCAGGAATCCCGGGAACTCATATCGAAGGGAAGTGTCACCATCAAGTAGGAGGTGGTGCAGGAGCCAGCACGTGCCCCGTTGTCCGTTTCACCCCGTAGTGCCAGGTCGCGACATTTCAGCGATTGGGGAGGACGAAATGGTACCGCGTCGCACGCACCTGGTCGTCTGGCTGGTTCAACTTGTCGTCGTAGCTTTCTGTTGGGGGGGGGTAGGGTGGGCTGAGCTGGCCCTCCAGATCACCACCCCCGCCATGGACCCGGCCACGCTCTCGCTCGGCGAGACC